>Ga0335074_10000066_pt1 | contig 198680 bp, 164 predicted proteins | sample Lox_Sample_23_FD_206715 | JGI IMG/M metagenome (GOLD analysis project Ga0335074, IMG submission 206715) | Soil microbial communities from Loxahatchee National Wildlife Refuge, Florida, United States - Lox_Sample_2.3 | ecosystem: Environmental > Terrestrial > Soil > Wetlands | place: USA... | reverse complement strand
ACGTGATTCTGCTGCTGATCGGTTCCTCGCATGTGGCATTGGACGCATCAACCGCCGCTTCGTTGCCAAATTTCCGAGTTTTTCAGCAGCCTGCTAGGGCGTGGCCTGATGGCTGGCGAGAAGAGGGATTCTTCGTCGCTTCGCTCCTCAGAATGACAGCTTTTTTCTCCGGTTGAGCGCTCCGCAAATTTCGCGAAGGATGGGGCACCCGCCTTCGCGCATTGCGCTACGGCGCGGCGAGCCCGCCTCCGTCCTGCGGGCTACGGCGTGGCAAGCCCGGAGCGGCGAAAGCGAAAACGCCGGCGAGACGCCAGCGCCACGAAAAATATCTCGCGTTGAGCAGCTAGGAATGCCAAGTATTCAGGTTACTCATGGCGTTATTCATGGCGGCTGCGCAGGGTGGCGTCGACGCGCTGAATCCAGGCGAGGATGGGGCCGGAAACGATGTGGTCGGACGTGTCGATCGAGTAGACTTCGGATATGTGGCTCTCGCCTTTTTCGTAGAGCAGCGCGGGACAGTGTCCACGCCCGCTAACCGCGTGGGGCCCATGTCCACTGGCGGCGTCCGGGCCGTCGAGTTTGCACAGCTCGTCATGAAGGGCTTGGTTGAACGGAGTGGGGCCGCCGTTCGCGCCGGGGTCAAGCTCGGCGGAGGCGAGCAGAATTTTCGCATCCGTTTTCTCAAGACCGGGCAGGCTCGATTCCTCGATCTGCACTTGCTTCGAAACCGGCGGGCCGCCAAATCGCAATCCGCCCCTGGGCATCGCAAAGGGCGCCTGGCCTCCCGGCTGATCGGGCGAGTGGCCGGGGAGCACGCCTTCGGTGGAGAACGCGCCGCCCTTCAGGCCGCAGGTCTTGCCGGCAGCGCCGAAAAGATTGGCGCCGCCACCGAATCCGCCGGCTGCTGCTGCGGGAAGGGGATCCGTCCCATCGGGCCGGAGAATATCGAACTGGCCAGACATGAAAATGATGCCGACGAGGCCGATGCCCTTGGGCGTGTAGAGATCGGGATGGCCGGCATAGATGCCGAGCGGGCCGTTGCCGGCCGATTGCGCCCAGGCGAAGATGCGGTTGGGATCGCCGCGATAGGTTCCGATGTTTTGCTGGAGAAATTCGATCGCGGCGGCAACGTCTTTCGCGCCCGCGTAGTAATCGGGCTTGGCGCCGGGGGCCTGGCCGTGGCGCTGCATGATGACGGCGACCATGCCGTGTTGGGTGGCCCAGCGGCCAATATTGTCGTAGAAGGCGTTGGCAGCGCGGTTCTGCAGTTCGATTTTGTTGCCCACGCCGCCGGGAACGTAGAGCAGAACGGGGCGAGATTTTTGGCCTTTATCGGCGGTGAAGACATCGACGACGTCTTTGGGATTCGGGCCGAAGGAAACGTCGCGATAAATGGTGATGCCCGGGTAGATGGGAACCTCGGAGCTGGGCTTGTTTTCCGCCTGCATTTCGGCGAGCTGATCGACGATGTCTTTTTTGGGCATCAGCGGACGATAGAGTACAGCCGTGCAGCCGGGATCGACGATGTGTCCCATTTTTTGCAGCTGCGCTTCGATGCTCGCAGGCACTTGCGCGCGCGCAGAGGTCGCGGCCATCGATGCGATGAACGCGATGGCGGCGACGGCGAGTGGAATCGATATGGCGCGCACTGGCCGTGCCCTATGGCAGGTGCGGCAGGTGCGGCGCGGGCCGCGGCGGACGCAGAGTTCGTGACCATTCATCATTGCTCACCCCCGTTTACACGCCCCAAATCGCAACGGATCATAAGTTCGAAGCGCGCGATGCGCAACACGTAATCGCGAACGGGCCTTAGCGCAAAGACGGAAACGCCGGCGAGCCGCCGGCACTGCGAGTGGCAAGGCGTGGCTAAGGTGGGGCGGTCGCTGGGCAAAGACGCCGGCGGGCCGCCGGCGCCACAAGAAAAACGCGCAAGGCGCGGCAAGCCCGCATTCCCGACGAAAGGCGTCGGGAATGGGTTCGGGATGGCAATGGGCGGCTGGAGCTGCGGCGGGAGCGCGGAAGAAGAGCGCGGAAGCTGCGGCGTGGGATAATTCCGGAGATGGCGGCGGGCGACACGCTCGGGAAGCACAAGCACAAGATCGCGGTGGCGCTGGTGCTGACGTTTGTGTCGGGGCTGGTGGATGTGGTGGGCTACGCGGGAATCTTTCACCTGTTTGTGGCGCACGTGACGGGCGTGACGGTGCATTTGGGGCGGGACATCGCGCTGGGGCGGCGCACGGACGTGATCGCGGCGTGCACGATTGTGGCGGCGTTTTTTCTGGGCGACGTGTTTGGGCGCGCGTTGATCGAGGCAGGGGCGCGGCGCCGGTTTCGCAACATCGCGTCCGTGACGCTGGGGATACAGGCGGCGATGATCGCGATCGTGGCGGTGGGCAAGGTCGCGAGCGAACGATCCGGGGCGGCGTCGATTCACGGCGCGGGGCATGTGTACGCGTATCTGGCGATTTTGGCGGGGGCCATGGGGATGCAGACGGCCACGCTGACCGGCGTGGGCCCGCTGACGGTGCATACCACGTTCGTGACGGGCATGATCAACAAGCTGGCGCAGCTGGTCTCGCGGATTTTGATTCGCGGCTACGATTTTCTGGGCGGGCGCCGGGATACTCCGGAAAAACGGGCGGAACAGAGCGCCGAGCGGCAGCAGGCGATCTTTATTTCCTCTATTTGGGTTTGTTACGTGCTGGGGGCCGCGGCAGGGACGGCGTCGTACGTGAAGTGGGGACTGCAGGCGCTGTTTGTGGGGATTGCGGGGTTGGTGGCGGGGATAGCGACGGATCTGGTGAAGCCGCTCTCAGTGCAGGAAGAGCAGCAGCAGGCGGAGAGGTGAAAGAGAAAAGCGCCACAGTCGGAACGCGAGCCTGTGGCACCCGCAAAGGCAAAAACGCCGGCGAATGGCCGGCGCTGCAAGCGCAGGCACTCAATCGCAGACTGGCATTCGAGGCGAGAAAGCGAGTTGACCTGCTGCGCGCGAGGATGCTATCAATCCTGTTCACCTTTTTTGCTTTGGCGCCGCAGGGGCGGGCATCCTCGGATGGCCGGGCAGGTTCTAAGACGGCTAAGCGAGGCGAGCGTGGCTTCGAGGTCTGCGCGGGCGCAACGAATTGGCGCAGCTCGCCGAATTCGGAGCAGCACGCCGCGGGCGAGAGGACGCCGCTACAACCGCGGAGGCGCAAAGGGTGCGCCGTCGAAACGCACAGGAGAATGGGCTTGAAACTTTTGCGGTGGGCTGTGCCGGGATTGCTGGTGGGAATGTTGCTTGGACTTGGCGGCTGCGACAGCAACGGTCCACCGTACAATCAAACGCCGGCGATCACCGCCATCGTGCCCTCGAACATCACCGCGGGAAGCCAGGATTTCAGCATTTTCATTTCCGGCACGGGATTTATTTCCAGCGGCAAGGGCGCCACATTTGGATATTGGAACGGATCGCCGCGCTCGACGAATTTCAACATCACCACCGGGCAGCTGCAGATGTTCATTCCCGCCGCTGACGTGGCGAATCCCGGACAAGTTCAAATTACGGTGATTAGTCCGCCGCCTGGGGGCGGCGAGGCGCTGGCCGCGGCGACCTTTTACGTGGAAGCGCCGCAAGCCAGCTGGCCGGTAATTTCGTCGATTTCGCCCGCCAGCGCCAACGTGAACGCGAAGCCGCCGCTCATCACCATCACGGGCTCGAATTTCGTGTTGGGCGACGTGGTCACCTGGAACGGCCAGTCGCGCGCATCCAGTTCCGCATACCTGAGCCAAACTCAAATGACGATTCAGCCCATGGCGACCGACATGGCTGCGGCGGGCGACGCCAGCATTTCCGTCAGCGATTCGGGGCTGGTGAACGCATCGCCTTCGGTGGATTTCGCGATAACCGGAGCGAACGCGCCAAGCCCGTCGGTGGGCTCGCTTTCGCCTTCGAGCGCTACGGCCGGGGCGCCGGATCTTCAAGTGGTGGTTAGAGGCTCGGGATTCGCCGTCAATTCAACGGTGCTATGGAATTCGATTCCCCTGGCGACGTCGTACCTGAGCGGGTCTGCGGTGATCGCGCTGGTGCCGGCCGCCGACATGGCCACGGCGGGGAGCGCCGAAGTTTCGGTGATGACGCCGGCGCCTGGCGGAGGCACGTCCTCGACTTCCACGTTTACGATCAAGGCGCCCTGAGCCTCGCCAGGCTTGAGGGCTGGTTGCACTTCGCGCAAGTTTGCTCGCGCGCCGTCTGGACTCGCCGCCGCGATTTCCTTATTCTCGATTTCAGCCAATGTTGCAGCCGCTAAAACCGAAGGCGCTTCGTCCGGGGGACGCGGTGCGCGTGGTTTTGCTGGCCAGTCCGGTACAGCCGGAACTGCTGCGAAAGGGCTGCGAAGAGATTTTGCGGCTTGGATACGCGGCGAAGGCGGAAAGCGCCAGCGTGCTGGCTCGCGAAAGTTATTTTGCGGGATCGGCTCGCTGCCGGCGCGTGGCTCTGGAGCAGGCGTTTTGTGAGGTGGATACGCGGGCGATTTTTTGCTCGCGCGGCGGCTATGGATCGAATTATCTGATTGAGGACCTGAAAGTTCCTGGTGGCAGCGCGAAGATTTTCCTGGGATCGAGCGACATCAGTTCGCTGCAGATTTTTCTTTGGCAAAAATTCGGCTGGGTCACGTTCTACGGTCCGATGGTCGCGTCGAATTTTCATCACGGCGCTGGTGCCGCGCACGGATACGACGAAAAAAGCCTGGTCTGCGCGTTCACCGAGACCTCGCGTGGCTGGGCGTTGGATTTGGACGCGGAATCGCTCGCGCCCGGCGAAGCGGAAGGCGTGCTGCTGGGCGGTTGCCTGACTCTAATTGAAACGAGCCTTGGCACGCCGTGGGAGCTGGACACGCGCGGTGCGATTCTGGTGCTCGAAGATCGCGGCATGAAGCCCTACCAGGTGGATCGCGCGCTCATGCATCTGAAGCAAGCTGGAAAATTCGAGCGGGTCGCGGGAATCGTGCTGGGAGATTTTCCCGAGTGCGATCCGCCAGAAGGCGGCGAAAGCGTGCGCGACGTGGCGCGGCGGATTTTTGCGCCGATGATTTCGCCGGTGGTGTGGGGCGCGCCGATTGGGCACACGGAGCGCGCGGCTTTGACGCTGCCGCTAGGAGTTCGCGCGCGGTTGGTCGGCGCGGCCGACGGAAACGCGCGGCCGAAATTGCACATCCTCGAAGCGGCGTGCGATCCATGAAAAGTCCAAGGCGAAATTCAGCTGTGGAGCACATTTATCTGCTGGGCATCGGCGGCGCGGCGATGGCGCCGGTTGCCGGAATGCTGAAGGAGCGCGGGTTTCATGTCACGGGAACCGACGTGAACGTGTATCCTCCCGCGTCCACTTTGCTGCGTTCGCTCGGCATTCCATGGAATGAAGGTTACCGCGAAGAAAATCTTACGCCGGTGCCCGACCTTGCGGTGATTGGTAACGCCATTTCGCGCGGCAATGCGGAGCTGGAGCGCATTCTCGACGACAAAATTCCGTACTGCTCGATGCCGCAGCTTCTGGAGGATTATTTTCTCCCCGGACATCGCTCGGTCGTGATTGCCGGCACGCACGGCAAAACCACCACCACGGCGATGACCGCATGGATTTTCCACAGCGCCGGACGGCGTCCCGATTTTCTGATCGGCGGCGTGGCGCCGAATTTTGGCGATCGCAGCTACGGGCTGGGGGGCGGGGAAGAGTTCATCATCGAAGGCGACGAGTACGACACGGCGTTCTTCGATAAGGGGCCGAAATTTCTCCACTACCATCCCGACGAGCTGATTCTTACTTCGCTGGAATACGATCACGCGGATATTTATCCCGATCTCGCGTCGATCGAGCTGCAATTTCGGAGGCTGGTGAATCTGGTGCCGCGCGGCGGGCGCATTGTAATTTGGGGAGAGAGCCGCGAGCTGAAGGAAGTGACCGCGAAAGCATTTTGCCCGGTCGAAACGTTCGGGTTGACCGCTGATTGCGATTGGTTCGCCGGCGATATCGTGTGGCACGATTCGGCTACGCAATTTCGCGTGGCGCATCGCGGCCGGGAAGTCGGGCGCTTCAATTTGCCCATGGCTGGACGCCACAATGTGATGGACGCGTTGGCAGCGATCGCCCTGGCGCATGGGCGCGGCATCGAGGCGGATGCGATTGCGCGCGCGCTGGCCACGTTTGAATCGGTGCGCAAACGAATGGAAATCAAAGGAGAGGTCGAGGGCGTGCTGGTGGTTGAAGATTTCGCGCACCATCCCACGGCGATTCGGCTGACGCTGGAAGCCGCGCGCACGCGCTGGCCCGGGCGGAAAATTTGGGCGGCTGTCGAGCCGCGGTCCAACACCATGCGGAGGAAAGTATTTCAGGACTCGCTGCCCGATGCGCTATCGCTGGCTGATGCGATTCTCTTCGGTCCGGTGAATCGCGCGCAAATGCTCGGCGAAGACGAGCGCCTTTCGCCGGAATCGATTGCGGAATCGCTGCGTGCGCGCCGCCGCGAAAGCAGGCCTTTCGAGTCCGCGGAGAAAATCGCCGAATACCTCGCCGCCAACGCCGCTTCTGGCGACCTCGTACTGATCATGTCCAACGGCGGATTTGACGGCCTTACCGGAAAGCTTTTCGAAAAGCTAAAATCCCGCGCCGGTGTTCGCGCCTGATGCCGTCGCGCGGCCGCGGTTCGCCTGCTCCGATCAGATTCAGTAGTCCGCGGCGCACGGCAACGTTGTGTTGTTTGGCCGCGATGCTCTCCCTGGGATGGACGCGCTCTGCTTTCGCGACGATTCGATACCAGGTCTCCCTCAGCCAGCCTGATCGTCACCTGTTCCACGTGCGCATCGAGATTCCTGACGTTGCGCCCGGCGCCACCATCGCGATGCCGGCTTGGAACGCGCTCTACCAGATTGGCGATTTCGCCTATCGCGTGCGCGACGTGGAAGTGGCGCGAGTGCCGCCTGGACAATCAAGCACTGAGCATTTCGAAATTGCACGGGCGCTGGATGCGCAGGATTGGTCGCTCAGGATTCCATCCGCGGCTGGTGACGCGGCGGCAGAAACCGACCCGGAGGAGGTCGTCAGCTACTCGGTTTCGTGGGACGACCCCGGTCCGTTCACTTCGCAGCTCAACGATCATCATGCGTTCATCAACCTCGCCGAAATTCTGATGTACCTGCCCGACCGGCGCGCCGAAAAAACCGAAGTCGTTTTCACGGATGTGCCATCGGGCTGGAAAATCATCGCAGAGTTGCCGCACGGGCCGGACGCGGATTCGTTCACCGCTTCGAGTTACGACGCGCTCGTCGACGCGCCCGTCGAAGCTGGCCACTTCAACGAATTCGAATTCGATAATGACGGCGCGCATTTTCGCGTCGTAGTCGACGCGCAAGATTGGGATAAGGCTTTTCTGAGCGACGCTCTCCACCGAATTACCGGCTACGAAATGGGGCTCATGGGCGGGCCTCCATTCTCGGAATATACATTCATCTTTCACATCGGCGCGTATTCGGACGTGGGGGGCGGAGGCATGGAGCACATGAACTCCACGGCCATCGCTGATAACTCGACGAGCAGCGTGGTGGCCATCGCCGCGCATGAATTCTTTCACGTCTGGAACGTGAAGCGTATCCGGCCGCAATCGCTCCAACCGGTCGATTACTCGAAGGAGCAGTACACGCGCGCGCTGTGGTTCGCCGAGGGCGTGACGAATACATATTGCTCTTACACTCTGGAGCGCACGCACCTGTGGACCAAGAAGCAGTTTTACGGCGACTTGGCTTCGCAGATCGCCGAATTGCAATCGCGGCCCGCGCGAAAATGGCAAAGCGCCGAGGAATCGAGCCTGGACGCGTGGTTCGAGAAATACGACGATTACAATCTTCCCGATCGCAGCATTTCCTACTACAACAAGGGCCAGATTCTCGGAGTGATGCTCGATCTGGCCATTCGCGACGCGACCAACGATCGCAAATCGCTCGACGACGTGATGCGCCGCATGAACGACGAGTACGCCAAACGCGGCCTCTACTACAACGGCAGCGACGGGATTCGCCGCGCGGTCGAAGAGGTATCGGGCCAAAGCTTCGCGGACTTTTTCCGCCGCTACGTTTCTGGCACGGACGAAATTCCGTACAACCGGTTCCTCTCCGTCGCAGGGCTGAGAATTCAATTGAGTCCCGCGCCGGATGGCACGATGAACGCGGCAATCAGCGAGATTTCCAATCCCAGCGAACGCCAGCTCACCATCCGCGAGGGACTGCTTCGCGGCGTCACGCAATGATCCGCACTCTGGCCGCCGCGATTTTCAGCGCTCTCTCGATTTTGTTTCTGCTGCCGTGGCTGATCGCATGGACCGCTATCGTTGGCAATCCGGAGTTCATGTACTCGGCCTCGATGAAGTTCGTGCGGGCCGGAGTGCGTATCGCCGGAATTCGCTTCCGTGTGGACGGGCTCGAAAATATTCCCGCGCAGGCATGCGTGTTCGCGTGCAATCACGCATCGAATGCCGACCCGCCTGTGCTGGTGCTGGCAATTCCGCGGCGCTTGAGCATTCTGGCCAAGCGAGAAGTGTTTCGCATTCCAATTCTAGGCATCGGCATGCGTCAGGCCGGTTTCGTTCCGGTGGATCGCGGCGCCAAGGAAGGCTCTGTGAATCTTGATGAGGTGGCGAAGCTGCTCAAGAGCGGCGTCTCACTTTTGATTTTCGCGGAGGGCACGCGCAGCCCGGATGGCCGCGTGCGCCCGTTCAAAAAGGGTGCGGCGCTGATGGCGATCCACGCGGGCGCTCCGATTGTGCCGATTGCAATCGGCGGTACGCCGCGCGTGATGCCCAAAGGCGATTGGCGCGTGCACCCCGGCGAAGTTACCGTGCGCTTCTGTCCGGCGATAGACGCGTCGCAGTACACCATCGAGCGGCGAGCGGAGTTGGTGGAGCGCATGGAGGCGGCGGTCGCCTCTGCACTTCCGCTCGACCAGCAGCCGCTGCCGCGCGCGACCGGTGAAGCGCAAGCGTAACTTCAACACCGCGCCGGAACAACGCGCCGCCACGGCTTTTTGCGACGAGATTCGCATCCCGGCAAGTTTCACTCTCGACTGCTATACTTCCCACGGTTGGCCGGCGATGGCGCAAAAGCTCATTCACGAGATCATTCCCGTCGGATTGCTGCAGTGCAACTGCTCGATTCTCGGCGATCCGGAATCGCGCGAGGCCATCGTGATCGATCCCGGCGACGAAGTGGATCTCATCCTCGATGTGCTCCGCCGGCATGGGCTGAAAGTTCGCGCCGTCGTCAGCACTCACACGCATATCGACCACGTCGGTGGGCTTGCCGCGCTGCATCGCGCCACCGGCGCGCCAGTTCTGATCCACGAAGACGATTTGGCGCTGTATCGGGCGCTGGATATGCAGGCGCAATGGCTCGGCATTCCCACGCCTGAGGTGATTCGTCTGCCGGAGTTCGTGAAGGAAGGCGACACGCTGCGCTGGGGCGATTTCGCCGCGCTCGTGCTGCACACTCCTGGACACACGCAGGGAAGCATCAGCCTGGTGGTTGACTCGGGCGCGGCGCTGGGCAGCGGCGCCAAGGCCTCAGAGTCAAACGCCACAGCAGTCCGCGACGCGGGCGCAAGCCGCCTGATTGCCGGCGATACACTCTTTCAAGGCAGCATCGGGCGCACCGACCTTCCTGGCGGGTCGTATCCGCAGATTATCGCCTCGATTCGCGAAAAGCTGCTGGTGCTGCCGGACGAGATGATCGTCTATCCTGGGCACGGCGAGACCACCACCATTGGCGCCGAGCGCGAGTACAACCCGTTCCTCACGTAGGGATTGCGGCTATAGCCCGTGGTCGGGTGCGCCGCCCGCCAATTGCCCGCCCGCGGTTTGAAAATTACAAATGGCGGGCCAATCGAGTTAGTCCTAGGACTATCTGTTGCAGCCCAAGGAACACGCGCCTCGCGCCTTTCTTTACTTGCTACTTAGCCGCACAGCATAATTGCTCTCGTTTTTAGGCGAAATGCGGCTGAAGAACGCTTCGCGCTGCAGGGGTATTTCAGGCGCGGCACGCTGGCGGACGCCCGACGGTTTCAAAATGGAAACCGTGCGCGATATACTTTCGAGAGAGTGCCGGGCCTGCTGAATCTAGGCGACGATTCCATCACACGGTGCTGCGCGAGGCGTCATATGGCCGCAAACTGCCGGCCTTCTCGATCTTGCAACCTGTCCGGGAGATAGAAATATGAGACGTTCAGATTTAGTGCGCAATTCCACCAGAGGGAAGAGCGCTCGCACTTCGCAGATTGTTTTCGGTGAGAGGCAACATCTTCTTCGCGTGCTCGATTCCGTGGAGCGCAGCGCTTTGCCGGTCGCGCGGCTCGAACAGGAGCGGCGCATCATCGAGCAACTTATTCACGCACGCACCCAGGAACTGAATCGCATCAATGCCGGATGGGACGAAAAAGTGGGCCAGGTGCTCAGCGCCGAAGTAAAGCCGGACGCGCTCGATCAGCTCTCGAAGCAAGCGCCCAAGGAAGACTACTATTTGCTGCGGCTGATCAGCGAGCACCCGAAAGTTCCGGCGAAGACGCTCAACCGCCTGTCGCGCCACCCCTATTCGGCGATCCGCGAGAACATTGCGCGCCATCCGAATAGTGACGCGGCCACGCTCTCGCGCCTGAGCCGCGACCGCACGCAGCCGCTTTGGTATCTCGTGGCGTTCAATCCCAACGCGCCCGGTCCGCTTCGCAAGAAGCTGCAGGAGCGCATGCGCCGCCTCGGCGAACGTTCCGCAACAGCCGCGCAGTAACATCCAAGAGCGTTTTTTCGCGCGCTTCAATAATTGCAGATTGCCCGTGAGGCGTGGCCGAGCTACCGTCTCGCCTGCGGCTCCAGCCGAGCGTCCGGAGCCGCAGAGCTGAATCGCGCTACTTTCCGGATGGCGGCGTGGGAGGATTTGCAAGCGGCCGGTTGCGGCTCGCCGGCGGAACAATTCCGTTGTCCCGCAGATATTCCACCATTTGTCCGTAGTGATCGTTCATGTGCACGCAGGCGAAAATCGCCAGCGCCGCGCGCGTCCGCAGAAATGGAATCGGCGCGTCGCTGAGCGGCTGAAACGCGTTTTCCTCGGTGATCGTGGCGATCGCCTTGTGTCCCTCTGCGAACGATTCGCGCAGATACTGCATGATCTGCGCTTTCGTTTTGATCGAATCCGGGCCGTTCTCCTGCTCGAACCGGTCGGCCGGCGTCGCGGCCGGGTGCCCCAGGATGGCTCCGAAGAAGCGATCGTTCGCGGTGGCCACGTGCTTCACCTCTTGCGCGAACGTGCGCACGCCCTTGAAGTCGCCGTTGGTCGGCGCGAAATCATACTTGTCGGCGGGCATGGCGTCGGCCGCGCCTTCAAATTCGTGCTCTTCAATCGTAAGTTGAAAATCGAGTGTGGATCGCAGGGTCGCCGGCCCCTTGGACATTGCCATCGGATGCTGTTGCGCCTTCGCAGGCATCGCGCCCAGCATGCACATCAAAACGATTGCCGCCGTTCCCATCGCCGTTTTCATCGCATCCTCCTGATCGAACATTCCCCCTATCGATGGCTATCGATAGACATGATCCGCCGGAATTTCCAGCACGTGCTTGCGTATCGCGTGCGCCACGCCGCAGTCGTCGTTCGAAAGCGTTTGCGTCCAGCCCGTTTCTTTGAGCGCCGCTACGCTGTTGCCCATGACCACCGGCAAACCGGCGTATTGTAGCATCTCGCGGTCGTTCCAGTTGTCGCCGATGGCCATTACTTCGTCGCGCGCGATTCCGCGGCGCGAAGCCCATTCCGCCAGCGCCACGCCCTTGGAAACGCCGCGCTGGAGCACATCCAGCATTGAAAGATTCCGCGCTTCGTATTCCGTCATCGCCAGCGTGTAGCGCGAGGCGAGCGTCGATTGCTCCAATCGTCGCGCCACGCGCCCAATCGCCGCGCAATCTCCGAGATACAAAACCTCGATCGGATCGTCTCCGTCCAGGCATTCGGTCAGCGGCTGAATCTCCGCCACCTGATCGCGATGCCGCGCTAAATACGGGCCAACGTACGCGCCGTTCCAATCGATCTTCTCGAATACTACCTGCCTGGTTAGCGGACGGTCGAATATCACTCCGGCGCAAGCGCGATATTCCGGCGTCGCTTGCAGCACCTCGCGCGCCACCTCCGCGGGCAGAAGCCGCCGGTAATGCGTTTCGCCCGTTCGCGACTTGATTACCGCGCCGTTGCTGGCGATGAAGTCCACGTTGCACTCGAGATCCGCCGCGCTGAGCCGCGCGGAATGAAACCGCCGCCCGGTCACGATCACGATCTGCACTCCGCGCGCGGCCGCTTCGTGGATCGCTTGCGCGTTTTCCTGCGGCAATTTCCCGCGCGAGTCGAGCAGCGTCCCGTCCAAATCCATGGCAATCAATTTGATCGGCATGCATACATTGTACATTGGGAAAATCGCTGCTTATGGTATGGAGGCGACAGTGGGTGTCCTAGAGGGGTTCGGGGCTAAATAGGCAACTCGCGCTTCCTGCTTCGCGAGAAGTCTCTTGCTCGCTTCGCAGCCGTTGCTCCCCCTTTTGCAAAAGACTAGAATCGCCCCAGGAGCGCGTGCATGGCGTGGGGATCTGTCTGTACGCCCGGCCGCAAGCTCCAGCCGTTGTATCTTCGGCTTGCCTTTCGTAAGGGCTCTCTGTCGCGCTGTGTATCGAGGAGTCAGGAGAAGCCATGAACTCGAAGTCGTCCATTCGTGCCGGCCGGCGTGCTCCTGTTAAGCCGAAGATTGTGACGATTGGGAATTCCGACGACTTCATGGTTGCCGCCATCGGTGCGTCCGCCGGAGGCATTGAGGCAATGACGGTACTCGTGCGCCAGTTGCCGACGGATACCGGCATTGCATTCGTGGTGGTGCAACACCTGGACCCCAAGCACCACAGTATTTTGTCCGAACTGCTCGCGAGGGAAACTTTGATGAAGGTGAGCGAAGTGAAAGACGGCATGAAAGTTGTGCCGAATCAGATCTACGTGATTCCGCCGGACACCTCGATGTCAATTTCCGATCACATACTCCGCCTGGCCCCTCGAGAGGAATCAGTCGTCGGGCGCATGTCCATCGACCATTTCATGCGCTCCCTCGCGGAATCGCAGGCCAATCGCGCCGTCGGCATTATTCTGTCCGGCACCGGCACCGATGGGACGCTCGGCCTGGCGGAAATTCGGGCCCAGGGGGGCGTCACGTTTGCTCAGGATATTGAGTCGGCCCGGTATGACGGCATGCCCCGCAGCGCCATCGACGCCGGCGCGGCGGATTTTGTTCTGTCTCCGGCGGAGATCGCCACCGAACTCGCGCGCCTCGCGCGCCATCCGTACACTTCGCCGAATCATGGCGATGGACTCGCGCTGGCCGCTTCTCTGACCAACGAAAAGGACAGCATCTTTCAACTTTTGAAGCGCGCCACAGGCGTCGATTTCACCCATTACCGGCAGTCCACTATCCGGCGGCGCATCGAACGCCGCATGGTCGTCCACAAAATCGACCGTCTTGCGGATTACGTGAAATACGTTCTCACCAACCCCGTCGAAGTGAAAGCTCTGTACCAGGATTTGCTCATCAACGTCACCAGCTTTTTCCGCAATCGAAAAACGTTCGAAGCGCTGAAATCGGAAGTTTTTCCGGAAATCTTTCGCCATCGCCAGCAGAGTTCCACCGTGCGTATCTGGACTCCCGCCTGTTCCTCCGGTGAGGAAACCTATTCCATCGCCATCGTTCTGTTCGAGTTTCTGGGCGATCGCCTGCAGCAGACTCCGATCCAGATTTTTGGAACCGACGTGAGCGAAGCCTGCATCGACAAGGCGCGCGCGGGCTGGTATCCCGAAAATATCCATGGCGATGTCTCGCCCCAGCGCCTGCGCCGCTTCTTCACCAAATCCGATGGCGGTTATCGCATCAGCAAGTCCATCCGCGAATGCTGCCTTTTCGCGCACCAGAATGTGCTGAGCGATCCGCCGTTCTCGCAGATGGATCTGATCTGCTGCCGCAACCTGCTGATTTACCTAGAACCGCAGTACCAAAGCCGGGTCATTTCGCTGTTTCATTACGCGCTTCGTCCGCGCGGTGTTTTGGTTCTTGGCAGCTCCGAGGGAATCGGCTCGTCCGGCAATCTCTTTGCCACCGTCGATCGCTCCCTGCGGATTTTCTCGAAAAAGGCGGCTGTTCTGCGCCAGCCGGTCACTTTCTCGAATGGGCGGCAGGTGGAGCGCACTGAATTCGGTTCGCCGCCCCCCGCTGCTCCTAAAATTGCGGATACACACTGGAACTACCTGGAAGCACAAAAGGAGTTTGACCGCCGTATTCTCTCAATATGGTCCCACCGCGGTCTTCGTCAACGAAGATTTGGACATCATTCACACCCGCGGCAACGTCGCGCGCTATCTGAAGCTCGCCCCCGGACGCGCCAGCTTGAACATCCTGAAAATGACCAGGGAAAGCCTGTTGATCGAGCTGCGAAACGCCCTTTCCCGCGCCAAGAAGGACCGCTCCATCGTTCGAAAGCAGGCTATTGAGTTCAAGAGTGCCGACGTCGACGCTCACTCCGCCGGTAACAAGGAAATCGCCGCGCTTGTCGACATTGAAGTGGTGCCCATCACCATTGGCAACATCCAGGAGGTTTATTACATGGTGGTCTTTCTGGAAAGCCCGGCGCCCGCTCAGAAAGCTTTACGCTCGGCCAAATCGATCCGGGAGTCGGAATCCTCGTCCCGCCGCATCGCCAAACTCGATCAGGAGCTTGCCGCCACCAAGGAATATCTTCAGTCCGTGATTGAGGCTCAGGAGGCGACCAATGAGGAGCTGCAGTCGGCGAGCGAGGAAATTCTTTCCCGCAACGAAGAGCTGCAGAGCATGAATGAAGAGCTGGAAACGGCCAGGGAAGAGCTGCAATCGACCTACGAGGAGTTAGCGACCGTCAATGACGAGCTCCGCGAGCGCAACACAGACCTCACTCGCGGTCACAAGGATCTCTCCCACCTTTTCAGCACGATCGGAATGGCCATTCTGATGATTGGCGATGAGATGGAGATTCGCCGCTTCACGCCCCAGGCCCAGAAGATTTTTGGCCTGATTCCCGCCGACGTCGGACGCCCCCTGAAGAACATCAATCCCAACATCGATATTCCGAACCTTCGAGAAACGATCGAGAAGGTTCTCGTCTCGTCGAAAGAGGTTGATTCGGAGGTGGCCGATCAGCAAGGCCTCCGCTACGCCCTGCGCGTTTTCCCCTATCCACATGCGGAGGGCCATGTGACCGGCGTGGTGATTACTCTGGTGCCCATTCCTCCCGCGCTCAAAACCTGAGCGGGGGCGAGCCCGAGGCACCGATTGTCGAGGGCCGCTACTGCAGCTTGTTGTAAGCCGTTTGAACGTATTCCGGAGGGTCCGGGCCGCCCGGTATGTCTTTCCCCATGGTGTGCGCCCAGTGCTCGATCCAGGAAACGCCGCCGTCCATCTCGTCGTCGTAACGGTCCGGCAGCCGGTACGCGGGATCCCGCAGGGCATCCGCCAGCGAAATAAAACGGTACCCGCGGGAATGCATCATCTTCACCAGGTTGCCCATCTCGTCGGTGTCCAGCTCGTCCGCATGCAGCAGCAGCACCTGTCGAGGTTCGTAGCCCAGCGTCTCGCGCGAAAATTTCTCGAAGTATACGAAGATACCGTTCATGTAGCTCAGAAATGAGGCAGCCACGCGATCGGCTGTTTGCGTGTCGCCGGTTGCCATGGCGTGCGCGTAAACCGCCGCGAACATGTACTCCTGATTGTCGAGGGTAACCGGAGCGACCGCGTATCCTTGCCGCTTCAAGAATTGTCTGAACGCGCGTGCAGTGTCCATCGTTTCGCCCACGTCGAGAAACGGGTACCGGAAATATCTCTCGCGCATGCCATGCGAAAGCAGCAGCGGATCGGTCACTTCCTCGCCGCGCAGAAAATTCAGCTCGTATGCCGCCAGCGGCGTGCTGTCGATATCCACGTGGGAATAGGTGTGATTTCCGAGGCTGAACCCGTCGTTCACCCACATCTTCAGAATATCCACGCGCTGGCTGAAATCGCCGCGGTCCAGCTTGTCTTCGTTGACGAAACCGATTGCCGGGATGCGATATTCCTTCAGCTCAGCGAGCAGCCGAGCGGTCATCGCCTGCAAAGCTTCGGGCGTGTACGACACCACGGAATCAGCGGGCGCGGGCAAATCGTCGAAGGTTACCGCCACCTCGCGGCGCCTCTGCGCCATTTCGGTAACGCGCCCTGGAATTGAACGCGTCGCCGCTGGCCACACCGCCGGAACTTCCCTGTCTGCCGCCGCGCTCAATTTCAGGTGTTGAGTCGCCGCAGATTTCCGGGCCTCGGCCTTGGACGCAATATCGCGAGCAGCCGCAGCAGCCGGGCAAACCACCGCGAAGCAGCAGAGCGCCACTCCAACGATCGCAGCATACTTAGGTGAAGCGATAGTGTTCGCCGTCATGACCCAAGCCACACGCGCCGCTAAACGATGCGAACCGCCCGCCACCGCGCGTCTGCGCCTATCCCGCTGGAAATCTGCTCGAAGTTCTGAAATGTGATTCTAAATGAAATATGGGCCGCTGTTCGCGGCGGGGTGCGCACGTTTGTCCAAGCGCATACGTCGCCAGCGCTTACTTCGATGCCCGGTAGAATCAGCAAGATGGCTGATCCGCCCACGATTTGACTGCGGGCCGAACCGGGCGCTTACATCGTAGCCGGCCGCACGTCATGTGGAGTGCGGCCGCTTGCCTCCACTCCACTGTCTACGTCGGAGAGCACACCGCAGGATTCCGCGCGCCACTCGCGAAGAGCAGAGTTTTCTATGTGCCGCGCCGTCCTTTATGGAGGCAGGTGATCGCCGCGTGGATCCGCCCGCGGAACTACCCTGATCGCAACCCTCCAATTCACCCCGGACAGTTACGCAGGCCAGTTTTGCGAGCCATGAAGTATCCGGACCACGTACACGATGTCGCCCCGCACCTGGTACACGAGAACATACGGCAACGATCCGACCACCAGTTCTCGCGTGCCAGCTTTCTTGTCCGCTCGCCCGCTATTTGGAAAATCTTTCAGGATGGTCGGCGTGTTGTAAATCTCGCGTATCAAGCGCGCCGCATGCGCGGGAGTTTTCTCGAAGAGGTAATTTGCGATCGTTTCCAAATCCTCGGCTGCGGCCGAGGTCCAGCGGAGTTTCATCAGCGCCGGGCTTGTTTCCGCGCGATGAGTTGCTCCATATGCTCGAAAACCTCTCCATCTTCCCGAGTCTCACCGCGATCGATTTGAGCGAGCCCTGCGTTTACCTGCCGTTCGAACCACTCGTCGTAATCGATCAGCCGCTCGACGGCTTCTTGGACGAGCGATTCTTGATCGCGGCCCTGCTGGGATGCCATCCGGCGCAACTTATCCTGTAACTCCGGGGAGAGGCGTATTTCCATGGCGGCAGTTTAATCCGAGCGCTCGTTGGTGTCAAAGTCTGGCAACGGCGTGTTTCTCGGCACCGGCGCAGCGGAATACAAAGCAGTGGCTTTCGCGCATTGGCCGGGATTACTCTCAAGGCATCCTATCCCGGCGCGTCAACATCTTTACCGGGAAGCATTCGCAAGGGGGGGCGCGATGAACACCCGCATTCTCCGATCGTTCGGTTTCCCCGCCTTGCTGCTCGGCCTGGCGGTGGCGCCTTTCGCGGCGGCACAAGATTCCGGCCCGATGCCCCCTGCGCCCGTAAACGCGAGCCAGAGCTCGCAGTCCGCGTCGAAATCAGCGGCAGCTACGCAAGCGCCCGCGAGCGCGAAAACTGCGCCTGCCGGTCCGGCGATGGCCAAAATCGAAGTCCCGCCCGGCACGCACATCCCGCTGATATTGCACAACGCGATTTCCACGCGCAGCGCCGAGCCGGGCGATCCTGTTTATTTCGAGACGTCGTTTCCCGTGCTGCTCGATGGCCGAGTGGTGATTCCGGCCGGATCGTACGTGAGCGGGGAAGTGACCGAGGCGAAGCGTCCCGGCCGCATTCACCGCCGCGGACAGTTGATGATTCGCCTCACCACGCTGATTTTGCCGAACGCTTACATTGTGAAGCTGAACGGCGTTCCAGGAGGCTCGCCCGGCACCGGCGGTAATGAATCGATGGACAAGGAAGGCAAGATCACGGGCCCGGGCGACAAGGGCCAGGACGCCGGCACGGTGATTAACACCACCGCCACGGGAGCTGGCCTCGGTGCGGCAGTCGGCGCCGCGGAAGGAGACATTGGCCGTGGCGCGGGCATTGGCGCGGGCGTGGGCGCAGCCGCGGGCCTGGCCGCGATTCTTTTCACACGCGGGCCCGAGGCGCAGTTGCCGCGGGGCTCCACGCTCGACGCCGTTCTCGATCGCCCGCTGTATCTCGACGCGTCGAAGGTGAAATTCACGAGCCCGGGTGAATCATCCGCCATCCCCGGCCCGCCAAATCGCGAGCCGCAGCCTTACCGCGGTCCATTCTGACTGATCTGACTGACGCGCCGCAGCCCGCAACACGAGACGGTTTGCAGGCCGCGCGCTGCGCGAACTCTAAACCGCCGTTCGCGCTCGGGTTTCCCGGCGGCTAAAACGAGTCGGCGAAAATGCATCCACGTCGAATTCCGTATTCCTGCTGACGATCCAGCCCCGAATCAGCTTGGCTGTCGCCGACGCAAGCAAAATGCCGTTGCGATAGTGGCCGGTCGCGATCCACAAGCCGGCGAGATCGCTGGGGCCGAGGATGGGCAGATCGTCCGGCGTTCCAGGACGCAGTCCAGCCCACGTCTCCACGATCTGCCCTCCTGCAAGTTCCGGGCAAAGCTCGACCACCCCATCGACGATCTTGCGCAGGCCTCCGGCCGTTACATGCTTCTCGAATCCCGCTTCTTCGGTGGTGCTGCCCGCCACGATCCGCCCGTCGCGTCGCGGCACTAAATATCCGCGCTCCGAACGCACCACCCGGCGCAACCCCGCCGCACCGTTCGCTGGACGCAACGCGATCATCTGTCCACGAACTGGCCGCGTCGGAGCGAACGGACCATGAGAGTCCGCGCGCGCAATCTGCTCCGAAAAGCAACCGGCGGCCAGAACTACGTGAGCAGCCGAAATTTTCTCGCCAGCCGCAATCACGCCGGTGCAGCGGTCGCCCTCGCGCAGAATTTCCGTGATTCCGCAGTCGCTGCGGATTTCTACGCCGCGATTGCGCGCCGCGGTCAACAGCGCCGCGATCACCCGCCGCGGCTCAACCGTTCCTTCCTCGGAAAGCCACAGCGCTGCTGTTGACGACGCGCTGATCGCGCACTCGGTGCGCCTCGCCGCCTCCGCCGAAATCATTTCGGCCGCGATGCCCAGTTCGCTCAGCGAACGCAACCGCGCGCGGCATTCCGTCTCCGCATCAGAAGAAAAAAACAGTTCGATCGCGCCCTCGCGAGCGTACGCGCAAGATTGTCCGGAAGTTTCCTCAATAGCTTCCACGTAACCCGGATACAGCTTCAGGCTTTCCTTGGCAAAGGGAACGAGAGGAAGGTCGCGCGACGAGTCCGGCGCGGGCGAAAGCATTCCAGCCGCCGCCCAGGAAGCCTCGCGCCCCGGCTCCTGCCGGTCGAATATTCCGACGCGAATTTTCTCAGCCGCCAGCTCGAACGCAATCGACGCGCCGATAATTCCGCCGCCGATGATGGCAACATCGTAGGTGCGCACGCCGCAATTCTAGCAGCAAAATTCGGGGTTTGAGGTCGCATCGCGTCCTCAATGGAGGGTGGAGTCGGCGGTGGCAACGGTTGTGTCGAGCCGCGGCCCTCGCGCCATTGTGCGCCCCGCTGATTTGTACTGGGAAGCATGGCGGGCTCCGCTGCAAGCCCCGCGTCGCGCCCAGTGCAATCCGCCGGAAAGGGAAAGCCGCAGCAATCATCAGCGCCGACGATCGGACGATGACCGGGCGATGATCTGGCGACGATCGGAAGGCGCTCAGCGAATCTCCGCGGTTAGCACGAGCGCGTCTTCCACGGGAGCGTTGTAATACCTCGCCCGCCGCCCGGTCACCGCAAATCCGCGCCGCTCGTAAAATTGCAGCGCCGCGTAATTCGACGCCCGCACTTCCAGCAGCGCCCGTTCAGCATTCAACTCCGCGCCCCACGCGAGCGCTCTTTGCAACAAAGTGCCGCCAACTCCGCTGCGCCGAAAATCCGGCTGCACCGCGAAATTCAAAATCTCGATATCGCTCCCGATGCGCCGCGCCACCAAAAAACCGAAAACTTCGCCGTTGGGCGCGGCCACCCATCCCGCCATTTCGCCCTGCGCCACGCGGTTGTAATCCCACATCGTCCATTGCGCCACTTCCGGGCTGGCGGATTGAATTGCGAGGATGGATTCCACGTCGCGCTGCTCGATCGGGCGAGTGATCAAGATCCTTCGGAGCCTTTCCAATGAAGTTCGGCGTCCGCGCGCCGGATGTAGTTCGCGTCCAGCGTAAGCGCGTCGGCAAGCGCGCCTTCCTGTGCCTGCAGCCAGCCAAGATGTCCGATTTCCGGCGCCAGAATCGGCGACGCGCGATCCACCGAAATCCGCGGCGCGCTCGCGCCGTTCGTTTCACTCCGCGCCAGCGCTTCGTTCACAATTGCCGGACTCGGCGTCGCAATCGCCAGATCGGCCGCCGCGCCGCAGCTCGAAACAGCGCGGACGAAATCCTCCGGCGTTCCCACCACCTCGTGGTTTCTGAGGGCCAGCCGCGTGCCCGCGTGGCCTTCCCGCCGCCCGTACACGCCCCAGTACAGCTCCTTGCGCCGCGCGTCCATCACAGACACGATCGTCGCAGCCCGCGATCGCGACTGCATGGCCACAGCTTCCAGCGCGCTCACCGCCGCAATCGGCCTGCCGTACACTTCCGCCCAGCCTTTCACCGCCGCCAATCCCACGCGCAGGCCCGTGAACGAGCCGGGCCCCGCAGCCACGGCAAACAGATCAAATTCTTCGAGCCGCAGCGAAAGCTCGCCAAGAAGAAATTCCAGATGGCGAAAGATTCGCGAAGAGTACATCTCGCCGGAAGACGTACCGATGACCCCCATTAAATGATCGTCGCGAAGAATTGCGATACTTCCGGAAGGTGATGATGTATCGAGGGCTAGTATCAACACGTGCCCAATTATAGGGCAATTCCGCTGCCAAACCCGTGAAAAACCCCATTTCATCCCTACATTTATACTGTCCCGAAATGAGAGTATTCCTTGACGCCGCTCACTACCAGGACCTACAATTTTATCGGGTAATTCACGGGGGGAGGGGAAATTCGACTTATGGACTTTAAGCTAGGCGAAAAAGTCGTATATCCGAACCACGGTGTTGGGCTCATCGAACAGATCAGCTTCGGTTACGTCAACGGGAAGTCCGAAAAGTTTTACATGCTGCGAATTCTTTCGAGTGGTTTGAAGGTGATGGTTCCTCAGACCAACATCGAAAGCGTAGGGTTGCGGCCGATCATCCGGGCCACTCAGGCCGGCGCAGTTCTCTCCTACCTCGAAAAGGGCCGCTCCAGTTCACATCCCGATTGGAAACACCGTTTCAAAGAAAACTCAGACAAAATGCGCACCGGATCCCTGATGGAAGTTGCCGCCGTTCTTAAGGGACTGGTATCGCTCAGCCGCACCAAGCCTCTTTCGTTCCGCGAAAAGAAAATGCTCGAACGCGCAAAATTTCTTCTCGTCAGCGAATTGGCCACCGTGCGCAACACCACCGAGCAGACAGTGGAATCCAATATCGTTCGTGCGCTGGCAAAGGCGAAGTTGCAGATGCCCGAGGCCGCGCCGATCCCGGATTCCAACTGACCGTCGGAAAATTTTAATTTCCCACGTGGGCGCGAATCGCAAGATTCGCGCCTTTTTTATTTGTCTCCAGCCTAGCGCGCGAACGTAAACGCACGATGAATCGAACTTGAATTTACACCGTTGCGCCGTTCAACGGTTCGGCGCCCCACGGATGATTCAGCAGTTCGAGTGAGCCGCGGGATCAATCGCCGGCTGGTCGTGGGCCACTCCTTGTCGACCAAATCACTTTGCCGGCCGGTCCGAAGATCTCCAGCACCGGGCCTTGCGGCGTGACCGAGAATTCGCCGCGCGTCGCGCCGCTCGCATCCTTCAGCACGAAGTGCTCAGCTTCCACCGTGCGCGACCGAAAGGCCCGTTCGGCTCCTCGCGGTAACACTCGCGCCTGCGCCCACACGCCTGCCGTCAGCGAGCACGCCAGCGCCACAATGGCCGCGATCCCGCCAATTTTCCAGAAGCGGTTTTGCCGCTCCAGCTTGGCGACGCGTTCCGCCAGCTCAAGAGTGCCATCCTGCGATGCGCGCATGGTGATTTCCTCCTTGTGTTGCGGCTCGCGAAGCCGCGGCCCATCGCATTCTTAGACGGCGCTGGTTCTGGAAGGTGAGCTTGCGCCTTTTGCGAGACACGGCGATTGCGCGCAAAGCTAATCGCGTACGGAGTAACTGCTTTTACATCGAGGAGGCAGCGAGGATCAGGCGCGCCCCGGGCGCAGGACCGTGTGCCCCACGCCCGGAACCGCCGCAATGCCTAGAAGAAGAAATGCAGCCCGAACTGAATTAGCCGCGGGTTGACGCTGAGGCTAGTTATTTGCCCGAAATTGGCGGCTGTGATGTTCTCGAATCCGACTGTGCCGAAACCGCCGCTTCCGGGATCGGCAAATTGCGGATGGTTGAAGGCGTTGTAGAAATCGGCTCGGAACTGGACCCGCACCCGCTCCGTGATCTGCGTGTTCTTTGCCAGCGAAATATCCCAGTTGAATTGGCCAGGCCCGAGCACGACGCCCACTCCCGAGTCCCCCCAACCCGTAACTAATCCATCGCCGTAGTACGGAGCGCCCGGAGCAAGTGTTGGCGGATCACAAAACGCGGCTGGATTGAAGTATTGCCGATTCACGACCCGGGAAAAGACACTGCCGGACCCGAGGGCGTTGCCGTTTCCCATTCCCGAACAATATTGAGCGGTTCCCACTCCTTGGAACGCAATGCCCGTGTTCGTACCGTAGGCAGATCCAGCCCTTGGATCGATGAACGTTAGGGGATCGCCGGACTGAGCGATTGTGACGCCTGACACCGTCCATCCCCCGATCGCTTTGCCTACAAATCCTTTTTCGCCCTTGCCGAACGGCAAATCGTAGCTGTAATTCACCGACAACCGCTGCGGACGATCGAAGTTTACACGGCCGTACTGGCACATCATGCACAACGCGTTGTTGATGTCCGCCGAGTTGCCGATGAAAACATCCGAGAGGTTCCTGTCCCATGTGTAAGCTGCTTGCAGCGAGAGTCCATGAGAAAACTGATGCTGCACCGAGACCTGCAAGCTGTTGTAGTTCGAGATTCCGTTGAAGTCCGATGCCTGCAAGCCAATCGCTTCGTATCCAACGTATGGCACGCGATACTGCACGTTCGCGGCGGTATTGCAGGTTCCGGCCGAGCACTGCCCGTAGGGGTCGTTACTCGGTGTGATTAGCAACGCTCCATTGTGGTTATGGCCGTAGTCCGTGAGGTTGATGCCGCTCGATCCCACATAACCTACGTCGAGCATCCATCCGGGCTCAAATTCATATTGAATGCCCAGACTGTAGGATCGAACCAGCGGTGTGTGCACCGTGACCGGATCATACGGAGTGTTTAGTCCGGAGCTCGCACCGGTTGTGGGGTCGAACCAGGCTGCCGCGAACCCTTGGCCTAATGGCTCTGAGTTACAGCCGGGATCGGAAGGCAGGCACACGAGCTGGATTTGAGGGTACGGATTCGCCAGAGTTGACGCAGCCCACCGCGGGCTCCCATAGCCGAAGTCATACGTGGCCGCGTACGGGTATCCCTGTTCGAACGCGTGTACGACTCTATCGAGTCCGACGCGATCGTAAAAAATTCCAACGCCGCCGCGAATCACGAGTTTGTTGCCGATCGGCTGCCACGCGAAACCAAAGCGCGGAGCGAAATTGCTGTACGGCGCGTGCCCTTGGATGTTGTATCTGTTCGATGCGAGCCCAACACCGGCAGGCGGCGTGCCGTAGTGCGATTCGAAGTTGCTTGGCACCGAGTACTGTTGAATCCCAAGAGAGCTCGTTATTGCCGCACCCGGGGAGCTCGGCAGATCCTGATTGGCGACCATGCGATTCAGCCACACTTGCGTAAGGTTTCCATATTTATCGGTGAGAAGGCCGTCAAACTCCCAGCGCAGCCCCAGGTTAATGGTTAATCGCGAACTGACTTTCCAGTCGTCTTGTATGTACGCGTCGCGGTTATCGTCCTGGTAGAAGTGAGTGATGTTGCCGGTGTTGCCAGTCGGAGTGGTGCCCTTCACGCAGAACAAGCACCCTACGTTCCAAGCCGCGCCACCCAGGGTATTGGTGCCGGCTCCCAGAAAGGAGCTATAGCCAAAAATCTCCATGAGTCCCTGCTGGAGACCTTGATCGGTCAGCGGCCAATTCGTCCACTGATTTTCGAACCCCGCTCGAATGCTGTGGTTCCCATGTTGCCAGGAAATCTGATCGCCCAGTTCGAATTGGTTAGTAGGCCCTTTGTCCGGCAGCAGCCCTCCGAACAAGCCATACCCCGTAGCAATGTTGATGGTAGAGAACGGCTCGTAGAATCCCGGGTCAAGCGGTTTCATCCCCAGTTGGTCGGGAGACCCGCACCCTTCTGGGCCGGTAAGGCTGCCGGCGTTTGGACATCCGCCGGGTGGAACGGCCGCAGTCGCCGCGTTTACGTTCTGTTGAAATGAAACCGTTGCCTCGTTCACAAAATTGGTCAGAACAGACGTGAGTTTCAGAACGGCAGCGTGATTGCCAAACAGGACGTTCTCGGGCGTTCCCGGCAAATCTCCGCCGGCCTGCCCCAGATAGGTGGTGTACGGATTGTGTGAATAGAAATACTTCATCGAGAGCGTTTCTTTGCTGGTGATGAGCCAGTCGCCGTTCGCCACGTACTGGTTCTCTGTGTAGGTAGCGGGAATATTGAAGTTGCAGATTCCAGCTGCCACGTTACAGAACTGGGGATACGACACTGGACTGGGAATGTAGTAGTTGTTCGGCACGCCGGCGGCGTTGGGGGTCTTGGCGGTGCCTGTCGTCAATTGAAACAGCCGCAGCCCCACAATGTTGCTGTTGGCGATTCCCATAGCAGTCGCAAATGCTTGTGCCTGCGCATCGCAGTCGGAAACCGTCAGCGTATCCGGCAAGGCAGCGGGACTCGGGCACGTGCCGCGCCCTTCGCTTCCCGGGGTCGACGAATCCGGGTTCGCGGCGTTGGGATATTCATTCAGCGCGGGACCAAGAATCGCGCCGAACGTCTGCCCTTGCGGTGCTTCGGCGTTCCTCGAGCGCGTGCCGCGGTAACTGAAGAAAAAGAAAAGCTTATCTCTCTTGATTGGCCCGCCCAACGTGCCGCCGAATTGGTTTTGGTCAAACACTGGCCGCTGGTTGAGGCCCTGCGCGGATTGGCTTTCCTTCAGGAAAAAATCATTCGCGTTGAGCACGGTGTTGCGAAAAAACTCGAACGCCGTGCCATGGAACTGGTTGGTGCCTGATCTTGTCGTGACGTTGACGATAGCGCCAGGATTCCGCCCGTAGCTCGCATCATAAGCCGTCGTCTGCACTTTGAATTCTTGAATGGCATCGGTGCTGGGAATTGGGATACCCGTGTAGATGGTGCCGTCGTTCGCGCTTCCCGAGTTGGCGATGTTGTCGACAGCCACTCCGTCCATCATGAAATTGTTCGAGCCCGGGTCGACGCCATTCGCGCTGATGTTCTGTGTGCCTTTTCCGATCGCTGTTGCGTTATCGACCGGCGCCGCGGTACCCGGCGCCAGGCTCAAAATTTCCGTGTAGTTGCCGTTGGCCATGGGCAGAGCGTTGATCTGCGTGCCGCTAACGGTGCTTCCCAGAGTTGCGCTTTCCGTCTGCAATACCTGGGCATTGGTCTCGACGGTAACCGTCTGTGTCACCGACCCGATTTCGAGGACTTGGTTTACGGTGGCGGTTTCCGTGGTTGTTACCGTCACCGATGACACGTTGGACGTCTTAAATCCCGTCGCACTAAACTCCAATCTGTAGTTTCCAGGGGGCAGCAGCGAAAACCGATAATCCCCGTTCGCTCCCGTAGTTGTCGTGCGCGCCTGATTCGTCGCCAGGCTGGTGAGGGTTACTTTGGCTCCCGCGACGGCCGCGCCCGAGGGATCCGTCAACGTGCCGGCGATCGCGCCCGTGCCCGCCGACTGCGCGTGAGCCAGCGAAACGCACAGCAACACCGCAGCTAAACACGCGAATACCCACGTCCCAAGCCTGCGTTGATCAACAGATCGCTTCATGTTTTTCCCTCGATGATGCTCCAGCGTTGGCGCGGCTCTCGCACAGCTTTGCCGCACCGCCACGCCGTGGCCGCTTTGCGGCCCGAGCATCCCTGGCTTGTCCGTAATTCAAGCGACACCACCCCCGGACCACCCGAAGTCTGCCTGGAACTACACACCCGCAACCCGCAGCTTGTCTATTTCTTCTTCCGTAATTGAGTTGTTCCGATTTGGATTCTGAGTGGAGCCAGAAACACGCCCAGGGGCCTTATCAGTAGCTAGGGTCGCCGGAGCATCCATCCCTAGCGGCGGCTCGTCCGCTGGTCGGGCAAGGACCCGTCCAGCGCCACAGCCGTTGCCTCCAAACCCGCCAAGGGCAAACAGGCCGCGGCAATCCGCAGCCGCACCGGTGCGCTCAGCGCCAGGCTCAGCCCCGCGCGGAAAATCTCGGCGAGGCTGCGGAACATTTCGGCTCCAACATCCGTATCAAATCTCGAGCGCCGCAAGTATTCGCGTTCCGCGCGGCCGCGCGAATATCAGGCTCACGTCCGCGGGAGGTCAGATGGAAACCCTGCTCCAGGACATTCGCTACGGCATCCGCTTGATCGCCAAATCCCCGGGTTTCGCGGCGATCGCTATTCTCACTTTGGCGCTCGGCATCGGCGCGAACACCGCCGTCTTCTCCGTTGTGAATGGAGTGCTGCTCAATCCGCTCCCGTACGCGCAGCCGGATCGCCTCGTGGCTGTCTACGCCAAAAACAAAGATTTTGACCACTCTTCCATTTCCTATCCGAATTTCCTCGATTGGGTTCGCGACCAGCGGTCTTTTTCGTCACTGGCTGCCTATCGCGGGGATGACTACAACCTGACCGGCATGGGCCAGCCGCAACATGTCAGCGCGGAAATGATTTCCGCCGGTTTCTTTTCTCTGCTCGGCATCAAGCCCGTTGCGGGGCGCCTCTTCCGTCCTGAGGAAGATCAAGTCGGCGCGCAACCCGTCGCCATCATCAGTGGCGGCTTCTGGAAACGTGAGTTCGGCTCGTCGCCCAGCGCCATCGGCAAAACGCTCGATCTGAACGGCGTCGGTTACACGGTAATCGGCGTGATTCCGTCCGGATTCCAGTATCGGAACTGGAATTTTCAGCAAAATCCCGACCTCTTCGTTCCAATCGGCCAGTGGAACGATTCCACTTTTCGCGATCGCCGCGCCGGCATGGGCATGGATGCGATTGGCCGCCTCATGCCCGGCGTAACGCTCCAGCAGGCGCAAGCCGATATGAACGCCGTCGCGCAGCATCTCTCCGAAGCGTTTCCGGCCGCCGACCGCGACTCCGGCATCGCCCTCTATTCGCTCAAGCAGGACGTGGTTGGCCGCATCCGTCCGTTTCTCCTGGTGCTGCTCGCCGCTGTCGCGTTCGTTCTGCTGATCGCCTGCGTCAACGTCGCCAATCTGCTGCTCGCGCGGTCGACCGCGCGCAGCCGCGAATTCGCCATCCGCGCGGCGCTGGGCGCCACCCCTCAGCGCGTTGTGCGCCAGTTACTCACCGAAAGCCTCGTGCTCTCATGCATCGGCGGAGCCTGCGGCCTGCTGCTGGCGGCCTGGGGCACGCAAGCGGCGATCAAAGTGCTCCCGGAAGCGCTGCCGCGCGCGCATTCCGTTCACCTGGACTGGCGGGTGCTACTCTTCACTTTCCTCATCACCATGCTCGCGGGAATCTTCTTCGGCCTCGCGCCGGCGATCAAAACCTCCCGCGGCGATCTGCACGAAACCTTGAAAGAGGGCGGACGCGGCTCCAGCGGCGCGCGCCATCGTTTGCAGGGCCTGTTCGTGGTGGTGGAAATGGCCATGGCGCTGGTGCTGCTGATCGGCGCGGGACTCATGATCCGCAGCCTCGCTAATCTGTGGGACGTGAATCCCGGCTTCAATCCGCGCCACCTGGTCACCTTCGGCTTTTCCTATCCCACCACTCTCGGCGGCACGCCCGACGCGATCCGCGCCTCGATGCGCCAGGTCGAGAGCGCCGTCGAAAACGCTCCCGGCGTGCTGGCCGCATCCCTCAACGCGGGCGGCACTCCCATGGCCGGCGACTCCGAACTTCCGCTGTGGCTTGACGGCGAGCCCAAGCCCGCCACCGAATCGCAAATGAAAATCGCTCTCTTTTACGGCGTCCAGCCCGACTACCTGAAGGCCATGGGCATTTCGCTGATCCGCGGCCGCTTCATCAATGCGCAGGACGACGTCCACACGCCCTTCGTCATCGATATCGACGAAGACTTCGCCAAACTATATTTCCCCGGCCAGGATCCCATTGGCCGCCGCGTGAATTTCTCGATCCTGAACACCTCCGGCGAAATCGTCGGCATCGTGGGCCACGTGAAGCAGTGGGGCCTCGACGAGAGCTCCAGCACCCCTATCCGCGCTCAGTTTTATTTTCCGATCTCGCAGCTTCCCGACCAGTTTTTCCCGCTGATGGCCCACGGCGGCCAGTTTGTGGCGCGCACGCAAGGCTCGCCGGACGCCGAAATGAACACCATTCGCGCCGCGCTGCGCACCGTCAACAGCCAGATCGTCGTCTCCGACGTCGACACCATGGACAGCATCATTTCGCGCTCGCTGGCCGCGCGCCGCTTTTCCATGATTTTGCTGGGGGTCTTCGCCGCTCTGGCGTTGTTGCTTTCCAGCATCGGCATCTACGGCGTGATTTCCTATCTCGCCGGCCAGCGCACCCACGAGATCGGCGTGCGCATGGCCCTCGGCGCGCGGCCCTCTGACGTGATGCGGCTCATCCTCGTGGAAGCCACGAAGATGGCGCTCATCGGAGTCGCCGTCGGCCTCGCCGGCTCGCTCGCGCTCACGCGCCTCATTTCCAAAATGCTTTTCGGCGTCAGCGCTTACGACCCGCTCACCTTCGTCGCGGTCGCCTCGCTGCTTATCGTCGTCGCGCTGGCCGCCTGCTACTTGCCCGCGCGCCGCGCCATGCGCGTCGATCCCATGGTCGCCCTGCGCTACGAGTAGCGATCGTCGTTCTTGTAGCGCCGGCGGCTCGCCGGCGATTTTGACGTGGAAGTTCCGATTGCCCCATCCTTCGCGAGCGCTGCGAACCGTGGGAGCGCCCCACCAATCGCCGCAAATTCATCCTCTTCCGATGAACGGCATCTTCGTGGCCATCACCGTCATGAACTGCACATTCGCGTCCAGCGGCAGCGACGCCATATAAGCCACCGCGCGTCCCACGTCCGCCGGGTCCATGGTCGGCTCGGGCGCCACGGTCCCATTCGCCTGCGGCACTCCGCGCTTCATGCGCTCGGCCATGTGCGTGGCGGCGTTGCCGATGTCGATCTGTCCGCACGCGATGTCGTACTTGCGCCCGTCGAGCGAAGTCACTTTGGTCAGGCCCGTCACGCCGTGCTTCGAAGCCGTGTACGGCGCCGACCCCGGCCGCGGCGCGTGCGCCGAAATCGAGCCATTATTGATGATGCGCCCTCCGCGCGGCTCCTGCGCCTTCATGATCTTGAACGCTTCCTGCGTGCACAAAAATGTGCCGGTCAAATTCGTGTCCAGCACCGCGCGCCACTGCTCGTAGCTCTGCTCCTCGATCGCCACCGACCCGCCGGAAATTCCCGCGTTGTTGAACAGCACGTCCAGCCGCCCAAACGCTTCCTTCGTTTTGGCGAACAGCGCCTGCACCGACTCCACATCGCTCACGTCCGCCGTAACAACCAGCGCCCCCGCCATCGGCCCCGCGCCCGCCTGTTTTATTTCGCGAGCAACCGACTCCAGCGGCTCCGCGCGCCGCCCCGCCAGCACCATCGCGTAGCCTTCGCGCGCGAGCTCCAGCGCCACCGCCTTGCCGATCCCGCTCCCCGCGCCCGTGACCATCGCCACCTTCAACGCCTTCGCCTCGCTCGCCATCCTCGCCTCCGTCTCCGCCGCCGTCACACCCTCCGAATTGCGGCCCATAGCATATCGCGGCACGCCAGCCTAACCATGGCGCAAGCTCGCTTACACCATACCTTTTCATCCCGCCGAGGTGCTGCGTCGTCGGCGGTGTTGAGTAGCGTTGGCGTCTCGCCGGCGTTTTGCTCTCAGCCTGACCATCGCTCAATCCCGCTCGCACCCAGTCGCTGTCATCCCGACAGAGGCCGTACCTCGGCCGACGAGGGATCTGCTTTTTCGTCCCGCGCACACGCGCGCTCGCACAGTCGCGAGTGGTAAGTGGTGAGTGGTAAGCGCTGACTAGCGAATCGCGAGTGGTGAGTAGTGAAAGGTGACTGGTGCTTCCTTGTCGCGCCGTAGCCCAAAGGGCGAAGGCGGGCCGGCCAGCGGTGAATGAATTTGTCCCAATCGGGCAAACCTTTCGCCTGTTTGTCTGACGCCCGCTGCGCAAATCTTTTCCTTCCAATGCACGCCGGCGGCAGTCAATTTGCAAATTCGTGCACAACCACGGGATCCTGGGTGGACGCTCTCTCCCGAAAAGGTTTTGAAAATTTCAACTTTACAGGGGCGCGCGATTGCACGCGATTCGCGCGAGATGGTGACGAGCTATGCCGATCGAACTTCTCGCATTTCCGGCAGCGCAGTTGGCTGCGGTTCTTTACTTCACTTTTCGTGACTGGATCTATTCCCGTAACTGAGTGCGAAGCTTCGTCGCCGCGGCTCGTCCTCGCGGTCGCCTGGCAGCACAGCCGTGCCACGCAATTAGGGTACCGCCGGCGTCTCGCCGGCGTTTTGCTCCCATTCCCGCTAAGGCCAACTCCCGCTCGCCGCTCCCGCCGAGGCGCTGCATTGTCGGCGGTTTTGAGTAGCGCTGGCGTCTCGCCGGCGTTTTGCTCTAAGCCTCGCCATCGCTCAATCCCGCTCGCATCCAGTTGCTGTCATCCCGACAGAGGCCGTACTTCGGCCGACGAGGTATCTGCTTTTCGGTTTTTTCGCCTTTGACGTTCTCATCCCGGACGAGAGGCGCTTGGTCGGAGACGCGCGCCTGTTGCGGTTTCGGTGGTTCATACCGGGAAGCGATCTGTTTCTCGCTCGCGCGAGCCCCCGGCCACCCCACACCTCAACTCGCATTCGATCAGCAAATTCCTATGCTTTGATCGTACTTGCCTAATGAGTTATATTCCTGCACCTATGGACACCTCCCAAAGCGCTGTCCGCAAACTCCCCAGAGGCACGTTAAAGAAACTCACCCTAGGCCAGTCATTTGCCGAATACGACAAGCTTTTAGAGAAGGATAACGTATATGTAGAAACTCCTGCGCTCCGCGCAGCGGTCGACGGCGGGCAAGGAAAATGCTTTTTCGTCGGGCGACGGGGAACCGGCAAGACCGCAATTACTCTTTACCTAGAGAGGAAATTTCCCGGGAACGTCATGTTGTTGCTCCCGCAGCTCTTGGTTCCGATCGGCCGCTATTTCGACGATGTCGAAATTATGCAAAATGTTCATCACCAGCCGTTCAAATCACTGGTAGCCAGCTTCAAGCGCGCCATGTTGGACCAGGTCCTCCGATACTGGATACAGCGAGGGAAGTTCTCGTATCGCGCTAACACTCCACCGAACCTCAGTCGCGAGCGGAACTACGTCGAAGACTACGACTTCGATCTCAGCCTGCTATCGTTCGCCGAGGATATGCTGGAGTCACTCGATAAGAGCCAGGATAAGGAATGGCTTCGCTCGATAAACCGCTCGAAAGAAATAGCCCAGGCTATGGACGCCCTAATGGGCGGCCTTGCGGAGCGAACCCTCCTCCTGATCGATCGAGTAGACGAGGCCTGGGACGGCTCGGACAAGTCCGTCATCCTTCTGATGGCGATGATGCATGCGTGCGTTGAGCTGTCGAGTACCTGCGACTGCCTCAGGCCGATGCTATTCCTCCGAGAAAACGTCTTCGAGCGCGTTAAGTCCATCGACCGAGAATTCGCGCGATTAGAAACGTTCGTGACCTCTCTTGAATGGACTAGGGAGCAGCTTTTGGAGTTAGTAGAGCGGCGGCTTAATGCTCCACTGATCGCCAAATACGCCTTGCGTGGCGAGACGTGGAGAGCTTTCTTTGAAGATGGGGCGCTCGAAACGGCCCAAGATCTCGTATTCAACTATTGTCAATACCGTCCCAGAGATGTTCTCAGTTACTGCGCATTCGCGATAGAAATCGCGCAGTCGAGGCTTTCGAGCGATCTTAAGGCGACACACGTTCGTCGAGAGTTCATGGCGCTTCGGAGCTACGTTCGCTTCCTAAATCGTTCGCCCTCAACTCACTCATCTTCGAATTGCTCCGCCTCCGCGCTCGCCTCAAATTCTTCCCCCTGCCGAATCATCTCGCTCCAAAACGGAAACAGTTCCGACTTGCGCAGCTTCCGGCAAATCCGCGCCAGCGCTTCGATTTCCGTGCCGCTCGCCGCGCACATCAGCGATTTTACGATCTGCTCCTGCTTCGGCAGCACATTCGCAATCAGCCTCTCGCCTTGCGGAGTTAAGCTGATGCGGCTCACCTTTCGCCCTTGCCTGGGCCGTCCGCGCCGCGCCTTCGGCAGCCGCGTCTCCTGTACCTTCGCAGCGGGAAGTCTGGACACATCGTGCCGCACCCAGCCAAACTCTTTTGCGCGCCGAATCGTTTCGTGCAGGTTCTGCCGGACGCGCCCCAGCTTTCCTGCCGCCTCCGTCACCGTCAGAGGCCCGTCGCGATAAAGCACCAGCATCAGCCGAAACTCTTCCCGCGTCAGGCCGAACACGCCCAGCGTCGTCCACAGCCTCCGCTCGATCCATTCCGCCGTGCTGCTCAGTTCCAGGTACGCCGCCCACGCGCGTTGCACCCGAATTGCGCCCCGCGATCGCTTTTCTGTCCTCAAAGTGCGCCTCCGAAGCCGTTTGCCATGCGCAAAAGGGCCACTTTTGGCGCTTTTATATCATGGATAGTTCGCTTTGTGCTCGCCAAATATTCGTTCTTTCTTCGCCATCTGAAACCGGCTGCGAATCCGCCTGTAGCGCCGGTCATCCTTCGGCCAGCCAGCGACAGAACAAATGCTTGACGCGCGGATTTATTTGTACTACACAGTTGGGGAAATGGGGTGGGAAACGAAATAGGGCGGCGCGAAATGCGGTGGCGCGAAATCGGGTGGGGCGAAATAGTGTGGCGCGAAATCTTTCGAGCAGCTAGTGCGTAGAGGTAGGCAGGCATCGGGGAGCCTCGTGCGGGAAGCAGGGAATCGAAGGCCCTTCGCTGTGAAGCGCGCAAGTGTGTGTGAAGGACTGAAGAATCTTTGTGGGTCATAGCGTCAGAGCCTGCGCGAAAACCGGAGAAGCGTTGTGGGTCATAGCTTCAGCGATGACATAAAGCTCGGAAAAACGAAGCGGCTTTAGTCGTTGAAGCTTCCGTTTCGCGTTATCAACATAGACTCGCGAGTCGGGGCGCGGCGAGAAAGGTGGGGCGGTGAACGCGATTGAACTCGATAGCGTGACCAAGGCGTACGACTCGGTGACCGCCGTTGACGCGGTGAGCTTGAACATCCGGCAAGGCGCCATCGTGGGACTGCTCGGTCCGAACGGCGCGGGCAAAACCACAACGATTCGCATGGTGATGAGCATCCTGATGCCGGACTCGGGAGCGATTCGCGTGCTCGATCAGCCAGTGAGCGACCGCACCCGCGACCTGATCGGCTATCTGCCGGAGGAGCGCGGGCTCTATCCGCGCATGAAGGTGCGCGACGTGATCGTGTTTCTCGCCGCGCTGCACGGGATGTCCGAAGCGGAAGCCGGGAAACGCGCCGACGAGTGGCTCGAGCGCTTCGAGCTGAGCGCCTGGGCAGACAAGAAATTAATCGACCTCTCGAAAGGCATGCAGCAGAAGGTGCAGTTCATCACTTCCGTGCTGCACCGTCCGCCGCTGGTGATTTTGGACGAGCCGTTTTCGGGGCTCGATCCGGTGAACGCCGCGGCGGTGAAGGACATTATGCTGGAGCTGCGCGATCAGGGCTCGACGGTGGTGCTCTCGACGCATCGCATGGAGCAGGTGGAGAAAATGTGCGAGTCGATCTGCCTGATCAACCACGGAAAATGCGTGCTGGATGGCGAACTGCGGGCCATCAAGCAATCCTATGGAAAGAACACCGCGCACATCGAATTTACCGGGCCGGACGGCTTTCTGAAGCATCCGTCGGTGGCCGGCGTGAACCGCTTCGGCACCGGCGCGGAAGTGAAACTTAAGCCGGGAGCGGACGCGCAGGCGCTGCTGAAAGCGGCCATCGAATGCGGCGCGCAGATCAGCCGCTTCGAACTGCTGGAACCTTCGTTGAACGACATCTTCATCGAGAGGACCACCGCTCATGCGTAAGATCTGGCTGATCGTCAAGCGCGAGTACCTGACGCGGGTGAAGACCAAGGGCTTTGTGATCGGCACCATCGTGGTGCCGCTGATCGGAGTCGGCTTCGCGCTCATGACCGCTTTTCTGAGCGCGCGGCAGCCCACGCAAACATTCCGCATGGGCATCGTGGACCAATCGGGAGAATTGGCGGCGTCGATTCGCGGCAGCATGAGCGCGAAGCTGGCGAATGGCGAACCGGAATTCAGCGTGCTGCAGACCGTTAGCCGGCCCCCTTCGCTGAGCGCCGCGGAAGACCAGTTGCGCGAGCAGGTGAATTCCGGCGCGCTCGATGGCTATCTTGTGATTCCCGCCGATTTGGATGCGACCATCGAGCTGCACATGCGCAACCCCGATAATTTGCGGCTCATCGCTCCTCTCACCGGAGCGATCAACCAGGCGCTCGTCATGGCCAGGCTGCAGGCGCGCGGCATCCGCGTCAGCGACGCCGGCGACATTTTTCAGAGCGCCAATCTGAAGCTGATCAAGGTCACGCGCACGGGCGAATCGGTGGAACGCGGCCAGACCGTGGGCATTTCCATCGCCCTGGTGATGCTGCTCTATGTGGCGCTGCTGATGTACGGCATCATTACCATGCGCTCCGTCCTGGAAGAAAAAACCACCCGCACCATGGAAACCCTAATTTCGACTGTGCGGCCGTTTCAATTGCTCGCCGGAAAAATATTGGGCGTGGCGGGAGTGGCGTTCACGCAGTTTCTGATTTGGATGACGGCGCTGGCGCTGGTGTTCACCTACGGCGCATTTCTGAGCGCGATGAGCGGCGTACCGATTTCCGGCGTGCACATTCCGGTGTCGCTGCTCGTCTACGCGCTAATCTTTTTCGTGCTGGGATATTTTATGTATGCGTCATTTTACGCGGCGATTGGCTCGGCGTGTTCCAACGAACAGGACGCGCAGCAGCTGCAATGGCCGGCGACCTTGCCGCTGGTTTTCAGCGTGGTGATTTTTGGAGTGGTGCTGTCCGATCCTTCCTCGCATGCCTCGATCGTGTTGTCGGAGATTCCTCTGTTCGCGCCGATTCTGATGACGCTGCGCATTTCGGTGCAGACGCCGCCATTCTGGCAAATCGCGCTTTCCATTGCGCTGTTGCTGGCCGCGATTGTTGGAGTAGTGTGGGTTTCGGCGCACGTGTATCGAGTGGGCGTGTTGATGTACGGCAAGCGGCCGAATCTGCCTGAATTGCTGCGCTGGCTGCGCTACAGCTAGACGCCATACGACGGTATTCGCCTGAAATACGAAACATGGCAGCGGGTGTTCAACTCCGGAGCGCACCCAGAGGCGTATAATTGCCGCAAGGGACTGCGCCATGAGCGACCTGAAAGAGCTGCACGAAGCCCGTTGGTGGGAATCTGAGCCGAACGGTAAGGTGCACTGCTATTTGTGTCCGCGGCATTGCCACATCGGCGAGGGGCAGGCGGGCTTTTGTTTTATTCGCGCGAACGAGGGCGGAAAGCTTTATAGCCTCGGATACGCGCATCCCGCCGCGCTGCAGATCGATCCCATCGAGAAAAAACCGCTGAATCATTTTCTGCCCGGCACGCGCGTGTTTTCCATGGGCACTGCCGGATGCAACATGGGCTGCTTTTTTTGCCAGAACTGGGATATCTCCAAATCGCGCGCCGATCAAGTGGGCTCTACGCATATCCCTCCCGAGGATGTGGTGCTGCTGGCGATTCGCAACGGCTGCCCCTCGATTGCGTTTACGTACAACGAGCCTACGATTTGGGGCGAGTACGTGATCGATATCTGCCAGGCGGCGAAACAATACGGCCTGAAAACAGTGATGGTCTCGAACGGGTACGTGACGAGCGAAGCGTTTCACGACATCTACGATCACATCGACGCGGCGAATATCGACCTGAAAGCGTTCACGGAAAAGTTTTACGGGCGCGTGACGCTGACGCACCTGAAGCCGGTCCTCGAGACTCTGGTGCGGCTGAAGAACGAAACGAACGTGTGGTTCGAAATCATCAACCTGGTGATTCCCACGCTGAACGACTCGCCTGCGGAGACGCGCGAGCTGGCCGAGTGGGTGCGGGAACATCTGGGGCCGGACGTGCCGCTGCATTTCACCGCGTTCCATCCCGATTTCAAGCTGCGCGACAAACCGCGGACGCCTCCGGCAACGCTGCACGCCGCGCGCGAAGCGGCTCTGGAAGCGGGACTCCATTACGTTTACGAAGGGAATATTTACAGCGGCGGCGCGCACACGTTTTGTCCATCGTGCAAGACGCTGCTGATCCGGCGTTCGTGGCACGACGTACAAGAGAATAAACTGCGCAACGGGTGCTGCCCGAATTGCGGGCTGGCGATTCCCGGCCGCTGGGCCGACTCGGCGACGGCGCAGCGAATTTCCGCGCGACTGGCGCGCCAGGCGGAAACGGTGGGCGCCAGCCGTTACGACGATCTGAATATTTGAATCCGATGGATTCCAGTAGATGAAGTGAACACGGGATGCGACCGATGCAACTGACTGCTTCAGCGCCATACCTGATCGAGCAAACGTATCAGGAGTATGCGCCCGAGGAACACGAAATTTGGGCGGAACTGGTGCGCCGGCGGCGTCCGCAAATCGAGGCGGCAGCTTGCCGGGAATATCTGGAAGGGTTTTCCATCATTGGCCTCGAAGATGACCGCCTGCCGAATCTCGGAAAAATTTCCGCGCGGCTGAAACCGCGAACCGGCTGGAGCGCCACGCCGGTGAGCGGATTTCTTCCCGGCGAAGCGTTTTTCGAAATGCTGGCCGCGCGCATGTTTCCCACCACCGCGCGGATACGTTCCCGAGATTCCCTGGATTACACTCCGGAGCCGGATATTTTTCACGACGTGTTCGGGCACGTGCCGATGCACGCTCACAAAGTGTTCGCCGATTTTCTGCAACATTATGGAGCGGTGTGCGCGGCGCTGAAAGACGGCGATCTTCTGGAACGAATCGGACGCCTGTTTTGGTACACGGTGGAATTCGGGCTGATCCGGCAGGGCGGGGAAGTGAAAGTGTACGGCAGCGGCGTGATCAGCTCGCAGGGTGAATGCACGAATGTGCTGAACGGCGGCTGCGAGATCGCTGATTTTCAGTTGGATGAAGTGCTGGCGACTCCTGTGGTGGTGGACCACCTGCAGCAGAAGCTTTTCGCTATCGAGTCGTTCGACCAAATCTACGAAGCGATGCACAAGGCGGAAAGGCAGATTGGCGTGATGCGGTAAGGCACGCGCCATTCCACTGCGGCGCCGGGCGTCTGGTGGCTGCCTACTGCTCAGCTCGAGCTGACCAAAACAGCGGCGGCAAGGCGCCGCACTCCACATGGGCTGCCAGTGTCATGGTGATTTTCGGCTCATGGGGCGAAGCGTTTCGCTGGCGCGTCCGGGAAATACCGAAGAGAGATTCTTCGTCGCTACGAACCTCAAAATGACGGCGATTGGCACCATTTCGCTGGAGATGTTATGACAACTACATCTGCGACTATGAAGCCCGTACTGAAGCGGCAGTATCACGCGTCGCTCGCGATGCTCGGAGACGCAATCCAGCGCTGCCCGGATGACGTCTGGGCGGCCAGCGGCCATACCAACCAATTTTGGCAGATCGCGTATCACGCGCTGTATTTCACGCACATGTACTTGCAGCAGAACGAGGCGGCGTTTCGTCCTTGGAAGCATCACGACGGCGACAATCAGTATCCCGATGGTATTCCCGGTCCGTCCGATCCCAATAGCTCGTTGCCGCTTTTGCCGAAGCCGTACACAAAAGCGCAGTTGGTGGATTATTGGAAATTCTGCGATCAGATGATCGATGCCGCCGTTGACAGCCTCGATCTCGAGCGGCCCGAGTGTGGATTTTCCTGGTATCAAATGTCGAAGCTGGAGCACCAGTTTGTGAGCATCCGGCACATCCAGCATCATGCAGCGCAGCTGGCGGACCGGCTTCGCTCCGCAGCGAATATCGGGATTGAGTGGGTTGGCGGCGACGAGCGGATATCCGCCTGATTACCCCCGGCGCTCCATCCGCGCCGGACAGAACGCAAAAGCAGATCCTTAACCTGCGGTTTCGGAATGACAACTGCGAAACGGCGTTCCGCGAGCCGAGCGACCGTTAACAGGTCAATCGAAGGAGTTCGATCAAGCACCGAGGAGATTCATCTGCAGTTTCTGATAGCCGTGCTGGCGCGCCCAGAGGTCGAGGGGAATGGCGGCGAGTTCGTCCACGACGGGAACGGCGAGGCCGAGCTTCGTTAAATCGACCGTCTTCAGATAGGTGTGGCAGGAATCGCAAACGTCGACGCGAACGTGAGCGATTTCCGGCGCGACGTAAAATCCCATTTGCGGTTCGCGCTCCTCGCCGCATGCAGGGCAGTAGATTCGACGGAAGGCCCACTCGTGCGCGCACAACATGCAAACCAGAAATTTTTTGCCGCCGTCGCCTTCGGGACGCAGCACGCCCACGATGGGATTGCTGCCGCACATGGGGCACGCCGAAGGAGTTCCGTCGAGCTTCACGGGCTGGACGAGAGCGGCCACGAACTCAGCGAACGGCTGCAGGAAAAGCCAGGCGAGCAGCCTTTGCGCGGTCGAATCACTGAGACTGTCAGAGGGCTCTTCTTGGTCACTCGATGCCGGAGAACTCACGCTACGCGACAAGAAATCGTTGATGGCGAGCTGCTGCGCTTCCAGACGCGCGCGGGCGAGCTGCGCGGCAGCGCGAGCCAGAGGTCCGGGAGCAAATTGACTCACCTGTGCGGCAAATTCGGCGAATTTGGGGAGGAGAAGAGGATTGAATAGTTGTTGGCGCAACGGCAGATATTCCGCGGGTTGCATAGGAGAATTGGCGATCACTTTTGCAGCGCCGGCGCATAAGCCGCGCTGCAGTTCCGCCACGCGGGCGTAGAAACGGAGTCCCTCGGCCGCAAACGGATACGTGGAGATGAGTTCGTTGGCGCGGCGGATGCGCCGGTCCCAATGGCCCTGCGTTGTTGCCTGCGTCATCGCTGGGATGATGGCCTTGCCGCGGGTTTGGAGGAGGCGCCGCCGGTCACCCGATCATACCAGATGCGGTGAAAGGTGCGAGCCCACGCGCGCGTGACGGTGCCATGAACCATGGCGCCGAAGCTGCCTTCTTCCAGAAAAACGCTCATGTACACGTGGATCATGAAAAGGCCGATGGTGATGAGCGCAACACTCGCGTGGACCAGCACGGCGGCGTAGCGCAGGTAGCGAAGGCTCCAGGGAAGCGATTCGGTGAACCACAGCACCAGGCCGGAAAGCAACATCAGGATGGTACTGTAAAACATGCCCCACGAAAAAAGCTTCTGGCCATAGTTGAAGCGGCCGGTGGGGGGAAGCTGGTCGTCCTCATTGCGAATGTAGTGCGAGATGGAATGCCACCAGGCGCGATCGTTGGCATCCACGTGCATGTCGCCGATCCACTGAAAAAACATCCAGAAAAATGAGGCGGTAAAAAGCAACCCGATCCACGGATGCCAGAAACGCGCCGTAAATCCTCCGCCGACAACGGCGGCGAGCCAGAAGAGATACGGCGACCAAAACGCCAGGCCCGTCGCCAGTAAATATATGTAAGCAAGAGCGCCGAGCCAATGATTCATGCGTTCGGCAAGAGTGTAGCGCGGGACAAGTTGTTCGCCACCCGCTGCGCTCGATCGGACAACCGCGTCGCTGGTCATGGCCGCCTCGCGATTTTGACGCTACTTCTTGGTGTCATCTTCTTCCTTCTTCGGGCCGAAACGCATGTAATGCCACGCGAGGCCCACCAAGCCGCCCACCATGGCCAGGTTTCCGATCCACTTTAGCGGGCCTTTCCACAAACGCACGCTGATCGGCACGTGCGGATCTTTCGGAAGGCCGCCGTAAATTTCGGGATTCTTGGCGTCGTGCAGGACGTAAATCACATGCGTTCCGCCGACGCCGGGAGGGTCGTACACTCCGGCGTCCGGGTAACCGGATTGCTCGCGGAGTTGCGCGGCGCGCGTTTCGGCGAGTGCCGTCATTTCCGGCTTAGTGCCGAAATGCAGGCAGCCGGTAGGACACGCCTTGATGCAGGCGGGCTCCAGGCCCACTGAAACGCGATCGTTGCAAAGCGTGCATTTGAAAACCTTATGCGCCGCGGGACTGAACTTCGGGATATTGAACGGGCAGCCGGTGATGCAGTAGCCGCAGCCGATGCAATGAGCTTCCTGAAAATCGACGATGCCGTTTTTGTATTGGACGATGGCGCCGTCGGCCGGACACGCCGCGAGACAGCCGGGATCTTCGCAGTGCATACACTGATCTTTGCGCATCAGCAGCATCAGGCTGCCGTGTTCGCGCTCGTGCTCGTTAAACTTGATCAGGTTCCAGTAATTCCACTGCGTCTCCGGCATGGTTTGGTAGGTGTTGTCGAAGTGCGTTTCGCTGAAGGTGTAGCCGTTCCATTCGAGGCAGGCCACTTCGCAGGCTTTGCATCCGATGCATGTGGAAGTGTCGACCAGTTTGGCGACCTGGTATTCGCGATTCAGCCCGGCGCCCGCGACTGTGCCGGTGTGGCCCGAAATTCTGACGAGTTCGGTTGACGCCTGGCTCACGGTACGCTCCCTACGCTTTCTCGACTTTGACGAGGAAGCCCTTCGATTCGGGTGTGTGGGCGTTCGGATCGGTGACGGACGGCGTGAGCAGATTCGCCGGTGTGCGCGCGTCTTTGCCTTCGTCCTCGATGATTCCGCGATAGCCCTGGTGGATCGGCAATCCGATCTGGTAGACCTTTTTGCCGTCGATCATCATCGGTTTGAGGCGGCGGGTGACGAACGCTTTGGCGATGTACGTTCCACGCGCGCTGATCACTTTGATTTTGTCGGTGCCCTGAATGCCCTTTTCGTCCGCCAGCTCGACGGGAATTTCGATGAAGGGCTCGGGAATCAGCTCGACGTTCATCGGATTGTTTTTCGTCCAGTAGTGATATTGCTCGGTCAGGCGATAGGTGGTGCAGACGATGGAGTATTCCTCGGGCTCGCCAAATTTGTCGTAGGGAGTTTTGAATTTGGTGACCAGCGGATTATTGGACTGCGCCGGATGAAGCAGGTTTTTGACCGGGCTTTCGATCGGCTCGTAATGTTCGGGGAAGGGACCATCGGCGATTACTCCTATAGGAGCGAAGAGCCTGCCGACTCCTTCGGGGTTCATTATGAATGGGCCGAGACGGTCCTTCGGGTTGGAATCGGGCTTGAAGTCCGGAACGTCGTTGCCGGCCCATTTGCCGGCTGCTTCGTTCCACCAAATTTGCTTACGCTCCGGATCCCACGGCTTTCCTTCCAGGTCGCACGAGGCTCGGTTGTAGAGCACGCGGCGATTGGCGGGCCACGACCAGGCCCAGTTGGGATAAATGCCCAAGCCCGAAGGGTCTTCCGTTCCGCGACGCTGGATTTGCGCGCCTGCTTCGGTCCACATGCCGGAGTAGATCCAATTGCCGCACATGGTGGTGCCATCGTCTTGCAGCAAAGCGAATCCGGGCAGCTGCTGGCCCGCTTTGGCGACCACTTGGCCGGTGGCGTCTTTCAGATCGGCAAGGGCCCGGCCGTTGAGCTCCATGGCCGCTTGCGCGAGCGGTGGATGGGAGGCGTCCGCGTAAGCCCAGCTGACGTTCAGAATCGGATCGGGGTACTGGCCGCCTTCTTTTTTGTAGAGGTCGCGCACGCGCAGGAAAATCTGCGCGATGATATCTTGATCGAGCCGAGCATCTCCCGGAGGCGGAACGGCCGCGTATTTCCAGGTGACCCAGCGCGCGGAGTTGGTCATGCTGCCGTCTTTTTCGGCGAAGCCAGCGCAGGGCAGGCGGTAGACGGTGGTTTTGATGGTTCGCTGCTCGTCGGCAGTGATACCCGGGGCGCGCCAGAATTCGCTGGTTTCGTCGGGATAGATTTCGCCGACCACCAGCCAATCAGCTTGCTTCAGCGCGTTGATATTCTTGTTGGTGTCCGGGCCGATCATCACGCCATTCATGCCGAACGCGAACATACCCTTCACTTTGCCGTAGTACATATCGTCCCAAATGTGAGTCCAGGAATAGTCGCGATCCGGTTTCGGCAAGTAATCGAAGGCGAAGTCATTTTGCTTGGTGGCTGCGTCGCCGTAAAACGCCTTCATCAGCGACACGAAAAACTTCGGCGTGTTGGCCCAGTAGTTCATCGAATTCCATGGAGCGGGCTTGGAAGCTGTGGGCGTCGTACGTTTCAAATAGGTGGCCAAGTCCGTGTCGGTGGGAATCGGTATTTTTAGGTAGCCCGGCAGGCTGTCGTAGAGGCCGGCCATGTCCGTGGCGCCCTGAATATTAGAGTGGCCGCGCAGAGCGTTTACGCCGCCGCCAGCGCGTCCCACGTTTCCGAGCATCAACTGAAGCATCGCGGCGGTGCGGATGATCTGCGTGCCAAAGGTGTGCTGCGTCCAGCCGACCGCGTAGATTATGGTGCCAACTTTTTTCATGTCGCCGTCTTTGCGGATGGACGTAAACATGTCGGCGGCTTTCAGGAACTGAGCGGCTGGAATGCCGGTGATGCGCTCCACGGTCTCCGGCGTGTAGCGCGAATACTGCGTCCTCAGCAGTTGATACACGCAACGCGGATGCTGCAGCGTCAGATCGTAGGCGGTATTCGGGGGGAGCAGCACAGCGGCAGCAGGCGGGGCTGCGTGTGCGCTCTTTGATGAAACGGCTGGAGGCGGATCACCATGCGCAGCGCCCGAATGCGCGGCGTTTGACGCAGCGGCGGATTTGCCGCTCATGTCTCCGCCTTGCTCGTAATTCCAAGTCGATTTGTCGTAGCTGTGTGTTGAGGCGTCGAAACCGGAATACAGCCCATCGACGGGAAGCTCGAAGCCTTCCTTCACGATGAACGCGGCGTTGGTGTAATTGACCAAATATTCCTTGGCGATCCGGTTGTTTTCGATGGCGTAGCGGATCACGCCTCCGAGGAAGGCGATATCGGTTCCGGCGCGAATCTGCATGAAGAGATCGGCGGTTGCGGAGGTGCGGGTAAATCGCGGATCGACGGAAATGAGCTTAGCGTTGCGATTGCGCTTGGCTTCCATCGCCCACTTGAATCCGCAGGGATGGTTTTCGGCTGGGTTGCCGCCCATGATCAACATCATGTCGGTGTTCTTGATGTCGATCCAGCCATTGGTCATCGCCCCGCGTCCGAAGGTTGGTCCCAAACTTGAGACCGTGGGACCGTGTCAAACACGGGCTTGGTTTTCGAGATAAACCAAGCCCATCGCCCTCATGGCTTTAATGACAAGGTAATTAAACTCGTTCGTGTCCGTGCAGCCGCCGATGAAAGAGATTCCCTCGCAGCGGTTTACGGTGCGGCCATTGGAATCTTTCTGGACGAAAGTGGCGTCGCGCGTTTTCTTGGTCCAGTTGGCGATTTCGTCGAGCGCCTGGTCCCAGGAAATATCTTCCCAGTCGGTGCCGCCGGGCCGGCGCACTTGCGGCTTGGTCAAGCGGCGCGGGTTGAGCATATCCTGTTCGAGCGAAGAGCCTTTTGGGCAGAGCGTTCCACGATTGGTGGGATGGTCGGGATCGCCTTCGACGTGAACCACTTGCGGCGACACGTTTTTAGCGCCGTCGCCAAGCGTGTAGATCAGGACGCCGCAGCCCACCGCACAATAGGGGCAGGTGGAGCGCGTTTCGTGGGCGCGCGCGATTTTCAGCTCTTTTAGCTGGGCGTAGGCTGGCTTGAGATCAAATCCGAAGACGGTAGCAGCTGCGCCGCCAATGGCCGCAACCTTGAAGAAGTCCCGGCGGGATGTTTGCATCGCTAGCGCCTCCCTGATGCGCAGTTTGATGCGGAACGTGAGGAAGGGGAGTCAACAGAGATGCTATTTAGTCCCGGGACGCGGAAATGTCAAGAGCTATACGACCGGCAGCGAGGATTGCGTAGCGAATTCACGGTGCAGTAACAATTGGGCCGAAGCGCCGTCCCGGAAGGATGCGGGCCGGGTCACGAAATCGCGAAATGTTGTCCGCGCAAGTGCTTTACTCGTCCCAATTTGGAAGCCGCGCTTCGCCGAGCTGGCCGTAGAACCGGCTTATGGAAATCGGCCAGATCGAATTAGAAGCGAGATGCAATGAGAGCGGCGTGGCAAGCGCCCATTGGGAAAAGGTCTGCCGAGAACCCTGGCGCTTAGTGCTTTGCGGCAGCCGGGGAATGATGGCGCACGAAGAACTGCTGTTTATCGATATTTGCCGGAACGGCTACGTCGAAGAAGCCAACCATCATTTCATCGTAGGTTTGATCTCCCCAACGAACGGCGACGGTGGGATCAGGGTTGTGCGGATTGTTTTTGGAGTTGTCAAACCAAGCGACGGCCTGCAGCTCCGTGCCTGCTTTCAGGAAGCGCGGCTGAGCCAGCCGGTAGCTGAGTTGCCAGTAAAAATTGTAATGAACGCGCAGCAGATGCTCGACGGTCCCATCAGAGTGAATGATGTTGTAATCGAACTCCTTGCCGCGGAGATGCAGGTGCGGGAAGAAGCTCAGCAACGTGCAGTCGTTGGGAATGGTGCCGTGAACTTCCGCGCGATAATCGGGATCTTCAGGCGGAATGATGAACCAGTCGTTGGTGAGCTGCAGGGTCAGAACGCGCTGCTTGGGTGGCTGCTTAGCGAAGACCAGCCCGACGCTGGTTTGGTCTTTCGCGGGATGGCCCTTGGTGATGTAGTGCATTTGAAACACGAGGTCCGAACCGGCGGGAATCAATTTAGCCATTCCCGCGGGCAACTCGTCTGGCGAACTGCCGGGAGCGTAGACCAGCAGGACGGAGCTATCGGTCCACTGCGCGTCGCGCCGGTCTTGCGAGTCTTTCATCATCGAGGCTGTGAACGGAACGCCAATCGGCGCATGTTCCAGCCATTTCGACTTGGGCGGACGAATGTAGACCACCGAGTGGTGAATGTTGGCGCGGCTTGATGGGCGAATTTCGCACATCTGCACCCATTCGTCATGTTTGAAATGGGTGGGAACGATTTCGTAGGTGTATTCCACGTCGCCAGTGGCGGGGATCGAGACGGGCACCGGCATTTTCACCACGTCGTCAGGCTTGGCGATGATCCAGCCTTTAGCCCACGTGCGCGGTGGTGGCGCATCGCGACGGTTCCCGGCGGGCGCGCGCGAATCAACCCAGGCGGCGATGGTGGCGATCTGCCGCGCCGAGAGGGAAGGGTCGTCTGAAAAATGGCCGCAGCACGGATCGGCGAACCACGGGGGCATCACGCGCTGTGTCACGTATTGCTTGATCTGCGGCGCAAAGCGCCGAGCTTGCTGGTAGGTGACCAGCGGCATCGGAGCAATCTCGCCCACGCGATGGCAAGCTTGGCAATGTTGCTGAAGGATGGGAAGAACGTCCTTATAGAAGGTTGGAGATGATGGCTGCTTGCTTTGCGCGGCAGCGGCGGGAGCGATGGCGAAAACAGCTACCGCCAGGACGAGCCCGGAAAGATTGCGGGATAAGCTTTTAAGGTCCATTCGGTTCCAATTGCCTCGGAATGAATGGCGGGGACGACGGGACTCGAACCCGCGACCTCTGCCGTGACAGGGCAGCGTTCTAACCAACTGAACTACGTCCCCCGCGAAGTGGAGCAAAATGCCACAATGGTGGGCGGTCAGCGATTTGAACGCTGGACCTTCCGGGTGTAAACCGGATGCTCTAACCGCTGAGCTAACCGCCCCAGCAGGCCATCTTAGCAGAATGCGCGCGATTGCGGCTACGGCATCACGCAAGTAAGTTCAAGATTTCGCGCCACGCCCACACATACATAGATGACGTTTTCCGCACCGATGCGCTCGAATCGGTGAAGTCCCCGCGGCATTCTTCCGATCAATTTGTAAGAGGGCTCACGTGTTACCGGAGGGGTGCGTGAGGACCGCCAATTCACATCGCCACAAAGCGCGCCTGTACCTGAGGACAGGGGCGGAAAAACGCCCTGTACCGCGGGACAGGTATTCTTGCGACCCATCGGATGTTAGCAGATTCACTACGAAGGGCGCAGCAGGTCTGAATGGGCAGCTTGGCAGCATGCTACGCTTCCAGTCCGGACGGTTCTAGTACCGTCGACCAAACAACTATGTCCTCGCGTCTCGGCGAAATCCTAGTCAAAGACAGCCTGATCTCCGGAGATCAGTTGAAGCAGGCGCTCGACTACCAGAAGAAGAATGGTGGCCGGCTGGGGACCTGCCTGGTCAAGATGGGGCTGGTGAGCGACGACGACATCACCGCAGTGCTTTCCCGGCAGTACGGTGTTCCGTCGATCAACCTGAAATTTTACGAAGTGGATCCTTCGGTGATCAAGCTGGTGCCGCAGGAGACGGCGGTCCGGTATCAGATCGTGCCGCTGTCGCGCGTGGGCTCCACGCTGACGATCGCGATGACCGATCCGACCAACGTGTTCGCCATGGACGATATCAAGTTCATGACCGGCTTCAATGTGGAGCCGGTGGTCGCTTCCGAAACGGCGATCAGCGAGGCGATCAGCAAGTTCTACGGGGCGGTCGAGAGCGTGGAAGAGCTGGATAAGGTGATGAAGGACCTTACCGGCGAGGACGGCGACGCGCTCGAGCTAGCCGGCGAGGATTCGGAGATGGACCTGGCGTCGCTCGAACGAGCGGCCGAGGAAGCTCCGATCATCAAGCTGTGCAACTTGATTTTGACGGACGCGGTGAAGCGCGGCGCGAGCGATATCCACGTGGAGCCGTACGAAAAAGAGTATCGCGTGCGGTTCCGTATTGACGGCATTTTGCAAAACGTGATGGCGCCGCCGCTGAAGTTAAAGGATGCGATCACCAGCCGCGTCAAGATCATGTCCAAGCTGGACATCAGCGAAAAGCGGCTGCCGCAAGACGGCCGCATCATGATCAAGTATTTGAAGGACGGCAAAAAGAAGGAGCTCGATTTCCGCGTTTCCACCGTCCCCACGCTTTTCGGCGAAAAGATCGTTCTCCGGCTTCTGGACAAAGAAAACCTGCGGCTGGATATGACCAAGCTCGGATTCGAGCAGGAATCGCTGACGAAATTCGAACGGCAGATTCTGAAGCCGTACGGGATGGTGCTGGTCACCGGGCCGACCGGTTCGGGAAAGACGAACACTCTGTACTCTTCGGTGGCGCGTCTGAACACGCCGGAGACAAATATCATGACCGCCGAGGATCCGGTCGAGTTTCAGTTACCTGGCATCAACCAGGTGCAGATGAAGGAGCAGATCGGATTGAACTTCGCTTCGGCGTTGCGCGCCTTCTTGCGGCAAGATCCGAACATCATCCTGGTCGGCGAAATTCGAGACTTCGAAACCGCGGAAATCGCCGTGAAAGCCGCGCTAACCGGCCACTTGGTGCTGTCCACGCTGCATACCAACGACGCGCCTTCCACCATCAGCCGGCTGATGAACATGGGAATCGAGCCATTCCTGGTGGCCACCTCGGTGAACTTGATTTGCGCACAACGGCTGGTGCGCCGGATTTGCGCGCAGTGCAAAGAGCCGCTGCAGTTGCAGCCGCAGGCGCTGATCGAAGCGGGCTATACGCCGGACGAGGCGGCCAAGACGACCGTGTATGCGGGCAAGGGCTGCAGCACATGCAACAACACGGGATACAAGGGCCGCGTGGGTTTGTACGAAGTGATGGAGCTTTCCGATGAGCTGCGCGAGCTGGTTCTGGTAGGAGCGTCGGCGCTGGAACTCAAGAAAAAAGCGCTGGAGTTGGGAATGATCACGCTGCGGCGCAGCGGATTGATCAAGGCTGCCGCGGGGCAGACGACCATGGAAGAAGTGTTGCGCGAGACGGTGCTGTAGGAGGAACGGGATGCCGGGTATCACATTAAGCGAGCTGCTGAAAAGCATGATCGAAATGGGCGGGAGCGACCTGCACCTTTCCACCAACAGCCCTCCACGAATCCGCGTGCATGGAAAGCTGCGGCCGCTGGAGATGCCGCCGTTGACGGCGGCAGACACCAAGGCGCTTTCGTACAGCGTGCTGACGGACGTGCAGAAGCACCGTCTGGAAGAAAATCTGGAGCTGGACTTTTCATTCGGCTTGAAGAGCCTGGCGCGGTTCCGCGGCAACATCTTCCATCAGCGCGGCGCGGTGGCCGCCGTGTTTCGAACGATTCCGTGGGAGATCAAGGGATTTGACGCGCTCGGGCTGCCGCAGATCGTGCGCACGCTGTGCGATAAGCCGCGCGGACTGGTGCTGGTAACCGGCCCGACCGGCTCCGGGAAGTCGACCACGCTCGCCGCGATGCTCGACAAGATTAATAGCGAGCACGAAGAGCACATGATCACCATCGAGGACCCCATCGAGTTCCTGCACAACCACAAGAAGTGCCTGGTAAATCAGCGGGAAGTCCACTCCGATACGCATTCGTTCGCGAATTCGCTGCGCGCCGCTCTGCGGGAAGATCCCGACGTGGTGCTGATCGGCGAAATGCGCGACCTGGAGACTATCGAATCGGCGCTGCGCATCGCCGAAACAGGGCACTTGACGTTTGCAACGCTGCACACGAATTCCGCCATTTCGACCATCAACCGCGTGGTGGACGTGTTTCCGGCGCACCAGCAGCCACAAGTGCGCGCCCAGCTTTCGATGGTGCTGGAGGGAATCCTTTGCCAGTCGCTGCTGCCTCGCGTGGACGGGCGCGGCCGCGCCATGGTGATGGAAATCCTGATTCCCACCGCGGCCATTCGCAACCTGATCCGCGAGGACAAGATTCATCAGATCTATTCGGCCATGCAAACCGGAACGGGCACCACCGGAATGCAAACGTTCAACCAGAGCCTCGCGATGGCCTATTTTCAAAAGCAGATCACCATGGAAACAGCGCTATCGCGGTCATCGAATGCGGACGAATTGCAGGACCTGATCAACCGAGGGGTGACCTCGCCGACATTGAGCGGCAAGGTTCCAGCGCGTCGGTAAAGGAAGAAGAGGGAGGTATTACACATGCCGGTCTTTACGTATCGCGGAGTCAATCGCGCCGGGACGAAGGTATCCGGAGAGCGCATGGCAGAAAGCAAGGCCGTTCTGCAAGCTCAGCTGCGTCGCGAACAAATCAACGTCAGCAAGCTTTCGGAAAAGGGGAAAGAGTTCAACATTCCGACGTTCGGAACTGGAGTGGACTCCCAGGAGCTGGCCATCTTCACGAGGCAATTCTCGGTGATGATCGACGCCGGCTTGCCACTGGTGCAGTGCCTGGAAATTCTGGCCGGCCAGCAGGAGAACAAAATATTCCAAAAGATACTGACTAGCGTGCGAGCTTCGGTGGAAGGCGGGGCGACGCTTTCCGCTTCGATGAAGCAGCACGAAAAAGTGTTCGATGCGCTTTACTACAACATGGTGGAAGCGGGCGAGACGGGGGGTATTTTGGACACCATTCTGCAGCGCCTGTCGACCTACATCGAAAAGAACGTCAAGTTGAAGCGTGCGGTGAAGTCCGCCATGATCTACCCCGTTTCGGTGATGAGCATCGCGATCGCCGTGGTGGGCTTGCTGCTGTGGAAGGTGGTCCCGATTTTCGGAACGCTGTTTGCCGGGTTGGGAGCCTCGCTTCCGCTTCCCACCCGGATCGTGATGGCGTTGAGCGCTTTCGTGGGGAGCATCTACGGATTGCTGATCGTGGTGTTTGCGGTAGGAGGCGGTTTCGCGATCCACTTCTGGTACAAGACGCCCCAGGGCCGCTACACGATAGACGCACTGCTGCTGAAGGCGCCCGTCATCGGCAACGTGCTCCGCAAGATCGCCGTGGCGCGATTCACCCGCACGCTCGGCACGCTGATTTCCAGCGGAGTTCCGATTCTCGAAGGTTTGGATATCACCTCCCGCACGGCTGGAAACGCCGTGGTGGAAAAAGCCATCGCTCAAACGCGCAAAGCCGTCGAGGCCGGGCGTTCGCTCGTCGATCCCCTCAAGGAAACAGATGTATTCCCGGGCATGGTGACGCAAATGATCGGCGTCGGCGAGCAAACCGGCGCGATGGACGCCATGCTGCAGAAAATCGCGGACTTCTACGAGGATGAAGTAGACGTCGCCGTAAAGGACATGCTGACGGCGATCGAACCGATCATGATCGTGTTTCTGGGCGTGGTCGTCGGCGGCGTCGTTATTTCCATGTATATGCCGATGTTCAGCCTGATCGGGCAGTTGTCAAAGGGTTAGAAGGCGGCTCGAGCTTCCGATCTTCCACGGCGGCCGGCGCGTTTCTCGCCCGTTGATTGATTGAGAAACGGGCCGGTCGCGCGTTCTCGACTATGTCGCCGAACTTCGAAACGGCTCACAGAAATGGAAATCGCATCCACAACCAATGAATGGCTCCCCTGGCTCGGGCGTGCCCGGTTCTTAGTCATCACCTTCCTCATCGCGGTCGTGGTGGCGCTCCGGCAGTGGACGCCCATCGCATTGCCGGTCGGAATCCTATTTCTGCTGGCGGCGCTGTGGTACGCGGTGGCGACGGTATGCCTGATGCTCAACCGCGCTTTCCCGCGTGCCCCATGGCTGCAGCCCTTGCAGGTGACGCTGGATTTGGCGGTGATCACGGCGGTGGTGTACGCCAGCGGCGCATGGGACAGCTACTTCATATCGCTGTATCTGCTGGTGATTTTGATGGGCAGCGTGATGTTCTCCCGGCGCGGAGTGTTCGCGCTGGCGGGACTCAGTTTCTTGCTGCTGGCCGCGATTGTGGAACTGAGCTATTACGGTCTGATTCCGCATGGTTCGACGGCCCTGCCGGAAACCAGGACCCTGGAATCGTGGCTGGCCAGCAATGCCTTCGCATTTTTCGCCGTTGGATATCTGGGCAGCTTGCTGGCGCAGACCATTCACAGCAAGGGAATGGAACTCCGCGAAAAAAGCGAAGAGCTTCGCGACCTGCAGGCCTTCAACCGCGACATTATCGAATCGATGCGCGGCGGCTTGCTGACCACGGATCTCGAAGGCCGAGTTTTGCTGGTCAATCGCGCCGGAACGGAAATCATGGGCCGCGGCTTCGGCTTGCTGCGCAATGAAAACATCGCGGACATATTCAATGGCCTGTGGCCCGTGGAGTTGGACGAGCAGGGAACGCCGCTCGCTCTGCGACGAGAGATCGAATTCGTCACCTCCACCAACGCGACTCGCTACCTGGGATTTTCGATTTCACCTCTGCGCACCGGCGACAACGAAACGACGGGGTACGTATTCAACTTTCAGGACCTGACGGAATTGAAGCTCCTGGAAAAGGAAGTGGTCACCAAGGAACGCATGGCCGCGCTGGGCCGCTTGTCCGCCGCCATCGCGCATGAAATCCGCCAACCGCTCACGGCCATGACCGGCGCGCTGAAAGAGCTGGCGCGGCTGGCGCCGCTCGACGAGGACGATAAGCGCCTGGTGCAGATCGTCAGCCGAGAGTCGCAGCGCTTGAACCAGATCATTGGAGATTTTCTGGACTATTCGCGCGAACGCAAATTTTCTTTCACGGATTTGGATGTCGCTGCTCTTGTAGACGAAACGTTGTTGCTGCTGGAACGAAGCTCGACTGGCTCGGGAAAGTACCGCATCGAGCGGAATTTCACCGCGAGGGGCGTGCGCGCGCGTGCCGATCGCGACGGTATGAAACAGGTGCTCTGGAACTTGTGCAACAACGCGCTGCGAGCCATGCCAGAGGGCGGCACGCTGACGGTGAGTCTCCAAGCAGACGGAGATTGGGTTCGCATATCGATCGGCGACACAGGAATCGGGCTCGATCCGCGGGATGCCGCGCGGATTTTCGAACCGTTTCAATCGGGCTTTCCCGGAGGCACTGGCCTGGGGCTTGCCATCGTGTATCAGATTTTGCAGGCGCATGGCGGCAGTGTGCGAGCGCAGGGTGGGGAATCGACCGGCAGCACGTTCGTAGTGGAGGTACCTCGCGCTACGGGAGCGCGAGCGCCCGCGCGCGCGCGAGGACGCGCCGACGCCGAGCTATTGCCCCTTGCGGGAAGAGGATAAAAGAGTTCATGGCCCACATGCTCATCGTCGACGACGAGCGCTCGATTTGCGAATTGCTGGAGATCAGCTTCCGCAAGGAAGGGCATAAAGTCGATATGGCTTCGAACGGCGAAGCCGCGAAGCGCAAGATGGCCTCGCAGGTGTTCGATATCGTGGTATCGGACATCTGCATGCCGGATATGGACGGCGTCGATTTATTGCGCTATTGCAAGGAAATTTCGCCCGCGACGGTGTTCATCCTGGTCACCGGCGTCCCGACCATCGACACGGCCATCGACGCCGTAAATTTCGGCGCGGATCGCTACGTGATCAAGGGCGATCGGTTGCTGGACGAGCTTCGTCCTGCGGTGCAATCGGTGACCGAGCGTTTGGAGCTGAAGAAAGAAGCGGGCTACCTGCGCCGCGAGCTGCGCCGGCTCACGGGCCTGGATCACATGATCGGCACCAGCCCGAAGATGCGCGAAATTTTCGAGTTGATCCAAAACATCGCGCCGCAGTCCAGCCGCGTTCTGATCACCGGCGAAAGCGGCACGGGGAAAGAGCTGGTGGCTCGCGCTATACACGAAAATAGCGCACGCTCGAAGCAGCCGTTCGTCACCATCAATTGCGGGGCGTTTCCCGAGACGCTGCTGGAATCGGAGCTCTTCGGCTACATGAAGGGCGCGTTCACGGGAGCAAACGAAAACCGCCGCGGGTTGTTCCAGGCGGCCCATGGCGGCACGCTGTTTATGGACGAGATCGGCAACATGAGCGTCACCATGCAGGTGAAGCTCTACCGCGTGCTCCAGGAAGGCAAAGTCCGTCCCATCGGTAGCACCGAGGAATCGGACGTGGATGTGCGCGTGATTGCCGCCACTAACAAAGACCTCGAAAAGGAGATCGCCGAGGAGCGCTTCCGCGAGGACTTGTACTACCGGCTGAGCGTAATCCCCATTCATTTGCCGCCTTTGCGCGAGCGCCGCGACGACATTCCGCTGCTGGCGCGGGAATTTCTGGGCCGGTTCTCGAAGTCCATGAACAAGGCGCTGGACGGCATCGATCCCGAAGCGATGCGTTTGCTGGAAGTGTACGATTGGCCGGGAAACGTCCGGGAACTGGAGAACACCATCGAACGTGCCGTGGCGCTGGAAAGCGGGCGCCGTGTTTCCACCGAGACCCTGCCGGAGCGCGTCCGCACGCACGCGCAGGAGGCCGTTCCCAAGCTTTCGCACAACGGTAACGGCGTATCCTTGCCGGAGGACGGCGTCGTGCTGGAGGAGTTTATTGCCAAGGTCGAGCGTTCCTATCTTCTGGCGGCCTTGGAACGAACCGGTGGGGTGCGCACTCGCGCGGCGGATGTGTTGGGGATGACCTACCGTTCATTCCGGCACTACGCGAAGAAATACGGTGTTTGATGAATCGAGCCGAGCACGCCGGGTCATTCGGTACAGCCAAAAAACGTCAGGATTTGAGAAGCCGGGAAATGGATGGTTGCCGATCCGGAGCGAGGAGGGGCCAACCAGGTCTGCAACCGATTGAGCGGACAGGGTATAATTCCGATGTGCTGTAGCGGTTAACCCCTTGCCCCAAGCTGGCATCCACATTGCGAGATATCCGGGCGTACCCCGCCAGGGCGTACAAACAGAGATTCAGGAGCACAGCTCCTAGGAGAAACGAATGAACAAGCGACAGAAGGGTTTTACCTTAATCGAGTTGCTGATCGTCGTGGCGATCATTCTGATCATCGCGGCTATCGCAATTCCGAACCTGCTGCGTTCGAAGATGGCGGCGAACGAAGCGTCGGCTGTGGGCTCAGAGCGCACAATTCTCACGGCTAATGTGACGTTCAATTCCACCTACGGCGTCGGCTTTGCTACCAACCTGCTTACTCTCGGTTCGGCCAACCCGCCACCGGCGACAGCTACTTGCGGCGCCGCAGAGCTGCTTGACCCGGTGCTGTCCGCCGCCACAGCGGCAGGCACGGCGAAGAGCGGGTATTACTTCACGTATGGTGGCTTGACCGCGTTTGGCGGGACGTTGCCTGCGGGCTGCACGGCTGGCTGGCAAACGTTCGATGTGGCAGCGATTCCTGCAGTTCCGGGGACTACCGGCCAGCGGACGTTCTGCGTCGACCAGACTGGCGTCATCCGCGACGACCCCACGGGTACGATCGTTGCGGCAGGTGGAGCTTCATGCGCCGCCGACGCCTATCCGAACTCGCTGTAATCGGGCCATTCGTGGTGAACGAGGGAGGGACCGTCCAGTTCCTCCCTTTTTTTTCGCCGTAGCGTAGTGGTAGCGCCGCCTTCAGGAGCACACCCGCGTGGGCGGCGGGCTTGCGAGGAAAGAAGAAAATCGCCATGTGCATACGACAGATGAACCGGCAAGCTAGAACGGAAGGCGCCGAAGGCCAGCGAGGCTTCACGCTGATTGAGCTGCTTATTGTGGTGGCCATCATCCTGGTTATCGCCGCCATAGCAATCCCTAGCTTTCTACGATCGCGGATGGCTGCGAACGAAGCATCGGCCGTTGAGCACGTGCGTGCGATTTCGACGGCCGTTACTGTCTACAGTGCCACCTGGAGTAATGGCTATGCTCCAACCATGGGGACGCTCGGCGGGACCGCTATTGCGGCAACCTGCGATCAGGCGGAGTTGCTCGACCCGTTGATTACCACGCCGCCCTTTCAGAAGGCTGGCTACACATTCAGCTATAGTGGCGTGGGTCCGAATACACCGCCAGCAGCGGGATGTGCGGCTCAAGGCTACAACTCCTATTTAGCCGCCGCAGTACCAATTATCGTTGGAGCTACCGGCGGGCGGAGTTTTTGCAGCGATTTGCCCGGCGTGATTCACTTCGATGTCACCGGCAATGCGATCGCCAGCACCGCCGCATGCGACGCCCTTCCGCCGCTGTAGCGAAATGTGGAAGAAAGCGTAGTTGATCAGACGGTCTTTGCCCTCTCGCCTTTGTTGAATAGTTCGCGCAACTGTTACACTAGGATTGTGCGAAGTATAGGTTTCAGCCTTCTATTAGCGATTACACTTCCGATGGGCTCCAGCGGCGCGGTCAATGTGCGTGAACTCACGCAGGCTATAGAGAGCCGGTATAAGGCGGCGCGTACGCTGAAGGCGTACTTCTACGAAAGCTACAACGACGGCGGCGGAGGCCAGGCGGCCGAATCCGGCACCGTCTACTTCTCTCGTCCCGGACGCATGCGCTGGGACTATACTTCGCCCGAAAAAAAGCTTTTCCTTGTCGACGGCAAGCAGGTTTGGTTCTATGTCTCCGCCGAGCGCACCGCCAGCCGCGCTAAATTTAAGAACAGCTCCGATTGGCGCACGCCGCTAGCGCTGCTAGTTGGCAAGGCGAAGCTTTCGGACCTCTGCCAGAAGCTGGACCTTGTTGAGCCCGGAGCGAAGTACACCGATGCTGCCGGCTTCGAGCCCGCCCCAGGGGACGACGTGCTGCGCTGCATTCCGCGCGGTGAATCCGATCATAATGGCGATGCCGCCGAGGTGGTTTACTTGGAGACCAACCCCCGGGCTCAGCTCGTCCGAGTGCTGATCCATCAGCCGGGAAACGCGATCACCGAATTCCGCTTCGGCGACTGGCAGGAAAACATCCCCATCTCCGACGACATGTTCCATTTTCAGCCGCCACCGGGAGTCTCTGTAGTCGACCAATCCGCCCTCGCCAATCAGGTTTACTAAGCGGACGAGAGTCAGTTGAAGTCGCGCACGGCGTCAAAAAAAGTTCTCATGTCGTCAGCGTCGCCGAAATAGTCAGCCTCCCAAGAGCCGTTCAGCATGAGACACGAAGCTCCTTGCATTTGAGGCTCCTTGGCATCGGAAGATTCCATGCAAATAGCCTGACTGCGGCCGTGGCCTACTATGACGCTCGGCCCCGTCACAGCTTGCCCGGGCAGGGCCGAATTCCAGTACGTCTTTTCCCAGAAGCTGTAGTCGTTACCTTCGATTCCTTTCGGCTTGGGAAGCGTTGGGAAGATCGAAATCATCGCGCTGAGCCGAATGCCGTGAATTGTAGTGGGCGGGAACTTGGTCATGGAGATGGACGTCGGGTTTTCCGGGTCGGCGGTCCATTGCAGGGGCACCCTGAGAGTGTGTTCCCCGAACCTGATCGTGCTCCCATGGATTGCGTGCCAACCGAGTGTGAGTATCGTGGGTGAAAAGATTAGGAGTAGCGCCGCGACAACTACGATCGCAGCAAATCTTCGCGCCCAAATCCTCGGAACGCTGAACAAAGGACGTGTAAGCCAGTTCGTCACGCGCTAGTCCCGCAGAAACGCCGTCGCTTCGCGCAGAAAGAGTTCGAGCTGGTCGTGGTGCAACCAGTGACTGGCGCCTGGCACGCGCACCAGGCGATTGTTGCGAATGGCGAGTTGCCGCGGATCGTTTTCCGGCACCGGCAAAAAACTCTCCAGCCCCCAGAAAAACAGCACCGGGCAGGTAATCCTTCCGTAGACTTCCGCGGTATCTTCCACGCGATGGCCATACGGAGGAAACAGCCGCGCGAAATTGTCGAATTTCCACACCAGCGATCCGTCCGATTCCCAGTTGGTGCCGTGCAAAGTCAAATGCTGCGCCACTTCGTCCGACAAATGCGGGTTCGCCTCTTTCATGCGCGCCACAGCGGCGGCCAGATCGGGATAGCTTTTCGTGTGCCGCTTCTCGGCGTCGCGCACGGACTCAATCCACGCGCGAATGCGCTGCGATTGGGGATTCTGCGCCGCGTGGCCCACGGGGAATCCGAGCCCTTCGATCGATACCGCTTTGTGCACGCGCTTGGGATAGACTCCCGCGTAATGCAGCACGATCCCGCCGCCCAGCGAATGGCCAACCAACCGCAGCGGAAATTCATCAATGATATCTACCAGCGCGGACAAATCTAATACGTGTTCCGCGATGCTGTACATCGCCCCAGGCGCCCAGGCACTGTTACCGTGCCCGCGCAGATCGAGGGCGTAGACGTGATAGTGCTCTCGAAGCGTCCGAGCCACCCAGTCCCAGTTTCGGGCGTGATCGAGCCCGCCGTGAACCAGCACGAGCGCCGGTTTGGAGTCCTGTCCGTAATCCCAGAATTGCAGTTTGAGGCGGTCGGAATAGAAGAAGTGCGAGATGGGTTCCATGGATGTCGAGTCGGTCCTCGCGCGCCGCAGCTTGGCGGCGCCTGCGGCGACTCTACCATAGGCGTTGCGCACGCAACGCGGCCCGGTGGCCGAAGGTTGTCACATTCGATAGCTTGCCGCCGCGCCCGCCCGGAAGGTTGTAACATGCTGTTAACGCCCTATTTCTCTCCCGAGTGCCGGGTGACGCAGGGGCGTATGCTAGTCTTTCTTGGGCGGCCGCGTGGGACCGCAATGCAGGAACGAAAACGACATGTCTGAATTTGTCTGCAAAGTCGGCGATACGTCGGGGCGCGTGTTTCAGCAGGTGGAAAGCGCCCAATCGGAAGAAGAAGCCAAGCAGAAGCTGGTGGATCGCGGCTTGTACGTCTTCTCCGTTCGCAGCCACTTGAATGTAGCCTCGATCATGGGCCGCTCGAGCCGGGAACGCACGATCCGCGCCAGTGACTTCCTGATTTTCAATCAGCAATTCAATACGCTGATCAAAGCGGGCCTGCCGATTCTGAAGGCGCTCGATTTGCTGGCCGAACGCGCCGCCGCCACGCGCCTGCGGCCGATCCTGGCTGAGGTGCGCAAAAGCGTTCGGGAAGGCGCTTTGCTTTCCGAGGCGCTCGCGGCGCAAGGTTCGTTTCCCCCGGTCTACGTGACGGTAATTACCGCCGGAGAGCGCAGCGGCAACCTCAGCGGCGTACTCGATCAGTACATCGCGTATCTGCGCGTCAGCACCGGGTTTCGCAGCCGCTTGCTGACCGCGATGATCTACCCGGCGGTGCTGCTCGTTACCGCACTGCTGGTGGTCACCTACGTAGTCACAACTGCGCTGCCGAATTTTGCCGAACTGTACAAGGATCTGGACGTTCCCCTGCCGGCGCCTACGCGAATTATGCTGAGTCTTGCCATGCCGCTGCGGCACTACTTTTTGATTTTTCTTGTCGCTATAGGCGCGGTGATCGTTGCCTCATTCCTTTGGTCGCGCTCGCGTGAGGGAGCTCTCACTTTGGAGCGTCTCAGGCCGCGGATCCCGGTGTTTGGCGGCGTGTGGGTGAAAACGCAGGTGTCTCAGCTGCTGCGCACGCTTTCCACGTTGCTCGGCGGCGGCACTCCGCTGGTGCCCGCGCTGATCACCTCGGCGGCGGCAATTAACAGCCGCTTGTTTGCAGGGGCCGTGGAAGAAGCGGCCCAGCGCGTCAAGGAAGGGAAGTCGCTCCACGAGAGCCTGGCGGAGATGCAGCTGATGCCCGATATGGCGCTGGAAATGATCGAAGTCGGCGAGGCTTCCGGCGCGCTGTCCGCCATGCTCACCAGCGTGGCTGAATTTTATGAGGAGGATGTGGGCACCAGCCTGCAGCGAATCCTTACCTGGATTCCCATCGTGGTTTTGATGGTCATGGCCGTTGTGGTAGGCTTCATTTTGATCTCGCTCTACCTGCCCATGTTCTCCCTCAACGTTGGTGGAGGATAAAACCGTATGGCAACTGTCTCCAATAATCCGCCTCTGCCTGGCGGCGCCAACGAAACCGTCGAGCGCGAACAAGCGCGCCGGCTGGCGGAGCGCTATCGCTGCCCGTTCGTGGATCTGCGCGAGCAGCGCATCGATCCGGAGCTATTCCGGAAAATCCCGGCGGAAATGATGTTTCGCTATAATTTTGTCCCGCTCGAATCCCACGAATCCACCCTGGTAGTGGCGCTGGTCGATCCCAGCCAATTGCCGCAGATGGACGAGCTGTCTCTGCTCCTCGGCAAGCGCCTGCAAGTGAAAGTGGCCACCGCTTCGCAGATCGGCGACCTGCTGAAGCGCACCGAGCAATCGCAGCGCGTGCTCGACCAGGCCACCGAGGGCTTTACTCTGCAGGTGGTTGAGGAGGAAGCGAGCGACGAGGACATTACCGTCGACAAGCTCACCGGCGAAGCGGGCGTGAGCCCTGTTGTTCGCCTGGTGGACACCATCATCTTCACCGCGCTCGAGCGCCGCGCCAGCGACATTCACATCGAAACGCGCAACTCCGAAGTGGTGGTGAAGTACCGCATCGACGGCGTGCTGCAATACGCCATGAAACCCCTCGACAAGGAATGGCACGCCACCATTCTTTCTCGCATTAAAGTGATGAGTGAACTCGACATCGCCGAACGCCGCGTTCCGCAGGACGGCCGCTTCCGCGTTGGATACAAGGGCCGCGACGTGGACTTTCGCGTGTCGATCATGCCCTCGGTTCACGGCGAAGACGCCGTGCTCCGTATTCTCGATAAAGAAACGCTCAGCGAAAAATTCCGCAACCTCACGCTCGACGTGGTCGGCTTCGAACCCGACGAAGTGGCCCGTTTCCGCCGCTACATTCATGAACCTTACGGAATGGTGCTGGTCACCGGCCCTACCGGTTCGGGCAAGACCACCACGCTGTACGCCGCCATCAACGAAATCAAAAACGACGAAGACAAGATCATCACCATCGAAGATCCGGTGGAATACCAGGTGCGCGGCATTACTCAAATTCCAGTGAACGAAAAGAAAGGGCTCACCTTCGCGCGCGGTCTTCGCTCCATCCTGCGCCACGATCCGGATAAAATCATGGTCGGCGAAATCCGCGACCAGGAAACGGCGCAGATCGCCATCAATTCCGCGCTCACCGGCCACCTGGTGTTCACCACCGTGCACGCCAACAACGTCACCGACGTGATCGGCCGCTTCATTAACATGGGCGTCGAACCTTACAATTTCGTGTCGGCGCTAAATTGCATCATGGCGCAGCGGCTGGTGCGCGTGATCTGCGACAACTGCAAAAAGCGCATTTCCTATTCCGCCGAGCAATTGAAAGAATCCGGCCTCGACGTCGCGGAATGGAGCAAGATCCCGTTTTACGAAGGCGCGGGTTGCCTGGAATGCTCCGGCAGCGGCTATCACGGCCGCACGGCCATCACCGAACTTCTCGACCTTTCCGACCGCATCCGCGAAATGATCATCGATCGCCGTCCGACTTCGGAAATCAAGCGAGCCGCGCGCACCGAGGGGATGAGCTTCCTGCGCGAATCCGCGTTGAAGAAAGTTCGCATCGGCGCCACCACCCTTCGCGAAATCAATAAGGTGACCTTCCTTGACTAGCGCGGCAACCACAGCACCCGGGACGCAAGTTTCGCCCACCAGTTTTATCTCCCGCATCGACCACTGGCTGAACGCCATGCCGCACCCTTCGCAGGTTGCGGAGATCGCATCCGGCCACGTGGCCGTGGCGCGCTGGGGAATGCGTGGGGGCCTGGAAGCATCAGCCGTCGAACCGTTGCCGGCAGGCGCGGTGATGCCTTCACCGGTGGAGACGAACATCACGCAGCCAGACGCCGTTCGCGACGCGCTCCGGCGTGTTTTTAGCAAACTGGCGCATCGCGGCGCTCCGTTGGCGCTGCTGATTCCCGATCCAGCCGTGCGCGTGTTCGTGCTGCCATTTGAAAATTTGCCGCGCAGATCCGAAGATGCGCTTCCCTTGCTTCGCTGGCGCCTCAAGAAAAGCGTGCCCTTTGACGTGGATGAATCGACCGTCTCGTGGATGCGCCAGAAGGCCCGCGACGGCGGCCTCGAAGTGGTCACCGTGATCGCGCAGCGGCGGATCGTGCGGGAATACGAGGAGCTTTTGGAATCGGTTGGCGCGCGTCCCGGCATGGTGCTCAGTTCCACGCTTGCGGTGCTGCCCATGCTTGAAGAAAGCGGCGCCACGCTGTTGGCGCGTCTTTGCGGCTCCACGCTCACATCCGCAGTTGTCTACGGCGGCTCGCTTTGCGTCTATCGTTCCACGGAACTGATGGCTGGCACCCGGCAATTCGATCCGCAGGCCGTGCTGGACGAGGTCTTTCCCGCCGCCGCATACTTTCAGGATACTTGGGGACGCGAGCTCGACCGCGCCTATCTGGCGGGCTTCGAGGAAAAGAGCGGTCACTTTGGCGACACGTTGCGCGCGGAACTCAAGATCCAGGTCGAACCGATCGCTTCTGCCGCGGGAGCGCGCGGGCTCGATTCGGAAGGGAAAAACTTGCTCCGTCAGGGGTTGGATAGTTTGGCCGGTTGGGCCATGAACGGAGCCTCGTAATCGAGCGGCTGCTAGAATGAAATTTCAGCCATGAAAGTTCAGCTCAATCTCGCCACCGCCCCGCAGGCGAATAATCGCCCGTTCGTCGCAGGGTCCGCCCTGATCGGCGCAGTGGCGCTGGTCGCTCTGTTATTGCTGGCCCGCGCGGCGTATTCCTCCTGGCAGAATCAACGGCAGCTGCGCGCGGAAATCAGCGCGCTGCAATCGCGGATTCGCTCGAGCGAAATTCAGCAGCAGCAGTTGGCGTTGTATTTTCACGGCCCGGAGGTGCGCCGCGTGCTCGATCGTTCGGCCTTTCTGAATTCGCTGATCGAGGAGCGCAGCTTTCCGTGGACCAAAATTTTTACTGACCTCGAGCAGACGCTGCCGCCCGGCGTGCGCGTGATCAGCATATCGCCGCACCTTGAAAATGGCCGCGCGGAAGTGAAGCTGGAGGTGGGCGCGGAAACTGGCTCGAGCGAAGTGCAATTCCTGAAAGCTATGGAAACGTCGCGTGCGTTTTCCGGGCTGGTGGTCAACGATATCAAGCCCCCGTCAGGCGACACAAAAACATCGTCGCCGGATACGATTCTGATCGATCTGAGCGTGTGGTACTCGACGACATGAAGATCCTGCTATGGCCAACCTGGAAGAAGGGAATTGCCGCCGCGGTGCTGTTGCTGGTGGCCGCCGATCTGATGCTGCTGTTTGCCGTTTGGGATATCGGGCGCCAGGGCCCGCAGCAGATGCGTCTGCGGCGCGCCCAATTGGCGGAACAAGCCGCATTATTGCGAGCGGATGTGGCGCGCGGCCGGAAAATCCGCGTGGAGCTTCCCCAGGCGGGCGAGCAATGCGACAAGTTCTACAATCAGGCCTTTTTCGACTCGACCACCGGCTATTCGCAAATTGAAACCGATCTCGACAGCATCAGCAAGAGCGCCGGAATACAAACCACCGGGCTGAAATTCGAACAAAGAAACGTGAAGGGCCGCGGCGTCACTGAAATTCAAGTGAGCACCAAAGTGACCGCGGATTACCCGTCCCTGATTCGCTTCGTCAACGGTCTGGAACGATCGAAGGACTTTTACCTGCTGGATGAGTTGAAGCTGCAGGCGGCCAATAGCGGGCTGGTCGATCTGGAAATTAGACTCCATACGTATTTCAGGACCTGAGCGATGCCCCGGAGCTACCAAATTTACGTGTTCGCGGCCCTGCTGGTGCTGCTCTTGTTCGTGCTGTATCGCGCCATTCGCCCATCGGAGGCGACGGTCACCGCCGGCGTGCACGCTGACAACACCCAGTTTCATCCGCTCGACGTGCAGGAGCCACAGCTGCATCTCGATCTGCTCGAAAATTTGCGCAAGATCGAATACACCGGCGCGCATCGCAATATTTTTGTGGCCGATCCGCTTCCCGCGGCCAGGCCGCAACCGGTGAAAATGGACAGGCCCACTGGACCTCAGGTCCCGCCGCCTCCGCCCCCGCTCGATGTGCCGGTGAAATTTTTCGGCTACGCCTCCGAGCAGCACGGCGGACGCCGCGTGGGATTTTTCGCCAGTGGAGACGACGTGCTGATCCTGGCGCAGGGGGACGATTTTCTCGGCGGCCGTTACCGTTTGCTGAGCATCAGCAATACTTCGGCCGACGTGCTGGAGATTTCCAGCGGACGCCGCGAAACGCTGCCGATCACGCAGCCGCCCGGTCAGGCCATGAACTGAAAAACATGAACTGAATGATGTTTACCCCTCGCCAACTCCGTTTCCTTCCTTTCATTGGCGGCTCGCGCGCGCGCCGCGGCCCCAAAGATTCCGGCTACGCCTATTTGATGGCGCTCTTCATGGTGCTCCTGCTGGTCATCACCTCCCAAACGCTGATGGAAAACCTGGCTACCGAGGGCCGCCGCACGCGCGAGCAGGAAACGATCTGGCGCGGCGAACAATGCGAGCGCGCCATTCGCCTCTACTATCACAAGACGGGACACTACCCGCAAACGTTCGACGATCTGACCACCGGCCTTCCGGAACTGCATTTCCTGCGCGCCGAAGCGGAAAAAGATCCGATGAACAAAACCGACGGCACCTGGCGCTTCATTTACATCAATGCCGCCGGACAGATCATTGGCAGCGTCAAATACGCCACCTTGCAGCAGATGGCCATCATGGATTTGAATCACGGAAAAATCCCCAAAGTGACGCCCGGCGCCGTGTCCGCCAGCAGCCTTGCCTCCCAGGGGCAGGCGGGCTCGAATTCCCCGAATTCGCAGCAAAGCGACCTGAACTCGGGATCCGATCAAGTCGAAAATCCGCTGGCTGCGCTCAAGCCGACAGGCCCCGTCGATGGCCCAGTGATCGGCGGCTTTCTTACCGGCGTGGCCGGCAAAACGGACGCGAAGTCGCTGATCGTCTACAAAGGCGGCAAGAAATATCTCGATTGGGAATTTATCTGGAATCCGATCGAAGACCAGGCGCGCGCCATGCAACAGCAGGGCGGCGGCTCGACAAACGGCGCGATCCCGGGACTCGGCAATTTGCCCGGCTTGCCGGCCGGACTTACTGGAGCCGGAGCATCCCCGACAGGGACGCCGGCAAGTCCTGGCGCGACTGGCGCTTCACCGTCGATCCCGCCGCAGTCGCCCTCGATCCCCACGGGCCCGCAGCCTGGGCCCACTCCGCCGGATCAAAATGATAATGATTGACGCGCTGGCCCGCTAGCGACGCGGCGATCTCGCGAGCGCAAACATCGTATCTGGCATGAAACTCTACACTCGAATTTCGCTGGTCGTTCTCGTTGCGGCTCTCGCTTACGTGGGCTGGGTGTTTTTATCCCGTTGGCAGCAAAACCGCGCAATTCAACAGCGCGCCGCCGCCGCGGCGGCCCAGCAGCGCTCCCGTGACGAACAGGCGTTCCAGGGCATGGGCGGCAGCAGCTTTGCCATTCTCAGTTTTTTTGCCACTCCCGTTTCCGTCAGTCGCGGCGACGAATCGGAATTGTGCTACAGCGTCTCGAACGCAAAAACGGTCGCCATCGATCCTCCGGTGGGCGAGGTTTGGCCTGCGTTCGATCATTGCGTCAGCGTGCGCCCCCGCAAAACCACCACCTACAAGATTACCGCCACGGACGCTGCCGGGCACTCCAAGTCCTCCACCACAACTTTGGAAGTGCACTAAGCGCGCGGCGCTTTCGCAGCCTCCCAAGCTCGCTCCGCACATGTTTCAGCTCGCGCCGGCAGCTCGCAAGCGCCGTTGCGGAAGCCTGAGTCCGGGCGCATAATAGAGCTATCTACGGAGGAATGGACTCGCACATGGCTGTCGAGATCGCAAAAGGTGTCACGCTTGCAAAGCCGGGAGACGACGGCGACTTCCTGAAGGACGAGGGAATTCTCTTCGCCTCGCTCGATAAAGTGGTCAACTGGGCGCGCCGCAGTTCCATCTGGCCGATGTCCTTCGGACTGGCCTGCTGCGCCATCGAAATGATGTCCATGGCCGCGTCCCGCTACGATATTTCGCGCTTTGGAGCGGAAGTGTTCCGCGGCTCGCCGCGCCAGTCGGACTTGATGATCATTGCCGGGCGCGTGTCGCAGAAAATGGCGCCGGTGATCAAGCAGCTTTATGCGCAGATGCCCGAACCCAAGTGGGCCATTTCCATGGGCGCGTGCGCCACCTCTGGCGGCGTGTTCAACAACTACGCTATCGTGCAGGGCGTTAATCAGGTGATCCCGATTGACGTGTACGTTCCAGGCTGCCCGCCGCGCCCGGAAGCGCTGCTCTACGCGATTTTCCAGCTGCAAAAGAAAATCGACAACCAGCGCGGCAGTTTTCTGCGTTCTCTCAATCTCAGCAAAGGCTAACGTGCTTCCGCGGTTGAATTGAGGGAGCCATACAGTTCCCAAAAAGTTTCCGGTTTCCCAAATCTCAAGAGCCCGTTTATACAAGAGTGTTGAAGATGGTGCTGAAAACGCGCGGGTTGTGCCGCTTCCCCGTGGCTGCAGCGACCGCTATGGTTGCCATTGCGCTCACAACTCCAGTTTGGGCCCAGAGCTCGGCGGGTCCTGAACCCGCGCCTCTGCCGCCGCCCGTAGCTGCGCCGGCCGACACGCCCTATCCGGGCACTATCGCGCTGACGGTGAATCTGACGAATACCACCGATCGCGTGGCGACCGTCGACGAGACGATTCCGGTGCATGCCGGGGACGTAACCCTGCTGTATCCTCAATGGCTTCCGGGTGACCACGCGCCCGAAGGGCCGATTCAGAGCGTGGCCGGCCTGTTCGTCAGCAGCAATGGGCAGCGCATTCCATGGGTGCGCGATCGCGTGAACATGTTCGCCTTCCACGTCCATGTGCCCGATGGGATTCCATCCTTGGACGTGAAGTTCGACTACCTCTCTCCCATTCTTTCCGGGGATGGGCACGTATCGATGTCGCGGGTGATGGCGGATCTCTCGTGGAATACCGTGGTGCTGTATCCGGCGGGACATTTCGCGCGCGATATTCACGTAACGCCAACCGTAGTGCTGCCGGCGGGCTGGAAATATGCGACCGCGCTGGAGACGGACTCCAAGGATGGCGATACGGTCCACTTTAAGGAGACCACTCTGAACACGCTGGTGGATTCGCCGCTGGTGGCGGGCGAATATTATCGGCGCGTGGACCTATCCACCACGGTGGACAACCGGGTATTTCTGGATGTATTCGCCGATGAGGAGAAGGACCTGAAAATCACTCCGGAGGAGCTGCAAATGCACAAGAACCTGACTGTGCAGGCGCAGCGCCTGTTTGATTCGCACCATTACGATCACTACGACTTTCTCTTCACGCTGAGCGACACGCTCTACGATAAGGGCTTGGAGCATCACCAGTCGAGCGAAGACGGCACCGACGCGAATTACTTTACCGATTGGAATGCCGGCGTCAGCAACAGCGACCTGCTGGCGCACGAGTACACGCACTCATGGAACGGCAAATTTCGCCGGCCCAACGACCTGTGGAGGCCTGCTTTTAACGTGCCGGAACAGGATAATCTGCTGTGGGTATATGAAGGGCTAACGCAATACTGGGGATACGTGCTGACGGCACGCGCCGGTATGAGGACGCCCGAGCAGACCCGCGATCTGATCGCCTCCATCGCGGCCCATTTCGAGGTTCAGCCCGGTCGCGAGTGGCGCCCGCTGGAGGACACCACCAACCAGGAAATCCTGTCGGAACGGCGTCCGGTAAGCTGGGCGAGCTGGCAGCGCGAGGAGAGTTACTACAACGAAGGTTTGCTGATCTGGCTGGAGGCGGACACCAAAATTCGCGAGCTGAGCGGCGGAAAGAAGTCGCTGGACAATTTCGCCAAGGAGTTCTACGGCATCGACAACGGCAGCTTCGTCACCGTCACGTACGACTTCGGCGACATTGTAGCAGCTCTAAACAAAGTCCAGCCGTACGACTGGGCGAAGTTCCTGCGCACGCGCGTCTACGAATTGCGTCCGCAGGTGCCGCTGGGCGGATTTACGCAGGGCGGCTACAAGCTTGTTTACAACGACACGCGTCCTGCGTGGGAGGAGCACGACGGCTCGTTACGCGGAGGCTCTAGTTTCGCCACGTCCATCGGCTTTTACGTAAGGCTCAACGGCACCATCGGCAGCGTGCAGTGGAACAGCCCGGCTTTCAAAGCGGGTCTGACGCCGGGCGCGCAAATTCTGGCAGTGAATGGCCAGGCTTGGGGCGGCGGCGACGATGCAAACGGCGGCGGTTCCGGCACTTTGCTGAAGGATGCTATCCTGCAGGCGGAACACAGTTCCTCGCCGATCCAGTTTGTCGTAAAGGACGACGGCGTGGTATCAACTGTGAACGTGGACTATCACGGCGGGCTGCGCTACCCGCATCTGGAGCGGGTGCAGGGCACGCCGGATCGGCTGGATGCGATTTTGGCGCCGGTAAAGTAGCAGGACCGGACTGCCAGCAAAATGGTTGTGCGTGCCGCATGTCAAAACGTCGAATCGCGCGTGGCGCGGCCGCATCTCATTTAAGTCGTTCCCTAAAATTCACACCTGGAGAGACCATCGAGATGAATTACTACGGCGGCAAAGAGCTGGCATCGGCATTTCGCACCGTTCGCAAAAACACCATTCAAGTGGCGCAGGATATTCCGGAAGACAAGTACGATTACAAGCCGTCGCCGGAATCGCGCACCGTGGCGCAGACTCTCGCGCACATCGCCAACGGAACCAATTTCCCGCAATACCTTCATGGCGAGCGCGTCGATAATCTCGCCAAGCTGAATTTCTCCGAGATAATGCAGAAGTCTGCCGCGGACGAAGCCAAGCTGCGCACCAAGCCCGAAATTCTCGCGGCGCTCCAAACCAACGGAGACAAATTCGCGGCGTTTCTCGAAAGCTTGCCGGAATCGGTTCTGCAGGAAAGCGTCGCCATGCCTCCCGGCGCCGATCCGGCCAGCAAGACTCGCTTCGAAATGCTGCTCTCGCCCAAAGAGCACGAAATGCATCACCGCGCGCAGTTGATGACCATCCAGCGCATCGTCGGCGTGGTGCCGCATCTCACCCGCCAGCGCCAGGAAATGATGGCCCGCGCCACCGCCGGCAACAGCCAGCAGCACCGCTAATCCCTCATCACTTCACCCACGCTAGTGAGGTTGTTGCGTTCCCGGCGCTGCTTGCGTCCCGCCAGCCGCGCCGGGATCTGCGGCCTGCTGCGACTGGCCCGTGCGTTGCTCGTACATCGATAGCCGGTTCGCGTACGCCTCGGCCATCGACTTTTCCTGCGGCGTGGTGGCCATCGCTTCAATCGTTTTCGAGAGCGCGCGGGCATCGGCGTCGCGATTGAGCGCGATCAGCGCATTTCCAGCCTCTACCACGTATCCCACGGCCGCTGGCAGCAATTGATGCGCCTTCAGAGCCGCATCCAACGCCTTCTGCCGCGTCGCCGGGTCGTGAAGATAGACGACCGAGAGAAATGCCCAGGCTGGCGCAAAATTGGGATTGATCTGGACGACCGTCTCCAAATCCTGCCGCATCAGGTCCACGCTTTGCGGATTGTACCCCGCGTCCCGATACGCGATCTGCGCCAGATAATACAGCGCGCGGTAATCCTGAGGGTTCGACTTAAAGGCTTTTTCAAATTCTGTTTGCGCGGCTTCATTTTGGTGCTGCGCGAAATCGTCGAAACCCAGGCAATCGTGGATCGCGGCTAAATCGGGCTGCATGGACGCCGCTTGTTGCAACATTTCGCGAGCCTGGCTCACGTGATGGGTGTGCTCCAGGAAATCAGCTTCCACCGTTAGGGCTTCCGCCGGCGACATCTCGCTCTCCTTGTAATCGTCCGACTGCTTTGCGATGGAGGGCCGCCGCTGCGTGTAAAACGTCATGCGCCTGGCGTAATCGTAAATCTTCGATTGCAGCTGATTCAAGTCGCCGAACGTCTGTTGCGCTGCTTCCAGCCCGTCGTCAGATCCCTCGAATGCTTTCATATACTTGGTCAAGTAATCTTGCTTCGCGGCTTGCGGGTCGAGGGTAAGGTAGTGAACCAGCACCCACGATTCCACGAAGAAGATCTGCGATTGGTCGCGCTCGTTATAGAAGGGCGAACGCTGGTCGGCGGCCATCAGATCCGTTAACGGAATTAGTTGCGAGCGCTGCAGAGTGACGACCTCGGCTTGCGTCGGCCGCCCCACGTCGGTGTAATTGCCGTCCACGATGGTGTTGCCGTAATACATCGCGATTCCCGTGCGCAGCCACAGAGGCATGGCGCTGTAATTCAGCCGCAAAACCGAATAAACGTATTCCTCGTAAAGCCCGCTGTAAGGATTGTCGTTGCCGTTCACTCGAAGATCGGTACGCAGTGTCATGAAGCTTTCATCAACGCCGCTGTCAAACATGCCGTTCGGATGCGTGCGATTTTTGTCGGCAAAGAAATCCGGCAGCAGCACCTTCAGCGAGTCTTCATCTTTCACCGCGATCACGATCAGCGGCGAGCCGCCGTCGACCCGCAAGTTGGGAAAGTCTTCCTGGAACACCTCGCGCACGATTTCGCACTGCGCGGCTATGCGGCGCGCGTCGCCCGCCCCCGAGTTGCTCACCACCGTGAAATGCGGGCTCGTGACCTGCACCCACTTGTCCTGGTGTGCCTGCAAGGCCCGGACGAATCCTGCGAAGGCGCACAGAATGGCAACGCCACGGACGAACTTGAGCATGCGACCCCTCCCGACTGCTCCTGTTCGGCGGAGAATATACTTAGCGGTTACGAGATGTAAAGAGCGCGGGACGGAATGTTCCTTTGTGGTGGTGGGGGCGAGGCAGTGGCGGCTAGCCGACTTCCGCAGTGCCGCCCGCGAATTCCAGGATGGTGGCGGGTGCGAGGTGTTCGCGCCGGACGTAGCCCATGCCGATCGCCGTTTTGTTGGCGGGCGAACAGGCCGCGCTGGTGACAAATCCGACTTCGGCGCCGCCGGCGAGCAGCTTGGTTCCCGCGGGAGGCGCATCGCTCGTCGAAAACTTCAGCGACACGCGCTTGCGGTTTACGTGCCCGCGCGAGCGCACCCGCTCCACGATTTCCTGTCCCGTGTAGCAGCCCTTGGTGAAGCTGATGTGCGAGTTTTCGAGCGCTGCTTCATGCGGAATCATCGCATCATTGAAATCGGCGGGGAACCACGGCACGCCCGCTTCCAGGCGCAGCGCATCTAGCGCCGCCATACCGATTGGTGCGCCCCCCAGCTCTCGAACAATCGCCACGGCTTTGCGCCAGACCGCCGCCAGATGTTCCCGTGGGGCGATAACTTCCGCGCCTCCGGCGCCAAAATGGTCGCGGCAGATGACCCAGCAATCCAGCCCGTCGATAGCCGTTTCCCGAATCGCCATCGGAGGCATGTTCTCGATCGCAGTAAGTTGGCGCAGCGCATCTGGTGCTCTCAGCCCTTCGATCGCGAAGCTGCCCATGCGTTCGGTCGCGTCGTCGATTTCCACTTTCGAGCCGATGATGTATTTCTTCAGCGTCGCCAGCGTGCGCTCGCGCTGTGACGCGTGCGAGCGCACCAACAACTTTTCCGCCAGCGCATAAATCTCCAGTTCGGCCAGAATGCGGCCTTGCGGGTTCAGCAGCAGCGCCAGCGTGCCTTGCCCTTCAGTCAGCGACTTCACGTCATTCGAAGTAATGTTGTGGAAATACTGCACGCGATCGCGCCCCCTGGCGATCCAGATGGCGTTCCAATTCGTGTCAAAGATTGCCGCGCTTTCCCGCGCCGTTCGGTATTCCGCTTCCAGTCCCGCGAATCGTTCCGGCAATTCGCAGCCTTCGAATTCGGCCAGCTGCGCGTGCTCTAAGCGGTGTTCCTCAACCAACGGTGTCTGCATGTCGAATGGGCTCCGCACGTCATCTTATCAGATGGCGCAGAACGGCCCTCGATGCCGCACCCGCGGCGATTTGCCAGCTGTGATAAATTTGAATCATCCCATGGCTATCGGAATTTACGTTCAGGTGCCTTTCTGCCAGACGCGCTGCACTTACTGCAATTTTCATACCGGTGTTGTTTCGCGCGATCGGTATCTGCCGTACGTCGACGCCATCTGCCGCGAAATTGGGGACAACGAAGGCGCAGCCACCGTCGAAGCCGACACCATTTACATCGGCGGCGGCACGCCGAGCCTGCTTGAGCCCTCGGCGCTGGCGAAGCTTCTTCAAAAGTTGCGCAGCGTGTACGTTGGAGAGCCTTCAGAAGTCACGCTCGAAGCCGATCCCGAAACCGTCACCCCCGAAAAAGCCGCCCAATGGCGCAATGCCGGAATCAATCGCATCAGCCTCGGCGCGCAGTCATTTCAAGACACCGAACTCAAAGCCGCCGGCCGCATGCATCGCCGCGACGATATTTATCGCGCCGCCGATCTGCTGCGCGCCGCCGGAATCTGCAACATCAGCATGGATCTGATCACCGGCCTGCCCCGTCAGACGCGCCAGTCGTGGGAAGATTCCATCAGCCAGCTTCTGCGAATATATCCCGAGCACATTTCCATCTACATGCTGGAAATCGACGAGGGTAGCCGCCTGGGAAGGGAAGCGCTCAGCGGCGGCGAGCGTTATGGCGCGGGAGCCCTGCCGAGCGACGACGATACCGCCGACTTTTACGATTCCGCGCGCGAGCGGCTGAAATCCGCGGGATACGAGCACTACGAACTCTCCAACTGGGGCCTGCCGGGGAAGCAGTCGCAGCACAATTTGAAATACTGGCGCCGCGATGCGTACATGGGCTTCGGCGCGGGCGCGCATTCGTTTGACGGAGCGATTCGCTGGGCCAATGTGCACGAATCGCCGCGCTACGTGCGGCTGATCGAGCAGGGAACTTCTGTCCGCGAGCAGATCGAGCCGGTCACTCCGCCCGTGGCGCTCTCCGAAGATATGTTTCTCGGCTTGCGCCAGCTGCGCGGCGCCGATTTCGCGCGCATCGAGAAGGAATATTCCGTCGAACCGGTGCTGCGCGATCGTCTGGCCACGCTGCGCCTGCGCATCGAAATGCTGCAATCGCATGGAATGCTGGAATTCGACGGCGCCTTCGTCCGCATCCCGCCAGAAAAGCTCACCATCTCCAGCGAAATCCTGCTGGAGCTGCTCAGCTGATCTTTGATCCTCCGATCAATTAACGTTCCGACAACTTTGGATGCCTTATGCCGCTGCCCCTTGCTGGTGCCGCAGTGACGCACGTACGGTTGAGCGGCGCAAAGAGCTTCTGCCTCTAAACCTCTGGCTGGTGTCCCGCAAGGAAAAAAGGCGTCATTCTGGGGGGCGTTTAGCGCCCGAAGAATCCCTCTTAGTTCGCGTGAGGCGATAAGTGAAATTTTTCTCCGCTGCGCGCTTCGTTTTCCGGAGTCCTGAAGCAGTTTCTAGTTTTCGAGGCCGAGGTTGCGGATCTTGGTGAGCAGCGTTTTGTAGGAAACCCCAAGCTTCTCAGCCGCGCGCGTCTTGTTCCACTTGGTTTCGCGCAGCGCATTCTGAATCTTGAAACGCTCCACGTGCGCCACGGCGCGCTGCGACACTTCCTCCAGCGGACCTTCCCACAAAAACTGCCCCGCGAGCATGCCTTCGGGCATTTCTTCCGGCGCAGGCTTCGGCGTGGGCAACTGCAGCGCGTCAGCGTCGATTTCCGAAGCGCTGACCAGAATCGCGGCGCGCTCGATCGTATTTTGCAGCTCGCGGACGTTACCCGGCCACGGATACGTGAGCAGCCGCGAACGCGCGTCTTCGGTCAATTCCAGCCCAGGCTTGCGAAACTCGCGCTTGAAGCGTTCCAGGAAATGCTCGGCCAGCAGCAGCACATCATCTCCTCGGTCGCGCAGCGCCGGAATCGTGATGGGCACCGCGGCGATGCGGAAATAAAGATCGTCGCGAAACGTTTTGTCGGCTACGGCGGCGCGCAAATCCTTGTTGGTGGCCGCCAGAATGCGGACGTTCACTTCGATTTCCTGCGTCCCGCCCACGCGCTCGAAGCGCTTCTCTTCCAGCACGCGCAAAAGCTTGGCCTGCATGGCGAGCGGCAGTTCGCCAATTTCGTCGAGAAACAGCGTGCCGCGGTGCGCCAGTTCGAGTTTGCCGATTTTGCGCGCGCCCGCTCCGGTATAAGCGCCGCGCTCGTGGCCGAACAACTCATTCTCGACCAGCCCCTCGGGGATCGCCGCGCAATTCAGCGCCACAAATGGACACTCCGCGCGTGGGCTCAAATAGTGGACCGCGCGCGCGAAAAGTTCTTTTCCCGTGCCGCTTTCGCCGAGCAATAGCACGGTCGAGTCGGCGGCGGCCACGCGCTGGGTCATCTGGCTGGCTTCTTTCATCGTCGGATGTTCTGCGACGATGCGCGGAAACCCATAACGCGCCGAATATTCCTCGCGCAGCAGCAAATTCTCTCGCAGCAATTCCTGTTCGCGCGTGGCGCGCTGCAGCAACAGCTTCAGATGGTCCAGGTCCACGGGCTTCTGGATGAAATCGAACGCGCCTTCTTTCATGGCCGTCACTGCTTCTTCCACGGATCCGTAGGCGGTGACGAGAATTACCGGAATGGTCGGCTCGGCGCGTTTCGCTTCGCGAAGCACTTCGATGCCGGAATGTCCCGGCAATTTCAGGTCGGAGAGGATCAGCTGATAGCGGCGGCTGCGCGCTTTCTCGATGGCGGCGGTGCCGTCCGGAGCTTCTTCCACCGCATATCCAAAGCGCTCCAGCGCCTTGCGCAGCATGGCCCGTAGCTCGGTCTTATCCTCGACGAGTAAAACGGGCTCCATGGCGGCAGATTTCTAGCGGCCCCATCCGGGGTCGCCGCCGGCCTGCCGCAGAGCATCCTGCGCGTCGGAGATGGCTTGCTGGTCGGCGTCCACCTGCTTCTGCTTGGCGTCAATTGCTTCTTTCTTCTTGTTGTACGCCTCGCCCAGAGGCTCGCCGCTCGCTTGATCTTGCGCGGCCTTCTGCGGATTGCCGTTGTAATACTGCATCTCTTGCTGGCCGATCTCGCGCTGCATCACGCTCAGCTCATCCTGATCGCGCTGAAGCTGATCGCGGAGCTTGGCAAATTTTGCGCGCCAACTAGCCTCGTCGTTCTTGGCGGGAGCGGCACCGGAACCGGCGCCTGAAGCAGCATTGCCCTTATCGCCCTTATCGGAAGTGGACGCCGGCGCTGCCGTGTCGCCTACGGTAGAAACCCCGCCATCAGTGGGCAAATTGTCATTGGTGAAAACCTTGACGGCCTTCGGAGCGTTCTTGCGCTGTTCACGCGCCTTGCGCGCAGCCGCCGCCAGCGGATCTTCCTGCGCCGCCGCTGCGTTGGTCTGGGACGTTTGCGAAGGCTTCGCGGCTGCCGCAGACTGCTGCGAATTGGAATTTTGCTGCGCTCGAATAGCCGCGGGCGCCCCTGCGAACACAACCGTCAGCGCCGCCAGCGCAATCCACATCGTTTTTCGCATGTATGCTTCTCCTGATGCGTCCCCTCGGTAAGACTCCAGTCTCAGTTTAGATGCGCGCCGCCTGCGAGGGGAATAGAACTGGCGTAGCCTCCTGCCGCAAAGGTAACCACAGCAAAAACTCGGCTCCGCCGCCCGCCTGGTTGCGCGCCTCGATACTGCCCCCATGCTGCAGGGCCACTTTTTGGACCACTGCCAGCCCCAGTCCGGTCCCGTCCGACTTGGTGGTGAAGAAGGGCAGAAAAATCTTCGGCAGGTCACGCTCCGGAATGCCGGGGCCGTTGTCCGCCACGCGAATGCGCTGCCAACTGCGCCCGCCAAGCTCTTCAATCGAACCCGAAATCGTGACGCGCGGGTCGGCTCCGGCATCGCGCGCGGATTCCGCGGCATTGCGCACCAGATTAATCAGCGCCTGGCGCAGCAGTGCCTCGTCGCCCGGCACATCGGTGAACGTGCCCTCAGTGCCAATCGCTGATTGCGGCAGCGCTTCCCGCAATTCTTCCGCGACGCGCTCCACAATCGTCTGCATCGGCACGGTTTCGTACGAAATTTCCAGCGGCTTGGCGAAGCGCAAAAACTCGGTCACCACGTGCGCCAGCGCCCGCGTCTGGTCCAAAATGCGCTCGGCGGAATCGCGCACGTCCCCCGAAGGCTCGCTGCGAATCATCTGCGCGTACCCGGACACCGTAGCCAGCGCATTCTTGAATTCATGCGCGATGCCCGCGGACATTTCTCCCAGATTGGCGAGGTTTTCTTTCCAGCGAATCTGCTTTTGCAGCGCCACCAGTTCTGTCAAGTCGCTCAGCAGACACAGCGCGCCGCTGGGCCTCGAATCCGGCGCAATCTCGGGATCTTCGGCGCGGGCGCGAACGATCTTTCGTCCTCCGCGGTAAATCGGTGAAATGGTCACGCCCAGCCGCCGCGCCTCGCCCTCCGGCGTCAGATGTTCCACTTCCGCGCGCTGAAAAGTTTTTCCTTCGTGCAGGCAGGCCGCCAGCATGCGCGAAAGATCGGATTCAGCGCCCAGCACTTCCTTATAGGATCGATAGCGCAGGCCTCGCCCGCCAAGAGCCTGCTCCGCGGCGGGATTCGCCGAGCTGATCGCGCCGGTCGCGTTGACCAGCAGCAAGCCCGTCGGCATGTTGCGCGTCACTTCTTCGGACAGGCGCTCCGATTCCTGCGCGCGCTCCTGCGCCACCAGATGCAACCGCGCCAGCTCTTTTTCCTGCGTGCGCAATCTCTCGATCACGCCTTGCATCGACGCAGTCATGAACGCCGAGGCGTTGTCCGCGCTCGGCTGCGGCTCGGCTAGATCCAGCTGCGCGTCCCCGTGCGATCCGGAATGCAGATATTTGCGCGCCAGAATTACCAGCGCCAGAATCACCACGATCAGGACGCACAGCGTAGCGCCTGCGAAGACGATGTCCGTCGGCGAGATCAGCGCGTGCGTGGCGGGAAAATGCGCATTCATCAGACGATCTCCGGCGCGCGGGCGTCCATTAGCGCACCATCAGAAACGATTGATACCACTGCACCACAGGCGTGCCGAAGAACATCACCAGCACCGCGGCGATGCCCAAAAAAGTTCCGAAGGGAAGCTCGTAGTCCGAATCCTTGCGGCTGGCCAGTATGAACGCCACGCCGAGAATGCTGCCCAGCAGCGAACCCGCCAGAATCGTCAGCAGCGTAAGCTTTGGCCCCAGAAAAGCCCCGATCAGCAGCATCATTTTCACGTCGCCCAGGCCCATGCCTTCGCGGCCACGCAGACGGAAATACGCCTCGGAGACCAGCCACAGCAACCCGCTGCCAAGCGCCGCTCCAAGCAGCGCGTCTGCAAATGAAATCACCGGACGGGACGGCATCCACGCAACCATGTGGCGGATGATCCAGGAAGCGGCGCCATCCGAGGGTGCCGTAAAAAAGCTGAGCGCCAGCCCGATGGCGAAGCCGGAAAAATTCACCACGTCGGGCAGAATCCGTTCGCGCAGATCGGTGAACACCAGCACGATCATCAGCGCCGAAAAAATCGCCCACTTGAGCGCCTCGATGGTCAGCCCAAATGCCAGAAAACAGCCCAGAAACAGTACCCCGGTCAGCAGTTCAACAGTCGGATAAATGGCCGAAATTTTCTCCCGGCAGCCCCGGCATTTCCCGCCCAGCACCAGCCAACTGATCACCGGAATATTGTCCCAGGGACGAATCTGCGCCCCGCATTTCGGGCACGCCGATGGCGGCGATACAATCGACTTGCCGCTGGGAATGCGCACGATGCACACATTCAAAAAGCTGCCAATCACCAGCCCAAGGCAGGCGAACGCAACCGCGATGAATGGCGCGGGAAGCATGCTTCGAGTGTGCCAGAACCCCCGCCGAACCCTCAAGCCACCCCGCGCCTCGGGTTGCCCGACTCGCTAACCGCGTCTCGCACCGGCCAACTTGCGCCGCCACTCCCGCACGCCGCGCGTCCGAGTGGCTAACTTGGCCCGCCGCGCCCGCGCGCAGGATGGTTTAGGTACAAACGTAGCGCTGCGGCGTTTAGCCCAGCCCGGCCCGCGTCGTCTACCGGGAAACGCAGCACGGCCGCAGTCTGAACCCAGCGGCCAAACGCACCCGCACCGGTGTTGACTTCCTTTGTAGAGGCGACCTTCGGGTCGGCGCCTTGCCCGGCCCCAAATAGAGCTTTCATCCCGAAGCGCAGCGAGAAATCTGCTTTTACCTCAGCCTTTCCGGCTACTGCATCCTTTCCGACCTGGGCGTGACGGCTCCCGTGCTGACCCGCCTCGCGCGTGTCATTCTGAAGCCATCCGTCGAGGATGGCTGAAGAATCCCTCTTGTCGTTTTTGAACCAAGCGCCGCAGGCTTTGGCGATCTCGGCGCCTCCGTTAATTTTAAGGCCCTAGCGTCCAGTTTTGTCATTCGGACGGAACTGATTCTGAGTGAATTTTGGCCTCCGATGTTTCGTAAGCTGGCCTGGCGTACAACCAAAGAAAGAGCAAGCACCAGATTCCGAAGAGCAGCACGAAACGACAAAGCGGTGGCAGCGCATCGCGAAATGGAAATGCTCGTGGCGCCAACGGATGGGCCTCACCCGAGACAGAAACGATCGATTGAAGAGTTTTCCGGGTCGCCCAGCTTGCCACGGGAGTCACGAATATGCCGACGAATTCCAGAATCGCGTCGGCTAGCAATATTCCGAGCGCGATGGCACCGATGTAGTTCTCCACAAGAGACCGCTTCATTTGTCTAAATATACGGCCTCCGAAAGGAGACGTGCAGGGATTTCAAGGCTCGGAGCGAACCCGGCCCATACACCCAGCGGGTAAGCGCCCATGCAGCGGCGAGTGATACGAGAGCGTTTAACACGTACGCTAAAGCGATCACCGATGTTAACAAGTCTGCCGTATCAAAAGCTGGAGAAGAAGCGGGAACACCACGTATTGCCGCTGCGGTCGCTATATAGACCACCACACTAACCGCCGGGCCGCTCAAGCTTTCGGTGAAAGGGAACAGCGCCTTCATTACCCAGTAGACCGACCAAACGATCAGCGTGAGCGCGGCGATGGCCACTATGTGAGACACCGCAAAGCTCTCACGCAAGGAGGGTTTGACCGATATACGCATGGCGGCATTTTACAGAACGTGACGTGCATGCCAAGAAGTAATCTTGCTGATGTTTCATAGCTTGGCCGACGAGAGGGCGGCGGATCGGTCGGGTGCGCACATGCGCGAACGGTCGTGCCGGCATACTCTCGCCAAAGAACACGTCCCCGAAAGGCTACCGCTCACAATGCCGTGGCTGACGCGTCCTTCGCGCTATGTGCGAAGGACGCGGATTTTCTCATCGCAGTAGACCCGATACATTCTGCTCCAGATTCCCAATCCGGGAATCTTGGTACTACCTGCCAGATTGAACCTCGACCGCGTCCCAAAGCCATGCTACCGTGATTTGTTTTTACTACCCGCTCGGAAGCTGCCGAGGGCGAGCACGAAGGAGAGATGACCAACGTGGCGGATCGACTGACGGCGACCGGCTCCAATCCCAGCCAATTGGCCCCTGCCTCTCCGTCTCCGCGCGTCCGTCGTCTGCGCGCCGCGAAAGTGCAATCGCCATCCACAAATCCTAATCGCGAAAACGCCGCAACCCGAGCACATCGCAACTACCCGGAAATCAGCCACATACAATTTTCTAATCGCGAACCAGCCGACCCTCCCCGCGCGAACATTTCGCCTTGTGTTCGCTCGTGTTGCGTGGCCAGGGGCGGAACGGTCAATCGACCTTTAACACACGTAACTTGCAGAAAACAAAGGCTCGCGTACGACCAAGGGCGGAACATCGCGGTGCAACTTAAATCCGCAAAACGAATGCCGCTTTTCCGCTCGTCACTATTCCGTTCCGGCCATCAGCCGGAATTTCGCGCCTGCGGGCAGGGAATCCGGAAACCAGAGCTCGCGGCCCGTGCGCGGTGTCGGAACACTGCTCACCACTCAGCAGTTACTACTCACCGCCCCGCTCAGGTAGAATTTGCGTGACCATGAAAAAGTGGATCAAAGAGCGGGTGCATGCATACGAGAAGATGCGCTTCGATCAGGAGCCGATCCGCGCCAAGCTGCCCTTCGAATGGGGGCTGGAATATCTCGGCGGAGACACAAAAGAGCGCGATCCGCGCGGCTATCTCGAACGTTTCGTCGAGGAAACGATTTCGGAGAGCGATGCGTGGTACGCGTCGCGTCCGGCGGAGGATTACGCGCTCGATGGCAACGTGCTGACGTTCACCAGCGCGATCGAGTCTCCTTGGACCGAAAATAATCGCGTCTACGGGCAGTTTTTCCCCGCGATTCAGCGGACAACCGGCAACGGCGCGGGCGCGACGAAAGGCAAGGGCCGCGCGGTCGTGGTGCTCGCGCAATGGAATGCGCGGTGGGACGAGCAGCAGGGCGTATGCCGCTGGCTCAACAAGCTGGGCATTACGGCGGTCAAGATGAGCATGCCGTATCACGACCGCAGAGCCATTCCAGGGCACCGGCGCGCGGATCACCTCGTCTCGCCAAATATAGGACTGACGCTGCAGGCCAACCGGCAGGCGGTCGTCGACGTGCGCGCCACGCTGCGCTGGCTCGACCAGCAAGGCTATGACCGGTTGGGAATTTTGGGCACCAGCATCGGATCGTGCATCGGGTTCATCACCATGTGCCACGATCCGCTGGTACGCGCGGGCGCGTTCCTGCACGCGTCGATGTATTTTGGCGACGTCGTGGCGAATGGGCTGACGACCGTCAACGTGTGGGAGCAAATGTCCGAGCACGTGACGCCCGAGGAGTTGCGGAGATATTGGGCGCCCATCAGCCCGCTGCCATACCTGAACAAGCTGCTGGGCCGCGAGCGCAAAATGCTACTGATTACCGGGAAGTACGATCCGACGTTCTGGCCGGAATTCACCGACGAGTTGTTTGCCAACATGCGCCGCGCCGGAATCGAATTTGCGAGCTTGCGCCTGCCTTGCGGACATTATTCGCTGGGAGTGACGCCGTTCAAGCATGTGGCCGGGTACCGTTTTGGGAAATTTCTGGCGGACGCGCTGGCATAGAACAACTTACGCAAGCGCGATGTCAGGCTAAAGCGCGGCGGCGGTCAGCCGATAAATTGGGTGGAGGTATCCATGGCCAACCCGATTAGTGGCGCGTACCAGGCGCAGCAGACCGAGCCGATCAATCAGACCACGCAGACCAACACCACCAACAAGCCGGTGGGTCAGACGACAGCGGCTCCCCAAGACACTGTGACAATCAGCAAGGCCGCCCAGGCAGCCCAGGCGGCGAACCAGGCCGCTCAACAGGCGCAGCAGACGCAACCGGCCCCGCAGCAAACAGGCGCGGCTGCTGATCGCGGCGGGAAATAGCGCTTCGAATTTTTAGAAGCCGGAAATTTTCACGCGCACTGCGGCGAACGAAAGTTCGTTGCGGCGCGCGTCTTTTTTTTGTGGCGCGCAATTTCAGTGGAGGCGAGCCCTCGCGAAAGCAATCTAGCGCAGGAGGGAAGCGAAAGCCGCGCGCGAAATTGCGTCCGCGACGGCGGCGATATCGGGCGAGAGCGAGCGGTCAGCATCGAGCGGCTTCGAGAGCCCGCGGATGATTTCATAGACGCGGCGGGATTCGATGCCAGGGCGCAGCGGCGCCAGAAAATCGACGCCTTGCGCGGCCGCGAGAAGTTCGATCGCGAGAATATTGCGCAAGTTTGCGAGCATCGGAGCAAGGCGGCGCGCCGCGCCCATGCCCATCGAGACGTAATCTTCCTGATTCGCGGAAGTGGGAATCGAATCGACGGAGTGCGGCGCGGCCAGAGCTTTCATCTCGCTGGCGAGCGCGGCGGCGGCCACTTGCAGAATCATGAAGCCGGAGTTGAGTCCTGCGTGGCGCACCAGAAACGCGGGCAACTGACTCGATTGCGGATTGGTCATCTGCTCGATGCGGCGCTCGGAAATGCCTCCGAGAGTGGCGAGAGCGATGGCGAGGTGATCGGCGGTCATGGAGAGTGGCTGGCCGTGGAAATTCCCGCCGCTCAGAACGTCTCCGGAATCGGGGAAGACCAACGGATTGTCGGTGGCGCTATTGAGTTCGATCGAGAGCGTGGAGCGAACGTGTGCGAGGGCGTCGCGGGCGGCGCCGTGAACTTGCGGAATGCAGCGCAGGCTGTAGGGATCCTGCACGCGTGGATCGTTTTGCGGCGAGCGGTGCGATTCGCGGATTTCGCTGCCGCGGTTGAGACGTTCCAGGTTGCGCGCCACGAGGGCGTGGCCGGGATGCGGGCGCGCGTCGGCGATGCGCGCGTCGAAGGCGACGGGGCTGCCGCGCAGCGCGTCGAGTGAGAGCGACGCGGCGACATCAGCGGTATCGGCGGCAATTTCAGCTTCGCGCAGAGCGAGCGCGAGAAGCGCGAGCATGGCTTGCGTGCCGTTGAGCAGCGCGAGACCTTCTTTGGCTTGCAGTACGAGCGGTGCGATTTCCGCAGCGCGCAATGCTTCGGCTCCAGTCATGCGGCGTCCTTCGAAAATAGCTTCGCCCTCGCCGATCGCGGCGAGCGCAAGATGTGCAAGCGGCGCGAGATCGCCTGACGCGCCTACCGAACCTTGCGAGGGAATGACCGGCAGGACGTTGCGGTTGAGTATCGCGAGAAGCGTATCCGCGACAACCGGGCGCACGCCCGAAAAACCTTTGGCAAGAGCATTGGCGCGAAGGGCGAGCATGGCACGGGTCGCGGGCGCGCTGAGTGGTTCGCCGACGCCGCAGGCGTGACTGCGCACGAGATTGAGTTGGAGATGACGAATCTCGTCATGCGAGATGCGCGTGGTGGCGAGCTTGCCGAAGCCGGTGTTGACGCCGTAGACGGCGGCGTCGGATTCGGCGAGGCGTTCGATCACGGCGCGAGAGGCGGACATGCGTTCGCGGGCGGCGGCGGGAATTTCGGCTTGGGATTGCGGATGGTCGATGACCAAGCGGTAGAGATTTTCCAGCGTGAGCGTGTTGCCGTCGATGGAGATGGTGGTCATGATTCGCGCAGGCTAGCGCTTTGCGGATTTGTGGGCATGGGCGGAGCGCTCGGCGAGCTCTGGCGACGGCACGGTGAACAACTTGCGATATTTCTCGGGCAGCGACTTGGGCTGGCCGAGGCGGTCGCAGATCACGTGGTTGGTTTCGCCGTTGGCGAGCTGCTCGCCGGAGGCTAGGTTGAAAATTTCGTAGGAGAAGCGAATGGTGCGGCGTCGTGACTCGATCAAGCGCGTGCGGACGGTGAGCAGATCGTCGTAGCGAGCGGGGCGGCGATAGCGGCAACTGGCTTCGACCACCACGATGAAGCTGTCATCGTCAATTTCCATGCGCTTGTAATCGAAACCGAGCGAGCGGCAGAATTCCACGCGGCCAACTTCGAACCAGGTGAAATAGTTCCCGTAATAGACGACGCCCATCTGATCGGTTTCCGCGTAGCGCACGCGGATGGTGGTGTCAGCGTGAGGGATCATTGGGAGCTACTCTCCGGACCATTTGGGCGCGCGCTTTTCGAGGAACGCGGCGACGCCTTCGTGAAAATCGGGCGTGGAGCGGATGGTGGCGTTGGCGTCGATGGCGGCTTCGAGCTCGGAGCGGATGGCGGCGTCGTCGAAATCGAGCAGGAATTTCTTGGTGCGCGCAACGCCCGTGGGGCTGGCGGCGATTAAGGTCGCGGCGATTTCATGCGCGCGGTCCATCAGGCGCTCGGCGGGAACGATTTCCGTGATTAGGCCGATGCGATAAGCCTCTGCGGCGTCGATGATGCGGCCGGTGAGCAGCAGATCGCGGGCGTGCTTATCGGCGACCTGGCGGAGGAGAAATACGGCGACGAGCGCGGGCATGAAGCCGAGCTTTACTTCGGGATAGCCGAACTTGGCTTCCGGCACGGCGAGCGTGAAATCGGCGAGCGTGGCCAGTCCGCAACCTCCCGCGATGGCCGCGCCGTTTACGGCAGCGATTACCGGCTTGGGAAATGAATACAGGCGATAAAACATTTTTGAGATGCGGCGTGCGTCCTCGAGATTTTTCTGCAGCGTGGATTTAGCCAGGAGCTGAAGTTCGTCGAGATCCATTCCGGCGCAGAACGCTTTCCCGGCGCCGGTGAGAATTACGGCGCGGACGGAGCTCGATTCGGCTTGCGCGAGCGCGGCGATTAAGTCGAGAACCATGTGCTGCGAGATAGCGTTGCGCTTTTCGGGCACGGTGAGCGCGATGGTGGCCACGTGGTCGTCGGATTGATATGTCAGCGTGGTATAGGCCATCGCGAATCCGCTTGCGCGCTAGTTGGGCCGCGCGGTCTGGTGCGTCTCCTCTCCGCTGCCGCCGGCATGATCGCCGGCGTTGGGATCATTCGCATATTTTTCGCGCAGGTCGCCAGTCATTGCGCAGGCGATGGCCAGCGATTTCGTGTCGATGCCAGTGGCCACGCCGCGCGCGGCGAGCGTGGTGAGAATAATTTCAGTGGGAACGTTGCCGACGAGTTGGTCTGCGGCGAACGGGCAACCGCCGAGCCCGGTGAGCCCGCCATCGAAGCGTCGGCAGCCAGCTTCGTAGGCAGCGAGAACTTTTTCGGCGGCTCCGTCCGGCCGGCTATGGAGATGGACGCCGATTTCGAGACCGGCAACGCAGGTCTTCGCGGCGCGTACGAGATTCGCGACATCATCGGGCGACGCGGCGCCCACCGTGTCGGCCAGAGAAACGGTGCGCACGCCAATATCTTTCAGCCACACGAGAGTGTCTTCGACGATTTCAGGGCCCCAAGGCTCATCATAAGGATTGCCGAAGGCCATCGAAATATAGACGACCAGCTTGCGCGAGGCAGATTTCGTGTCGCGCTGAAGCTTTTCGACCAGCGCGCGGGATTCGGCGCGGGACATGTTGGCGTTGGCGCGGCGGAAGTAGGCGGAAATCGAGTACGGGTAGCCGATGGTCGAGACGCCGGGAGTTGCGAGCGCGCGTTCGAGGCCCTGATCGTTCACCACGATGCCGATAATTTCCGGCGTCGCACCGTCCGGCGTGCGTGCTTCGCTCAGTTTGGCCATCACCGCTTCGCTATCGGCCATTTGCGGGACGTGCTTGGGCGAGACGAAACTGACCGCGTCGATATGACGAAAGCCGAGCGAGACGAGGCTCGTCAGATACTTGATTTTCTCTTCCGTGGGAATTATGTGCGCGAGGCCCTGCCAGGCGTCTCGCGGGCATTCGATGATGGTGACGTTCGCTTCGGTCATTTAAGTTTGCAGTACTCCGGTTTTGAATTCGCGGACTTCGGGATTGAGCGCGGCGCATTCGAGCGCTTCGATCAGCGCTTCGCGGGTGCGCGCCGGGTCGATGATGGCGTCAACCCACAGGCGGGCTGCTGCGTAGCGCGGATCCATCTGCTCTTCGTACGTGGCGTGGATGGATTTGTACAGCTCGTCTTTTTCAGCAGCGCTGAGTTTTTTGCCTTCGCGCTCGAGCTGGCGGACTTTGAGCTCGACTAATGTGCCGGCGGCGGATTCGCCGCTCATCACTGCATAGCGCGCGGTGGGCCAGGCGAAAACGAAGCGGGGATCGTAGGCTTTGCCGCACATGGCGAAATGGCCGGCGCCGAAGGTGCCGCCGCAGATGACGACGATCTTAGGAACCACGCTGTTGGCGACGGCGTTGACCAGCTTCGCGCCGGCTTTAATGATGCCGCTCCATTCGGCTTCTTTGCCGACCATGAAGCCGTTGACGTTGTGCATGAAAATCAGCGGGACGAGATTCTGATTGCAATCGAGGATGAAGCGCGCGGCTTTGTCGGCGGATTCGGTGTAGATCACTCCGCCAAATTCGATGCGGCGCTCGCCGGTGCCGGGCGCGGCGACCATGGCATTCTTTTTATTGTTGGCGACGATGCCCACGGCCCAGCCGCCAATGCGCGCATAGCCGCAGAACATGGTCTGGCCGAATTCGGCGCGATATTCCTCGAATTCACCGCCATCAACAATGCGCGCGAGAATGTCGCGCACGTCGTATTGCTGCGCCGGGTCATCTGAAAAGATGCCGTAGATTTCTTCGGCCGGTTTCGCGGGCGGTTTGGAAGGAGTGTGGCTGAACGGCGCACGGGCGCCATCGCCGATTTTGTCGACCAGCGCGCGAATGCGTTCGATGCACGCGGGGTCGTCCGGCTCATGAAAGTCGACGGTGCCGCTGATCTGCGAATGCATCGTGGCTCCGCCGAGCTCTTCAACGGTGGCTTTTTGGCCTATAGCGGTTTGCACCAGCGCGGGCCCGGCGAGGAATAGGCCGCTGCCTTCGGTCATCAGAATGTGATCGCACATTACAGGAAGATACGCGCCCCCGGCGACGCACAGGCCCATAATCGCCGCGATTTGCGGGATGCGCATGGCGCTCATCACGGCGTTGTTGCGGAAGACGCGTCCGAAATCGTCAGTGTCGGGAAAAACGTCTTCTTGAAGCGGCAGGAAAACGCCGCCGGAATCTACGAGATAGATCGTGGGAATGCGATTCTCGATGGAGATGTTTTGCGCGCGGATGACTTTTTTTGCGGTCATCGGGAAGAAGGCGCCGGCTTTTACGGTGGCGTCGTTGGCGATGATCATCACGCGGCGGCCCATCACTGTGCCGATTCCAGTGACCACGCCAGCGGCGGGCGCGCCGCCCCATTCCTGATACATCTCGTACGCGGCGTAGATACTCAGCTCGAAAAGTTCCGTTTTCGGATCGATCAACTTGGCTACGCGTTCGCGCGCGGTGAGGCGGTTCTTTTTGTGCTGGCCCTCGATGGCTTTCGCGCCGCCGCCCTGGCGGATCTGCTCTTCTTCGTTCCTGATTTTGGCGAGGAGGTCGAGCATCCGATGAGTGTTTTTTTCGGATGCAGCGGATTGCCGGTCAGATCGTGTGCCGGCGGTGGTGTGCTTGACGGCGATGGCTAGGCTCCCTTGGGCGCGCCCTTGGACTCGGTGGCCACGCGCTGGCGGATGAAATCGACGATCGCTTGCGTGGGCGTGCCGGGAAGAAAAACTTCGGCGATGCCGGAGGCCTTCAGCGCCGGAATATCGGCCTCGGGAATAATTCCGCCGATGAGGACGGTCACGTCGGTCATGCCCTTGGCGCGGAGGAGGTCCATCAGCCGTGCGCAGAGCGTGTTGTGCGCGCCGGATAGGATCGAGAGGCCGATCACGTCGACGTCTTCCTGCAGCGCGGCGGAGGCGACCATTTCGGGCGTTTGGCGCAGGCCGGTGTAGATCACTTCCATGCCTGCGTCGCGTAGGGCGCGGGCGATTACTTTGGCGCCGCGGTCGTGGCCGTCGAGGCCCGGCTTGGCTATGAGCACGCGGATTCGTTTTTCGGGCATCGAAGTTGAGCTTGCGATTCCTCTGGCAGGCGCTAAGCGCGCTGCTTGCTTTAGTTTAGAACAACTAACAGAGGAGCACTGTTGGCCGGAGATAAAATAGCACGTTTGACGCCTCGTTGACGTGTTGCTCGGGGGCTGTTTACGTCGAGCCAGCCGAGGGCCTGCTTCCTTCGCTGCGGTGCGACAGCGGCGGCAAGCCGCCTCACGCCACTCGATGCGAGGCGAATCGACGGCCTGGGTGCATGGGCTACTGTTAGACGGTGCCATGCGGCTGCGATAATTTAGGCGATTGCGGTTTCTTCGAAGACGCCGAAGACTTCGCGGAGGGTGTCGCAGATTTCGCCGAGGGTGGCGTAGGCTTTCACGGCTTCATAGAGATGGGGCATCAGGTTTTCATCGCCAGTAGCTGCGGAGCGCAGGGATTTTAGGCGGCGCTCGACTTCTCTATTGGAGCGGTTAGCGCGCAGGTCGCGCAGGCGTTTGGATTGGTCAGCAGCGACAGATTCGTCGATGTGCAAGATTTCGATGGGAGCTTCTTGGGTGACGTAGTCGTTCACGCCGACGACGATCTTTTCTTTGCGGTCGAGAGCCTGCTGATATTGATAGGCGGCGTCGGCGACTTCGCGCTGCGGGAAGCCGCGGCTGATGGCGGCGACCATGCCGCCCATGGCGTCGATCTTGTCGATGTAGGCGCGGGCATCGCGCTCGATTTCATTGGTGAGCGTTTCGAGGAAATAAGAGCCGCCAAAAGGATCGGCGGTGATGGTGACGCCGCTTTCATACGCGAGAATCTGCTGTGTGCGCAGCGCGAGCGTGGCGGCGGATTCGGAGGGCAGCGCCCAGGCCTCGTCGAGCGAATTGGTGTGCAGCGACTGCGTGCCGCCGAGAACGGCGGAGAGAGCTTGCAGCGCGGTGCGGACCACGTTGTTGTAGGGCTGCTGAGCGGTAAGCGAGCAGCCCGCCGTCTGCGTGTGAAAACGCAAAGCCCAGGAGCGGGGGTTTTTCGCGCCGAAGCGTTCGCGCATGATGGAGCACCACAGGCGGCGCGCGGCGCGATATTTAGCGATCTCCTCGAAGAAATCGTTGTGCGCGTTGAAAAAGAAGGACAGGCGCGGGGCGAAGGAATCGATTTCGAGGCCGCGGCGGAGGCAATCTTCGATGTATTCGATTCCATCGCGCAGAGTGAAAGCGAGCTCCTGAATGGCTGTCGAACCAGCCTCGCGAATGTGGTAGCCGCTGATGGAAATGGGATTGAATTTCGGTGTGCGCTGCGCACCGAATTCGATGGTGTTCGTTACCAGGCGCATCGAGGGCACAGGCGGGTAGATGTATTCCTTCTGCGCGATGTATTCTTTGAGGATGTCGTTCTGCAAGGTGCCGGAGAGGTTTTGCCAGTCGGCGCCCTGCTTTTCCGCGACGGCAAGATACATAGCCCAGATCGGCGCGGCGGGCGAATTGATGGTCATCGAGGTGGTGACGTCAGCGAGCGGAATTTCGTCGAAGAGCGTTTCCATGTCCGCGAGCGAACTGATGGCCACGCCGCATTTGCCGACTTCGCCTTCGGAGAGCGCGTTGTCGGAGTCGTAGCCCATCAGTGTGGGCAAATCGAAGGCCACGGAGAGGCCGGTCTGTCCCTGCGCGAGAAGGTAGCGGAAGCGGCGATTGGTGTCTTGAGCTGAGCCGAAGCCGGCGAACTGGCGCATTGTCCAGAGACGCGTGCGGTACATCGCGGGGTGAATGCCGCGAGTAAACGGAGGCTGGCCCGGTGAGCCGAGGTCGCATGCAGTGTCCCATTCGGCTAGATCGCGCTGCGAATAAACTTGGCGGATAGGGAAGCCGGAAACGGTGGTGAAGCTCGGGGCGCGCTCGCGCGGTTTTTCGGACGGGTCGGCGGACGCGGATGTGCTGGCGTTCGATCTGGAGCGGCCATCACGCTCGCCGTTCGGCGGATTCCGCGAAGTGTCTGATTTGGACATCGGGAAGCGCCCGGTTCCTATTCAGAGCGGAACCCGAGCGCTTCCCAGATATTACTACGGCAGGGTCTTGTCCGGCGCGCCGGGAATATTCATATGCAGATCGGCGTTTCCGGCCATGACGCCCTGGATGCTGATGCTGTGGTCTTGCAGCGTCTTGCCGAGGGCCTGTTCGTAGTTGAGCTCCGCTTCGATCAGGTTGATGCGGTCGCGGAGCTCGGTGCCTTCCGCGACGGTCAGCAGCTGCTGCTTCTGGACGACGGTAAAAGCCGTAGAGGTGCCGAGCTGCAGCTTTTTCACTTCGTCGTCGTAGCTTTGCTGGTTGTAGATGCGCGCTTCCTGAGCGGCGGCCACGGCGGCGCGGTCCTGTTCGAGAGTGATCAGCGCCTGGCGAACGCCCTGAATGATCGTCGCGCGCGTCTCCATGTAGTTGACTTCCTGCTGGCGCTGGTTGATTTGAGCGGTGGCGTAGGCAGCCTGGGCGGAGCGGTTGCGGATCGGCAGGGTCAGGTTAAGCCCGGCCTCGTAGGTTGAGTAATCCCCATGAACCAGGGAACTCCACGAGCTTCCGATTCCTTGCGTGATTGGCGTGCCAGGAATTGCGAGTTCGGTGCCCACGTAGCCGGTCGGTGGGGTGCCTGGTGCAATGGGACCGCTGGTCGCGAATATGGGCGTGGTGCCCTCGAAGTTTCCCGTTTCAACCGTCGGATGGATCACGCCTGAAAGCCCGGCGGTCTGATACTCCGCGAAGAGGTTGAGGGTCGGAAGTAGCCCGTTTTTTGTGACTTTAATCTCGATGCCAGCGTTTTTCAGATTGAGCAACGCTTGTTCGATTTCCGGCCGGTTTTGGAGAGCAACCGCGACGGCGTCAGGCAGAGAGGTATCCACCGGCACCGGATTGTAGAGCGGCGTGGTGGGGACGATTTCGACGCCTTGGAGCGGTGCCGCAAGAGGGTCTTTCGTAATGGCCACCAGCAAATTGGTTTGATCTAGCAACTGGACGGTCTGCGCCTGCACAAGAGCCTGTTGATCGGTGGCCAATTGCGATTGCGCGTCGATCACATCGAGTGGGGCCATCGTGCCGATCTCTTCCTGCTTCTTGTTATTGTCGTAAAGCTGCTCGTCCGCAGCCACGGTGACCTGCTCGACTTTCACGGCTTCGCGGGCGTAGACCAGTTCCCAATAGTCCGTGGCGATTTGCGTCACGGAAGTAATCACCTGCTGGCGGAATTGCGACTCGCCAACTCTCACGGTGTTTTTCGCCTCGATGATGTAGCGCTCGTTGGGAAGTTTGCCGAAGCCGTTCAGGAGCGGCTGTGTGAGTTCGACGGTCATGCTTGTGTTGAAGTACGGATTGAAGAGGTCGAATCCACCAAAATTCGTCGATGAACGCGAGTTGTCGAAGGTGACTTGCGCTTGTGTACCAGTGGCAAATCCCTGGGTGTACTGAAAATTCTCGGTGGCCACGTGTTCCTGAACGCCGATGGGTGACGTAAGCTGGGTCGCGATACCGGCAAAAAACGGGTTGTTAAAGGGAGTATCCGCTTGCTCCATAGAAAGAGTGCTGGTGATGGATGGGTCGAACGAAGTCCTGCCGTTTGCGCCGGATTTCGCCAGCAGTAAGTTCGCTTCGTCGAGTGCAGGCTGATAGCGCTCGACCGCAATGGACAGATTGTTTTCGAGACCCAGGGAAATAGCGTCTTCAAGGCTCAGCATCAGCTTGCCATTCTGGATCAGTTGCCGAATGGTAGGGGTGTTGGTAAGCACCGGCTCCGCCACGTGAACGCCTTCGTACGGCCCGATGATGTTCGGAAACCACGGACGACTAAAGTTGTTCTGCCCGAGCGGAATACTGCGAGCGGGCGATGCGGGCGGTCCTTGCGTTTCCGACGGCGGCTTGTACTGCGGCGGCGGCAGCTGCATCCGAGGCTGGCCCGGCGCCGGCGCGGCTGGAGCGGGCGCTTGCGGACTCTGAGCGTATAGCGGCGTAACCACCATGCTACCGGCCATGAAAAGCGCTATCGCGGCGTGCGTAAACCTTCCCTTCATTCGTCTATCCTCTCCAAAAGGTCAATCGCGCTGACTAGGTGTGAAAAGCTCAAGGTATTGAAACGTCCGGGACAGTCAATTTGTTTCAGAAACAATGGGTTCGGGTTGTATTTGGTCACCGGCTCGTCACCAAAGCACGGTTTAAGAGGGCTTCGGGCGCGTGGGGGCGGCGTTCTCCTGCTGATTTACCGATTTTCATATGCGGGACATGAGAGTGTAGCATTGCGGCCAAGGCGTGACAATCGAATGCGGGGATAGTATTCTCCCGAAATCTCAGGAGTAAGCCTGCGGTGCGAGTCGTATCGGGCTAGGTCGAAACGCGGCGGACGAGAATTGCCGCGAGTGACAGCTTCATGAATTCGTCGACATTCATGGCTCTCGTCGCAATTCCCAGCACGGTGATCTCGGCAAACTCTGCCTTTGGGCTGGTTCTCGCGATCGGGCTAGCCACCATGTTTCTTCGCGGCGATTGGCAGAGGGCGCGAGGATTCGACAAGCTGATCCTATTTGGCCCGCTTTTCTACGCCGCGCCGATCGCCGGCTTCGGCACCGAACATTTCACGCTTTCGCAAGGCATCGCGTCGCTCGTGCCGTCGTGGATTCCGTGGCATCTGTTTTGGGCGTACTTCGTAGGAGCTTGCTTTATCGCCGCCAGCCTGAGCTTGGTGACGAAGATTCAGGCGCGCCTCGCGGCGAGTCTGCTGGCCTTGACGTTCTTTCTTTTCGTGGCGCTGATGGATATTCCGGCCTGGGCGCAAACTCCTCACGACCGATTTGCGGCGGCGTTAATGCTGCGGGAATTATCGTTTAGCGGAGGCGCGCTAGCGCTGGCGGCCAGCCTTGCCAAATTGAGTCGCGGGCGCGGCAGTGTGGCGCTTGCAATCATTGCGCGATACTTCGTTGCGATTCCAGTACTGTTTTACAGCTTCGAGCAATTCCTGCACGGAAAATACGTCCCGGGTATTCCGCTGGAGAGGGTGACTCCTGATTGGATCATCGGACATTCTTTGTGGACGTACCTGGCGGCCGTGGTTTATGCGGTCGTCGGGGTCCTGCTGCTGATCGGCAAGAAAACTCGCGCAGCGGCGGCGTGGATCGGCTTGACTGTGCTGGTCGTGGAGTTGGCAGTATACCTGCCGATCGGAGTGGTGTACTTCTCTAGCCTCGACAACGGGTTCAATTACATGGCCGATACTTTGATGTATTGCGGGGCTGTTCTTCTGCTGGCGGGCGCCATGCCGCGCGAAGAATCGCGACAGAAGGCGTCGACTGACAAATGGTCCGGCGAAGACGCGGCCCGGTAGCGAGCTGATCCGATTCAAATCCCTCTAGGCAGACTGGTGAAACGACGCGCGACGATCGATAGACTTCTGCACGAGTTGGTGTACCTTATGCGGGTTTCGTGTTTGCAGTCAGGCGTTCGCGCGAAACCACACGCAACAACGGGAGGCGTTTGATGATACGGACTGTTTGTAAGTGGATGTTGCTTTCGGCAATGGTGCTCGCGCCGATGGCGAGTTTCGCGCAAGTTGCCTGCACGCGGGACGGCTTGCAGTACGCGACCAATCTTTACCTCGCGGCGCAAAAGAAAGGCGATTCCAGCGGGCTGCCGCTGGCCAAGGGGTTGGCGTACATCGAGAACATGAAGGAGGTCGATATCAAAGACGGCCTGATCAACAAGCCTCTGAAGATCGACTTTCATCGCACGCTAATTGATACGGCCACGTGCCAGACGTTTTCCGAAATCATCGACGCGGACCAAACCGATCCGTACGTGATTGGCACGCGCCTGCGCATCAATCACGACAAGATCGCAGAAATCGAAATCCTGATCACACACAAGGGCGACTGGCTTTTCAACGCGCAGAACTATTTGAAATATTCGTCTTCGGAAAATTGGGGCGAGATTCCGCCGGACCAGCGCGACACGCGCGCTACGCTGGTTTACGCAGCCAACGCTTATTTGGACGCCTTCCTCGAGAAGAAGGGCGACTTGGTTCCGTGGGGATACCCGTGCGAACGCACCGAGGGCGGCATGCGAACCGGCAAAGGGCTTCCGACAGACACGTGCGAGGTTGGCGTGCCCGCGGGCGTCAACATCGTGGCTCGGCGCTTCATCGTGGACCCGACGATTGGAGCGGTGCAGGTGTTTTGCACCTTCGAGGTGAACGGAGTGCCGGACAGCCACCTCTTTCGCGTGCAGCACGGCAAACTGCGTTACGTGCACACACTGACGCACCTGCCACCCGGATTTAAGCTTCCGGGGCCTCCGCCTGGGGGCAGGCCAAATGCGGGAGCGAGCGCCGCGCCCAGGAACTAAAAACACCGGCAACGGAGCCGATAAGTGGAATGCGGGCGGGCGATCGAGCGTTCGACATCGAACACCGGTCGCCCGCCCGACTTAAGAATGTCCGGGCGAGTGGTAGGGCGCGTTTCGGGCCAGAAATGTTGTTTCTTCTTGACAAGTATTCTCCCACAGAGTATTAGCTCCGCTATACCGCGCCGTGGGTGGCGCAATCCTGACGTAGCGAACTAAGAAAATTCCGGGGGTGACCTAATGTTTAGGGGCCCGAACGCGTTCCGAGGATTCTGCTGGTGTGTGCTGCTAGGGGTTTTCGCGGTCTGTACGAGTCCGTACTCCATTCGCGCGCAGGCAGTAACTGGAAATATTTCCGGCACGGTCGCCGACGCGAGCGGCGCCGTTATCGCCGGTGCAACCGTCACCGTGACGAACACGGCGACCGGAACGAGCACGACGCTCACCTCGAACGATGAGGGCCGCTACAATGCGCCCGACTTGGTCGTTGGCCCGTACGAAGTGTCGGTGTCGAAATCCGGCTTTCAGACCACCGTGCAGAAGAACATCAATCTCACGGTCGGCAGTCAGTGGGTCGCGAACCTTACCCTCCAGGTCGGCCAGGCGACCCAAACTGTCACGGTTGAGTCCGCCGTCTCACAGGTGGAAACGCAATCGACGGCCCTCTCTTCGCTGGTCAGCCCGCAGCAGATGAGAGACCTGCCTCTCAACGGCCGCAACTTCGAACAGTTGCTGAATCTCGCGCCCGGCGTGACGCCCACTCCGGCTGGAACAACTGCCCTCTATGGCATTGGCCAGAGTTATTCCATCGCCGGATCCAGGACGGAAGACACGGATTACTTGTTGGACAACCAGAACATGGCCGACTTTTGGAACCATCAGGCCGGCTCGGAAGTGCTGGGTACTTCGCTCGGTATCGAGGGAATGCAGGAATTCAGCGTTCTGACCAACACTTACAGTTCGCAATTCGGTGGAGTTGCGGTCATGAATGCCGTTTCAAGGTCCGGGACTAATCAACTACACGGTTCGCTGTATGAATTCGCGCGTAATTCGGCGCTCGATTCGCGCAGCTACTTTGATCTGACTCCTAGTGGCACTCCCTACAAGCCGGAATTTAGTAGAAATCAGTTCGGCGGCAGCGTCGGCGGGCCGATCAAGAAAAACAAGCTGTTCTTCTTCGCGAATTATGAAGGTCTGCGCCAGAATCTCGGTCAAACCGCCGCAAACGTCGGTGTTCCCGAACCGTACGTGGCATCAGATGAACTACCGTGCGGTGAACCCGGCCAACCCGCTGCAACCGGTGCCGTGAACACTTTCTCTTCGGTGTGCACGGGTCTAACTCCAGTCGGCAATTGGCCTGCAGTCGGCACTTCGGGCAACCCGATCGAGCCCGAAGCCGCCTTCGGAAGCGGGGCCACTGGCCAGACTGCCGCAGCGGCAAGTGCGATATCCGGTATCCTGGGCCTTTACAACACGGCCTTTACGCCGCCGGCAACTGCCGTAGACCAGGGAGGATATTACTTCACCACCTCGAGCGGAACGCAAACCGCAAGCGAAAACTACGGCCTCGGCCGAATCGACTATGCTCTCTCCTCGAACGACGATCTGTTCGGGCGATATGTGATCGACCAGGCGAATGACCTGCTCCCGCTCACAGGTTTTTTTGGCTCATCCCTGACCTATTGGCCCGAAGTCGATAACACGAAGAACCAGTTCGCGACGATTCAGGAGCGCCACATTTTTTCCGCGAATGTCGTGAACAACGCCCGTTTCTTCTTCACGCGCACGTACGAATCATCGTTCTCTCACAGCAGCCTCGCTGAAGCTTCGGATCCTTTGAATTTCAATCCGAATCGCTTTCCGGAAGACGCTTCTGTGAGCCCATTAGGCTTTACGATCACGTCTATCGGCAGCAATCAGTTTGTCTCTGACATCCTCGTCGTAAATACCTTCGGGGTCGGCGACGACGTGGCTTGGACCAAGGGAAACCATACAATCACCGTTGGCGCGGACATCCGGCGCCCCCAGTCGAATCTCTACTCACCTTTCGAACTTGGAGGCGATTACCCTTTTGCCAGCTTGCAGACTTTTATCCAAGGGGTCACGGGCGGCGGCACCGGATATGCGGTTGCGAATAGCCCATATACGGACAACTCTTCCCGTTATTTCCGCGAAATCGACATCGACCCATACATCAACGACAGTTGGAAAGTCAGCTCACGCGTGACCCTGAATCTCGGTGTCCGGTACGAGTACGGAACCAACCCGTCCGGCTTTCCGCTTTACGCGGTTCTGAACCCCCCGTATGGGAACGGTGGATTCTCTCCGGTCAGTCACGTCTTCCAGGCCAGCCCGAATCGAAAAAACATCGATCCGCGGATCGGTCTCGCTTGGACGCCATTCGGAGATCAGAAGACCGTGGTTCGGGCGGGTTTCGGTATCTTCCATGATCCGATTGCTGCCCGCACTTACGCCTCGGCGTATTATTTCAGTCCGCCGTTTAACTACCACCAATTTCCTTCTGGCACTCAGGGCTTTCCGAACGCTTTTGTAAACCCGGCGAATGGGGTACCGCTAGCTGCCCCCCTGCCGCCGCAGGACCAGCCTGCCGAGTGCGCAGGAATAAATCCGACATACCTCTCTCCGAATAACGTCGTCCAGAACAGCATAGGATGTACCAGCCTGGGTGATGGCGTGCCGTATAACACAAGCGTTGCGCCGTATATGGAGCAGTGGAACCTCAACATCCAGCGAGATTTGGGAAGCGGCACGATCCTGACCGTCGGCTATGTGGGCTCTCACGGGGTGCATCTATTCGACCAGATCAACGAGAATCCATCGCTGACGAGCACCTCGGCTGTAGGCGGTTGTGGCAACGACCCCAACGCAGCATGCGCCACGCCGACTGGCACGCCGTGCGTTCCCACGGTTGCTAATGGCAATTTGTCGACCTGCGTTTTTGGGGCTTTCGTCGGAGCCCCATTCACCCTGGGCGCGGTGGAACCGCTGATACCTCGTGTGAACAACAATTATGGCCCCTTTAATGAGGCTGTTCCCGAAGGAAGCTCCAACTACGACTCCCTCCAGGTGAGCTTGGTCCGGCAAGCCGCCAGGGGAATCACAATGGAGGTTTCGTATACCTATTCTCACTGCCTCGACTATGCTTCCGGAACCTTCGGATTGGAAGAGGGTGCGACGGGACTGCTTGATCCTTACGACCCGCGATACGACTATGGCGATTGCAACTTCGATCTCCGCCACAATTTAGTGGCTAACGTGATCTACCAATTGCCGTTCCACGGAAACCGTCTCGTCGAGGGCTGGCAGGTGAGCGGGATCTTCACAGCCCAAAGCGGCATGCCCTTCAGCATCAGTGATGGTTTCGACCAGGCCGGCCTTTTCAACAACGTCGCCTCAACCCGCCCAGACGTAACACCGGGCTGCGATCCCTACGTCAAGAAACGAGCCGTCGGTCCGGGAGTTCCTTACATCGAACCACAGTGGATCAACAGTTCTTGCTTCACGCTCGAACCCGTCGGGACTCTGGGCAACGCCGGAAGGAATACTCTCGTCGGGCCGCGGAATATCAACCTTGATTTTGCCCTGCACAAGACCACCAGAATCAACGAGCGGTTCAGCACGGAATTCCGAGCGGAGTTTTTCAACATCGCCAACCGCACCGACTTCGCGCCTCCGGGCGCCAGCCTCTATATTCCTGCCGCTCTTGGTTTAGGCGGCGGAGCCGACGCTGGCATTCCTAGCCCGACGTACGGTTGGATGACCGCCACGGTACCAAACAGCCAGCGCGAGATTCAGTTCGCGCTGAAGCTTATCTTCTGAAATTTGGTTGCACATCGTGAAGCTTGGCCGCGTGGCGTTACATCTGCCGCGCGGCCAGATCTTCAATCCCCCCGAAATGACGGGACGCATTCGCGTGGACGATACGTTGTAACGGGGCGCTCCGAGCGTACCGCATTTCACACAAGACAGTCGTGGCTGCATAGCGCACTGCGCAACGCGCGTTGACACGATTCGGGGCGCGTGCTAGTTTGCGCGTCGGCCATGGCGCAAAAATCCAGCATTTCACCGACCGGCATTCCGCCCAAGCGTATCGCGGTTATTCCCGGCGACGGCATCGGGAAGGAAGTGATTCCGGAAGCCGTCAAAGTAATGAACGCCGCTGCCTCGGCCGGCGGGCGCGATCTCACGATCGTCGGATTTGATTGGGGCGCGGATCGTTACTTGCGCGACGGAACCACGTTGCCTCCCGACGCACCGGAGATATTTCGGCGCGATTTCGACGCCATCCTGCTCGGCGCGCTGGGCGATGCGCGCGTCCCTGACAATCGGCATGGCGCAGACATTTTAATCGGCTTGCGCTTCAAGCTCGATCTTTATGCCAACGTGCGGCCGTGCGTGCTACTAGATAAACGCCTCACTCCTCTCAAGGATCGCGACGAGCAAGACATTCTCTTTACGGTGATCCGCGAAAACACGGAAGGCTTGTACGTCGGCATGGGCGGCTTTTTCAAGAAGGGCACTGGCGACGAAATTGCCACGCAGGAGGATATCAATACGCGCAAGGGCGTGGAGCGCGTGCTGCGGTACGCGTTCGAATACGCGCGCAAGAACGGCCGCAAGCGCGTGTGCATGAGCGATAAATCGAACGCTCTGGCATTCGGCCACGATCTTTGGCAGCGGACGTTCGCGGAAGTGAAGCGCGAATATCCGGAGATCGAGCCGAGCCACATGTACATCGATAATTTGCTGATGCAGATGATCCGCGATCCCCGGCAATTCGAAGTGATCGTCACCTGCAATTTGTTTGGCGATATTGCCAGCGACGTGGGCGCGCTAATCGCGGGAGGCCTGGGACTGGCCCCTTCGGGAAACATTCATCCCGGGCAGGTGTCGATGTTTGAGCCGGTTCATGGCTCGGCGCCGAAGATCGCCGGGAAGGGAATTGCCAATCCGATGGGCGCGGTGCTGGCTGCTGCCATGATGCTATCGCATTTAGGACTATGGCACGAAGCACAGCGTATGGAACGTGCCGTGAGCACTGCCATCCGCGAAGGCAAGACTACCACCGACCTGGGCGGCTCGCTCGGCACCCGCGAGGCAGGGGATTGGCTGGCGCGAAAAGCTGAGTCTGCATAACGTTGTTTTCGAAGTGACCGGCGGCCCGCGGCGCATGTTTTGAAGGCGCTGGCCGCGCGTGCACCGAAGCATCCGCAGCCACTCGGAGCGGCATCCACATGTTTTGGGTTTTGCTCTCGACGTTGTTTTTCTCTATTCTGTAAGTGTCGCAATCATCCGAAGCTTTCAACGGGAGGACTCATCCGTATGTCCGCAAGAGCTGTAGTGGCGGGGCTGATATTTCTGCTGGCGGGCGGGTGGTGCACCGCGCAGCCGGCGCATCGACCTGCGAGACCTGCGAACGCCGCTAAAGCTGCCGGGCAAGATTCTTCGGTGCCGAGCAACGAGGCGCTGCTCAAGACCACCGAGTCATTCGTCCGCGAACTTTTTGCCTGGGGGCCGAATATTCCTGTAAAGCTGGGCCCATTGAAGCAATCCGCCGCGGCGGACTTTTATGATGTGCCGGTAAAAGTCACGCTGCAGGGCCACGTGGAAACGGGCGACGTCTACGTCAGCAAGGACGGCAAGGCGATGCTGCGGGGAAGCATTTACAAAATGGACGCTGACCCGTTCGCTGAGAACCGCGCGAAACTGAAGCTCGACGGCGATCCGTCCCTCGGACCTCGCACGGCGCGGGTCACCCTGGTGGAATTCAGCGACTTCGAGTGTCCGCATTGCCAGGAACTTTACGAGGCGATGAAGGCGGTGGAAACAACGTATCCGCAGATCCGCATCATCTACAAGAATTTTCCGCTCACGCAAATACATCCCTGGGCGGAAACGGCTGCCATCGCAGGGCGCTGCGCGTACGAGCAATCGCCCGTGGCGTTTTGGAAAATGGAATCGTCCATTTTCGATAATCAGGACGCGATCTCGGCGGATAACGTGTGGGACAACCTGGTCGCCTTCGCCACGAAAGCCGGATTGGATGCCGGAAAGTTCAAGGCGTGCATGGCAGCTCCCGAAGCCAAGCAGGCTGTGGACGCGGATCACGCGCAGGGCGTGTTGCTGGGCGTGGACAGCACCCCGACCATTTACATCAACGGGCGTCCGCTAATCGGCGGCGATCTGCTGACGCTCGAGCAATACATCAACTTCGAGCTCGCCAGGACGTCTACTGGAAAGCAGTGAAGCGCGATGCGGATCGTCAGCGTTCGGGATGGCGCTCGCTGCGTCGCAAAAGCTGCGCGATCATCTCGTCCAATGGGGACTCGCTCGAGTCCGCGGCGCCGAAATAGTCCGACCACTCCACGTCTGGAAATCCCATGCGCGTAGCCTGCGCGGGCAGTTCTTCGCGCCAGACGATGCCAGCGCCGTTGGTTCGGGCCAGCGCGCGAATCGCTTCAAACACTGTCGCATGCTCGGGCTCGCGCCAGCGGTAGGGCAACAAATCGCAGATAAATCGATCGATCGTGGCATTGGCGCGGCTGCTGCACAAGCGGCGCAGAACTTCGCTCTCGACGGAGACAATCTCTCGCTCGACACGGTCGTTGGATGTGCTTTCGTTCAAGGCTGATCGCAGAAGATTGTACTGCGTGAGAATACAGGGGAGATGCAAAAGCGGAGCAAAGCCGCTTGTAAGCGAGAAAATACGCCTGATGGAATGGGATGTGAGACAGCGCCGCGGAGGGGGGATTGCGGCGCTAAAGCGTCAGGCTATGCCGCTACGTGCGCGATCACTGGGCGAACGAAATCGATGCGCTCGATAGTGGCCGCAACGCCGAAGACCGGTGCGCTTTCGTCTTCCACAGCCGTGACACGAAGCACTTCCGCGCTGGCGCGGATCAGAGCCGAGGAGCCGCCTTCGCGCTCTGTAGGCAGTGCGAAGGTAAGTTCCATTTTGGTCCCAGGCTCGATCGGCAAGCCGGCGTGGAAGTAGACCCCGGTCCGAGAAATGTCTCGGAGCTGAGCCGTGTGATACTCCGCCGGACGTCGGCGGGATGTGCAGACTTGCATCGGCAGATATACTTCATACCTTCTGGCTTTCCGTCGTTCACCCATGGATCCCCCTGCTGCGGCAGGAGCAATGTTATTGCCACCGTGAATATTGGATGCGCATGCTGAAAACAGGCTTCTTAGAGACTGTCCAGGCGCGAGTTTCTTGCGCAATGTGGAAAAATTTCCTTGGGCTGGGAAATAGATGCACGCCCCTAACCTTTGTAGGTATTGGTACTTACGGGTTATAGGACCGAGCAGTTTGATGCTTCTTGGAGAGACCCCGAATACGGCGTGCATAAAATGCGCGGCCCGCAGGGTCGCCAGTTAGATCAGTCGTCCGCTAGATCAACGAATCGAATAGCACCGAAGCGCCTTCCGATTGCGTGATCAGGCCTTTGCTGACCAGGAGCTGGATCAGGCGCTCGACCGTGGCGTAATCGGGCCCCCGCGGCCTAGTGGATAGCTCCTGTTTGGGAGTGAGGTCACGAAACACGGTGGCGCGCGAGCCGGTAATGTCGGCGAGCCAGTCTTCGAGAGCGTCTCTCTGAGGCTGATCGAGGCTATCGAACGCAATGCCCATGCCCAGACCAGTCTGGGAGTAGACCACCACGCCGTTGGTATCCAACTGCGTTTTCCCTTTGCGAACGCCGACGTGAACTCTGGCTCCCACAGGCAGTGGCACCAGCGTGTCGACGAAGCAGCCTCCGGGTCCGAGATCGGTAGTGCGAGTTGAAAAGCGCGCTCCGGAGCTAAGATCGACGACCTCGGCTGAGGCGGTGAAAATGTGCCGGTCAGCGCTCCGTCGCTCGGCTTCTTTGGTGGCCGACTTCGATGAGCGAGTGTCTGGACTGCCTTTCTTTGAGCCGTGATCGTACATCGTGTTCACACCTGCTTTCGAAGGTCGTTGCCGTGGCTGCCGCACAGGGCCGAAGAAGGAGATTGAGCCCGCGCCCGCACCACATTGTCTCTAGCGTTCCATCGCGCTGGCAAGCGCGTTCGGAGGAGGGTTTGTGTAAACGACAACCGGAACGATGTCCGCTGTGACGCCGAAAATGACCGAAGCTACGGTTAGAGCAGAACGCGCACGGCCACGCCGCGACTGCCGTCTTCGAAGCGATCCATTCGCACGACGTTCGCGAGCATTCGTCGATGCGCGGAGATTTTCTCGCCGTAAGGAAACGTGATGATCACGCGCATTCCCAGGAAGTAGTGGGGCATGCAAGTGCGGAAAAAGAGCCCGTCGCGCGTGAAGTCGATTACCTCGCCCACGTCTTCGATTTCGGCGTAGCGCGCGTCAAAGGGGCGCACGTGAACCGGAAGCGCGATTTTCAGCCTTTTCCTGTGCCGCGCGTCGTGCTCGTGCTCCGGCTGAAAGGCACGCGATTTGGCCCGCTGCTTGGCGGGTGCGGTTGCCTCAGGGCTGCAGATATCTGCCATCTCAGAAGTATGGTAGGCCGCAGGTCCGGACGGTTATATAGGACCTTAGTCCTAAGGCGCAAACTGTGAGTCAAAATGACACTCCCGCCAAGAACTCTTGATCCGACAGCGTTTTGGCCTGCCCAACGGCGTGGAAAGCAGGTCGACAAGAGTTGCTTGACATGGAATGACGCCCGGCGGTACCGTAGGCGCAGCGGAAGTTTCTGCGCGAAAGGCACTGCCAAGCTGGTATGCTAATGAGCGTGAATAGCGAAAAGGTTGTGCGACTTCGGCTGGGAATTGTAGCTGTAGTGCTGGTACGCGCGTCCTGGCCCGGAGGGCTTGACTGAGCTTAGCTGAAGAGAAATTGAAAGGCTCATGAAACCCACCTGCCAGAGATGCTGGTACGGTGGGTTTAATTTTTTAGGGCAATTGGGAGGATGGAGATGGGCAGCGACAAGCCGGTGATGACGGGAGCGAGAATTCTTTGGGAGTGCCTGGAGCGCGAAGGCGTAAAGACCGTCTTCGGCTATCCGGGAGGAGCAATCCTGCCGGCGTACGATGCGCTGCGGCACAGCTCGATTCGCCACATTTTGGTGCGCCACGAGCAAGGCGCCACGCACATGGCAGACGGCTACGCGCGCGCGACGGGCGGCGTGGGAGTCGCGGTGGCTACATCCGGTCCGGGCGCGACGAACATGGTCACCGGCATCGCTACGGCGATGATGGATTCCTCGCCGATTTTGTGCATCACCGGCCAAGTGGGCAGCAAACTTCTCGGCTCGGATGCTTTTCAGGAAACTGACATCACCGGCGTAACGCTGCCGATCACCAAGCACAATTATCTGGTCACGCGGCCGGACGATATCGCTCCCGCAGTCCGCGAAGCTTTGTACGTGGCGCAGTCGGGACGCCCTGGACCGGTGCTGATCGACATCACGAAAGATGCGCAGCAGGGCAGCTGCCAATTCGATTTCGAAGCGGCTGCGCCGAAGATGCGCGGCTATCGTCCCGATCTTTCGCCCGCGAAGGCGGCGTATGACAAAGCTCTGGCGATGATCGCCGCGGCGAAGCGGCCGGTGATTCTTGCCGGCCACGGAATTGCCATTTCCGGCGCGGAGCGCGAAGTGCAAGCGTTCGCCGAGCGAGCGTGCATTCCCACAGCAATGACGCTGCTCGGTCTCGGGCACCTGCCCGCATCGCACGTGTTGAATATGGGCATGATGGGCATGCACGGAGAAGCGTGGGTCAACAAAGCGATTCAGGAAGCCGACCTGCTGCTGGCTTTCGGCATGCGCTTCGACGATCGCGTGACCGGGAACTTGAAGAGTTACGCGCCGAACGCCAAGAAGATTCAGATCGACATCGATCCGGCGGAAATCAACAAGAATGTGAAGGTGGACGTGGCGCTGATGGGCGATCTGCGGAAAATTCTGCAAGAAATGCTGCCTCGCGTCGAACCTGCCAGCCGCAACGAATGGATCGAGCAGATTCACAAGCTGAAGGGCGATACCGCCGTCCGCGACATTCAGAATTTGCCGGACAACGGGCATCTTTACGCCGCGCACGTGATCAACGATCTGTGGCATGAAACGCGCGGACGCGACGCCATCGTTGTGACCGACGTCGGCCAGCACCAAATGTGGGAAGCGCAATATTACAAGCACGAGCATCCGCGTTCGCTGATCACTTCGGGCGGATTGGGCACGATGGGATTTGCTCTGCCCGCAGCGATCGGCGCGAAAGTGGCGCGGCCCGATGCGGAAGTCTGGGTGGTGGTCGGCGATGGCGGTTTCCAGATGACCATGGCGGAGCTGGCGACCATCGTTCAGGAAAACCTGAAAGTGAACATCGCCATCATCAACAACGGATTCCTCGGCATGGTGCGCCAGTGGCAGGAATTTTTCTACGAGCGCAACTACGAGGCCACACCGCTGCTGAATCCGAAATTCACCGTTCTCGCTCAGGCGTACGGAATTCACAACCAGGTGGTGAAGAATCGCGCCGATGTGGTTCCCGCGGTGCGCGCGGCACGGGCGCACGAAGGGCCGGTGCTGATTGATTTCCAGGTCGAGCAGGAAGACACCGTGTATCCGATGGTCGCGGCAGGAGCCGCATTGCACGATATGATCCGGCGACCGAATCCGATCGTCGAAACCGCCGAGGACGAATAGGAAATGCTGCATACATTCGTGGTTTACGTGGAAAACAAGCCGGGAGTTTTGTCGCGCGTGGTGTCGCTGTTTCGCCGCCGTGCGTTTAATATCGATTCGCTGACGGTGGGGCGCACGGAAAAAGACGATGTGTCGCGCATGACCATCGTCACCGATGCCGACACCGACCAGGCACGGCGCATCGTGGCCAACATCTACAAGCTGGTGAACGTACTGCTGGTCGACGACATCACCGGGCAGCCGGCGCTGCTGCGCGATCTGTCGCTGATTAAAGTGGCGGCGAACCAGGAGACGCGTTCGCAAGTTTTGGAACTGGCGACGGTGTTCAAAGCGCGCGTGCTGGATATTGCATCCGAATCGATCATCGTGGAATTGACCGGCGGGGAAGAGAAAGTGGACCGCTTTCTGGAATTGCTGGGCCCGTTCGGCCTGCTGGAAGTGGTGCGGACGGGAATCGTAGCGATGCGGCGCGGCGCGAAGTCTCCGACGGTCGGCACGAAGGCGGATCTCGCTCCGGCGGCCGCGGAAGAAACCGACAGCGTTTCACATTCCGTCTAACTCGCGTGTTTCGCGGCTTTGGCCTTCGAAGCGTGCGGCTTGGGGCGCAGCGCCGCTAGCATCTGCTCGAGCGACAGCGCGTTGATCACATCTTTCTTTTCAATCCAGCCGCGGCGGGCGGTCAGAACTCCGTATTTCATGAACTTCAAGTTGCTAGTGGAATGAGAATCCGTCGAGATCACGATTTTCACGCCACGCTGCTTGGCCATCCGCAGGTGCACATCCTTCAAATCCAGGCGATCGGGATAGGCGTTGCACTCCATCACCACGCCGTGCCTGGCCGCGGCATCGAGAATTTTTTGCATATCGTAATCGAAAGCTTCGCGGCGAAGGATCAGCCTGCCCGTGGGGTGGGCGATGATTTGCGTGTAGGGATTTTCGATGGCCGCGAGAATGCGGTCGGTCATTTCCCCGGGTTCCATGTTCATGTAGGAGTGCACGGAGGCGACTACCACGTCGAGCTGCGCCAGGCAATCGTCGTGCAGGTCGAGCGAGCCATTCTTTTTGATGTCGACTTCAATGCCCGCCAATAGACGAATGCCTTCCACGCGCTCCTGCGCCTGGCGAATCTTTTTGATTTGCGCGATGGTGCGGCGCTCGTCCATGCCGTTGGCAACCGTGACGGCTTGCGAATGGTCGGTGAGGGCGATGTATTCGTAGCCGAGAGCGCGCGCGGCAGCACCCATTTCCTCGATGGAGTTGCGGCCGTCGGACGCGGTCGTGTGCATCTGCAAGTCGCCACGCATGTCCTGCAGCTCGATCAGATTCGGGAGCTTGTGAAGCTCGGCGGCTTCGATTTCGCCGGTGCATTCGCGCAATTCCGGCTCGACGTAATCGAGCTTGAGCTTGGCGTAGATTTCCGCTTCGGTTTCGCGAGCTACCACGCGCCCGCCCTTTAAGCTGGTCAGCGCATATTCGTTCAGAGTCCAGCCCATTTCATTGGCACGTCCGCGCAATTCCACGTTGTGCTGTTTCGAGCCGGTGAAATAGAGCAGGGCGGCGCCGAAGCTTTTTTTCGCCAGCAGCCGGACATCCACTTGTAAACCACTATCGAGCAGAACGCTGACTTTATTTTCGCCGTGGGCGAGCTCTTGCTTGATGCCGGGATATTTCAAGATGTGATCGGCGACGGCGTCGATATATTTCTGGGATTCGTGAGCGGGGCGCATGGTGACCAGCAGATCGAGGTCGCCGACGGTCTCTTTGCCGCGGCGGAGCGACCCAGCGGGTGTTACCGATTCGACCGCTTCGCCCGCTTTCGCGATGTAGGCGGCAAGTTTTTGCGCCTCGTCGTCCGCCACGTTGATATTGAAACGGCCGGAGCCGGACAAAGTTTTAAAGTGTTCCGCGCCCTTCAGAATGGCCTGCTCGCTTTTTTCGCCGAAGCCCGGCAGATCGCGGAGTTTTCCTTCGCGCACGATTTTCTCCAGGTCGGCGACGGTGGCGACTTTGAATTTCTTCCACAGCAGCGCGACGCGCTTGGGGCCGAGCGATTGCACGTCGAGCAGTTGCAGAATCGTGGGCGGATATTTTTTCAGCAGCTTCTGGCGCAGGCTGTAATCGCCGGTGGCGAGAATTTCGTGAATGTGCTCGGCCATGCCATCGCCGACGCCGGGAAGTTCCTTGAGCTTCTTGTCGTCCTTGGCGACGTCTTCGATGCGTTCGGTGAGGCTGCCGAGCAGGTCGGCCACTTTTTCGTAGCTGCGGTAGCGGCCGATGATGGCGCCATCGATTTCGAGCAACTGCGCCGTCTCGCGCAGAATTTTTGCGACTTCGCGATTGTCCATGGCTGCGCCCTGAACTCCTGCCAACCAGGAGTGAATTGCCAGTTCGTTAGCACGGAATCGTAACACAGCGAGGCGGGAGGGTACATTTTCGCGCCCCAGGGAACGCGCGGGCCGGAGAACTGCATGTACTGGCACTGTGCGGCGCGTGGGCGAAATGACGGCGAAGATAGCGAAAGAAGTTGCGCCGCGAGGTTCCGCCCTTTAGGACGTGATTTGTGTCTCAAATTTGGTGAATGTGAGTAGCGAAGGGCGAAAACTTCGCGCGGGTGAACCGGCGTCTCGGCAAGCCGGGATGCAAAAGACGCACGGAAAGGAAGCGGGCTAGCGCGCGCGTCTCAACGCCGGAGCTGAAGAGCTTGTTTGACGGGGGACCTCAGCGGCTAAAGCCGTGTTGATGTAGCATCTTATGCGGCACCGTGCGGAAGGTTTCATTGGCTCCCACGAATCACCGAAGAGGGATTCTTCGTCACTACGCTCCTCAGAATGACAAGCGCTTCGTTTCTTGCGCAGCAGAAGAGCGGCGGCAAGCCGCCCACTCCACATAGGAGACCTGGGATGATACGGCTCATTTCAAGGCGCAGAGCGAATGTCAGCAATCGGTGTTGATGCCGAGCATGCGGACGATGTTGAGGGCGTTGGAGTGCGTTAGCAGGCCCGGGCGCAGCTTGTAGTCGAAACGCAGCTGGCCGCCTTCGCCGGAATCTTCGAAGTAGACGTTGCGGCCGGGCAGGCCGTTGGACGCGATTTCGGTCAAGGTGAGATCGTGGGTGGAGATGAGGCCGATGGCGCCGCGGCGGATCAGAGCGCGCATGACCCATTCGGAGGCGACGCGGCGGTCCTTGGAGTTGGTGCCGCTCATGATTTCGTCGACCAAGAACAGGGTGGGTGATTCGCCAGCGAGATCGATCATGCGGCGCAGGCGCTTCATTTCGGCGAAGAAATGCGATTGGCCGTCGGCGAGCGAGTCCTGAACGCGGATGGCGGCGGCGATAGCGAGTTTGGAAATGCGCAGCTGCGCGCAGCGAACGGGCGCGCCGGTCCAAGCGAGCACGGCGTTGGCGCCGATGGCGCGCAGAAAAGTGCTTTTCCCGGACATGTTGGAGCCGCTGATGATGAGAAAACGGGTGTCTTCATCTAGAGAAATGTCGTTGGTGACGCAGGTGTGCTCGTCGAGCAGCGGATGGCCGAGGGCTTGCGCGGAGAATAAGGGTCCGCGCCCGGTTAATTCCGGGAAAACGTCGTTGGAATGCTCGAAGGCGTAGGCGCTCAGTGATACAAGAGCTTCGAATTCGCCGATGGCGGTGAGCCACTCGATCAAGTTTGCGCCGTGGCGGCGATGCCAACGGTCGATGGCCGTCGCGAGGTTGGTGCACCAGAGCATCACGGAGAGCAAGACAAGCATATTGCGAAGTTGAAGAAGGCGAACCAGGCGATTCAAACGCCGCACTTCGCGGGAGGCAGTTGCATTCGATTGCTTCACGCGCGCGGCGATGACGATGAGTTTTGGCGACGAGAAGCGCTGGTCTTCGATCAATTTGAGCAAGTCCGCGATGATGGGGAGTTCGGTGGAAGGCGAATCGACCGACTCGATGATGAATTGCACGTTTTTCATGAAGATAGCGGAAAAGGCTAGCTCGGTTCCGAGCCAGCCTGCCAGCAAGAACCACGCGGTTTGCAGGCTGAAGTGGCCGAACCAATAGAGAAGCGGAATCGCGGCCAGCGCCAGCACGATTGCGACCGCGGTAGGACGTATCCACGCGGGAAGCTCGGGACGGCCGGCGATTTCGTCCACCCAAGCGCGAATGGTGCGAGGGCGCAGAGTGAAGACGCTACTCTTGCCCGCGCCGGCGAGCGCTTCGCGCACATCGTTCCGTTCGCGGAGTTCGTCGACCGCCGCTTGGCGGGCCAAGACTTCGTGATGCGTGGCGCCACTCTTTAGCCAGGACGCGAGTGTTTCGCGCCCCGCGTGCGTGCGCGCAGAACAGAGCAGCTGAAAAAGCGAGGCGCGGCCGAAGAGATCGAGGTCCGTCGCGTACATGTGCTGGGGATCGATGAAATCTCTGCCTTCGTCGAGCGAGTCCCACTGATGCCGCAGGCGAGCGGCGGCCTTGTCGTAATATTCGCGGATGCTGAGGAGCCGCAGAACCTGGCGGCGGTGGGACAAAGCTTTTTTGGAAGTGGCGGCGAAGCCTGCGATAGGAAGAATGATGAGCCAGAACGGGAAGTTCTTGGTCGCAAATGGCGCGTAGATGGACGCCACGATGAACAAGAAAAACACAATCGAGCTCACTTGGTTGGTGCCGTAGCGACGATTGGCTTCGTCGGCGGCGTGATCGATTTCGTGGGTGCGGCGATCGTAGAAGGTCGATGCGGCGGATGTTTCCTGCTCCGGCACGGCGTAAGCCTATCATACGAGTGATGCAGTGTGGTAGGAGGGCGGCTGCGGGATCGCGGAGGAACGCAGCGGGCAGGCAATTGACAGCCGAGCTCGATTAGGCTTGTGCGGCTGGTTGGCGATTGGAGGCTGGCTGCGTAGCAGCTTCGGTGGCCGGAGGAACGTCGCGGACGACGACGGGATTCATAAACAGAGTGGCATTGGGGATGACGACGTGGGTCGCGTCTTTGGTCTCGATAATCGTGTCGCGACCGCGAATGGCTTTCACTTCGCCCTCGAAGCCGGTGACGGTGATGTAGTCGCCGACCTGGAACGGTTCGTGGAGCAGCAGCAAAATTCCCGCCAAGAAGTTCTGCAAGATGTTCTGGAAGGCGAAGCCGATCGCTACTGTGCTGATCCCCAGGGTGGTAATCAGATTTCCGAAAGTGAACGACGGCGAGATGATCGGAATCGCAATCAGCAAGCCTGCAACCAACACAAGCAGTTGAGCGAGTTTTCCGAGCAAGATTGCCGCATTGCGGCGCATGCGACGGTTTGATCCCACGCGCTCGAAAAGCCACTTGCAGACACGAGCCAGAATGACGAACACGGTGAAGACCACTATGGCAAGCACGAGGTTGGGGAGAAGTTTGATGAAGGTTTGAACGATGTGGTTCGTGCTGTCCCAAGCGGTGGAGAGCCGCTGCGGAGCAAGTTGGATGGAGAGCTTGCCGACGGCGAGGGTCATCGATTCGGTCCTCCAGAAGCGGGCCGGAAGAACAATTCAAGCACGACGCGAGGAGATGCGGATGCGGGTATAGACCGTATATCTTCAATCGAAGGCTGCAAGGCGAGTGCGACGCGACCGGAGAAATTCAGCTGACGGATCAGTTGGTCTGTGCGGCTGGCGTCGCGGCAGGATCGGATGCTGAAGGTTGGTGCAGGGCCTCGAAAACGCGCTGGGCTTGCGCGCGCGGGACGGCGCGGGCAAGTTCATCGAGGCTCAGCTGGCGGAGGCGCGCGACGCTACCGAAATGGCGCAGGAGCCGCTGGGCGGTGCGTGGGCCGACGCCGGGAATGTCGACGAGCGCTGTGCGGACACGGGCTTTGGTGCGGCGCTGACGATGGAAAGTTACGGCGAAGCGGTGCGTTTCGTCGCGAATCTGTTGGATCAGGTGCAGCACGGGCGAGTGATGGTCGAGCGCCACGGGCTCGTTTTCGTGGCCGAGAACGTAGAGAATTTCTTCTTTTTTGGCAATGCTGGCGAGCGACTGATTAATGATGGCGAGTTTGTCGAGCGCTTCGGCGGCGGCGTGCAATTGGCCGAGACCGCCGTCGATGAGGATCAGGCTGGGCAGCGGTTTGTTTTCCGCGAGCAGGCGGCTATAACGGCGCGTGACCGCTTCGCGCATGCTGGCGAAATCATCGCGGAGGATTCGGCGCGATTTGTCGTCACTTTCGGGCATGGCTTCACCGCGAATGATGAACTTGCGATAGTCGGATTTTTTCATTCGCCCATCTTCCCAAACGACCATGGACGCGACGGTGTCCGATCCCTGAATGTGCGAAATATCGAAACATTCGATGCGCTTGGGCGGCTCGGGCAAGCCGAGCGCGGATTCGAGACCTTCGGCGACGGCTTTTGCGGTGGGCTTCAGAACGCGGAAGCGCTGCATGAAAGAGTGCTGCGCGTTTTTCTCGACCAGTTCCAGAAATTGATGCTTTTGGCCGCGCTGCGGATTGAAGATCTCGACGCGATGCCCCGCCGTTTCGGTGAGGACATCTTCGAGAACGGCGCGGTCTTCGAAATCGATGGGCGTGTGGATATAGCGCGGCAGGTATGCGGCGTCCAAATAGAGCTGCTTGATGAGCGAAGGAAGAAATTCGGCGGGATCGAATTCCTTGAGATCTTCCCAGTAGAAATCTCGGCGATCGACCACGCGCCCCCCGCGCAGGTGGAACAGGTTGACGGCGACCTGCGGCGGTTCGGCGTACCAGCCGAGAACATCGGTATCGTCACCTTCCGCGGCGGCGATTTTCTGGCGCTCCTCCATTTCTGCAAGGGTGCGCAGCAGGTCGCGGTAGCCGCCGGCCTCTTCGTAGCGCTCTTCCGCGGAGGCGCGTTCCATGCGTTCCTTCAGGCTGCGCGAAAGATCGTTGCGGCGGCCTTCCAGAAACAGGCGCACGTCGCGAGCGGCTTCGGCGTAGCGGTCGCCGGTGACCAGTCCCTCGACGCACGGGCCGAGGCAGCGATGAATATAAAACTGCAGGCAGGGGCGCGGATGATTGCGCGTTAGGTCCACCGTGCAGGACGGCACGAGAAAATGTTTGTGGATCAGGTGCACGAGGCGGTAGGCGAGGCTGGCGGGGAAGTACGGGCCGAAATAGATGGAGCCGTCTTTTAGAAGGCGGCGCGTGACGTAGACGCGCGGATGATTTTCAAAGGCGGTGTAGCGGATGTACGGATAGGTTTTGTCGTCGCGCAGCAGGATATTGAATTTCGGCTTGTGCTTTTTGATGAGATTGTTTTCGAGCGCGAGGGCTTCTTTTTCGTTGTCGACAACGATGAATTGCAAATCGGCGATTTCGCGGACCAGCGAGCCGGTCTTGGCGTCCTGCCACCGGGACTCGAGGAAATACGATTTGACGCGGTTGCGCAGAGAGAGCGCTTTGCCGACGTAGATGATGTTTTCGGCGGCGTCTTGGAATAAATAGACGCCGGGCTGAGTCGGCAGCTGCTCGACTTTTTCGCGTAGTTCCATTGGCGAAGAGTTAGAATGGGAGGCGCACGGCGTGTATGGGTACGTGCCGTGCCACTTCCATGATAGCAAAATGCGGCAAGACCGGCGCGGCCGGGCGGGATTACGTTGACGGAAAGCGGCTGGCGCGATGGGACGGTGCGGCCCTGCTGGCGGTTGCGTTTTCGATCGTTGTGGGCGTGTATGCGCCGTCTGTAGCGAAGGGTGGCCAGTATAGCTCCTCTTCGTCCTCTACTGCTTCGAAATCACGTGGCGACCAAAAGGCGGACAAAAAACCGGCGGAGACGCCGGCGGAAGAGGACGTTGACGTCGGCACGTTCTACATGCACAAGGGTGATTACGGAGCGGCAATTTCGCGGTTCGATTCAGCGGTGCGGCGCGATCCGAAAAACGCCAAGGCGCGGCTAATGCTTGCTGATTGCTACGAAAAGCAAGGCAACTGGCCGGAAGCGCTGACAGCTTACCGGGATTACCTGCGCGAGTTTCCCGATGCGCGCGACGACAAGAAGATCCGCAAAAAGATCGCCGAGCTTTCCCACAAACGCGACTAAAATCCAGCGACAGGTAAGTTTTAACAAGTTGGGAAGCGATCGTTCACGAAGCGATGCGCCTCTGCGCCTAACGGCGTCGGCCTGTGCCGAAGCGGCCGAGGAAGCGCATGGCGCGCGCGTAGTCCGCGAACTGGCGCTCCTCGCGGCGGAACTCCGTGGAGTGCGATTCACGGCGGCAGCGCGCGAATCTTACCGGATGCTTTTGGTGCAGCATCTCGTGGTATAGGACGTACGCCACGACGTAATCGGGGACATCCTGTCGATCTAGCACGCGATTGATCACAATTTGATTCAGCGCGGGGTCGAAGCATCCGAGCTGGGCGCTCCAAGAACGCTTGCTCCAACCGAGCCGCGGGTAGGGAAGCGCGCGCTCGAAGTAGCGTTCGTTGAGCCGCTGGTACATCTCGTGGAGGTTGTGGTGCGCGCCGAACGGATGCAAGTCCAGTTTGCGCGCGCGGGTGCGGCGGAGCAGCATGATCTGCTGCCGTGTGGAATTGGCGTGAGCGAATTGGCGATATGCATCGAGCAGGTCCGCGGGAGGCCGGCGGCGGTATAGGCGTCCGAGCAACAGGGCGGCTGTCGATTCGACCACGGGAGTTGGGGCGTCGCGCAAGACATCGGAAAGGCGAACGTAAGCGGTGTCGCCTCGCAGACGGATGGTATGCGTCAGGCCGGCGTAGGGATGGAAATCGACCACGAATTGCGGCGGGCGCCCTTCGCAGCCAAGGCGCGTGTAGATGCGCTGGAAAATTCGATCGCCGCCGGGAACCCGCTTGCTATGGCCGCGGGAGCTCTTCACTGTTTTCGGCGAACCACGGCTGGTAGCATTTCTTTTTGCGCGTCTGCCACATCTGAAAGCGCGTTGGTGGTGCTGTCGATTGCGTCCTGCAAGGTGTCACTGTAGTCATCCAGATACTTTCCATTTTTACTGTATTTTTGCAGCCGCGCCAAGCAGGTTTTGCCCTTCTCGTCCATAATTTTCAGCGCAGCCTTGATATCGGCCTGCTTGTAGCGGGCGTCGTCGATTTCGTCATCGGCATCGTCCATGCTGTCTTCGTATGCGTGTAGCAGACCGTTGAGGACGTCGCTGCGGTCCCTCTCGGGGACGGTGCGATTGATTTCATAATCGAATTTTTGCAGGCGGTCTTCGGCAATCGCGATGTAAATCTTGATGCGGTCCGAAGGGTCCTGGTCGTCGCGGAGTTTGGAGGCCTCTTCGGGACTCAAGTAGCTATTCTGCGTTTGTGGACGGGTGGCAGCCGTCCGCGCAGCGCCGAGCCAGATCGCCAGCGCGCCGGCGAAGCATGCCACGAAAATTGTGCGGCGGCTCATACCTTCCTCCTAGGGGATAGGAATGTGATAGCGATCGCGCAGGCGGCGATTTGGCGCCCGCGGGAAAAGTTCCTGTAGGAGGTGGCTGTTCAGTTCTTCTAAGCGGTCGCGATCGGCGCGAAGGGAGACTTGCTGATCGGCGGTCATGGTGGAGATGACCCGGTCCAAGCGCTCCAAAGATTCGCGAACGGAAATTTGGAGCTGCTTGAACCCGTCCGGCTTTTTCTCGGCGTTGATGCCGGTGGCGTCGAGCTCCTTCGAGCATTGCTGCGCTTCGGCGCGGTATTGATGAAGGATGTTGGCGGCCATGGCGAACTGAGAATTGGCCACGTCCTTCTCAATGTCCTTAAATTCGGCGGCACCGAGCTTCTGCATCAGTGTGGCCTTGTGTATTGGGTTGGTTTCACGATCGAACCGGGCGCGAAGTTCTGGCGTACGATCGACAGGGGAGGCGGGGACCGCGATGAGCGCCGCCAAGACGAGGCCTCCCCAGAACTGGAGAGTTGCAGCCACGAGGCCTACCTCTTTTTATTCTGCAGTTCGCGGGTCAGCGCTCGAACGCGAGAACTCGCTTCGAAGTACATGTCGCTGTTCTCGTTGGTGTTCAACTGCAGGAACTGTTTGTACGCGTCCAGCGCCTGCACCGGCTCATTGAGTTTATCGTAACAAGCGCCGCGAAGGAACCAACTCTCGGGAGGCAGCCGACTGCGCTTGGAAAGAACATCGAGCACTTGCAGGGAGGCCGCGTAATTCTGCAGGTCGTATTCGGCGATGACCAGATTTCCGAGCACGTCATTTGCGGTGGGATCGAGCTTATTGGCTTGGAGGAGTTGCGCCACGGCGCCGGGATAATCTTTCGATGCCAGCAGAGCGTGGCCCAAAAGCGCGCGGAAGTTGGCATTTTGCGGGGCCAGAGCCACGGCTTGCTTCAGCGCTGGCACGGCATTCGAGAATTGTTTCTTTGCGAAGTAAATCCGCGCGCGCAGCTCCAACGCGTCGATGCTCTCGGGACCTTGCGATGCGGCACGATCGAGTTCCGCCATGGCTTCGTCCATCTGGCCAAGATCGACTAGGGCGGCAGCCCGCTCGACGCGGATGTGTGCGTCATCGGGGTGATTTTTCAGATACGCAGCGAGTTCGGCGATGCCCTGTTGGTATTGCTTTTGGGCGATGAGGCACTGCCCGAGCCCAAGATGAACTTCGTCGGATTCGGGCGAATCGGGTTGCAGCGCGAGCGCGGCGCGGAATTCCACCTCAGCATCGGAGACCCGATTCGAGTGAAGCAGCGCCAGGCCGAGAGCACGGTGCGTGTCGAAATCTTTTGGATTTAGTTTTTCGGAGGCTTGGTACTGCGCGATCGCGTCGCTGAGTTTCCCGCTGCGTTCGAGAGCAGTGGCGAGCAGGAACTTGGGGCGAGCCTGATCGGGAAGCAGATTGACGGCGTGTTGTAAGGGATCGACGGCATCGGCCGGGCTGCTTTGCAAAAGCGTGAGGCCCAAATTGAGGTAGGCTGCGCTCATTTTCGGATCGAGAGCGATGGCCTTTTGATATTGCGTTTTCGCGTCATCTTCGCGATTGAGGGCGGTGTAGACGTAGCCGAGATCGAAGTGAACGATTGCCTCATCCGGTTTCTTAGCGAGAAATTGCTGGTAGTCCTTGGCAGCCGTGGCGAAGTCTTTCTGCTGGACGGCTGTTTGCGCATCGTTGAGCAGCCGATTGAGCTGCGCGGCGGCGGCATCGCGATGAATTCGCGTGCGGGTCACGCCGGAGTTCTGCGCGGCATTGGCGGAATAAGCGCCGGCGCTGAGCACAGAGCAAATGGCGAACAGCAGCGAAGCGCGAAACGCAGGCGTCATTTGTCCGCCGCTGCGCTTTCGGATGTGGCATCGCCCGAAGTGTGATTCGCTTCCAGCAAATGATTGGCGCGGTGGTTGCCTTCCTCTTGCGCGAGGACCCGAGCCAGGAATTTTCCGGTGTGAGACTGCGCGTTGCGCGCGATCTGCTCGGGAGTTCCAACCGCGACGACGCGCCCTCCCGCGTCGCCGCCTTCGGGTCCAAGATCAATCACCCAATCGGCGGATTTGATGACGTCGAGATTGTGCTCGATGATCAGCACCGATGCGCCCGCTTCGATGAGCTTGCGAAAGGCTGTGAGCAGCTTCTGGATATCATCGAAGTGCAGACCGGTGGTTGGCTCATCGAAGATATAAAGAATGCCGCTGCTCGCTTCGCGGGTGAGATGCGCCGCAAGTTTCAGGCGTTGGGCTTCGCCGCCGGAAAGCGTGGTGCCGGATTGGCCGAGGCGAAGATAGCCGAGGCCGACTTCGTCGAGCACGCGCAAGCGCGAGGTGATCTTCGGAGTGTTGGCGAAGAAGATCAGCGCCTCGCGGACGGTCATTTGCAGCACATCGTGAATATTCTTTTCGCGATACAGCACTTCGAGGACGCTGCTTTTGTAGCGCGTTCCGTGGCATTCTTCGCAGACCAGTTCGACATCCGCGAGGAAGCGCATCTCGACGGTGACGGTGCCGTCGCCCTGGCACGCTTCGCAGCGGCCTCCCGGAATATTGAACGAGAAATGCCCGGCGGCGAGCCCGCGCTTTTTAGCTTCGGGCGTAGCGGCGAAGACGTCGCGAATCGGATCGAACGCTTTGAGATAGGTGGCTGGATTGGAGCGCGGCGTGCGTCCGATGGGAGACTGGTCGACCATTTCGATGGCTTCTATGGCCGCGTCGCCTTCAATCCGATCGCAATACGCGCGCCAGTTGCCGCCGGTGCGCTTGGCTTCGAGAGCCTTATAGAGAACGTCGTGAACGAGCGTGGATTTACCCGAGCCGGAGACTCCGGTGATGGCGACGAGCACGCCGAGGGGAATCATCACATCGACGCCCTTCAGATTGTGGCTATGCGCACCGACGATTTTTAGGACTTTGCCCTGCGGCTTGCGGCGGCGCTGCGGAACGGCGATGCGCAGTTCGCCGCGCAGATACCTTCCAGTGAGGGAATTCGAATCTTTCAGCAACTGGTCGCGCGAACCAGCGAACATCAACTGGCCACCGTGCTCGCCAGCGCCGGGACCGAGATCGAGAATATCATCCGCGGCGAGAATAGTGTCCGGGTCGTGCTCGACGACGAGCAACGTGTTTCCCAGATCGCGCAGACCTTTCAGGATTTCGATCAGGCGGTTGGTGTCGCGCGGATGCAGGCCGATCGAAGGTTCGTCCAAAACGTAGAGCGCGCCGACCAGTCGCGAGCCGAGCGAGGTGGCCAGCTGAATACGCTGCGCTTCGCCGCCCGATAGGGTGGATGTGAGGCGGTCGAGCGTGAGGTAATCGAGGCCGACTTCATCGAGAAAGCGCAAGCGCTGCTGCGCTTCCTCGAGCACTTTTTCGGCGATGGCCGTTTCTGCGGGGCTCAGATGTAAAGTTTCGAAGAACGGCCGCGCTTCCTTGACCGTCATTTGACAAACTTCGGTGATGGACCGGCCGGCAACCTTCACCGCGCGCGCTTCGGCGCGCAGGCGCGTGCCCGAACAATCGGGACAGGTGGCGTAACCGCGATAACGGCTGAGAAAGACGCGAACGTGCAGCTTGTATTTTTTGCGTTCGAGCCATTCGAAGAACCCTTTGACTCCGGGGAAGCCTTCACTTTTGTCGCCATCGACGATGGCGTCGCGCTGCGAAACGGTAAGTTCGCGGAAGGGAACATCGGCCGGAATGCCCTTGGCGCGCGCGAATTTTTTCATCTCCATGGCGAGCGCGCGATAGCGCGGCTTGGTCCAAGGCTCGATGGCGCCCTCGTTTAGCGATTTGCTTTTATCCGGGACGACGCGGTCGAGATCGAAATCGACGGTATTGCCGAAACCCTGGCAGCGCGGGCATGCGCCATAAGGATTGTTGAACGAGAAAAGGCGCGGCTCGGGCTCCTCATAAGTGGCGCCGCATTTTTTGCAAGTGAAGCGCTCGCTGAAGATCATACGCTCGGGGAGCTCGGGCTGATTGGCAGCTGCTGCCGGATCGGGCGGAAATTCGATGATGGCTTCGCCGCGCCCTTCGCGATAGCAGATTTCAATCGAGTCCATGAGGCGCGAACACACTTCGGGCGAAATCGCGAGACGATCCACGAGAACCCAAACTGGCTTGGCGAAATCCACGTCGAGCAGTTCTTCGGGAGTGGCGAATTCGAAGACGCGTCCTGTCTGGTAGAGGCGGTTAAACCCGCTCTTGCGCAGGCTGATCAAAGTCTGGCGAATGGTGTCCGATGAGTTGCGGGGCGCGACAGTCCGCGAACGGCGCCCTGGTGTCGCCGCCGGATCGGGGCTGAATTTCAGTTCGTAGAGGACGTAAAAGCGAGTGCCTTCGGGCAGCGCCATCACACGAGTGGCGATTTCGTCGAAGGTGTCTTTGCGGACCTCCTCGCCGCAGCGCAGGCAGAAAGTGTGTCCGGCGCGCGCGTAAAGAAGGCGCAGGTAGTCGTAGATTTCGGTGGCGGTGGCGACGGTGGAGCGGGGATTGCGCGTGGAGTTTTTCTGCCGTATGGAAATAGCGGGTGCGATGCCGGTGACTTCGTCGACATCGGGCTTTTCAATGCGTTCGAGGAATTGGCGGGCGTAGGCGGAAAGCGATTCGATATAGCGGCGTTGGCCTTCAGCATAAAGAGTGTCGAAGGCAAGGCTGGATTTTCCTGAACCTGAGACGCCGGTCACAACCGTGATGGCATTGTGCGCGATTGAGAAGTCGATATTTTTCAGGTTGTGGACGCGGGCGCCGCGCACACGAATAGCGTCGTCGTTTTCCGCGACCGGGTGCGCGACGGCCGCAGCGGGGGCCGGCGCCTTCTCGCGGCGGGGCTTATCAGTCGATCCCATCGGCATGAGCCTAAAACTCAAAGTATACTCTGGGGAGCAAGCAGGGGCAAATTGCCGCGAAGAGGATGAGAGGCACTCTAATCGAGTCGCCGATACTTGCCTTGACACTTTTCGCACGCAACCATTAGACTCAATTACGAACCGACTACGAAAACAACACGCTGCGGAGCCAGGCTGAATGCTTTTGAATCGGGATTACGTGGGCTATATGGCCAAAGAGGTGGTGAAGCGCCTCATGGCCGCCAAGATGATCGAAACAAAGAACGTAGACGAGTTGAACCAGCGCGTGCGGCAGGTGATGGCGGATGAGATTAGCATCGAGGACCGGCTGAACGAAGAGGTGCGCGAGATTTTGAGCCGCTATGCCGACGAAATGCAGCGCACCGGCGTCCAGTATCAGGAAATGTACAAGAAAGTGAAAGGCCAGCTCGCCCGCGAAAGGAAACTGATTCTCCGCTGATATGCGTTTGACCCGCGAAAAGACCGTCCGACTCTCTCACCGTATCATCGACCTTCTCGTTTCCGACGCAGATGTTGATTTCGTCGAGGATCGCGATACGATCCGCCTGGAAATCGTGAACATCCTTACGGCGCTGCTGAAGGTCGAGGAGCAGATAGATACGGAAGCTCGCGCCAAGATCGGCACGCAGAAGAAAGAAATCCTGGAAGGCAGCGAGGAGTGGGACATCCTCTATCGCCGCTACTACTCTGAGGGCTTAAAGCGCCTAGGAGTGGCTGAAGTTCACGTCCGCTGACGAGCCTGCTCCAAGATTCTGGCGATTCTCACAATGGATAGCTTGACCGCCGACAGCACTTCCGTTGCCTGGAACTCCGCAATTAAAAAACGCTGAGCGAGCAACTGGCCAACCCGGCGGCTGCAAAAGTCAGTTGATTCAATTGCCGAACTGCTACCACTCTCCCTGCTGGTTCTGATTCTGGTTCTGCTGTTGATTCTGGTTTTGGTTCTGATTTTGATTTTGATTCTGTTGCTGCTGGTCGTCGGGACGGCGCTTTAGGGATGGCGTCCCGTCGTCGTTGGTATCGGAGTTCGGATTGCCGCCCTTATTTTCGTCGGTTTGGCGCCGAAGCGTGGGGCCGTTGGAATTCTTCACGCGCAGGTTGGCATCAATCATCTGCAAGCGGCGCTTCACCTGATCGAAATCGGAAGTATCCTCAATGTACTCGCTGCGTACCGGGAGAATCGTGGCGATTTCCTGCTGCACCGCTTCGATGCGCTCGGGTGTAGGCGGATGCGTATCGAAGATTTTGGGAATCGTTCCAGGCTGCTTTTTCTCGTCGGACTCCACTTTTTCAAAGAAGGCGACGAAGGCGTTGGGATCGTATCCAGCTTTCCACATGTACTGCGTTCCCAGGAAGTCGGCTTCGGCTTCATCGCGGCGCGAGAAGCGCAGGAACGTGAGCGGAATGGCGAAATTCATGCCTTGATAGATCGCGTAGCCGGCCCAAGTGTAAGGGATGAAGATCATCGCCGGGATCGACGCGAGCTGGACGATGCTCTGCTTGGTCATATCCTTCGTGCCGTGGCGTGCGCAGACGTGCGCGATTTCGTGGGCCATAACACCCGCCAATTCGGCTTCCGAATCGGCGTGCAGAATCAGGCCGCTATTGACGTAAAAGAACCCGCCGGGCAGGGCGAAAGCATTTACCACGTCCGAGTCGATCACTTTGATGGTGAACGGAACGCGCGCGTCCGAATTGCGGACCAGATTCTGGCCCACGCGGTTCACATAATCAACGACCACCGGGTCGTTGATGAACTTAGCTTGCGAATCGACCTGTTGGGCGAGTTGTTTGCCCAGGGCAATCTCTTTTTCAAGCGAGTAGAAGTCCAGGCCGCCACCGACGTTGCGATGTCCGATCGCATAGACGTCCGCTTCACTGCCGGGTTTGACGCCAGGAGGGGTGGTGTATTGAGGGAGTGGCTGGTAATCGGCAAGCTCGGTGTCCGACTTTGCTGATTTGTCGCCAGCCGGGGCCGCGCTTAATGTGAGGGGACTTGCAAGCAGCGCGAAAGCCGTGAGGATCGCCAGCCACCGCGCTTGGAACGAGTGTGACATCGAGTACCTCCTGCCGGACGTTCCTCGCAGTATACACCTAGGACGACAACCCTGAACCGATTCATGGGATGTAGGTGCATGCAGGAAGGGTTATCCGAGCGGACGGGAATCGGACGAAGGGCGCAGGGTGAACGAGCAACGCAGCGGCAAGCTGGACGGCTTGCGCGGGGGATGCCTGTAGCGACTGAGTTGAGAGCCCACTCATCACGCCTGCGAGTCGTATGTAATCGTCTTGACATACCTCGTAAAGTCGTATTAAAAGATACATTCCTCATTTTGAATCGACGACGGGCAGCGTAGCCGCCGCCGGTCTCTTAAAAACAACCAGGGAGATGACATGCAGCGTAGAGGTTCAAGCGTCACCGCTTTCATCCGTGCCGACGAGGTTCAGAGCAGAAGCGTTCAATGCGCAGGATGCGTCGATGGGGCCAGGGGACGGCGAATGTGGCTGGGCTACTGCGTGGCGATGATTTTAGCCGGGTTGGCGATTGCCGGAGTATGCGCGCCGGGAGCTATGGCGCAGGCGTCTGCATCGATCTCCGGTACGGTCACGGACGCCACCGGAGCGGTGGTCTCGGGGGCCACGGTTACAGTAACCGATATCGACACGGGCGCAACGAGGGCGACAGCGACAGATGCGTCGGGGCGGTATGGGGTGTTGTCCCTGGCGGTAGGCGACTATGAGGTGCGCGTCTCGAAGGACGGATTCTCGGAAGATGTGCGCAAGGGCATCCGTTTGGTGGTAGCCGAAGACGCGGCCGTGAACGTGACGCTCCAGCTCGGCCAAGTGAGCCAACAAGTGACGGTGAACGGCGACGCGCCGCTGGTAAGCGTGACCACGTCGGATCTTTCCGGATTGGTGGGGCAGCAGCAGGTGGAAAATCTACCGCTCAATGGCCGCAGTTTCGATTTGCTGTTGCCGCTGAATCCGGGAATCGTGAACTTCACATCCGAGAAAACCGGCGGCACGGGCGTTTCCAACTCAACTACCGCGAACAACTTTTCGGTGTCGGGCAACCGCCCGCAGCAGAATTTGTTTCTGCTCAACGGGATCGAATATACCGGCGCGGCGGAAAACAATATGACGCCGGGCGGGACCAGCGGGCAGTTGCTAGGCGTGGACGCGGTGCAGGAATTCAACGTGCTGCGGGACAACTACAGCGCGGAGTACGGCAAACATCCGGGCGCGCAGGTGTTAATCGTCACAAAATCGGGAACGAACGAAGTGCATGGCAGCGTGTATGAATTCGTGCGCAACGATGCGCTCGATTCTCCAAACTATTTCGCCAAGGGCGCCACACCGCCATTCGAGCGAAATCAGTTCGGCGCGTCTCTGGGAGGGCCGATCCAGAAGGACAAGACGTTTCTCTTCGGCAACTACGAAGGATTCCGGCAAAGCCTGAACCAGACTTCAGCGGCATTCGTGCCGGACGATGCGGCGCGGGCCGCAGCGGTCCCGAGCGTGCAGCCGTTGCTGGCGCTGTGGCCTACGCCGCCCCCTGGAGCGCCGGATTTCACCGTCCCCGGCGAGCCGTATGGAATCGCGCAAGTGTTTAGCAGCCCGCTGCAATCGATTCGCGAGGATTTCGGCACCACGCGGCTGGACCACAACTTTTCCTCGAACGATACGCTGTCGGCGGTGTACACGATCGATGACGGCGGCGATGTAACCGCTACGACACCCGATCCCTATAGCACTGATTTCGAGAACTTGCGCGAGCAGGTCTTCAGCCTGGAAGAGACGCACATCTTTTCGTCTTCGCTTCTGAACGTGGCGCGCTTCGGATATTCCCGCGCAGGCTACTACTTCACCGGCATTCCGACGCCGGGAACTCCGGCAGCCGCCGTTCCGGGATTTCTTGTGGGCGATGCGGTGGGCGCGGTGGTGGTGGGCGGCTCTGCTACGTCGAATCCTCAAGCGCAAGTGGGCCTCGCGGGCGGGAACAACGGCAGCAATCTGCATGTGGCGCGGAATCTCTTCACGTTCGAGGACCGCGTTTCGTGGACACGCGGCATACACCAGTTCAGCTTCGGAGTGTGGCTGCAACCGTTTCAGTCCAACGAAATGTTGGCTCTGAGCCAGCATGGGCAGGCGACATTCACCAGCCTTCAGACATTCGTTCAGGGAACGATCAGCAGCTTTTTGTTCGATCCCACGCCCACGGAGATGAACTGGCGATCCCTCTTCGGGGCGTGGTACGCGCAGGACGTGATTCGCCTCACGCCCCGGCTGACCGTATCACTGGGCTTCCGCGACGGGTTTTCTACGGGATGGAATGAAGCGCACGGCCGCGCGGCAAACTTTGTGTTCGTGAACAACGTGATCCAGACCGATCCGCGGATCGCGAACTCGATTTTCACCGCAAATAACCAGAAATTCCTGCCGCAGCCACGCATCGGGCTGGCTTGGAGTCCATTCGGCGATAAGACTGTGATTCGCGCGGGATTCGGCATGTACAACGATATGCAGGACGCTCTAGGCTACCGCACAGATCAGAACGCTCCGTTTAATCCGACCTACTCCGAGCCGCTCACGGTGTCGCAACTGCCCATCAATCCAGCTGGCCCATATCCAGGCACGCCGAAGATACTTCCAGCCGGAATTCAGCCGAACATGCAATCGCCAACCCTGATTTCTTACTCGCTCACGCTGGATCGACAGATCACGGCCAACACGGCAATCAGCGTCGGCTATGTGGGATCGCATGGCTATCACGAAATGCTCAGCCTGGACGACAACGAGCCGACGCCTGTGATTTGCCCAGCATCTCCTTGCCCAGCCGATTATCCCGGTACTTTCCCCGCGCCTTTGGCTGGCGCTCCTGTTCCCGGTGGAAGCTACTACATTCCCGCTGGCACTCCAGTGGCGAATCCGGCGCTTGGCGCGGCGTGGGCGTGGTTTTCGGTCGGCGACAGTTCTTACAACGCGCTACAGCTCAACGTGACGCATCGCTTCAGCAACGGGCTGTCTCTGCGCGGAGTTTACACGTGGTCAAAGGATCTGGATGACGGCGACACGTTGAATCCGACGACAGCGGCCAACGCGCCGGGCCTGGTGTCCAATCCTTTCGAGCTGCACGCTGACTGGGGCCCGGCCACGTACGACGTGCGCAACATCGGAGTAATCAACGCGACGTACGAACTGCCCATTGGCCGCGGCAAGGCTTACCTCAGCGGCCTCGGCGGCGTGGCGAATGCGTTTGCTTCGGGCTGGACCGTCGATTCGATCATCACCGCCCAGTCCGGCTTTCCGTTCACTCCGGAGCTGAGCTACAACCCGGCGAATAATGGCGACAGCAAGAATCCAGTGCGGCCATTCAAAAATCCCAATTTCAGCGGACCGGTGGTTCTGGGTACACCGAGCCAGTGGTTCAACCCCGCCGCATTTCTGGCGCCGCCAGCTAATAGCGGGTTCTATGGGAACGTCGGCCGGGACGAGTACGCTGGCCCGGGGCTAGCGACCTGGGATTTCTCGGTGCTGAAGAACATACCTTTGCGCGAGCGGTTCAATCTGCAGTTTCGCGCCGAACTATTCAACATCCTAAATCGCGCGAACTTTAACACGCCGAACGTGGTGGTGTTCACCCCGTCGGGACTGTCGCCGACGGCAGGGAAGATCAACAGTACATCCACCGATCCTCGCGAGGCGCAGTTTGCGTTGAAGCTTTTGTGGTGAGCGAGGGCCGTGAGTCTCGAACTGCAAGGCCGGGCCTCCGCGGCTAGAGCCGCAGTCGTGCCGGGCCCTGGCGGCGCGGTTAAAACCATGCCCTGACAAAAGAGCTCGGCGGCCAGACAAATTGTGCAGAGATATACGCTGTGACCATCTGCGAGCTGCGCTTCGAGAGGTTCAACGCTCGAGGAAATGACGAATACCTGGATCGCTTGACCGCGCTTCTGGATGACTTGCTGGAGGCGCGGTGGGTGCTTGCGGACGCGGTGCGAGACCCGTCGGGCGGGGGATGGTGGAGCATATGCCTCTGTCGCGACGTGGACGACTGGGCGGTGGACAGCGCGCCGCGCTGAAAAAAGCCGCGCCAGTCCAGCACGGCTTTCCGACGCGATTTCCGGCGAGACTAGCCTTCGCGGAGCTGCTGCTTCAAGCGGTTGAGTTCGTCACGAAGCTTTGAGATACGCCGAGCCACGGTGGTCTCGTACAAAAAGAATACCGCCCAGACGGCGATCCAGGCTGCAAATAGAAACTGAAAATCCTTCACAGCGCCTCCTTCATGGGCCGGGACTGCGCGTCCAGGCTTCGTAATTCGATTTCTTGCCGCAGCTCTTCCACTTCGCGGTTCATGGATTCGAGCCGGTAACGATCCACCAAAACCGGAATCATGATGGCCAGAACGGCGACCATGCACAGCAGCAGAACGTGGGTCATCCGGGGATCGACGTAGGAGTCAGCTCCACCGAAGAAAACCGGCCCAGGGTGCTGCGTCCGAAACAACCGATTGGACATATAAACGAGCGGCACGTCGAGAAACGCAAAAATACCGAAGACCGCCGAAAGTGTGGAACGGCGCCGTGGATCTTCCAGCAAGCCGCGAAGCAGCAGATAGGAGATGTACATCAGCCACATGATGAATGTGGTGGTCAAGCGCGCATCCCAAGTCCACCAGATGCCCCAGACCGGCTTGCCCCAGAGCGGGCCGGTGATCAGGCCAATCGAGCAGCAGGCGATGCCCACTTCCGCGGCCGAGACGCCGAGACTGTCCCATTTCTGCCTGCGCGTTACGAGATAGGCGATATTCGAGACAAATACGATCGTCAGCGCCGTGAACGTGGAAACCCACGCCGAGATATGGAAGTAAAAAATTCGATAGATTTGGCCCTGACGAATGTCCACGGGCGCGACATAGAGCGCCATGTAACCGGCGTAAATTATGAGAGCAGCCGTGAACGCCGAAAGAGCGATGCGAGATTTCATAAAGCAAACTCCAAATTTACTCCTCCATCAGAAAATCGCACAGAAGCCACGACGCAGTCAAAAACACGATGTCGAAGCCGGCGAGGAATGCGACCCAGGTTTGGCCCAGGTATGGCTGCTGCGCGAAAAGCGCCGCGGTGGATTCCACTGCTGCGATCAAAAGCGGCGCGAGAATTGGCAGCATCAGCAGCGGCAGCAGCAGTTCACGCATTCGCGCGTGCGCCGAGATGGCCGAGAAAACCGTGCCGGTGACGATCACTCCGACGGTGCCAAGCACCAGAACGAGAACCAGCCGCCCGACGATGCCTGCCAGTGAAACGTCGTAGAGCACCGCGAACACGGGAACGAGCACGATTTCTGCCAGCGACAGGAAAATAAAATTGGCCAGCATTTTGCCGAGCAGGATGGCAAAGCTCGATACCGGCGCCATGCGCAGGGCGTCAAGAGTGTCGTTCGATTGCTCGCGCGCGAACGAGGGATGCAGCATCAGCGAGCCGGAAAAAAGAAATGCGATCCACAGCAGGCCGGGACCGTAGCGGCGCGATTCTGCGGGCGTCGGGTTGAACGCGAAGCTGAAGAGCACGACGACGACAATGGCGAAAACGATGGTTGCGTTCAAAAGCTCGCGGGTGCGGAATTCCAGGCGCAGCTCTTTGGCCAGCAGGATGGTGGCCGCGCGCGCGGTGTGCATTTATGCCTCCGCTCGAAGTGCGGCCAAGATCGGGCGCGGATCGCCGCGGGAGCCGCTGTCGAGCTCCACACGTCCGGAGGAGAGTGAAACGGCACGGGTAGCGAGATCGAGGGATTCGTTGCGCGCGTGCGTGCTCATGATAACGGTGGCGCCAGATTGGCGCAGGCGGGCAAGAGTTCCGGCAAACCACGCGGCGCCCTGCCGGTCGAGTCCGGCGGCCGGTTCGTCGAGCAGCAGCAGGCGCGGGCCATGCAGCAGCGCGCGTGCGATGGCCAAGCGCTGGCGCATGCCGCGCGAGAAGTTGCGGACGATGCCGCCGGCGCGAGAAGCAAGGCCGCACGCGGCGAGATTCTGCCCCACGCGCTCTGGAATGCCGGTCAGTCCGTAAAGCTGCGCGAAGAGCGAGAGATTTTCCGCGGCGGTCAGCTCGTCGTACAGCAAAGTGCTGTGCCCGACCATGCCGATGTACGATTTTGGAGACGCGCTGGGCGCAAGACCAGGGAAGCGAATTTGGCCGCTCGTCGGCAACATGAGCGAAGCGGCGATGCGAAGAAGAGTTGTCTTGCCGGCGCCGTTGTGGCCCAGCAACGCGACGAATTCTCCGGGCGCGATCTCCAGGGACACGCCGCGCAGAGCGATCAGCGATCCGAAGCGCTTTTCGATTTTCTCGAAGGCTACGCCCAGGCCGGTGGAAGCAGAAGCTTCCATGGCGGTCGCGGAGCGAGGAAGCGAAATCGGGGAAGGGCTGGTCATCTCCCGATCCGAAGGGCGATCCATGGCGAGATCCAAGGGGGCATCCAAAGCCGCCATCTAGCCTTTCACCAAATCACGCAGAGTTTTCTGCACGCGGTCACGGCGGAGCAGATATTCCTCTTCGGAGATGGTGCCGGCCTCGCGGCGCAGTTCGAGGCGGAAGAGCGAATCCTTCAGCTCATCGAGGCTGCCGCGAACTTCCAGCTCGAGTTCGGCTTCTGTTGGCAATTGTTCTGCGGTTGCTACCGCCGCAGACGCGGATTGAGCGGGCTGCGTGCTGGCCGTTGCCGTGGCTCGTGCGGCAGGCGCTTGCACCGGCTTGGCCGATGCGGATTTTTTCGCGGGCGAAGAAGGAGGAGGCGCTCCCGCATCGCCATCGGGAGTCGCTAGAGCCACTTGCGGTTGGCGCAGCACGAATATCAGGCCGAGCGCGAAGAGGGCGGCAAAGCCACCCACGACGATCCATTTCAGGCTGTCGATGCGCGCCGGAAGAGTAGTTACCGTGGCGATCGGGGCTGATTGTGCGCCGTCGTCCACATGCGAATTGACGGAAGGATTCTGCGAGTTGTCGGCGGAATTAGAGTCGCCATTGTTGGTATTGTCGGCGGGCGGAGGCGCGGTCCCGGAGATGGCCACTTCTACAGGAGTATTCGCCGCGACTGACTGGCGCAGATATGCGTTGAATCCTTGCTCCGAACCAGCGGGCGCGAAGTCGCCTCCGGCAATTTGCACCGTGGGCGGCGCGAAAATCGCGAGCCGTCCAATGGTATAGGGCGACGAAAAGCTGAGCTGCGTCTGATTGCTGGGATAGGGAACTGTGTACGTGATGCCCACGCGGCTCGATCCGGGGCGGAAGGCGTAGTCGATGGATTTCTCGTTGTTGCCCGCGTCGGTGGTGCTCTGAATCACCGGCAAGCCCGAGGCGATTCCAGCGCTGACTTGACTGATCTGCGCGCCTGCGGGAAGCGAGAATTTGAACGTGCCACCCGCGCGATAAAAGGCGAGCGGCGGCTGGGTGTTGTTGTCGATGTTGTATTCCTCATCGACGTTGAGATTCGGGCCATTGGGCTGCACGATGATGGCGTGTGCTGTGATCTCGATCGCATTGAGTTTGCTGGTGGGTTCGTACACATCGATGTTGACGTTGGTAGTCCCGGGCGTCACCGGTTCGTGGTACAAGACGCCGCGATAGACGGCGCGCAGAAGCATCGGCCCTTGCCCCAACAGTGGATTATCGAACTGGTAATGGCCGTCGGCATCGGACTTGGTGCTGGCAACTGGCTTCATTCCGCCCATCAGCTGAATCAAAATCACCTGCACGCCGGAAGCGACTTTGCCGGTGGTGCCGTTGGTAATCGTGCCGGAAACCGTGCCCGCGAGTGCGGCTGATGCGAAAAAGCAGAGCAGCATGCCCGCGAGCGAAAATTTCTTCCAACTGCTAGGAATCATGAACGACGTCCCTTTTCGGAGGCTGCCTGGCGAGTGGCGGGAGTGGGAACGCCGCCAGTGAGCGTGTCCATCTCGGCGAGTACGCGAGCGGCCTCAATTTCAAGCGACTGCTTGATCTCTTCGTAATCCTGGCCAGAAAACTTTCCGGCGCGATGCTCGAAACGCAGGTCGCGGAGATTTTCGTAGATTGCGTCGCGGCGTTCCAGAAGCTGATCGAGTTTGGTGCGGTGCGGCACGGCGTCCGAAGCGTCCAGTTTGACGCCGAAAACAAAAACCAGCACGGCTACGGTGAGCAACAGGCAGGCGATGCCGATGTCGAAGTTACTCATCGGATTCCCTTTCAGCTTCGCCGCGGGCGCGCGCGATCAGCTCGTCTGAAATTGGCGGGCCAGCGGCGACGGCTGGCTGCAGCATTGCGCGGTGTCGCCAGCGGCGAACCAGCGTCCAGACCAGACCGAACGCAAGTAGCGGCAGCACCACCGGCATGACCCACACCAGCCAGTCGAATCCTTTAGCGGGCGGCGAAACCAAAACGCTGGGCCCGTATTCCTGGACGAAATCTTGGAGAATGAGGTCGTCGGATTCGCCGCGCGAGATGCGCTGGTCGATTTCTTTTAGCTCTGCCTGGGCCGTGGCGCACGGGCCGGCGAACGCTCCGCCGCTATGGTTGCAGCTGCCCGCTGTATCGTCGCAGCCGCCGCACATGCACTTTAGCTTTAGGCTGAGGGCGTGCGCGCGTTCGGCTTGTTGCGGCGTGAGCGCGCTAGCTGCGGGAGCCGCGGCGAAAATCATCAGAAATCCAAGGAGCAATCCGACAGCCAAATCGACGCTCCGGCGAAGAAAAAGCGAGCATACCTCTGCGCGATGTGCCGCAGAGCCGCCAGAGGCCGTACCTCGCTTACAACCGGGAAACATTCTTATCTATTTAACGCCGATTACGCGGCCGAGCGCAAGGTCAGACTGCGACCGGCGCGCGCGCCGGAGGCGGGGAGCCGCGCTCTATCCGCGTTTGGGTCGCCAACGTTGAATATTGTCGTAGCGGAACCGTTAGCTTCCTGATAATCTCGCGCGACTGGCTTCCGCGCGTAGGCGTCTTGCGGCATTCAACGCGGGCTATGAGGATTGACTCCGTGTCTCGATCTACCCATCACTCGACGTTTTCAAACCGCTCTGCTGCCATCGGACTGATTATTGCAGGGCTCTCCTTATTCGTGGGTTGTAACAACTCGCGCGGCAACGGGCCGGCCGCGACATTCACGGTCGGCGGAACGCTCGTGAATCTGGCACCCAATAGCGACGGGATTGTTTTGCAAAATGACGGCACCGACGATCTCACGCTGAACGCGAACGGCACGTTTCAGTTCCCAGTCTCGGTTGTAAGCGGCGGACGATACGACGTGACGGTGATGAGCCAGCCCTCCACTCCAGCTCAAACCTGCGACGTGACCGCGGCGATCGGAGCCGCCACCGAAAATATCAACACCGTGAAAGTGGATTGCAGCCATAACGAGTGGGCCTGGATGTCTGGCTCTCAGGCTATCAATCAAATCGGGACGTATGGGACGCTGGGCGCTCCCAACCCGCGGAACACTCCGGGTGGACGCCAATTCCCTGCGACCTGGACGGATTCCTCGGGAAATCTTTGGCTCTTTGGCGGTTATGGCTACGATTCGGCCGGGCAGTTGTTGCCATTCAACGACCTCTGGAAGTTCAGCTCGGGCCAATGGACATGGATGGGCGGACCGACACTGGCGGGGGCAGCCGGAAATTATGGAACTCTCGGCGTTCCCAGTTCGACCAACATTCCGGGCGCACGTTTTGAGGCGATGAGCTGGACGGACTCTGCCGGAAATTTTTGGCTTTTCGGCGGCGTCGGCTTCGACTCACAGGGCAACGAGTCGCCCATGAACGATTTGTGGAAGTACAGCAAAGGCGAGTGGACCTGGATGGGCGGTTCGAAGGCCGGTGGACAGCACGGCGTTTACGGGACCATGGGAATCGCCGACCCGAGCAACATGCCGGGAGGGCGCTCGGATTCGATCATCTGGTTGGATCGTTCAGGAAAGTTGTGGCTTTTCGGGGGGATCGGCTACGACCAGTCGAGTCCCTACAACGGCGAACTCAACGATCTTTGGGAATACAGCGACGGTGAGTGGACCTGGATGGCGGGCGATAAAGTCGAGCAGCAAGCAGGCAACTACGGGGCCGAGGGTGTTGCGTCGCCGATGAACCTGCCCAGCGCGCGCGTTGGCGCCTATGGCTGGATCGATGCAACCGGAAATCTTTGGGTCTTCGGCGGAGCTGGAATTGACTCAACGGGCGCTGGAACCATACTCAACGATTTGTGGGAGTACAGCCCCAGCAGCGGCGAATGGACTTGGGTATCCGGCTCGGACGTGGGCAACAAGCCAGGTGTGTATGGCACGAAGGGTTTGGTCGCGGCAACGAACATGCCGGGCGGTCGCCAATATGGTATCGCGTGGGCGGATGCGGAAGGGAACGCGTGGATATTTGGCGGCAACGGTTTGGACGCCACCGGAGGCGCCGGCGGGTTGAACGACCTGTGGGAATATAGTGCTGGCCAGTGGACCTGGATGAGCCGTGCGAACGTGGTCGACCAAAATTCAAGCTTTGGAGTTGAGGGATCCCCAGCTCCCGGGAATGCCCCTGGAGGTCGCTCCTCTTCGGCCCGGTGGCTGGACTCCAACCAGAAACTTTGGCTTTTCGGAGGGTATGGCTCGGTAAGCGGGAATATGGGCAATTTAAATGATCTTTGGATCTATACGCCATAACGCTTCTTCGCGAGACTTAAGCCTGCGCGCAACACTTTGCGCTCCGCTGCCGTTTCGCACTTCCGTCTCGCCCGCGAACGGCGGTCAAGGCGGCTCACCTGACTTAACAAACGGCAAAGTTACGGCGTAAGACACTCCGGGCGCAGAAAAACGGCATCACTACGTAGTTCTTTTTGCGTTCGGGTGGTATAACACCGGGTGAACGCGGTAGGGAGGCTGTGCATGAGTGGGCGAATCCCGGCCCGGCCATCCACGCCGGCTGAACAGCGAAGAGGGAACCGCTTTCGCGTGGTGGTGCCGATCGAAGCAAAATGGCAGGATGCCAGCGGCAAAAGCATCACGGAGTCCGCCGAAGCGAAAGAAGTGAACGGATTAGGCGGCCTTCTGGAGATGAAGTCCCATCCAGGCGCTGGAGCCCCGATGGTTGTTAAGAATTTGATGTCGGGGGAAGAGGCGCAGGCGCGCGTGGCGGCAATTCGTCGCGCGAAGGACGGCACTGTGCTGGGTGTTGCTGTGGAACTGCTGCGTCCGAGTGAGACCTTCTGGGGCGTAAACTTTCAGCTGAAGAAGACCAGCGCGCAGCTCGCCAAGATCGAAGAAGCGATCAAGTCGGGCGGCGTGGATCCGCGCATCCTGCGGGACTTTCGCGATGCCGTGGACTACGTGCGGAAGACCGCCTGGGCTGTGCAGGAGTGGCAGGAGCGCCAGCTCAAGCAGCACGACCCTCAGACCGTGTTGCCGCTGATTATTTCCGAGCGCATCCGGCGCGCCACACAGCTGAGCCATTCGATCTCCGCCGATTTGGCTGCCCACGACGTGACGCACGATACCTCAGGCCTCAAGGAATTTTTCCGGGCCATCGAGGGTTTGTACATTCAAATCGGAAGTCTGTTACGCGGCCAAAGTTCGTAACCGCCGCATAATCAAGCAATGCGCTAGCGCCGCACGGCGCTCGGCGCGTCCTGCTTCTTCGCGAGTTTGCGCGGAGCGGATTCGTGGCTGACCAACATGGCGCCGATTCCAACCAGCGCGGCGCCCGCCCAATACCACGCCGGCGCCTCCGGGCTACGCGTCACTTTGATCAGCCAGGTGATGATCAGCTGAGTCGAGCCCCCGAACAGCGCGATCGATACGGCGTAGACGACGGCCACTCCTCCGGAACGGATTGCCGCCGGCAGAGATTCCGTGAGCCAGATCAAGAATGGGCCGGTCGAAAGCGCGGCCAAAGTGTAGAGCACCGCCGTGGCGATCAGCAGGGATGCCGTGGTGTGATAGTGGTTGATGAAGTAAAACGAAGGAATGATCGCAAGCAGCAGCAGAATGCCAGGCACCAGCATCGTCGGCTTGCGGCCGAAGCGGTCGGACAGAATCCCGCTGAGAAGATCGAAGGTCACGCCGCAAAGTCCAATGACCACGGTGGCGGAGAAGGCGATGTTGGCGGGCATGTGCAGCGTGCTGATCGCGTAAGTGGTCATGTAATCGGAGACGTACGTACCGATCGTTCCGCTGGCCAGAAGAATCAGCCCAATCAGGGCGATCCAGCGATAGGGCCGCAGCGGGACGTGTTCCTTCTTATCCCCATGCGAGTAAAACGTTTCCGGCAAGCTGCGCCGCATCATCAGCCCGAACGGCACGATCGTAGCGCCCACCAAAAACGCAATGCGCCAGCCGAAGCTCTGCAGCTGCTGGTCGTTAAGGAAACTCGACAGCCCGAACCCCACCAGTCCCGCGACCAGCACGGAAAGATCCTGCGTCCAATATTGAAACGACGTGTAAAAGCCACGGCGTTCGGGAGGAGCTGATTCCATCAGAAACGCCGTGGTGGGGCCTACTTCGCCGCCAAGCGCAAAGCCTTGAATCATGCGGAAAATGACCACGAGGATCGGGGCAGCGATGCCGATCATTTCGCGCGGAGGCGTCAGCGCCAGGCCGAAGATGGCCACGCCCATCAGCGAAAATGAAAGAATCATCGCCGGCTTGCGTCCGGCGCGGTCTCCCATCCTGCCGATCACAAATCCGCCGATGGGCCGTGTGACGAATCCCGCGCCGAACGCGCCTAGCGACGCGAGCAGGCTGGCCGTGGGGGAACTGGACGGGAAGAAAGCGCGGCCGATGTAGACGGCGAAAAAGGAATACGTAAGGAAGTCGTAAAACTCAAGGGCGTTGCCGAGCACGACTGCGGCGACGTGCCGTGCTGGAACCGACCGCTTTGTCTCCGGTATGAGTTGCGCCATCCGCGAGATTTGGCTTGCGACCCTTCTTCGGCGGAGATCGATTGCCGTATGGCGCTGGATTCTATCGTAAGTTCGCGCAGCGTTGCGATTATTTGGCCGACACCTGTCGAAATCGTGGCGCGGCGGATTTTGACGGCGACCACGGCGCATAACCCGGCGAGCGACCGATGTTTCGGCCGTGGGCGCCGCGCTTTCGCGCGCTCATGGTCTGCCGTCGTACGAGCAGCATAGGTTAGGAGGCAAGGTTGAAATCGATGGTCACGTCGAAACGAATGGGTACCGGCTGGCCATCGAGAATCGTGGGCGCGTACCTGCGATGCAGCACGGCTTGCAGCGCGGCACGCACGAGCAAACCCGGGCCGCTCACGACGCGCGCCTGCGTGACGTTACCCTGTTCGTCGATGATGGCTTCAATGATCACTCGGCCCGATACGTGATTCTCCCGCGCGATCAGCGGATACGCGAGCGGTGGCGCATACAGCAGTGCAGGCGGCTTCATGCCGCTGAAAATGCGGATCGGTCCCTTGGGCTTTGCCGCGATTGGCGGTGGCGGAGGCGCGGGTCCGCCCAGCGTTCCTCCGATGACGCCGCCGATTCCCCCGGGAACTCCTCCGGCAACGCCAGAAATCTGTGGCGCTACGGAAGGAGCTTCTGACGGTGTGGCGTCAATATGCTTCGGGATAGCCGTGGGTGCCGTGAGTTTTGCCACGAGCACCGGTTGCTTCGGCGCGATTGCCTGATGTACCGGCGCTGCTGGCGGGGGAGGCGCGGCTGGCGGAGGCGGAGCGACGAGGTACGTGCTATTGAGTGCGGACAGGTCCAAGTGCTGTGTAAAGAGCAGCGGAACAAGCAGGAGAACGCCGACGATGGCAACCTGCAGGACCAAAGCAAACCCGGTTTTCGCGGCGCGGCGCGCACTGACACCCGGCGCTTCATCAAGGAGGGCGTCACCCAAGATAGCAACGCTACGGCGGGGTGGGGCGGGAACTGCAAACGGCCGGCCAGGACTGCCGCCGTGATCCATTTCCTTGCGAAGTGCAGCTGATTGAGGCCCGGACATTATTTTGATCTCCCTTTTACGTGAAAAGTTTCCAAGCCGTGCAACGCCGCAAGAATCTCGAGCGAGATCCAAACAGGTCCCACGGCTCCGCTACACGAATTCGGCAGCGGCGGTACTCGTTTTCACGTGAAAAGCGAGATGCACCCGTACTGGGCTGAACATCCACAAATAGTCTGGGGTTTTACCGGCAAAACAACAAACTCAAAATGCGAATGGATGTGATTCGGGAAATTGATGTTTTGCGCGCGTCACACAAGCGCGAAAGCCTGTCGCGCTAGGTTCGGTCATCGCCAGAATCAGTGCGGCGCAGGAAGGATTGGCCCGATTGCTTCGCAGAGCCACTCAGCGCGGGCGCGGCACTGGCCGGAACCGCTTCACCCCAGGAAGGCTGCGTGGCGGTGCGAAGTACCAGCGCGTCGCGTCGCTCGGGGAACATTGCGAGCCCCGTGCCGAGAATCACCACGATTCCGCCAAACCAGATGAACTTTACTAGCGGATTGATGAATGCGTGGATCACCGGCTTGTTGGTGGAGGGGTCGATGCCGGAGTAGACGACGTACAGATCGCGCAGCGGCGAAGACTCGATCGCCACGATGGTTTCCGTCACTTGGCTGGCGGTGAAGAGGCGGCGCTCGGGGTAGAGCATCATTTCCGATTTGCCGTTGCGCAAAACTTCAAGTGTGGCGCGCTGCGAAGTGTAATTGTCGTTTGATGGCGAGTCAAAATTTTGGCAGACGATGGTGTACGGGCCGATCGAGAGGCTTTGTCCCACGGAAACTTGCTTCGACACGTCCTGGCTGAACGCGCGGCCGGCAATGCCGATGAAAATCAGCACCATGCCGAAATGCACGATGTAGCCGCCATAACGCCGCGTGTTGCGCATGGTGAGTTCGCCGACGGCGCTGATAATGTTGACGTGATCGCGCGACGCGATCACGCGCGCGCCGCGGTAAAACTCGGATCCAATCGTCAGCGTGACGAAGATGGAAAGAATCAGGCACATGAGCGCGTAAAAGTTGCGGAAGCCAAGCACGTCAGCCACGGCTCCAGCGACCAGCGCGATTCCCAGCGGCCACGCGAAATTGCGCTTGAGCGCGTCGAAAGAAGTCTTGCGCCAGGCGAGCAGCGGGCCGACGCCCGTCAGGAACAGCAAAAACAGCGCGATCGGAATATTCACTTTATCGAAGAACGGCGGACCAACGCTGATCTTGCTGCCGGTAACCCATTCGGAAAGCACCGGGAAGAGCGTTCCCCACAGAACGGCGAAGCACGCAGCAAGAAGAATTAGATTGTTGAAGAGGAAGCTCGATTCGCGCGAAACCAGCGAGTCCAACTGGTTGTCGCTGCGCAGATAGTCGCGGTTCTTGTACCACGCGATCAGGCAGACGGCCAAGACGATCGCCAGGAATCCCACGAACCAGCTGCCGATCTGCGATTCCGCGAATGCGTGCACGGAATTTACGATCCCGGCCCGAGTCAGGAACGTGCCGAGGATGCAGAGCATGAACGTGCTGAATACCAGCCAGACATTCCAGACGCGCATCATGCCGCGCTTTTCTTGCATCATCACCGAATGCAGAAATGCCGTGCCGGTGATCCACGGCAGCAGAGCTGCGTTTTCAACTGGATCCCATTCCCAGTAACCGCCCCAGCCGAGCACAGCGTACGCCCAATGCGCGCCTAGCAGAATGCCGACGCCGAGAAAGCACCACGCCACCATCGTCCAGCGGCGGGTGATGTGAATCCATTTCTCTCCCGGATAGCGGCCCAGCAGCGCCGCCAGCGCGAAGGCAAAAGGCACTGTGAATCCCGTGTAGCCCAGGTACAGCATCGGCGGATGGATCACCATTTCCGGATACTGCAGCAGAGGATTGAGCCCGCTGCCGTGCGAAAGCTCCGCCATGCGCAGCACGCCGGAAGAATCGGCGCCGGCGATCACGTTGAAAGGGTTGGCGACGAAATTATTCAAAGTCAGAAAGAAAATCTGCACGCCCGCCAGGATCACGCCGACCCACGGCATCAATTCCGGATGGCGTTTGCGGTTCAGAAACAGCGCAGAAAACGCGAACATCGAAAGCAGGAACGACCACCACAGCAGCGAGCCTTCTTGTCCCGCCCAAAGCGCGGCGAATTTGTAAAAGCCGGGCAGCGCGCGATTGCTATGCTGCGCCACATAGGCCAGCGAAAAATTGTCGGTGAAGAAAAAATATTCCAGGGAGGCAACCGCCAGCGCGACCAGACCGAACACGGCCATCCCCGCGTGGCGTGCGCTTTTGGATAGCAACTGCTTGCGGGCGTAAATGCCGATCAATCCGCCGACGAAAGCGTACACGGCGGCCAGAAACGCTAGCAGCAAAGCAAACGAACCAAAAATATCCAAGGTGCTCCCTTCCACTTCAGCGGCGGGTTAGCTCTTTCCGGCGACGGCCATGCTGCTGCCTACCGGAGCAGCTTGGTATTTTGAGGCGCACTTCGCCTGCACCTGCTCGGCAACGAAGCTGCCTTGCGGTGTGAGCTGGCCCTCGACGAGCGCCTGCGCGCCGTCCTTGAATGTGTCTGGAAGGGGATCAGTGCCCACGTAATTGACGGGAAGTTCCTTGCCGTTTTCCTCAAGGACGAAATGGAGGTGGCCGTCCGCGTGTTCGATCGAGCCAGCCATCACATCGCCGGAGACGCGCATGCGCTGATGCAGTGCCGCGCCGTGAAGGGTAGAAAGCTCGGAGATGGTGTGGTAGTAGGTCTTACTTTGGGTGTAACCGACGTAAGCTAGCGCGAGCAACGTAACGATGATAATTCCCGAACCGATGATAAATTTTCCTCGCGCTTTCATTCCTGGACTCCCATCCGTTCCCCCCGGCAGGAACCTTGCATTGTAGCACGGAGGTCGGAGCGCGCCGAAGACGAGTTTGTGCGAACGGGAAGGGGAGTCTGATGTAGTTCCAAAGCCGAAGAGCCGACAGAGCGATTCGCTGTGCCCGAGTGCCGGCGTGATCCGTCGCACGCGCTAACTACGCGCCGAGTTTAGTCATTCTCAGCCGCTCTCGAGGCTCGGTCCTTCGCCGGTGTGGGCGGAATGCCCGGAAGCGCCGGCGCTTTTTCGTGCGCGCCAGCCTGATTCGTGTCCGCGGCCGCGCCCAACTTTGCGCGAAGGCAGCCCACGAGCTCCGGAGCCAGATTCGAGATGGCCATCCCTTCCGAGACGATGAACTTGCAGCTCAGAATCGGACGCGCGCGATCGTCATCCGGAAGATGGCAATCGACGCGACAAAATTGGCATTCCTGGTTCCAGCAGAAGCGCCCGTAGGGAATGGTCTCCGGGCTGATGAATTGGAATGCGCGGAGCAGGGAGTTGCGCTCCGGCACCAGAAACGTCTTTCCCAAGATGGTGATTTCAACAAGCTTTTCATACGGTCGAAATACGTCAGACATCATTGTTGCCTCGCCCTCTGCCATGAATAGAGACCCCATTTCACGAAGCTAGATCAGCGCGGACGGCGGGGCAATCGGAATGCGCGGCGGCGTGTTCAATGTTCTACTGGGAAGTACTGGGTCAATCGGAAGCCCTGTCGGGCGGAAATCGTGCGGAACCAAAGAAGCGTCCGGCAAAAGCGCCGTCAGGCGAAAAATTGGCCCATGGCGCGGAACTTTTCGTACCGCCCGTCGATGAGTTGCTGAGGCGAAAGCGGCGCCAGTTCTTCCAGCGCGCGAAGCAGCACCGCATCGAGCAATTGGGTGGTCTCTTCGTAGTTGTTGTGAGCGCCGCCTTCGGGTTCGGGCACCACCGCGTCGATCAGCTTTAATTCCAGCAGGTCGGGGGCGGTGATCTTCAGCGCCTCGGCGGCGAGCTCGGCTTTGGTGGAATCGCGCCACATGATCGACGCGCAGCCTTCCGGCGAGATCACCGAGTAGATCGAATTTTCGAGCATGTACACGCGATCGCCGACAGCGATTGCCAGTGCGCCGCCCGAGCCGCCTTCCCCGGTTACCGTAACGATGATCGGCGTGGCGAGTCGTGCCATTTCGCGAATGTTGTAGGCGATAGCTTCAGCCTGGCCGCGCTCTTCGCCGTCCACTCCGGGATACGCGCCTGGCGTATCGACAAACACAAAGATCGGTCGGCTGAACTTCGCCGCCAGTTGCATCGCGCGCAATGCCTTGCGATAGCCCTCTGGCTTGGCCTGTCCGAAATTACGGGCCACGCGCTGCTTGGTGCCGCGTCCTTTTTGCGTGCCTACAACCAGACAAGGCTTGCCATGAAACCGCGCCATTCCGGTGATCAGGGCCGCGTCGTCCGCAAAGCCGCGGTCGCCGTGAATTTCACTGAAGTCTTCAAAAAGCAGGCGGATGAAATCGTCTGTGTACGGCCGCTGCGGGTGCCGCGCCAACTGCACTTTTTGCCAGGATGCGAGGTTGGCATAGAAGTCGCGCTTGAGTTCGTCCACTTCCTTGCGGATGCGCGATATGTCGTCGGCCGTGGCGCTGGTGGGTTCGGCGAGGCGCCCGAGTTCAGCGACGTCGCGTTCCAGAGCGTCGATCGCTTCCTGACGCTGCCGCTGCTTTTCGTCAACGCTCGCATCCGCGGCGCGAATAGCCGGGCGCGGCGAAACGGGAGCCGCATCGACATCACTGGCAGGTGCGGACGCCGCAGCGGTGGCCGGCTTCGAGGCGAGTTGGCGCATCTTCGCGCGTTCTTGCAGACGGCGCAGCCGTTCGCGGGCCAGCTTGCGGCGCTCGCGTTTTTCGCTGGTCGTCGTCACGCAACCACCTCCACGGAATCCGCGCCGCAGATTTCGCGCACGCGCTCCACGAGTTCGGGATCGGCCTTCACAGCGCTGGAAGATTCGAGCGTCGCTTCCATTCCGTCTTCTTTTACCAAGTCGAACTCCACGCGGCAGCGCCCCGGCTTGCTGGTGAAGAGGCTTTGCAGCTTGTCGAGCGCGACCGCGTCCATGGCATTCAAAGCCACGCGCACGCGCAGCAACTTGGGAGAGCCGTTCTTTGCCGGCGAACTCACTTGGTCGAGCAGCCTGGCGTCCCCGACGATCAAGCGCGTGCCGACATCTTCCACCGCTACGCGCGCTTTCACCAGCAGCGGCGTGGCAGCTTTCAGGATCGGCTCGAGTTTTTGAAATGCCTCCGGAAATACCAGCGACTCGATCACGCCGGTGCGGTCCTGCAGCGTCAAGATCGCCCAGCGCGCTCCGCGCCGTGAACGCATGGGCCGCGATTGCACGATGATCCCCGCGACTGTGACCTCATCTCCGTTGCGGCGTCCTTCAATCGACGAAAGATCTGCTGCTTTGAGCTCTTGCAGCAAGCCTGAGAATTTATCGAGCGGGTGGCCGGAAATATAAAACCCCAGCGTGGCGTATTCGGCGCCCAGCAGATCGTGCTCGGGCCATTCCTCAACTTCCGGCAGCATTTCCGCGGGCGGAGCGACGGCATTGCCGCCTCCGTCGAAAAGGCCGTGCTGTCCGCTTTCCTTGGCACGCTGGATTTTCTGGGCGCGGTCCATGGCGCGATCGATGGCGGCCATCAATTGCGCGCGGTGTCCGCCGAGCCCGTCGAGCGCGCCGGAGCGCACCAGGCTCTCCACCACGCGTTTGTTCAGCAGTCGCGTATCCACGGACTCGCAGAACTCGAAAAAATTCGTGAAGCGACGCAACTCGGCGCGCGCCGCCAGCACGCCTTTAACTGTGTTTTCGCCCACGTTCTTGATCGCACACATACCAAAGCGAATCGCTTCGCCCACGGGCGTAAAATTCAAAGCGCTGGAATTCACGTCCGGCGGAAGCACGGTGATGCCCATGCTGCGCGCTTCGTTGATGTACTTCACCACTTTCTCGGTGTTGCCTGTTTCGGAGGTGAGCATGGCGGCCATGAATTCCACCGGGTAATGCGTCTTCAGCCATGCAGTCTGATACGCCAGCAGTGCGTAGGCGCAGGAATGCGACTTGTTGAATCCGTAGCCGGCAAATTCCGCCATCAGGTCGAAGATCTTTTCCGCCTTCTTTGCGGGAACTTTTCGCGCCGCACATCCGGTGAGAAATTTTTCGCGTTGCGCGGCCATTTCCTCGGGTTTTTTCTTGCCCATGGCGCGGCGCAGCAGGTCGGCATCGCCGAGCGAAAATCCGGCCAGCCGGTTGGCGATCTGCATCACCTGCTCTTGATAGAGGATGACGCCCCAGGTCTCCGAAAGAATTTCCTCGAGCGCCGGTAAATCGTAGGTGACTTTCTTCTTGCCGTGCTTGCGAGCGATGAAATCGTCGATCATACCGCCTTGTATCGGTCCAGGGCGGTACAGAGCGTTGAGCGCCGTCAAATCTTCCAGCCGCGAAGGTTGGTAGCGCTTTAGGATGTCGCGCATGCCATGCGACTCAAATTGAAATATGCCGGTGGTGTCGCCGCGGGAAAAAAGCTCGTACGTTTTCGCATCGTCCAGCGGAAGCGCCGAAAGGTCCACGGTCGTGCCGCGATTCTGCTCGATCAGCCGGACGGCGTCGTCGAGCACGGTCAGCGTGGTCAGCCCCAGGAAATCCATCTTCAGCAGGCCGATGCGCTCGAGCGCGCTCATGTCGTACTGCGTGGTGATTTCATCCTTGCTCGATTTGTAGAGCGGAACGATCTCCGTGAGCGGTCGCGGCGAAATCACCACTCCAGCGGCGTGCGTCGACGCGTGCCGCGCGAGTCCCTCCAGCCGCAGCGCTACTTCCACGAGCTGCTTTACCTTCTCGTCCGATTTGCGCAGGGAATCCAGCTGGGGCGATTGTTTCAGCGCCTCTTCCAGCTCGATATTCAGGGTCGCCGGGACCATCTTCGCGATTTTGTCTACTTCGCCGTAGGGCATATCCAGCGCCCGGCCCGCGTCCTTCAGCACCGCTTTCGCCGCCATCGTTCCGAACGTGATGATCTGCGCCACGCTTTCGTTTCCGTAGGTCTGGCGGACGTATTCGATCACTTCTCCGCGCCGGCGCATGCAAAAGTCGATATCGATGTCGGGCATCGATACGCGCTCCGGATTCAAGAAGCGCTCGAAGAGCAGATCGTATTGCAGCGGGTCCACGTCGGTGATTCGCAGCGCGTAGCTGACCAAACTCCCGGCCGCCGATCCGCGCCCCGGTCCCACCGGCACGCCTTGCGAGCGCGCGTAGCGGATGAAGTCCCACACGATCAGAAAATATCCGGCGAAGCGCATCTTCTGAATCATCTGGATTTCGGCCGTCAGGCGCTTTTGATACTCCGCCAAGGGATAGCGCAGCCGCTTCTCCGCCGCCAGCTTCTCCAACTGCGGCACCCGAGACGCGAAACCTTCGTTCGCCACGCGCTCGAAATAGGAATCGATCGTGAAGCCTTCGGGAACCTTGAATTCCGGGAAGGGGTCGTTGACGCGCTTGATCTTCACATTGCAGCGTTCGGCGATGGCCACTGTGCGGGACAACGCTTCCGGAAGTTCCCGGAAAACCTGCGCCATTTCTTCTGCAGTCTTGAAATAAAATTGATCGGTGGCGAATTTCATGCGCTGAGAATCGCTCATCGTCTTGCCGGTCTGGATGCACATAAGCACTTCCTGCGCGTGCGCGTCCGAACGCGTCAGATAATGGCAGTCATTGGTGGCCACCAGGGGAATGCCGCTTTCTTTCGACAATTTCACCAGATCGCGGTTGATGCGCGGCTCCACTTCCAGGCCCTGGTCTTGCACTTCGAGGAAAAAGTTGTTCTTGCCGAAGATGTCACGCAGGCGATAGGCGTTGTTGCGCGCCTGCTCGTATTTGTCGGCGAGCAGCGCGTCGGCCACCTCGCCGCGCAGGCACGCCGAAAGCGCGATCAAGCCACTGCTGTGTTTGGCTAGCAGTTCGTGGTCGATTCGAGGTTTGTAGTAGAAGCCTTCCAGGAAACCGGTGGAAACCAGCTTGATCAGATTCTGATAGCCCTGTTCGTTTTCGCACAGCAGCACCAGATGGTTCGAGCGTTCGGCGTCCGCTCCGCGATTCTTGTGGTTATCCGGCGCTACGTAGACTTCGCAGCCGATGATCGGCTTCACGCCGTGCGTGGTGGCTTCGTGGTAGAACTTCGCGGCGGCAAACAGGTTGCCGTGATCCGTCACGGCAACCGCCGGCATCCCGCGGCGCGCCGCCTCGGAGGTCAATTCTCCGAGTTCGCATGCTCCATCCAGCAGAGAGTAGTCCGTATGCAGATGTAGGTGAACGAAATTTCCGCCTGCGGAGTTGGCCATGCGAATACCTATTCTAAACTAGGTTCGCTGAATCGGGAACGCAAACCTCGCCTCGGCGGAATACTCAATCGACTCGCAATGTTGGGCCAGCCGACCTGCGGATGTGTCGCAACTTTCTGAGCCGGGTTGGGTTATTAGCGACGCATTCGTATAATGTTATGCAACCGTCGGGGCAGGGCGGCGCTCTAAGATATTTGGGACCATATACTAGATATCAGAAATCGATGGGGGTCGTGTTCAAAACTAGGTTTTTCTCTCTCGTTCCCGGAGGACTACATGCGCTTTCTCAAATTCGCGCCGGCCGCGGCCTTGTTCTTGCTAGCCGGATTGTTTTCGGCCGCGCCTAGCGCTTTCGCGCAGTACCATTTCGGCTATTCGCAGTCGCGCAATATCGAGATCACAGGCTTCGGCGGCGGTCGCTTTTTTGGCAACATCGACCTTCCAAACGCTTCGAATGGGCTATACCCGTATGATTATTTGAAGATTGACAACAGCTATGACTACGGCGTAATAGGCGATATCGGCCTAATCGGTCCCTTGGAGGCAGAATTTACGTGGAGCCGCCAACCGACCAATTTCGAGGCACACGATTACAGCACGGGTGCGCTCAGCCCAGCGGGAAACGTGACGCTCGACAATTTCCAGTGGAGTATTCTCTACCAGCTTGGCGATTCTTCAGCGAAGCTGCGGCCGTATTTCGGCGGGGGAGTGGGCTTCACGCATTGGGAAAACGCCGCGGCCGACGACCTCCCATTCACTAACACTGTGGGATTTAACCTTGGCGGGGGCGTGAAGTATTATTTTATGAAGCATCTAGGCGCGCGCATCGACTTTCGCTGGCTACCAACACGCACCACCTCGCAACTCGGATACGAGTACACTTATTTCGGTCCTGTCGAGGTTAACATCAACAATTACGCGCAGCAGATTTCGCTCAATGGCGGTTTGATTTTCCGCTTCTAGCGTTGCCAGGAGTGTCAGAATCCCGCGGCGCCGGCATTCAGTCCGGCGCCGTCCCCTTTGCTAAAACTCATTTGATTTTTGCGTGAAGGTGAATCCGGGCAAATCCGGAGACGCGCTAGCGCGCGAAATCTTCACGCGCAGCGGCGGCTCTTCCTCGGCCCCGGTCTTGCGCAGAACCGCGTAGCTGGCGAGCGCCTCGTTGTAAACCTTTGTAACCAAGAAAGTTTCGCCAGTGTCGTCCTTCTTCCAGACTTGGCCGACCTGAATTTTCTGCATGGGCACGATACGACTGTAAAGAGATTCCCGCGAAGCGTCAATACGTGCTCGCGCGTCTGCTTCTCATGCTAAACCGTTCGGAATCATGTCTGGGCGGTCGAAAAAAGCAAAACAGATCCTTCACTCGCTTCGCTCCGTTCAGGCTGGCGACCCTTGGCCGGCCGCCACTTTTCTGTTGCGGAGCTATCTAGTTGTGGCATCTTAGAGGCAGCAGCACGAGAAACATGGCGGCAATATGGCGGCCGAAAAACGAATTGCGATCGTAATGTTTCAGCTGGGTGGGCCGGACACGCAGGAAGCGGTCGAGCCATTCCTCTACAATCTTTTTTGCGATCCGGACATCATCAATTTTCCCGGTTCGTTTCTCGCGCGCAAGCCGCTGGCCAAGCTGATTTCCACCACGCGCTCGAAAAAAGTTCGCCAGCACTACGCTGAAATCGGCGGAGGCTCGCCGATCCGCCGCCTCACCGAGCAACAAGCCATCAGCCTTGAACGCGCTCTGCGACCTCACATTCCCGCGCGCGCCATCGTCGCCATGCGCTATTGGCATCCCAATACGCAGGAAGCCATCGCCGCGCTCGAAAGCGCGCCCTATGACGAAATGGTCCTGCTGCCGCTCTACCCACACTATTCTTTTGCTACCACCGGCAGCAGCCTGAAGGAATGGCACCGGCTGTATAAGCCCAAAGTTCCGGTGCAGCGCATCGATCACTTTTACGATCATCCGGATTACATCGCGGCAATTGTCGACCGGATCAACTGCGTGCTCGCCAATCTGCCCGATCCGGACGACGTTTGCCTGGTTTTCAGCGCCCACGGCCTGCCGCTAACGCTCGTTGAAAAAGGCGATCCGTATCCGAACCACATCGCCGCGACCGTCCAACTGGTGCGCGAGCTGGGGTCTTGGCCGAATCCGCACGTGCTGTGCTTTCAAAGCAAAGTAGGCCCGCAGAAATGGCTGGAACCGTCGCTCACCGGCACGATCGCGAGGCTCACCAGCGAAGGCATGAAGCGTATGCTGGTGATCCCGATCGCGTTTCTTACCGACCACATCGAGACGCTTCACGAGATCAATATCGAGGCGCGTGAATTCGCGCACTCTCTGGGCGTCGACGATTTTTACATGACGCCCGGCCTCAACGATTCACCTTTGCTCATTCGCGCTCTCGCCGACCTAGTTCTGCGCGCGGTAGGCCACCGCTCTGGCGTCGCCACCCTCGCGCTCTAGCGCGGCGCCCTCTCCCTGTCATTGCTATTCTTATGCGCCGCAGGAACCAAGTAGGTCGTGCGCACCGTAGTGCGAGGTGTCGCGTGCTATAACTGAACTTGCAAGCTGCGGGTGCGACCAGCCCGCCTGCGAGGGTTATGGATTTCTCGCTCACTGACGAGCAGCAGCAGCTTCGCCGCACCGTTCGCGAATTCGCCGAAGCGGAAATCGCCCCGCATGTGATGGAGTGGGACGAAGCGTCGCGTTTCCCCTCGGAACTCATTCCCAAGCTGGCCGAGATGGGTTTTCTCGGCGTTATTTTTCCGGAAAAATACGGCGGCGCAGGCATGGGCTATGTCGAGTACGCGCTGATCATCGAAGAGCTTTCGCGCGTTGACGGGTCCATCGGCATCATCGTCGCCGCGCACAATTCTCTCTGCGGCAACCACATCTACAAATTCGGCGGCGAAGCGCAGAAAGAAAAATATCTAGTCCCGCTGGCGCAGGGGAAAAAGCTCGGCTGCTGGTCGCTTACTGAGCCCGAAGCCGGTTCTGACGCTGGAGGCACGCGGACGGTCGCGGCCAAAGAAAACGGCTCGTGGATAATCAACGGCTCGAAGACGTTCACCACCAACGGGCACTACGGGGATGTGTGCGTTGCCATGGCTGTAACCGATCCGGCCAAGAAACACCACGGCATCTCGGCTTTTATAATCGAGAAGGGAACTCCCGGCTTTCGCCCGGGGAAAAAAGAAAACAAGCTCGGCCTGCGCGCCAGCGATACCAGCGAAGTGGTTTTCTCCGATTGCCGCGTGCCGGCGGAAAATCTGCTCGGATGCCAGGGCGAAGGCTTCGTGAATTGCCTGCAAATTCTCGATGGCGGGCGCATTTCCATTGCCGCACTCGGGCTCGGCATGGCGCAAGGAGCTTACGACTCCGCGCTGCGCTACGCCAAGGAACGCAAGCAGTTCGGCAAGCCCATCGCGGAATTTCAGGCCATCCAGTTCAAGCTCGCGGACATGGCTACGCAGATCGAAGCGGCGCGGCTGCTCACGTATCGCGCCGCGTGGCTTGCCGACCGTGCTGCGTCTTCCGCTGGCGGCCCTTCGCGCATCACACGCGAATCCAGCATGGCCAAACTGTACGCCGGAGAAGTGGCCGTTCGCGTGGCTAACGAGGCAGTGCAAATCCACGGCGGCTACGGATTCATCAAGGACTACCCCGCTGAAAAATATTACCGCGACGTGAAGCTTTGCACCATCGGCGAAGGTACCAGCGAGATTCAGCGCCTGGTCGTCGCCCGCCAGTTGCTTGGGAAGTGACCATCCCACGAGATGGCCAACCTGAAGCCGCAAGGCGGCTGAATGATCTTTCTTCGGAGCAGGGAGCCGCCTAAGTTCGCCGGTTATTACGCCCGGAACGCACCGCCGAAGTTCACTTACTCCAGGTGCTGCTCTGCTTCGGCGACCGTCGCGTAGCAGGGAATCAGCTTGAGCAGGCCGCAGACCTCGATCACGGCGCGGCCTTGGTTGGTCAAACCCGCCAGCGCAAATTTCTGTTTCAGCCCTCGGCGATGGACGAAGAGCTGCACCAGCGCGCCCACTCCAGCCGAGTCGATGAACTGGACCCTGCTCATGTCCAAAATCAGAGCCTTCGCGCGTTCCGGACGGGTTGATTGCAGGAAACTGTGCACCGTTTCCAGCGTGAGCTTCCCGTCGAGCTTCAGCACTGCCACATCCTGATTAGACGCACTTCCTCTAGCCAATTCCAAATGGGGGGTGTGCATATGCCGAGAATATTACACAGCGACATGTTTATGTAAAGTTAAAGGGCTGTTACACCTCTCACACGCGCGCCTTTAACGCCCGCCGGCCGGCGAAAACCTGGGCTATAATTTTCCTGGCCATGCCCGGATTCCTCACCAACCTGCTGCGCACGCTGCAGAACCTGCGCGGCGGGGACATGGATGTCCTCTGCCACCGGCTGCTTTCCGAGCGCGGCGAAGCTTCGCAGACCGCCGTGGCGCAAGAGATCATCACACTGTACAAAGCCATGGCCCCGCCGCAGCGGCTGGGATTTTTCGGCATGCTGAGCCGCGAGTTTTCGCCCGACGAAGCGGCCGTCCGGCGCGCAGCCGGCGAATACGAAAAATCGCCGAACACAGAGACGCTTGCCGCGCTCTCGGCCGCGGTGGAAGCGCCGCGCCAGGAACTGATCCGCCGCATCAACACGGCTCCGGGCGGGACGGAAACTCTGGTAGCCATGCGCGGTGATCTGCTCGATTCGTCGCGCAACGGAAACGCGAAAACTTTTGAGCCGCTCGACGCGGATCTGCGGCACCTGTTTCGCTCCTGGTTCAATCGCGGCTTCCTGCGCCTGGAACGCATTAGCTGGCAAACGTCGGCGCTGATTCTTGAAAAGTTGATTCGCTACGAGTCGGTGCATGAAATCAACGGCTGGGCCGATCTGCGCCGCCGGCTGGAAGCCGATCGCCGCTGCTTCGCGTTTTTTCATCCGGCCCTGGCGAACGAGCCAATTATCTTCGTGGAAGTGGCGCTCTCGAACGGGATTCTCGGCGAGCTCGAGCCGCTGCTCGACGTGAAAGCGCCCGTCGGGGCGCCCGACCGCGCTGACACGGCCATCTTCTATTCCATCAACAACTGCCTGAATGGGCTGCGCAACGTTCCGTTCGGCAATTTTTTGATCAAGCAGGTGGTGGTGGAGCTGGCGGCGGAATTTCCGAACATCAAAATTTACAGCACGCTTTCGCCGCTGCCGCGGTTCGCAGGCGCGCTGCGTGAAGCGACCAACGAGCGCGAGAATAAAGACGGGTTCACGCGCGAACGGCTGATTCGTTTGCTGGAGGATTTTGCACCCAGCCTGATGGCCGGCGGAGGACGCCGCGATCCGGTGGAATCGTTGTGGCGCATGCTCGAAAAGCCGACCGCGCATCGGAGGGCGCTGGCCGCGCCTCTGCAGCGCCTCGCGCTTGCGTACCTCACCAAGGCGCATCGCGACGGAAAGCTTTACGATCCGGTGGCCACATTTCACCTCTCCAATGGAGCGCGGCTGGAACGCATCAACGCCTTCGGGAATTTGCGCCCGTATGGCTTGGAGGCGTCGTTCGGTGTGACCGTCAACTACCGCTACATTCCCGACGAGCTGGAAGAAAACCACGAGCGCTTCGTCCGCGGCCAAATTCAGGTGTCGCGCTCGCTGGCGGCGGAGCAGAAGGCCGTCGACGCCGCCTGGCAGTAGCCGAGCGGCAGGCTTCTCCACCCGCAAGAGACGAATCGAAAGCGAATCAACTTGATGCGCCGGGACGTTCCGGGTAGACGCGTGTGCGGTTGTTTGTTTTCTATGGCTTACGTGCGTTCCTACTCGATTGACTGGGCCGGGTAACCACCGCAAATCGCGGAGCGTTTTGGGGACCCTGGGAAGAACGCGGCGGCGGGTGACTGGTGAATCGTGGCTAGCGTGCAAAAGCGAATACTTCGCGCGGGTGAAGAGGCGCGAAAGGTGTGTGGCTTGACCGCGATTCTTTACGACGGAGCAGAAGCTCCGTCCCCCTGAACTGCGCAGCGCCGGCACGATCGGATTTTGGCGCAAAATCGAGAAAAGAAAATGCACCGGGAAGTTCCGCCCTTGCTCATGCGCCGGGTGATTATGCACTTGACACAGAATCCTTATTCTGGTAATCTCTCGACATTGAGAGGCTGCCATGAACACGATAAACGTAACCCGCGAGTTCGACACCGAAGATAAGTGCTTCGATTACCTCGAAAAGATGCGCTGGCCGAATGGCGTTGCTTGCCTCGAATGCGGCTCTCTGAAAGTGTCGCGCATCACCCGCGAAGCGAAGTCCAAGAACAAGCGCACGCGGCTCTACCAGTGCCTAGAGAAAGAATGCGGCCACCAATTCAGCGCGACCGCTGGCACGATATTCGCGGATACCCACCTGCCTCTCAAGACTTGGTTCATGGCAATTGCCCTGATCTGCGAAGCCAAAAAGAGCCTGTCCGCTTGCCAGCTACAGCGGCACCTAGGGCTAGGCAGCTACCGCACCGCATGGCATCTGGCACACCGGATTCGTGCGGCCATGGCAGAGCACGATATGGTTCTTGGCGGTCCTGTTGTCGAAACGGACGAGACCTACATTGGCTCTCGCGTTCGCCGTCCGCGTCATGCACGCCCGCGCACCACCAAGGATGAAGTCGTGCTCGGAATGGTGGAGCGCAACGGCGGCCGTCTAAAGCTGGTCCCTGTACCGGACACGAAGTCCGAGATACTGCGTCCGCATCTTGAGAAGCACATCAGCGAACAGGTTGGCACAATCTACAGCGACGAACACCCGATATACATATTCGCCCTCAAGGGCAAGTTTCCCGGCAAGCATCAAACCATCAATCACAGCAAAACCTACGCGATGGGAAACGTCTACACGAACACAATTGAGAACGCTTTCAGCTTGTTCAAAAAGGGATGTACGGCTCATTCCATCACGTCTCAAAAAAGCATCTGGCGCGGTACTGTGATGAGTTCTCATATCGCTTCAATCGCCGGAAGGAACAGCCGCAGCTATTCGAGGAAACCACCAAGAGCCTGTTGCGCGGGGAAACTGTGACCTACGAAAAGCTCACGGCTGACGAAGTATCGGAGTCTTAGGCGCGTGCTTACCGCGCGCCTTTATCTTCTCGCGCGCCTTCGGTTTAGTTTTCAGGACTTTTGCCAATAAACTATCGAATTTGCTTTTCTCTACCTTCATTTCGTAGCCTCAATCCCTATGAATACCGCGCAATTACACCACAACATATTGCGGTGCTATTCACACTTCTGGTCATGTTTAGTGCTTTTCCCTCAAAGTGTCGCAAGCAACACCTATTGACTTTTCGCTTATCGGGAGTACCCTGTTCAATGATTCGGGTACGTTCGACAAAGAGCAGAATTATAAGGCGCAGAATTCTATAAATTCCTTGAAGTCGATATAGTCTCGCAACCCTCAACCTGTCTATCGAGGACTTGATCGTCTTTCTCGCCAAGGGCTTCTGAGATTACAGCGAGGGCTTTTCTTTCTTCTGGATTTTCAGCTCGCAATACTAGAGAGTCGTTCAACCATAAAATCTTCATCTCGTTACCCTGTCACGGCAGCCCAATTATAGCCGACCGCGCCTTTCTGTGTGAAATGCATAATCACCATGCGCCGTCGTTTGTTTTCGCTGTGACGCGATGGCGAACGACAGGCGAAGATTTCGCGCGAGTGCACCAGTGCGAGCGGTAGCGCGCAACTGCGCACACTGGAATGGCGGAGATAAACCTGCGGCCCTCTAAAGTGCCCGAGGAGCGGCGCCCTTCGGTTCGCCCCATCGCAAATGATTGGGGGCGCGCTTTCCCGCGGGGCTTACCGGTGGGTTTCCCTCGGGCTTCGCTTTTGACGAGGAAATCTCGCGGTTCCACTTCGGTGCGCGGGCGGACGCGGAAGTGCGTTGGCCGCTTTGGTGCGGGCGATGCTTCACCGAGTTGTTCCTCCACCAACATGACTTCCGACCAACGGTAGCAATTTGTTGGGACAGGTTTCTACTGGCCGGGAGTACAGGTTTACGGACATGGCCGCTTGCAACACAGTTCAAGCTTGCGGCGCGCGGTGTGCAGTGAATTCGCGGTAGACGTTGGTAGATGAGTTGAGGCCAGGAACACACGCCTTCGACATGTGAAAAGTCGGGGTTAGAAGTTGGGTTCAATATTGTGCTGGGCGCAGCGCAACCGCGCTTCGAGTGTGGTGACAAACGGATTCCTGCTGATGAGCACCAACCGTGAAGCTCCGTTGCTCTCCTTGTGAATGATGGGAGAGCCTCCCGGAATGAGCGCCTCCTGTGGCACTCGGTAGAGGTCGCCCGACCCGCGCTCCACGTACGCGCCCGGATCGTTCAGATTGTCCCAAGAAACTTCCGGAAGTGCATTTCGCTGTTGCGGTTCAACCGATTTTGTTTTTACTTGTTCCACGTGCTGATCCTCCTTAATCTTTAAAGTAGATTAAGGCGTGTGTTCCTTGCCCGTGCCACTGGTATCGCCGCGCGCGTAGCCCCGTCAATCCGGCAAATACCCCACAACATTTCGAGAAAACGTTGCGCGGAGTTTGCACATCGAATTAAAAAATACTGCGCTCGTCGGCGCTGCGCGATAACCAACCAAGCTCCATTGTGAAACTTCGGGCTCGCCCTGCGCCCGGCAATGTCCTGCTGAAGGTGCGATCCGGTGGCGAAAGCCGCAATGCGGGCGCTCGGGCACACGATGCTCAAGTGTTCGATCCTCCGGACGATCTGTCTATTGTGGGCTCAGTGTTGATATCAAGCTAACGGAGAGGAGCACTTTAATGTCTGCAATCGCGCCGATCACAGCTGTACCCGCCGTCAACAAAGCCGCGTCACAGCCAGCCGCAAAAGGAGCAACGAGCGCCGCAACGGCTAACACACAGATCCCGGCCCAACAAACTTCGCAAAGCTCCGCGCCGCAGGACATCGTGACGGTTTCATCCAACGCAGAGAACGCAATTCAGGTGCTGTCCCAGGTGCAATTACTGACCCAGCAGGGCGAATCCGCGCCAGAAATCGCCGAGCAGTTGGGGCTTTCGGTGCAGGAAGTTGAAGGCTACCTGGGCTGACAGCAGAGCTCCGGGAAATTTTCGGTCTCCGTTGTGATCCCCGCGCGGCTCACCGCTGGGTTGAAAACCGTCCTTCCACGGCAGGACCGTTTCAACGCAATTCAGGCTTCCGGAGCACGCCGAGCGACGATTTGGCGGGCGGCGTTGATTACGGCGCCGTCGTTTTGCGAGCCGGCGGCGATTTGGGTTAGCGAGTCTTCGAGGGCGTCAATTTCGCCCGCATCGAAGGCGTGGCGAACGAAGTCGTCCTGCCGCCATGTGCGCAGATTCGCCAGGTGGATTTGCGCCATGGCGCTCGCGGGCTTGCGCAGTTCGAGGCGACGGCTTTCCACCACGCGCCAGCCGCTTTTGGCTACGCAACCTTCCAGCAGGGCTCCGACTTCCAGAGTCTGTCCGTAGTGATGCTGCAACTGCGCGACGAGTTCGTAATAACGGCGCAGCGCCGGATGTTCGGCTTGCATCGATTCTGTCTCGTGAATGAGCAGGATGCAATCGCGCGCGCTGACTTTTGCCCATCGTACGAGCACTTCACTCGGCTCGCGCAGATGCGTCAAGAGGAAGCGGCAGAGCAGGGCATCGGGCGCGGCGGCGGGGAAGGGCGTTTGCGTCACATCGTGGACGTGAAATTCGAGCGGTGCGGCCTGGATTTCTTGACCGTGATTGCGGCGCGCCTCGTCGATGTAGCGCGGGGATGCGTCGAGGCCGACGGTGCGCGCGGGATGCAGCGCGTGGTGCAGGAGGCGAGTGGTCCAGCCGGGGCCACAGCCAAGGTCGATGGCTAGCTGTGGTTTGTGTGCGCCTCCGCGTAGCAGCAGCTCGCGCGTCTCGGGTTCGTACAATTCGGCGAGGCGGCGCAGGCGGGCGCTTGCTTCATCGTTATCGCCGAATGTGTAATAGTTCGAGGACGGCATGTGCCTACGCGTTTTGCTATTCGCCAAACTCTACCGCCCGTGCTGGCGGAATATCCCCCAGATGCGAGCGAATATATTTCGCGAACTTTCGACAAGATCGAATCGGACTGAGCGTGCTTTGGAGAGATCGCCGTCGAAAAGACCCTTCAGCGGCGTGAGTGGATGGTCGCAGCACTCCGTCGGAAGCTGCACCAGAATTGACGGATCGTCCCCCCGTACCTGTGACAGCCCAACTCCTGGGTGTTGAGAATTTTCACAGCCTTCTCAACCTCGTCCGCGTTCAGCGGCTGCCTTTTCCAATAGCAGTGCCAATACTTCTCTTGCGTCGACCCGATCAATTCCGGCGCTATGGACTCCGGGACTCCGCACGCGGTGCAGCACTTGTTCTCAACGTAGAAGTCGCCGCCAGCAGATTGGCGGTGGCAAGTTGGCTTGGCAGGAATGTCCATGCTCTGTTAACGCGGAGAGTATACGCCACTCGCCAGGCCAGTGATTTTCGGCGACTGTATTTTCAGCCGATAGCGATTTGGCTCCGACATACAATATCCCGACAAGCGGCATCGTATTGGAACGCATCGAGGAGCAAACATGAACTTACAGCAGATCGCCGAGAAGCTGGGGTGCGTGGTGGAAGGCGACGGCGCGATTGAGATTACTGGCGTGGCTGGGCTGGATGACGCTGGGGCGGGCGAGCTGACGTTTCTCTCGAACCGCAAATATTTGCGGGCGCTGGGGACGACGCGCGCGTCGGCGGTGCTGATTGCGCCAGGCGAAGCGTGCCCGTCGAATCTTGCTGCGCTGCGGTCGAAGAATCCGTATCTGGATTTCGCGCGGGCCATCGAGCTGTTTCATCCCGCGCCGCATTTTGCTCCGGGCGTGCATCCGACGGCGGTGATCGCAGATTCGGCGCAGGTGGGAGTGGGCGCGCACATCGGGCCGTATTGCTATATCGGGGACGGCGTGCAGATCGGCGATCACGCTGTGCTGCACAGCTTCGTAACGATCTATTCCGGCGCGCGCATCGGCAGCCATTTTTTCGCGCACTCGCATGCGTGCGTGCGCGAAAACTGTCGCATTGGCGACCGCGTGATTCTGCAAAACGGAGTGGTGGTCGGCAGCGACGGATTTGGCTTCGCGCCGGATGCCGCGGGGCATTGGTACAAAATGCGCCAGGCGGGAACGGCCGTGATTGGGGACGACGTGGAGATTCAGGCGCATTCCGCCATCGATCGCGCCACCGTGGGCGAGACGCGCATTGGGCGCGGGTCGAAAATCGATGATCTGGTGCTGGTGGGGCACGCGTGCAAGATTGGAGAGGACACGCTGCTGTGCGGGCAGGTGGGGCTGGCGGGGTCCACAACGGTAGGGAATCACTGCATTCTGGCGGGGCAGGTGGGCGCGGCGGGGCATTTGACGATTGGGGATGGCGCGACGGTTTCGTCGCAGAGTGGAGTCCCCGGCGATGTGCCGGCGGGGGCGGTCTATTCCGGATATCCGGCGATGGATAATTTGGAGTGGCGGAAGTCGGTGGCGGTGTTCAATCGGCTGCCGGAGTTGCAAAAGGAACTGCGCGAGTTGCGCGCGGAAGTGGCGCGGTTGCGGAAAGGCGTTCGCTGAATCCGCGGCGGTGCTGCGGCAGAGACCTCAGGCGTAAATGCCTTCGCGATGACAATGGGCTTGGATTACCACGGGGATGTAATATCTCGCGAACTCGGGTGGTGCGCGGGAAATGCAAAAACGCCGCCGAGATGCCCTCGCTACAAAAAGGCCGGCGGAAAGTCCAACGCAGAACGAGGGTGGCGCGGTTCAGCGCAGATTGCTACTGGCTTCCGCAGTTTACTTGGGAGCAGCTTTCGGTAAATTCTCTGTAAAGCAAATAGCTGGCAATTGCAGCGCCGCCGACGATAATCGCCACTGCCTCAACCCGGTGCCAATTAATCTTGCGAGGTCCTCCGACGCCCTTGATGCCCGGTTGCGTGGGTCCGCCGTAAGGAGCGAGACTGGCTTCGTAAGTTTCGCCCGGCGCGATGCTTTTTGCTACACCGTCGGTGCCAGCCACCAAGAGGTTGCCAGTGTACGCGCTGATCTGAACCACGGTTGGGCTCAGCACGGCGACTTGACCGAACACGCGATCGGTTCCGTCGCCGCGGATCACGCCAAGGGGCGTAGCCACTTCGAGCTGCCCTGGCTGCATCGAGAAATCGACTGTGCCGTCATCGACCCTGGCGCGCACCACGCCGAACTCGCTGCGCTGCATGGTGGCTTGCGTCGATTCCAACAGGTAGAGCTGGCTGGTTCCGAGCGCGAGCCGCATAGTGCCGGTGGAGTAGGTCATCAACGTGTCGCCGGGATAGACAGTCGCGCCGCGAGTAGCATCGGCATTGCTGAGAAGAGCGCCGTTGGTGGTCACAACCATCCCCAGAGCAGGGGATCCGGCGGCCATAGCGGGCAGGTTCAAAAGTCCGGCGGCGAGAATTCCGGTCAAGCAAACTCGAAGGCCCGCGAGAACTGTGGAACGCGTGAAGCACGTGGAACGCACAATGCCTCCAGGCAACTACAAGGCAAATGTAGATGGCTGTGCGCGGTGTGTCAATAGCCGGATGAACTGATTTTGGATCGTCCACGGCAGTTGTGGCAGCCGAAGGCGTTTGCTAAGCTACGAAAACCGCCGCGGAGAGGTGTCTGAGCGGTTGAAAGAGCTCGCCTCGAAAGCGAGTGTAGGGGAAACTCTACCGTGGGTTCGAATCCCACCCTCTCCGCCATTGCTTTGTTTTCCGTGGGTTAAGATCCTTCCTAAAGCGTCACGCTGGCGGCGGCTGCCGAGACGTACTCTGCTAACTGCCAAGTAAGGGGCTTGGACGTCAAAAGTATCCGCACGTACCGGGCTGCGGTCGATGCGTTCGTCCGGCACGCGGAGTCACCTACGTTGACGAATGCCGGGACAATCAGCAGGTTTTGCTCGACTACATAGGCTGGCTCAGGAATTAGCCCCTCCTCGGGTGCAGCGCGGGGCCAAAGGTTGCTTACAGTTGCGCGACACCGCCAGAAACTCCTGCGACTACTAGAACGGCAATGCCAGCGACGACCAACTGCATCCCGAGTCGATGGCCTTTCAGGGCGTCTGCCAGCTTTGCCAGGCCTTCGAGGGCACTCGTTGGCTCGGTCACAACTCCCTCTCCGAACGAAGATCGGAGCGAGCCCGACTCGATGCTTTTATATCATTGTGCCGCCGGAGCACAAGAAAGCTCGGAAACCTGCCGGCTGACCAGTTTGTTCCTGCACCAATGCAGTGGTGACACGCAGTATATTACGCGGGCTGCTGACAGCAGCTCAGCACTGCGGTGCGGCTCATCACCGTCCACAGGTGTTCCAGGTCAGGCGCGATAAGAATGAACGGCACGTAAATCGTTCGGCAGGGCGGCGGAAGTGGGCCGAAGGTGATCCAATCAGTCTTGGATGATCGCCTCGATCTGAGTGGAATGAACGATGTTCCCTGGGCCCGAACCGGATTCAGCGCGGATAGTAACAACGGTCATTCGTGTCTGGGTCGCTGCGGGCTGTGCGACATCGCATGCACTCAGAACTCCGAGGCTGCAGCATACCAGTAGCAAGGCGATCGCGCGCGCCCATCGGTTGGACCCTCCAAGAAGCAGTGCCGAGAACAGCCCAAGGACGATAGCGTAAAGGGAAATCGTCTCCGGCAAAGTTTGGGCTGTCTCTGAGGAGCGCCGGATCGTCAAAACCAAAGGCCCTCCTCCGCTTAAGCTGGCGGGCTTGAAGTCGCAGGTATAGTTTTCCGGCAAGCCGGCCGCGCACGACAATCGCACTTCCTGTTGGAAGGTTGGAAGAGTGTCGATCACGATCGGCAAAGATTCTGAAACGGTTGGCGAAACATCCAAAGTCCGGAGTGCGGTGTTCACGCTAAATCCCGGTCCTGTTTCGGGCCACTGGTCAAGGAATTCGGGAGACGCGCTGGGCGCGATTTCCGGCGTGCCGCTGAAACTGGCGCTGAAGTTGTGCGTGCCGCCGGGCAGCGCCTGGATTTTCAGGCTTGCGACGCCGCTTTGATTGGTCACAGCTGTTCCCAGAATCGCTCCGCTATCGAGAAACGTCACCGTTCCCTGGGGCGATCCCGTCAGCGCGCTCACCTTGGCCACAAATGTCGCGCTGCCGTCAGCCGGGCTTATTTGCGGCTGCAGGGAAAGGACGGTCGGGAGCGCCGTGGCTGGCGCCGACGATACGCCAATTGTCACAATCGGAGAGGTGCTGCCGGCAAACGGACCATTCGCGTCGAAGGCCGCGGTGATGTTGTGCGTGCCCACGCTCAACGACGCTGTGCTAAAGGTGGCTGTTCCGTTGCCCTGCAACCCGGACGTTCCCAGCACGGTGCTTCCGTCATAAAACGTCGCGCCTCCAAAAGGCGCGCCCGCTGCGGAGCCGACACTCGCTGTAAAGGTCACGACGGTACCAGCCGTTACTGATGCAGCGGAGGACGAAAGTGTCGTTGTCGTGGGATCTGTGTTGACAACTACGGTCTCAGCGCTTGACATGCTCGGTGAAAAGATCGCCGCCGTGTAGCTTGTGCTGTTTGCTGTAAAGCCGATTTGCGTAAACCCCTGGAAGACAGCCGTCAGGGAATGCGTTCCGGGGCCCAGGAGCGCGGTGTCTTGGTACGCGTTGCCCCGCGCGTCGATCGCTTGTGCCCCGAGAGAGTTCGCGCCATCGTAAAACGTGATGACGCCTCCGGGAGGAACACTGTTGCTGCTTACGGTGGCGATCAGACGGACCGTCTGACTTGAAAGTATCGCCGAAGGACTTGCGGCCAGTGTGGTCTGCGTCGAGTAGACGGGCGGCTGCACGGTATGCGTGACCGAAAAACTTTTCGGCGCGTAATTGCTGTCGCCATCGTACGTTGCGACGATCGTGTGTTGGACAGGTATCAGAGTCGCGGTATCGGTATATGCCGCAGAACCGTTGCTGACTGGCGCAGTTGCGACAAAAGCGCCGTCAACGTAAAAATCCACCGAACCTGTCGGCTGAGGCGCGCCGGAGGTTTCGCCTGAGACCGAAAGATTGATCGTGAATGGTTGGTTGTAGTTCGAAGGTTCCGGCGTCACAACGAGGGTTCCCACAACAGAAGCGCCGTCAGGCGAGGCTCCGTTCGGCTCGTTCAGCAGCACCGTAACGGTTGTCCCTCCCGAGTTGGCGACGACGATGTCCGGGAAACCATCCGAGTTAACGTCGACAACGTTGACCGGAACGGAAATGGAACGCCCCGCCACATAGTCCACTTCGCCGTCAAATTGTCGGCTTCCCAGATTCATCATTACGGCGATAGCCGCCCCGTCAGTCATAACCATGTCTGGTTTGCCGTCGCGGTTCAGGTCGGCTACGGTAACCCACGAGTAGCGGTGAGAGATCGCGACGAACGCCGGCGATTGAAAAGTCCCGTTTCCGTTTCCATAGAAGATCGTGAGAGGGCCCATGCTTGCGCCAGGATCGGCGTCGGGCGCCAAAATGATGTCCGCATTGCCGTCCCCATCCAGGTCGGTGATCGCAGCGACGAAATCGCTGACCACCCCCGTGAGATCGACCGAATTCGAGTAAGTGAACGTCCCATCGCCGTTGCCGAGCCATATCTCCAGGTGATCGCCGTAGTCGAGAACCAGGTCCGGTTTCCCGTCATTGTTCAGGTCGCCCGCATTGAAATGTCCGGTACCGCCGGGCGATCGGAGGGCGGTGGTAACCGCTTGGAACGAGCCGTCCGCCTGCCCCAGCGAGACGACAATCTGGCCGCCGGTCACATCGACGGTATCCATGCGCCCGTCCTGATTGAAATCCGCCATGATCGGTGAAGTGTTCGGAACAGACACTGGCGTCGCGAACGTCCCATTTCCGGAGTTGATGGCAACCGATTGTGTGCCCGTGAATGCCTCGTTCTGTAGCCCGGCGCCCATGCTCAGATCGGGCTTTCCGTCGCCATTGAAGTCTCCGGCTTCAAGCGTGACGTTCGCGCCGGACGACGCGTAGCTCGTGTTCTGATCGGACCCGAGTGTGAACGTGCCGCTTCCATTCCCCAGAAGCAGTCGAGGAAAAGTTGCTGGCAGCGTGACGGCGATGTCCGGAAAGCTGTGTCCGGTGAAATTGGCAACTGCCGCCGCACCCGCTTCTTGGCCCATGTCGTAAAAGTCGGTGCTGACAAAGGTCCCGTCGCCCTTGCCGAGTAATATGACGATGCCCCCCTCGACAGCCATGGCCAGATCGACGTGGCCGTCGCCGTTAAAGTCTCCGACCACAGGTGTCGTGGGTAATTCGGAGTAGGGGCTTGTGGATCCTCCGCTGATCGTAGTGAGCGGAGTAGCAGCGAAAGACGGACCGCTCGCCCCAAGTGCCACGGCGATCCCGCTGGGCGTGATATACGTCAAATCCGGAATCCCGTCGCCGTTAAGGTCTGCCGCACTTACAAGTTGGTTCGATGAAGGAGCATTTCCCAGTGAGACCAAGGCCCCGAATGTCCCATCCGGGTTTCCAGGAAAATAGCCAAGCTGGCCGGGATAATACTCGACCAGCACGTCCAGATGTCCATCGCCGTTCACATCCACGGGCAGGAACGGGCCAGCGCTGGTTTGCAGCGAATATCGAGTAAAAGTCGGGAAGGTGCCGTCGCCTTTGCCGAGATAAACGAGGAACTCGGCCCCGAGGGAGTACGTTGTAAGAATGTCCAACTTGCCGTCGCCGTTGAGATCGCGGAGATAGACCCCGTCGCCCGTGTAAGTCAAAAGCGTGCCGTTAAGCGTAAAGCTACCCGAATCGTCGCCAAGCAGCGTGTAGATCGCGCCGTTTGCACGGTCCATGAGGGCCAAGTCTGGTTTGCCATCGCCATTGATGTCGCCGACGGCGAAAGGGCTCGTGAACCCCGGATACCCAGTCTCGGTGTTTGGTGTAAATGTTGTCAGAATCGGCGCCTGGAAAGTGCCGTCGCCATTGCCCACCAGGACCACGATATTGACTGTGAACTCGTCGTTACCTGCCAGCAGCACATCCGGTGTTCCGTCGCCGGTTACGTCGGCGACAGTAAGCGCGCAACATACACCCGGCGGCAGGCTAATATCCTCGCCGTGGCTGAAGGTTCCGTCTCCCCTCCCGAGAAGCACATGCAGCGTACGCTGGCCATAGTTTAAACCGTCGACATAAAGCAAATCGAGCTTCCCATCGTTGTTCACATCGGACGTAACGATGTCCAACGGGTCCGTGCTCGTAGGGATAAGTTCGGGATTCTTGAAGATCGTTGTCGTCGCCGCCCGCGCCGGGCTCAGCGAACACAACGCAAGGGCGAGTATTCCCAGGTGACGCACTACGCCGCTGAATGAACGTATCTGCATTCGGAATCCAGTCCACGCTCAGTTGCTGGCAAAGGGCGCAACTATAACATGGGAAAAGCAGGCGAAAGCAAGGGAACTATCGACTGAACCGCAATTATCGGATGGCATATTGACTTCATATTGGTCTGAGAACACAATAGGCGCCTTTTGAGCGACGGACGTCAGCTTTGGCGCCGGCCGTTCAGGGCTTCTCTCGTCTCTATGAGCGATACAAACTATCGTGGCAGGATGCTGGCTCAGCGAATGTCGGTTTGCGCGGCCCTGTTTGTAGCCATGCTCCTCTCTGCGTGCGGTGGAGGCAGTAGCGGCGGCAGCGGAGGCACAAATCCGCCGCCCGCGCCCGATTTTCGGTTGGGTTTCACTTCGTCTCCGGTCTCGATACCCGCCGGCCAGTCCGCAACGACGGGGATCACGGCGACCGCAATTGACGGTTTCTCCTCGCAGGTCTCTGTCCAAGTCACCACCTTGCCCTCCGGGATCACCGTTTCGCCGTCCAGCGGGAACTTGATTCTCGGCTCTCCGCTAACGCTTACTGTTTCGGTCGCAAGCGATTTGCCTCCGGGTACGTCAACTGTTGTCTTCACCGGAACTTCGGGTTCCCTAACCCACACTGCAAATCTTCAGGTGAAAGTCACGGCTGGCGGTGGTGGCGGTACTTTGTCGACGCGCACGAAGTACATCCGAACCGACGCCACGACGGAGTACTACCAGTGGGTAAATATGCATTGGGTCGTGCTTAACGCGGCGACGGGCTATCTCTTTGTTACCGATCCGCTTTCGAATCAAGTGTTCGTCATCGACCCCTCCACGGAGCAACGGATTGGGACGATCGCGGTCCCGGGCGCGTACAGTATTGACGAAACCCCCGACGGATCCGCTCTCTATATAGGGACGATGATCGGTGACGTTTACACAGTTGATCCCGCCACCAGGCAGGTCACGCATAGATATCTTGCAACGGAAATTGGACCCTATGGATACGAAGCACTCGTTGCTCTGCCTCTGGCAAATGGGAGTGTGGCACTTCTGGGGGAGGCGGGAGGCATCCCCAGTGTGGATGGTTCGAGCGGATTTGCAATATGGAATCCGACCAACAATTCGATCACGATGTACGGAACCGGAGGCATGGTTGGAGGACCGAGCCTCCCTCTGTGTGGGACCGCGCTTGGCTTGCACATCTTCGCATTTGTCCTTACGAGGGATCGCAACTCGATCCTCACGGGAGGCGGCGAAGGTGGGATCTGCGAGCTAGATACGACGACCGGCCAGTCTCAATCGCCCTCGATCAACGGGCACACGTTCAACATCTTCACATCACCGGATGGAAACTATCTGGCCGTGCCTCCTCCGGAGAACGGCCAGGATTTTGTGACGTTGTACAATGCACACACGCTCGCTCAAGTCGCGCAGATTTCCGTCTCTCCGGATGCCGATCTATCGTCCGCTGCCGGCCTCATCTTCAGCGCCGATTCGACTACACTCTTCGTTCCCGGCGCGACGATCGTCTACGCCTATAGCGTGGCGACAGGACAACAGATCGGTTGGATGCCGAATATCTTTGTCACATATACCAGCGGCGGCTTCGCAGTTGGGCCGCCCACAAATCCTTTCTATCAGGTGGCCGACGCCACGGGGTTACTCATGGGCCCTTTGGAAGAAGGCTTTGGATTTCTGGACAGCACGCAATTACGCACCGGGCCGGTCGGCACGGGATTCACGAACAACTACCTGAATCCGGATACCGGTCCGATCTCCGGCGGGACGTCAGTACAGTTTTCCGGTCCGGATACTCCGCTGACCGGAGTCTATTTCGATTCTCAGCCGGCGACGAACCTGACGGAGAGTTCGGGAATAATTTCTGCAACTACTCCGGCGGGAACGGCTGGACCCGCCGACGTGTACGTCTTGACGACCGATGGTGGCATGCAACTGATCCCGGATGGTTTCAGCTACGGGCCGTCGATACTCCAAGTCACGCCGGATCTCTCGACGGCAGAGGGCGGCGGAACAGGCGTCATTTACGGCTACGGATTCGGTGCCTTGAATGCTTCCACGATTCCGTCTGATTTGAGCGTCTCCGTCGGAGGAAAGCCTGCGACCATCGTCGGCTTCAATGCGAACGCGTACAACATTCTCGGGCAGCCTTTCCCTTTGCAATCGATCTGCTACACAATTCCACCCGGCTCCGTGGGATCAGCGGGCGTTACAGTCACAACCAGCTCCGGAAGCGCTACGGCCGCTGCTGGTTTGACGTATATTCCCGCCGCGCAAGAGTACCCCCTCGCGGGATCCGCTCTGGTGCAGGGCATATACGATCCAACACGCGATCTCTACTACTTCACCGACGCCAGCAAGATTCAAGTTTTTTCGTTGGCGCAAAAGCAGTGGCTCTCCCCAATCAGCATCCCGGCGCCGAACGGGGCGACGCAAAGACTCTGGGGACTCGCCCTCTCTCCGGACGGCAGCAAGCTCGCCGTCGCAGATGCTCAAGCCGGCGTAATTTACCTTGTCGACCCGGCGAATCCGTCGTCGGTGAAAACGTTCCCGCTGGGGTCCGTTCAGCAGGGAATTACCGTCGATCCGGGTGGCGTCGCCATGAGCGATTCGGGAATTGTCTATGTAACGACAGCGGTGGTCGGTGGTACGGGATTCAATAACTATTTCACGGTAGACACCAATACAGGCGCTGTGACGCCGATTGGTATCGCCGGCCCGGGTTTGGGTGCGAACGATATCTACCTCAGAACGGAGATCAGCGCGGACAATACTCGCGTCTTCTTTAATAACGACGGCTACGTCTTCAGCCTCGATACGGCCACAGGTACTGTCTTTTCCGCGAGCGCCGAATCGGGTTGCTGTTACGGCACCTATGATCTGGCCCTTTCCCAAAATCAGATCCAGTTCGCTGCGAGCGACTATCTCTACGACTCCGATCTCAATGCGGAGTCCTTCCTCACCTTGAATGACCGCGAGGCGCAGAGCGTTACGTACGTGTACGGAGACAAATTCAGCCCGGACGGCAGCCTGCTTTTCCAGCCATCGACGAATGGAATCGATATTTTCGACGGGCGAATCGGGAACTTGCGCGATCGCCTCGCGCTCCCGGTTGCTCTGTCACCCAATTACGATGCTTTGGTTGCGGATGGAAAGGACAATATCCTGCTTGCAATCACAGGGACGACTGGAAATGGCATCGCCGTCGTGGACTTGAGTTCCGTCGCCGAACCTCCGCCCTTGCCCTATGCAGCAGAGCTGTCTTCACAGCGCCCGGAGGAGGACCGAGCGAGTGCTCGGACTGCGCTCCTCCCCGCTGCGGCTCAAGCGAGTTCGAGCGCGAATCGCCGGGCTTCGGGCCCGCGGTCCATACCTCACCTGACTCGCGCGAACGATTTGACCCTCAAATGATTCCTTTCATGTCAGAGGCCAAGAGAGAGCTTTCAGAGGCACTTGAACCAGGGAGCAGTTTGCCCGAGAAGAAAAATTAATCCAGATAGTGACTTGTACGGATCCTTCACTTTAGTGGACACTGTTACGTTCCTGATTCTGCTTGGCATGCCAGGATAGGAGACACCGAACACTACGGGCGAGCCATCAAGATTCCTCCGACGCGCGCGAAATCCAGCCAAGAACGCAACTCCTGTCAACCGTAACCGGCGAAGTACCAGAGGACGTTCAGCGGGCGAAAAGATGTCGTCCACGTACACGTCACGTACACAACTTCGCCCAATTCAGCCGTTGTAGCGTTTGTATCCGCACTGAATTTTCAGTAAGTTGCGTGGAGTCAATCGGGCGGTGTATTCCGACTCCCGGCGCCCCTAGAGAGTTGAGGCGCAGCCAGAGAATAGCGTCCGAGTGCGCCGACAAGTCAGAGTAGTTGCGATCACTTACTCGAAACCTGCTTACGCAGGCTGCGGCTTGGCAAACGAGTGTTTCGCGCGGATAACGCAGGATTTCGCTCGGCAAGCCATTGCAGGGATTTGCCCCCGGCGTGCGCGTCAGGTTGATTACCCCTAAGGCTGATTTTCGGCAACACACTCGCAGGAGCGAGCATCCCTACTAAGAGCCTCGAACTCGGCCCCCCAGCCACGAACCACCACACAAAACCCCGACCCACCATCAGAAATAAGGAGAAACGAATGAAGCGGATCCTATTCGCAACGTCTCTGTTGTTGTTGTTCGCCTTCCTGGCGCCGGCGGCTTCGGCGCAAGTCACTGTCGGTGTCTATGGCGACTACACGCGCCTGGGGCAAACCAGCACGAATATGGCCGGCCTGGGAGCGCGCGTTGGCGTGCATGTGTTTCCGGAGACCATGCTGGAGGCTCAGATGACTTACGATTTCGACCAGGCCTTCACCGAGAGTTTCACAAACACGTCCGGCGGCGGCATCAGCGGCAGCGTCTACAACTCCAACGTGAAAATTCTGAAGGGTCTCGTCGGCCCCACATTTGAGACGCCCGGTCCGGTGAAACTTTTCATCACCGCCAAGGGCGGGTTTATCGACTTCATGTTTAATCCGAACCCCAATCTAGGATCCAGTTTCAACAGCAGCATCTCGAATCTTCGCGCCAACAATGTCGATGCGATGTTTTATCCCGGCGGAGGGTTGATTGCGTATATAGGGCCGGTGGGACTACGGCTCGAGGTGGGAGACGACATGTACTTCGCGGATGGAGCGCACAATAACCTGGCCGTGCAATTTGGCCCGACAATTCGCTTCTAGACCAACAGCGCCGCTGCCATGCAGCGCGGAAAGTGAGCGGTTTAGGCGCGGTGCGGCGAAGCTTGTTTCGTTGCTGCACCGTGCCGCGATGCGAATTCCACGACTTGGCGTCCCACACCGCCAAGCACATCCGCGGCTTTCGCGTCGATACAGTTTCCGTCGCGGTCGAAAAGCGGCTCGGTGGTGTTGAGTGACGCGCCGAGCGGCGTGGGCCATCCGCGCAGCGCGTGTACGATCGCGCGCAAAGCGTCCAGAGTGCTCACCGCGGCCTGCCATCCCGCGGCGGTGACCACGCATCCCACCGCTCGCCCGTCAAGATAGCAGCGCTCGTCGCCGCGCAAATCTTCCAGCAGGTCGAGCGCATTTTTCACCAAGCCGGAAACACCGCCATGATATCCGGGGCTGGCCACGATCAGTCCGTCGGCATGCCGTACCATCTCGATCAACTCGCGCTGCTCTTCGGTGCGCGTCTGATGCTCCGGGGCGAAATGCGGCAGCCGTACCAGGAACTGCCCATTGAAACAGTGCGTACGCGCCCCCGCTTCCTCCGCCGCCAGCAGCGCCAGCCGCAGCGCGCGATCGGTTGACGATGGGGTGCGCGTGGTTCCACCGATACCCACGACCAGCGGCTTACCCGCATTGGAGTGCGGAACGCTCACGTGAGCTCACTTCGCGCGTTGCCGTCGATCATGGCCGATCGTCTATTGCGTGTCATTGTCACGATTTGTTGTCGAGGCTCATTGTCGAAGCTCATCGCGCGCACAGATCCAGCACCTCCGCGATACGGTCGTGCACGAAATTCAGCTCCGCCGTGGAGATCACATACGGCGGCAGAATGTAAATCACATTGCCGAGCGGACGCAAGAGCACTCCTTTGTCGATGAAAAAGTCGTAGAGCTTCGGCCGCAGCTTGGAGAAATATCCCGCATCGCCGGCCTGCAGTTCCACCGCGGCCATCGTGCCGATGGATCGCACGTCGCCCACCGCGGGATGCTTTTGAATCGCTGACAGCCGCTCGCAATGAATTTTCGAGATGGCGTTGATACGCTCAAACACCGGCTCGCTCTGAAAAATCTTCAGGCTGGCCACTGCCGCTGCCGCCGCGATTGGATTCCCGGTGTACGAGTGCCCATGATAAAACGTTCGCGACGAGTCGTCTCCCAGGAACGCTTCGTGAATCTCGCGGGTGCAAATCGTCGCAGCCATCGGCAGCACGCCGCCGGTCAACCCTTTCGAAAGGCACATCAGATCGGGCACCACTCGCGCGATTTCGCACGCGAACATTCGGCCGCAGCGCCCGAAACCCGTCAGCACTTCGTCCGCGATCAACAGGACGCCAAACTCGGTGCACACCTGGCCCACGCGCCGCAAAAATTCCGCCGGATGGACGATCATGCCGCCCGCGCCCTGTAGCAGCGGCTCGACTATCACCGCGGCGATTTCATCGTGCTTTTCCTCGAGCAGCTTGCGCAGTTTACCGGTGCAATCAATGTTGCAGGTCGCGCGCTTTTTCCCCACCGGGCAGCGGTGGCAGTAAGCCGAATGCACGCGGTGCACTGGAAACAAGAGGCTCTGGAACGACTCCGTGAACCCGGAATCATCGCCCACTGACATTGCGCCCACGGTGTCGCCATGATACGCGTGCTCCAGTGCGACGATCGCGTGCTTCCGCGGGCGGCCGATGTTTTTCCAATATTGAACGGCCATCTTGATCGCCACTTCCACGGCCGTCGATCCATCGTCGGAAAAAAATATGTGTTCGAGTTGCGCGGGCAGATATTCTTGCAAGCGCGCGGCGAGCTCTTCCACCGTCTCGTTGGTTGTTCCGGCGAGCAGCACGTGGTCGATCCGCGCGGCCTGTTCCGCAATGGCCGCGACGATCGCGGGATGCCCATGGCCGTGCAAATTCACCCACCAGGACGAGATCCCGTCGATGATGCGCCGCCCGTCTTCGGTGTAGAGATACACGCCCTCGGCTCGTTTCACGCGAAGCGGCGCCGGTGCGGTGCTCTGTTGCGTGAACGGATGCCAGATCCGCAAGCCGGAGCTCATCGCTCGAACGCCCGATGGCTGAAATGTTTTTTATAGGCCGCCAGCAGCGCGCGCCGGTCGATCTTCTTGAGCAAAGGCAAAAAGCCGATCACCGGTATCTCTCCGTAATGCTCGATGGCTTTGCGATTCTCCTGATTCGGTTTGCCGACCAGAATCACGCCGCGAATTTCCAACCGGGCGGCGCGCAGAGCGGCCAGCGAAAGCAGCGTGTGGTTGATGGTGCCGAGCGATGTGCGCGAGACGAGCAGCACGGGAAAGCCGAGCTGGCGCATCAAGTCGGTCATAAGTTGCGTGTGATTGATCGGCACCAGCGTGCCGCCGGCGCCTTCAACGATCAAATTCTCGCGCGGAGGCATTTCCGGCGGCTTAATCTTCCGCAATTCGATCCGCGCGCCGGCCATGCGCGCCGCCAAATGGGGCGAGACGGGAGCCTTGAAGATGTAGCTTTCTGGCAACGTGCGGCTGCGCGGCAGCTGTGCCAGTCGCATGACCGTGCCTCGGTCCGTGCCCTCGCGCGACCCGGTCTGAATCGGCTTCCAGTAAATTGCGTCGAGCGCCGCGCAGAGCAGCGCGGAAACGGCGGTTTTCCCCACGCCCGTGTCCGTGCCGGCGACGAAAAACCGCTCAGGCATGCACAGCGCCAGTCGCCGTTCCAGACACTCGTCCAGAGAGGGGTCCGGCCGCCAACGCCGCTGCGTGCGCCGCACACGTGGTCCGCAGCACTTCCGCCAAGCGCTGCGTCTGCTCGCGCGTGACTCGGCTGGTCAGCGAAATCCTGATGCGCGCCGTTCCGGACGGCACCGTCGGCGGACGAATCGCTTTTGCCGCGAATCCCGCACGCTGCAATTCGTTCGCGGCATGCAGCGCCGCTTCATTGCTCCCGAGAATTACCGGCACAATGTGACTGGAACTCGAACCGCAATTGATTCCTGCCGCGAGCAGGGAAGCACGCAGCATTTCGGCCATTTCGCGCAGGTGCGCTCGCTCGCGGTTCGCTGTGCGCGCCAGGAGAAGGCCCGCACGAATCTGTCCGGCCATGTAGGGAGGCATCGCCGTGCTGAAAATAAACGTCCTCGCGCGATTGATCAAAAAATCTTTCAGGGCGCGCCCGCCGCAAACGAAGGCTCCCGTGCTCGCCAGCGCTTTCCCGCACGTGTGAACGGTCGCCAGCACACCGCGTTCGATTCCAAGCTCCGCGGCGACTCCGCATCCCGCGGGCCCGCAGACTCCGGTCGCGTGCGCTTCGTCAATCACCAGCGCCGCATCGTATTTTTCTGCCAACCGAGCCAATTGTCCGAGCGGAGCCACGTCGCCTTCCATGCTAAACACGCTTTCCGTTACGATCACCCGCGCGCCAGGCTTTTCCGCGAGTTCGCGCAGAGCGCTCTCGAGAAACTCGGCGTCGCGATGCGGATAAATCACCTTCGTCGCGCCGGAAAGCCGCATCCCGTCGATCAGACTCGCGTGGTTCCTTGCATCCGAGAACACAAAATCGCCAGCGCGCAGCAGGGAACTAAGCAGTCCAATGTTGGCGGCGTATCCCGAGCCAAAATAGAGCGCTGATTCCGTCCCGGCGAACTCCGAAAAATCCGACTCGAGTTCTTCCCATTCGCGCGCGTTTCCGGAGAGCAGCCGCGAACCGGTCGAACCGACTCGTGCGGAGTTCGCGATCGCTTCGATTGTGGCCCGCTTCATTCGCGGATCGTGGGCGAGTCCGAGGTAGTCGTTCGAGGAAAGGTCGATCCCGCCTGTTATTTCCAGCGTGCGAAACTGTGAAATCCCGCGCAGGGAGTCGATTTCTTGCGCGATGCGCCGATCGATTGTGTCTTCGCCCGCGCCGCCGTGATGCGTCTCAGGCACGCTGCAAAGCCCTCATCCCGAGATTTTCGAAAAGTCGCGCGTCCGAATCCGAATCCGGATTGGGAGTGGTCAGCAGCTTTTCGCCGGTGAAAATCGAATTCGCGCCCGCCAAAAAACAAAGCGCCACCGCCTCAGCGGACATCTGCCGCCGCCCAGCTGCCAGCCGCACCATCGACGCAGGCATCAAAATCCGCGCCGTCGCAATGGTGCGGACCATAATCAGCGGATCGAGTTCCTCCGCGTTGGCAAGCGGTGTGCCCTCGCCGCGCACCAGCATATTGATCGGGACGCTTTCCGGATGCGGATCGAGCCGCGCCAGTTGTTCCAGCAATCCGACGCGATCCTCGTCACTTTCGCCCATTCCCAGAATGCCGCCGCTGCAAACGGTAATGCCGGCTTTTCGCACATGTCCGATCGTACGCAGCCGGTCCTCATACACGCGGGTGGTGACGATGTCGCCATAAAATTCCGGGGAAGTGTCGAGATTGTGATTGTAAGCCGTGAGCCCGGCTTCCTTCAGACGAGCGGCCTGCGATTCGGTGAGCATTCCAAGCGTGCAGCAAACCTCCATATCGAGCGCCGCCACGCCGCGCACCATTTCCAGCACGCTATCGAATTCCTTGCCGTCATTCACCTGGCGCCACGCGGCGCCCATGCAGAATCGCGTCGCGCCCTCGTCTTTTGCGCGCCGCGCTGCGCGCAGCACCTCGGCGGGGTTCATCAGCGATTCGCGCGACACGTCGGTTTTGTAATGCGCGCTCTGCGAACAATACGCGCAGTCCTCGGGGCATCCTCCCGTTTTGATGGAGAGCAGGCGGCACATCTGCACTTCGTTCGCGCGGTGAAACTCACGGTGCGCCAGCTGCGCCTGAAAAATCAGCTCGGGCAACGGCAGGCGGCAAATCTCCCGAATTTCGTCGCGCGTCCAGTCGTGGCGAATGGTCATCAAAAAACGTCCTCGCTTCAGCTGTTAAAGATAGCAAACTCCGCTTCGAACCATCGCGACAAATCTAGTTCGCGACGCCTCACGCCCGCACGCGCGCAAATCGCGCGCACAAACCGCAACTTTGGTTTAGCATGGGCGCCGCAGCTCAAACGAAAGGGAATGCGAACTAAATACCGATGGACGATCTCACCCGCGTGCCCGCAACCGACCCCACGGAACTGTTCCGTGTGCGGGACGGGCTGTACGGCCCGGAAATGCTGGGCGCGGCGGTGATTGGCCTCGATCTCTTTACGTGGCTCGCGAAAGCGCCGTCAGACGCGATAGCAATCTGCTCGGCGCTCGGCTTGGCCGAGCGTCCAGCGGACGTGATGCTCACACTATTTTGCGCCATGGGGCTGCTGGAAAATCGCGCCGGCGTTTTTGACGTCACCGAAAAAGCGCGCGAGTTTCTGGTCCGCGATTCGCCCTGGTTCCTCGGACCGTTTTATTCCTCGTTCGCCGAGCGCCCCGTCGCGCAGAATCTGCTGGAGGTTCTGCGCACCGGCAAGCCCTCCGTTTGGGCCAGCTACAAGAAGCGCAAGCCTTGGGCGCAGGCCATGGAGGACGACTCGTTCGCCAAAGAATTCACGGCCATCATGGACGCGCGCGGACTTTATCTCGGACCAGCCATGGCGGGCCAGCTCGATCTGAGCGCGCATCATCAGGTCCTCGATATCGGCGGAGGCTCGGGGATTTACGCCTGCTGTTTGGTCGCGGCGCACCCGCACCTGCGCGCGGCGGTGGTTGAAAAGCCGCCGGTCGATTGCGTTTCGCGCCAGTGCATTTCGCGCCGCGGCTATTCGGAGCGTGTAAACGTTGTCACCGGCGATATGTTCGGCGGCCCGCTACCCGCGGGATTCGACGCGCATCTCTGGTCCAACGCTCTGCACGACTGGGACGCGCCAACCGTGAAGGCGCTGCTCGCCAAATCGTTTGCTGCGCTGCCGCCCGGAGGCATGGTGGTTATTCACGACGCGCACATCAATCGCCAGAAAAACGGCCCACTGGCCGTGGCCGCGTATTCGGTTTTCTTGATGGCCTCCACAGAAGGGAAGTGCTACTCGATTGGCGAGCTGGAGACTATCCTCATCGAAATCGGATTCGAAAATTTCCACTCGCACCAAACCGCGGTCGACCACAGCGTAATCACCGCTCGCAAGCCAAATACGTAAGTTGCGCGCCGGACGCTGGGGACGGCGCGCAAATGACGCCGTTTCGCAGAGCCGTGGCGGTGCAGAGCTTCGCTTGAGCTCGGCAGGAGTTTGCGAATATAGCGGAGTGCGCGGTACAGTCTGCAAAGTGAATCCTCACGGGTGACCATCGATCTGAGAGAGAATCTCTCGCAGCCGCCATCAAAGCACCGTCCGAATCGCCAAAAGCACCGCCAACGCAAACAGAAAGTATCCGAAATAAACTTTCATCTTTTTCTTATCGACGTTGATGCTTTTCCGCGCGCCAAGTTGTCCGGCAAGAAAAACGCCCGGCGCCAGCGCCAGAGCGATCTTCCAATCGCAGTGTCCCGCTTTCAGATGGCCGAGGAACCCGCCGGAGGCGGTCACACCGACCATAAACGCCGAGCTACCCACGGCGACGTTCATCGGCACGTGAAACAGCAGCACCATCATCGGAATTTTTAGGATGCCGCCGCCAATGCCGATCAATCCGCTGAGTCCTCCCACCACTAAACATACCGGCAGGGCAATCGCCAAATTGATTTGATAGCTTTCAAAGCCCAGATGGCGATACCACAGATGAGGTCGCGACGCCTCCGGCGCGTCAACCGGCTTGGGTTTGAATCCCTTGACCATGAAGTAGGCGGCGAAGCCGATGACCGCGGCGAAGAGGATTGTCAGCGTGTGTCCGCTAAAATGCCCGGAGTAAAGTCCTCCGAGAAATCCGCCCACGGTCGTGGCTGCCTCCATCACCAACGCCATGGCCCAATCCACCATTTTTGCTTTTCGGAAAACCAAGGTCGACGAAAGGGAAGTAACCAGAATCAGGAACAGGCTGGTAGCGGCCGCGACGTGAAAGTCGATATGGAAGAAAAGCTGCATGGGCAGGTAGAGGGTCCCTCCGCCAAGTCCCAGGGCTGAGAAGACCAGGGCGGTTAGGAACATGGCCGCGTACAGGAAGAAGAAGGTAAACAGCGCCATTGCGACGACCTAGACCTTTCATGCGCATTGCGTTGAACAGGACTGCCAGCTCTTTTCCCGCGAATACCGCCGAATTCTTTCTTCACCTCCGTGATCTCCATGCGCTGCGATTTCTATGCGCTGAATCGTCGGCGCTCAGCCCGTGTACACGTACGAGTAGCCGTGCTCCTGGGCCCGGTTCACCGCCACAATTCCGGCCGGCACGATCCGCGCGTTTGGAATCAGGTTGGCGGCGAACTGCTGGTAAACCGCATCGGTGTTACTGCCAGTAGCGCGCGCGATGATGCCGCACACGCTGAGCGCGGACATCTGGCAAAGGGCGAAGTGCGCGCCGCGCTTTATCAAGCCGCCCATGAGGTCCGCCGACTCGGTGCTGTCGCCAACGAACACGTTTCCGAGACTCGTTCGCGTGAAGATGCGATCGAACCAGTCGTCCATGCGATTTGTGAAGGGTTGGCCGGTCTTCGGATCGCTGAACTCGGCTTGGTCGGTGAGCTCTTTGCCGTATTTTTCCCAGATGATGTTGCTGAAGCCAAACGGGGTGGCGCGGTGCCTCATGACGATGACAACGGCGAGATCACCGTTCTTCAGCCCGTAAGACCGTTCGTTGGCCTCGAAATAATTTTTCGCGAAGCGCAGACCCATACCCAGGCCATCCGCTGTGGTGGCGTCGAACACAAAACGATGCCGCCCGGGAATCTGGTCGAGCCAAGCGTCCTGCGCGTCCTCGACGGGACGCCACGGCGCGTCCGCCGCAGCGCGCGCCACGCCAGTCGAGCCAATCGCAGCGGTCCCTGCGATGCCAATTCCCGCGCCAAGCCGGGCGAGAAACGATCGCCGCTCCAGGCGTGGCTCGTTGCGTTTTCGGTTCATGAGAACCCCTCCCCTCGGACAGGGAATCGAACAGCCTTATGCGCCGCACTTCAGAACGGCGGCGAATCCCGCTGCGCTCGCAAGCGCTGGCGAAGGCCGCCGCTCGAAACAAAAGATCCGGGAAGCGGTAGGCTCACACTGAACGGGCGCGAATTTTGCCGCTCAGATGAGCGCCGGAGGACGCATTCACGTGGCGCGAGGCGAAGCGTTCCCCGTGGACGGCATAAATGTCGGGCACCGGGCTGGTCGCCCGCGGCTGGGAGTTAAGTGGGCTGGTGGCTGGGTAGCTCGCGAATGCGGCATTACAGCGACCTAGACGGGCAGAGACAGATTTGAAAATCCGCGTTTGCCAATGCCGTAGCGCGGCTCCCTCCGTCAGAAAGCAACTGTCTGAATAGCAGTTGACGCTGCCGTGGAAAATCGGGTGGAAGTCTGAATTAGAGCCCGGGGAACCAAGGGCCATGCTTCGGTTTTACACCCGAGCCGGAATAGGTAAAAAACTCTGCAGATACGTGCTTGCTGTGCTTTGTGAATCGGAGACTTTGTGAGCGGCGACTGAAAGAAAAAAAAGGCGCGGCCGTGGCCGCGCCCTTGGCATTTTTCTGCGAACGAATCTGGGTGGAGTCTTTTGGCTATCGCGATGCCGCTGCCACCGGTTTAGTGTTTGAACGCGCCTGCTCGATTTGCGCCAGGCCTTCGAGCAGATCGTCCACAAGATCCTCGTGATTTTCGCATCCCGGCGAAAGCCGCAACAGCATGTCCGAAAGGCCCAGCTCAGCGCGCGCTTCGGCGGGAATCGATGCGTGGGTCATCGACGCGGGATGGCAAATCAGCGACTTCACTCCGCCCAGGCTTTCGGCCAGTGTGAAATAGCGCCGTGAGGACGAAAATGCCACCACCTCGTCCGTCGTTCCCGCCAGCTCGATGGAAACCATGCCGCCAAATCCGGACATTTGCCGCCGGGCAATCTCGTATCCCGGATGTTCGGGCAGACCTGGATAATAAACGCGCCGCACCAGCGGATGGCTTTTCAAGGCGTTCGCAATCGCCGCCGCATTTTCCTCGTGCCGCTGCATGCGCAGCTCGAGAGTCTTCAGCCCGCGCAGGGTGAGCCAACAATCGAACGGCGAGGGAATGGCACCGGTGGCGTTCTGCAGATACTTTACCGGCTCGAAAACCGCAGGATCTTTCGCCAGTACGGCGCCTTGCACCACGTCCGAGTGACCAGCCAGATATTTCGTTACGCTGTGAACTACCAGGTCCGCGCCCAGGTCAAAGGGCTGCTGGAACACCGGTGTCGCAAACGTGTTGTCCACCACCATCAGCGCGCCGTGCTCGTGGGCGATTTTTCCGATGGCCTCGATATCGGTGATCAGCAGCCGCGGGTTCGTGGGGGTTTCGATCCAGACGATCCGCGTGTGCGAGTTCGCCGCCGCTTTCACCGTCTTCAGGTCGCCCGTATCGATCTGCCGCACCACAACGCCGATTGGCTGAAACACGCGGTTGAGAATCCGGTACGTCCCGCCATAAACGTCGAGTGGAATGATGACTTCATCGCCCGGCCGCAGGTACGCCTGTAAGATTGCATTCTCCGCCGCCAGCCCGGACGCATACGCCGCCGCGAACTGCACGCCTTCAAGTTCCGCCAGCACAGTTTCCAACCGCTCGCGCGTGGGATTATTCGTCCGCGAGTAGGAGTAGCCTTTGTCCTGTCCCGGCGCTTCCTGCTCGTAGGTGGAAGTCTGAAATATCGGAGCGATTAGCGAGCCGGTTTCCGGTTCTGACGGCTGCCCCGCGTGGATTGTTTTCGTGGCGAATTTCATCTTCTTGCTTCCTTACGTGCGCCCTTGGGGCGACGCGACAGCTTCAAATGAGACGAAGCTTGCGCGCAAGCATCGGCTGCCTCAAACGCCTACACTCACGCGCAGCTTCCAATGTTGGGAGTTGAATCGTCAAGCGACCCCGCGAAGCGGAGCCATTTGAGATCTTATCTCTCCCTGCTCTCCGTCTTCGCCTTGCGACGAAGGCCGGAGCCCTTTTACGGGCAGGAATTAGCACCTTGGCACTTGCACCAGGTTGCTGTGGCTTCTTCGGGCCTGTACCCTCTGCCACTCTGGATAAGCGCTGCCGATTAAGCAGCAACGGAATCGTAACAAATGCCCATATTCTTGGTCAAGAACGAACCCTCTCCCCAGAAAATTGCTGCGACGCAAGTTAAGGCCGGTCGGCATGTTACTGGGGTGGTAATTCCCAGGCGACGAGCGCCATCAAAGCTGTAGACATCGCGTTCGCACCCAGCTCTAATTGTGTGAGTACTAGAACCTATCCGAGTGTTTCCATGGGCTGGGGGAATCTGCATGAGACACGCAGCGATGCTCTTGGGTGCCGTGTTGCTGTTTGCATTTGGGGCCGGCGCGCAAACCAGCGCGACGTCTCTGCCGCCGTCGGGCTCCGCCATGGCCACGTCCGGCCCGCAGCTCTTTGCGATGGCTTCGCCCGAACCCGCTGCCGAACCGTTCGGATTCGGACATAAGTTTCTTCCCGGCGCGGGGGGCAACCAGCCGATCTACGGCATCATGCCCGATTACAACTGGCAGGTGTACGGCGGCTTCACCTATACCCGCTTCTATGAAGCTCCCGGCACCGTCTCCAATTTGGCGGGTCTCGATTTCGCTGTCGCGTATTACCCGCATATTCGCTGGATCGCGGGAGAGGGCGACCTCAGCGCTACGTTTGGTTCGCAGTCCGGGCAAAGCTCCGATCTGGTGACCGCCATGGGCGGGGTGAAAGCGCGCTGGCCCGCCGGGAGCGGCACAAATTTCTGGGTTCACGGACTGGCCGGCACCGCGTACTTGTCGCCAAAGACCGTCTACGGGGGGCAGCACTCGTTCAGCTATGAATTTGGCGCCGGCGCCGATTTGACGCCCCGGCGTTCGCGAGTTTCTTATCGCGTAGAAGCCGATATCGTCGGAACGTTCTTTTTCGGCACCTACCAATACAGCCCGAAGGTCACCGCTGGAATCGTCTACCGCTTCTAAGCCGGCTTGCGACTCGTCTAGAGCTTGTAACCGATCTTGCGCACGAAATCGTGCCGCGTTTTTGCTTCCTCCGCGGATTCAACGCCGTTGGGAGGTTCGCCGTCCACCACGCCCAGGATGGCGCGGCCCTGGCTCGTTTGGGCGACGATCACTTCGACTGGATTCGCGGTGGCGCAAAAAACGGCGCACACTTCGAAGCAGTCGCGCACGCGCCCAAGCAGGTTGATGGGATACGCATTGCGGATGAGCAGCACGAAGGCGTGCCCTGCGCCGAGGGCCTGCGCGTTGGCGATGGCCGCGCTGCGAAGTTCGCCGTCATTCGCTTCGATGCGAATGAGCCGCGGCCCGGATGCTTCGTTGAAGGCCACAGCGAATTTGGCGCCGGGCACGGTGTTGACCACGACCTCGTACAAATCTTCGGCAGTCTTGATGAAATGAGAATGGCCGAGAATCAAATTCGCGCCATCGGGGATTTGCATGGGTACAGCGTGAAGCTCCATTTTTTCATGCCTCTTTTGTAAAAGTTTCCCACATTCGGAACGCGGCGAAAATTTCGCGAAGCCGCAAACACGAGAAAGCCCAGCAGTCGCAGCGAAAAGTCGATTTCCAAACTCCTGCGACATTGGCAGTGCGCGTGCACGCAATAAAATGAATCGAGCGCAGCGCAACGCGCATCGAAGCAGCATACAGAAGGCAGCAGCAGCCCAGCGGGCAAATCGTCCGAAGAGGGCGAGCCGGGAAACGAGTTTGTGTGATCATTCGGACATTGCATCAGGCCAAGCGGTTCCTGCGGATCCTTTTTGGCTTCACGCTGCTGATCGCCGGGATCGCAATGATTGCCACGCCCGGCCCGGGCTGGCTGACGATTCTACTGGCTTTGGGCGTTCTGGCGGCGGAATTCGTTTGGGCACGGCGGCTGCTCGATCGGCTCAAGCTCGAGGCCGACCGCCTTCGCAATTCCGTGTTTCCTCCGGCGAACACCGACCGCGCCGTCTAAGCCATCCCGCGCGAGTTTGTCCAGCGTCAGCTTTCCACCTTTCCATTTCCCGCGAAACCCCAACTGTGTTCTGATTGCGTTGCGCGCCGTGTGATCGCCGCCCCAGCGGGCGATTTACCCAGCGCAGAACGTTGCTAGCGGAGGGAACCTGGTGGCGAGCGACGAAAACAATCAAGGCGGTCCAGTGGCAACACGTTGGAAAGGGAAGTGGGCGCTGGTTACCGGCGCGAGCGCGGGAATCGGTACGGCGCTGGCAGAGCAACTCGCTGCCGGCGGGGCAAATCTGGTCCTGACGGCGCGGCGCGTGGATCGTTTGCAGAAATTGGCCGCCGAGCTGAGCGCGCGGCACGGCGTCAGCGTCGAGGTTTTCGCCGCTGACCTGACGCGCGCGGAAGCGCCGGCGGCGATCCACGCGTTCACTGAGGGCAAGCGCATCGAAATCGAGCTGCTGATCAACAACGCCGGCTTCGGCGCGTTCGGGTACACGCACGAGATCGAGGAAGCGCGCCTGACCGATATGATCGACGTGAATTGCAGCGCGGTGGTGCGAATGACCCGTATTTACCTGCCGAGAATGGTGGAGCGCCGCAGCGGAGACATCCTGATAGTCGCGTCGACGGCTGCTTTTCAGCCCGTGCCGTTCATTGCCGCGTATGCCGCCACGAAGGCTTTCGACTTGATCTTCGCTGAGGGCCTGGCGGAAGAGGTGCGCGGATTCGGCGTGCGCGTGTGCGCGCTGTGTCCCGGTTCGACCAGCACGGAATTCCAGCAGGTGGCGCATCAGCCCGACCGTGCCTTTCGTTTCGCCGAAAGCGCGGACAAAGTCGCGCGCGTTGGATTGGAAGGCCTCGCGCAAGAGAAGAGCAGCGTGATTTCCGGCGGACGCAACCGCTGGATGGTATTCGGCGAGCGGTTTGCGCCGCGCGCGTTCGTCGCCAAGATGGCCGCGAAGGTGATGGGCCCGGAAGACGCGAAAAGCTGAGAGCGGCGCCGCGGAAGAGGCGAAGAGCAGACGAAGAAATTGATGCGCCGGGACGTACCGGGTAGACAGGTGCTCCGCTATTTGTTTTCTGCGACTTAGGTGCGCTTCTACTCGATCGACTGTGCCGGGTAACCACCCCACAACGCGCATCGTTTTGGAGACTCCGGCTAACCACCCCAGAACGCGGAGCGTTTCGGGGAGCCCGCGCAGAAATGGCCCGCTGGCTCTGAAAAAAGCGCGCCGAAAACAGAAAAAGAAAATGCACCGGGAAGTTCCGCCCTTGCATGTGCTCGGTCGTTTGTTTTCTGAGACTTACATGTGTGCGAGGTCGATTGACCGTTCCGCCCCGTGCGATGCGGTGGCAGCGAACAACAGGCGACGACTTCGCGCGGATGGACCGGCGCGAAAGGTAGCGCGCTCCCGCGCGCGTCCTAATGGCGGATCTAAAGCTCCGCCCCCTAAAGTGCACGATACAAGTGCTGCGCGCGTCGGAATGCCGGGGGTGAACCTTCGGATGCCTGCCGCGTCCGAGGATCGGAGCCCACCGGCTCGCGCTAGGGTGCTTCCGGCTCGGTTTGTGGCGAACGAACGGCGACGCGCTCCCGCGCGCGTTGCAATGGCGGGCCCGAGGAGGCTGTGCGATGGCAGCAACGCGGGTGCCTCAGCGGCTAAAGCCGCGTTGATGTAGCGGCGCTTCAGGCACGGTTGAAACCATGCCCTGACGCAAACAAGTGTTCCCCCCGCGCACACTCGCAAGCTTCGCCTTTCTGAAAGGCACGGAGCGACTGCTGCGCGCGGATTTTCGGCGGGGTACCCGCCTGCTTCGCTTGGCGCGAGCCTGGCGCGCATCGTCTGCATCGGGGACACCGGAGGTCGCGTTGTTGGCGATTTTCGGTGAGTGCCAGCGCGGCCCGCACACTTTCGCCCCGCCGGAGCGCGGAAACCGGAGCTCGCCAAGCTGACGAATTTTTGTTTCACGGTCATGAGTCCAGATCAACGGTAGCAAAATTGGTGGGACAGGTTTCTACTGGTCAGAAGTACAGTTCTAGAACCCTGGCCTGTGGGCATGACCGAACGGCCCCACGCTCGCAAACCGAGCATGGGGCACCCTCAAGTACTACTCAGGAGTAACGTAGTGCGATGGTATGATCCTCAGCGAATTGGGCAAATCGACGGCAAGAGCTTGGGCCACCCGCCGTATCCATTGATTGCCGTTTGTTGTTACCCATAATGGTTGGTATCGCGGGGGGTTAACACCGATAATATTTTTCTGGAAGCGCCCAGTCGGAGCAATTAGCGGGCCCGCTCCTTACTTGCTGGACAGGACGATGTATCCAGCCACGGCATCCCGATTAATTTGAATCGCCTGTTCGCCAGCGCGCGAAGACGCAACGATGTATGTGCTGGTGGTTTCTAGGATGAGTCGATAAGGAATCGATTCATTACCTGAGGGGCCAGCGACCAGGTGAGTGACCTCCTTGTCACTCTGCGAGCGGAACAGGAATTCCACGGACATAGGCTTCCCGCCACCGATGGCGTAAGGTATCTGCGAGTAGGTGTTTTCGACAAAGTACCCAACGTATAGGAAAAAGAAGAGCAGAGACACTGCGCTTGCCAAGGCGACGCGAGCTAACGTCGTACGTCGAATCGGTGGCGCTAACGACGGCAGAATCGAGGCTCCACTGTCGACTGCGGAGAGAGCGTAAGAGGTCCCCAGCGCCAGCAGGGTTAAAGAAACAAACATCCAGCGGTCTGTCTAGATCAGATTGTCCTTGAAGGTGGCTGGTATGAAAATCGAGGTGAAAGCAACAATAAATATATTGCAAAACGTCACTACCACTATGACTTTCCACGCGATGCCTACGAGTGTCGCAACTGCGTGACGAGCCTTGGCGAAGAAGCCGGTGGTTGGAAAAGCACGAAGTTTGAAATCTTCAAATTGGAGATGCGTAAAGGCGAGCGCGAAGTGCGCGAGCAGTATCGGCCCAAGAGCTAGGATTCCAGCAGCGATGTACTGCGTTCGCAGAAATTCTATCGGGAATATTCCGTAGCGTGACAGGTGCAGAAGCACTACGAGAAATCCACAGACATAAAAATGACGCCGAGTGCAAAAATCGCTGTTTGTGTCAAAGTTCTGACTGCGAATCGCATTTTACCGCTGAGTATACCCTAAAGTGAGCATCGTCTCGCTGTGCTGTCGGGAGTCTGAGAACGAGGACGCCCACCGTCGCCACAGAGTTCAACGTCTCGTGTGCGGCCCGACCAGATTGTTGAATGTGTCTTGGTTCGCGCATTTTTCGCCATGCATCTCACGTGTGGTTACCGATGTGGTTGGTGTATACGCCGAGCGGTGCTACGGCCTTTCACGCCTGCACTTCGCGATCAAGCGTCAGGAACGCACGCTTAAAATTCCGAGCGTTGAGAACCCCGCGGGGTCTGTGCGGGAGCCGTCGCCGACGTGTTGTGCGCCATTTTGGGCGGCGGCTTGGTCCACTACGGGCAAGTCAAGCGAGAAGCTGCTCAGTCGGCGAGATTCCGTATTTGTTGCGCGCAATGCCACAGGAGAAATTGTGCTTGGATGCACCACCCGTCTATCGTCTGCTTACGCGCGGTGGCGGCATAGCGTGGTACTGTTGAGTCTCTGGCAAGCAGGTTTTCCCCGTCACTGAACTGACATCACCGAACACACCCTACAGAATAAACGCCACCAAACTGGGTCGACGGAACTGGCACCACAGAACTGGCGCCACGGAACCAACACCACAGAACGAACATCAGAGAACGAACACCACAGATCCGGCACAACAGAACGGGCACCACAGAGCTGGCACCGGAACGCAAAGGAGATTTGCAAATGGCTAAAAATTTGGAAGGGAAGACTGCATTGGTAACGGGCGGGTCGCGCGGAATCGGCGCTGCAATCGCGAAGCGCCTGGCGGCGGAGGGAGCGAAGGTAGCCATCACCTACACGAAAGGCGCCGACGCGGCTGCGGGGGTAGTCCAGGCGATCGAAGGCGCGGGAGGCAAGGCGATCGCGATTAGGGCGGACGCGACCGATGCGAGCGCCGTGCAAGCAGCAGTGGCGAAGACGGTGGCGACGTTCGGCGGACTCGATGTGCTGGTGAACAACGCCGGCACGGCGGTTCCCAAGAAATTCGAGGAAGCCACGCTGGAGGAGCTGGATCGACTGATCGACCTAAACATTCGCGGCACGTTCATCGCGACACATGCGGCGCTGAAGCAAATGAAGAACGGCGGCCGCATTGTGACCATGGGTTCGTGCGTGGGCGAACGGAACATGACGCCCGGCCTGGCGGCGTACGCGGCCACCAAGGGAGCGGTGAAAATGTTCGCGCAGAGCTTGTCGAGAGAGGTCGGGGACCGGGGAATTACGGTGAATAACATCCAGCCGGGGCCGATTGACACGGATTTGAATCCGGCCGCGGGCGAATGGGCCGTGCCGCAGAAGGCCAACACGGCGCTGAATCGGTACGGATCGGTTGATGAAGTGGCGGCGTTGGTGGCGTTTGTGGCTGGGCCGGAGGCGTCATTTATTACTGGCGCGAACCTGACGATTGATGGCGGGACTAATGCTTAATGGGGCTTAACGGGTGCCCGACGGGAGCTTAACGGCGCTTAGGGGCGAGTTATCGACGGGCTGTGGAGGGATTTTCGTCGTGAGCTAGAACCACATTTCCTGCGGTCGCTGGGAGAGACGGGACCATCCAGCGGAAGAGCAATGTGGCAGCGAGGCCGCCGGCGAGCTGCGCGACGATAAAGAGCGGTGCGTCGATGGGGCGAATGCCGGCGAAGGTGTTGCTCAAGCAGCGCGCGATGGTGACGGCGGGATTGGCAAAGGAAGTGGAGGCGGTGAACCAGTACGCGGAGGTGATGTAGCCGCCGACTGCGAAGCTGACCATTGGAGAGCGGAAGCGGCTGCAGCCCCAAATCACGGCGAGCAAACCAAAGGTGGCGATGAATTCGCTTAAGAACTGAGCTGGTCCGCTGCGCACGTGACGCGAAATCGAAATGAGCGGAAGCGAGAACATGGCGTTGGCGGCGATTGTGCCGGTGATGCCTCCGGCAAATTGGGCCGGGATGTAAACGGCGCATTCGCGCCAGGAAATGCCCTGCTCGATAGCGTCGCAGAGCGACACGACGGGATTGAGATGCGCGCCGGAAATGGGGCCGAAGGCGAGGATCAGCGCGACGAGCGCGGCGCCCGTGGCAACGGTGTTGGCGAGCAGCGCCAGTCCGACGTTTCCGCCGGCCAGGCGCTCGGCCATGATGCCGGAGCCAACCACAGCGGCAACGAGAAACGCCGTGCCCAGAAATTCCGAGACGGCGCGGGCGGGCAGAGTGGATGTCATTCGTGGCCGATGCGGTCGATTTCGCGTTTGATGGCGAGCTTGTCCAGGCTGGCTAGCGGTAAGGAGAGAAAAAGACTGATGCGGCGATCGAGGGCCACGAAAGCATCGCGGAAGGCTTTGTCAATTTGCTCTGGCTTTCCGGCGATGCTGGCGGGGTCGGGGACGCCCCAATGCGCGGTCATGGGCTGGCCGGGCCAGACGGGGCAGATTCCCCTGGCGGCGTTGTCGCAGACGGTGAAGACGAAGTCCATTTTGGGCGCGCCGGGCTGGGCGAATTCGTCCCAGTTTTTGCTGCGCGCGCCAGCGGCCGGCAGGTGAGCGCGTTCGAGTTGCTTGAGAGCCTCGGGGCGAACGAAGCCGGAGGGGCGGCTGCCCGCGCTGTAGGCGGTGAAATGCGGGCGGCCTTTGGCGTTCATGATGGCTTCGGCCATGATGGAGCGGGCGGAATTGCCGGTGCAGAGGAACAGCACGTTGTAATGATTTTGCACATTCAGCTTCGGGCGGTTCCGGCAGTCGATGCGGCATTTTCCCCGGCGCGGGTTGGTTTTGCGGCGCGAATGAAGGCGCTGAGGAATTTGCCGTCGATGTGCGGCGCGATCGTGTTTGGATCAAGGCCGGCGGAAGCGAGGAACTCGCGAGCGTCATCGGCTTTGTAGACACGGGTAGGCTCGATGTCGACGTGGTCGAATCCGGCAGCGGCGAGCTTGGCGCGGTAATCGGCTTCGTCGAGCGCGCCGGCGACGCAGCCGATCCACAAGAGCACGCTTTGACGGATTGCGGCGGTGATCTCGCCACGGGTGACGACGTCTGAAACGGCGAAGCGGCCGCCCGGTTTGAGCACGCGAAAGGCTTCGCGCAGTACTTGCGCTTTGTCGGAGGAAAGATTGATCACGCAGTTGGAGATGATTACGTCAACGGAATTGTCGGGCAGGGGAATGCGTTCGATTTCGCCCTTCAGGAATTCGACGTTGGCTACGCCCCCTTTGCGCTGATTTTCGCGGGCGAGCGCCAACATTTCGTCGGTCATATCGAGACCGTAGGCTTTGCCGGTGGGGCCGACGCGGCGCGCGGAAAGAAGGACGTCGATGCCGCCGCCGGAGCCGAGATCAAGCACCGTCTCGCCGGGACGCAACTCGGCGAGAGCTGTTGGATTGCCGCAGCCGAGCGAGGCGCGCAGAGCTTCTTCGGGAATCGCGGCGGCATCGGTGGCGCTGTAGAGATTGGCAGTGATGGCGTCGCAGCAGGACGCCGCCGGGCCGCAGCAGGGTTTGTCACCGGCTTGCGCCTGGCGCGCGAGTTCGCCATATTTTTCGCGAACGACATCTTTGATCGGCGGATTGGATTCAAGATCGGCGGCCGGATCAGCCATGGAAGCGGCTCCTATTTGCAGATTTGGATGATTTCGCGCGGGTTCAGCGCTTTGTTGCGCGTGCAACATTCGGAGTACAGAAAGCCGAGCAGCTGCTGCAGCGCGTCAGTATTTGCGGTGTAGCGCAGGAAAGTGCTTTCGCGCCGCACGTTGACCAAGCCTTCGCTTTTGAGCTTGTCGAGATGATGCGACAGGGTGGAGTTGGGAATGTCGAGCTCGTTTTGAATGTCGCCGACCACCAGGCCCTCCGGGTGGGCGGAAAGCAAAAGCTGCATGATGCGCAGGCGCGGCTCGGTGCCCATGGCCGAGAACATGTCGGCGAAGCGGGCCACTTGATCGGAGCTGATCTTGGAAGGCGCGTGGGAAGTAGGGCTCATATTTCCATTATTGCGGAAATATGGAATGAAGTCAAGGCGAGTTCGGCATTTTAGTCTCTCGGGTAAAGACCTGGTACTAAGGCCAACTAAGGTATAGCCGGTACGAGGAATCGGGTGTACGCCCGCTTGAACGGTTTACATCCGGCTGAGAGTATCAGAACAGGGACTTATTCCGCAGCCCGTCCTAGGAGATCGGCATGTCAGCTGAAAACGCAGGCTTATTTGACCTCGGTTTAGACCCCGGAACTGAGAATTCGTCAACGAAAAAACGGGTGTTTCCGCTGAGAATGCGAAGGAACCCAGCGGACAGAGATCTCGAGGACGCACTATCCTCAGCGCTGTTGGCGGGGGATAAAGAGCTGGAGCAGGTGGTGCGCAGGCTCGATTCGATTTCCCGGAATCTGCTGCCGGGAAAAGGGCGCCACCAGAGGCAGCGGCTCGAGTCAGAGACCGCGGCATGGAGCGAAGTAAAGCAGACTTTGGTCGAGAGGGGGCTGCGCAACCTGGCACTCTCGGATGACCTCACTTGTTTATACAACCGGCGCGGCTTCTATGCCGCGGCCACGCACCAATTGAAGATCGCGCACCGAAACAAAGATCAGACGATGCTGCTGTTCTGCGATGTAGACGGTCTGAAAGAGATCAACGACACTTTTGGGCATCGCGAAGGGGATCACGCGCTGGTATGCACGGCGGACGCCCTAGAACATGTGTTTCGCGAATCCGACGTGCTGGCACGACTTGGCGGCGATGAGTTCGCGGTGCTCGCGACGGACGTCGGTTACGAAGATCTGCCCGCCATTCTGGGCCGACTGCGGAAGAACCTGGTAAAGGTCGGCAAATATGAGCTGCGGTGCGAATTATCCCTTAGCGTGGGAGCGGCGTCGTTTGATCCATATAGTCCGGTATCGCTGGGGGAGCTGCTGGAAAGCGCCGATCGGGCCATGTACGAGGAGAAGCACAGGCGAATGGCTCGAACCCAGAAAGAAAAAACAATGATTCACAGGGTCAGCGGCAGAGGCATGATCGATGCGATTACTTTTGCTGAGAGGAAGAGCTGAAAACCGCCTGCCGCTCGGTATGCCTGTCTATTTGGCGCGGGCGAGTCTGCCAGCGGAGACGGAGTTGGGGGTAGCGACGGATGTGGCGGATCACGGTCTCCGCGTAGTGACAGCCCGCTACTGGCAGCCAGGGGAGTTGCTGGTCATCAGTTCCGTATCAAAAGAGTTCCAAATAAAGGCGAAAGTGGCGTACTGCTGGAAGCGCCTGGAGCACAGTTGCTGTTTGGGGCTATCTCTGGTGGATTCCGCGCCGAGGTGGTGGCACGCTTTCCAAACTGGCCAGCACGACGGCCAGTGAGCGGTCGAATGCAGCAACCTCGGATGAAGAAGTGCGCGGCGACTTTTCGGCGGGGATTGGCGTTCGCTTGGCGCGGCAGGGCGATGGGCGAATCCGGCCAGCAGGAGTTCGAAAGGCGAGCGCGCCGGCCAAGCAGCCGCCCCGAAGTATGTACGGTCCTCCCGATTTCCTGAAGCGGTCTCTCCACGAGTGACGGCGTTTGAAACTACAACGAGCGCGCGAACCGTTCTCCCCAAGAGTCGCGCTCGGCCCCCTGAAACACAGATCATGCTGTACGGCTAGCCGTTGGGAACTCCGACGTCGCAGCCTTCCGCGCGGCCAAACGGCGGCATGCAGCAAGAACCGGAGACAGAGCGGCGAAAGCCCTGCGGGTAAACGGTAAGTAAATATGCGGGCGTTACCGGCTTCGCAAAGACCGGGACTGTGTTAAGTTGGGCGGTATGAGGAGAGAGAACCGAAGGCTGGGCAGAGTGCGGGCAGCGGCGCTCGCTGTTGTTTCCTTCCTGTCAGCTGTAGCGCTGGTGTCAATTTATTCTCCAAATGTAAGAGCGCAATCCAAAGAGCCGGTGTGGACGGCGGCACAGGCGCCGATAGCGAAAAACATCGGCAATTTGCGTTCGCTGGCGGACGACATTCGGCCTCGCGCCACGCGCATGCTTGCGGCGCAGATTCGCGCGCTGCCTTCCTCGGCGAACAAGGTGGAGCTCGCCTACAAGCTGGCCGAACTTTCGACCGAAGGCGATCAGGGTCAGGACACCATCCAGGAGGTGGCAGCGACGCTTGCGGACGCATTACGGCATCATCCGTTGGCGGATGCGGATGGCAAGCCAGCTGAACAGTACATGGAACTCGCGTCGCTGGTGAGATACGAAGGCGCGAAAGTTTCGCTCGACGACCCGCAATTCAGCGAAGCCCTAAGCGTGTTGCGCGTGGAGGATTTGCGCCGCGAGCACACGAACTTCTCCTTGACGGGACTCGACGGGCAGAAGTGGACGCTTGACCAATTGCGCGGGAAGGTGGTGCTGGTGAATTTTTGGGCGACGTGGTGCCCTCCTTGCAGGAAGGAAATGCCGGACCTGAACAGCCTCTACAAACAGTTCAAGGACAAGGGATTCGTGGTGCTGGCGATATCGAACGAGGAGCCGGCGACGGTGCGTTCGTTTCTCGCCAAGCACAAAGTGAGCTACCCGATCCTGATCGATCCGGGCGACAAGGTTCACAAGGAATTCGGCGTCGATGGCATTCCCAACAGCTATGTGTACGATCGGGAGGGGAAGCTGGTGGCCGAAGCGATGGATATGCGCACCAAACAGCAATTCCTGGGAATGCTGCAGAAAGCGGGCCTAACTCCGCAAAACCAGTTGAGCGAGCGGTTGAAGCGAATACGGGCCAAGATGGTCGGGGGAGAATAGGTGGACTGTTGAAGGCGTATCCCGACGCAACTCTAGTCGCTCAGCCTGCTCTTCAGCCCGGCGAGTCCGTGTGTTCACTGAAGGGCCGGAGCTTCAGCGACTGAAGCCGCGAGTCTGGCTGCACGTTCTCGCCGCGCTCGATCCCGGCGCTTTCGCCCGCCAAATGGCGGCTAATCTTCCTACGGCAGAGCGAAAACCACCAACGCCGGGCTGGGGCCGGATTGCGCCCGTGGGCCGAAAGCGGCGCCCGCGTCCATAATGGCCACATACTGCTTGCCATCTTTGCCCTCATAGGTGATTGGAACGGCGGTGGCTTGGAGGGGAAGATGGATTTGCCAGAGAATCTTCCCGGTGTCTTCGTCGAAAGCGCGAAACATGTTGTCGCTGGTGGCGCCGATAAAGACCAAGCCGCCAGCGGTGGCAATGGGCCCAGCAAAAGCGCCGGGCCGGCCAGTATCCTGCTTGGATTTGGGCAGGCCTTCGGTGATGCCGAGCGGCACTTGCCAGACGATCTCGCCGGTATTGGCGTTCACGGCGTTCAGAGTTTCCCAAGGCGGTTTCTGGCACGGCAGGCTGCCGATGGGTTTGCCATCGGCATCGCGAGCGATGGCGGTGAATTGAGCATACTGGCCGGGAAACGCCGCGTTGGTGCCGCGGTCGTAGGGAAGCAGGTCGCCGTTGTTGGCGCCCGGCTTGTATTTCGGATTGTTGGTGATCCAACCAAGCGCGCCTTGATTCTGCATGTTCACAAAGACGTAGCCATTAGTGGGATCGGACGCCGTGCCGCCCCAGTTGGCGCCGCCGGTGGCACCGGGAAACACCAGCGAAATTTTAGGTTTTGCGGCGTCCGGGGGATTGTAGAGCCAGGGCGTGAACGGACCGACGTTATAGAAGCCTCCGGCGTTGTCCCATAGCTCGTGGCAAGCTTGCGCGTGCTGGGCGGTGGTGTCAGCAGCCGTAACCATGTCGCTCAAATTGAAGCCGACATCTCCGAGCGGAGCAGGCTTCACGGGAATCGGCTGCGTGGGCGAATAGACCTCCGTGGGAACGTTGCCTTTGGGAATGGGCGTCTCTTTGACGCCAAAGACCGGCTGACCAGTCACGCGGTTGAGAATGAACATGTAGGCAGTTTTGCTGGTCTGTACCACAACGGGAATTTTCTTGCCGTTGTGATCGATAGTGATGAGGTTCGGTTCTGGCGGCAGATCGAAATCCCAGAGCTCGTGGTGAACGGTTTGGAAATACCACTTGAGCTTGCCGGTGTAGGCATCGACGGCGACGAGCGTGTTCGAGAAGAGATCGTCGCCGGGACGGTCTCCACCGTAATAATTAGCAGCCGGGCCGCCCACTGGCATATAGAGAATTCCGCGCTTGGCGTCGACGCTCATGGTGATCGACCAGACGTTGGCGCCACCACGATCTTTCCAGCTATCGTCGCCCCAAGTGTTGTTGCCAACTTCGCCGGAATGCGGGACGGTATGAAAACCCCAGAGCTTCTTGCCGGTGATGGCGCTAAACGCTCGGGAATCGCCGGGGACGCCCTTGCCGACTTCGTCTTGCGGATGGAGATTCGTTTCGCCAGGGCCGTAGACGTTTGCGCCGATGATGATGATGTTTTTATAGATGGTGGGAACTTCGGCGAAGGGCACGTTCAGAGTGATTTCACCACCCTGGCCGAAGCCGGCCGCAGGCTTACCCGTGGCTGCTTCAAGGGCCATGATTTTGTGGCCGCTGGTGAAGAAGATTCGCGCCGCGTCGCGGCTGGTTCCGGGCCAGTAGGCAACTCCGCGCGCAGAGGCGAGGCCGGTCTTGAGTTCGAAGCGCCAGATTTCTTTTCCGTTGTCGGCATCGAGGGCGACGATTTTGTTTCCGGCGGGCAAATACATTACGCCTTTGACGACGATTGGAGTGACCTCGGCATAGGCGGCGGAAGCCGGATCGTTGCCGCCCGGACGCATGTCGAACGACCACGCTTTCGTGAGATTCGAGACATTGCCGGTGTTAATTTGCTTGAGCGGCGAGAAGCGCGTGGAGCCGAGATCGTGACCGTACATCGGCCAATCGGCGGCAGGGGCATTTTGCGCCCGAGCCGGCGACGGCGAACTTCCCAATAAAATAGCAGCAGACAAAAGCGCCATCACCGACGCGGTTCGATTCACTGAATCCCCCTTGGCCCTAAGCTAGCGCACTGAGCCGACAGTATTTAGCGTAGCCGCGCCGAACAGACGGTGGCGGCAAACCGGGGGAGTATATATCAGAAGGGCGGAAGGGCAAGTACGCCCGCTGAAGATTTTCAATCGATTTCCACAGAGCCCGAGGGGTCCGCTAGACACGCGCGAGGGTGGAGTATACTATCCGCGTCTCTCGGACGCGTGGGTCCGAAGACAGAAAATCCGCAAGAGAGGAAGGGCGTATGAGCGATACGATTGTACAACGCTATCGCGGCGTACTTTGCCGTTGCTGTAACCAACCCATCGCACTGCCAGGAATTATTTCAAGGCTGGAAGAAGAAGCACACCATGATGCGGACGAAAGCGGCGCGCGCGTGTTTACGCTGCGATGCGGGATCTGCGAAAAGGAATATCCATACTCAGAGTTGGCAATTATAGAAGTTGAGGGAACACCGAAACCGCGGTTGACCCGTTCCAACGGCGCACGCGCTTTGGGGCGGCGGCTGGCCGGAGATATGGCCAGAGCCGCGCACGCTTCTTAGCATTCCAACGCGATTACCCGAATCCGAAACCACCAAAATTCCATTTAGCTCCCCAGCGGCAGTTATTCGTCGTCTTGAGCTTGGGATTTCGCCAGGCGCTCGATCACACCCATATCTTCGAGAGTAGTGGTGTCTCCGGTGATGCCACCTTTGTGAGCCACTTCGCGCAGCAGGCGGCGCATGATTTTGCCGCTGCGCGTTTTGGGGAGCAGATCGCAGAAGCGCACGTCCGCTGGCCGGGCGATGCTGCCAATGGTATCGGCAACGTGCTCCATCAAGGCTGCGCGCAATTGGGGAGATGGCATGTGGCCAGAGCGCAGCGTGACGAAGCAGACAATGGCTTCGCCTTTGATGTCGTCCGGGCGGGCCACCACGGCAGCTTCGGCCACTGCGGCGTGGCTAACCAGGGCGCTTTCGATTTCCATCGAGCTGAGGCGGTGCCCGGCGACTTTGATCACGTCGTCGACGCGGCCGAGCACCCAAATGTAACCGTCTTTGTCGCATTGAGCTGCGTCACCGGCGAAATATACGCCGGGGATGCGGCCCCAGTATTCGCGGGCGTAGCGCTCGTCGTCTCCGTAGATGGTGCGAAGCATCGAGGGCCACGGCTTTTGAATGGTGAGATAGCCTGTTTCGCCCGGACCAACGGGCTCGCCCTGCAGGTTCACTACCTTGGCGGCGACGCCGGGAAGCGGCAGCGTGGCCGAGCCGGGTTTCGCAGGTGTCGCTCCGGGGAGCGGCGAAATCATGATCGCCCCCGTTTCCGTCTGCCACCAGGTATCGACGATCGGGCAGCGGCCTTTGCCGATGGCGTCGTGATACCACTTCCAGGCGGCGGGATTGATTGGCTCGCCGACCGTGCCGAGCACACGCAAGCTCGAGAGATCGTGCTTGTTGAGCCAATTTATGCCCCAGGACATGAATGCGCGCACCGCAGTGGCGGAGCTGTAGAAGATCGACACCTTATATTTTTCGACGATTTGCCAGAAACGGTCTTTCGACGGGAAATCGGGCGCGCCTTCGTACATGATCACGGTTGCGCCGTTGGCGAGCGGGCCGTAGACGATGTAGCTGTGCCCGGTGACCCAGCCGATGTCCGCGGTGCACCAATAGACATCTGCATCGCGCAGATCGAAAACCAGCTGCGTGGACCACGCTGCCTGCAACAGATAGCCGGCGGAGGTGTGGAGCACGCCCTTGGGCTTGCCGGTGGTGCCGCTGGTATAGAGGATGTAGAGCGGATGCTCGGAATCGAATGGCGCGGCGGGGCAGTCTTTCGAGGCTGCTTTTTCGAGGTCGTGCCACCAGAGGTCGCGATCTTCCTGCCACGTGAGATTTTCGCCGGTGCGCCTGACCACAATCGATTTCTCGATGGTGGGGCAATTTTTGAGGGCTGCGTCGGCGGTGTCTTTGAGCGGGACGACTTTGCCGCGACGGAAACCTCCGTCAGCGGTGATTAAGATTTTCGATTTGGCGTCGGCGATGCGATCGGCAAGCGCCGTGGCGCTAAATCCGCCGAAAACCACGGAATGCACGGCGCCAATCCGTGCGCAGGCGAGCATAGCGATGGGCAGCTCGGGAATCATCGGCATGTAGATAGCCACGCACTCGCCTGGTTTGACTCCGAGCGATTTGAGTGCGTTGGCGAAACGGCAGACGCGTTCATGAAGCTGCGCGTAAGTGAGGCGAACGACTTCGCCATCTTCAGCTTCCCAGATGAGCGCCATCCGCCGGGAATTTGTTTCAAGGTGCCGGTCGAGGCAGTTGTGAGCCACGTTGAGTTTGCCGCCGACGAACCACTTGGCGTGCGGCGGTTTCCAGTCGAGGACCTGTTTATAGGGCTTAAACCAGTCGATCAACTTGGCTTGCTGGTCCCAAAAGGCCTCGGGATCCTTGGCGGCGCGATCGTACAGTTGCTGGTATTCGTCGAGAGATTTAACCCGCGCATTTTTGCTGAACTCCGGCGGCGGCGGAACGGCAGCTTCTTCCAGAACGTGCGGATCGAATTCCTGCATGGTTCCTCCTGAACGGCCGGGCCGCGCGGGATGCGTAGCGCAAAGGCGGCTTTGTCGCTGGTGATCGGTCCACTAAGTTAGGGGAGAGGCGGGCGTTGGTCAAGGACCGGAAGTGTACCGGTGTTGATGACTACCATTCGTCGGGGACCGTGGATGTGGCGGCGCAACAAAAAGGGCCGAGATCGATTGGACGGTCTCGGCCCTTTTTGTGTTCAGCGCCCAGCGTGGCCCCAGCCGCAGCCACTTAGGCGTCGTTATTTACTCGCGAAGTCGAACAGATCCCACAGGTCGCTAATCGCGGGAGAGTTCGCCGGCACATATGGATTGGACCGCTCGGCAATCGGGTCGGGGAAGTTATCCCGGCTGCGGTTGCTGACGGGGCCGATGCTCCAGTTGCGCTCGATGAACTTCAGGATCGACACGTGGTCGGAATACTCGTGAGAGATGTGGCCAGGTGCGGTGAAGCGCGAAACCACGAGCAGTGGAATGCGCGTGCCGTCGCCGAAGAAATCGAGCGGCTGCACGTACCCGGAGTCGTAGTAGCCTCCGCCTTCGTCGAAGGTGATGAAGATCGCCGTATTCTTCCAATACGGCGATGCCTGAACATCGTTGATGATTTTTTCGCAGAAGCCCTCGAAAAGATCCAGCTTCGAGGAAGACGGGTGACCATCGACGTAGCCGCTTGGCTTGACGACGGAAACCGCGGGCAGAGTGCCATTGGCGATGTCCGCGTAAAGGTCAACGGAATCGGCAATATGCGCCTTCACCTGGGCCGGATGGGACATGATCGAAGTGTCGTATTGGAAGGGGTTGCAAATGTTGCAGTATTCGTCAGCATTTGGCCCGTTGGTTCCATAGTTGAGCTCGTACGGATCGGGCACGTAGTTGTTCCACTGATCTCCGTAGTACTTCCACGAAATATCATTCTTATTCAGATCATCGCCAATGCTGGGCACCGACGACGGCGGAACGGTAAACGGAGTGTTGGCGGGGTTCTGGTCGATATAGGCGTCCTTGCCGTTTCCGAAATAGCCCGGATTGTAGTTGTTCAGCAAGTAGTAGCGCCCTTTTTGGCAGTTGGGCTTGATGTTGACGGATTTGAGATAGGCGATGATCTCGCCGACGCCGGGTTGCGAGGTGTCGGAGCAGTCGCTATAGGATCCGCCGCCGTACACTGGGGAGCCATAACCGCCCGAGCCGTAGCCGTCTTCGGTGTACCAGTTGTTGGTGCCGGCCTCCGGATTGGGATTTTCAACTTCGGCCACCACGCCCATATTCGGATTTGGTGCGCCGTTGTACGGCTGCGTGAAGACTTGCTGGTTTTCCGGCGGCACATAAGGGGTGCTGCTGTTGGGATCGTAGAAATAGATCATGTCGCCGTGGCCAAACATGATGTGGTTTGCGCCGGTGCCACCATCTACGGACTGGTGGAAGTTGTCGCTCATCGCATAGTCGTCGGCGAGCATCTTGAAATAGGGAACGTCGCCCTGTTGCATATTATAGAAGCCAAGAGCCGTAGAGCCCTCGCCGGTGGTGGTAGCGTTCGGAACGCTGGGAAGATACGTGGGAGTAAAACAGGGCGTCACGTCCGCATCGGTCGAGCAGAGCGGGGATTGCGAGACGCCATCCGTTCCCGCGCCGACGGTGTTTTCGACATAGGAAAACAGCTTGGCGGTGCATCCGGAGGGATTGTCGTAGGTCGAATTTTCCGCGTCGCAATTTTCCTGCTGCCACATCTGATAAAAGCGATGGACGGGGCTGGCGGAGTAGGAGTTGTACTGAAACGAATTGCCGTTGGTCAGCTGGAACGGCCCGGCCCGCAGATCGTTCACATTGGTGATGCGAGTGTCCGGCGTTCTTGAGGTGAGACCGGTCCCGCCGCTGGCAAGATCCGCGTAATAGGAAGCCGGCAATCCGCTTTCGGATTCCTCGGCGCATTGCTTGGGAGTGAGAGCCGGCGTTGTGCCGCAGGGATTGCCGCCGGAGAAATAACCGTTGGCGCCGCTCGGACCACCCACCAACTCGGGAGGCATGGCGTTTTTGGCGAAAGGTTGTGTCGGAGGATTGAGGAGGAAAGTGCCGTAATCTTCGCCGAATAGCTGCTGAGCCTTGCTGAAGTTCGGGCCGGGGACTGCGTCTTTATTTGCATCGAGCTTGACAATGCCTTCCGACAGCAGGTTGTTCACGGTTTGCCCGTTTTTCGGAATGTAGGTGGCGAACACGTGGTCGAAGCTACGGTTCTCGCCGATAATCACGATCACATGCTTGATCGGCGAAGTGGTCTGGGCGTCGCGCGGCGAATTGGGCGGCGCCGGCGCCGCGCTCGCTACGTTTGGCCCGACCGCAAATTGGAAAAGCGCAATGGCGGTTAAGCTCATGCGCGCAGCTTGTTTAGCGACAGCTGCTAGACGCTTGAATTTCATCTTTCCTCCTAGGTATTCGCGGGTGAGAGCCCGCGAATCTCCAGCATTCCTACGCGAGGTTTATTGCAACCAGATGTTGCGAATGTGAACGACCGAAGAAATCAGTTGGATGAGGAGAGGAAGCAGGGCTCGCCGGGCGATGCCGCAGGTCTCCGCGGTCTAGACGACGCTAATTGCCGGCCCGGGCGCGCGAGCTGGGAAGTCCGCATAGCGGATGCGCCACGTTGGAGGCATGGGTTTCGGGTGCGCTCTTTGCGGCCTTGCCCGACGTGGGCGCCGGCAGAACGCGAATCATTCCCATCATGCCGTTGTCTGAATGCTCCAAAATGTGGCAGTGGTATACGAAGTCGCCGACGACGTTGGGGTCTCGGAAATCCATGCGCAAGCGGACGCTTGGATAAGCGAAGGAACGTCCATTGTAGTACGGCACGTTGACGGTATCGCGAAGAAACGGCTCATTGACAGGCATGCCGTCATAATTCAGCAACATAAAGTGAAGCTGGTGAATGTGAAAGGCGTGGACTTCGCTCGATCGATTTTCGACGATCCAGTCCTCCACGGTGCCTTGCTGAGCGATGATGTTTGGAATGCCGGAATGCGGATCGAAGGCTTTGGGCGTTTGTCCTTCGACAGTGATGTAAAACTGCGTGGCGCTATTGGGATTTTTGGGATCGAGCAGCTTTTCGGAAAAATATAGACGGCGGACGCGGACGGGAGCGACGCTGCCGAGCCAAGGCAGAGTCGGCGGAGGCAGAGGCTTGGGCGAAACGGCCAGGCGCAGGGGCGGCTCCGGAGCAGTGTCCGAAGCGGCGATGAGCGCGAGGGTGCGGTTGGGGTCATTTTCGCCGGCGGGTCCAGTGTCTACCGTGCGCGTCACAAAGAGAGCCTGCACTCCTGGCGGCGGACCTTGAACGATGAACTCGACGCGAGCGCCCGGCGGCACGCCCAGGTGAGTTTGCCAGTCCACGAAATCGTGCGGTATGCCGGGCTTTTCATTCAAGGGCACGCCATCGAGGGCCACCAGTCCGAGTTGCTGGGGCACGCGATTATAGAGCACGGCTAAATTCAGATAGGTGATGGCCGAAGAGTTCAATACGCGCCAAAGCTCTTTTTCGCCCGGCTTCATGGGAATGATTGCCGGCGGATAATTCGGATAGGGAACTGGGACAAAATTCACCGAGAGATCTTTCGCGGGCATGCCGAAGCCGGTTCCGTTGTTAGCGGCGTCTCCATCGTGATCGAAGAGCATTTTGGGCATCACGGGTTCCCATTTGGCGGGCGGCGCATTGGGATGCAGCAGATCCAGATCACGGATCACCAAGACGCGCTCCGGCAGCCCGGCCACAGCGCTATCCGCGCGTTCGATGCCATCCACTATCAGTGCACCCGATGCGCCGCCGAGAACTTGCACTTTCACGAAACCGTGAATGTGCGGGTGATACCAGTAGAGACCCGGCGGCTCGTTCAGCGGAATCCGGAAGCGGTACTGGAACGGAGGATCGTCCGGCTGGATGCTGGTGTGGAGCACGTCGTCCTCATGGCAAACCGGCGGGACGGTCAGTCCGTGAAAATGCAGGTTCGTGGATGTGGCGGTCATGATCCCGCTGGTGCAGGGATCGTCTTTTTTGCCCGGCGTTTCAGGCATTGGGGGCATGGCGCCGGCGGGCGAGTCGCCAAGATTTGTCAGGTCGTCCTTTAGATTTAGGATTAGGAGATCGCCGGGCTTGAGGTGCAGGGTGGGCGATTCGTCCCCATGAGCGTCCAGATAGCAGTAGCGAATCGACCCGTCGGGTTCTCGCTCGTCGTGCACGGTTAAGTTGACCTTCAGAACGTCATTGCGGCTGTGGAGGTCCTTCGGCTCCGACACGATCGCGCCTGGTTGAGGACGAGGACAGACTGCCGCTGAAGCGAGTGGCGCGACACAGCAGGAAGTCAGAACTGCGATAAATATCAAAGCGAATACCGACCGGCCCCGATTGATCACAAATGCGCCCCTATGCCCGTGGATTCATCATTTCGATTTAGAAAAATTCATGTGCAACCCTCCAAGCTAGTTCCAAACACGTGACTCGCCGATGAATGCGGTTTGAATTTGGCGAGAATCGAGGCCGCTCATCCGGGAACTGTGAAGATTCGGCGCGGAAAGCTGTGCACAACCTTGGAGCAAAAATCTGAATCGTGCCGGCGCGGTCGTCTGGGCCCCACGATGAGCGACAGGCAGAGACACTTTGCGGCAAAGGCGTTTACCTGCGTTAAGTTCAAGTACTTACCCTATAGAAACCGCTCCACCCGCACCATAACGTAGTCTTTCCGACATTGCGTTCGCGGTGACGCCAGCCCAGCTCATCCCGTCGGACGTGCGCGCATCAAACGAGAACGGGGGAGTGGTGCCTAGCGCGGCAGGAGATTCTTCGCACCGGCCATCAAGTGATGGCGGCGTTTATCGAACTGGCGAATGCGTTCCGGCGAGCGGGTGGTATGCGGTGATCTGTTCCGTCCACCGGCTTCCAAAATCCGTCTATCTGGGCTCAGGGCAGAGCTTCCCGGGATGCTCGCGGTGCACCGAGACGGTGACTTTTTGGGTGTTGGGGTACGAGCGCGAACCGAAAGGAGTGCAAATCGCAATTGATAGCTTACCGGCCGAAGATGATTCTTTCTAGAAATCGAAATGCGAATGCTGAGCCTGTCACCGAGTTCTCACACTCAGTCACCGTACGTGCCGTGACTTCCGAACTTGCGGGGACTTCCAATGGCTAAAATCCGTCTAGTAGGCGGGCGAGAGTGCGACGCGTTTGTCTCGTTGGACGGTGAACCGGTATCCGTGCCGCACGTGCGGCCTGCGCTGGGCGCGTTGTTGCGCGAGCTGCAGAGGCGATGGCCCGTGGAGAGCGTTCGCATTGAAGTTCGCCCCGTGTGGCGCGCGAATCCGTTGAACCCGGCGGAGATTGTCGCGCACCCGTCGAATGGAATTGCGATTGATTTCAAAAGTGTATTCGTTCCCACCCTTGGACAAAAGGCGAGCGTTTCGATGGCTGACGCAGTGACGGCGCAGATCCGGACTTGGCTCAGGACCGGCCGGAAAACGAAGGGAAATCTAAAGTACGCGATCGCAAGCCGCGCCGAAAGGTAGGGTTCTTGGAGGCGTCGGCTTCGCGGGGAAACCTTACGATTCGCTTCGCAATGGGCAAGAACATTTTTCTGTGTAGACTTGAGCTGCATTCTCGCGCGCGGACATTTGCCGCGGGGATCCCTTGCCAAATAGCTAGCTTCCATTAGCCAAAAGTGAAATGTAGGTGAAATCCAGCCTACTGACTTCTGGCTCGGCCTCCCAGACATCGAAAAACCGGCGTTTTTATTGGAAAAGTGGCGCGCCCAAGGGGATGATTTTTGAACTTTTCTGAAGTATCTGATGTCAGCCGCAGTTCCCGCAGCTGCTGCAATCGGGCCGGGGCTGGCTATGAGGTAGCTGACCTCTGACCTTCCGCCGTCGCCACATGGGATGGTAATCCGTGTATGACTCTGCCCGAATTGAGGGGCGGGGTAGAACAGCGTCGGCCACCTTGTCAGCGTGGTCGGGTGACACGAAGGCTCTTTGCAACTCGCTCAGCAATATTCTGATACTCGTTTTGTTGCTTATCACCTTGCCAGTTTCTCAGCAGAGTGACAAATTTTCTCCCATCTATATCACAGTAGTAGCCAGTGTTGACGATAAGCGGCACGCGGATAGGTACGTCTTTTGAGGGGACGGCTTCGTCCTCAGAAACGACTTCTTTCAGATCAGGGCAACCGCCCGCGGGTAAAGACTCGATTCGAACGTTTTGTCGTGACAGGACGGCCACCACCTCGCGCGTATTTTCATCCATTAGCTCCGAAAGTGTCGCGGATGCGGGTTTCAATTCATTGACGATGATTTCCCCCTGCCCCCGCTTGATTACGATGCCTTCCGCACCACCCTTGGAGCTCAGAATAATAAGCCGATCCCCTAATTCCCCGTGACGGTACCACCAGGATGGATACCGAACCGAAAACCCTGCTTGGCTGTTGAATGTTGACCATCAAGATCTTGCGCCGGTTTGACCACGGCATATGCACGCCATGCAGACCGTCAGTGTCAACACTATTAGCCGGGTTGCCCGAGCTTTTCTTGTCGATGTGCCCATTCCGCTGAGGATGATACCATCACACTACTTCACACTTGAGTATGTCCTCGAGGGTGTCCCATGCTCGATTCGTGGGAGCGGGGAATACCGAATTGCCATTTTCAAAGAGGAGTGGCGCGCCCGGAGAGATTCGAACTCCCGACCTTCTGGTTCATAAGCCGTCACCAAGACGGTGTGATCGACGCCATCGAGGTCTTGTATCGTCACGCGGCAGGAGCGGACGGGCATACGGCGAAGGATCGCAGCTTCGCTTTCTGTTCGCCGCACCCTCGATTGGCACCTAAGCCGTCGAGTTTAATGATACGATTCACCAACCGTGGTTTGGCTACACCAACACGTATTTGCGTTAGTGACGGTCGGCATAGGCTTGGTGAGTATCTGCCTTGCATGGCTGCAGTGGCGAAAGCACGAACGACCGACGACGTCAGTGGAACACTCCCATGCTGATGGGGCGGTTTTGGTCACGGGCTCGCATAATACCGTTGCGGTCGGAACTCATCCCATACCTCCTACGAAGCCACGACTCGTCGACAGTCAAGCCGGATCCCCAAACTTGGTATATGTTGGAGCAAAGCGGAGGCGTGTTTATGTTGACCGATGGCCGACCGTCGGTATCTGCGATCCGGTCGACCATGTACAGCAGCTGGAATCCTGCGACGCCTTAGTGTTGAAATTTGAAAACAGGCTTCCGCCCGAGCGAAAGATCGGTAGCGCGCACCATGTGATCGCCAAATTGAAGTTTTGGCACAAGGATGGAAGGACTTGGCGCGAAATTGATTACGGCGTTTGGCTCAATTCGCCACGCAACAATATCGATATCGGAATTGGTGACACGCGCGAATTGGTACTCATGTGCATGGTTGGGGGTGAGGCAGTTACGTTCGAGGACAAACGAATCGACTCTGCTCGTCCATTTTTCTCAGAACCATTCTCATACTTAGACTCTCCGAATATCGACGACTATGACCGAGTAGAAGTCGTCCTGATCGACCAAAGTACGCAAGCGAGTTTGACGACACACGTGCGTTTTTGGCGCGAGGGAAACCACTTTTGTACAGACTTATGACGTGTACCGGAGCCTCTGAACCAACTGTTCCACGACAGCGAGAAGCTGCCCAGAACGCTTGAAGTCCTGACCTGACCGGCTGTTTTTGTACCAGCAGGAGTGAGAGAGAATTCACTTTGGAGGGAAGCTGGTATGCCCATGAGGAAATACAAGCCGGAGCAGATCGTGACGCTGCTGCGGCAGGTT
>Ga0335074_10000065_pt1 | contig 202935 bp, 178 predicted proteins | sample Lox_Sample_23_FD_206715 | JGI IMG/M metagenome (GOLD analysis project Ga0335074, IMG submission 206715) | Soil microbial communities from Loxahatchee National Wildlife Refuge, Florida, United States - Lox_Sample_2.3 | ecosystem: Environmental > Terrestrial > Soil > Wetlands | place: USA... | reverse complement strand
CGCGCTGCTCCGGAGAAATGTAGCTGAACACGTGATTCTGCTGCTGATCGGTTCCTCGCATGTGGCATTGGACGCATCAACCGCCGCTTCGTTGCCAAATTTCCGAGTTTTTCAGCAGCCTGCTAGGGTGTAGCCTGCGGTTCCAGAGGCTCCAGTATGTTCGTTGAGGGCATGTACTTCAACCGTATCACCTTTGGTAATAAGGCCACCGAAGCATTATTTCTCGTCCTTGTGATCTTAAGTTTTCTCGGGCTTCTTGTTTTTGCATCACTTTCGATAATTTCGCTTGTCACTAGGCGAATCGTACGGTACTGGAACGTTTGCTTCCTACTCTGCTCTGTTACGCTCATCGGCTGGATGATTCTCTATGCCGGACAATTACGCCTCGGCAATGGAATAATGTATTTCCCTGCGAATGTGGTTCTCCTTTGGCTGCTCATTCTTGCGGTCCTGATCTCGGCAATTCTTGGGTTTGAGAGTCCGAAGGGATACATCGCCGTTGTAGCCTTGGTCATAAGCTTGGTCGCGTTCCACTTCGCAGTGCCGGGTTTTCTGACTGGTATTTTCCACTTAATGGACCAGAAATAAGCTCATCCGGTAAGCAGACCAAAGGATCGGGCATAGTGGCGCACCATAGAGCGGCGTACTTGCTTGGTAAACGGGTTGCCGGCCATTTGGTCAGCGCCTGGGTAGTGGCTCGGTCAGAGATGACCAGCGAAGCGGATTCGGCGGGTGTTGTCGTCAACATGATCGAGGGTGATGCGCAGGATGGGCCAATCGAGATTTGGACTGAGCTTTTCCGGCCATTCAACGATCACGACGGTCGTCTCGGTGAAAATATCTTCGATGCCTAGCGTGCTGAGGTCCTGCGCGTCGGCGATGCGGTAGAGATCGATATGGTAAGCGCGCGGGCCGCGGTCGTATTTGTGAATTAGCGTGAATGTGGGGCTGGTTACTTCGTCTTCTGTGGCAGCGCCCAAGCCCGCAACCAGACCTTTCGTGAAGGTGGTCTTCCCTGCTCCGAGTTCCCCGGAAAGCAAGATCAGTACGGGCGGCTTCAGGCGCGTCCCAAGTTCGCGGCCCTGCGCGATAGTTTCCTCGGCGGAGTGGGTGAGAATTTCGCGATTAGGCACGGTCACTCTCGGAGAAGAATTCCTGGTAAGCGCCGGGGATGGATTGGATGAGGTCGGAAGCCATCAGCGGCGCGCCGCCGGATTGCTCGAAGGCAACGTCGCCGGCGAGGCCGTGCAAATAGACTCCGACCGCCAACACGCGATGCCAATCGCTAGTGCCGAATTGCGCGGTCATGGCGGCGAGCATGCCGGTGAGCGCGTCGCCAGTGCCGCCGGTGCCCATGCCGGGATTGCCGGTGGAATTGATGTACGCCTGGCCGCTGGGCGAAGCCACAATGGTGTGGTGGCCTTTCAAAATTACGTGCGCATTCCAATCCGAGGCTGCTTTGAGGGCTACGTCAACGCGGTCTTTCTGAACCTGCGCGATGGAGCAGCCCAGCAGACGAGACATTTCGCCGGGATGAGGAGTGATGGCGAGACGGCCCTCCGGATGCTTTAAATCCGACGCGCGACCGGCGAAGGCGTTGAGGCCATCGGCATCGAGAATGATCGGGACTTCGCGCGAGCCGGTAACGATGCGGCGAACGAATGACTGCGTTTCGGGATTCGTAGTGACGCCGGGCCCGATGGCCAGCGCGCGCTTTCCAGCCAGCAGCGCGGCGAAGGCGCTTCCTTCGAGGCTGCGTCCGGAAATCGTGCCAGCGAGCGTGGCAGGCAGAGGAGCTGTCATTACTTCGGGCGTATGTTGCGCGACCAACGGCAGCGCTGGTTCCGGGGTGCCTACGGTGACCAATCCAGCGCCAGCGCGCAGGGCAGCCCAGGACGCCAGGACTGCAGCTCCCGTCTTCCCCACCGATCCGGCGATGATGAGTGCGTGGCCGTAATCGCCCTTGTGGCCTTCGGGCCGGCGCGGAATGGCGAAGCGCGCGAATTCGGAGGGTTCGCTCCAGCGGAGGCGGCCTCCGCCCACTTCCTCGACTAGCTCAGGCGGCGAACCAATTTCGCGCACGACCAATTGGCCCTGATACTCGGCAGCGGCTCCGTAGAAAAAGCCAAGTTTCGGCGCGGTAAATGTGACGGTGTAATCGGCGCGGACGGCGACGCCGCAGACTTCACCGGAATCGGCGTTCAAGCCGGATGGGATATCGATGGAGATGGCTGGAATGCTCGCCGGACGCGCGTCGATCTTTTCGATCACGCTTCGCAGCAAACCTTCGACCGAGCCGCGCACGCCAGTGCCCAGGAGTGCATCGACGATGATCGTCCGATCGGAAAAATCTAGGTTTGCCGAAGCGAAAGCGGCCGCATCTGGGACAACAACGAACTTGCCGCCAGCCTCCTTCCAGAGAGCAAGGTTCGCGGCAGATTCACCTTTGGCGTGTTGCGGTGAAGCAAAGAAGTAGACGACCGGCGTGGCGCCCATTTCCTGCAGGTGACGGGCGACCACGAACCCGTCACCGCCATTCTTGCCCTTTCCACACAGCACAACCACATTGCGGCGGGCGAAGGAGGGCAGGTGCGAGCGAATGAACTCCGCCACGCCGCGGCCTGCGTTTTCCATGAGCACGAGGCTCGGGATGCCGGCGCGCTCGGTGCTGAGGCGGTCGACTTCGCGGGTTTCGGCAGCGGTGAGAATTTTCATGATGGCGGGATCAATATTTCGTCAATGTTTCTGGCTCGCTCCGATGCGCGCTCTGCCGGATTCTCGCGAAGTGAGGCCGCCAGCTGCGAGTTTGCATCGAGGCTGCAACAGTATAATGCGAAACGCGCGCCGCGCTTTTAGAGTCTGCGCGATCACTGAAAAACGGGAGCTTCGGCGGCTAAAGCCGCTTGGATTTTCCGAGCTTTATGTCATGGCTGAAGCCATGACCCACAAGGATTCTCCGGCGTTCACGAGCACTCTTTAGCTCATGCGCGCGACGACGACGGTCATATCATCGGCTTGCTCGGCCGTGCCGGACCATTGCTCGACGGCGGTGAGCAGGCTTTCGGCAATCCTGGCGGCAGGCTGGCCGCGATGAGCAAGCACCTCAGCCTTCAGCCGCGCGGTTCCATATTCTTCGCCATAAACGTTTTCGGGCTCGGTCAAGCCGTCACTGAAGGCCACCAGAAGGCTCCCGGGTTTGACCGGAAGCGTGCATTCGGTGTAGTCGACTTCCTCGAAGAGCCCGACGACCGTGCCGCCTTGATCGAGGCACTGCACGCAACCATCATTGATGAAAAATGGCGGCAAATGGCCGGCGTTGGTGTACGTGAGAGTTTTGGCTTCCGAATCATAGATGGCGTAGAAGAGCGTGGCATAGCGGTCGTCGGAAGTGTTTTTGAACAGGTGGCGATTGAGCCGGGATACGATCTCGGCGCTGCCTGCAGCGCTTTCGAAGAGCGCGGTGCTACGCATGGCGGCTTGCAGGCTGGCCATCAGCAGCGCGGCGAAGATGCCCTTGCCGCTGATATCGGCGATGGTGAGGGCCACGCGCGTGGGGCCGAGAGTGATGAAATCATAGTAGTCGCCGCTGACCACTCGCGCGGGACGGCAAATCGCGGCTAAGTCGAGGCCAGGCACGGACGGCAGCGAACGCGGAAATAGTTGCTGCTGAACTTCACTCGCGATTTCCACTTCGTGAGCCAGCTTTTGACGCTCGCGCTGTTCGTCGATCAATTCGCCGACCGATCCGATCATTTCATTAAACGATTCGCCGAGCGAGCCGAGTTGGTCGCGGCGAGAAATGCGGACGCGGTAGGCCAGGTCGCCGCGTCGGACGTGCATGGTGCCCTCGTACAGATCGGAGATCGAACCGGTGATCGTGCGCGAGAGAAAATAGCCGGTCGTGAATGCCGCGACTTCGAGCAGCAGAAAAATTACAAATAGCGCTTCGAGGGCGTCCACGAGGAACGGACCGATATCGCCCACGGAGTTCAGGAGCGCGCCATTTACGCTGGTGAAACGCAGGCCAAACTGAGCGAGTACCGGGCGTTCGACAGCGTCCTGGCCGAGGTCGGCTCGCCTCGCTTTAAGAGTCGAGTAACCGTTGAACGCTGGATCGATCCAATACTTTTTGGGGGGGAACGGGCGCGTATTGCTGCTGATCTCCTGTGTGGTGACGTACACCGTGCCGTTCAAGGAGATGCCGCGCCCGGACTGATTTTCGGCAGGATCGAGCAGCGTCAATTTGACAGGGCCTAATTGCGGCGGCAGATGATCGAGCATAGTGGGCGTAATGGGCGCGATGACCAAGACGGTAGCGCGGCCACCGGGAACCTTCAGGCTTTTCGCCGACGAGAAGAAAAGCCGGCCGCGAAATTCGACCAGCCCCGCGAACTGCGCGCCGTTTTCGGCGCGAACCAATTGCGAGCCGTGGTTTAGGTAGACGCTCAGAGAGGGCCACCTGGCCTGCGCCGCGGCTATCACGCTCTTAACTCCCGGACGCGACAGCAGCGGGCTGGGGACGACGCCAGTGGTATTGGGCGGGACCGGCCGGTCGGGCTCGATGCCCGGCTCGCGCGATATAGCGGCGGTGATCGCGTTGGTGTCAGCCGAAATGATGCTGATGCGCGCCTGCAGGTCGTCGTGCAACAGGTGCGCGCCGATTTGAAGTTCCAATAGATAGACTGCGACTCCTACCATGGCCAGCAACAGCAGAATGGGAATGACAGCAATGAAAATGTAGACGGCGGCGAGGCGATTGCGAAGACTCCAAAGCAGGCGATCGCGAATCCAGGGAATGCTGCGAATCAGCAGGTACACGACTGCGAGGAATGCCAGGAAGCCTACGAATGAAAAGGGGCTCAGCTTGGCGCCAAGAAGGCGCGCCAGCAGGACGCCTGCGTAAACTAAAATGACCGCGAAAGCGACGCGATCCGGCAGCGAGGTCTTTCGAAAAAAGTGCCAAACGCGGCGAGGAGAAAAACGGCGCGAGAGCGACGAATGCTGCGGCGGCTCTCGCAAATGCGTGCCCGTACCGCTCATGTTACCGCGCCCTGTTCCTTTTTCACCGCCGCGAGGCGCACCTTGCTGTGATGGCGGCTATAGGTGAAGTAAATAACCAGTCCGATCGCCATCCAGACAATCAGGCGTACTTGGGTCCAAGGTCCAAGATTCAGGATGAGAAATCCGGAAAATAAGATCGAGAGAATCGGAACGAGAGGAACCAAGGGCGTGCGAAACGGCCGCTCTAATTGCGGGTGGGTGCGGCGCAACACCCACACACCGGCGCTGACCAAAACGAACGCCAAGAGCGTTCCGATGCTGGTCATCTCGTCGAGCACGTCCAGAGGAATTACCGTCGCCAAGATCGCGACGAAAAGACCGACCACGATGGAGGTGATGTAGGGCGTGCGAAAGCGCGGGTGAATTTTGCTGGCCCAAGGCCATAGCAGCCCATCGCGCGACATGGAGTAAAACACGCGCGACTGGCCCAGAAGCATGACCAACATGACGGTAGCCAACCCCCCCAGCGCCCCCAATTCCACGAGGATCGTGGCCCATTCGTGACCGGTGACGCGCATACCCACGACCACCGGGTCAGGAACGTTGAGCTTTTGATACGGAACCAAGTGCGTGAGCAAGCCGGAGACCAGAATGTAGAGAACGGTGCAGATAACCAGCGAACCCAGGATACCTATCGGCATATCTTTTTTCGGGTTCTTGGCTTCCTGCGCCGCGGTGGAGACGGCGTCAAAACCTATGTAGGCGAAGAAGACAACTCCAGCTCCGCGGAAAACGCCTGACCAGCCGAATTGTCCCCGGACTCCCGTGTTCGGTGGGAGGAATGGGTGCCAGAAATTCGGCTGCCAGGCGTGCGCTTGCAGAAAAAGCACCGCCAGCCCGATGAACAGGCACACAACGGCCACTTTCATTATGACGATGGCGGTGGTGAGGTTGGCGGATTCCTTAATTCCGATCACAAGAATGCTGGTGATGGCGAGGATTATCAGAAATCCGACGTAATCGTAATTCAACTGGAAGGATCTGCCCCACAGGGTAAAGTGAGATGCGGGAATCGCCGGCAGTTTCCAACCGATGTCATGCAGAAAGGCGCGCAAATGACCGCTCCACCCGACCGCGACGGTGGCCGCGCCGAAGGCGTACTCGAGTATTAAATCCCAGCCGATGATCCAGGCGATGAGCTCGCCTAGCGTGGCGTACGAGTAGGTATAGGCGCTGCCAGCAATGGGAATCAGCGAAGCAAATTCCGAATAGCACAAGCCAGCGAAAGCGCAGGCCACGCCCGCCAGGACAAAGGAAAGGACGATTGCAGGACCGGCGAATTGCGCCGCGGCCTGTCCCGTGATCACAAAGATGCCCGCACCGATGATGGCACCGATGCCGAGGGTGATCAGGTTAACGGGGCCCAGGGCTCTGCGCAGCGAGCTCTCGCCGGTTTCGGCGGCTTCCTCGGCGATGACGCTCAGCGGCTTGGTAGCGAAGATTGGCAGGCCCATTCGTTCTCCCCGATTCGATTGCACGGGCGGCGGCGTGGTCCCGGTATTACTTGGCATCGTCAAAAACCTCCGCCGGCGCGCCGGCCGGCCGGGAGCGCTTCATCTGCAGCCGCCACAGCGCGTAGACCGGAACACCCAGCAGGACGATGATGAGTCCGGGCCAAGTGTATTGCGGTTTATACCGCAACAATTGAATTTCGAGAAACACCGCCATCACCAGATAGATCGCCGGAAGAACAGGATACCCGATGGCGCGATACGGGCGCGGCATATCCGGGCGTTTCCAGCGAAGAACGAAGAGTCCCGTGAGGGTGAGGATGTAGAAGATCACCACGGCGAATATCAGAAAGTCTAGCAGTTGGCTATAGGTGCCGGAAAGGCAAAGCAGCGAAGCCCACACGCATTGGACGATCAGCGCCATGGCTGGGACGTGGCGCTTGTTCAGGCTGGCCACGGACCGGAAGAAAACGCCATCCTTGGACATGGCGTAGTAGATGCGTGCGCCGGAAAGGATCAGTCCGTTGTTGCAGCCAAAGCACGAAATCAAAATCGCCAGAGCCATCAGGATCGCGCCGGCGGGGCCGAAGATTACCTGCGCACTCGCTGTGGCGACGCGCTGGTCGGCCGCAAATTCGATGCCGCGAGCGAGCGCCGTGGCGCCATGGGGGCTGCCGCTAAGCGGCAGGACGCGCAGATAGGCGAAGTTGGCCAGCACATATAGCGAAATCACCATGCCGGTGCCCATGGCCAGCGCCAGTGGCAAATTGCGATGCGGATTCTTTACCTCGGCGGCAGTGAAAGTAACGTTGTTCCACGCGTCCATGGAAAAAAGCGAACCGACCATGGCGACGCCGATTAGGGTGAGCGTGCCGATCATGCGCGTGGGCGAATCGGGCGGATAGGGATGCAGCATGGACCAGCCGGCATGGCGCCAAAATCCGGTGAAATTCGCAGAACGCGCCGCGGCGGTGGTGAACCAGAAACCCAGCAGCACCAGAACGGCGAGCGAGCCGGTCTTCGTGACGGTGAACACGTTCTGCACGATCTTGCCGAGGCGCAGGCCGCGCGAATTCACCCAGGTGAGCAGAACAATCGAGAGAATCGCCAGCAGGTTTTGGCGATTGAGTCCCACGTGGTAGGGACCGAGCGATCCGAACCAGAATTGCCAAGGGCCAAATGTGCCCGCTTTGCCGATCCAAGCCGTGGCGGAAAACCACGGAAAAATCACGGCGGTGAATTTGGCGAAAGCGATGGCGACGGCAGCGATAGTGGCCGTCTGAATCACCAGAAGCATCGTCCAGCCGTACAGAAAGCCCCAAATTTGGCCCAGGGATTCGCGCAGGTAGACGTACTGCCCGCCGGCGTGCGGCATAGCGGCTGCGAGTTCGCCATAGCTGAGCGCGGCGATGATGGTCATGAGTCCTGAGGCGAGCCACACGAGAATCAGCAATCCGGGACTTTGAACCTGATGAGCGATATCGGCCGATACGATGAAAATGCCGGAGCCAATCATCGACCCGGCCACAAGCATCGTGGAGTCGAAAAGGCCAAGGCCCTTGACGAATTCCCCGGTGTGCCGAGTTTGAGTTGGAGTACTCACGCTTCCCTGCTTAGCGACTGAAACGTACAGCTTGCCCTGATTCTTCAAGCCGCGCGCGTTCAACGGCGGCGAAGTAGTCGCGGGCGCGGGCGGCTGGATCGGCGGCCACAATCAGGTCGCGGATCACTGCCACCGAATCGGCGCCAGCGCGGTAAACCTGCTCCGCCGTTTCAGCGGTGATTCCGCCGATGGCCACCAGCGGCTTGCGCGTCAACTGCCGAGCCGCGCGCACAAATTCCACGCCCACTACTGGGTCTGGATTGCCCTTTGTGGCCGTAGGAAAGATCGGCCCCACGGCAATATAATCCGCCGAAGTGCGGTCCGCCTCTCGTAATTGATCGAGATTGTGTGTCGAAACGCCCACCCATCGCGAAGATCCACAGACTTGGCGGGTGGCTTCCACCGGAAGATCGTCCTGGCCGACGTGCACCCCCGCTGCACCGCTGATCGCGGCGATGTCCGGGCGGTCATTGACGATCAGGCGAACCTCTGGCGACGCGATGCTCCCGAGCAGGCAGGCAGTTTCCGCGCATATTGCGGCCGTCGAAGACGTCTTGTGGCGGAGTTGAAATAGCGTCACTCCCGCAGCGGAAAGCGCGCGCACGAACGCGATGGCTCGATCTCCGGAAAGTGTGGAATCAATGATGGCGTAGACAGGTGGAAACAAGCGCGCCTCACGCGGCAAATATTGTCTCATGGCTCATACAGGAGTGCGGAGCGTGCATTAAGCCGCATCAAGCCAAGTGGTTATTTCGAATCAGCCGCGAGCATCCGTTCGAGCGAGTGTGTGTCGAATTTCCCCTCTAAAAATTTCGGGAAGGCGAGAATGCGCTTGTGCAGAGGAATCGTGGTCTTGATGCCCTCGACAACAAATCCGTCGAGCGCGCGATTCATGCGGGCGATGGCCTCGGTCCGGTCGTGGCCGTAGGCGATGAGCTTGGCGACCAATGAATCGTAGTAGGGCGGCACAACGGCGTCGGAGTAGGCAGCGGTATCCACGCGAATGCCGGGCCCTCCGGGGACGCGAAACGCAGTGATTCGTCCGGGCGACGGAGTGAACTTCTCAGGATCTTCCGCGTTGATGCGGCACTCGATGGCGTGCCCGCGAAATGTGACTCGACCGACGACCTCATCCATGCTCTCACCCGCAGCCAGGCGAATTTGCGACTTCACCAGATCGACTCCGGTGACCATTTCCGTGACGGGATGCTCGACCTGAATACGCGCATTCATCTCGATGAAGTAGAGATCGCCGGTGGAGTCACGCAGGAACTCGACGGTCCCGGCGCTGGTGTAACCGACTTTGCGAAGCGCCTCGACTACTTGCTTCCCGAGCCGGTTGCGCGTGGCGTCGTCGATCACCGTGGACGGCGATTCTTCGACCACCTTTTGGTGGCGGCGCTGCAGCGAGCATTCGCGCTCGCCGAGGTGAATCACGTTGCCGTGGCGGTCGCCGAGAACCTGAAATTCGATGTGGCGCGGACTCTCGATCAGCTTCTCGATGTACACGTTGGGACTGCCGAAGGCTTGGTCGGCTTCGGCGCGCGCGGTGTGAAACGCAGGAAGCAGCTCTTTCTTGTTGCGGACGACCCGCATGCCGCGCCCTCCGCCGCCTTCGGCTGCCTTAATCATCAGCGGAAAGCCAACCTCGGAAGCCACATCCGCGGCAGCCGCTTCATCGGCAACGATTCCATCGCTTCCCGGAATCACGGGCAGGCCGGCCGCGGCCATTTCCACGCGCGCCTGATCTTTCTCGCCCATCATGCGGATCACCTTGGGCGATGGGCCGATGAAGGTGATATGCGAAGCCTCGCAGACTTCGGCGAAGTTGGCGTTCTCGGAAAGAAAGCCGTAGCCGGGATGGATGGCGTCCACATTGGCGATTTCGGCGGCACTGATGACCTGCGGAATGTTTAGATAGCTATCGGTGCTGCGCGGAGGGCCGATGCAGATGGCCTCGTCGGCGAAGCGCACGTGCAGAGCGTGGCGGTCGGCTTCGGAGTAGACAGCAACGGTGCGAATGCCGAGCTCCTTGCACGCACACAGAACGCGCAGCGCAATCTCGCCTCGATTCGCGATCAGAATTTTCTTGAACATGTGTTCACGGAACAGCCGGAATTATTCAAAGGCTGCCTGGAGCCCGCCACTTGGAATAGCTCGCTACTTCTTAGCCTTCGAGCTCGATCGAATGTCGAAGAGAGGCGCTCCATACTCGACCGGCTTGCCGTTTTCCACGTGGATGCGCACGATTTCGCCGGCCACATCCGATTCGATCTCGTTCATCAATTTCATCGCTTCGATGATGCAGAGCACTTGTCCCGCATCCACGCGCGCTCCTACGCTTACGAAGGGGTCAGCCTCCGGGCTGGGGGACGAGTAGAAGGTTCCGACGATCGGCGATTTGATGGTGTGGACATCATCGGCTTCCGCACGCTGGGCGCTGCTTCCATGCGCGGGCGCCGCGGGAACGCTTCCCTGGAGCGCCTGCGCGGCCGGCTGCAGCTCAACCGCGGCTGGGCGCACGATGGAAGTTTGGGCCACGGACGCCTTCTTGAGGCGAACGTGCAGATCGCCACGCTGGTATTCAAGTTCTTCGAGTCCGTGCGATTGCATGAACGTTAGCAGGCTCTCAATTTCGTCCAGGTTCACGCCAACGGATTCCGATGCCGGACCGGCTACTGCCTTAGATTTTTTCGCCATTTAAAGTTCGATCAGATCCCGGGGAGCTGTAGTCAATTCCTGCGCGCCGCGCGCCGTCACCACGATATCGTCTTCAATGCGGATTCCGCCCAAGCCTTCGATATAGATGCCCGGCTCCACGGTGATGACCATGCCCTCCGCGAGAACCGTCTGGTCTCCCTTGCCAAGCCGGGGAGACTCGTGGATTTCCAGGCCGACCCCGTGGCCCGTACTGTGTGTAAAGTAACGCCCCAAACCTGCCCGGCGTAGCACGTTCCTAGCGGCCGCGTCCACGTCCTCTGCCTTGGAACCCGGCCGGACCGCTGCCTTACCGGCTTCCAGCGAGTCCTGTACGGCTTTGTAGAGGCCCTTGATCCTTTGCGATGCCTTGCCTACGAACACCGTGCGGGTCATATCGCTACAGTAACCGCGGAGTATAGCACCCTGATCCAGGACGACCAATTCGTTTTTGGCGACCTCTTTGCCAGTGGGGTGCGCATGAGGCCACGCGGAGCGCTGTCCGGACGCCACTATGGTCTCGAACGAGGGACCTTCGGCGCCCTGACGCTTGAAGTCACGCTCGATCTCGGCCGCCAGGTTCAGTTCCGAGATTCCTGGACGCACAATGCGCCGCGTGCGATCGAATGTGCGGCTCACAAGTTGGGCGGCTTCGCGGATGGTCTCTATTTCGCCTGCATCTTTCACCGCGCGCAGCTTTTCGATCGCTCCGCCATCGTTGATCCAGCGAACTTTGCGAGATACAGCGGCGTCGAGGGCCTGCTTCTGCGCCACGGTGACCTGCGCGGGCGAGAAGGCTACGCGCCGCAGCGATCTGCGCGCGCGCAGCAATTCTCCGCCGGCGCGCAAAGGGCCTTTCTTGGCGATACGCACACGCGCACCGACGACTTCATGTTGTGACTGGATCGTGTAGCGGCTATCGGTGAAGAACGTCGCGTGGGCGCGATCTATCACTAACAATCCTGCGGAGCCGGAGAAACCACACAAGTAGCGGATATTGGGAAGGTGCGAGACAACGATCGCGTCGGCGGGAATTTGTTCTAAAGCGAGCCGAAGCCGCTCCATTCGCGAATGGTGGCGGCTTCGGCTGCTTTCATCCTGGTCCTGTGGCGCCACTGCTAGCGATAACTTTCTCCGTATTCTCTCGCCTTAGCTCGGCAAAATCCGAGGAGTGACGAAGAACAGCAGCTCGGCTGAGGTAGAGCTTACGGACGTCTCTTTGAACAAGTTCCCCAGCAACGGGATGCTGCCGACCAGCGGCACCTGGTTGACGGAGGTACTCTGCGTCGTGACGATGATACCTCCGATTACGACCGTCTGGCCATCTTGGACGGTCACTTTGGTCTCGGCAGACTGTGTGTCGATAGCCGGGATGCCTTGTACCCGCGGGATGGATTGGTCGATCTGGTCGTTTTCCACGGTCAAGTCCATGTATACCGTGCCGTCCGCGGTGATCTGCGGGGTGACGTCCAGTTCCAGCACAGCATCCACGAATTGAACGGAAACCGTGTTGTTCACCACGGTCTGCACGGGAATCTTGACGCCCTGTTTTACGGTGGCTTTCTCGTTATTCTGGGTGATGATCTTCGGTTGAGACAGCAGCTTGCCCACGCCTCTGCTTTCAGCCGCGGTGATGATCATGTCCAGCGCGAAATTCGTGGACGTGAAGTTGTAGGAAATGCCGCTGGTGGGCGCCTGCGCAGGCAGGTTCGACATAAGCGGGATCTGCCCCGAAGTCGCCGTGGAGCCGCCAGTGCCAACGATTACCGGAGGCTCCGGAAGCGGGGGGAAATTTCGAGTAAACGGGCTGGCTCCGGCGCCGCCACTGATAAGATTGCTGCCGCTCGAGTTTCCCGCGGAAATGCCGAATTGGCTGCCGATATCGCGAGCGAAGTTACGATTCGCCTCAACGACGCGGGCCTCGATTTCCACCTGCTGCGAGCGGCGGTCCAGTTCGCGAATCAAATTGTCGATCACCGGCAAGGTGCTCGGAATATCGCGGATGATCAACATGTTTGAGCGGTCGTCGGCGATAATATCGCCGCGCGGCGAGAGGAACTTTTTCAGCGTGTCGGCTAGCGTGGTTGCTTTCGCATAGCTAAGCACGCGAGTGGTGGTAACAACTGGAACCGACTCCGCCTGCGCCAGCGCCAGGTCACGCGTTTCGTCAGCTTCCTTTCGCAAGGTAGACTGAGTGGCGATGCGCAGCACGTTGCCGTCCAGCTGCTTTTCCAGGTCGTTGTTTTTCAGCACGATGTCGAGAGCTTGATCCCACGGCACATCGTTCAAATCGATTGTCAGGCTGCCCTTGACGTTGGGATCGACCACCACGTTCAGGCCGCTAATTTCATGAATGAGCCGGAAGAAGTCACGCAGATCCACGTCCTTGAGGTCCACCGAAATCGGCTCGCCCGTGAATTTCGTCGTTTCAGTGCCGGACGCAGCGGATTGTGGCCCTGCCGCGGGAGTTAGAGGGGCTGGCTGACCGGCGGGGGCGGCGAATGCACCAGCTGGCTGAGTAAGGCTAACCGGCAACACTGTAACGGAAGCTGGCACAGACGTAGCGATCTGGGCCGTTTCCTCTCTGGCAGTGGATTTAGCCGCTGAAACGGCGGATCTTGTGGTCACCAACTTTGTGGTGCCCGCTGAGGCATCCGAATTCGCTGCCGCGGCGGGGGCACCCTGTGGCGCGAACGTGACCGTCAGAGCGTCGCCATTGCCGGCAATCTGGTATGCGGCTTCGGGGCCACGTAGGTCGATCACTACACGAGTGACGTCCGGCCGGAACTGTGCCATGCGAACATCGCGCACGGGATCGAGGTTGCTGGATATCCTCCGCGCAGAGGTACGGAGACGCGATCCGTCAAAGTCTAGAACCAAGCGCTCCGGATTGTGTAGCCGCATCGCGTGATATGCCAAGCGGCCAGAGGCGGATACATTTAATTTGGTCGCGCCGTCAGTCTCAATGAGGTTCACTTGCCGAATAACGTCCCCACCGGTGGGAACAGACCCGCTGACCGATGAATCGCTGGCAGGCAACAGCGCGGCAGGGTGCAGTTGCGCATTGTCCTGCTGCAGCAGGTTCTGTAGATTCGCGGAATTGAGAGCCGGAGAGACGAGTAGCGCCACGTCGCGCGGGTCCGGACGTTGCACGTCGACGCTGGCGCCAGGGGCTAATTGAATTTCGAGTCGCACGTTCGGAGTGTCGCCCGTGGCGTAGCTCAGAATTCGGTATCCCTTCACGAGACCGGAGTTCAGCTGCCGCACGCCCGCCGGGTCAGCAGCCGCGACGCCGCTCAATTCGAGCACGTACAGGCGTCCGCTCGGGCGATAGGTGGAATACTCGAACGAGCCCGTCGCCTGCGCTACCAGACGCGTCGCTCCGCCGGCGGTCACCACCTTCACGTGCACTACGGGCGCTTCATTCGCCCGCAGCGCTCCGTTCGACAGCAACAAGCCAGCCGCCAATAGCGCGCCCAGCCCCCACGCCCTCCACATAATCCTCATTGCTGATCTCCTGCGCTCGGATAGATTCGCTTCACCACAGTTCGCTCGATCGGTTTCCCGAAGGCGTCTTTCGTGTCTTGCTGGAACGTGACAGAGTCCGAATTGATCTTTTCAACTACGCCGTCGTACAAGCGGTCGCCCTCTCGTACGAAATAAACTCTCTGATCCGGGTTGGCGATCACGGCAATCATTCCGTTGGGCGACTGCACCGTTCCCTGCACAGAGAGGGTGCCAATCACCAAGCCAGCTTTACCCGGAGGCAGCGGCCCGCCGTTAGGCTTTGCGACATTGATTAGCGCGACGAATGGATCGCGCTTGCCCACCAAATCGATGTTCTGGTCGACGGGTCCGGGTGCCGGAGTCGCGACAGGTGCGGCAGCCTGCGCCACGGCCGGTGCAGCCACGACAGATCTGGCAATAGGCCGCTTCCCATGCTTTGGCATCGCCTTAGCGTTTCGATGGCCAGGTCTGCCCACCAAACGGGACGAAGCCGCGGCACGCGCCCTGCGAACCTGCTTTTTGGGTGCTGTACCCTGCGCCCACGCCGCAGCGCCAAAGATCAGCGCAATGGCCAGCACGGCCGCGGACTTGGCGCCTTCTCTTGCGAGTCTGGTCATATTTCCCTACCGTCTCGACTTTGCTTTAGCCGGTTTCGCGCTGGCTTGTTCCAGCGCCGGACTTGTGAAGAACGTGGTGATGGTGAAAGTTCCTTCCACCGAAGTGCCAGGCGCGATATGAGCCTTGCCGGATCTCCCAGCAGCAATTGCATCCAGTTTGAGATCGCCGACGTTGATGATTCGCGAAAGGCGACCCATCTTCGAGAAGAAGTCCATCACCGAGTAGTAGGGACCGTCGGCTTGAATGCCAAATGGCATCTCGAAGTAGTAAGGTTGCTGGTCAACCGGTCCGGCAGTGAGCGATCGTATCGTGACGCCCGAACTGTTCGCCGCGCGATCCACCATCAGGATAAATTGATCGGTCTGCTTTTCTTCAGGAACGATGGTCTGCAGAGTGGCCAGTTGCTTTTGGAGAGCGTCCATATCCGCTTGCAATTCGGTGCGCCGTTGCCTGTAAACGCGCAGGCTCTCAACGTCCGCTTGCAGCGGCTTCAATTCCGATTGCGCGCTCTCAAGGTCCGAGCGGACGCTAGCCAGAGGAGAGCCGGGAACGTAATAGCCTGCCAGCACCAAAGCCACCGCAAGAGCTGCGTAAAAAAGAGCCTGAAGGGGCCAGGGCCAGTCTCGAAATGATGTCGCCATTGCTAGCTCCTTCCCCGCACAGATGGCCGCGATGGTTGCGTGCTTCCCGTGGCCTGCGACGTTGCTCCGCTCGAGCCCGCAACGGAAGCGGTCATCGAGAATTCGAATGTCTGAACTGACGGCACCAGGTCGCTTTCCTTTGCATCCTTCAGCTCGATCTGGTCGAAGTATCCCGAGCGCTTCATCTCCGTCAAAAAGTTTGCTATGGCGTCGATCGAGCCCGCTTGGCCCTGGATGGTCAGAGAGCTCCCTTGGCGGGTCAGCGAGGTTAGCCAAAGGGAATCCACACGCACCACCGTGTCGGCCACCATTTGAAGCAGTTGCTGAGCGCCGCTGCGGTTCTTCTGCAGCGTTTCAATCACGTCGATGCGCTGCTGCAGAACCGCCTTCTCGCTCTGAAACCGGTCGACGTCTGTCTTGATCTGCTGCAGGCTCTGCTTTTCGACTCTCAGGGCTAGTATCTTTTTGTTGGTGTTATCCAGCTCGCGCTTCTGCTGGAAATAGGTGACGCCTAAAATCACCGCTGCAAGCGCCACCGCAACCGTTAGAAACAAGATCTGTACCGTCGCTTCCAGCGGCACAGCTTGCTTGGCGGCCTTGGGACGCGCTTGTCCGAGAAGGTTTATGCGAATCATGGAGTGTCGAAGCTCCTCAGCGCCAAGCCAACAGCGATCGCCAGGCGCGGCGCCCATTCGCGAAGCTCTTCTTCGTTGTGGCGCCCGGGGTTTACCACGATCTTGCGAAACGGATAGAGCTCTTCAACCGGCATTGCGAATTCTTCTTTCAGGAAATCGAGCAGGCCGGGAACCCGAGCGGTTCCGCCGGCTACCTCGATTCGGCGGATGTTTTCGCCGCTTGCTGTGGCGCGGAAGAAATCGAATGTCTTCTGAATTTCGAGGATCAGAATGTCGGAGACCGATCGCAGAATGGCGCTGCGCTGTTCGTCGCTGACGCCGGCGTGGGTGCCGCCCATTTTCAGCTTCTCGGCATCCTCGAAGCTCAGGTCGAGCTCTTTCTGCAACGCATCCGTGTATTGATTGCCGCCGACCGAAACGTCGCGGGTAAACAGCGGCGTCCAGCCGCGGATGATGTTGATGTTCATCACGCTCGCGCCGATATTCAAAAGAGCGACCACCTGCGACGGATCGAGGTCGTAATTCACTTCGTAGCAGTTCTGCAAGGCGAACGCGTCGATGTCCACGACCATCGGAGTCTTGCCGGCCTGGGCCAGCACGTTGGTGTGGTTCAGAATTTTGTCCTTCTTTACCGCCACCAGAAGCACGTCCATCTGGTTTTCCGTGGCTTCCAGCAGCTGGTAGCTGAGGTTCACGTCCGCGATGTCGAAAGGAATGTGCTGGCTGGCTTCCGCTTGGACGCGATCGTAAAGCTCTTCTTCGGTCATCAGCGGCATGCTAACTCGCTTGACGATCACCGAGTGGCCGGAGACAGAGGTCGCCACTTCCTTGGCCTTGATCTTCTGACCGTCGAAGATGGCAATGATCTTTTCGGCCACGGAAGGCGCATCCATGATCGCGCCGTCCACAACCGTGTCCTGAGCCAGCGGCTCAAGGCCGTAGCTGACCAGCTCGAACCCGTCCTTAGCGCGTTTCAGCTCGACGGCCTTGACGGAACTCGAACCAATGTCCAATCCAATTAATGATTTCGATTTGCCCAGGTTGAACATCGCGCGGCCCCTCACTCCCATGCAGCCCGATTGCGCAGGCTGCTTTCCTGAGTCTGGTGTCCTTACGCAGGACCCTCGTGCTGTTCGGTTCTAATTCGCCCTACCCCTGGGCGACTTCAAGGTACGCAGGCGGTAGTACTGTTAGCACTGGTACCTTCCCCGTGCTTCGTTTATTGCATCCACGCCGAAGACTGTCAATCGAGTTGTTAGGTTGGTGTGCTGTTGATAAAACCCCAAAGGTCGCTTTCGGACCTCAGGATTCCTATCGGCGGGAGCGATTCGGCGAATCGCCGCTAATTCGCGAACAGTGCTGTGGACGGCAATACGACGATTTCCGACCGGCGCACTGCGAAACTATTTTCGAAGGCCATCAATTCTAAGTTGCTGCCAAATGTCGTCGATCCGCCGTTTGGTGGCGGAGTCCATGCGAATCTCGTCTGGCCATCTGCCGGTGTAGCCCTCTTCCGGCCATTTTCTGGTCGCATCGATTCCCATTTTTGAGCCAAAGTCTTGGCGCCGCGCGGAGTGGTCTAGCGTATCAACTGGGCCGAGCACGAATTGAATGTCGCGCTCGGGATCAATGGCACAGAGAGCCTTCCAGACCACTTCTTTTGAGTCCTGCACGTTTACGTCATGATCGACCACGACGACGACTTTCGTGAACATCGCCTGCCCGAGCGACCAAATGGCGTTCATCGTTCTGCGCGCGTGGCCCGGATAGCTCTTGCGAATCGAGACGATCATCAAGTTCTGAAAGATTCCTTCAGCGGGCATGGCCACGTCGACGATCTCCGGATTCTGCAGCTTCATCACCGGAAGGAATATCCGTTCGATCGCATGGCCGATGAAGTAGTCCTCCTGCGGCGGCGGACCTACGATGGTGGTCAGGTACAACGGTTCTTTCCGATGAGTTACGCAGGTCACATGAAACACCGGGTATTGCCCTTCCAGTGAATAAAATCCGGTGTGATCGCCGAACGGCCCCTCGGTGCGCATTTCGCCCAGATTCACGTGGCCTTCGAGAACGATCTCGGCGTTTGCCGGAACCTCTAGATCCACGGTCTTGCATGCGACGGTCTCGACGGATTCGCGCCGCAGGAAGCCGGAAAACATGAACTCGTCCATATCCGGCGGCACGGGCAAAATTCCGGCCAGCGCCGTTGCCGGATCGGCGCCAATCGCCACGGCAACTTCGAGCTTCCCTTCTTTGTTTTTCGAGCGCGCGCTGCGATAGTGCTCCGCGCCGTGCTTTTGCGTCTGCCAATGCATCCCGGTGCTGCGTTCATCAAACACTTGCATTCGATAGCAGCCGACGTTGCGTTTTCCGGTCTCGGGATTCTTGGTAATAACCATTGGCCAGGTAATGTAGCGGCCGCCATCCTGCGGCCAGCATTGCAGGATCGGAAAATCGAACAGCGAAAAGCCTTCGGTGAGGACCACTTCCTGACACGCGCCGTTGCGAACCGTCTTCGGAAACACTGAACCCAGCTCCGCCAGCTTCGGCAGCATTCTTACCTTATCGAGCAGCCCTTGCGGCGATTGCATGTCCAGCAGCGAGGAAATGCGCCCGGCAATCTCATCGAGCGAATCGGCTTCCAGAGCGAGATTCATCCGGCGCTCGGTTCCCACCAGATTGGTAACCACTGGAATGCGCGCACCGCGAGGTTTTTCAAAGAGCAGCGCCTGACCGCCGGCCTTTACGGCGCGGTCGGTGATCTCCGTAATCTCCAGAATCGGGTCCAATTCTTGCGAGATTCGCTTGAGTTCGCCTTCTTTTTCCAGCTTTCCTAGGAACTGCCGCAGATCCCGATACGCCACTCTTCCCCCAAGTGCCCCCGGGCTATCAGCCGGGCTGGCCGCGATCACTTTAGCACGGACGATGTTAGAATCACGGTAGTTATAGCTTCTACTGCGTCACCGACGTGGTTCGCCCTCTTTTTGCCGCTTTGAATGCGGGACGTAACCCAATTCACAGACACTGCGTCTATCGGCATAGGGGGAGCCACAAGGGTAAGGTGGAGAGGTTTTGAGAACGGGGCCCGTCGTCGAGGACGCTTCCCGCACATCGGAGATCCATGTCGCTACGAGATTCCTATAAAAACCACAAGAAGACATACTTTGTAATCGGATGCTTGGTTGTATTGCTGGGGGTTTGGATCTACTTCCGAGGGCGCTCGGGCGCCCCGAGGTACACCACGGCAGTTGTGAAGCGCGGGAACATTACCGCGGCGGTGCAGGCAACAGGGACGATCAATCCTCTTACTACCGTTCCCGTTGGGTCGTACGTGTCGGGTACCGTGAAGTACATTTTCGCGGATTTTAATACCCGGGTGAAGGACGGACAGGTGCTGGCCCAACTAGACCCGGCCATCTATGAAGCACAGGTCACCGAGGCCCGCGGCAATCTCGAAAACGCCGAAGCCGACCTCGCCACTCTCGAAGCGAACGTGCAAGTGGATGAAGCCAATCTGGCCAAGTCAAAGGCCAATGCCGCGTACGAAGTCGCCACGGCCAGAAGGTCACAGGACTTGTGGACCTCCGGCGTGGTCTCCACGGACTCGAACGACCAAACTCAATCTACCCTCGGCCAGGCTCAGGCGGACGTAAAATCCTCTGAAGCAGCCGTGGACCAAGCCAAAGCTCAGCTGGCGCAAGCGAAAACGCAGATCACATCAATGCGGGGTGCGCTCGATGCAGCCGAAACGCAGCTGCAATACACCACCATTACCTCGCCGATTGCTGGAACGGTAATCGCCCGGAACATCGACGTGGGCCAGTCGGTTGCAGCCACTTTGCAGGCTCCCAATGTGTTTTCGGTGGCGCAGGATCTCTCGCGAATGCAGGTGTATGCCGCCACGGACGAGTCCGACACCGGCAACATCAAGCACGGAATCCCGGTGACCTTTCAGGTAGACGCGTTTCCCGATGAGATCTTTCACGGGCGGGTGAGCAATATTCGCCTGAATCCGACGACCGTTCAGAACGTTGTGACGTACAACACCATCATTGATTTCAGCAACCCGGATGAAAAGCTGCTGCCTGGAGAAACGGCCTACGTCACGATCCCGACGGGACACGCGGAGAACACCGTCGAAATTCCGAATCCAGCGCTGACCTTCAAACCGAACATGACTCCCGTCGCGCTGCAGAAACTTTTCAATCAGTACCACATATCGCGGGAGGCCTCGACCACGCACATCAACGGCTGGCAAACCGTTTGGAAGCTGTCGCCGCAGAAACAGCTGATACCGGTAGCCGTTCAGGCCGGCATAACGGATTACAACGACACGCAGCTGCTTCAGGGAGATCTGAACGTCGGCGATGTGCTGGTCACCACGGAGCAAACCGGCTCGTCGTCCGGCGGCAGCCGTTCACCGTTCTTTGGCGGTCCGCGCGGTCCCCGGTAATGGAGATTCGCGGCAGGCGTAAAGGTGCTTTATGAACCCTAGGGAAGTGATTCGTGTGGCTCTCCGGGCTCTCGCCCGGAACAAAATGCGCACCATCCTGACCATGCTGGGCATCATCATCGGCGTGGGCGCGGTGATCTGCACCGTCGCGATCGGCGAAGGCGCCAGCGAGCAGGTTCAGCAACAGATTCAATCGCTGGGCACCAACATGATCATGGTTTTCGCCGGCAGCGTGAATACCAACGGAGTTCGCATGGGCAGCGAAGCAACCAAGACGCTCACGCCCGATGACGCCAATGCCATTCTCGCCCACGTGCAGAACGTTGTGGCCGTGTCGCCGATCGCGTTTTCATCGGTTCAGGTGGTGAACGGCAATCAGAACTGGTTCACGCGCGCATATGGCGCTTCGCCCGAATACACGCAGATCCGCAATTGGCCCGTGGTGCAGGGCAGCTCCTTTACCCAACGCGACGTAGACGTGGCAGCGGACGTCTGCGAGATCGGCCACACCATCGTCACGGAGATATTCGGCACTGAGGATCCGGTGGGAAAGACGATCCGCATTCAGAATTTGCCGTTTCGCGTGCTGGGCGTGCTGGAAACCAAGGGACAGTCGCCGACCGGCGAAGACCAAGACGATGTGATTATCATGCCCTACACGACCGTCCAGAAGAAAATCTCCGGCATCAGCTGGGTGCAGCTGATCATGGTCTCGGCGAGTTCGCAGCAGGTGATGCCGCAAGTGGAGCAGGAAATCTCAGGTCTGCTTCGCCAGCGCCATCACCTCCGCGCCGACGAAAGCGACGATTTCATCATCCGCAGCCCTAACGAATTCGCGCAAGCCGCCGCTTCCACCTCCATGGTTATGACCATATTGCTTGGCGCGATCGCTTCAATTTCGCTGCTGGTAGGCGGCATCGGTATCATGAACATCATGCTCGTGTCGGTCACCGAGCGCACGCGCGAGATCGGCGTGCGCATGGCCGTCGGCGCTACGGAAGAAGATGTGCAGCGGCAATTTCTCAGTGAAGCCGTGGTCTTAAGTTCCCTTGGCGGGCTGGTAGGCATCTCGCTGGGGGTGATTGGTTCGGCGTTCATTTCACACGTGCTGGGCTGGTCGACTTTTGTTTCGCCGTCGTCAGTGATTATCGCCGCGCTATTTTCCGCCGGTGTCGGCATCTTTTTTGGTTACTATCCTGCGCGCAAAGCCGCGCGACTTGATCCCATTGAGGCGCTCCGATATGAATAGTTTCGTTCGCTCTGTTGCATTCGCGGTGTTGGCGATGGGCATGGCTGTTCCCGGAAGTGCGCTGGCTCAAAACCATCCGGGCGGTGCTCGGCAGGGGAAATTCCAGCACCGCGGCGCGGCTCCGACTGCCACAACTCCGCCGCCCGCGACCATGCCTCACGCGGCTATGCCGCGCGCAACTGCGCCTGTGCCGACCACGCCGTTGCCCCGCCCGGTCCCGGTGATTCTTTCTCCCACGAAACAAATTGTGAAAAATGCCGCCGGCGAGCAGTTTTTTATCATTTCGTCGGTTGACATCGCCAATTCACAGGTGCTACTGAAGCGGCCGACGGAAGTTACCGTGCTTGCGAAGGTTAATGCCAACACCAAATTCCTGGACCAGAACGGGAAGCCGGAGAAGCTCACCACCTTCCGCGCCGGCGATACGGTCTGGGCGCGGCTATCCAACGACGGCCCGGACCCAACCATCGAACTGATGCAAGACGGCGAGATGACCATGGCCGATCTGCACAAATATTACCTCGACTACTAGGCGGAGCCGGACATCGCGCGGCACAGGCTTACGCTTGCGCTCTCGCGGTGGGCTGCGCGGCGTCGATCGCACCGCCAGTGCCTGCCAACAGCCATGAGGCCAGTTCGCGATAGCGCGCCAGGAGCACGTTGCTAGTGCTGCCAACCAAGGGCGTGCCCATGGCGACGGCTTCCGTCACCTGACGATAATCGTTAGGCAGACGCGTGAGAACGGAGCGCTGGTTCGTTTTCTCGAATTCGGCCACGGCATCACCGTCATTTTGCCGCCAGCGATTGATCACCACCTGTATCCGCACGCAATCGACTCCCGCTGGACCTGCCGCCGCAATATGACGCTTGATCATGCCGAGCGCCAACGCGCTAGGCTCCCCATTCGGCGTCGTGGCCGTTTTTCGATTTCGGCAACACTGGAGCCTTGGGCGGCTCCTCGCTATCGTAGAAAAAAGCGTACATCGGAATTTCGAGGGCGCGAGCATACTTCTCCAACGTTGCGATACTCGGGACGGTTGCACCGTTTTCCACACGCGATGTGTAGCAGCGGAATAGTCCGGTGCGTTTTTCGATGTCGCCCTGCGATTAAGAACGTGTTGCGGACTATGCAGCGCATTCTGTCGTGCATCTCGAAAGACAAAAAGCCCCCGTTCTCCCAACAAGGACTCGCCATACCCGAAAAAGACAAGTTACAAATGCAGATTGAGAGTCGCCAAGCAGTTTCCTTTTCGTGGAAAGATGCCAAGCGAATCGCGGCAGCCGTAAAGAAGCTCGATACGCTGGACAATTCCCGAAAGGAAATCTACGCGATGGCTTTTATTCTGGCTGCGGCCACTGGTCTCCGATGCGGAGAGTTGTTCGCCCTGCGGGTGAACGATGTGAATTTCGCGTCGGGAATCATTCGGATTGACGAGTCTTCGGATCAGCGAACCTATACGATAGGTCCCTGCAAAAATGCAGCGGCTTATCGCACGGTGCTTTTAGCAGACCGCGAAGGCAAAGAAGCGATGCGAATGCTGAAAAAATTTCTGAACGGCAGCATTCAAACGCCAACCGCGTTCGTGTTCCACTCAAGAAATGGTTCACCGTTGCGTGAAACTAATGTGCTCGCTGATGGGCTGCATCCCGCGCTCGCGGCAATCGGTTTGCCGAAGGCCGGAATGCACGCATTTAGGCACGGTTGCAATAGGCGCTGGGAACTTGCTGGAATGAATCCCGCTGTACTTCGCCAGATGATGGGTCACAGTTCATCGGCAATGACGGCCAGATACACCGGCGAAATCCCGCTCGAACAAGTTATTGTGACCTATTGTGACCCGAAGCAAATTCGGGCGGTTGCGTAAGGGCAAGGCGTTTCATATACTTAGAAGCGGCGCGGGCGTAGTTCAATGGCAGAATAGAAGCTTCCCAAGCTTCGGACGTGGGTTCGATTCCCATCGCCCGCTCCAACAAAAGAGACTCCGCACTCTACTCACTCATTTTTCGTATTTTCAGAGACTTTGTTGACGCGGAACTGATCGATGCTTCCCTCCTTCGGGAATTCGTAAGCACGGCGGTCGGATAAACTGAAACGTTCTTACGAGGCTCCAACGTGCACGTTCGTTAGTGCGCTGACTTATCGAATCCCGGAATATACTTAGGCTCCCCGCCCGCTGCTGCATCTGAATCCTCTTGGAGGCGTGCATGGCAAAGCCACGAGATCGCGTCGAATTAAAGGGAAGCGCCCGGGCCGCACTTCCGGGCGCTCGTGATGTTGGGCCAGCTGATCCGAACGAGCAGATCGAAGTAGCCGTCTTACTGCGAAGGAGATCGAAGCCGGGATCGTTTCCCTCCGTCGAGGTAGAGGCTGCTCGCCTTCCCCGCGAACGGAAATACCTCACACGCGAAGAATTTGAAAAGTCGCACGGGGCGTCAATGGCCGATCTTAGGAAAATTCGAGCCTTTGCAAGACAGCACGGACTTCAAACCGTGAGCGTGGACAGGGCCAGACGCATCGTGAAGCTGGGAGGTAGCGTTCAGGCATTCAATGCCGCGTTTGGCGCGAAATTGAAGAGATACCAGCATGAATCCGGAACATATCGCGGCAGGACCGGCCCGCTCACCGTGCCCGCCGATTTGGGCGGGGTGATCGAAGGAGTGTTCGGTCTGGATAATCGACCCCAAGCCAAACCGCACTTTAGGTTGCGCAAGCCGAGGCGGAACGTCCGCCCTCATGCGGTAGCTGTCTCGTATTCACCGCTTGAAGTAGCAAATGCCTACGACTTCCCTGCTGGTCTGAATGGCGCCGGACAATGCATCGCCGTAATCGAGTTGGGAGGCGGCTACCAGACCAGCGACCTGAGCTCGTTCTTCCAGAACCTCGGGATTCCTGCTCCGAAGATCACCGCAGTCTCCGTGGACGGCGCGACCAACTCTCCAACCGGTGACCCGAGCGGCGCCGATGGCGAGGTGGAACTGGACATCGAACTAGCCGGGGCGATTGCGCCGTCCGCGGAGATCGCGGCGTACTTCGCACCGAACACGGATCAAGGTTTCATCGACGCCGTGACGACTGCCGTGCATGACGCGAACCTGAAGCCCTCGATCATCTCAATCAGTTGGGGCGGCCCGGAGGATTCATGGACGGAACAGTCGCGGAACGCGCTAAACACTGCGTGTCAGGATGCTGCGACGATGGGCGTGACGATTCTGGCCGCTTCCGGTGACAGCGGAGCATCGGACGGCACCAGCGCCCCTACGGTGGATTTTCCCGGAGCCAGCCCCTACGTCGTTGGCTGTGGCGGCACGAAATTAACGATTTCAGGAACCCGTGTGAGCGCGGAGGTCGCCTGGAACGAGCTTTCGGCAAACGAGGGAGCGACGGGAGGAGGTGTTAGCGAATTCTTTGCGCTTCCAAGCTATCAGGATGGTGCAGACGTACCGAAAGCGCTCAATGGCTTCGTTGGACGAGGAGTGCCGGATGTGGCCGGGGATGCTGATCCTGAGACGGGTTATAGCGTCGTCGTTGATGGGCAACAGCAGGTCATCGGCGGCACAAGTGCGGTTGCCCCGCTGTGGGCGGGATTGCTCGCACGTATTAATCAGTCGCTCGGGAAAAATGTCGGTTATGTGAATCCGCTGCTGTACGCGTCAAATGCCGAATCGACCTTTCGAGACATCACCTCTGGAAGCAACGGGGAGTATGCGGCGACTAAAGGGTGGGACGCATGTACGGGGCTGGGAAGTCCGAACGGCGCTGGTCTTTTGGCTGCCTTGCGAGGCGGTTAGAGAAACCGGCGACGAGTGCGTCACGGGCACCTCCGTGCGTCGCGGGGCCGGCATCACAGCTCGAATTCTGGCTGCCATTTTATTTTAGACCTTGACAAGAATTGGGGCGCGATGATATCGGACAAGCGCACTGCGGCGTTTTGGGGGGAGTGTTACCTAGGGTTCGCCAGAGATTTCTGGTATGTCGCATGATACCCGCACACGTAGACCCCCTCGCGCATACTGCACAGGCCCGTAGTTCAAATCGACCGTACCCGTGGAGGGATCATGAAGCGGATCTCGGCCCAGTTATTGGTGGTGTGTCTATTCTCCTTGCTAAGCAGTGCTGCACTATTTGCCCAAGCCACATCGCAGATATCTGGAACGGTGACGGACGCCAGCGGCGCAGTAATTGCGGGCGCCCAGATTACCGCGACACAAACCAACACGGGAATCACGCGTACCGCAACGTCCGACGCGAGCGGCGTATACACGCTGCCCAGCCTGCCTCTCGGTCCCTATCGGCTGGAATTCAAGAAAGAAGGGTTCACTTCATTCGTCCAAACCGGCGTCGTTTTGCAGGTCGGCGAAGCTGCTACGGTTAATCCGGTCTTGAAAATAGGCGCTGTGAGCCAATCCGTTCAGGTAGAAGCTACCGCGCCGATAATGGATACAACGACGACGGGTGTAGGTCAGGTAGTCAACTCTCAGAGCGTAGTAGATCTGCCGCTCAACGGACGCCAAGTAACCCAACTCATCACTTTGGCGGGCGCATCGAATACCGTCCAGGCCGGCTTTGGCGGGACGCCATCGGTCGGGAACCTGGTCTCTAGCAAGAACTACCCCAACGAGGATCTAGTCAGCGTCGGAGGAGGTATGCTGAACGGAACCACGTACTTGATGGATGGTGGAACATTTAACGATCCTTTCAACAATCTCAACCTGCCCACGCCCTTCCCGGACGCCATTCAAGAATTTAACGTGCAAACCAGCGCGATCCCAGCGCAGTACGGCGAACACACGGGCGGCGTGATCAACATCGCCACTAAATCGGGCACCAATCAGTTTCACGGCGACGCGTTCGAATTCGTTCGCAACTCGGATTTCAACGCCAAGGATTACTTCAGCGTGAGTGCTAACGATCCGAATGGGCTGAGCGATGGCTTGAAACGCAATCAGTTTGGAGGCACCATCGGCGGCCCGATCAAGAAAGACAAAGTGTTCTTTTTCTTGGGCTATCAGGGCACTTTGATCCGACAAAAACCTCCCGCCAACCAGGCCATTCTCCCCACGGCTTCGGAGCTGACAGGTAATTTCCAAAATTATGCGGCAAATTGCATGGCGAAGGTAAACGGCCAGACTCCGCAATTGAACGCTTCCTATTACACGAATAATGTCCTCAACTATGCAGTTCCTTCGGACGTTTTAAATTTCGCGAGCCACTTCCCGGTTGGCCCGGAGCCTTGCGGCGTGACGACCTATCAAATCATCGCCAATCAAAACGAGAACATGGGCGTCGGAAGGGTCGATTATCAGATTAACTCCAAGCAGACCCTCTTCGTCCGCTATTTCGGGACGCACAGTCTGCAGCCATCCAGCTACAACGGAAATGAGCTAACGGTTGTGAATGCCGGCACGGATGACACTGTGAATTCGCTGGTGGTGGGCCACACTTATCTAGTGAATTCTTCGATGGTGAATTCGTTCCACTTTACGCTGAATACCGACGGCATCACGAAATTCCAGGTGCCGATCGTTACTGCCACCGACGTCGGCGTACAGGGCATGTACATTTCCGCGGCTCCCTTCAACCACTATTCGAACATCAACATTACTGGCGATTTCCAGAGCGCTGGCGGATTCGCTACTCCGGGCCTTGATAACACAAGGACCTGGCAGCTTGCGGACGATTTCAGCTGGACGAAGGGCTCGCACCAATTGGCGTTCGGCGCCGATTTCATTCGCCCCACGCAGACGTCAACCTTTTGCGTCTATTGCAACGGGCTGTTTAGTTTCACCGGTGGGCTCACCGGCGATCCCATGGCGGATTTTGTCGCCGGCGCGCTTGGTTCGATGATCCAGTTGAATATCTCGCATGACGACGAGGATTATCGATACCTTGGGCTCTACGCGCAGGATAGCTGGAAAGTCAATGCGCGACTGACGCTGAACTACGGCCTGCGATGGGAACCTTATTTCGGTGGCACATTCCCGCTCAATCAAGTTAGCCATTTCAATATGGCAGATTTCCTCGCCAATGTGCATTCGCCGCAATTCCCGAACGCTCCGGCGGGAACCTTGTATCCGGGAGATCCGGGTTTCCAAACCGGCTCACGGCCGAGCTCAACGAGGTGGAACAACTTCGCACCGCGGATTGGGTTGGCCTGGGACCCCACCGGAAATGGCAAGACGCTCATCCGCGCGTCTTGGGGAATTTTCTACGATACGCCTGAGACGCTCTTCTTTTACAACTACGCGGGTGAGCCGCTGTGGGGCGATAGCATCGCGATCATCCCGCCAGCAGGAGTGCCGAACACATTCGCAAATCCCTGGTCTTATTATCAAACTGGCGTAAGCCCATTCCCGGTCACGCAGAATGCCACGACCCCCTACCCCTTTTATTCATCATACGAGACAGCTCCGTTGAACGTCCACAACGCCTCGATGGATCAGTGGAACTTGACAATTCAGAAGCAGATCGGAGCTTCGTGGCTCCTGAAAGCGAGCTATCTCGGCAACGACGTTATACATCTGTGGATGATTAAGGAAACGAATCCCGGGGTCTATATCACGCCGAATGCTAGTGGCAGCTGCACGGTTAATCTCTACAACAACACCACTGATACGGTGCAGCCGACAACCTACACTCCATGCGACTCGAGCACAAATACGAACCAGCGGCGCCTGTTGTCGCAGTTGAATCCGGCCCAGGGGCAATATTACGGAGGGTACCCGGCATTGGATGACAGTGGGACGGGCAGCTACAACGCGCTGCTCCTTTCGGCAGAGCACCGTTTTTCAGACCACTTCCAGGTGCTGGCGAACTATACGTGGTCGCATTGCATTTCCGATCTGTGGACCCAGGCGATCAACGCCCCGGAGTACACCGATCCGTCGGACCCCCGATTCGATCGCGGCAACTGCGCGAGCGTGGACATACATCAGAATTTCAACCTGTCAGCCGTCCTGCAGTCACCGCATTTTTCCTCACGACTACTTCAGTGGATCGCGGGCGACTGGCAGCTTTCGCCGATCGTCAGCGCCCATACGGGGAGCTATTTTACCGTAACCATGGGTGGAGTGAACACCGACGACGCAGCGAACGGAATAGCCGGGCAGCGTCCCGATATGGTTCCTGGCGTAAGTCCGTATTGCGCACCGAAGCGCGTCTCGCCGTATTTCACGGCGGCGGGCAACTGCTGGATCAACGCGGCTGCGTTCGCCTACCCTGGTGGCGGAGCGGTCGAACTGCCCAACCACCAATACCAAGAACCGGGTGTCTTTGGAAACGAAGGAGTTAATAACTTGGAAGGCCCGGGCTTCTTCGATGTGGACTTCGCGCTATCTCGAAGATTCCCAATCACCGAAAGGCAAGCCTTGGAAATCCGCTGGGAAACCTTCAACGTCGAAAATCGCGTTAATTTCGTGAATCCTGGAACTGCGGGCATCGCTGCCGTGGGCACGAGCAACACCGTCCTCGGAAGCGGACCCACATTCGGCATGATTTCATCCGACGTAGCCCCGCGAATCATGCAGTTCGCAATCAAGTACATGTTCTGAGTATCGCTTCAGTTGCCCTGCGGGAGCGTGGCTCACAACCGCGCTCCTGTTTTCAATCCGGCTAAGGGGCCTCGGCGTCGTGCAACTTCCGTGTCTCTTGTCCGACTCCACCCTCCGCAGGGGCGGTGACTTGCGACTTTTTCTGACGTCCAGTGTGACACTCGGCCTTCTCCAGCTATCCAAGCAGTTGCAATGCGCCGATCGCGGGTCGGCGCTCGCGTCGGTGTGTTTTGGCGTGTAGGGGGCATATAACTTTCGGCGGGGGACGTAGTACTACCGCTCTATGTTCGCTGTTTCACTATGAAGCTAGTGTTCCAAATAGCGACTGCGGTATGATCCGCACCCCAGCCGCGTGTCAATCGGCATGCATCTACGAACAAAATTTATCCTCTCGCTGCTGGTCGTGACGTCTGGCCTGACGTGCGCGGCGCTGCTGGTGGTGCGCCACACGGCTGAGGCGCACATGCAGTCGGAAATTGCATCCGACGCGGACACTGCCGTACGCACGTTCCGGTTTGTCCAGAAGCAGCGCCAGATCGCGATGGCGCACAAGAGCGACTTGCTCGCCGCGCTCGCGGAAATGCGCAACGACGATCCCTCCACGATTGAAGATCCCAGCGAAGATCCTTGGCAATCCGACGATTTCAATCTTTTCGCTCTGGCCGATGGCGATGGAAAGATGATCGCGCTGCGAACCACCGACCCGGGATTTCCAGTTGAAGCTGCCGGGAGCGAAATTCGCCGAATGCGCGCGCACCGGCAGACGTCCGGCTGGTGGTACGGCGGAGGCCATCTTTATCAGGTGGCACTGCAGTCGATAGCCGGCGGCGCGACTCCCGATGGCGGGACTACCGGCACCGTTGTTGTTGGGCACGAGATCGACGCGCACGAAGCCGCCGACCTGCGCGGAATTTCGTCCACCGAAGTAGCGTTCCGTTATGGAGATCAGATCGTTGCCAGCACTCTGTTCCCTCTTCAGGAACTTCAGCTGACGCGTCAGGTGGATGGCCGGCTCGGTTCCAAACGAATCAGAATCGATGGCCGGCCGTATTGGGCGGAGTCGGCAAAACTTTCCGTCGAAGGCGGAGCGCCGGTCAGCATCGTGATTCTGGAATCGTACAGCGGCGCCGATGCGTTTCTCACCCATGTCAACCACTTGCTGGTGGGGCTCGGACTGATCGCTGTGTTTGCCGGAGGCGCGCTGGCATTCGTGATCTCGGGTGCCTTCACGCGCCCGTTGGCGGACTTGGCGGAAGGCGTTGCGGCCCTCGAAAGCGGCGACTTCACGTATCCCCTGCGCGCCAGAGGAGCGGACGAAGTTGCGCGAGTGACGCGGTCGTTTGACCGCATGCGCCGCGTCTTGAAAAACAACGAAGCCAAACGCCAGCAGCTGGAGACTCAACTCCGCCAATCGCAGCGAATGGAAGCCATGGGCCGGCTCGCCGGAGGCGTGGCGCACGACTTCAACAATTTGCTCACCATCATCAAAGGCTACAGCGATCTGATCGTCGAAGGGCTCAAACCCGCGGACACAAATTTCCGCCATGGGCAGCAAATTTCTAAAGCTATCGATCGCGCCACGGCCCTGACCCGGCAGCTGTTGGCATTCAGCCGCATGCAGGTGCTGGAGCCAAAAGTGATCGATTTGAACGCTCTGGTGGCGGATATGGGCAAAATGCTCGCGCGGCTCATCCGAGAAGACATTGCGTTTTCCTTCGAGCCCGGCGAGGCGATCGGGCAGGTGAAGGCGGACCCCGGCCAGCTTGAACAGGTTATCTTGAACCTGACCGTAAACGCGTGCGACGCTATGCCGCGCGGCGGCATGCTGACGATCCAAACGCGCGATGTTTTCGTTCACGAGCATTTGGCGCAGACGCGTTCAGCAATTCCGGCCGGGCAGTACGTATTGCTGGCCGTCGCCGATACCGGCCACGGCATGGACGCCGAAACCAAGGCGCGCATCTTCGAGCCGTTTTTTACCACCAAAGATCCCGGCAAAGGCACGGGCCTCGGGCTTGCCACTGTGTATGGGGTGGTGAAACAGAGCGGCGGCTATATCTGGGTGGATTCGGAGACCGGCAAAGGCGCCAAATTCGAAATTTATCTGCCACGCGTAAACGAGCAAGTCGAAAAGACGGCAAATACTGAAAATGACGCGCGCGTAATTTGCGGCCGCGAAACCGTGCTGATCGCCGAGGACGAAAGCGCAGTGCGTGATTTGGCTACCGACTTTCTCCGATCGGCCGGATACACGGTTCTAACCGCTCAAGACGGCGCGGAAGCGCTCTCCATCGCGAAGAAATTCAGCGCGAAAATTCATCTGCTGCTCACCGACGTGGTGATGCCCGGCATGCGAGGCACGGAACTGGCTGAAAAGCTCAAGCAGCTGCGTCCCGACATCAAAGTCGTCTACATGTCCGGATACTTGGACTTCGCCGGGAAGGACGGGCAATTTTTCGACGGCAGCTCGTTCCTGCAGAAGCCATATTCGCGCGAAGAATTGGTACGGAAAATCGCCGAAATGGTCGCAGACATTCCGAAGGCGCGGCCATCATCGCAAGCCGCCCCGCACGCGCTGGTCAATTAAGCAGCAGCCGTTTGACCGTGCGGGCGTAAATCATCACCGGCGCGTTATGCGATTGCCAGCGGCACCGCCTTTTTCCATCTACCCTGTGATTTCAGAATTAGCTCGACGACCTCGCGGATTGCTCCTTCCCCGCCGCGTGCCCTGGTGACGTAGTGGGCGGCGCGCTGCACTTCCACCACGGCGTCCGCCACAGCGACGGCCAGCCCCACGCGGTTCAACAGCGGCAGATCAGGGAGATCGTCGCCCACGTAAGCGACCTCTTCGTCTATTGCTTTCGCGCGCGAAAGAATGTCCTCGTACGACTGCGTCTTTTTCGGCTGGCCCTGCGCAACGAATTCCATTCCCGCTTCGAAGGCGCGGCGCGCCGTGGCCGGCGAATCGCGTCCGGTGATCAAGCCGGTGCGAATGCCCATGATTCCTGCGAGCTTGATTCCAGCGCCGTCGTGCGCGTTGAACATTTTCATTTCCGCGACGCTGCCGTCCGGGAAAGTTTGCAGGCAGACGTAGCCAGGAGTCATCGTGCCGTCCACGTCCATCAGCAGTACGCGGATCTTCTTGGCGCGGCGCATAGCGCCGGCGGGAAATTTAATTTCGCGAATAGCCATGGGTAAGATTAGAACAACTGTAGGTTCCAGAGATCGTGCACGTGAACCACGCCTTCGAGGCAGCCAGCGGCGTCCACCACCAGCACGGAAGTGATTTTACGCTCTTCCATCAAGCGCAACGCGGACGCAGCCAGCTCCTTGCGCGGCAGCGTCACGGGATTCTTGCTCATGCAATCCCCCGCCGTAAGATCCAGCACGTTTTCGCGCCGGCGGTGCATCACCCGCCGCAGATCGCCATCGGTGATGATGCCGAGCAGCCGGCCGCCTGGCTCGATTACCGCGGTGAGTCCCAATCCCTTGCGGCTCATTTCATAAATCACATCGGGCATTTTCGTGTTCGGCTGGACGGCCGGCATTCGATCGCCCGCATGCATCAGCGATTCCACGCGCCGCAATTTTTTTCCGAGCCTGCCCGCTGGATGCAGCGCGGCGAAATCGTCCTCCTGAAAATCACGGCGCTCGGAGAGCACAACGGCCAGCGCGTCGCCCATCGCCAGCGCGGCCGTGGTGGACGAAGTGGGCGCCAGTTTCAACGAGCACGCCTCTTCTTTCACGCTAATGTCCAACACAACCTCGCTTTCCCTGGCCAGAGTGGAATTGGGGCGCGCCGTCAATGTGATCAGGGGTAGGCCCAGACGCTTCACTGCTTCCAGCAAGTCGATGAGTTCGTCTGTTTCGCCGCTGGCGGACACGGCGAGCATCGCGTCGCCGCCCGCAAGCATACCCAGGTCCCCATGCAGCGCTTCAGCGGCGTGCATGAAAAGCGCCGGAGTGCCGGTGCTCGAAAATGTGGCTGCGATCTTTCGGCCGATGATGCCGGACTTGCCCAGTCCGGTGACTACCACGCGCCCTTTGCACCCGTACAGAATTTCGACCGCCGTTTCAAAATCCGCGCCGATGCGTCCAATCAGATCCGAGATTGCTTCCGCTTCGATGCGCAGCACGCGCTTGGCGCGATCGATCGACGTTTCGCGCGCGGCTTGCGCCGCCAAATCGTTCGAACTTTTCATCGGGCCACCTTCGCGCGAGGACCTTTTCGCCGCTCGCTGCCGATGTACGTCGAAGCTTTGCGGGTCGCTTCGGTTGGCGCATCTAATTCACGCGCTAGCGCCGCGATCCGATTGATCTTGCGGAGCAATGGACGCAATTCGGTCAGCGGTAGCGCGTTTGTGCCGTCTGAAAGAGCCTTGGCAGGATTATCGTGCACTTCAAGGAAGATGCCATCCACGCCCACGGCTGCTCCGGCGCGCGCGAGCGGCTCTATAAACTCGGGCTGGCCTCCGCTCGCCTTGCCTTCCCCTCCCGGCAGTTGCACTGAGTGGGTGACGTCGAAGACTACGGGATAGCCCAGCTTGCGCATGATGGGAAACGAGCGCATGTCGACCACGAGATTCTGATATCCGAACGATGCGCCGCGCTCCGTCAAAATGATCTTCTCGTTGCCCGTGCTCACCACTTTTTCAACCGCGTGGGCGACATCCCATGGCGAGAGAAACTGGCCTTTTTTGATGTTTACCGCACGGCCCGATCGTCCCGCTGCGAGCAGAAGATCGGTTTGCCTCGAAAGAAACGCCGGTACCTGCAGAATGTCGCAGACCTCAGCCGCCGGGCCCACTTGATTCACTTCATGCACGTCGGTGAGTATCGGCAGCCCCGTGCGCTTTTTAATGGCGGCCAAAATGCGCAAGCCTTCTTCCAATCCGGGTCCGCGATAGGACGAAAGCGACGAGCGGTTGGCCTTGTCGTACGAAGCCTTAAAAACCAGAGGAACGTTCTCCTCCGCGGCGATCAACGCAACGCGCTCGGCCATTTCCATGGCGTGCGATTCGCTCTCGATCACGCACGGACCCGCGATTAGAAAAAGCGGCGCTTCACCGCCCACGCGCACAGCAGGCGCTCCCAATTCGAAACCGCGAGACGGCTGCATTGCTGGAGTGCTTTCTCCTTTGCGACCGGACCAGAGTATGCGGCTTCGCCCCGCAATTCAACTAATTCACCCTTCTACTTAACACCGCCGCTAACAGCAGCGTTTTTCGAGGAACATCTTTCCGTGCTGTGAAAATGACAAGTTACCGGTGGACAGCCGAAGGGTAACGCGGACAAATTCGCAGGGAATTCCTCAAACAGCTGGAATTTCGCGAAATTCTAGTACTAGAAATTTTGCCTAGCTCCCACTACTAATTTCGTAGGCCCATAGCCTGAAGGGAAATTAAGGTGCCCTCTAAGTTCGTGAAGCAGAGGGGCTTATTCGACTGCACTTTGGAATCCGCATTGCCACCAACTGCTCGTGAAAAAAGACGTAGAAGCGAACATCTGCACCCGGGCCAATGCGAGGAGGTATGAAATGTTCGAACAAATGGTGGTCTCTCGAAAAATGCCCAAAACGCGACGTTCGTGGTCCGTCGCGCTGGCGACCGCCTTTCAAGCCTCGGTCGTAATTGCGCTGCTGATTATTCCGCTGCTGTTTACGGAGGCGTTGCCGAAAACGATGCTCGGCACCTTTCTAACCGCACCGCCGCCCCCCGCTCCACGCCTCCTCCTGCGCCCGTCGTGAAGCAAGCGCAACAACCGAAAATTGCGCAGATGGTGAAATCTCATGCGTTCGTCGCGCCAACTGTGATTCCCAAGAAAATCGAAGCAGTGAACGAGGCGGCGCCGCCGCAAGTGCAGAATCAAACGGGCACAGGGATTCCGGGAGGAATCGGAGACACGATGGGAGGTCTCGGAACGGCTCCCGCGCCTCCGCCGCCACCAAAGGCGATGCCGCAGCGCATTCACGTGGGAGGCAACGTGGAAAACGCGAAATTGGTCAGGAAAGTGACGCCACAATATCCGTCAATCGCGAGGGCAGCCCACATTTCCGGCACGGTGGTTCTCCACGCCGTGATCGCGAAAAACGGGACCGTTCAGCAGCTAAAGTACGTCTCCGGGCCGGCGCTGCTGATGGCCTCGGCCATGAATGCCGTGCGCGAATGGCGTTACGAGCCTACTGAACTAAACGGCCAGCCAGTTGAAGTAGACACGACCATTCAGGTGGTCTATAGCCTGGGCTAGTCGGCCGGATTCAACAGCATTCGCAAGCCTTGCCGCGCAACGCCTGGCGCGCTTCCCACAGAATCAGCGGCGCGAGTGCCAGCGCGGCAGCCGGGTCGGCCCATGGCACTCGCCATATTGCATTGGTCGCTAGTCCAACCAGCGCGATAAGCGACAGGTATCCGCACAAGCTCGATTCCGCTGCGTCCGCCCGCAGCGCTGCGCTTCCGACCGCAGCGGAAAGCCTGCGCTTTGCGCGGGCGAGCAACGGCATGAATACGGCCGCGGCTACAAGAAGTGTGATTCCCAGATAACTCGCAGCCGGTTCGTTGTGTTTCAGCAATTTGATGAGCGAGTTCGCTATCACGAAGCCCGCTAAAATCAGCAATAGCACGGCGGTGATGGTCGCCGCCCGTTTTTCCCTTCGCTCATGCTCTCCGCCGGAACGAAAGCGCCACAGCACCACGGCCGCTGAGAGGACCTCGATCGCGCTATCGCCGCCAAAGGCCAGCAGTGCTGCGCTTGCGGCCATCCACGCCGCCGTCAACGCGCCCGCCGCCTCGACCAGCATCCATCCAATGGTGATCAGCTGGAGCCGGCGGATGCGGCGGACTACCGTCTGCTCCTGCGCATAATTGGTGCTGTCCACAATGCCATTATGCCACGCCCATTTTCGTGTTATCTTGCGCCGGCGCGAAACCGGTTGCCGCCGGAGAAACGATACCCATGGACCTGCCCAAGGCTGTGCTCGAGGCCGCTGATGTCATCGCCATCACTCAGCTGATCCTCCGCGAGCGGGAGAGCCGCGACCTGGGCCGCTGGGACCCCATGCGCGACTGCTTCTGGCCGGAATCGCTGGTGCGTGTGAGTTGGTATAGCGGCAACGGCGCGGGGTTCGTCGACGGCTCGATTGATATGGCGCGGCGAGAAATCCTCGCGAAACATCGCCTCGGACCGCCGCTGGTGAATCTGAATGGCGACCGTGCCGTTGCAAGCTTCGCTGCCATCATCGATCTGCCCGCCAAGCTTCAGGGCGTGGAAATGACGCTTTCCTCGTACGCGCGGTTCCTCTACCGCGCCGAGAGACGTGACGGAATTTGGCGATTGATGGGATTCGACGCCATCTACATGCGCGATGAACTGACTCCCTCGATTCCAGGGCAAACTATTACGGTTAAGCCTGAGGATGTGAAGAAATTCCGCTCGACCTATCGAATGCTGTCCTACTACTTGAGTAGCCAAGGCTACGAAGTAAACTCAAACCTTGCTGGTGAGGATCGTCCAGACCTGGTCGCGGCTCTAAACAGCGAGCTTTATGGCTGGGCGGGCATCCAGTATTGACCCGGAAGACCGTCAGTCTTGGACCGGATATTCGACAGGGCACATAACTTGTCTATAGTGCTACCAAAACTCCACGCGCCACATCTAAAAGTTATGTAGGCAGGTTGGATTAATCAACTTGCTGAATTTCTTAAACTTACGTATTATGGGATAGTGATCCAACAAAGGGAAACCTTTTATCCCCATACGGCATCGAATGGCATATGATGACAAAGAATCGTAAGCGACTGGGATCAGGACGGTTAGTTCCTACGCGGCCAACCGGCGTCGAGTACCGGGTGAGGTACGGAATCCACATTGTGGAAACCGGCCCGCAGCACGGGCGCGGGATGCGTCCACTGAAGTGGGCCCGTTGCTCGGTGAAACCGGCGGATACCCACCGCATCCCAAGTGGTACCTATTTTCTCCATGCGGATGAGGGCGGGGTCTTCCAAGTCAAGTCCAACGGCCACGTTTGGGAATACCTGACCGCAGCGTAATCCAGGCCGTCAGCCCGGGCCAGCCCGCCTTGGGCTGAAGACCTGTGACTCAGCTGCAGTTCCTCTCCCCGCATTTCCCCATCTCGCTGAACTGCTTCCGATTTATGTTCCGGCTTTAATTCGCTTCTCTAATCAGCTGTGGAATCCGCGGTGGGGACGTGCGTCTGAGCCGTTTGCGCCGTTGCTCCGAGGCGATGGCGCCTATTTTCGAGGCTCGCGCGTATAAACGCCGCGAACAGCGGATGCGGCGCCAGTGGCTTGGATTTAAATTCGGGATGGAACTGGCAGCCGAGGAACCATGGGTGGTCCGGAACCTCGATTATTTCCACGTAGACTCCATCGGGAGTCTTGCCCGTGATGCGAAATCCAGCGCGGGTCAGCGTTTCTTCATATTCCCGGTTAAATTCGTAGCGATGCCGGTGCCGCTCTGAAATTTCCGTCTTGCCATAGGCTTTGAAGGCGAACGAGTTCGGCTCAAGCTTGCATGGCCACGCGCCCAGGCGCATCGTTCCACCCATTTCGTCCACGCCAAGCAGCTCGCGCAGCTTATAGATCACGCGATGGGGCGTCGACGGCTCGAACTCCGTGCTGTCGGCGCGCTCCAATCTGGAGACCTGGCGCGCGTACTCGATCGTGGCGCACTGCATTCCGAGGCAAATGCCAAAAAATGGCACTTTGTGGTCGCGCGCGTAGGTGATGGCATTCACCATCCCCGCGATTCCGCGCTTTCCGAAACCACCCGGCACTAGAATGCCATCCACATGATGCAGCATTCGCTCCGCTGCAGCCGGCGTATCGATGTCCTCGGCTTCCACCCACTCGATCACCACCCGTTGCCGATTAGCCAAACCACCGTGCACCAGCGCCTCGCGCAAGCTCTTGTAGGCATCCTCAAGCTGGACGTACTTCCCTACCACTCCAATGCGAATCTCGCCCTGCGGATGCTCCAACGTTTCGAGCATTGCCAGCCAGGGGCTTAAATCGCGCGGTGGCGCTTCCAAGCGCAACAGCTTCAGCAGTTGGTCGTCCAGGCCTTCCGAAGCAAGCGACAGCGGAACCTCATAAATATTGGCCACGTCCGTCGCTGAAATTACCGCCGATTCCGGCACGTTGCAGAACAGCGCGATCTTGGCTTTCAAATCTGAGCCCAGCGGACGGTCGCTGCGGCAAAGCAGCAAGTCCGGCTGAATTCCAATGCTCAACAGCTCTTTTACGCTGTGCTGAGTGGGCTTGGTCTTCAGCTCGCCGGCCGTGGCAATAAACGGCACCAGCGTCAGGTGTGCGAAAACCACGTTCTCCGCGCCCAACTCCAAGCGCATCTGGCGGATCGCTTCCATGAATGGCAGCGACTCGATGTCGCCTACCGTCCCACCAATTTCAACGATCACCACGTCCACGTTGTCGGCCACTTTGCGGAACGCGGCCTTGATCTCGTCGGTCACGTGCGGAATCACCTGGACGGTTTTGCCCAGAAAATCTCCGCGCCGCTCCTTGGCGATGATCGATTCGTAGATTCGGCCGGTGGTCCAGTTGTGGTCGCGCGTCAGGTGGGCGGAAGTGAAGCGTTCGTAGTGGCCCAGATCGAGATCGGTTTCCGCGCCATCGTCGGTCACAAACACCTCGCCATGCTGATAAGGCGACATTGTGCCGGGATCAACGTTCAGGTAGGGATCGCACTTCTGGAGGGTGACTCGAAGTCCGCGGCTTTCGAGCAAGCAACCGATCGATGCCGCCGCAACCCCTTTTCCAAGAGAAGAAACTACGCCGCCCGTGACGAAAATGTACTTCGGGCCGGTATGCAAGGGGCTCGATTCCCTCCCAGAGAATCGGTACAACGCATTATCTGCAGAAAGCGCGTATCTGTCAAATCACGATTCGCTTTCGGACCGATTCGCAAAAAGATGGAGAGCGGCGAAGAGTGACGTAGATCACAGCGGCCCGTGATACACGACGCGGCATCGGTGCCCCCAGCTATCGTACAAATGAGGTTGTCAAACAAGGGCCCGCGGCTGCTCGTACGCTGCGATAGCAGACTGAGTGATCGAACCAGGCTGCCGATCGAACCAGACTGAAGGGAGCGCGCCCATGCTGAACGGACTCGAGGTGTTCACCGAAGCGGTCTGGCACGGAGGATCTCCGGCACCGGCGCGCCCGCAAAGCACGGCGCAAACTCAACAGACGTTCATCCGCGGCATGTTGGAAATGCCGCTACAGAAAGAGAACCGCAATCCGGCGGAACTGGTCGCATCTCTGCTGTTCCACGTCGTCATCGTCGCAACGCTGATAATCACACCTTTGCTTTTCACCCGAACCATCGACCTGCGCGGCTTGGAAAACACGTTCCTTGTCGCGCCGCCTCCGCCGCCAGCCGCACCGCCCGCTCAAGCGCAAAACGTCGTGAAAGCGGTTACACGTCCGATTCCCCAGCAGACGCTGACGCAGCCCTCCGTCGTTCCCGCCCAAATTCGAATTATTCACGACGCCGCGCCGACGAATCCCGGCACAATCGGCGTAATCGGTGGAGTTCCGGGGGTTGATGCAAACGGCGTGCTTGGCGGCGTCATTGGAGGCACATCAAACGTTCCTCCGCCTCCCCCACCAACTGCTAATCGTGAAAATGAAATCCTGCGGGTCGGCGGAGACGTCAAGCCTCCGCAAGTCGTGTTCGCGCCCGCTCCGGCTTACCCTCCGCTGGCCAGAACTTCGCATATCGACGGAATCGTGACGATCGACGCAGTGATCGACCAGAACGGCAACGTGGTGGAAGCCCGGGCGATTTCCGGCCCGGCGCTTTTGTTGGAAGCGGCGCTTAAGGCCGTCTCGCAGTGGCGCTACCAGCCCACGTACCTCGATGGGCAAGCAGTCGCCATCCGCATGCATGTGACCGTGAAGTTCCATCTGCAATAAACCGGAACAAACAGGTCGCGAGCGGGTTCGTCGGCGATTTGGCCGAGAATCTCGCTAGGAACGGCTGCTGCTAAGAAGCTTCTCCACGCGCTCCACGTCCGCGGGGACATCTACACTGACCGCGTCATATTCCGTCTCGACCACGCGGATGCGGTAATCGTTCTCCAGCCAGCGCAGTTGTTCCAACTGCTCGATGCGCTCCAGATCTCCCGGGGGAAGCGTTGGAAATTCGAGCAGCGCATCGCGACGAAATGCATACAGGCCGAGGTGCTTCCAATGCTGGACGGCGATGGACACATCGCGATCGCGGACCCACGGAATCGGCGCCCGCGAAAAGTAGAGAGCGTTGCCGTCAAAATCGCGCACAACCTTGACGATGTTCGGGTCCATGATGTCTTCCGCTTTCGCGATCAATGAGCACGGCGTGGCGATCTGCACGGAGTCATCGTCCGCCATTTCCGCCACCAGACCATCAATCGTGCCCGGATCGACCAATGGCTCGTCGCCCTGCACGTTCACGTAAATGTTCGCTGCAATGTGGACAGCTACTTCGGCCACTCGATCTGTTCCGGAGGTGTGATCCGGCCGCGTGAGGATGGCCTCGCCGCCAAACTCCTCAACGGCCTTCTGAATCTTGGGGTCGTCGGTGGCCACTACCGTTCGCGATACTCGCCGTGCTCGAGCGATCCGCTCAAGCACATGCTGTATCATCGGCCGCCCCGCAATCGGCGCTAGAGGCTTGCCGGGAAATCGCGAAGAAGCGTATCGCGCCGGTACTACAGCAAGCACTTCAGATGATTTCCTGGGGGACTTGGACATGGGCGTGTGTACTCGCGCTATTCCGGCGTCTCGCGACACGATTTTAACACGGCTGGAGCGGGCGTTTCGCGCCCCAGTGGCAGAAAAAGTCCGGCAGGCCTGAAAGTTACTCACGCATCAACTCAGCACGGGTTCGTGTATCATCGCTTGGGGAAGGCTCGGGAGCTTTTCGAGATGAAAGCTGCAGTAGAGCCCCAACGCTCATGGGCCCGGACGGCGTGTTTCACCGCGCTCTGCGCGTTGCTCGTCTGCGCGTTGGCTCTAGCCGCTCGGTGCCAGGAAGTTCCTGCCGGCCCTGAGCAACTTCACCCGCCAGTTTCGCAACCGAATAGCACGCAGTCGAATCGCCTGCCCAACGGCAAACCGCTCCGGACCACCACCGACATGACGCTGGTGAACGTGTCGGTCACCGATCCGCTGGGCCGCATCGTCACAGGGCTTCGCCAAGAGAACTTCCGCGTATTCGAGGATGGCGTGGAGCAGGAAATCGTCTATTTCGCCAGCGACGACGTGCCCGTCTCGATCGGCGTGATTTTCGACATGAGCGGCAGCATGGCCGACAAAATTCAAAAGTCGCGCAACGCCGCGGTGCAGTTCTTCCGCACTTCCAATCCGCAGGACGAGTTTTTTCTGGTGGACTTCAACGACCAGGCCCAACTGATAACACCGTTCACCAGCAATGTAGACGATCTGCAAAACCAGTTGATGTACACGTCCGCCCACGGAATGACGGCTCTCTACGACGGCGTCTACCTGGGCCTCAGTCAAATGAGAACAGCACACCACTCAAGGAAAGCTTTGCTCATCTTATCTGACGGAGGCGATAATCATAGCCGGTACACGGAAACCGATATCCGGAGATTTGTCCAGGAATCCGACGTGCAGATTTACGCCATCGGACTCTTTGAACCCGGTGGGGGGCCAACTCCGGAGGAGCAGCATGGACCTGCGCTGCTGTCCGATCTGACGCAGATGACCGGCGGGCGCATGTTCGTGGTTCAGAACTTGAGCGAGCTTCCGGATATCGCAACCAAAATCAGCATGGAGCTTCGTAATCAATATGTTCTGGGATACATACCAAGCGACCGGCGGCTCGATGGAAAGTGGCGCAAAGTCAAAGTCAAAATTCGTCCGCCCCGCGGTTTGCCTCCGCTCATGGTTTACGCCAAAAACGGCTACTACGGCCCGGGCCACTAGCTTCGTTTTGGCCGCCGCTGCGATTCTGCTGCTCGCTTGCGCCGTCGTCGCGCCTTGCGCGCACGCCCAGGACGCCCCGGCGCCGCTGCAGGAATCGCCGGTCCCGCCGCCTCCGGCCCCGCGTCACAGCACCAGCCTGAAGTCGACGGTCGATTTGGTGGCGCTGCACGTAACCGTCACCGATAAAAAAGGCGACCTGATCACCACCCTCGAGAAAAACAATTTCGAAGTCTACGAGGACAAAGTACGCCAGGACATCTCGCTGTTTTCGCGCGCGGACATTCCCGTCACCGCCGGACTGGTCATCGACAACAGCGGAAGCATGCGCGAAAAGCGGCCGCAGGTGAATGCCGCGGCCATGACCTTCGTCAAGACCAGCAATCCCCAAGACGAGATGTTCGTGGTGAACTTTAACGACGAGTATTACCTCGACACGCCTGGAGATTTCACCAACAGCCAGCAGGCGTTGGATGACGCGCTCTCGCGCATCGACACGCGCGGCAGCACGGCGCTTCGCGACGCTGTCATCGCTTCGCTGAGCCATTTGAAAAAAGGCCACCGCGACAAGCGCGTTCTGCTGCTGGTCACCGACGGCGATGACGACGCCAGCCGAGCCAGCTTTCCCGAAATGATGCGTGCCATCGAGAAGTCTGACGCCACGATTTACGCGATTGGCGTGTTCAGTCAGGACGATCGCGAGCACGACAAGCGCATGGTACGGGACTCTTCCAGAGTGCTGCGGGAGATCGCTGAAGCCAGCGGTGGCCGCGCCTACTTCCCGGCCGACCTGTCCCAGGTGACTCCGATTTGCCAGCGCGTAGCTCGCGAGATTCGCAGCCAATATACGATCGGCTACTATCCCAGCAACATGGCCCGCAATGGATCGTTCCGCATGGTGCGCGTAAAAGTGCTGTCGCCAAAAGGCATGGGTAAACTCGACGTGCGCACTCGCGCCGGCTACTTCGCTCCGAGTGCCGACGCCGGCAACTGAGTGAGTATTGAAAGCGGGCCAACGCCCGCTAAGCGGTGATGTGGGTGAGAAAGCTTGTCCCGCGCGGGATTTGCCCCCCAAAATTTTCGACGACGGTTTGCCCCAGATCCGCAAGTGTTGACCGCGTGCCGAGATTTACCCCGCACCTCGCCCCAGGGCTGTACGCCAAAATTGGCACGTACTCGCGCGAATGGTCGGTGGTTGGGCTCACCGGATCCGGGTCGCACCCATGATCGGCGGTAATCACCAGCAGATCCGATTCCCGCAGCGATTCGAGCATCGGTCCCAGCAGCCGGTCGAATTCCTCGAGCGAACGCGCGAATCCTTCCACATCTTTCCGGTGACCGTAGAGCATGTCGAAATCGACCAGATTGGCGAAAATCAGCCCACGTGGCTCGGACGCCAGCGCAGCGTCAATTTGCGCCATTCCATCTGCATTATTCTTCGTGATGGCGTAATGCCCCACTCCGCGCCCGTTGTAGATATCGTGAATTTTTCCTACGCCGAAGACGGGCACGCGCAAGTCCGTCAGCACGTCCAGCAGCATCGGCCGCGGCGGCTCGACGGCGTAATCGTGCCTTCGTTCGGTGCGCCGAAAATTGCCCGGCGCGCCAGTGAACGGCCGCGCGATCACCCGCCCCACGCGATTCGGCCCATCCAGCAACTTGCGCGCGATTTCGCACATGCGGTAAAGCTCCGGCACGGGGATTACGTCCTCGTGCGCGGCGATTTGAAACACGCTGTCGCCCGACGTGTAGACAATCGGAAAGCCGGTGCGCATGTGTTGTTCACCCAGCTCTTTGATGATCTCCGTGCCCGACGCGGGCTTGTTGCCGAGAGTCTCCCGTCCGATTTGGCGCTCGAATTCGTCCATCAGCGGGCGCGGAAAACCATGCGGGTAAACGGGAAACGCCCGATCGAGCCAGATGCCCGCCATTTCCCAGTGGCCGGTGGTGGTGTCCTTGCCGGGAGAAACCGTCGCGCCCTTTCCGTAGCATCCGACAGGCTCCCCCGGAGCGTCCAAGTGCGCAAGCGGCTTGATATTCGCGAGCCCCAGCCGTACCAGATTCGGCAGCGCCAGCGCCCGCGAACGCGCGACGTGCCCCAGCGTGTCGCGTCCCACGTCGCCATACGCGGCGGCATCCGGCAACTCGCCAATTCCCACGCTATCGAGCACAATCCAGATGACCCGCTCAAAGTTGTATTTGTGCATCTGTGTCATTCAGAGTTTCGTGCTCCGGATGGGTTGTGCACTCGAAAATTGTATCGCAGTGCCCGCCTGCGCGTATTGCGGCGCGCACATGCTGGTTGATCTGAGTAGGAGTCGACGAGAGGATGTTGAACAGCACGCGACTGGGACACACGCAGGCCAGTCGCGCGAGCTTCGCGAACACAAGTTCGCAGCTGCGCTTAATTGTCGCCCGCAAAATCGGTGGCGAAATTTTTCTACGCGTCGGCGCGGACCGGGCTTCGCAGCGTGAAGCCGCGCCCTTTGCGAAGGACCGCGATTTTACGATCCCGTTTGCTTTAGTGATAGGCTTGTTGCACGTCCTGCGGCTCTTGAGCGATGCTTCTCTTATCGGCGTTCCATACGCTTTCGGGAATCGGCACGTCAGAGGCGCACGCGCCGCCGATCCAACGCCACGAGCCGTTTGTTTTTACGAAGGTATCCAGACATCCGAAGCGGGACGTCACATTCAGAGCTGCGTCCTTGTGTCCGCTATCGGTGCTGACCTGCTTGTAGGCCACCAGCGCCGTGGCTCCGTAAATCTCCACATCGAAATCAGACAACTTCGATGAGGATCGTACATTGGGATCGGCGGGATCAGGCGCGCTTGAAAGTTCAACGACCCTTGACTTTCGCAGCGTTCCAATTCGACCCATGGCTGTTAGCTGGGTAACGGGACCGTCGTAAATATACTTCTTCGCAACCGCTGCCGCTGCAGCTCCCGGATCTGAATTCGCCGCGAACGCATCTTCGATCGCGATCAGTTTTGCTTTGTCTGAAGTTTGTGCCGCGGCTGCCGCGCACATCACCAGCAGAACAGTCGTGCAGACGACAATACTCAGCGTGAGTCTTTTCATCTCCACATCCTCTCTGTCAAAGTTGAAATACGGGCCGTTTTTGTAATACGAGGGGGAAGCTTCCGTTTGGGAGTTGATACTAAGCTTCGATCGCACGGGACGCAACGAGTTTATCGTCTAGATTCCCGCGAGGCCAAGAAGATCCTTCGCGTCCTTCGCGCCGGAGGAAAGCTGTCGACCGTGGCTCGCTTCGCAAAGCAGGAAGCAGTCGGCGGCTTGCCGCGCACGGCGGACTTGAGAGGAACTTCTGGCGGATGTGCTACACTTTTGCTTATCACTTCCGATCAATCTGAGGACGATCACTGTGGCTGACCCAAAACCAGACGAAGGTTTCAAAGTAGTTGATCGGCGGTTATTTACCGAGTCCGGCGAACTGCGCCCGGACGCCGCCGCGCAAGAATGGCACGAAGAGGAGCCCAAGGCCAAGGCCACCAAACCAGCGCCTTCAGCTGCGGGCAAGCAGCCCGCCAACGCGCCTACCACGTCCGCTCCCGAGCAAACACCCGACGAGCATCCGCCTTCGCGCAACTTTCAAATGCTGGTCGATTTTCTGACGCGCAACGCAGCTGCCATGCTCGGCGGCATGGCCGATCCGCGCACAGGACAAGCCTTCGTCGACCTCGAGGGCGCCCGCGAGATGATCGACATGATGGATGCGCTGCGTGAAACCACCCGCGGCAACTTGGCGAAAACCGACGAGGACTTGTTGATCGAAGTGATCGGCAGCCTTAAGCTGACTTATATGGAAGTCTCCAAAGCTGCCGCCGAAGCTATGGCCAAGAAAGCCAAAGGCGGCAAGGCCTAGCGCTTCGCTTTCTGTTTCGTATTCTGTTTCCGCGTTCTGTTTCGAGGACCCGGCGTCTCGCCGGCGCAATTACTCTTCACGCGATTGCAACCTGCCCCGATACGGCGGTGGTAGAGGTCACCCGAGGTTCGGTCCGGCTGAATTCATGTCCTCACTCCAGCTAACGGTTCTAGGCTCGGGAACGTCCATGGGCGTGCCCACGCTCGCGTGCCATTGCGCCGTTTGTGAATCCGCCGATCCGAAGGACAAGCGCACGCGCCCTTCAATCCTGCTTTCCTGGGATGGACACAACGTGGTGATCGACACGACGCCCGATTTCCGATTCCAGGCCATGCGCGCGCATCTCGATCGGCTGGATGCCGTACTCTATACGCACGGCCACGCCGACCACATTCTTGGCCTCGACGATATTCGCCCGTACAATCTGAAACAAAAGGGCATCGTCCCCCTCTACGCCGCGCCTGAAACGCTGGCCATTCTGCGCCGCCAGTTTTCCTACGTGTTCGACACGAAGCCTACGGAAAGTTCGGTTCCATTAGTGCAGCTTCACGAAATCCATGGCCCGTTCACATTATTCGGCGTCGAATTCATGCCCGTGCCTGCCGAGCACGGCCCACAGAAGGTTCTCGGGTTTCGCTTCGGCAAAGCCGCTTACCTGACGGATTTCAGCCGCGTCCCCGAAAGCTCGAAACAATTGCTGCATGGGCTCGACGATTTCATTCTCGACGCGCTCCGTTACGTCCCGCACCCTATGCACTCGACCGTCGATCAATCGCTGGCGCTCATCGAAGAACTGAAGCCCAAGCGCGCATGGTTCACGCACATTTGCCACGACCTTGGCCACGTCGCCGCCAACGCGCGACTGCCCGAGCATGTTCGCCTGGCCCACGACGGCCTGCAATTCCAGGTGGCGCTCTGATGGCTTTCCGCGAATTCTTTTCCGCTGAAGAATGGGCCGCGCACTTCCCCGCTGGCGCGAAGACTTCCGCGCTGGCCATCGGCAACTTCGACGGCTTGCATCTTGGCCATCAGCTAATCCTGCGTCGCGTACTGGAGCGCTCGCGCCAGGAAAATTGCATCGCCGCGGTTCTGACGTTCTACCCGCATCCGACCCAAGTTCTGCGGCCCGCCGATGCGCCGCCGCTCTTGATGACTCTCGATCAGCGCCTCGCTGCCATTGCAGCGACGGGACTTGATGCAGCGTTGGTGATTCCCTTCGACGCTGAGTTTGCGAAAGTTAGCCCCGAGGATTTCGTGCACCGCTACGCAGTGGACACGATGCACGCGCGCATGGTTGCCGTCGGCGCCACCTTCCGCTTCGGCTATCGCCAGGGCGGTGACGTAAACACGCTGATCGATCTCGGTAAGCGCTGGAATTTCGATGTCGAATCGGTCGCGCCGGTCGTTGCGGATGGAGCGGTTGTCTCAAGCACCGCGATTCGCAAAGATCTTCGCGAGGGTCATGTGGAAGAAGCCGCGCGCATGCTGGGCCGCCCCTACGCGCTCGAAGGTGAAATCCTCCCCGGCACCGGCATGGGACGCAAATTCGTAGTGCCAACTCTGAATCTGAGCACGCAGCAGCGGCTCTTGCCCGAGCTGGGAGTCTACGCTACGGAGGTCTCCGTCGCCGGCGGCAATTATCTCGGGGCCACGAACGTTGGCATGCGGCCCACCTTCGAAGGCGCGCACGTCACCGTCGAATCCCATTTGCTCGGTTTCGACGAAACGCTGACCTCCGGCCCGATGACGGTCCGATTTCTCTCGCGCCTTCGCGACGAAATGAAATTTTCCGGCCCCGAGACCCTCCGCCAGCAAGTCCTCGCTGACATCGACCACGTTAAAAAATATTTCCTCGCGTTCGGGAGACCTTGGTACTAAATCATCGCTACCAGGAATTCCTCGTCGTTTGAGGGCGGCCGAAGTCCGTCGGTGCGGCCTGCGAAATACCGCTGCGCGAGATCATCTGCCGAGATGTGCTGGACCCGGCTGAGACCAGCCTCGCGAGCAAGTTCCTGGATATCCTCGGGAGTAAAAAAGCTAATGAAAGGGGTCCCGCTGGCCCGCGCCCCTTTTGCGGAAGCTTCAATTCCGGCGCGCTCTTTTGGCGCGGCAAGCTCGACCGGCAAGATGAACGTCATCGCCAGCACGGAGCCTGGCGCGAGCGCGGCGATCTCTCGCAGCGTGGCTAAATTCGCCTCTCGCGTCAGGTACATTGAAACGCCGGTGGACGCGACCACGGCCGGCTGATTTGCGTCAAAGCCGCCGAGCGCGATCTTCTCTCGCCAAGACTCGCCCGCCTCAAACTCAACCGGCACAAATCGCAGCCATTTCGGTACTCCGAAGCCAAGCTCGATCAATCGCCGCCGCTTCCACGCCTGCGGCCCGAGCCGGTCAACCTCCCAAATCCGCAAACGGGAAGCAATTTCAGGGCGGCGCTGCGCAAACGTGTCCAATCCCGCGCCCAGAATCACGTATTGCCGCACGCCCCGGCCAATCTGATCCGCAACCAAGTCCTCGACGAATCGAGAACGGGCCGCGATGGAAGCGCGGAATCCCTTCGTCGCTTGCGGGTCCATGTCCGGCCTTTGCCTCCAGTCTTGGTCTGGGGCTATGAGCCGCAACCCAACTTCGTCCTCGAGGACGTGCGGAGGCGGATCACCTGAACGTGCATCGCACGCCACAAGGCGACGCGCGCGGCTGTGCTGTCCGGCGCTGCAGTTGAGTCGTTTTCCATAGCCAGAAAGAAGCGGGACTTTATGTCGCTTGAGCGGTTTCGGAGGGGGGCGGCTCTTTGGCGCGGCAATCGGCGCAGAGGCCGCCGACTTCGGTTCGCGTGATAGAGATTTCGATTTCACAATCCCGCGAAATCTGCTGCTTGAGCTGTTCGTACAGATCGCTCTCGAATTCGCGGACTTTCCCGCAGCGAATGCACGCCACGTGGATGTGATCCCGCGGCCCGTGACTCTCGTAGTAATGTCTGTGCCCGCGCAGGTGAAGTAAATCGAGTTCGTCGACCAGGCCGTAGTTCTTCAGCATGTCGAGCGTGCGATAGACCGTCACGCGTGTGATGTTCGGATCGATTCGCTGGGCCAGCCCGAGAATTTCTTCTGCGTCCATGTGCCGCGACGCGGACTCCATCACTTGCACCACCACGCGCCGCTGCCGCGTCAGGCGCACGTGCCGCGCTCTTAGTTCACGCTGTAGCTTGCCGGTGGGCTCACCCTCATTGATGCGCTCACCGACCGAAACTCGATGTGCTGGTGACGACATAGATCGATCACCGCATTATACCAGAAGGGTGCGGGGGCCTGATCGAGCCACGCTCAAGCGGAGAATTCCGCGGAAAGCTCAGTAGCCGATCAGCCGGTGAATGTCGCTGTAGAAAGCCAGCGCTACCAGACACAACAGGAAAACCAATCCCACTTGGACGAAACGCTCTTTCACCGCAATGCTCAAATCTCGCCGCAAGCTGCCTTCGACCGCCAGCATCAGCACATGCCCGCCATCGAGAATTGGAATCGGCAGCAAGTTCAACAATCCAAGGTTCAGGCTGATGTAAGCCGTCCACGTAAGCAGCGTGATGGTGCCGCCCTGCGCCGCTTGTCCGGACATCTGCACGATGCCTACTGGCCCCGCCAGCTCGCGCACCGAAACTCTGCCGCGAACCAGCCCGTCGAGCACGTCTCCCATGGTGCGCATCAGCGCCCAGGTGTATCCCACGGAATCTTTGGCCGAGGCGACGATGCCTTCTTTCTGATAGTAGACGGGGATGTCTGGCAGCTCCGCGCCGATCAGCCAATCCATCTGCCCGTCGGTGTTCATTGAGTATGCAGGTGTGATCGTCAGCGGGACATCTTTGCCGGCGCGCTCCACAACGAAGTGAATCGGATGCGCACCTGTTTTTGTAACCACATCGGTCAACTGCTGCCATGTCACGACGGGCTGCCCATCAATTGATACGAACTTATCCCCCGCCTTCAGGCCAGCCTTATCGGCCGGCGAACCGGGAAGCGTGCCCCCTGTAACCGGCGAAATAAACGGATAACCGAGCACGTCTTCCAGCGACGTTTGCGTTTGCGGAAGTGTGATACTGAAACTCTCTTGCGCGCCGCCGCGCAGAACCGTCACTGCAATCGTGCTTCCGGGTTTGGACTTGTTAAGGATATCCGAAACCTTGCCCCACGTCGGAGTCTTCACTCCGCCCACCGCAACGATCTGGTCTCCTGGCTGAATCTGTAGAGCTCCCTGGCGATCTTGCGGAACCGCTGCGACCGTCGCGGGTTGCCGCAAATACGCGGCCATCGGCACGCCCACCAGCGCGTAAATCCCCCAGAAGATGGCTAGCGTAAGGATCACGTTCATGGCCGGCCCAGCAATGGCGATCAGGAATCGCTGCCATCGCGACCGTGACAGGAACTCGTGAGGTTCACCGGTGCGCTCCTCTACCGGGTTATCGCCGGCAAATTTCACATAGCCACCCAGCGGCAAAGCGCAGATCCGGTAATCCGTATCGCCGCGCTTGCGTCCCCAAAGCCGCGTCCCAAAGCCGATCGAGAATACATCCACGCGAACGCCGCAGAGCTTGGCCATCACGAAGTGTCCCCACTCGTGGATCAGTACGAGAACGCCGAGGACGATAGCCCCGACAACAAGATCGCGAAGGAAATTTACGGCCATGGAGTTGTTTTCCTGCCTCCCATGCTCTTGAAACTATTTTAGAGGAAAACGCCGCGCATTCAACAGCAACCACGCAAGCGGTGGGTCAAATGGAAACGCCTCGATCCCGATGCGGGTCCCAAGTATGCTGTAAGTTCCTGTCCCACCTTGCAACTACGCGCCGCTCAGCTGGCTTGTTTCGCCGCTGAGTGCCGCCGGTTGATTTCATCGTGCGCCAGCCGTCGCGCTTCGGCATCCGCCGCCACAAGCTCATCGATACTGCCCAGCGGCGCTCGCGGCATGCGCCCAAGAACGCCTTCGATCACCCTTGCGATTCCCAGGAACGGCAGCTTCCGCTCCAAAAACGCCGCAATGGCCACCTCGTCGGCCGCGTTCAACGCGCACGGCAAAAGCCCGCCCTGCCGCAGCGCTTCCCGCGCCAGTTCCAGGCACGGGAACTTCCCCGAGGGCACTGCTTCGAAGTCAAGTCTGCTCAGCGAGGACCAGTCCAGGGCATGTTCATTGGATGCTACGCGCTCCGGATAAGTTAGCGCATATTGGATCGGCATGCGCATGTCCGTGGGTCCCAATTGCGCAAGAATCGACCCGTCCACATATTCCACCATCGAGTGCACCGTCGATTGCGGATGGATCACCACTTGAATCTTTTCCAGGGGCATACCGAACAGCCACCGCGCCTCGATCACCTCGAAGCCTTTATTCATCAGCGTGGCCGAGTCGATGGTAATGCGCTGACCCATCTTCCAGTTCGGGTGCGCCAGCGCCTGTTCGGGCGTGACGCTGTCGAGCTCCGAGACCGGCGTCTTGCGAAATGGCCCGCCGGATGCCGTCAGTACCAAGCGCTTTATTTCGCCGCGTTCGCCCCCGCGCATACATTGATGAATGGCGTTGTGCTCGCTATCCACCGGCAGCAACGCAACCCCGTGGCGCGCGACCGCCGCCATCACCAATTCCCCCGCTGCTACCAGAACTTCCTTGTTCGCCAGCGCGATGTGCTTTCGCTGCTGAATCGCTTTATATGTCGCGGGCAGACCCACAACGCCAACTGCCGCCGACACCACCATTTCCGCATCCGGATGCGTGGCCACCCGCTCGATGCCTTCGGCGCCAAATAAAATTTCCGGCAGCCCTCGGCCATTTGCGGACGTCCCATCGCCCGCGATTCCGCCATGCAGCGAAGCGCGCAGCTCCATGGCTGCATTTTCCGTGCCCACCGACACTACTTTTGGCCGGTGGCGCTTCACCTGCTCGGCAGCCAGGGCGATATTCGACCCAGCGGCCATCGACACCACTTCGAACCGCCCGGGTAGCCCGTCCACCACTTGCAGACACTGCCTGCCGATCGATCCCGTGCATCCCAAAATGGCAATTTTCTTCATCGCCGCCAATTCTATCCGACTCCCGCGTCATTTTGCGATATGCGGCGGCTAGAAGTCTTCGAACTGTTGCTATCCCCTCCGACGTATTCGGCGATGCGAGCAAACGAAGGTAATTGACTTCAGTGATAATCTTGGCCATAATCCCGCGCCAATGAGCGGTCCCCTGTCGATCTTCGACTCCCCCCGTCCGGCCCAACCGGACCTATTGGCGGGAAGCTACATTCAGACAAATCTGAACTACGGACTCCGCATCTGGTGGGCGTTTTACTGGCGAAGCGTGCTTCCAAGCATAATCTTCATTGTCGTCTTTAACTTTCTCCTACGACAGCTCTGGCTGACTGGGAAGCTGCCTGAAAACTCTACTGCGATTGTTTCCTTCATCCTCCGCTTCGATAGTTATGCCGTTAATTATATTTTTGCCTTTTTCTCCTTGGCCCTCGTACTGCGGAAGCGGTTCGGAGGCTTCCGTATCGCTCTGCTCTCAAACCACGGCGGCGAAGGCGCCCAGGATCTACCTCCTACCTTCGCGAGAACGGCGAGAGTGTGGTGGACGTTTTGCTGGCGCTCCATCGTCTATCGGCTGATCATCACAGTGGCCGTAATGTTTCCTCTTGGCTGGATCATGAGCTTTCTCGTGGCCTTGATACCCAGCCCCGGTTTCGTCGTGGCGGTAAATGCCGCAGTGCAATTCCTCCTTGACGCTGTGGTGGGCATTGTCGTGATCTACTCCGCAATTCTAGATGAGGACATATCCGACTTCCGAGTCGCCCTGATGCCTCGCGCCGAGAGTGCCGGAGCAGTCGCAGCGCCTGCTGCGCCCGGCCTGCAGCAAGGTTGAGACGGTTCATACTCGCTCAGCGCTTTTTGTGCGCACGCCGCCGCTCCTCCTAACGTGTGATTCTGAGCCCGGTGTCCCGATGCGAAGAATCTCGCTTTGATTTGATCCATCTTGTTACCGTGCCGTGCGCGCTACGAGCGCATCTGTGATACGATTGCTCTTACGGGTTTGCGCTCCGCGCGCCCTTCCATTTTTGTGAAAGCCACGAACCATCCGTTGCACATTCTAGGCAAGATCGGCAGACAACCTTGAGCAAAACTTCCCTTTGGGCCATTCCGCTGGGCGGTCTCGGCGAGTTTGGCATGAACATGCTCGCCCTGCGTTACGGCGACGACATCATCGTCATCGACGCAGGCCTCATGTTTCCCGAGCAGGAGCTGCTCGGCGTCGATATCGTTATTCCCGATATCACCTATCTCAAGCAGAACAAGCACATGGTGCGCGCCATCATCCTCACCCACGGGCATGAGGACCACATCGGCGCGATTCCCTATATCTTGGGCGATCTCGAAGTCCCGATTTACGGCACAGAATTTACGCTGGCGCTGGTGCGCAAAAAACTCGAGGAGCATGCGCTGCTCGATACCGCGAAGCTTTACGAAGTCGAAGCCGGCGACACCACCACGCTCGGCCCGTTTCGCATCGAGTATCTGCACGTAACGCACAGCACCATCGATTGCGTGGCGCTCGCGATCCGCACTCCCGTTGGCGTGGTGATTCACACCGGCGACTACAAAATCGATCCTACGCCCGTGGACAGCAAGCCCTTCGATCTGCACGCCTTTGCCCGCTATGGACAGGAAGGCGTCCTCGCGCTTTTCAGCGACAGCACCAACGTCGAGCGCCCCGGCTTCACGCCCTCCGAACGCGCCGTCGTGGTTCGCTTGGAAGAACTTTTCCGCGCCGCGCCGCAAAAAATCGTTGTCTCCTGCTTTTCCAGTTCCATTCACCGCATTCAGCAGGTAATGGACATCGCCGTCTCGCTCGGACGTAAAGTCGGCATCGTCGGCCGCAGTATGGTTGACAACGTCGAAATCGCGCACAATCTGGACAAGTTGCACGTGCCGGACGGGAGTATGGTCCGCCCGCAGGATATTCGCACCTTCGATCCGCGAAAACTGGTGGTCATGGTCAGCGGCTCGCAAGCCGAGCCGCTCTCCGCCATGTCGCGCATTGCCGTCGACAATCACCGGCTGATGAGCATCGCCGAAAACGACACCGTCATTCTTTCCGCGCGCATCATTCCCGGCAACGAAAAAGCGATCTTCCGCATGATCGATCACCTGTTCCGCCGCCGCGTGCTGGTTTACTACGAAGGCGGACGCTCCGCCCCCATTCACGTATCCGGCCACGCCAGCCAGGAAGAAATGAAGATTCTCTTGCAGCTGGTGCGCCCGAAATATTTCTTTCCGATTCATGGCGAATATCGCCAGCTCTTTCAGCAAGCCGCGCTCGCCGAACAAATGGGTGCCGTCTCCGGTCAGGTAATCCTGCTCGAAAGCGGACATCCAGTCGAATTCACCTCGGACGGACGCGCCATTCTGCGCGAGCCCGTTCCCGCTGGCCGCGTCATGGTCGATTCCGGCTCGCTGGAAGAAGTCGAAGACGTCGTCATTCGCGACCGCAAGCATCTTTCCGAAGACGGTGTCGTAGTCCCCATCATCGCCATCGACAAGCACACCGGTCGCATCGAAATTTCGCCTGAAATCGTCACTCGCGGCTTCCTACCTAGTGACGACGGACAGCAAATTCTGGGCGAGGCGCGCCAGGTCGTGCTGCGCACCGTCGAGCAGTCCACCGACGAGGAAAAAATGGACTGGAGCGTCATAAAAGAAAAGATTCGCGTCGACCTGAAGCGCTACCTCAACAAACAAACCTCCAAGCGCCCGCTGATTCTGCCAGTCATCCTCGAGATTTAGCCGCGCTCCCGCCGTTTGTCATCCTGAGGCGCAACGCGACAAACGTTCTCTCTTTCCCTCTCCGCCCGCCACACCACAACAAACAGTCAATCGAGGTGCCGTAAATAATAGAGGTGCTGTAAATAATGAGGTGCTGTCATCCCGAGCCGCGCGCCGGCTCCGCTCCTCGCAAACCGAAACTCGCGACGTACCGACAGCGTTCCAGCACCGGTGAGGGATCTGCTGTTCTCTTTTTTTTGGCACTGTGCCACTTCGTGCTACCCGAGCGTCGCCGCACGCACCCTCTTGCCTTTCGCCTTCTGTTCGCCTATACTCGACGCCGCCCCATCACCCCACCCGGCCAACCGCCGCGAAGGAGCGCATCATGGACCAGAAAGAATTCTTTCTCAAATACTGGGAAAAAGAAGCCCCCGCGACCCGCAAAGTAATCAGCCGCATTCCCCAGGACCGCTGCGAATACCGCGCCGATCCCAAAGCGCGCACCGCCCGCGAAATTGCGTGGCTCATGGTTCACGAAGAAGCAAGCCTGGTGGCTGGTTTGGAGAAAGGCGTCCTCGAATGGGTCGAAGCCGCGGCTCCAGACCAAATGGCGGATATCATGGCGCAGTATGACCGCCAGCACGACGCGCTGACCAAACGCCTTCACAAGATCCCGCCAGCCCGTTGGGAGGCCGCGATTCCCTTCCTCTTCGATGGCAACGAACTCATGAAGGAAATCGGTTACGATATGGCTTGGAGCTTTCTGTTGGATCAGGTCCACCATCGCGGCCAGCTGGCCACCTATTTGCGCCCCATGGGAGCGAAGGTTCCTTCGATCTACGGACCGAGCGCCGACGAATCCTAAATCCGCAGGGGCCCGAGCTTTGCCGACAACCGAAAACCGCTCGCGCGACCGCTCGCACGATCGTTCCGTGGATGTGGAGTTGCGCCCCTACGCTCCAGCCGATTTCGACATAATTTACCAAATCGACCAAGCATGTTATGAACCGCGCATCGCCTACTCGCGCACCGAGCTGCGCCAGTATCTCCGCTTTCCGGGCGCCGATTGCGTCGTCGCGGAAGCGAAGCAACTAAACTCCGCGGAAGCGACTCCCCAAAACTCCGCGAAAACGACTCACAAATTCTCCGCCGAAGCGGCGCATCAAAAGTCCGCGGGCGCAGCCGATTCCGCAAACGCCGCTCCCGCGCTCGTCGGCTTCTGCATCACCGCGCATCGCGGCCCATGGGGCTACATCATCACCATGGACGTGCTGGCGGCCTATCGTCGCGATGGCGTCGGTTCCCTCTTGCTCACCGAGGCGGAGCGCCGCATGGTCTCCCGCGGTGTTCGCGAAATAGGGCTCGAAACAGCAACCGACAACTCCGCCGCGATTGCCTTCTGGCAAAAGCACGGCTATCGTAAAAGTGGTGTCCGGAAGAACTACTATCCCGGCGGACGCGACGCCTACAGCATGGCTAAGCGCCTCGCCGCCGTCCAATCAGCCGCCAATGGAAAATGAGCCGTCTGCTCGCTAGCGTGGCCAATCTGAAGCCAGGACTACACGACGAATGTCTCTACTTCACGTAATTATTCTTGCCATCGTGCAAGGCTTAGCCGAACTCCTGCCCGTTTCCAGCTCCGCGCACGTGATCGTCGCGGAGAAGCTGATGGGGATGAATCCCTCCGCTCCGGAAATGACGCTCCTCCTCGTCATGCTCCACACCGGCACCATGCTCGCCGTGATCGTCTACTTCTGGAATCGCTGGCGCCGCACCTTTCTCAACTCGATGCCGGAATTTAAAAATTTCGCCGTGGCGCTGATCGTCGCCACGCTGCTCACCGGCATCGTCGGCGGCGGCATCATCGAATTCATTGAAAAGGTGATGATGCGCCACCAGCCGCACGCCTGGGTCGAGCAGCTCTTCAACCGCCTGGACCTGATTGCCATCGCGCTGGCAGCCGGCGGCGTTCTCATTCTTATCGCCGGGCTGGTGGAAAATCGCCGCGCCAAATCACACGGAACATCGGGCGCGCACAGCGGAGCAAGCGGCACCGCCGGGCCAGGCGCTCCGCCGCTGCCCGGCGCTTCCGGAGCACGCGCCGCCGTGACCGCCGGCGTGCTCGAAAATCGTGGCGCAGCGCAAACCGCTTCCGCATCGGCAATGACGCCCCTGCAATACTCCTCGATCGGCGCGATTCAAGGCCTCGTGGTTCCCTTCCGCGGTTTTTCTCGCTCGGGCGGGACCATTTCGATCGGCTTATTGCTGCGCGTCGCGCGGCGAACCGCCGAGGATTTCAGCTTCGCGCTCGCCGTCATCCTCACTCCTCCCGCCGACGCCCGCGAAGTCTGGCGCCTTTACCAATCGCAGCACCACAATCTCGCAGCTATGGTTCCCTCGGCCACTCCCAGCATCCTCGGCATGGTCTTCGCGTTCTTCGCCGGACTGCTCGCCCTGAAATGGCTCAGCCGCTGGCTCGAAACCGGCCGCTGGCACCTCTTCGGCATCTATTGCCTCGCTGCCGCCGTAGTCGTCGGCTACCTCCACCATATCGGCTTCTAAAGCCTCGCACGCCTCTTGTGTTTACCAATAGGTTGCGATAGTCTCCCGCGTAAGTTCATGCGTCCGGCGCGCCCTTTGACGATTGCCGCTCTCGCGCTCGCAGCAGCGATGCTGCCGGCAACCGCCGCGGCACAAATCGCGCCATCCTCGCCGCAACCCGGCGTCGCCACCGCCCAGCCGAGGCTTCCAATCATTCGCGTAACTCCGCTGACGAACATTCCCATCCCCTACGACCAGTCCGAGCCGGTCACCGGAGGCGCGCATCTGATCAACACTCCCGAAGATCGCGCGCAAACACTGGAGCTCCTGCGCAACGCCCTCGCACTATCCAACATTCGCTTGCACCCCTACGACTGGAAGACATCATTCACCTCCTACGGCTCGTCCTCTTCCGACGGCCGCTGGATTCTTGAAGACATGTCTCCCAATCGCAATATCTACCGCTGGACCGCCCAGGGCCCCAACTTCTCTGGCACATTCCTCACCGTCAATCGCCTGCTCTGGAGCAATCAGGAGGGCGGCGCGATGCCGCTTCGCTTGGCGCAGGTTCGCCTGGCCATGTGGGAACAGTTTTTTCAGCCCATCGGCGTTTACGCTGCGTTACGAGTCGCCACCGGCAATCTCAACGGCGCCGAGCTCCGCCGCGTGCTGGTGGCGCGTCACGTCGCCGGTGATTCACAGAGGCAATTTCCAGACGGCCGCAGCTTCGCCGATTCCGAATACTGCGTCGATCCTCAATCCGGCCTGCTCGCATCCTATTCGCCCTATCCGGGCCTCTACATTCGCTACGACTACGCCAACCCCGTCCACTTCCACCAGCAAATCATTCCCGACGCCTTCACCATTCTCGAAAACGGTCAAACGATCATTCAGGCGCGCACCGATAGCGTCACCGACGCTCCGACCGGCACCAGCGATCTCTTCGGCACCGACGGTCTGAACGCTATTGGCGTCGGCCAGTTGATTGCTGTTCCGATGGTGGTTCGCGGCTTCGATTACAACTCGAAGCTGCCCGAAGGCTCTGGGCCGTGCGTCGTCACGCTCCACGGCATGCTCTCCCCCAAGGGGCAGCTTAGCGAAGTGGAGATTCTTGCCACCACCGATCCTTCCATGGATCAAATAGCTATTCGCCACGCCAGCCGCATTCCTGCCGTCCGCAGGATGGGCACTCCCCAGCCCGGCCAGAGTCCCCGAGCCCGCGAGGCCGTCTTCACATTCGAATTCCTGCCTATGCCCGCCACGGCCATCAACACCGCGCCATCGGCCGCGAACTAAATTCTGACGCCTGCGTCTTGTTTACAATCGATTACGGCTTTCCGGCTGGCACGCTTTGCCCTGGATTCGAGAAATCTCCGCAGAGCGGGTCGTACACAGGAGCACCGCAATTCCCGGTATTCTTCCCGAAAGGAACAAGGACATGACCCGATAGCTACTATTACGAGACGGGTACAGCATGAGGTGTACGCGGTAGAAGTTGTTTTCGCAGGATCTTCCTGCAGGGTGTCCCCCAGCAAGATGCCCTCAGGTCTGCCATGCCGGTCGGGAGGCCTCGGGCTGTGTCGGTACGCATCTTGGTCGCCGATGACTTTCAGGGTATCCGCACTGCCGTATCCAGGCTCATTCACGATTCCCACGAAGATTGGACTGTCTGCTGCGAGGCAGCCGACGGTCAGTCCGCTGTCGACAAAGCCGTTGAAGCGAAGCCCGATCTCGTGATTCTCGACATGCGCATGCCCCTGCGCGATGGAATCAGCGCGGGCCGCGAGATCCGCGCGCATCTGCCCGATGTCCGCATCCTCATGTTCACCATGATCGATTCTCCCTATCTCGAAAAGGTAGCCGCCGCCGCCGGTTTTCAGGGCGTGGTCCAAAAGACCCGCTGCGCCACGTTGATCCCCGCGATCCGCGATGCGCTAGCTCCGAAGAACGCTCCTTCGAGTGGTCGCCACTAAGATCGAGTTGAGGGAATCCCTGGTTTCGTTGGTGGCGTGATCTCCGATGGCTCGCGGGCTCATTGCAGCGGAATACGATAGAGGTTGCGGTGGACTTCCTCGCGTACGGTCGCCGAAAGCCCGTCGGTGGGGCCGATGACGATGTCGCCCTGCATTACTTTCGCTCCCTCGATGCCGGTCGCCGCCTCCGTCCCCGAAATTTCGCCGCGCGGCAAGGCCGGCAAACCGGTGGTTTTCAGTACCGGAAGCACGTACGTCTTCACCCCTTCCATGCCGTAAGCAGCCACCGATAATGTCTTACCGTCCCGGGACCACCTCGGCACGCAATACGTCGAGCAGACGGCGACCGGGCTCCCGCCCTCAAGTGGGATCTCCATCATGTGCGGGCTCGGAACGCCTGTGGCCGCTCCCGCCCAGCGCGCATCCGGGGAAACCGAGTAGAACTCCAGAATCGGATCCGATATGACTTTCGTGCGCCCGCTGCCGTCTGCATTCATGCGATAGAGGAAATTCGCCTTTCCTTCCGCCGCTCGAAAATAGATTTGATTGGCGCGGTCCCAGTGAGGCTCGTCTTCGTTCTCCGGCGAAGCAAACTCGCGAGGAGGAAACTTGAAATCGAGCGACGCGAGCCAGAGGCGCGACCTGCCGCTGCCATCCCGCACCGAGTACACAACTTCGGAACCGTCGGCCGAAATGTCGTATCCCGTCACCAACGTGTCCGGCAGCAAGTGCTGGTTCCGGTTGGTCGCCAGGTCGACGACCCACAGTTCGCCGCTGACGAACGCCCCAGATACGCCATGCGGCTGCATCAGGTAATAGAGCCTCTTGCCGTCGGGCGAAAAACTCGGGAACTGCGCGAATCCTTCGGACGATACTTGCCGCTCACCCTGGCCGTCGCGCACCCAAACGGTGCTCTCGCGCAAACCGACCGAGGTAATTAGCGACGCGCCATCCGGCGCGACGGCGATTCCCTCCTCCTCGGTGGCTCCAGATGTGAGCTGTTGCGGATCGCCATCCGGATATCGCTGCCTCCATATGTGAAACCGCCCCCCCTTGTCCGAGCTGAAGAACATCCACTTCTGATCGGGAGACCAACCGACGTACGTGCACGCCGCATCTTGCGGGCCAACCCGCCTTCCCGGAGAGCTCCCATCAAACGGCACCAGCCTGCACGGGAGCCAGCCTCCATTATCCATTTCCGCCACCAGCACCCATTTTCCATCCAGAGACAATGCAGACCGGTGCGCCATCCCGCGATCGCGCGGCGGCACGTAGACGTCGCGACTATCCGCGCGCGTCGTGGTCGCTGTCACCACGGCCATGTGTATCCCCGACTTAATTTCGGAGAAAAGCAGGTGGTTGGCGTCGATCCACGTAAGCCCTTCGGCGTTCGGCAACATCAGATGAGCGTCGCCTCCCAGCACCGGAACGGACCACGTATTCCAATCGCCCACCGTGTACGCGATCGTGGAACCATCCGGCGAAAACTGCGGGCTCATCTTTTCCATGTCGTCGTGCGTGAGCTGCACCGGCTCGCCGTCTGGCAACACCTTTGCGTAAATTTGTCCGCTGCCGATGAACGTGTCGTCGCCGCGAATGAAAGTCAGAATGCGGCCGTCCGGAGAAAGCGCGGGCTCGATCGCTGAGTCGGCAAAGTCGGTGAGCTGCGTCCAATTTTCCTGCGATGCGGGCGGAAGGACCGCTTCCTTCGGACGCATCCACTCGAATACGCCCAAGCCCAGAGCGACAACAAAAACCGCTCCCACGCCAACCGAAATCCAGCGCCGATAACGACGCGTGTCCGAACTCGCATTCGGCGCCGCTTGCAGGCCGATCGTCTCGAGCGCCGCGCGCACTTCCGAGGCACGCTGGTATCGCTGTTCCCGCTCCTTGGCGAGGCACCGCTGCGTGACGGATTGCAAGGCCACCAGCACGCGTTTCGGAAACGACGCCGGCCCCTCGCGCAAAATCGCCGAGCTCAGCTCGTACGGCGTCCGTCCCCGGAATGGCGGTGATCCCGCCTCCATTTCGTAAAGCACGGTCCCCAGCGCCCAGATGTCCGTGCGCGCGTCGGTCTGCTCGCCGCGCAACGTTTCTGGCGCCATGTACTGCAGCGTTCCTACGATCTCACCAGGCTCCGTCAGAGTGTTCTGCGAGCGCGTCGCCTCCTCGATTTCCGATGCCGAGAGTCGCTTGGCCAGCCCAAAATCCAGCACCTTCACGTGACCGTCGGAAGTGACTACGATATTCGAAGGCTTCAAATCGCGGTGCACGATCCCGCGCTCGTGCGCGTGCGACAAAGCCGCCGCAATCTGCAGTCCGTAGCGCAGCACCGCTTCGTTGGTCAGCCCATCCGGGGGAATCACGTTGCCCAGCGCGCGCCCTTCCACCAGCTCCATGGCGATGTACACCTGCCCATCGTGCTCGCCCACTTCGTAAATCGTGGCGATGTTCGGATGATTCAGCGCCGAGGCATTCTGCGCCTCGCGCAGCAACCGCGCGCGAGCAGTCGATCCCGCCAGGGCACCTTCGGCCAGCAGCTTCAGCGCCACCAGACGCCCCAGTTTCGAATCACGCGCCTTGTACACCACGCCCATGCCGCCCGCGCCAATGCGCTCCAGAATCGTGTAGGGACCGAACCTGTTTCCAATCGGCTGCGCTCCGGGATCGATCGCGGGTCGCTCCATGAAATCGGTATCGCCGTTTTCATGCGCGGTGATCAGCGAGTCGACCTGGCTGCGCAGCTCTGGATCTGTGCATACTGCGTCCAAATACGCTCCGCGCTCTCCTGGCTCGCGCTCCAGCGCTTCGGCGACCACCTTCTTAACTTTCTGCCATTGCTCGGGAGTCATTCGCGGTGTGCCTTCAATTCATGCAGCAGCCAGGCGCGAGCGGTGCTCCACTCGCGTTTCACCGTCGCGGGCGAAACGCCCATCGCCGCGGCTGTTTCTTCAATCGAAAGTCCGGCAAAAAAACGCAGCTCGACTAAGCGGCTTTGCTGCGCGTCCAAAGTTTCGAGTTTGTTCAGCGCCGCGTCGAGCGCCAGCAGGTCCACTTCCGGCTTAAGCGGCAGCGCCATTCCCGGATCGATGCTTATCTTCGGCGCGCCAGCGCCGCGCTTGACCGCCCACCGGCCGCGGGCATGATCCACCAGGATATGCCGCATCAACTGAGCGGCCACGGCGAAAAAGTGCGCCCGGTTCTGCCATTGCGGCACGTCCTGGCGAACCAAACGCAGGTACGCCTCGTTCACCAGCGCCGCGCTCTGAAGAGTATGGTCGGGGCGTTCGTGCCACAGGTGACGTCGCGCCAGCTTCCTCAATTCACCGTAAAGCACCGGGATTAATTCATCCCGGGCCGCGTCGTCCCCCTTGCCCCAATCGGCAAGCAGGCGAGTGATCCGCGTGGACGAAGCCGCGCCCACAAGATTCTCCCGACGTTCCTCGATGTACTACTCGTGAAGCAGACGGTAGCGAAATCAACCCCCAATGTCAATTTACCAAGGCTCGCCTGCGCTACAGCCGGGTGAAGTTTAAGTGCCGAGCCGCGATCTTCCGCGCGGTTTGCGCCCCCGGTGGTTTCTGCTGCGACGCTCGGCACCTCCCAGTTGAGTTAAAGCCCGCCATTCACCAAGCATTGCACCGTGACTGGCTTCAAGTCTTAGGCGCGCCGGCCCGACCTAAACCGCGGCGCCATCCGAGTCCGCGAACACCCTCTCTGGCCGCTGCCCCAATCGCTCCCGCGCTTTCTTCCAAGCCACCAAATCATCTACACCCGCCCTGAAAATCTTCAACTTTTTGTGAGCCAGTTTCCCTCCGGCCTTCGCTTTATCCAGTGTAGGCACGATGCGGGCTCCGAAACTTCCGACACGCATCGGCCCCGTGAAACTCAATGAAGAAAAGGGAGGAAATGAACATGAAATCGACCATCGAACGACGTTCCGCCAACGGCATTCTGCTTGTTGCGGTGATCTTGGCCGCCGGCCTCGTCGCCGGATCCGCGCGCGCGCAATCGCCGTCGCTGTTTCAGGGAACTTTCACACTGCCTTACTCCGCGCACTGGGGCAAAGCCGTTCTGCCTGCGGGCGACTACGAGCTCTCCGTCGCCGAGCAGGGCGAATCGCTGATTCGCGTTCGCAACGCGAAAACTGGCCACCTTGTCGCCTTCGAAGCGATAAACGACGTCAACGACAATACCAGCGGCGTGAGCGAGTTGGTGATCAGCAATCGCGGTGGCAAGCGAGTCGTCTACGCGCTCAGCATCGCCGAGCTGGGTGAAACATTTGTCTATAACCCGAGGCTAGCCCGCGCCGCTGCCGAAGAGGAAGCGCAGCAAACGCGAACAATTCTCGTCACCTTCGCAAAGAAGTAGTCTGTGCCATGGGTCCTCTCACTGAATCGTTCAACCGGGGCCAGCCAATCGCTCGCGATCCTGGCCCCGTCTTTTCGCGCCTCTCCACCTGTCGCCACACGTTTTCAACGGGTACTGCAACAGTCCCGCCGGCCTCCCTGGTCCCGCCATCCGATACGCTCTAGTCCCGCGGAACGCCCTGCTCATCGATCGCCACTAAGTGCGCGCCCTTTGCGTCGCGTTGCGCGGCATCTCGGATCAGCAACGGACGACGCAAGTCAATCAGCCGCTAGCATTGTTTCGGTAGATTTTAGGAGTCTCATAGAGGAACTCCTTAAGACCTGCGCTCGATAAGCGCCGTATTGCCGGCGATGAGTTATTGTGTTAGTAATTGTGCGCCAATGTATCGATTCACCACTTCCCTCGCATTGTTTCTGGCAATCTCTACGTTTTCCGCGACTCGCATTCGCGCGCAGGAAGATGTCTGTCAAAACAGAACTCTGGCGATCTCCTTCCTTAGCTACCAATTGCTTCCGGTCTCCGGCATAACGCCCGCCGATTTGAAAGCCACGCTCCACGGTAAGCAGGTCACGATCGACTCCATCGCGCCCGATCAACGTCCTCATCGAATTGTCCTCCTACTCGATGTAAGCGGCAGCATGCGAGCTTCTTGGAACAAAGAGATCACCTTGGCCGAAATGTTCTTTGACGAAAACGCTCAGGATTCCCAATTTGCTCTAATGGCATTCAATCTCACGGCTATTACCAGCGTCCGATTCTCACAAGGCAACGCAGCAGTGAAAAGCGAACTCGAAGTTATGGCCCGTTTACCACAGGACGACATCCGCGGCTCCTCCGCGATCCACGACGCCATTGTAAGTGCCGTTCAGCTTTTCGATCATCCCACGTCAGCCGACGCCATCTACCTGATCAGCGACGGCATGGACGACGCCAGCAAACACAGCGCGGGCTTCGTTGATCGCTTTCTTCAGGGCTCTTCGGTGCGTCTGTTCGCCACCATTATTTCCCGGGAGCCGTACGCTCCCTTTGGGCAAGGCGATCAATTAAGGGAGTTCTCAACGATGGTGGGGCACTCCGGCGGACAATTGGCCTTTTCGCTCGGTTCTATCGCTTCAGGATCGAACATTGCTCTACATCCGAATCCAAAACTGCCCCTGACAGGTGATGAAGCAGTTCGTCGGTTCGCCCGGATGGCATCTCGCGACTTGGAAGTCCAGCTGAAGCTCCCCGCGCCGCCGTCTAAATACGAGCATTTTCGATTGGAGTTTACCAACGCCGCGCGAAACCGCTGGAAGGGCACATTTATATTTTACCCGACGATGATCTCTCCATGCCGCCGATCCTGAGCTTAAATCTTGACGTTTTGCCGCCCGTACGAACCGTTCTGTTTTTTGTTTTGTCGGGAGGTGCCCGTTTTGCGTAAACACTGATGAATCACGTGGTGTGCCACTTCCGGCCCTTCGCAGTTTGACCTGTACTTCAGACCAGTAGCTTTTACCGCCCCATCCTCGTTACCGTCGATCTGTGGCAATGTGCGCAGGCGCAAAACGCTGCCAAGCTACGGCCGAAGCAAAACGGTCAACGCAGTTCCTGGTCCGCAGCCGCAGCAGTATGGAATGCTGTGGCCGTCTCAACCCCGCCGATAGAACGCACGCGAGGGCGCGCCGCCTTTCGCTCTGGTTCACCCGCGCGAACTCGTCCCCTCTTGCTTCCACCAATCACTGGTCACCAGTCACGAATCGCGCATTGAAGCTAGGGGCTTCCCCGCGCGCCCGATGGGGTGGCAAAGGGCGGAACGGTCAATCGACCTTCGACACATGTAAATCACAGAAAACAAACGACGGAGCACATGCAAGGGCGGAACTTCCCGGTGCATTTTCTTTTTCTGTTTTCGGCGCTCATTTCGAGAGCCGTCCGCGCATTCCTGCTCGGGGTCCCCGAAACGCTCCGCGATTTGGGGTGGTTGCCCGACACAGTCAACCGAGTAGAAACGCACCTAAGTCGCAGAAAACAAACAACGGCACATGCGTCTACCCGGAACGTCCCGGTGCACACTTCCGCACCCACTTCGCGGTTGGCGATTTGGAGCAAAGCGGGAGAAATCTTCTTGCGTCCGCAAGCTGCCGGTTTGCTATAGTGGGGGCGTTCCTCCGAGGGGGACTCGCACGACAGCGCCCGCGCGACCCTCGCAGCAGTGGAGGCTTTCCCCTGCCCAAATTTCTCCGTTCCGACGGCACTTCGTGTCAGCGCCCTTACCGGGCCGACTCGCGAGGGGCTATCGCAACACAACCGGGAGACATCCGTGCGCGCTTTGACGCCAACTGAGAACAAACGCTTCAATGAGATGATCGGCTTCGTCGGTCTGAGCCTGGCGATCCTGCTGGCCTTGAGCCTCCTGTCGTACTCGCCGCTCGATCCGTCGTTCGATGTCTCCGCGCCCGCGTTGGCATCAAGCACTGTCCGCAACTGGATCGGGCCGGTAGGCGCCCACATCTCCGATCTGCTGTTTCAGTTTGCCGGCTACGCCGCGTTCCTGATTCCCGTGGGAATGTTCGTGGTGGCCATGCGATGGTTCCGCAGCCACCTGATCGCCAGCCCGATCTCCAAGCTCGTAGGTTCGGGACTGCTTTTCGTATTTCTGACCGCGGAACTAAGTTTGATCCACGTGCCCGAAGTGCGCGGGGCGCTGCCTCCCGGTGGATTGCTTGGAACGATTCTGGCGGGTGGGTTAGAAGCGGCATTCAAACCGATTGGCGCGAACATCATCTCCGCTACCACATTGCTCGCAGCTCTCTATCTGACCACTGCGTTTTCGCTGAGTGCAGCGGCCAAGTGGGCGAAAAAGCCGCTGGCGGATGATGGCTTGGTCGGCAAGTGGATGGAGCGCGTGAGTGAGTGGCGTGAAGAGCGCGAAGCCACGGCGCTGCGCAAGAAGGTGGAGGAGATCAAGATAGCTGGGCGTCCCCCGGTCACGCAGCAGAGAGTTTCGACTAAGGAAGTAGCCGAAGCGGAAGAAGAAGAGGAAGAGAAAAGCAAGGCCAAGGCCGAGCCCTCCGCGCGGGTTCCGGCAATTATCAAATTTCGAGACGATGACGATGCTCCTCCGCTGGCGAAGAAAGGCGCGGATCCGAAAATCTCGCGTGGCAAGACAAATTACAAATTGCCTCCCACCAGCCTGCTGCGCGCCGCGGAACGAGGCGAAAAGATGGACGAGAGCGAGCTGAAAGAATGCGCCCGCGCCATCGAACAGAAATGCTCGGAATTTGACGTTGGCGGCCACATCACGCAAATCAATCCCGGGCCGGTGGTCACCACGTTCGAGTTCAAGCCAGAGGCGGGAATCAAGTACACGCGCATCACCAGCCTGGCCGAAGATCTTTGCCTGGCGCTCAAAGCTGAGTCGCTGCTGATCGAGCGCATTCCCGGAAAATCGACGGTGGGCATTGAAGTGCCCAACGTGCGGCGCGAGACGATCGCTCTGCGCGACGTGATCGAATCGCCGGAATTCTCGCATTCGCCTTCCAAGCTGTCGATTCCGCTGGGCAAGGACTTGATCGGCCGCATTCGCTCCGCGGACCTGAATCAAATGCCGCACTTGCTGATTGCCGGCGCCACGGGCACCGGCAAAAGCGTATTCATCAATTCCCTGCTGATGGGCTTGCTGTATAAGGCCACGCCGGACGATATGAAGCTCGTGCTGATCGATCCCAAACGGCTGGAGCTGGGCCTGTACTCCGACATTCCGCATCTTTACACGCCGGTGGTCACCGACGCGAAAGTCGCCGCGAACGTCCTGCGCAACGCCACGCGCGAAATGGAACGCCGCCTGAAAGTGCTGGCGCAGCGCGGCGTGCGCAACATCGAGCAGTACAACCACACCTTTGAAAAAGGCCAATCGCTATCGCTATTTGAAAATTCCGAGGGCGAGGAACACAAGCCGCTTCCCTATATTGTCATCGTCATCGACGAATTGGCGGACCTGATGATGGTCGATACCAACGGCGTCGAAGAATCGATCACGCGTCTGGCGCAGATGGCGCGCGCCGTGGGCATCCACCTGATTCTGGCGACGCAGCGGCCGTCGGTGGACGTGATCACCGGCCTCATCAAAGCCAACTTCCCCGCGCGCATTTCGTTCCGCGTGGCTAGCAAAGTCGATTCGCGAACCATTCTCGATAGCAACGGATCGGAATCGCTGCTTGGCAAGGGCGACATGCTCTATCTGCCGGCCGGCTCGTCGCGTCTGCATCGCTTGCATGGGCCGTACGTCGGCGAGAAGGAAGTCGACGACGTTTGCGGGTTCTGGCGCGACCAGGCCAAGGCCATCTACAACGAAGAACTGCTCAAGCCGCCGCGCGACGAAAATGCCATGGGCGGTTCGACCGGCGAAGGCGGCGATGGCGAGGACGAAGTGGACGATGAGCTCTATCAGGACGCCGTCCGCGTGGTCTGCGAAATGGGCCGCGCATCAACTTCCACTTTGCAGCGGCGTCTGCGCGTCGGATATGGCCGTGCCGCCCGCCTGATCGACATCATGGAGAAAGATGGCATTGTCGGCCCGCCCGATGGCTCGAAACCGCGCGAAGTGCTGAAGAAGAAAGACTGGATGCGCGAAATCGACGATTCGATTCGATGAGCACGCGAAGAGCATGCTCATCCTGAGGAGCACCGCACAGAAGGGTCTTCCGCTCTTGCAGAAGCTGTAGTTTGATCCGGCGAAGGATTTGTCAATCGGTGAGCAGCGCAAGTTCGATTTGCCTGAGGGATCTCTCGATTGAGCGGAAGCTGAAATTTAATTCGCAGCAGATTCTCTCTGGCGGTTCGAAATTTAATTTCGTTCCCAAATGCAAGCCGCAACCAGGGGCGGAATTTGAAGCGCGCGCGGTTTGCTCTTCCCACCACGCCAGCTTTTCCGTAAAATCAGTTCACCGTGCCGAGGTAGCTCACCGGTAGAGCGCGGCCCTGAAAAGGCCGGCGTAGGCAGTTCAACTCTGCCCCTCGGCACCATTTATCTCGCCTATCGCAGTCGTCCAGCATCATTAAAACTACAGGAATCGATTCAACGGCGACTGATCGGGGGAATACCCCAGGAATATAGGCAGGCGCGACTAATTCGATTTGGCGGCGGGGTGGTCTTTCAAGAAGGCGTCCACGTCTGGAAGAGCGCCTTGCGAGGCTTGGCCGGAAGTTGCGGATGGAGCTGAAGTCGAGGGCGGCAATGTGGTATTGCCGTCGGCGGGCTGTCCGTTGGTGACCACCCAGCCGCTGCCGCTGCGCTGCAGAAAATATTGCATGGTCATTCCGGTGCTGCCGCTATTTTTCATGCGAAACGAAGCGTGCGCCTGGGCCTGATCGCCATTGATGGCGATGGAGTCGACCGTCATTTCCATCGCATTCATTTTCAGGCCTTGGTTTCCCTGCAGGTGGTTTTGGATAGCGGCGCGGATGCCATTCGCGTCGGCTGGCGATATTTGCGACGATGCAGAAGACTGCGCTGCAGCGCCATCATCGGAATTCGCGGCGCTTGCTGGCATCGATGTATCTGCCGACGAAGACGGCTGGCTGCTGTTGCAGCCCACCGCCGCAAGCAAAAGCGCGGCGCACAGGTACGGCGCGATGCGTGTGGTCATCGAATTTCCTTTCTACTTCTCCACTGGCGATCTACTGGCGGGCCCCACGCCCTGAATGAGAATAACGCAAAATCTTAAATTGCGGAATTAGCCGGCGAAGCGGCGAAGAGCGGCGTGGCGCATGGCGGCGCGGTCGATATTTTCGCGGCAGTTCATCAAGGTGAGCAAAGTGCTGAGGATACGGGCTTTGAGTTCATCGGACATCGGGAATCCGCTGGTCGCAACGTGGACCATGGCTTCGCCACGGCCGGAAATTTTGTGGATGAATTCTACCTGCTGCTCGTGGCTTGCGGTTCCCATAGCCATGGCGCGCCGGATTTCGGCGCACTCTTGTTCAATAAACAAAGTGAAATGAAGCACGCAGAGGCTTTCCGTCGACATTCCTGACGGAGCAGACATCTTGCATCCTTTTGCGGTGCACGGTTCTGGCACGGACCCATCCCGGGAATCGCTTGACTTTTAACATCTTCCGGTCCCAATTTCCAGTTTAGGGTAGGGTCATGCTACGTATGCGACACCGGCTCTGAATGAGCTTGCCCGCGCATCGGGCGGCGAGTTTCGCCGTCATGACCCATCATTTTGTGACCAGGCTTTGTTGCGACGCGTGGTCGCCGATGCGAAAAACGGTCCACGGTCCGGCATCCATGTCCTCCAGGACGGGCGCTTCCCAGGAAAACTCCGGGTGCGCATCCAGGAATTTGGCGGCGCTGAAGTTCATTCCGCCGGGGTGCCCGATTCGAGCAATAAAGCTCATGGTTGCGGCCATCTGGCTATTCATCACCTTGCCCGAGACCGCTCCGTAAGGATTGAATGGGGGCGACGTAGAGCCAGGCAGTGTACTGGGCTGGGTATCGCCGTGGCCGCATAGCGTGCGGCTGTCCGGGTCGATTTTCTTCTCATACGTGTCGTAGTGATCTCCCAGAAACGCTTCGGCGAGAGCGGTATCGATCTTGCCTTTGTTCTCGTTGAGCAGCGTATGCCAGCGGATGCGGCGCGCATTGGGGCTGCTGGCGGGATTATTGGGATCGAAGGAGGTCTCGTCGCGAATCACATCGGCGTCGCTCGGGAAATTTGAACCGGAAAAGTAGCCGTCTTTTGTGCGCCAGACTTTCCAATGCTTGAGCCCCAGTTCGAAGCGCGCGATTTCTCCGGTTTTACGATCCCCCAGGAGCCAGTCGTTCGCGTATCCGCCATTGTCGCCATCAACCATGATCTGCACGTACTGGTCGATCGACGATGCGTATTGCAGCGCTTTTCGCGAGCGTTCGAATTCCGGAATGCCGTTCGGATTCCAGCCGTGAAAATTCGAGATCGTTGTTTCGGTCACCATCAGCCCGGCGGAGTTGACGCCGAAATCGTCATCGCTGGTGATCACTCCGGGAAAACCGTCCATCAAAATGCGATAGCCATTTTGCGGGACGATATCGAAAATAATGCGCCAGCGCGTGCCTTCGATGTAGCTGGTCCAGTTGCTGTGGGCCATGACGATCTGCCCGTCTTTGGTCCAACTGCCGGTGGCCACGAACGCGCTGCAATGCCCTTGTGGCGCAAGGTTCGGCTGATTGCCCGCGTTGGTTTGCTTATCGAGCCACGGGACGTAATAATCCGGCAGCTCGCAGAACGCGTTCATCGCCACCACATCCCAAAGATCGAGCTTCACGCCATGATCGTTGAGTCCAGCGACAATTCCCTGCAGCTCCTGCTGATATTCGGCATCGATTTTAGGCCAGAGCATTTCTTGCGCCGCGCGGCGGAAGAAGCCCCAGTCGCGGCCGGTATCGTGCGTCAATTCCAGGCGGATCACACCGTAGGCGTCGGCGATTTGCGGCGCGAGAAGGTAGCCGTGCTGCACTCCAATATCGTGAGGCGTACCTTGCAGGTGCACGTAAATCCAGCCGCCGCGATCGAAGCGATAGCCTTGGCCGAGCGTGTCGTCATAGAGGCTATTGCGAAAGCGGTCTAATTGCGCGAGTGGCGCCGCAGAGACCAACGGCAGCGCGGACGCGACCGGCAATGCCGGCGGCGCGCCAGCCTGCACCACTTGTCCGCCCGCAGCAATCAGGAGCGTGAGCGCCAGCGCGATTGCGACGGTTGAGCCGAACGAAAAGATTGAAGTGATTGTAGGCGCGGCGGAGGCGCTGTTGCGGTTACCCGCTCGAAACTTTTTCACGTGGTAGGCACCTTTGGGGCAGATTAAGAGTTGCGCATTAAATATCGCGCTGTCGCATGCATTTAACAAGCTATGTGAACAAAATAGAAGCAGTTTGCAATGGGATTGGAGCCAATACATTGAGACGTCGCGAGGAGCACACAGGATGTCCAGCGCACATTCTTTGTGGCGAGCGTTGCGCTTCGCCAATCAGACGAGGCTGCCGTTTCGTCTGAACTCCTTCGCGATCGAATGGTTGCACTGCCAAAGATATCCGCACATAGCTAACGACCAGCAGTTCCGGTATGATGCTGCCACGCGCAAGCGCATTGAGACGCTCACTCTGGCGACATCCTGCTAGACGAGACGCGAGCAGTCACAGAAACTCATTGGCCACAGAAATCACCCAGCCTCCGGTAAGCTCGACTCCCCAGCCAGGCGGAATCAATTCCAGAAGGGCGCTCCTTTTTGCCGCGATCGTTATCGTGGTTGGATTTCTCGGTACCACCCTGCCCCAATTTCAGTTGCTGGGGCTGATTCCGCTTAAAAACCTGCTGAAAAATCAGCTGCATCAGGACCGCTCGTCGACGGCCGCATTCTTTTTCTGGATGCAGTTCGCGTGGTACTTCAAACCGTTTTTCGGAATCGTTACGGACGCTTATCCCCTATTTGGCACACGGAGAAAAAGCTACGCATTAATCGGGTCGATGCTGACCGTGGCGGCCTTCGTGATGCTGCTTTTCACGCCCCATAAATACGGCGACCTGCTGCTTGTGTGCACGGCGATTAACGTGTTCATGGTCGTGACCAGCACGGTGCTGGGCGGTTATATGGTGGAGGCGGCGCAGTCCTTCGGGGCGCCGGGTCGGTTGACCGCTGTCCGAAATTTTGTCGAACAGTTCAGCTACGTCGTTGCCGGTCCAGTAGGAGGCTTGCTGGGCGCCGTTGCCTTCGGATGGACTGCCGCGGCCGGCGGCGCAATCGTGTTTCTAATCGTACCCACGACGATTATCTTCCTCAACGAACAAAGGAAAAAAGTTGACTCGAAAAAGCTGATCGGGCAAGCGAAAATCCGACTCCGCGAGGTAGCGAACGCGAAAACGATGTGGGCGGCGACGGGTTTCAGCGCACTTTTCTACTGCGCTCCAGGAATCCAGACGGCTGAATTCTATCAGCAGCAGAACGTCATGCACTTGGGCACCGAGGGCCAGGGAATTCTGTTGATGCTGCAGGGAATTTTCGGCGTGCTGGCCGCGACGGTCTACGGCACTTTGCTATGCCGCCGCATCAAGCTGCGCTGGCTGCTCGCGTTCTGTATCACCGTGGGAGCCGCGTCGCAGTTCGGCTACGCTTTCTATACAACGTTTCATCGCGCGTGGTTTATCGACAGCTTTTATGGCCTGGGTTGGACGGCCGCAGATATGACCATGATGGACTTGATGGTGCGGGCCACTCCTGCTGGGAGCGAAGGACTCGGATTCGCGCTCATGATGAGTGTGAGAAACCTTGCGCTTTTCGGCAGTGATTGGGCCGGGTCAAAAGCTATGGACGTCTATCATCTTCACTTGAGCACGATGGCTACCGCCAATGCACTCATTTCGCTCGTAGCCGTTCCATTCATATTTTTCCTGCCGGGATACATTGTCGATCGCAGAGACTCCGAAGAGGAGGCGGCGCTGGCTCCGGCGCCGCCCGGCCGAGCCACACTCGAATGAAGAGCGCAAAGTCCGTTTTGGGTCATGATGTGGCGTCTCGTTTGCGTGCCGGGGCGCCAGCGCCCATCAGAATTAGCGAACGCTGCGCGAAGGGCGCGTAGAGAAGCGCGGCTGTGGAGCCGAGGGCCGCGCCGAAGCCGATCCATGGCGCCAGCAGGAACGGCGCAAGTGCCCAAAGCTCGTCCAATGGAAATATCACCGCGAAGATCTTCAGAAATCTTTCACGCAAGCCTGGCGCGCCCAACGCTGCCGCCGAAATCAGGTACAAGCGGATCGGGATCCCAACCGCCGCGGTGACAATCAGCAGCACCGTGACCCAAGGCGCATGAACGGTTGTTCCCGACACCACAGCCTCCACAACGCGCAGCCGCACGAGCGACGCGGCGTAGAAGCCCAGATACATCACCTGCAGGAGCAAAAAGAGAGTCCGTGCGACGCGCCTCGATATCTCCGGCAACTCCTCGGGGCTGGCGAGCAGAGTTCGCGAGCGCGATGACGGCGTCGTCCCAATTTCAGGAGCGCTCGCTTTCGTAGCAGCGGGCGCAGTTGCGGGCTCCTGCTGCGTGTTCGGGAGGCCCGCCCGTGCTTCAGTGGGAACCTGGACCTGCGGAGCAGCTTGTCCCGCTCTTTCGGCGCTGGACTGCACCGCATCAGAATTTCCTCCCACCACCTCGACCGGCGCGATGAAACGGTACCCTCGCCGCGCCCGCGTCTCCACGAATCGCGGATTCGAGGCCGAGTCTCCGAGCGCCTCGCGTATTTTGTTGATAGCGGTGTTCAGGCCATGATCAAAATCGACGAAGGTGCCATCCGGCCAAAGCCGCTGTTGGATTTCCGCGCGCGACACGAGTTCACCGGGCCGTCCGAGCAGCATCAGCAGAACCTGCAAGGGCTGCCCCTGAAGCGGTAGCTTACGTCCCTGTTTGCGCAGCTCTCCGGTCTGCGCGTCAGCCTCGAACACGCCAAAGCGGAAAAGATGCCGGTCAGATTTCGCGTCCATTCGTGCGAGTAGTGTACCCGCGCGGCTGATTTTCTCAACTAAGTTGCGCGTTTCCTGTAAGTAGGCGATTGAGATGAAATTGACATGCGATGGAGCGCGCGTGCATTGATGCGCGAAGCGGTCCGCGCCATTCTGCCCCGCGAACATAGCAATAAGAGGCAAGGAGGCATCAGTGATCGCTCGAATTGGCATTGCCGGAGCAGGCGTGCTGGGAATAGCCGCGCTCCTGGCGGGATTTATGGCGCGCAGCGCAGAGGCTGCCGGACCATCGCCGCAGGCGCTTGCCGCATTCAACCAATACGTCGACCGGGCGGAGGGGCAAATCCGCCAGGAAGAAGCTGCGCGGAAGAGTTTTCTCGGCTTGCAGGCTTTCCCAGCCCCAACGCCGGAGGATCTCGAAGCGCGGTTGCGGCGCGGCGAAATCGTTATCACCAGCGGCGGGATCTCTCCCGTGGAAGTACCGGGCGGGCTGGTTCACCACTGGATCGGGATCGTCTTCATCCCGCAGGCGACCATCGCAGATGTGTTCGCCATGCTGCAGAACTACGACCAGATGGCGCGGTACTACAGCCCGGACGTGGCCGCGTCGCACCTGATCAAGCGCAATGGCGATGACTTTCAAATCTCCATGCGCCTGCGCCAACACAAGGTAATCACCGTGATGCTCGATGGCCTTTACGATGTGAAATACGGAAGCCTGGATAACGACCACCAATTCAGCGTCTCACGCAGCATGCAGATGGTGGAAGTTTCCAACGACGCTTCTCCGGAAGAAACCCACGATGGCGACGAGCCGGCAGACGGCCCAGACCACGGCTTCCTGTGGCGCACCAACTCCTACTGGCGGTTCGAGCAGGCAAATGGAGGCACGTTCGTCGAGTTCGAGTCCATTTCGCTGAGCCGCGACGTTCCGCTTGGCTGGGGCTGGCTCATCGAGCCGTTCATTCGGGACGTTCCGCGTGAATCGCTGCTGTTCACGCTGAGGGCCACGCGGAAAGCCGTTCTGGCGAATAACCAAACTGCCGAAACGCGAATTGCACCCTTGCGCCATCGTCCATAATCCGCGAGTGCGTGCCGCGGAATCATCCGAGCTCAGGAGGAATCGATCTATGTCCACTATGACCCACAACACAACTGCCGGAACTTTTCGCAATGCCACGCGTGTGCAAGGAGCTTTCACCGCTTCGGCGGAACGGAAAACGCTCCTATGGCTCGCGCGCCGCACGCCGGGCCGCGTTTCTCCCGATCACCTGACCGCGCTCGGTTTTGCCGCGCAACTCTGCGCCGGCGCCTGCTATGCGCTAGCGCGTTGGAATAAATACGCGCTGCTGCTGGTGATCGTCTTTATCGCCGTGAACTGGCTGGGCGATAGCCTGGATGGCACACTGGCTCGCCATCGCCAGAAATTGCGTCCGCGCTACGGCTTTTACGTCGATCACATGGTGGATACGTTTGGCGCAATGGCTCTGATGGCGGGCCTTGCCGCGTCGAACTACATGCATTGGCAGATAGCCGCGGCCATGCTGATTGCATTCCTGGCGGTTTCCATCGAGGCGTATTTGGCGGCCTACACGGTGCACGAATTTCGACTCTCGCACGCGCTTTTCGGACCCACGGAGATTCGCATCCTGCTCATGGTCGGCACCGCCGTGCTGCTGTTTCACCCGCAGGCTCGTCTCTTTGGCCGCAATTTCCTGCTCTTTGACGTGGGCGGAGCCATCGCCGCCGTTGGGATGCTGGGCATGGCTGTGATTGCCGCCATTCACCACACCATTCAGCTCTATCGCGAAGAGCGCCTCGCGTGACACATCGGCTATCGGTTAATTTTCGACGGTGGATGAAATTCAACCTCGTTGGGGCAATGGGCATGGTGGTTCAGGTCGCGATTCTCGCGTCTCTCACCTCAATCATGCACTTGCAATACCTGCTGGCGACGGCGATCGCAGTCGAATGCACCGTGCTCCACAACTTTATATGGCACGAGCGATTTACGTGGGCGGACCGGCCCGCAGGCACTCGCCGCGCCATCGGTGGCCGATTTCTGCATTTCAATCTGACCACCGGCGCGGTTTCCATCGGAGGCAACCTCCTGATGATGCGCGTTTTGGTTGGAGCGGCGCACGCGCCAATGTTGCTCGCAAACGCGGCGAGCGTCGCTACCTGCTGCGTGGTGAATTATCTGGTCAACGACCGCTGGGTGTTCCGTGCGATTTGCGGCGAAGATTGCCGGCAATCGGGGACAATTACCGCGTCAAACGAAGCATCAAGGGCGGCGTTTGCGGTCGGGAATGCTACGGAGCGAAGAACCCTACTTCTGAGTGGCTTTGCCAACGCTGGCGACTGTTTCGAGCGCCTCGCCGATCAGGACCGCCGACTTCCACTCCTCCATGAATGACGCGCCCAGGCTGCGGTAAAAATCGATGGCTGTGGCGTTCCAATCGAGCACTTCCCAGCGCAGGCAGAAATAGCTTTCTTGCCACGCCAGCGCCGCGACGTGCGCGAGCAGAGCTTTGCCGATTCCCTGTTGGCGAAATTTCGGGCGGACGTAGAGGTCGTCCAGAAAAAGCCCCGCGCGCCCTTGAAAGGAAGAGTAGAACTCGAAAAAGATTGCGTAGCCGGCTGCTTCACCGTTCCATTCCGCAATCACGGCACGGAACTTTGGCTGGGGACCGAAACCATCGCGCGCGATATCTTCTTCGATCACGCTGGTTTCGTTTTCCAGATGCTCGAACTCCGCGAATTCGTGAATCAACGCGGCGAGCAGCGGTGCGTCTTCGATGGTGGCAGGACGAATCGAGAACATGGACTGGCAAGATTATAGCCGCAGATTCCCCGCGCGCCTAGCCTCTTGAGCATGAGCGGTTAGAAAGGGTTCGGCGTCCGCAACACCGCTTGGGACGCTTGCGGGCCGTCGTCAGACGACTGGCAAAAGCACCTGCGCCAGCTCCGCGGCAAATTCGTCCAGTTCCTTGCGCCGTTGCGACGTAGCTTCCAGTTTCTCGCCCTTGCGCACGAACCAGTGGCCGTCCGACTGAATCGTGTGTGCGCTCAATTGGCCACTGACCAGGTACGACGGCTGGCCGTACATGCTGAACCCCCCGTTTTCGGAGGGGGCGAGCAGCGCCGCGCAATTCCCTTTCTTTACGCCGACCATGTTCTCGTACATCGGAAACGCCACGATGTCCATGCCGTGCGTTCGCAATCGATCGAGCACGCTGATCTGTTGGGCATTCAGTTCCATATCACCAGTAGGATAGCAAGAGGCGCGCTGAGGATGCACGCGGCTCCGATCGAGCGGCGCCCGCGGCCGAAAGGGAAAGCCCACCTATAGAGATTTACCGCGAGTGAAAATTCACGCAGCGGACGAAGATATGGACCCGGATTCGAGGCGGCGAAGCACCGCACGAAGCGCGGCGGCAAGCTCTTCGCTGCTTACGTGGCTCTTGCGGAATTGCAGACGCAGATGGAACGAGCCATCCTCAGCGTCGTAATCGAAGACGAAGGGCTGCGGGCGCGGCGCTGATTCCGTGTCTTCCTTGCGCGCCTGGCGAGCCTGGTCACGCGTGAGGCCGCCTTGTGAGATGCGCTCCACCATTTCGAGCATCTTTCGCTCGGTGGGCTGGCGGGCTACTTGCAACAGCAGTGATTTTGATGTGATGGTGCCTTCGACACAGGCGCGGCGCACGTCGGCGGGAATCACCCGCAGTGACATCGTTTCTGTGACGGACGAACGCGAGCGCCCGATTTTCTTGGCGATATCGTCGTGCGTGTAGTCAAACTGATCGGCCAGGCGCTGCAAGCCATCGGCTTCTTCGAAGGGCGTCAAGTCCTTGCGCTGAAGGTTTTCGATCAGGGCGAGTTCCAGCGTTTCAGCGTCGTCGGCGATCTTTTCGATGCAGGGCAGCTCGTGCAAGCCAGCGGCTTGCGAGGCGTGGTAGCGGCGCTCCCCGGAGATGATGTAGTACATATCCTCGCGCGGGACGTAGCGAACCAGCAGCGGCTCCAGCACGCCCTTTTCGCGAATCGAATCCGAAAGTTCACGCACGTCGCCGATATGCTTCCGGGGCTGGTCGGGATTCGGCCGAATCTTATCAATGGGAATCATCCGACCAATGGACGCGCCGCTATAACTGGTCAGCGTTTCGACGTAATGCGCGTCATGCCGCATCTTGAGAGTGACGGGCAACCCGATCCTCTTCGACACGTTGAATTACCTCCTGGGCAAGCTTTCTGTAATCTTCCGCGCCGGAAGATTTCGGCGCATACGAAAAAACGGTTTCCTTGTAGGCTGGGCTCTCTTCGAGTCGCACGTTTTTACTGATGCGCGTCTTGAAGAGCGCATCGCCAAACGTGGCACGAATCTGTTCGTGGGTGTCCCGCGAGATGTTGGTGCGTTTGTCGTAGAGGGTGATGACCACGCCAAGAATTTTCAGCGCCGGATTCGGGCGTGCGCGGATGCGGCCGTAGGTCTCCAGCAGGTCGTCCGTGCCTTCGATCGCGAAATATGCGGCTTGAATAGGCACCAGCAAGTGCGTGGAAGCCACCAGCGCGTTGACGGTCAAGATGCCGAGCGCCGGTGGCGTATCCAACACGATGTAATCGAACTCTTTCAAGATTGGCGCGAGCGCATCCTTCAATTTAAAGGGTGCGTCGAATTGGCCGGCGAGTTGCTGTTCCAGGCGCGCCAAGGCAAGCCGTGCGGGCGCAAGAAACAGATTGGGATCTTTCGTTGGGCGTACGATCTTCGCCATCTCGCCGTTGCTCTCGGCAAAGATGTCGTACATCGTGCCCTGAATTTGATCGTGAGAAAAGAACGCGATGGTAGCGTTGGATTGCGGGTCGAGATCGATCAGCAGCGTTTTTTTCTTTCGCAACGCGAGCGCGGCCGCCAGGTTGATGGATGTAGTGGTCTTACCGACGCCGCCTTTTTGATTGGCAACTGCCAGGACGCAGGTCAAACCGTTGCCCCTCGCTCCCCATTTGCAACCGCAGGGCTATATATAGACTTCCACGGCGCCGTTCCTACTACGAGTAGGCCCAACTCTAACCACTCTAGCGGGCTAAGCGCAAGCAAAATTTAAAGTATCACGGCAGCCAGCCCCCCGCGCCCGTCAGCGGCCGAACGAGAGCGCCGACCTGAGCGGCAGCGCCCCAGGAAACTACATCTTGTAGCGCCCGAGATCCTCGTCGCTCAGGTTTTCCAGCCACTTACGCAACTCTTCGTTCGAGCTCTTTTCAGACACGACGCTTGTGATTTTTGAGCTTTTGAGCACCTGATCGTCGACGAAGATCGGGCAATCGAGGCGCAGTGCCAGCGCTAGCGCGTCGCTGGGTCGCGAGTCCATCGACATCATCTGCCCTTCGCGCTCCATCCAGATCAGCGCGTAGAACGTATCGTCCTTCAAATCGGAGACCACCACCTTTTGCACGTGAACGTTCAACCCAGTGAGCACGTTTTTCAGCAGGTCGTGTGTCATCGGACGAGCCGTCTGAACTTTTTCGATCTCCAGCGCGATGGCTTGCGCTTCGTAAACTCCCACCCAGATGGGAAGCACGCCGCTGCCTTGCAATTCCTTCAGGACGACGACCGGCTGATTCGTGGCCGGATCCATCATCAATCCTCGAATCTTCACTTCGAGTTCCATGGCGGCCTCCCGTTGGATTGCGTCACATCTTCGCCCACGAGACTGTTTGGTCCCGCGCGCTCGACGCGAACGCGCGCGTATATTCCTAAAAGATTCTCCCGCTGCGAGACAAAATTTACAACCCGGTTGCTGCTGGTGCGTCCGGACCATTGCGCACGCGCGGCGTGCCGCGAATCCACCAGCACTTCGAACGAAAAGCCCACGAGGGTTTCGTTGCGCGCAGTTTGAATCTTCCGTTGATGTTCCTGCAAATAGGCCAAGCGCCGCGTGGTCTCTTCTTTGGGCAGGGCTCCGGGCATTGAGGCAGCGGATGTGTTGGGGCGCGGCGAATAGACGAACGAAAACAAGCCATCGTAGCCCACCGCGTCGAGCAAGCTGATCGTTTCGTCGAAATCTTTTTCCGTCTCGCCGGGAAAGCCGACGATGATGTCCGACGTGATGCTGATCGGACGGTGCGCCGCCTTGATCCACGAAATCTTTTCCAAATATTCCTCGCGCGTGTACGTGCGGCGCATGGCGCGCAGGATGGGCGTGGAGCCGGATTGCACGGGCAGGTGAATGTGATCGCAGAGCTCCGGCGTCTCGTCGATCGCTTGTACTATTTCGCGGTTGAAATCATTCGGATGCGAGGTGGTGAAGCGCACGCGGCGAATGCCCTGAACGGCCGCGACGGCGCGCAGAAGCTCGACGAAATGCCATCCGCGCGGCGAAGGATCGCGATAGGAGTTGACCGTCTGGCCGAGCAATTGGATTTCGGTGTAGCCTGCGCCCGCCAAACGGCGCGCTTCGGCAAGGACCGCTTCACTCGGGCGGCTGCGCTCTGGCCCGCGCGTGTGCGGCACCACGCAGTAGGCACAGGCGTAATCGCAGCCTTCGATGATCGTCAGGTACGCGCGGATAGGATTATCGCGGCGCGTGATTTCGGTTTCAAAAGTTTCATCGGTGTCGAGATCGAGTCCCGTGACGCGGCGTCCGCCTGATTCGATCTGATCGATCAACTCTGGCAGCTTGCGGTAGCTTGCCGAACCGCAAACCAAGCTGACCCAAGGCGCGCGTTCGAAAATCTCTTCGCCCTCCTGCTGCGCCAAGCATCCCAGCACACCGATAATTTTGGATTGTTCTCCGCGCCATTCGCCGAGGCGCGAAAACACTTTCTGCGCCGCTTTTTCGCGAATGCTGCAGGTGTTGTAGAGCATCAGGTCAGCTTGCGCCGCGCTCTTGGCCGGGGCGTACCCGCGCGCCAGCAGCACGCCGGCAACTTTCTCCGTGTCGTGCGCGTTCATCTGGCAACCGAACGTCTCAATGTAGAAGGATTTGCCGCGGCCAGCCCCCGCATGCGGAATCGTCTCTTCGCGCTTCTCTTCGTCGCTCGACTGCGTTAGGGATTCGATGCGGATGTCGAAGGCGTCGCCCATAAGCTTGGCCTCAGTGTAGCACACGAGTGCAATGCGAACCGGCGGGCGCAGTACCCTCGCCAAAGTAGCGGCAAGCTGGCCGCTTGTGTTGCTCGCAGCGCCCGCCCTTTCACACGCGCAAGAAATCGTGACGACGGTCACAAGCGCCTGTGACACAGCTCACCGAGCTACGTTCGAACGTGCTCAAGGATAGGTACATGGAAAAACGGTTGTTGTTAGTTGACGATCACGCGATGGTTCGGTCCGGCTGGAGGCAGTTGCTAGAGGCCAAGTACGAGATCTGCGGCAAAGCGGGAAACGGCCAGGAGGCGATCGGCAAGGCCGTGGCGTTGAAACCGGACCTGGTGATTATGGACATGACCATGCCTGTGATGAACGGCGCGGATGCCGCCCGAAAAATCCGCGCGCTTCTGCCACAAACGAAAATCTTGATGGTCTCGCTGCACGACGGTCATTCGCTTGAATTAAGTGCACAAGCGGCAGGCGCCGACGCCGCTATTTCTAAAAGCAGCCAGGATCTGCCAGTTTTGGTGGACCGCTTGCTCGGAGCAGAGACGCGGCTCAACTGACCGCTCCATCGCCGTGCACCGGGGCGGCGGGGCCGACTTACCAGCGCAGCAGCACCAACTCCGAGCAGAAGCCAGGTCCCATCGCCGCAAGAATGCTCAGCGTGCCGGGCGCGGGCCGCCGGTTGCGGTAAACATCCTCCAGCACCAGCAGCACGGACGTGGACGAAAGATTGCCCACCCTGCGCAAGCATTCCCAGGATGCGTCGAGGTCCTTCTTCGTGATTCCGAGAGCTTCCGCGGTAGCCTCAAGCACTTTCGGCCCGCCCGTATGCATCACCCAGCTTTTGATATCGCTGCGGCGCAGATTGTGCTCGGCCAGGAACTCATCCACGTCAGCGCCCAGATGTTTCAAGACTGTGTCCGGCACGTCGGCCGACAGTACGATGCGGAAGCCCTTCTCGGAAATGTCCCACCCCATGGTGCGTTCGGTATTGGGATACAAAATAGACTTGGTGGCCAAAATTTCAGGGCCGCTTGAGTCGACATCGTCGCCGGCCACCACAGCCGCCGCCGCGCCGTCTCCGAAAAGCAGCGCCGAAATCAAGTGAGCCATCGAGAGGTCTTCGCGCTGCAGCGTGAGCGAACACAGCTCAATCGAGAGCAGCGCAGCCGTCTGATTGGGATAGGCGCGGACGTAATCCGCGGCGCGCGAAATGCCCGCGGCTCCAGCCACGCAGCCGAGGCCAAATATTGGAATGCGCTTGATGTTGCGCGAGAGCCCCATGCGGTTCACCAAGCGCGCATCGAGTGAAGGAGCGGCGATGCCCGTAACCGACGTGACGAAAATGGCGCTCAATTCGTTCGGCTCCACTCCCGCGCTGGCCAGCGCGCGGCAAAGGGCCTGCTCGCCGATTTCCATCGCAACCTCAATCCACACGTCGTTGGCCTCGCCCCACGTGCTCATGTTTTCGTAAAACTCGATGGGCCGCGCCGTATAGCGCCCATCGACCTTCATGCTCTCTTCTAGCCGACCCAGAATATCCGGGTTTGGCAGCCGGTCACGCCAATAGTTCTTCAGAGCCGCAACTAACAATTCCTGATCATAGTAGTGCTTCGGAAACGCGCTTCCGACCCCGGCGATTTTCACGTATGGTGCTCCTTAGACAGCGCTCTATTAAACGAATGCACAGTTATATCATCGGATTCGATTTTTGACTCGAACTAAGGATATACCGTGACCAATTGTCTACGCATGATCCGCCCGTAAGGTCATCGCCTCTGATGCCTAACGATTGGAAAGGGATGCAGTATCAGTCGTGCGTCAAAAGAGGAGCCCCGGATCTGGGGGTACAGATCCGGGGCTTGGGGGATTGAGAGGGACTATGGGCCGGAAGATCTTGTTGAATCGCTTTTACAGATTGGTTGAAAGTTGCGCCCGCTACTGATTCCAGCTCCGCAGCAGAAGCGTTGCACGAAAAACCAACTGCAATCCTAGTGCGATTAGTACGTCACGCAGCGCTTCCACTCTATCGCGCATCAAAGCTTCCTCGGAAACCGAAGCGGTCGCTCCTGCCTCGGCCTGAATACCGGAAACCAGGTGCCTATCCGCGAAAGCGAGTTCGCTCATGGCGCCCCCTAGTTGAGGACGTACACGGGCATGTCGTGCTCGATACCCACCACCATGGTCTTGAAGATATCCACGTCCCAGCTATCGGCTATGCGCAGCCGGACCACGTCGTTCGTTTCAGACAGCAGACGCCCGCGCAAGGGCACGCGAAGGTTACCTGTAACTACGCGCAAAATAACGGGTTGCCCCATCCAGACTGCGTAACCACCTTCCATCGAGCCCTCCTCAGAGCTGCTGTATTCAACGAGCACAGTTTGCAGGGGGCGCCCGACCTGACCAATGGTACAGGTGACTATTTCCAGTGGGAGCAAAGTACTATCGGTCCGGCGACGCGGCAGACGAACGCGAATGGCTTTCATGATATTGTGAATTCTAGGGTTGCTGATGCGGGTGCCGGTGAGCACAGGAAAAACAATCTAAGTGGTCGAAACGTTTAAGCATCTGCTGATGCAGCTCTACAACGTCCGCAGTCTGATCGAATGGGGCGGCACGCTGATGGTCTGTGGAATCATTTTTGTCGAGACCGGCCTGTTCGTCGGTTTCTTTCTACCAGGCGATTCTCTGTTGGTGACTGCGGGCGTACTTGCCGGGGCCGGACATCTGGAACTTGGCTGGCTGCTCTCCCTGGTGGCGCTGTGCGCGATCGCAGGCGATCAGTTGGGATACTGGATCGGGCGCAAGGCGGGCGAGGGACTGTACCGCCGCGACGACTCCCTGATTTTCAAGAGGCGCCACCTGGAAGAGGCGCACGCGTTCTACGAACGCCATGGCGCGAAGACGGTAATCATCGCCCGGTTCATACCCATCATCCGTACGTTTTGCCCCCCGGTGGCCGGCGCCGCAAAAATGACCTATCGCAAGTATCTGACGTACGACATTGTTGGCGGACTCTTGTGGGTATGGGGTACGACGCTGCTGGGATACACTCTGGGGCGCACGGTGCCCAACGTCGACAAGCGCATTCACTACATCATCGCAGCGGTAATCGTGGTTTCCTTCCTGCCCGCCGCATACCACGCCTGGAAATCGCGCAACCGTAAAGTCGCCGTTCCCGCCGTGGAAGACGCGGAAGATTAGATCCCACGAATTGTCTTGAGCTCCCCCTTTGAGAATCGCGAGATCGTTTCGACCATATTTGCAGTCAAGCCAAAATGCAAAACGGGGAGCCTGGCAGCCCCCCGTTTTGTAACCACCACAAGCGCCGCGAAGCGCCGAAACGGCTTCGCTGGCAGCTCGCGTCTCAAGAGCGGGAAATTCAGGGTTTCTGGTCCGGCGGAGTCATGGTTACCTCCTGACGCCGAGAATAAGTTTCGCTCACAATTTCGTAATACTCTCCCGCGCCGTCGAGCGCAAGGGGAATATGGTGCGAGGCCGCGGCCATCTATCCTTTGGACCGGGCCAAGTGCGAGGCTAGCCGCCAGCAATCGCGCGCGATGGCCCAATCCTCCTGCGCGCGAATCACCAGCACACGAATGCGCGCGCCCGCTCCAGTAATTTCGGCGTCCAGCGCTGGATTCGCGTTCTTTGCCGCGTCAATTTGCACGCCGAGAAAGCCGAAGTTTTCGCACGTCGCCGCTCGGACTTCCGGCGAGTTTTCGCCAATTCCGGCGCTGAATACCAACGCATCAAGCCCTCCCAAGACCGCGCCCATCGCGCCGATTCCCGATCGGAGCCGGTGCACGAAAATATCAAATGCCAGCTTAGCTCGGGCGTGTCCTTCGTTCATCGCGGCCACCACTTGCCGCATGTCGCTCGAAATTCCGGAAATTCCCAGCAGTCCCGACTGTTTGTTGAGTATGTCGTCGATCTGCTCGCCGGTCACATTTGTCTGGCGCATCAGGTGCGTAAGTATTCCGGGGTCGACCGATCCCGAGCGCGTTCCCATCATCAGCCCTTCGAGAGGCGTGAACCCCATCGTGGTATCGACGCTGTGCCCGCCGCGAATCGCCGCGAGCGAGCAGCCGTTTCCCAAATGGCAAGTGACCAGACGCAGCGAATTCAAATCCTTGCCCAGCATTTTCGCCGCCCGATGCGCGCAGTATTGGTGGTTGATGCCGTGAAAACCGTAACGGCAAATTCCCTGCTCCAGCCATTCGTAGCGGCCGGGATAGACCGAGGCAGCCTCCGGAATCTGCCGGTGAAACGCTGTATCGAACACCGCTACTTGCGGCAGCGCACCGCATTTATGCTCGACGATCTCGATGCCATCCAATTCGGCGCGATTGTGCAGCGGCGCATACACAGCCATGCGCTCGATGGCGGCTTTCACTTCGGGAGTAACAATAGCCGGCTCGCGAAATTCCCTGCCGCCATTCACCACCCGATGCCCGGCAATCGAAACTTCCGAGGCCGACTGCATCACCGCCGCTGCGCCGCTCCAAATTGAATCCAGCAGTTGGGCGGTGGCTTGCTTTCGGGAGACAGCGTCTGCTCGGTCAGCGATTCTCGCGCCACTTCGATTTCGCACAGCGATGTTGGCGCGCCCGCCGTCCCATTCAATCTTTCCCTGCCAGACGGGCTCTTGCGGATCGTCGGGAACGGAGTCCGCGAACTGATACACAGCAGCCTTCTGGCTGCTGGAGCCGGAATTGAGCACCAAAATATTCACGTGTTCACGCCAACGGGCGCTGCTACGACGTAATTCCATTTATTCGACAGGATAATCAGTACGGCCACTTCCAATCGCGGATTTCCGGCAGGTCTTGCCCGTATTTACAGATGTATTCGCGGTGTTCCACCAGCTTGTTGCGAACAAACTGTTTGAAATGCGCTCCGATACGCTGCAGGCGGGGCACGCGGTCCACCACATCGCTCGCGAGATGGAGACGGTCGAGTTCGTTGCGCACCGTCATGTCAAACGGCGTGGTGGTGGTGCCCTCTTCTTTGTAACCACGGACGTGCAAGTTGTCGTGATTGGTGCGGCGATAGGTGAGCCGGTGAATCAGCCAAGGATACCCGTGATATGCAAAAATGACCGGCTTATCCACGGTAAAGATCGAATCGAAATCCCGGTCGGAGATTCCATGCGGATGCTCCGACGGAGGCTGAATCGTCATCAAGTCAACCACGTTCACTACGCGAAGTTTGATATCCGGGAAATGCTGCCGCAGCAAATCCACAGCGGCCAGTGTTTCAAGAGTGGGCACGTCGCCGGCGCAGGCCATTACCGCGTCCGGCTCCGTTCCCGCGTCATTCGAGGCCCAATCCCAGATTCCCAGCCCATCCGTGCAGTGCGCCACCGCCGACTCCATATCCAGCCACTGCAATTCGGGCTGCTTGCCGGCCACGATCACATTCACGTAGCTGCGGCTGCGCAGGCAATGATCGGCCACCGAAAGCAGCGTATTCGCGTCCGGAGGCAAATAAACACGTACTACATCGGCTTTCTTGTTCACCACGTGGTCGATAAATCCCGGATCCTGGTGCGTGAAACCGTTGTGATCCTGCCTCCACACATGCGACGTGAGCAGATAATTCAGCGAAGCGATGCGCGCGCGCCACGGAATATCATCCGTGGTCTTCAGCCATTTGGCGTGCTGGTTGAACATCGAATCCACGATATGGATGAACGCTTCGTAGCACGAAAACCATCCGTGCCGCCCCGTCAGCAAGTAACCTTCCAGCCAGCCCTGGCACATGTGTTCGCTCAGCACTTCCAACACGCGCCCATTCGTTGAAAGATGCTCGTCGACCGGAAGCAAGGGCTCCATCAGAATTTTGTCAGTTACTTCGTAAAGCGCGTCCAGGCGGTTCGAGGCGGTCTCATCCGGGCCAAAGACGCGAAAATTCTTCTCTTCCAGATTCAGCCTCATCACATCGCGAAGAAACGTTCCCAGCACGCGCGTGCTTTCCGCGTCCTCGATGCCCGGCTTGGAAACGTCCAATGCGTAATCGCGAAAATCAGGCATGAGCAAGTCTTTCAGCAGCAATCCGCCATTGGCGTGAGGGTTCGCGCCCATGCGGCGATCGCCTTTCGGCGCGAGTTCCGCGAGCTCCGTCACGAATTTTCCGTTCGCGTCGAAAAGTTCCTGGGGCTTATAGCTCTTCATCCAGTCTTCCAGGATTTTCAGGTGGTCGGGATGCGCGGCGAAATCCGTTACCGGAACCTGATGTGCGCGCCAGGTGCCCTCGATCTGCTTTCCGTCCACTTCCTTCGGGCCGGTCCAGCCCTTCGGCGTGCGCATTACGATCATCGGCCACACCGGCCGAGTTGGAGCCTTTTCGCCTCGCGCTGTTTTCTGAATAGCGCGAATCTCATCGACAATGGCGTCGAGCGTGGCCGCCATTTTCTGATGCATTGGCTCCGGCTCATGTCCCTCTATGAAGTACGGCTTGTATCCATACCCCGTAAAGAGTTGCGTCAGCGCGGCATCGTCCATGCGGCCCAAAACCGTGGGATTCGCTATTTTGTAGCCGTTGAGGTGCAGAATCGGCAGCACCGCCCCATCGCGAGCGGGATTCAGGAATTTGTTGGAATGCCAACTGGTGGCCAACGCGGCGGTTTCTGCCTCGCCGTCGCCCACCACGCAGCAAACGAACAGGTCGGGATTATCAAACGCAGCGCCATACGCATGTGCGATCGAGTAGCCAAGCTCGCCGCCTTCATTGATCGAGCCGGGCGTCTCCGGTGCCGCGTGGCTCGGAATGCCGCCGGGAAACGAGAACTGCTTGAACAGCTTCTGCATTCCGTCTTCGTTCTGCGTAATGTTGCTGTAGATTTCGCTATAGGTCCCTTCGAGATAAGTATTCGCAACCATCCCTGGTCCGCCATGCCCCGGTCCGCAGATATAAATCGCGTTTAGGTCATACTTTTTGATTAGCCGGTTCATGTGCAGGTAGACAAAATTCAGTCCCGGCGTCGTTCCCCAATGCCCCAACAGGCGCGGCTTGATGTGCTCGAGTTTGAGCGGCTCGCGCAGCAGTGGATTGTGGTAGAGGTAGATCTGGCCCACCGATAGATAATTTGCCGCGCGCCAGTAGGCGTGCATCTTGCGCAATTCTTCTGAGTTCAGCGGCTGATTCGAAGGACCAGGCACTGCAGCACCGGCGGAGGCGGGTGAAACCATCTGGCTACCCTCAGGTGGGCTGAGCCGCAGCACAGGGAAACGAGCCGGCTCGCGCTGCTATTCTACTCCCCCGTCACGGAGAGGACGCAACGTCGATGAAATTTCACCCAATATTCACAGGCGGAGACGCCCGAGCCGACTGTGCCATCCGCGAACACTAATACTGCTGGGCGAAAGAGCCTCTCAGCACGAACGTCTTGTCCTGATCGAATACCAGCGCCGTTTTATCGTCTATCAAGTAATAGATCAGGTTGTAGGTTGCCGCCGGATTGCTGCCCGTTACCACCGTGGTCCCTCGCCCAATCGATGACGGGCTTCCCAACGACACGGACGTGATCGGATCACCCGCGTATGGCGACGGGTAACTCGCGATGTCGATCGTGCCGGGAGTGGCCCCAATGCCGCCAAGCGAAATCTGCCCATCAATATTTTGCTGATACGATGAGGTGCTTTTGTAGAAGATTCCCTGCCCGATTAGGCCCAGCGCCAGACCCTTGGCCGAAACAGCCGGAGCCGCGGCAGCGCAGCCCGCCGACGAAGGCCCGCATTGCTGATAAGCGGTTCCCGCGGCCACGGCGGAAGGATCGATTTCCAGCATCACCGCCGAACTCAGCGAAGTCTGGTACACAGCAAACGTCGGCGTGGTACCGCCCGCCGTGCAGGTCAGCTTAATTCGCCGGTCGGTCGGATCGAGGCTGGAGGTACAGCCGCTAATCGACGTGTTTAGCGTGGCCACGCCGGCGTTGTTGATGTCGACCACTCCAGCCGTAACTCCGCCGGTTCCATTCGACGTCAAAATCCCGCCCGCCGCAAACGCGCCGCTCGAGGAATTCCCGCCATAAGTGAACGCGTAATTCGCCGCGGCCAGGTTGCCGCCACCCAGATCCGCCGACGAAGGCGCGCTGAACATATCGCCCGCCATCGCGTCTACGCCGTCAATTTCCACGAGATGCAACGCGGTGACGTCAGAAGTACTCGGGTCGGTGCTCACCGCATAGAACGCGAACTGCCGCGCCGTCATGCCGTTGCTTTGCAGCGTGATCGTGCCGCGCCCAGTCCCGGGATTGCTCGAATCAAAGGCATATGTGCCGCTCAGGCTGGTGTCGTCCGGTGTGACGGTGCCGTTATCGTTTATGTCGAGCAGCGTTCCGCTTGCCGCAGGGATACTTCCCGCACCGTTCGCCGTGAACTCGCCCGCCATCCCTCGCGGATATGGAGTGGTGGTGACAGGAACTGGCCCATCCGCGCCCAAGGCCCTGAATACGTAAGGTCCGGTAACCACCGAAGCCGAAGTGGAAAGCGCGTTCACGCTCTGCTGATCGATACTCCCGCCGCCCGTGGCGTTGGGCTCGAATAGCGTCATCTGTGCATGCTGACCTGTCGTTAGCGCGAACCTCCACACTTCCGTCGTCGAGCCTCGTGTGAGGTTCACTGTTCCGCGGCCGTCGGCGCCTACGGAATACGTCCCTGACGAGATCTGCGCCGCCTTCGTCACGCCATTTAGGAAGCTATCCACGTCTTCTACGCCGCTTACGATGTGGCCTTGCCCATCAGCGACGAAACTGCCCGCCGCGGCCAGGAAGCCGTTCTGGTCGCTCCCGGTGTACGAAAATGCATACGGCCCATTAAGGGACAGGTCCGAATACACCACAGATATTGTCGCAGTCACTGTGCTTGGATTGGCCGCGCTATCGGTAGCCGTCAGCGTCAGCGTTCCGCCTGGCGGAGGTGACACCGGCGCGCTGTACAGGCCCGTTTGATCGATGGAGCCGATCACCGAACTATCCGTGCTCCCGCTCGCCGAGGCGATCGTCCAGGTGGCGCCCGAATCCGGCAGCCCGTTGAGGTACGCCGTGAATTGTTGGCTGTTTCCGGCCGGAACCGTCGCGCCCGAAGGAGAAATGGTCAATCCCAACCCCACGCCGATCGAAATCGTGGCGGTATTCGATGTGATGGTCGGAGGCGTCGTGTTGCTGTTCGTGGTGGTCTGTTGCACCACGGCAGTAATGTTCACCGTGTTGTCGCTCGGCACCGCCGCTGGCGCGGTATAGATGCCCTCGTCCTGGTCGACGCTGTTGTTCACGATGGTTCCGTACGTCGCGTTGCCGCCCGCGATGCCATTCACTTCCCAACTCACCGTGGTGATCGTCGAAACCGTGGAATTATCCAGTGTGACGACGGCGGTGAACGCCGTCGTCTCGTTAATCGGAAGATTTGTTACGGTAGGCGGTGAGATCGTTACGGACCGAATGTTGGTGGAACCGCCGCCTCCGCACCCGACGATCCAAAAGAGGCTCAAGCAGGCAATTGCGAGGACCGCGCCTCGCTGGATTCCGTTACCGACTCCGCGCCCCTTCCGCGGCAACAACAGCCTGTGCAACGAGTTCCTGCGGAGCGTTTTCAGCCTATCTCCCGGATTCCTGCTCGTCATCGCGCGGTTCTCTCCCTGGGTGCCGGAGGCACTTGGTATTTCCGTGATGCGTGTCGAGTTCCCGAATGTTGGCGTGCCTTGGGACCCTGTAGCTTACCCGCGCAGGGGCAGATCGCAAATAGCTATTTGCAGTTCATTACGGCCAAAAACCGCTTTAGCGAACGGTGTTCGAGCGCCCCACCCCGTGCGCACGCCTCAATACAGGTCAAGCAGATGACATGATACTGGATTTGGTTGTCAGAATGGGAACTTCGAACGGTCACAATGAATTGAAGGGTCGGTGACGGCGGGAGCTTGCGGCGAAACCTACCGTTTACTTCAGAAAAAGAGCCTCGCGGACTTGGTCGCGGCCCACGAATGTCTTCGAGGAGCGGAATCTTCCAAAGAGGTCCAAAATCTCACGGTTTTGAAACACATGCGCGTGCACCGCAAGCGTCGGCGCGGGCACGGCCTCAAACTTTTGCGTATCGATTATGCGAAACCTGTGGAAACTCTGCGCTGGCCGGCTATGAAAGAGCGCCAGCATTACGCCGCCAGGCGCCATGATATTGAAAATCCGCTCCATGAGCCGTGGGACGATTCCCACGTCAAAGTAGTCAAGCAGGTCCCAGGCGAGCACCCCGTTAAAATTTCCCTCGCCGTAGCACAGGGCAACCTCCAGAAATTTCTCAACCAGCAAATCCTGCGAGATTTGCCCGTCGCCCTTCCCGGCCGGAGCCATGCGCAAGCGCTCTTCCTCGCTGGTCAAGAATTCCTTCCAGGTGCGCAGCAAATCCTCTGTAGAAAGGCGGAAGCCCTTCTCCAGGAAGAAATTTAAAGTGGACTGCGCGATCGGACCAAGATCTAGGATGCGTGCCTGCGGGATGTCGCTGATGAGCCAGAGAAACTCTTTCAGACTGTTGGAAATGCGGGTGTTGCCGGAAGTCTGGGCCACGGGAGTTGGGCCGGGCTTGGCGAGCGCGGGCGCGCTTGCCGCTCCCGATCCGGGCCGTGTTTTGGCCAGCCAGTTCATCGTTACGATCTATTCTCTCTCCGCGTGTGCGGCTACTCCGAGCATCTCGGCATCAGCCGGCTCAGAGACTGCAGACCCGGACTTGGCTCGGGTCGTTTCAACCTTGCCGCGGAAGCGCGCGCCATCGTCGATCGCTATGCTCGGCGCGGACAGTGCGCCCTCCACCTTGGACGAAGCGCCCAAGCGCACTCTCGCGTCCGCTTTCAGGTTCCCTTGGACTTCTCCGTTCACCGCGATTTCTCGCGCTTCGATATCCGCCTGCACTTTGCCCTGCGGGCCAACGGTCACTTTCGCGCCGTTGATGCGGATTTTGCCACTGGCTTGCCCTTCGACGTACAGGTCGGAATTCCCGGAAATTTCGCCGCGGATCTTCAGGCCCGGTCCGATCTTCGAAGTTTGTGCCGACATGCTCTCCACAACCGATGTAATCGGCTGAGGCGCCGGAGCCGCCACCGGGCGCTCGACGACCGTCGGCTTTGGCTGACTCTCATTCTGGGTCTGGATTTGCGCCGGTGTCTGCGGCTGAGTTTTAGGCGGTATAGAACTTGGAGCGTTGGATGCACCCGAAGACGGTTTGCCATCTGGTTTGCGCCACATAGGATTCCCTCCCCACAGATGCCCTGATTACGCTCGGTAGCGTTGCGTGTTCTGCGGTAACGGAAAATATAGTATACGCGGAAAACGGTGTAAACCGGCGTACTAGCGGATCGCGCGGAAAGCGCCCAAGTGGTCAACACCCGCCCCAACCGCCAAGTCGAGCGGCCAGAATCCGCCGAGTACGGTTGTTCGCCTGTCCTGGTGGCGAAGCTCCCACATCGCCACCAACATTCCCACCGACTCGTGAAAGAAAATCTTGGTACCCCGCCGGGTGCTCCACCAGCTGTTGGGATCGTAGTTCACGTCGTTTGCCGGAAGCACGCGCAGCGTGGTTCCCGCAGGTAGCACACGCTCCAGGATGTACCGCGCCCGCCGCGTATGGTAATTCGACGTTATTACGATAATTCGCTTCCAGCCCCGATCACTGAGGAACTTCGCTAGCGCTTGCCCCTCTTCGCGAGTATTGGTGGCCCGATGCGCGAAAGGAATGATGGCGGACGCTGGTACGCCCCTATCGAGCAGGTCATGCTGTTCCAGCTGCGCGATGCTGGCGTAAGGCCGCAAGTATCTGCCGCTGGCGATGATGCGCGGCGCCCAGCCCGCTTTCAGCACCTCAGCTGCTCGCGTGGCGCGGTCGCCCGCGTAGTTATCGTCTCCCAGGATTACGATGGCATCGGACGCCGCCGGCCCGTCGTCCACTACCCAGAAATTGCCCGCCAGCCGCATTAGCGGATGCCTCACCATATAGATTACGAAAACGAAGCACGCCAGGCAGAGAAGAAAAATCAGCTTGAAGATGATCCCGCCGCGCTGGCGAGATCTGCGGTGAGGCACATCGCTATGTGAACCGCTCTTTCTCCGCGCCAGAGTCATTTCGCCGGATCGATCTGGCGCAACCGTTCCGCGGCTTGTTCCGGGAAGGTTCCGTTGAAATAAACTTCCTTCAGGCTGTAGGACTTGCTGCGTGTCTCCACGATGGGCAGAATCTCGAAGTGCCAGTGATAGTCGCCCGCAATGGTTCGCCAATACTCGCTCAGTTCGCCCTTGGTTTGCAGCGTGTTGGGCGCTGTATGCACCACCATATGATAATTGGGCGCCACCTGCGCAATGCGGCGCAGCGTGCGCCGCAGCAGGCGCGCCAGGTCGCGCCGATTTTCCCCCGGCAGCGGCGATTCGAACTGGTGATTGTGCGTCACAGGCATCAGCCAGGTCTCGAAAGGCACCCGCGATGCATACGGACAAAACGCGAAATAATCCCCCGAGCTATCCACTACGCGCGCTTTTTGGCGAATTTCCTGCCTCAAAATATCGCAGAAAACGCACCGCTCCCGCTGCCGGTACCAGTCACGCGCGGCCCGCAGCTCGTACAGAACCCGGCGAGGGACAAACGTCGTCGCCGCAACCTGTGAGTGCGCGTGCGTCCATTCTTCCCCCGCTAGGGGGCCGTGGTTCTTGAACACCCCCACGTACTTGAATCGCGCATCGCGCTTCAAATCAGCGATGCGGATTGCGTAGGCCTCCAACACCCGCGCGATTTCGTCGTCGCTTAATCGCGCTAGCGGCTGCGAGTGGTCCGGCGTCTCGATGATCATTTCGTGCGCGCCGACCGCCGCCATGCGGTCGAAAATGCCTTCGGCGCTCCGGCCGGGATCACCCTCCACGCGATAAAATGGGCGAAAATGAGGGTACACGCGCACCTGCGGAGCGCCTTGCGACGGCAAATCCAGCAGTGAATGCTGGTCCGCCGCCCGGTTGATTGGACAGAGCGGACACGGCGATTCGCGCTCGTTCGTGCGCTCCGCCTGGCCAATCACTACCCAACTGCGGGTTATGGGATCTTTGCGTAGTTCCATATATATGGAAAAACGAACCTGGGAAAAACGAGAGCGTCATCTTATACCGAACGCTCGCGCCTCGCCAAAACAACCTGCGCGCAAAATAAGTCTCGCGTGCTTCGCAATTCGCCGCGCGAATGCCGTTATTCGGTTTACACTTCCACTCAATGTCTGCTCTGGATAGAACCGATAGCTCGCGACAGTCGCCGCACGGCGGGATCGCAGGTTGAAAACAGCACCCACCGAAAGCGCGCCAATTTCTGCTTCCCGCGCGGCAAATTTCGCGCGCGCCAAACTCACTCTGCTGCCCATGATCGCGGCAACCTATTTCATCGTTGCCGGAGGTCCATACGGCCTCGAAGATATCGTCCACAAGACCGGCTACCGCGCCACGCTGCTGATCCTGATTGTCACGCCGCTTCTATGGAGCGTGCCCACGGCGATGATGGTCAGCGAACTCGCCACATCGATTCCGGAGGAAGGCGGCTTCTACACCTGGGTGCGCCGCGGGCTGGGGCCATTTTGGGGCTACCAGGAAACTTGGCTCTCACTCGCAGGCAGCATTTTCGAAATGGCGCTGTACCCGAATCTCTTCATCGCGTACATCGGCCAGCTCTCGCCATCTCTCGTCGCTGGCCATCGCGGTCTGGTGCTCGGATTCGGAATGATCGCGCTGTGCACCATTTGGAATCTGGTCGGCTCGCTGGCTGTTGGAGACGGATCGATCCTTCTCAATATCCTCTTGCTTTCGCCCTTCGCCGTGCTGATCGGTTTCGCGCTATTTCATTCGCATCCGGCCATTCCGCGCGCCACGCCTCTGCACCACGCGGATCTGCTCGGCGGCATTCTGATCGCCATGTGGAACTATATGGGCTGGGACAACATGTCCACCGTGGCAGGGGAAGTCGATAATCCACAGCGCACCTACAGCCGCACGATGCTCGGCGCGCTGATCCTGGTGATCGTTACCTACCTCGCGCCGGTAGCAGCCGTCGCGCGTACTGGACTCGATCCCAACGCGTGGGTCACTGGTGGATGGGTCGACGTGGGCCGCTTTTTCGGAGGCGAAGCGCTAGCCGTCGCAATCACGATCGCAGGAGTGATCGGCGCCATCGGCACTTTTGGCGGCCTGATGATGTCTTTCACGCGCTTGCCCTCCGTAATAGCCGCGGACGGCTTCCTACCGAAATTTTTCACGCGCGAAAGTTCACGCACGGGCACTCCGTGGGTTTCCGTAATCGCTTGCGCGCTGCTCTGGGCGCTGTGCTTTCCGCTCGGCTTCGAACACAGCTTGCTGCTCGACGTGCTTCTCACCGGCCTGAGCATCCTGCTCGAATTCTGGGCCCTCGCCGCGCTGCGTATCCGCGAACCCAACATGCCGCGCCCCTACCGCGTCCCCGGAGGTCTTATCGGCGCCTTCGCGATCGGACTGCCCCCCATGGCGCTAATGGTCGCCACTCTAGTGCGCAACAGCCACGAACTCGTCGGCAATACCAGCCAGCTCGTGATCGCGCTCGCCATCATCGCTGCCGGCGCCGCGCTCTATTATTTCTCTCTCCTCTTCCACCCCCAACCGAGCACGGAAACGTAGGCGCTGCCGAGGAAAATGTTGCGCCGATCGCTATGGCGGTGGCCGCGCAAGCGAGAAGGTTATATAGCGGCCGCCTTCAGGCGGCAGCGATGTCTGCAGCGCCGTGCTATGCTGCACTGCAATGTCTGAGTCCATGGCAAACGACGCCGAATTCATGCTCGCGGCGCTCGAAGAAGCTCGCTCCGCAGCCGCTCGCGGCGAAGTTCCGGTCGGCGCGGTCGTCGCGCTCGATGGACGCATCATCGCGCGCGCCGGAAACCGCACCATCGGCGAGTGCGATCCCACCGCCCACGCGGAAGTCATCGCGCTGCGCGAAGCAGCAAAAACCATCGGCAATTACCGCCTGCTCGACGCGTCGCTCTACGTCACCATCGAACCTTGCTCCATGTGCGCCGGAGCCATAATCCAAGCGCGCATCGCCCGCCTGATTTACGGCGCGGACGATCCCAAGGCCGGCGCCGTGCGCTCCTGCTTCTCAATCCTCGATAGCCCACGCCTAAATCACCGCGTCGAAGTCACCCCCGGCGTCCTAACCGCAGAATCCGTAGCGGTGCTCCAGGAATTCTTCGCCGCCCGCCGCTAGTTCCGAAGATTTATCTTGGGAAGCCGGGCACCGGTTCAGCGCTTTTCGATTGGGGTTGCGTATGCCGGTTTCTGAATCGGCTCTATTGATATTGTCCGCGCGCCGGATTATTGTTAACCAACCTGCCTACGTAAATGAAACGTTTATAGCGTACTCGCCGTCTCTAAGACAGGACCCCAATTCCCGGCTGGAGGGTTCCCCATGAAGAGTTTCAGGCCGTACGCCGTTGCGCTTCTTGGATTTTCGCTCCTGGCCTTCCCTGCACGTACACCTGCCGCGAAGTCGCCAACAATCTATCCACAAATCGTGCGGGTGAAATACCTCCAAGGAGACGTCCGCTTCAACCCGGGCAACAACAAGAAACCGGACCTTAGCAAACCGTGGCAGAAAGCCACGGCCAATCTTCCCGTCGAGCAGGGGTTCGCACTGGCGACCGGCAAAGGCCGCGCGGAAGTAGAGTTTGAAGACGGCTCGGTGGCCTACCTGGCCGGCCATTCCGTAATACTCTTCCAGCTTTTGACCTCCTCCGGCGGCGTTCCAGCGACTCAACTCGAACTGCTTTCCGGAACTGCGACGTTTTCAATTCAAACGATCGTCACCGAGCGTTTCGGGGTCGATACGCCAACCGACCGGCTGGAAGTTGACTATCCCGATGACGCGTACATTCGAGTCGATAGCTATTTGGACGGTATGGCCGTCACTCCCGAATCCAATCAGGGATCGGCAGTTGACCCAACCGTCGGAGGCCAGCAGCATCTTTCCAAAGGAGAGACCATCCGCTATCAGGGCGGAGTGCGAGTGCTCACCCTGGTGCCGGAGGCGCATGCACCAGATAAATGGGACCTGTGGGTGAACGCGCAGGAACAAAAGCGGCAAGCTGAGAATAAGTCGGCGCTTGCCGCGTCCGGATCCTCGGAGACATTTCCTGGATTGACGGATCTCTATGAAAGCGGCACGTTCTTTTCCTGCGGAGCGCTGGGAACGTGCTGGCAGCCCAAGCCTGATTTACTGTCCCAATTCTTAGGAAGCTCATCGCCAGCACAAGCACCGGCCGCCAAGGCTGCGGCACCCTCGCTGCAATCGCAGACCCCGGCTGCGCAGAACGCGCTACAGTCCGCGCAGACTGCAGCGTTTCCCGTGCCTGCCATCGGAACACCGCGGGTCAGGTCAGACTTCTTGTTTCCACTTTGCGAGGATTACGGCGTCCGCTTCGACCGGTATCTGGATCCGGTCACTCACAAATGGGTGACACGCTCTTATTTCGTATTGGGTCCGGTCAACCCTGCGTGGACGATACGGCCTTATTTCCGATCAGGACGGCACATCATGCCGTGGGACTGGGCGGAATGCCACGCCGGAGCTTTCGCTCATTACCACGGGAACTACGTCTACGTAGTTGGAAAGAAGCGACACCATGGGCCGTGTCGCTGGATTGGAGCTGGGAATGTGATTGGCTGCGTGCCAAGGCATCCCGGCGACACGAAGGGCAAGCCACCTGTCAATCTGAAACACGGCATCATCAGTTTTCCAAAGGACCCCGGCAAGCCGATTCAGATCCTTCATCCGAAACCTACGCAACCGGTCAAAATCTTGGCGCAGCCGCCCAAGCAATTTCGAGGTCAACGGTTTCCCGAAAACCCGAGCGCGCCACAGCCGCCGATCGAAGCTCGTCTGATGGGGCCTGCGGGAATAGCAGAACCGAAGGATCATTCGACTATCGCCTACAACTATGAGAAGAAAGCTTTCGTTCGCCAAATTCCTGCCGCTTCCGGAGCGAAGGGGGGCGCCAAGACACAGGTGATCGCTACGTTGAACAAAACAGGCGCGGCCTGGCTGCGTCCCGCAGCCTGGGGAGGCAAGCATGACAGCAAATTTGCGATCAGCCAGCGGACCGGCACCGGCGGTGCCCCGCCCGGCCTAGGCCGAACGTCCTCCGCCGGGCTTCCGGAAATCCGGGCGAACAGCCAAGACGGCCCCGGAGGCGGTCGCGCGAGCGGAGGCAACCGCGGCAATTATAACGGGGGACAGGAAGGTGGCGGACGGACTGGCAATAGCCGTCCTGCAACTGGAACCAGCCGAAGCGGAAACTCCGGCGGTCGCAGTTACAGCGGCGGAGGCGGCGGTGGAAATTATGGAGGAGGGGGCGGTGGCCGGAGCGGGGGTGCCAGTAGCGGCGCAAGCGGCGGCGGTGGACGCGGACGAAAATAATACGGCAACGTCTTCCGGCTTGCCGAGCGGCTTCAGCGCCCGCTTGCCGAGCCGAACGCGAAGCCCTACAAAAGCTCGCCCGAATAGCGAATAGCAGGCGAATAAACAATGCAGCACAATGAGCAAGATGCATGACGCCGTTGCGGCGCATAGTGCCGCTTAAATCGCGTTTAAACGCACCGATAGAGACCGAATTCGGCACCAAACAGCCAGTCAGTCCGCCAGCTAGCCAGTGCGCTCGATTTTCTCGATTTCCGCGCTCACCCCGCGCGAATTTGATACCATTCCGCCATTCGGGCGGCGAGATTCCGCGGAGCTGATCGGTGCGCAGAGCGCCGCACCGACTTACAAAATAGCGAAGGCGAACTGCGATGCCAGCCACCACGCAAAAGATTTTTGTCGGCCCTAGCGGCGAAGTTGCCGAGGGCGGTCGCCTGATCATTGATCTCGCTGGCCTGCACGTCGCCGGCTTGGTCGTCGGTATCTTCCGTTTTCAAGGAAAGCTGTACGCCTACGAAAATCGCTGCGCGCACGAAGGCGGCCCAGTCTGCCAGGGAAAAATCGTCCCGCGCGTAACGGAAATTATCGACGAAGGCGGCGCGAGCCGCGGCTTCGCGTTCGACGAAGCGCACCTGCACATCGTTTGTCCCTGGCATGGCTACGAATACGACATCCAGACCGGCGTGCATCCGGGCAAGCCCTCCGCGAAATTGCGGCGGGTCGATGTGGAGGAAAATCCCAGCGGGATCTATGTCATCGTCTGACGCCAATCCACAATTTTCCGATCTGGCGCGCGCGTTGCACGAGCGCGCGGCCGCCACCATCGAAGCTGGACAAATTGCCCGCGTGTTGCCCAATGACGTGACCGCGCTGCTCAGCGAAGCCGTCCGACTTTACGCCGCAGTGGTCGAAGAAACCGAGCGCGACATTCCGCCCATCGACGCGTCTATTTCTACGACGGAAGCGATGGTGGTGGCTTGCGCGCTGCTGCGCGCTCATCGCCTGAACCCGTTCGACCTGGCCCTCTGGTTTTCGCGCACCGCGCCGCATCGCCGCGCGGACGCGTCTGAACCGCAATAGCGGCAAGCGAGGATCCGCATGCGCATCGAAAATAAAATTGCCGATCACTCCGCCGAACCTCTCGACGGGGCGGCGACCGCCGTCAAACATCCCGTTCAGCAGATCACCACGCGCACCGACTCGCGCGAAATCCTTGCTAACGCGCGGCGTGATATCGACCGCTACAAGCTGCACGACTATTTCATCGTCGATGTAGACGCGCACCACGTGGAATTCGATTCCTGGGCGGACATTCTCGACCATTTGGAAAATCCGGTGCTGCGCCACAACGCAAAAGCGATGGTGCAGGACTGGCCGCGCGCCAAGCAGCTCGTGTTCAGCAACCACAATGTGGGGCTCACCTTTCAGGACGTCTTCGGCCGCATCCCGCACCAGGCCGATCTCGCCGAGCACGTGGAACCATCAAACGAGCATCGCGACCTCACGCTGATCCGCCGCGCTATGGACTCGATGGGCATCCGCGTCCAAGTGGTCTTCCCGCAGCCCATGCTCGAACTCGGCCTGCATCCCGAGCCGGACATCGCCACCGCGCTCACATTCGCTTACAACCGCTGGTTCACTTCGACGATTCTGCCGCGCGAACCGCGCGTGAAAGCGCTACTTTGCCTTCCCTTCCACGATCCCGAAGCGTCCATGCAGACGATCCAGGAGTTCGCGGAGACTCCGGGCGTGATCGGGTTCATGGTGACCAGCCAGCGGCACACCGGCGTGCACAAAAATGTGTACATGCCGATCTATCGCGCTCTCGAAGAACGCGGATTGCCGCTGGCGTTTCACGCCGGGCCGACGTGGGGCGACACGATGACGACGACGATGAACCGCTTCCTCGCGGTTCACTCGATGTCGTTCGTCACCTGCAACATGACGCACATGGCCAACTGGATCGTCAACGGCATGCCGGAGCGATTTCCGAAACTCAATTTAATCTGGGTGGAAAGCGGACTGGCCTGGGTGCCTTTCATGATGCAGCGACTCGATCACGAATACCTCATGCGCCAATCGGACGCTCCGCTGCTCAAGCGACTCCCAAGCGAATACATGGCGGAGATGTTCTACACGTCGCAGCCCATGGAACAGACCAACATGGATTTGCTGCAGAGCACGATGAAAGCCATCCACGCTGAAACGCAGGTGATGTATTCCAGCGATTGGCCGCACTGGGATTTCGACGTGCCCGCGCGCATCGCCTCCTTGCCATTCCTCACCGAACAAGCCAAGCGCAACATTCTAGGTGAAACGGCCCGCCGCGTCTTCCGGCTGTAAACACACTCCCAATCTTAATTGTTGCCGAGCCCCTACTTCTGATAATGGGTGATACACGAGTAGTAATTCGATGCTAGAATCCCGGCCACTCGAACCGACCCAGGGCCTCATCTCGCACCATGGAGGATCGTCATGCTGGGCGATCGCAAACCGCGCTCACCTCTCCTCGTTCAATTTCGCCGCGAGCTGCTGTTACTTTTGGCTGGTACCGTGGCGCCACTCTTGATTTTTGTCGGCTGCGGCTCGGGCGGAGCGCAAAGACAATCGTCGCCTCCGGGCCACCAATTCACTAATTTCGATGTGCCGCAGGCCGGTACGGCCAGCGGCCAGGGAACGTACAGCCTGGAGATCAACGCGAACGGAGACGTTACCGGCTATTACATCGACGCCAATTTCGGGAGCCACGCGTTCATACGCTCTTCCGCGGGCTCGTTCACGGTCTTTGACGCTCCCGGTGCCAACACCATGTCCATCTGCGGCACGGAGGTTACGTCCATTAATTCCAGAGGCGAGACTGCGGGCTTTTTCTGCGACACGAACGGCCTGGAGCACAGTTTCTTTCGCGATGCGAGCGGCACGATCACTACATTTGATCCTGCGGGCACGTCCGGTGCGCAATCACTGAACGACAGCGGCACCGTCGCCGGGGGATATGTGGACGCGTTCGGAGCTCATGGGTATCTGCGGGCTCCCGATGGGACGTTTACAACTTTCGATCCGACGGGCGATCCGAGCGAGGTGCGAATCGTGATTCCCTACCATATTAATGCCTCTGGAACCACCGCGGGCATGTACACCGATACCAGCGGCGTCTATCATGGTTTTCTGCTCGATTCGAACGGAACCATCACGATCCTTGACGCCCCTGGCGCGGGCACCGGCTCGGGAATGGGAACCGAAATCGTGGACATGAATGCCAGCGGCACGACCGTCGGTGCAATCAATGTGGGCGTGGTGAATGGCGTGGGCACAACGCACAGCCTGATGCGCACAGCCGACGGGACGTATACGATATTCGATCCGCCTCAGGCCAATGGCGTGAGTTCCTACGCCTATGGCATTAACGACAGCGGGGCAATCGTTGGAACGTATCGCAACGCGAGTTTGGTGCGGCACGGATATGTACGCGAGCCAGACGGCTCGTTCGTGACTTTAGATGATCCGGATGCCGCGGCTCTTACCTATTCGGTTACGAATCTCGGGACCACTCCTCTGAGTATCAACGCCGCAGGAGTTGTCGTGGGACTATTCACGGACGCTGCAGGTATCCGACACGGCTTTATTTGGCAATAGTGGAAAGCGAAGCCTTTGCGAGGGTGCGGGGAGCGATGAATCGAGAACGGGCTCTGAAAGTCGTGATGGTCGCAGCCGGGTTGCTATTCGTGGCCGGTGTCTATCCGTTGGCAACATCTCTCTGGCACTGGCGCCAGTCCGATGAGATCGTGCCGATGTTCCTGAGCGTTTACGTCACGCTGGGAGTTTTCCTGCTGATCGCGGCGCGAAATCCATCGGCGCATCGTGCTTAATTTCGTTCGCAGCATGGTCAAGCTTCGCCCATGCGTTCGTCATGCTCATCCAGGCAATTGGAGATGTCGCCGGCCGCCCCGATCTTTTCGGAATGTCCGCAATCCTCGTGCTCATCGGCGTGCCGCTGATTGCGCTCGCGCCTCCCAAGCGATCCGATGAACTGGCACCCGCGCCCACGGTGCAAGGCTTCCGGGGAGCCAATCTTTAGAAGGGCGCATCTGGTTCCAGACTTTTGCCTTAGGAATCTGCCTTGCAGGCGGTCTGCTACAAGGTAGCGTACTTATCTGGCAGGCGGCGCTTCCACCTGCGCCAGTGTGGCCTTCGCGACGGCCGCGTTCGGCGCGTGGGGCTCAATCTTCAAATATTGCCGCAGCTCGGAAATTTCCTCGGGACGATCACCCTTGGCCTCATAAATCTGCGCCAGCAACAGGTGTATCTCGGGAGCTTTGCGCCAGCGGTCCAGCTTCTCGGCGGATTTCGCGTAGGTCTGCGCTTCGTCGATATTCTTGAGGTGCAGATCGGCTTCGGCAGCGTACATATATGCGTACATGTCGCTCGCTGGATCGAGCGAAAGCGCGTAATCGGAGAGCGTCGACTCTTGTTTCCAGTCCTTCTCGCGAGCCGCAAAATCAGCCAGGCAAACGTAAGCTGGACCGTATCTCGGATCCACCTCTTTGGCCTGGTTGCATGCAGCGCGTCCTTGAGCATCTTTGTTCTCGGCGCTCAAGATCTGCCCGAGCAACACCCAAGCGGGCCCGTAATCGGGATAAATCTTGACAGCGTCGCGAACGTTATTTTCTGCCCCGCTGAATCGCTTATCTTTATACTCCCCGCACGCTTTCTGGAATTCTCCACTGGCCTTTCCCGGGACGGCCAAGCGCGCCACGCTGACCGTGGGGCTGTTCACTGCTGCCTCCGTCCAGTTTTCGCAGGACTCCGCCCGAAAAATCCGGCTCGTGTCCTCGGGCAACATCACTGGTGCCGTCTCGGTCGGATCGCCCATCGCGATGAACGGATCGGAACCGGGAGTTCCCGAGTACATGGAAGGATCTGTGATTGTGCCACCGTACGGATTGCCGTTCGGCTGTGAAGGAGCCCCCCCTTGAGAGGGATCGACCGGCTGAGTGGGATGCCCGATTTGCGCTGAAGCCGGCAACGCCAGTAATGTTGTGAAAAACGCGAAGAGGGCGAATTGCCAAACGATCGAGAGGTGTTCGCGTTCTGATCCGGGGCAACGCGAGAGGCACAAGAACAGACGACTAGCCGCGTGGGTGCTGGAAGGAGTCCCGGGCTGTCTGCCGAAGAGCTCCATGACCCCAGCATCGTAGCCCCGTTTGGCTCTCTGGCGTCAAATTATTTTTTTTCGTAACCGCGCCCAATTCTCCGGCCGTGTTTAACATCGCCGTTGGGCGACGTGCAGGCCGCGGCGAAGAATTCTCCCCTTGCCCCGCCCCGACAGCGCCTATAGGCATTCTGCGGCATTCGTCGCCGGCCTCAGACCGGAGGCGAACGCGCGTCTCTGTCTGTCGACCCAGGCGCACGAGTGTATGGCATCGCGACTCATACTTTCATTCCCTGGCATGCGCGACGGCAATACTCTTCGTAGTGAGCGCCGAAGCGCGCACGCATCTCGCGTTCTTCCAGCAAAATGCTTGCCAGCATCAGCGCTGCCCAAACGGCGGCCACTATCCACATCATGCGTGTTCCGGCCAGCAGACATGCACCAACGATTGCCACCAGCGACCCCGCGTATCGCGGGTGCCGCACGCGCCCATAAATACCGCGAAGCTGCAATTCCCCGCAGCGTTTTAGCTCCGCGTGTCCCACCAGACGCGAACCGCCCAAATCGCGCCGCACTCGCCAGAAAATCCAGCTTTCGATAATGATCAACGCCGCGCCCGCCGCAATAGCCGGCAGCGGCGGCCGTTCGCGACGAAACAGCTCATCTCGAAACACGAAGATCGCGATCGTCACCGGTAGCCATGAACAGGCGAGCGCGACCGCGTAAGCCGTCTTCAGCCGCGTCCGCCAGAAACCTCCGAAGGGATGCAGCACGAACCAGTACAGAGGTATGGGCAGATTCAGGAACAGGATTATCGCCGCGACGCCCTGCAGTACCAGCATCGACGAATCGTACCATCCAGCACATCCGCTCGCTGACTATCACTTGAAATGGCGCGCCAAGAAGGCCGGGGGACTTCCGGGCGAGAGAAAATTTCTCAATTGCTCTGCGTCATTTCTAGCCGCCAATGCATCTCAGTGGACAGGAGGCGTAAGCCGAGACACTTGCCTCCGGGTTCAATCTCCGGCGCGACGAGCGCGCTGCAACAACCAACGGGGCCACTTCCGGCAGCGCAAAGCAGCCGGAAACTATTCCAGGAGTTTTCCATGTTCAACTTCCGGCCCAAGTTCGCGCACCTGTTCCTCGCGCTCACGTTCCTGCTCTCGCTCGCTCTTGCCACCCTCGTTCCCGGCTCCGCATGGGCACGTGGCGCGCCGTCGTATCCGGCTGAGAACCTGTCTCAGAATAACTCGCCAAATAACTCACAAGAACAGGCCGAAACTGAAGTTGACCTCGTGAAAGAGGTGCGTCACGTCCTGGTGATGCAGCCTTTTTATACCGTATTCGATAATCTCGCTTTTAAGGTCAACGGCGAGGAAGTCACGCTGCTTGGCCAGGTTGTCAATCCCGCGCTTAAGTCCGATGCCGCAGCTTCCGTTAAAAAGATCGAGGGCGTGACGAGGGTGGTCAACGAAATCAAAGTCTTGCCGCCCGCGCCCGGAGACAATCGCATCCGCCGGGCAGCATTTCGCGCCATCTATTCCACGCCGGGTTTTGAGAAGTACGCCATCCAGGCTGTCCCGCCCATCCACATTATCGTCGATTTGGGCCATATGACGCTCACTGGCGTGGTCGCAAATCAAATGGACAAGATCTTGGCGATCACGCGAGCCAACCAGGTGCCCGGCGTAGTGGGCAAAGTTACCGACGACCTGCGCGTCGAAAACAGCACCGGCTCATAGCCGCGGTTTTGTCGCGCTCGCTTCGCGTCGGACCGAAAGCTCCAGCTCGGGCGCTTGCCGCACATTGTATCCATCCGATGGGCTCGCCGCGGCCTACTCGGCGTGGCCGATGGAGGCAAAGGGTGGGATGTGCTTCGCCGCCCCTTTGCTAATTGGAAGTGGACAAAGCGGTCGTGGTCCTGATGGCGTTCATGCGTTTCTGGATGCTCGCGGCGTCCGCAGCGCGCCCTAACCTCTGCAACAGGCTTTCCTCCCGGCCTAGCACTTCAATCAGCTGAGGGCTCTGCTTCCCATAAGCGTCCTCCATGTCCGCAACCATCTCTTCGAGGCACGACTCGGCCTGTTGAAGTTTTCCAGCCCGATCGTAAGCGCCGGCCAGCGTATACAGGTTTGCCATAACCTGATACTGTGCCTGTCCTGGAAATTTTTTGCCGATCTTGATGGTCTGCTCGAGATAAGAAATCCCTTTCGCGTCCTGCCCATCGCGCAGGTACGTCACCGCCAGTAACGTCATGTAGGAAACGACTTGAAGATTTTCCTCGCCGTACACGCTTTCCTTCACTTGAATCGCCTGCAGGTAGAATTTTTCAGCCCCCGTGAAGTCCTTCTGTGCTTCGGCGCACATGCCCATGTTGGACAAGGGACCGGCGACATCCGTGGTGCGCGGACCCTGCACCTGCTCCAGCGATGCGATTTCCTGCTGAAACAGGTCTTCCGCCTTGGCGAACTGTGCGCGATGGAAGTAAATCAAGCCCAGCTTATCGAGCACGTCCGCGAGGCGACCGTCGGGTGGCAGAAGTTTGTGGGCTAGTGCGAGCGCGCGGTTGTAATCGTCCAGGGCCGCGTTCACATCGGGCGTTTGCGTAATGAAATTTTTGTCGCCCGCCGCGATTGCCGCGTCCAATTTCTCTGAAACGCCAGGCTCCTTCTCGGCGGCGCGAACATTGGCTTTCAGCTGCGATGCCTCGGCGCCTTTCCCTTCCGCTTTCAGGGCTTTCACATGTTCCGCAAATCGTACTCGCGCCGCTTCGTATTGATGTTGACTGTCGTCACCAGGATCTTCCTGCGCCACTTGTCGGTATTCATCCAGAGCGGCGCTGAAATCGCCGCTCTGTTCGAGCGCCGCGGCATAGTGAAGCCGAGCAGGATACTGCTTCGGATCCAGCAGCAAAGACTCCTTGAATTCGGCGATCGCCTCGTCGGTCCGGCCAGTCGCGATCAGGGCCTGCCCGTACAAATCGTGTGTCGCAGCATCCTGCGGAGCGAGCATTTCAGCCGACTTAAGCTCCTTGACGGCATCCGGGTAGTCTTTCTTCGCCAGGTAAATCCGACCAGCTCCCCGGTAGGCATGACTTTCATTGGGATCAAGGGATTGTGACGTGAGATATTCCTTCAGCGCACCGTCCAGATCTTTTTGGCGTTCTAGGAATCCGCCAAGCGACAAATGATTGCCGGCATCCGAGGGATCAAGTTGAACGGCTGTGCGGTATTCCTTCCCCGCTGCCTCATACTGTTGCATGCCTTCAAGTGCCGTCGCCAGGCAACTGTGGCACACGTCGCTTGCGGGGAATATGTTAACCATTTCCTGAAACTCGATGGCCGCTGCGGGGTAATCGCGTACGTTCAGCAAATCGATTCCAAGATTCTGTCGAACGTCGAAACTCGACGGAGCAATCTGCTTCGCAACTCGGTATTCCCGGATCGCGTTCTCCGGTTCGCCTGCTTCGTCCAGCAGCAATGCCAAATTGTAGTGCGCCTCCCACATTGTTGGCGCGAGCTGGATCGACTTTCTGTATTCGGCGATCGCCTCATCACGATCGGATGTTTTTTTAAAGAGTAGGTTTCCGAGATCGTAGTGGGCCGCGGCGTAGTCGGGCTTTAAGAGAAGGGCCTCTTTGTACTCCGCCAGAGACTCCTCGAATCTTCCGAGATTGCCGAGCGCCAGTGCCGCGTTTTTGTGCGCTTCCGGGTTCTTTGGTGTGAGCGCGAGCGCTTTGTTCGCCTCGCTCAGGGCCTCGTCATTGTCGTCAAGATTGCCGAGAACCAGGCTGGCCTTCGTATGCGCCTCCGGGAAACCAGAATCTTCCTGCAGCACCATCGCGTACGCTTGTGCTGCTTCCGGCCACGCTTCCTGCGCCACGAGCACCGCTCCATGAACAAAATCAGCGGGTGCGGCGTCGAAACTTGATCGCCTTTCGTCGGCGAGATCGGCCACGGCCTGCGCATATTGCTTCCGTTTCAGCAGCTGGCCGGCATCGGCCAGCTGCTGCAGGCGTTTTGCATCATCCGGTTGCAGCACGGGTTCAGTTGCCGAAATTTTGGCGGAACCAAGCGCCTCCAGTATGGATGCGTCCGCTCCCGCCGTCGCCAGTAGCACGCGGTAAGACGTGTCAGGCTGAAACGCCAGACCGTCCATCTGAATCTCCGTGACGATGTTTTCCGGCAGCGCTCCTCCCGCCACGAGGGCGATCAGCACGCTTCGAGACAATGGCTTGGATTGAGAGGTCTCGGGACGCGCGTGCTGAGCAAAACTAACGCTCGATGAGCCCACGAAGAGCGACATCAGGACCAAAACAACAATGCGTTTTGCCACGGAGCCTCCACTCAATTGCTCGGTTGACAGATGAGGTAGGGTAGACGTCTCGCACGCGCGGCGGTACTGTTCCAAAGTACAGGTGGTGTCAAAACGATAATTCTTCAGTTGTTTACTGTTGTTTACTGTCTGAGGCCGCGTACCCATTTGAGAACGCAGCAAATATGCGTCGCACCGTCGAAACAAGCTCACCCGCCGGCAGCGATCTTCCCAGCTCCGCCTGTTCCTCAGGCCAGTTGGGTTCCGCGCCAACGATATGCTACCGTTGGTGAGTTATGCTGCAGGCGGAGACACAACTCGAAAGGTTAGCAGCGAGGCGCTCCCCGGCGACCAGCTCTAGGAGCGTGCACGGCGCATTATTCGCGCCATCGACAAGTCACGTTGGCGATCCTCGAAGCGCTGGCGAGATCCCTGCTTACCTCGAACGATGGCGGCTTTGCGCCTGCACCCGTCGGCATTCGAGACTCAAAAATGGCGCCGCGAAGGGCGGAACGGTCGATCGACCTCGCGCACGCGTAAGTCATAGAAAACAAACGGCCGGGCACATACAAGGGCGGAACTTCCCGGCGCATTTTCTTTGGCGCTATTTTGTCCTTCGCAAGAGCCAGTTTCACCCCAGTTCTCGCCCACGCTTGGCGTTCGGCGCCGCTCTCGTGTTGCTGTTCGCGGCACTCGCTGGCGCGCCTCTGGCTCGCGCCGACCGCCCGTACGCCCCGAGCCGCGACTACGATCTGCAAAACATCCGCACGCATCTTTGGTTCGACCTGGCGCACCGCGCCATTCGCGGCGAAGTCACTGAGTCCGTTTCTACACTGCGTGACGACGTTTCGAAGCTGTCCTTCGATTCGACTGGCCTCGACATCTCAGCCGTCACAGTCGATGGCGTGACCGCTCCCTATACCGTCACTTCCGACCAGTTGATCGTTTCGCTGGCTCATCCCGCCGCTCGCGGCACGCACTTCGACGTCTTCATTCGTTACACCGGCCAGCCGAAGAAGGGGATCTTCTTCATTCTGCCGGACAAAAATTATCCGCGCCTGCCGGCGGAAATCTGGACGCAAGGCGAAGCGGAAGACACCCACGCATACATTCCCATCTACGATTACCCGAACGACCGCACCACCTCGGAAATGATCCTCACCGTTCCAGCGTCGTGGACCACGGTGTCGAATGGGCAACTGATAGGCGTGCAAGCTAATTCGGACGGAACGAAAACGTGGGACTGGAGACAGTCGCAGCCGCTTTCCACGTATTTAATTTCCGCCATCGCCGGCAATTTCGTGGAGCATGACGAGACCTGGAACGGCATTCTCCTCCGCTATCTTGTGCCGCGCGGCGATCAGGCCGATATCGGCCCCACGTTCGACGATACCAAGGCGATGCTGCAACTTTTTTCCGGCAAGCTCGGCGTGCCCTATCCCTGGCCGCAGTACGCGCAGACGTCCGTCGACGATTTCACCGAGGGCGGAATGGAAAACACCAGCGCGGCCACGCTTTCCACCAGCAATTTGATTGACCCGCGGCTCGCGCCCGAATACCGCATCGGCGACGACATCGTGAACTCGCACGAACTTTCGCACCAGTGGTTCGGTGACTTGGTGACCTGCAAGGACTGGGCGAATCTCTGGCTCAACGAAGGCTTTGCCACGTTTTTCGAAAATTATTGGCTGGAGCACAAAAACGGCGCTGACGCGGCCGCGTACGAATATTGGAACGAGCAGAATCGCTGGTTCCGCCAAAAGCGCCTCTTTCCCGTGCCGATTCTGACCCGCGATTTTGACGATTCCACCGCCTATGACGGCAACACCTACCAAAAAGCCGGCTGGGCGCTAAAAATGCTGCGCGAAAAATTGGGCGACGGTCAGTTTTTTGCCGCGCTGCATCACTACTTGGAAGTGAATCGCGGGCAGAACGTGGTCAGCGCCGACCTGCAAAAGGCCATCGAGCAACAGACCTCCGTCAACGTCGATCGTTTCTTTCATCAGTGGATCTATCGCGCCGGAGCGCCGGAATTCGAGGTTCGCTATGCATATGATTCTGCGACGCACGAAGTGAAGTTTGATGTGAAGCAGACGCAGCATTTGGAAGGGCTTGTCCGTCTGTTCGACGTGCCCATCAACATCGAGATCGATACGCGCGCGGACCGCAAAACGTATCCCGCAGAAATCGATGAGTCCGAGCAGACTTTTACGTTTTCGTCCGACTCAGATCCGTTGCTGGTGCTGTTCGATCCGGGCGACAAAATTTTCAAGCAGGTGATCTTCACCAAAACACCGGCGATGCTGATCTATCAGCTGAAGAACGCCCAGGCCATCACGGATCGCGCCGACGCCGCCGTCACACTTGGCAAGATTGATGGCAACCCGGACGTCGTCACCGCGCTGGGAGAAGCTGCCGCCCACGACCCGTTTTGGGGCGTGCGCGCGCAAGCGCTGCATGCGCTCGGCAGTCTCGGCGGCGCGGATGCGGAAACGGCCGTGCTTGCCGCTACCGCCGATCCGAAGCCTTGGGTCCGCGAAGTGGCCGCGGCCGAGTTGCTGCACTTCGAAGTGAATTCAGCGGTCGCGGACAAGCTCGTTGCGATGGCGACGACCGATCCCGCCTATCTTGTGCGCGCAGCCGCTCTCCGCGCGTTAGGCGAATCGAAATCGCCGCGCGCGTTTGATGTGCTCATGGCGGCAGCGAAGACGGATTCTCCCGAAAATGTGATTCGCGGCGCCGCGCTTGTGTCTTTCGGGAGGCTCGGCGACAGCCGCGCCGTTCCGATTCTGCTCGAATGGTCCGCGCCCGGAAAGCCGTTCGTTTGCCGCGAATCGGCCATCGCGTCTCTTGCGAATCTGGACCGGTCGAACGCTCGCATCACGCGAACGCTAATTTCTTACTTGCAAGAACCATACTTCGATTTGCAAATCGCTACGGTTTTGTCCCTCGCGCGCCGTGGCGATCAAGCCGCCGTCGCTCCGCTCGAAGCGATGCTTCATGGCGGCGAAGTCACTTCCGTGGAAGAACCTTACATCCATACCGCGCTCGACCTGCTGCAAAATAGATCCGCCGCGGAATAATCAGGGCGCCAGCGGCTTGCCTGAAAGCAGAATGCGCAGATCGCGCAAATTATGTCCCGTCGGGCCGGTGAGCAACGCATCGCCGAGCGCCGCGAAAAAAGTGTACGAGTCGGAGCGAGCTCGAAACTCTCTGACGTCCAAGCCGGCAACTATCGCTCTCGCTGCGGTTTCGCCGTCGGCGACCGCGCCCGCCGCAGGGCTGTTGCCGTCGATGCCATCCGTCCCTGCGCTCAGCACGGTGATGTTTTTCCCGGCAATTGTCGGCACACACGCTAATACAAACGCGGCGTTGCGCCCGCCGATTCCGCCGCCGGTCACCGGACTGCTCAGCTCGCCGCTGGCCAGCACCGCGACGCCCTTGCCGGGATTCGCGATCGACAGCGCTTGCAGTTGCGCGAGCAGATAATCGGCGGCGTCTTCAACAGGCCAGTCGTTGGTCGCGTGTTCGCAAACGCATTCGTATCCTTCTGCTTCACAAGCGCGATGAGCGGTATGGAGCAATTCATGCTCACCGAGCAGCATCACGAAGCGCGAGCGCGCGAATGCCGCGTCACCCGGCTTGGGAGTCTCGCGCAACGCGCTTGGCTGCAGCGCGGCGCGCAGACGCTCCGGCAGCGATGCCAACAGATTGTATTGCGCCACGATGCGCAGCACATCATCGACGGTTGTGGAATCGGGCAGCGTGGGTCCGGATGCCAGCGCCGATTCCTCGCCCAGCGGCACGTCGCTGACCGCCAGCGTGATTTTCATCGCGCGCGGCGCCGCGGCGGCCAAGCGCCCGCCCTTCGTCGTCGATAAATGCTTGCGCACGGCATTCATTTCCTGAATTGGTGCCCCGCAAGTGACGAGCGCCGCGTGCAGTGCGCGGAAATCATCGGGCGTGATCGCGGGATCGAGAGCCTGCTCGACCAGAGCCGAGCCCCCGCCAGAGATTAGGAAGAAGACCAGCGTTCGCTCGTTACATTGCGCCAGACGATCCAGAATCGCGCGGCCAGCGCCAAAGCTTTCGGCGTTGGGGATGGGATGTCCTCCGACGAACGTCTTCCATCCGGGCAATTCTTGTTGTGGGACCACAGGCGCGACCAGAATTCCCTCCGGCAAGAAATCCGGACCGAGAAGGCGCGCGAGCCCTTCCGCCATCGCAATCGAAGCTTTGCCGAAGGCAATCGCCAATATTTTGTCGAAAGCTTTGAGGTGGAGCGCTTCGCCGTGGACGCGAATCGAAGCGCCGCTGCGCGCAAGCTTCTTTTCGATGGCCGCGGGAATATCGATGGCCGCGAGGGTGTTGCGGAAAATGCGCTGAGCGATCTGTTTCACATCTTTTCGATGGCTGCAACGCCGGCGCGGGCTACGTCCGAATCCTGGTCCTCTGTTCCGGCGCTCACGCCGATCGCACCGATCACTTGCGAATCGACGATCAGCGGGAAACCGCCGCGTACCGGAGTCTGTTCGGCCGGGCTGGCGATTGCAAGACCGAGCGCGACGGGAATATTCACGCCGTCGCCGGATTTGGCGGGACCGGTAGGCGCGCGCCGCATCGCGGCAGCTTGCGCTTTTACCAAGGAGATGGCAATCGACGCGGGCTTTGCGCCGTCCATGCGCTCGAACACGAGCAGATGGCCGCCATCGTCCACCACGGCGATGTTCATGGGAATTTTGATTTCTTCAGCGCGGCGTCGCGCTGCTTCCAGCACCGCGCGTGCGCCTTCGAGAGTGAGCTTCAGTTGGTCGCGTGCCACGAGTGCCATCGATTTTCCTCCGGAAATTATGAACGCAGCGAGTCCGCATTCAATGCGTTGGGCGGACGCCGACCCGCGAAAAATTCGGCGGAGTTGGTCGCCGCCATCACAGCCATTTTCGTGCGCGTTTCAATGGTAGCGCTTCCGATGTGGGGAGCGAGAATTACGTCGCGCCGGGAAAGAAGTCCGGGATGAACTCTCGGCTCGTTTTCGTAGACGTCCAGCGCTGCGCCGGCAATTTTCTTTTCATCCAGCGCGCGCACCAGAGCTGCTTCGTCCACCACCGGGCCGCGTGCGGTGTTGATGAGATACGCAGTTCGCTTCATTTTTGCGAAAGCGTCCGTGGAAATCAAATGGCGGGTTCCGGCGCTGAGCGGCACGTGCAGCGTGACGAAATCGGATTCACCCAACAAACGATCGATATCGACGCGTTCGGCGCGCAGTTCCCTTTCGACTTCCGCCGGAACGCGCGTGCGATTCTGATATAGGACGCGCATTTGAAAACCCATCGCGCGGCGAGCCATCCCGCGACCAATGCGACCGAAGCCGATCACGCCAAGCGTTTTCCCATACACGTCGCCGCCGAGAAGCTGGTCGAGTTCCCAGCCGGGCCAAGCGCCGGTGCGCATCCACGCGTCGCCTTCGACGATGCGCCGCGCAATCGCCATCAGCAGCGCCCATGCGAGATCGGCGGTGGTTTCGTCCAGCACGCCAGGAGTGTTCGTCACCATCACGTTGCGGCGCGTGCATGCGGGCACGTCAATATGATCGTAGCCGACGGAAACGGTGGAGACAATTCGCAGCTTGGGCGCGGCTGCGAGCAACTCGTCGTCAATCTTTTCTGTGAGCAGGCAGATCAGCGCGCCCTCATCCGCGACGCGCTGGAGCAATTCCGGGCGCGGAATTTTTTCCATGACTGGCCAATATTCGACTTCGAAATTGCTCTCCAAGATTGCCCGGGCGGCCGGGAACAGCGGGCGCGTCGCGAAGGCTTTCGGCTTGCTCAACAGTCACCCTCCCAGGAATTCGCGGCGCGACCAACAAAACTAGCTGGCGCGACGCTTCCGAAGAATTAGCAGAATCACTGCGGATGGAGCCATTCCGGCCAGAAACCATGCTCCAACGCATATCCCTTCCCAGGCGCCGTACTCAGAAGCATCGGCTCCGAGCCAAACAGGCAATCGATAAAGGGAATACGCAAGTCCGAACGGCACCACCACGACCCAAAGCGGGCGCAGGGCTACTGGCAGCACTGAGTAGAGTAACCAAACAATGGCCGCAGAACACACGGCCATCAGGATTGCGCCAGAACCAATGGACAAATCGAGCAAACTCTTCATTTGCTGCACAAAGATATCACGAGTTGCGACGGATCTAGCGCCCTACGAACGCCATCCGTTGACGCTCCCGAGCGCCGCGACTATAGTGGCCGAAAGATGCGAGAATCGAAGCGGCGCACCGCACAATGAACTCACGTCTGCTGCATGACCTGAAAAAACTGCTTGGCTCCGAGGCCGTGCTGCATCGCCCGGACGAACTGATGTTGTATGAGTACGACGGGTCGGTTGAAACCGGGCGACCGGATTGCGTGATATCTCCACGCAGCACGGCGGATGTCGTAGGGATCGTCCAATTGGCGCGAAAGCATCAGACGCCGCTGGTGGGGCGCGGCGCGGGCACGGGACTTTCCGGCGGAGCGATTGCGCGGCATGGCGGAATCATTACGTCATTCGCGCGGATGAACCATATTCTCGAAATCGACGCGGAGAATCAGATCGCGCGCGTGCAGCCGGGAGTGGTGAATTCCGATTTGAGCACTGCCGTGGCGCATCTTGGTTTGCATTTCGCGCCCGATCCGTCGAGCCAGAAAGCATGCACGATTGGCGGCAACGTGTCGGAAAATTCGGGCGGGCCGCACACGCTGGCCTATGGAGTGACCACAAATCACGTGCTCGGGCTGGAGGTGGTGCTTCCCACGGGCGAAGTGCTGCACTTGGGAAATTCAGCGGCCGATTCAACGGGATACGATCTCACCGGGCTTTTTGTTGGCTCAGAAGGAACTTTCGGGCTAGTGACTGAAATTACGGTGAAGCTGACCCGCCTGCCCGAGGACGTGAAAACGCTACTGGCGATTTTCGATACGGTTGATGACGCCACGGAAACGGTTGCGGAAATCACGGCGCGCGGGATCACTCCGGCGGCGTGCGAAATGCTCGATGGCTGGACGATTCGCGCCGTCGAAGATTACATTCACGCCGGATTTCCGGTGGATTGCGCCGCGATTTTGCTGATCGATGTGGATGGATTGCGCGAGGTGACCGAGGTGGAAGCGGCGGAAGTGGCTGATGTTTGCCGCGTCCACCAAGCGCGCGAAGTCCGCGCCGCCCGCGACGCGCGCGAACGCGATTTGCTGTGGAAAGGGCGCAAAAACGCGTTTGGCGCGGCAGGGCGCGTTTCGCCGAGCTACTACACGCAAGACGGCGTGATCCCGCGCACAAAACTGCCCGCCACGCTGCGGCGCATCGGCGAAATCAGCCGCAAGTACAATCTGCAAATCGGCAACGTGTTTCACGCCGGCGACGGCAATCTGCACCCGATCATTCTGTTCGACGAGCGCAACGAGCAGCAATTTCGGGATACGGTTGCGGCGTCCGATGAAATTATCGCCTTCTGCATTCAAGCGGGTGGATCGATCACCGGCGAACACGGCGTAGGGATGGAAAAGGACCGCCTGATGCCGCTGCTCTTCAGCGAAGCGGATATGAATTTGATGCAGCGCGTGCGCGGCATTTTCAATCCGGATGGCCTGCTCAATCCCGGCAAGATTTTTCCTAATGCAAAGGGCTGTGGCGAAATATACGTGCGGCCCGCACGAAGCCGCAACGGGCCAGAGGCGGCGGGGACGAAATGACGCTGGCGACGGCATCGGTTGCTTCTCGCCTCGCGGAAATCTGCGGCGCGTCCAACGTCATCAGCGATCCGGCACAGCTGGTTGCATACGGGATCGGCGGTAACGTTCCCTCTGCCACCGTGAAACCAGGCTCGCGGGAGGAAATTTCCGAAATCGTGACATTTGCTGCTGCGGAAAAATTGGCAATCGTGCCGTGCGGCGCGCGAAGCAAATTGGCGATGGGCGCGCCGCCGAGCAGATACGACGTGGCGCTCGATACGACGCGGCTCGATCACATCGGTGCGTACGATCCCAGCGATTTGACGCTGAGCGTGGAGCCCGGAATTCCGCTGCAGAGGCTGGCGGGGGTGCTGGCCGGCCACAAGCAATTCTTGCCGCTGGCGGTACCCTTCTTGGGCCGCGCAACCGCCGGTGGCACCATCGCCGCGGGAGTGCATTCGCCTTTGCGGCAAGCTTACGGAACGGCGCGCGATTTTTTGTTGGGAGTGGAGTTCGTTACTGGCGATGGAGCGCTGGTGAAAAGCGGCGGCGCGGTGGTGAAAAATGTGGCCGGTTACGATCTGCACAAGCTGATGATTGGCTCGCTGGGCACGCTCGGCATCCTTACCAAGATTAATTTCCGTACGTTTCCGGCGCCCGCGTCAACCCGCGTTTTTGCCTCCAGCTTCGATACTGTGGATGGCGTGCTCGAAATGCGGCGGCGCGTTGCCCTGTCACCGCTGCGTCCGCTCACGTTGGAGATTTTGAGCAGCGGAACCGTCGAGATGCTGGCGAGCAACTTAGCGGCGCGCATCGAGCCGGGTCCCGCGCCAGGGGACCGCTTGCAAAAATCTCAATGGGCTTTTTTCGCGACGTTTTCAGGCGCGGGAGCGGTGCTGGCGCGCTACGAACGCGAATTGAAGCGCATGGCGGACGAAACGGGTTGCGCAAGTTGCACGATTTTTGGCGATGACGAGAAACCGGCGTCGTTCGGACGCGTGCGAGAGTTTATTCCCATAGCCTTGGAATCTTCACAGGCAACTACCATCATCAAATTGAGCGTGGTGCGATCCAAGATAAAGGACATTTTCGAGGCGATCGAGCAGGCTGCGACGACTAATCAGCTTCGCGGGGCGGCGATGGCTGACGGACTAGGCATGGTTCATTTGGCGCTGATGCCGGACGCGCGAGATGAGCAGATGCGGGCACGCGTGGTGAACGCGAGCCAGCGCATTCAGAATGCGTGCGCGCAACTCGGTGGAAACGCGACGATTCCGTTTTGCCCGTCGGAGTGGAAAGCCGCGCTGAAGATTTGGGGGCTCGAACGCGGCGATTTCGAGCAGATGCGAAAGCTGAAAAGGGTTTTCGATCCCCCAGGCGTTCTCGCGCCCGGTAGATTTGCGGGCGGAAATTAGCGCATGGCGACGAACATCACACCAGCGCGCACCGCGGGCTCGGACCGACACGCGCGAGACGAGAGCGTGCAGCGCGGCGACAGCGGATTTTCCGGCGCGGAAAAACCGGAATACGCGGACTATTCGCGGTGTGTCCACTGCGGCTTGTGCCTGAATCATTGCCCCACGTACCGGCTGTGGCATCAGGAAGCGGATTCGCCGCGCGGGCGCATCCGGCAGATGGCGCTGATCGACGAGGGGCGACTCGATCTGAACGAGTCGTTCGTGACGCACATCGATCGCTGCCTCGATTGCCGCGCTTGCGAAACGGCGTGCCCTTCGGGCGTCGAATACGGAAATTTAGTTGAGATGGCGCGGGCGCAAATCGAGCAGAATTATCGAAGGCCGCTAGCGTCGCGTATGGCGCGCGATCTCGTTTACCGGAGGCTACTTCCCTACCCGCGGCGAATTCTAGCGGCTGCGCGCGTGTTGCGCCTTTACCAGCGAAGTGGGCTGGCGTCGCTTGCGCGCGCCAGTGGCGCGCTGCGTTTAATGGGATTGCACGATCGCGAACGGCTGCTGCCGAAAATCGATTCGGAGTTTTTCTTTAGCGAACTTGGCCGTGTCTATCCAGCGCGCGGCGTGCGCCGTGCACGCGTGGCGTTTTTTGCCGGATGCATCGCGCAGGTTACGTTCAGCGAACTCAATCGCGCGACGATTCGCGTGCTGCAAGCCAACGGCTGCGAAGTGGTTGTGCCGGAATCGCAGGGCTGCTGCGGCGCGCTGGCCGCTCACGCGGGTGTGAGAGACGTCGCTCGCGGTTTGGCGCGCGCGAATTTCGCGGCCTTCGCGGCTGGCGAGTTCGACGCGATCGTCACCAATGCGGCGGGCTGCGGCTCAACTCTCAAGGAGTACACGCACCTTTTCGGGGCCGATGATCCGGCGCACGAGCAGGCACGGCAATTCGCGGCCAAGGTGCGCGACGTATCTGAGTTTTTGGCGCAGCTGGGGGTTTCCGCGCCGATGCGGCCTGTTCCGCTGCGCGTCACCTATCAGGACTCGTGCCATTTGGCGCACGGGCAGAAAATCCGCGAAGCTCCGCGAGCGCTGATTCGCGCCGTGCCGGGAGTCGAGTTGGCGGAAATGGCGCTGGCGGATCAGTGTTGCGGTTCGGCGGGAGTTTACAACGTTACGCAAACGAAGGCTTCGCTCGAATTGCTGGCAGTCAAAATGGAATCGGCGCGCGAGACACGCGCGCAAGCAATCGTGACGGCAAATCCCGGATGCATGTTGCAACTGCGCGCAGGCGCCGCGATTCACGGGACCGGGCAGGAAGTGTTGCACGTGGTTGAACTGCTCGACCGCGCGCTCGCACCGGAGAATCCGTAAGCAGCGCTGCAGCCTCAACTCGCCTCGGCCGCTCGTTATGCGCTCCGATTCTCACGCCGCGCTTGGCGCGTAGCTGAGGTTCTTCAACGATCCTCATCGGATCGCTTCAGAATGACAGCTCGTTTTTGGACGACGTCGGCGTTTGGTCTTTCATTTTTCGCCGATTAGGTAGCGGCAGCCGTGCGGGCCCATGCGCGCGGAGTGGACGGCGCCGGCGGGAACATCGCAGCGTTGGCCGGCGCGATGCGTCTGCGATTCGCCGCCCATGGTGAGGGTCATCTCGCCATCGAGAATGATATGCGCCGTGAGTCGAGCGTGCGTGTGGTCGGAATAGAAGGCGTTCGAGCCGTCTTGCCACACGTAGGTATGAGAAAAGCCTTCGGAGCGAAGCTGCGATTCGAGTTTGCTTTCGTCCATGCTGTTTGCGTTTGCTTCCCGCTGCGATTCTATCTCGGATCAGGCTGTCCGATTTACTTGGCGGGCTTATTCGGCGACCAAGCAAAATTTTCCTCTCCAAGCGCGACGTTGAGCATGCCCTCGATCGGAAGAATATCGATGGGCAGCCCGCCGATCCAGAGAGCGACGGTGAGCAGCAAGTCCTGGCGTCCGCGAATATCGAACAGAGAGCGCGCCAGCGCGATTTCGAGGACTTTGCCGCACGCGGCAGTGACGAGACTCTGCGGGTGCAGCAAGCAGACGCCAGCCTGTTCCACGACGCAATCCATCAGCTTGCCTTCGCGCACGCTGAGCGTGATGCGCGTCTCGCGCGAGTCCCAAACCGTGAGCCGCACCTGAAATTCGGCGATGTCGCGCAGCGAGTCCGCCAGCGGATCGAGGCGAATGTAAAAATTGGCGGAGCCAAAGCCGTAGCGCAGATCGCCCAGGACATTTTGCCCGCCGTGCATGGAAGCGCCACGGCGCTCAGCGGAATATCGTCCGGCGCCGAGCCACTCGAAGTAGTTGCTCTCGCGACCGTCGATGACCACGTCCAAGAACGTCGCGGGCGGCTCCTGCAGGCCGCGAACTACCGCGCGCTTGATCGGATGAGCGAGCGCGTCGGGAGGAATTTCTCCCAGAGCGTTGTAAATTTCGGTGAGATGGCCGCGGTAGATGCGATCGAAATCGGCGTCGTTGGCGGACGCGTGCTCCGGGCCGTACCACCAGCACCAATCGCTGCCTTCGGCGGCAAGAATCGATTCGTACGCTTTTTTTGCGCGCGCGGGATGCGGGGACGCGGCACCCTCGTTCGACGGCGAGCGCACGACGCGTTCATACGTTTCGCGGGCCTCGCGCAGCAGATCCCAGGCGCGCACGTCTTCTTCGTGGCCGATCCAGACGTCGAAGTTCGCGCTGATCCAGGAAGCGGGAAAAATTCCCTGCATGCGCGGGGGATCTTGCGCGGCGCGCGCCGCTTCGCTCATGGTTAGGACATTGATGTCGGGATCCTCCTGCAGCCGTCCATAGAGGCGACGCAAAAACTCGCGGCCATTCTGCGGGTAGTATTCCCAGGCGTTTTCGCCGTCGAGAATCAAGCTGAGCGTGGGGACGCGGCCGGACGATGTGCGTTCGGCGATGGCGCGAATGCGTCCGTGCAGATCGGCGGCGGCCGATTCCGCGCCCATGCGGCTATAGACGAAGCCCACCAGGTCGGAAAGATAGTGATCGCGGAAAAAGCCGGTCATGTTTCCGGAGGGCCTCGTGTAGCGCCAAGGCGCGTAGAGTGCGCCGGCATTTTCCGGAAATCCGCCGGCATCGCGCCAGAAGCCCAGATTGCAGGTTCGGCCGAGCACTCCTTCGTCCGTGGCGAACCACTTGAAACCCAAGTCGATGGCCAGCTCCAGCGCATCATCGGAAACCGAGCCTTCTGAAGGCCACAGCCCCGCCGGGTTCGAGCCAAATACACGTTTGTGGGCGGCGCGGGCACGAGCGAGTTGCGCCCGGGCATCTTGCGGATAGCGAAACGCAGGATGCGGCAGCGGCGTATGCGGATTGGCCACTCGCGCGATATCCGAATCGCAGAGCAGGGGCAAGATCGGATGGTAATAAGGCGTGGTCGAAATCTCGATTTGTCCGCGCTCGGCGGCGCGCCGGTATTCGGGTAGAACCGCGGTTAGAAGTTCGTGCTGCTTCTGTACGAGCTCAAATTTGTCGTCTTCCGCGAAATCCTTACCCTTTTGCGAGAGCCGGCGGACGGTGGGATCTTTCGTGAGATATTCTTCGTCCATCCACGCGAGCTGAGAAAGCAGCTGCAGATCGCGCCATTCGGACAGCCCCCAGCGAGCGGCGCACGATTCCGCGCCCTCCGCGCGCGATTGCGCGGCAAGATCTCCGTAGCGGGGCCAGCGCTGCAGGAAATTTTCGTTCACGTGAAAGCCGCTTTCGATCAGCGAGAGCTTCTGGTCCTCCGAAAGCGAATCGGCGCGCGAAAAAACGGTATCGAACCATGGTTCGATGAACTGGCCGCTGGCGTACTCCTCGATCTGCTCCACGAGTGAAGGAACCATGTTGAAGGTTGCGTGCACCCGCGGGAATTCCTCGAGGATTTTCACCATTCCCCAATAATCTTTCAGGGCGTGCAGGCGGGTCCAGGGCAGCAGGTAACGGCCCGTGGCGGGATCGCGGTATTGCGGCTGGTGCATGTGCCAGAGAATCGCGACGTTCACTCGGCTCACTCGGTTGTGCCTTCCTCCTGCGAATCGCGCGGATAATTACCACGGCGGAATCGCGTCTCACTCATCTTTCGAAATTTTTCGACATGTGCGGCTGGGCTGTCGCTGCCGCGAACACGCCGCGCCTTCCCGCTTTCAACTGGGTACCACGGTGCTAGAATGGCCACGCGCTCCTATGCGCTTGATCGATCGATATATCTGCCGCGAAGTAGTTTCCCACGCCAGTCTCGGCTTGGCGGTATTCACTTTCGTATTTTTTATTCCGCAACTCGTGCGCTTCATGGAGCTTTTCGTCGGCCATTCGGGCAGCGCGCACAACGTGACTTTGCTGTTTCTGTGTACTCTGCCGCCGGTTTTTGCCGTCACGCTTCCCATGGCAGTCTTGGTCGGCGTGCTGATCGGCCTCGGAAGGCTTTCGGCTGATAGCGAGATTGTCGCTCTGCACGCCTGCGGCATCAGCCTGCGAAGGCTGCTGGTACCGATTGGCTCCGTGGCGATGGTAGCGTGCCTGGCCAATCTGGCGATCACGTTTTGGCTCAGTCCCGCCGCGCTGCGAACGGTCCGCCGAATCGAGGGACAAATCCTCGTATCCCAGGCGCCATTCGCAATCGAACCGCGGGTGTTCGATGAACGACTGCCGCACCTCGTATTATACGTGCAAGACGTAGCTGCGGCAGCTACACACTGGAGCGGGGTCTTTCTAGCTTCTTCTAGCGATCAGGGCACTTCGATCACCACCGCGCAAAGTGCTTCGATTATGCGCGGTCCCGGCGGACAGCTGGATATTCACCTCGGCCAAGGAAGCACGCACGAATATAATCCGCGGCATCCCGATCGCTACGATGTAACGACTTTCGGGGATAGCGATCTGGCGCTCGATCTGTCGCACGTCGTGCTGCCGACGAAGCTCATCTCCCTGCCCGTATCAGAGCAGCACGCCAGCGCCCTGCTATCGAATCACGGACCGAACGAGCTCCAAGCCCGCGTGGAGTTTCAGCGCCGGGCGGCGTTTCCCGTGGCCTGCCTGGTGTTCGCTTTGATCGGCGTGCCGATTGGCGTTCGGCCACGACGCGGAGGACGCGCCACGGGCCTAATTCTCACACTGGTGCTGATCGGCGGCTATTACTTCCTCTTCGTCTACGGAGCGCACCTGGCAGCGCAGGGACAGATCAGCGTGTGGCTCGGAGTGTGGGGCGCAAACATCGTGATGGCCGGACTCGGGCTGCTGCTGTTTCGCCGCATCGAAAGCGTCAGGAAACCGAGCCAAACATTGGCGTGGCTGAAATCGCTGCGCGACAGATCGCTGGGCGGCGAGCAGACAGCCGGCGCCACGCGCGCGCCCTACACAAACGGCTCAGCCAAGTTGGCGAACACGTCCATTGGAATTCGCCGCATCGTGGGCGCGGGGCGTGCTATGGCGTTCCCGATGATGATCGACGTCTACCTGCTGCAGCAGTTTTTTTACTATTTCGTGGTGATGCTGGCGGCATTCGTGGTGATCTTCGATGCGTTTACGCTTTTCGATCTGCTCGCGGACATTTCGCGCAATCACATTTCGGTGGTTACAGTGGTCAGCTACTTTCGCTATCTGATTCCGCTGATGGTTTATCAGCTCGCGCCTCTGGCGGCGTTGGTTGCAACTCTCGTTACCCTCGGGATCCTGGCGAAAAATAACGAGGTAATCGCGTTCAAGGCCGGAGGGATCAGCCTCTACCGGCTGGTGCTGCCGCTGACGCTGGCCGGGTGCCTGGTCGCGGGCGGCATGTTCTTGCTCGACGATACGTTTCTTCCCTATGCCAACCAGCGCCAGGATGCGCTACGGAATGAAATCAAGGGCCGTCCCGCGCAAACTTATCTCCAGCCGGGCGAGCAATGGATCGCCGGCACAAACGACAAGCTCTACAACTACGAATTTTTCGATCCTGACCGGGAGCTCTTCGGCGGTTTGAACGTCTTCGAGCTCGATCCGCAAACGTTTCAGATCAAGCGGCGCATCTACGCCGAGCGCGCCACGTGGGAACCGACCGAAAATACCTGGGCACTGACCGGCGGATGGGTTCGCAATTTCGACGCCAGCGGCCGCATTTCGAGCTTTCAGACTTTCAAGGTTACTTCACTTCCGGAGTTGACCGAGCCGCCGTCCTATTTCCGCCGCGAAGTACGCCAGTATTACCAAATGAACTGGCGGCAGTTGGGACGCTACATCGCCAGCCTCAAGCAGGCTGGATTCGACACCGCTCGGCTATCCGTCGAGTGGCACAAGAAGTTCGCCTTCCCGGTTATCGCGGCGATCATTATTTTCTTGAGCGCGCCATTCGGGTTTTTGGTGGGAACGCGAGGAGCCGTCGGCGGAATCGCGCTGGGCGTTGGAATCGCCGTGGTTTATTGGTCGACTGCCGCGCTATTCGAGGCTATGGGGACCGTGGGGCAGTTGCCGCCAACTTTGGCGGCTTGGGCTCCGGACGCGATCTTCGCGTTCTTGGGTGCGTATTTCTTCCTGCGCATCCCGACCTAAAGTCCGCTACCCCCCATTTCTCTCGAGAATTTGTTCGGAGATCAACGCTACTTAGAAGCGGTAGCCTTCTTGCCCGCGCCTTTCTTGGCCTTCGCCTCTTCAATCACCGCTTGAGCTGCTGCCAACCGCGAAATCGGCACTCGATACGGAGATGCGCTGACGTAGTTCATTCCCACTTCATGGCAAAATCTCACGCTCTCAGCGTCTCCGCCATGTTCGCCGCAGATGCCAATCTTTAGCTTTGGGCGAGTTTTACGTCCGCGCTCAATGGCCCACTTGATCAGCAGCCCGACGCCCGCCACGTCCAAAGTCTGAAACGGGTCAGACTTGAAGATCCCGGCCTTGTTCTCGTCGACGTACTCGGGCAGGAATCGACCGGCATCATCTCGCGAGAGCCCCATCGTCGTCTGGGTCAGATCGTTGGTGCCGAACGAGAAGAATTCCGCAACCTCGGCGATTTGATCGGCCAGCAAAGCGGCGCGCGGAAGTTCAATCATGGTGCCGACGAGGTATTCAAGCTTTACCTTACTGGCGGCAATAATGGGATCGGCTACCCGGCGCGTTTCCATTTCGAGAATCTTCAATTCCTTCTTATCTAAAACCAGCGGGTGCATAATCTCAGGTAACACTTTAATGCCGCGCTTTTTGCATTCGACAGCCGCTTCAACTATCGCTGTAACTTGCATTTCAAGAATTTCCGGATAGGTAATCGAAAGCCGGCAGCCTCGATGGCCCAGCATAGGGTTCGCTTCATGAAGTTGATTGACGCGCCGCTCGACAGCTTCCGCCGACATGTCAAGTTTTTTCGCCAACTTGGCCTGCTTGGCCGGGTCGTGCGGGACGAATTCGTGCAACGGTGGATCGATCAGCCGGATGGTCACCGGGTACCCGTCCATCGCCTCGAAAATACCCACGAAGTCGCGGCGCTGGAATGGCAGCAGCTTGTCGAGCGCCTTCCTGCGGGCTTCGGAGGTATCAGCGAGGATCATTTCCTGGATGGCTTGCTGGCGCTCGATGCTGCGCTGGGGTTCCTCGAAGTCCTTGAAGAACATGTGCTCGGTGCGGCAGAGGCCGATCCCCTCCGCTCCCATTTCGCGCGCCAAACGCGCATCGCGAGGCGTGTCGGCATTCGTCCGCACGCCGAGTTTGCGCACGCGATCGGCCCATTTCATCAGAGTTTCGTAGGATTTCGGCGGCTCCGGGCGGACTAGGGCGATTTCGCCGGTGTAGACCGCGCCATCGCCTCCATCGAGCGTGATCCAATCCCCTTCGCCAACGGCCTTGCCATCGACGCTCATTTTTTTCGCATTCGCGTCAATTTCCAATTGCTCGGCGCCGACGATGCAGCACTTTCCCCAGCCGCGCGCGACAACCGCTGCGTGGCTCGTCTTTCCTCCCGTTGCCGTCAGAATGCCCTGCGCCACGTACATGCCGCCGACATCCTCGGGGCTAGTCTCGCGCCGGACAAGAATCACTTTCTCGCCGCGGCTAGCCCACGCCTCTGCTTGCTGCGCTGTGAATACCGCTCGGCCGGAAGCGGCTCCGGGAACGGCATTGATTCCTTCCGTCAGCTTGCGGCGAGAAAACTCGGAGCGAGGAGTCTTCGGATCAAGCACGGGGTAGAAGAGCCGCTCGATATCTTCCGGCTTGATGCGTTCAAGTGCTTCTTCAACTGTGATCAGCTTCTCTTTGGCCATATCGACAGCGATACGAAACGCAGCGGAGGGCGAGCGCTTGCCGGTGCGCGTTTGCAGCATGTAGAGTTTGCCGTTTTCGACGGTGAACTCCATATCCTGCATGTCGCGATAATGCATCTCCAGCTTCTCGCGAACTTTCTCCAACTGCTCGTAGACCTTTGGCATTTTGGTGGAAAGCTCGCTGAGGTGCATCGGCGTGCGGATTCCGGCCACCACATCTTCGCCTTGCGCATTCAGTAGAAAATCTCCAAAGAACGTTTTCTCGCCTGTCGAGGGGTCGCGGGTAAAGCACACGCCCGTTCCGGAATTTTCGCCGCTATTTCCGAATACCATTTGGACCACGTTGACGGCCGTGCCGAGGAGGCCGGTAATCTTCTCCACGCGGCGATACGTCACCGCCTTTTCGCCCATCCAGGACTCGAATACCGCGCCGATCGCGCCCCAGAGCTGCTCGATGGGATCTTCCGGAAAATCTTTCCCGGTCTTTTCTTTAAAATAATCCTTATATTCGCCGACGAGCCGCTTCCAGCCGTCCGCCGTAACCTGCGTGTCGTCTTTCACCCGCAATGATTTCTTGAGGTCGCGCAGCCGATCTTCCAGGCCCTCTTTGGAGAGACCTATCACCACAGTGGAATACATCTGAACGAAGCGGCGGTAAGCGTCATAAGCGAACCGTTCATTACTCGTTACACGCGCGAGGCCCTGCACGGAATTTTCGTTCAGTCCAAGATTGAGGATCGTCTCCATCATCCCGGGCATCGAGCGCGCCGACCCGGAACGAACGCTGACCAGCAGCGGGTCTTTGGCGTCGCCGAGTTTCTTTCGGGTAAGCTTCTCCAGCTTTTGGAGTTCCTTGTGAACTTGCGCGCGCAGCTCGCCGGGGTGCTTACGCCCGTGCATCAAGTAGTAGTCGCAAGCCTCCGTGGTGATGGTGAAACCTGCAGGCACGGGAAGCCCGATGCGCGTCATCTCCGCGAGGCCGGCGCCTTTGCCGCCCAGCAGGTCTCGCATTTCGCCCGTCCCGTCTGATTTCCCAGCACCAAAGAAATAAACGTATTTCATTTTTCCCTCGATCAAACTTTAATTAGAACTTTAACCGCCGCGAGGCTGCCAGCGTCTGTCGGCTCGCCGATAATTGAAGTAGTAAGTTATCTGCTACTCCGCCTCATCGGAGCCAAGCTCAGAGAAATCGGCAATGGTTGAGAATTCCTTCAACAACAACGCGAGCAACGCAATCCGGTTCTTCCGCACTTGGCGATCTTCAACCATCACCAGAACGCCGTCGAAAAACTTATCAACCGCCGGTCGAAGCTTTGAGATTTCCTCTAGCGCAACTTTATATTTCCGATCGCGCTTGTTCGCAGCCACTCTCTCGCGAATTCGCTGCGCCGTAAGGTGAAGTTCCGCCTCAGCGCCGTCGCCAAGCAGCTCCGGATTTACTGCAACTTGACCTTTATCATCCTCGGCAGCCGATTTTTCAAGGATATTGCGGATGCGCTTGAAGCTGGCCGCCAGCGGCGCAAAATCCTTCGAGTAACGGATTGCTTTTACGGCCGCCACTCTGTCTGCGGCATCGCAAAGATCGTCCGCGTCAGCTGTGAACACGGCGTTGATTTCGTCGTAAGCGAATCCACCCTTCTCTCGGAAATAGAACCGCGCGCGCTCCAGCAAGAATTCCAGCGTCTTCGATTGCGTTTCGGCGGCCACGTCGATGCGCGGGGGATTTTCTTTCAGCGCTTTGGCAGCCGCAGAAATCATCGCCGAAATGGAAACCGGCAGTCGCCGCTCTAAAATAATTTTCACGATGCCCATTGCCGCACGGCGAAGAGCGAAGGGATCGCTTGAGCCGGTGGGCACAATTCCCACTCCAAAACACGCCACCAGAGAATCAAGCTTGTCGGCCAGCGCGACGGTGCAGCCGGTCAGATTGCGCGGCAGCAGATCGTCCATCCCGAGGGGTTTATACTGGTCGTATACCGCCCAGGCGATCGAATCCGGCTCGCCCTGCGCTCGCGCGTAGAGGCCGCCGACGACACCTTGCAACTCGGGAAACTCGCGGACCATTTCGGTGACCAGGTCGCACTTGGCAAGTTCAGCAGCGCGATCAGAACCGGTTACGTCCGCCTGCGTCATCCCGCGATTGAACCACTGCTCCGCGAACCATCGCGCCAGCGTGCGCACGCGCTCCACTTTTTCGCCGTAGCTGCCAAGGCGGCGTTCATAAGTGACGGTAGCAAGCTTGGGCACGTACGCGTCCAGCGGAACTCTTTGATCCGAGTCCCAGAAGAAGCGCGCATCGGCGAATCGGGCGCGTAGCACGCGTTCGTGGCCCGCGCGGACCAGCCGCTTGGGATCGCTGGGCAAGTTGATCACTGCAAGGAAATGAGGAGCTAATTCCCCGGCGCGCTTTTCGACGGCGAAATATTTCTGATGCCCGCGCATCACGGTAATCAGAATTTCGTCCGGCAGCGCCAGGAAGGCCGAATCAAAATCGCCGGAAATGACGGTTGGATATTCGTTTAAATAGGTTACGAGATTCAGCAGATCGACATCTTCATGTGCGCGCAGCGAACGGCGCAAAGTCAGCGCCCGAATTTCGCTTTCGATCTTCGCTCGCCGCGCGTCCGGCCGGCACAGCACGAAATTCTTCTTTAGCTTGGATTCATAGTCGCTCGCGCCGGTGACGGCAATTCCCTTCTTGCCCAGAAACCGGTGGCCGTCGGTGCGGTTGCCGCTGCGAACGTCCGCGAATGCGAACGGAATTGTGGCACCATCGAGCACTGCGACGATCCAGCGGATCGGACGAATGAAGCGCGGGCTGTCTGCGGTACTCCAATACATCGACCTAGGCCACGAGAGCTCGCGGATGCATTCCGGGAGCTCTCGCGCTAAAACCTCGCGCGCCGGCTCCCCGGCGATCGATTGCCTGGCGGCGAGGTATTCGCCTTTAGGGGTACTGATGACTAAAAGCTTCTCGACAGGAATGGATTGCTTCTCTGAAAAACTGAGCGCGGCGCGCGTCGGCTTGCCAGCGGAATCATAAGCTATCGCTTTAGGTGGGCCAACGACCTCGCGCGTCATATCTTCTTGTCTTAGTCGAACGTTTCGTGCGATAGCCACCAGCCTTCGAGGCGCGCCAAAAGTATCAATCGAATCCTCAACTGTCGGCTCGTCGACGAGGCGCGCCGCCGTCAGATGCTTCGCAAGCAGCGCCTTAAGCTCGCGCGCCGCACGTTCGATCATCCCCGCAGGAATTTCTTCACAGCCGATCTCCAGAAGAAGCTCGCCCGTTACTTTCACTTTCATGCTCCCACCCCAGCCGCCGCCTGGAGCATTTCGCGCTGCGCCAACCAGTCCTGCGCAACCTGAATCGCCAGCTTTCGAATACGGGCGATCATGCCGGCGCGCTCGGTGACGGAAATCGCGCCGCGTGCGTCGAGCACGTTAAAGAGGTGCGAGCATTTCAAGCATAGGTCGTAAGCCGACAGGATTGGAAAGCGCCGAATCGCGTCACCTTTTGCCTTGGAAAATTCCGAGAGCAGGCGCGAAGCCTCCGCTTCGTTCAAATCGAATTGCTTGCGCGTGGAGACAGCGTCCGCATAATCAAAGCTGTAGGCGGAAAATTGCTGCTCTTCGGCCAGCCTCACCTGCCCGTACGTCATCGACTTCGACCACATCACGTCGAATACATTGTCGACGCCTTGCAGATACGCGGCAATTCGGTCGAGCCCATAGGTGAGTTCCACGGAAACAGGATTGAGATCCAGTCCGCCGCACTGCTGAAAATAAGTAAACTGCGTGATTTCCAAGCCATCGAGCAATACCTGCCAGCCAATTCCCCAGGCGCCGAGCGTGGGCGCTTCCCAGTTGTCTTCCTCGAAGCGAACATCGTGTTCTTTTAGATTAATTCCCACCGCTGCGAGGCTGCTTAGATATAGATCCTGCACGTTGGCGGGCGAGGGCTTCAGGATTACTTGCAGCTGCGTGTGCTTGTAGAGACGATTGGGATTTTCTCCATAGCGCCCGTCCGCCGGGCGCCGGCTCGGCTGCGCGTAGACCACTCGATAGGGGTCAGGTCCCAGCACGCGAAGAAAAGTTTCTGGATGCATGGTGCCCGCGCCCACTTCAACGTCGTACGGCTGCTGCAGCACGCAATCGCGCTTCGTCCAATACTCTTCAAGTGTTAGTAGAAGGTCCTGAAACGTAAGCCCCTTCAACTTCGCTGGCCGGTTCAACTTTTTCTTTTCAGTTCGCGCCATCACGCGGTTGGCTCCAGAAGTTCCCTTGATGTGAGTTTGCGATCGATTTGCTGCTCGATCACGTCGAGCATACTTGCGGTGATTTCCTTCGCCTCGCGAATTCCTGTGGTCTTCAAATCAGAGTCCACGAGCTGGTCAAGACGTTCGCGAATCATCTTTCGAGCCAATGCCAGGGCTGCCGGAGAAATCACTCGCATGCCCGCTCGCCGGCACTTGCTGCAAGCCACGGCCGACGCGCCGCGAGCGATGTACGCTGAAGCGCGCTCGGCCAGCGGCGAACCGCAAAATCCGCAACGGTCGAGCGAAGGCAACCAGCCGCCCAGCCTGACCGTCCACAGCGCGAAATATGCCAGCGGCAGATCGGCGCCGCCGGTGCGCTTGATCGTTTGCGCGGTCAACAGCAGCAGCCGGAAATTCGCGTCAGACGCTTCGCGATCCGGCAGCACTGCTTCCGTTACTTCGCTCAGAATCGCCAGCGCCACGCTTGACGCATAGTCGCGAAACGCATCGAGAAACGATTCGATAATCTCGCATTGCCGGATGCGCACTAGCTCGCGATTCTCTTTCTCGAAGTACCAGATGCGCACGTATGAGAGCCGCTCGAGCGTCGCGCCAAAGCGACTTTTTGGCTTTCGCGCGCCAGCGGCCACGCCGCGCACACGACCCTCGGCGCGCGACAGAAAACTCACCAGCCTGTCCGCCTCTCCCAGCGAATAGCTTTGCAGGATGATTGCTTCGGACTCGTGAAGTGCCATCGGCTTGTCGGCGCGCCGATCCTTCAACAAAACGTTTCAGCTCTTGCGCTACAACTTCGCCAGCCGCTGCAACGTCTACTTGAGCCGCGCGCATCGAAACGAATTTTTCTATCATAGCAAATCGGCCGGCGCAATCGATAAACCGTCGCCACGCTTGGCCGTTTCAAAATATTTCGAACTCGTCTACATTGTTGAAAACCATGCACGCCAGCAAGAAACGATTGAGTCCCGATGTCGTCGGAGTGGGCATCAATGCGCTCGACACCATTATTCGTCTGCCACGATTCCCCGCTCCCGATTCCAAGGTCGAACTGCGTTCCGTCCAAGCGATGCCCGGCGGACAGGTTGCCAGCGCGACGGTTGCATGCCGCCGCTGGGGGCTTCGCGCGCGCTACGTCGGCAAAATCGGCGATGATTCCGCTGGAAGCCGTCAGGTCGCGGAGATGAAACGCGAGCGCGTCGATGCCCGATGGATTCTGTCGAAAGGGTGCCAAAGCCAGTTTTCGTTCATCCTGGTAGACGAAACCAGCGGCAACCGCACCGTGCTGTGGAATCGCGATCCCAAGATCGCTCTTCGACCGAAAGACTTGAAGCGCAGTTGGATTCGCGGCGCCAAAGTTTTACTCGTGGACGGCCACGATACTCGGGCCGCCGCGCAGGCGGCTCGCTGGGCGCGCGAGGATCACATCCCCGTCGTCGGCGATTTCGATAATCTCTATCCGGGAGTTGAGGAATTACTTAACCACGTCGATTATGTGATTACATCTAAGGATTTCCCCGAGCGACTGACCCGTGAAAGTAGCCTGTTAAAGTCTCTCCCGGAGATCCATAGACAGTTCAAGTGCCGCCTTACTGCCGCGACGCTCGGGTGCGCAGGTGTGATCGCATGGGACGGTAAACTATTTCTTCAGTGTCCGGCATTCCAAGTCGATGCTTTGGATACGACCGGAGCCGGAGATATCTTTCATGGCGCATTTCTTTATGGGCTCGTCCAGGGTTGGCCAGTTAAAGAAATACTTGAATTCAGTTGTGCGGCCGCCGCGCTGAATTGCGAGGGTATGGGCGCGCGGGGCGGCATTGCCAGCCTCAGCAAAATCGAGACGCTTCGTCACAGCGGCTCTCGCCACCCGCTAACCTATTCCGATAATCACCTTCGCACCGCCGCGCTTGCGGCAGTTGCCGATGCGGAGGCGGCATCATGATCCCGCTGAAGGACACAACGCCGCGAAATTCGTTTCCCTTCATCACGGTTCTTTTAATCATCGTAAACTTCGTCGTATTCTTTCATCAGATCTCGCTTCCGCCGCACGCGGCGGACGCATTCATCCGTCTCTACGGACTGGTACCGTCCCGCATTCAGTTGGCGCTAGCCGGTCGGCACTACACGCTGGCGCAAGCGCTCGTGCCTTTGCTGACTTGCATGTTCCTGCATGGCGGCTGGCTGCACATCATCGGCAACATGTGGTTCCTGTGGATTTTCGGCGGAAACGTCGAGGATCGCATGGGCTCGGCCGCGTATCTCGCGTTCTATATGATCTGCGGGATCGGCTCAGGAATTTCACAAGTGGCGTTTTCGTGGGGTTCGGCCGTTCCGTCGATTGGCGCAAGCGGAGCGATCTCTGGAGTTCTCGGCGCCTACCTGATTTACTTTCCCAGCTCGCGTATTCTTTCGCTGGTACCGCTTCTGGTGATCTGGTTCTTGGCACGCATCCCCGCGTGGATTTTTATCGGGTTGTGGTTCCTGGTGGAATTCCTGAGTGGCCTGGGTTCACTGGCAACTGCCACTTCTGGAGGAATCGCTTGGTGGGCGCATGTCGGAGGATTTCTTCTCGGCGCCGTGCTTGCAAAGCCGATCGCGCCATCGCCCCGGCGAGCAGCATCAGTCTGGTGATGCGCCGACTGGAGAAGTATGCTCACTCGTTACTTCAAGGCACGAATCTTCAACGCAATTTATTTCCCCAGCTCAAATTGTCGTCGGCTTGCCGACAGTTCTAGCGTGACGTGAGATTGGAATCTACTGCGGTCGTCGAAAATTGATTCGAGTGGTTCTTGATGGCGCGAGGTGATGCCCGACTCGCGCAGCGATTTAGCCGTTTCAAGAATTGCCTGATCTTTTATGCACGCGGCGCATGGCAACTTTTTGGTTATTTTTTCAGCGAGGGTTCGCGCCTAGCCGTCTCCGCAAGACGAAAATTATGCTAAGGTTGTTGGTTATGTGGCAGGGCTTCGCCGGCGGTATTCTAGGGGAGCGCGGCCCGCCTCGGGGGTGGTCGTACATGAAGAGTTCGTATAACGGCTTGCCGGTACCGGATGGCCAGCCAATCGAATATATCAACGAACGATTTCGCGTTCCTGACCGGCCAATCATTCCTTTCATTGAAGGCGATGGGACGGGACGCGATATTTGGCGCGCATCGCGCCGCGTGTTCGACGCGGCCGTGGACAAAGTCTACGAAGGAAAACGGCAGATCGCTTGGTACGAGGTGCTGGCAGGCGAAAAGGCCTTTAATCTTTTTCAAAACTGGCTCCCGGAGGACACGGTAGAAGCTATCCGCGATTGCCGCGTCGCGATCAAGGGCCCTCTAACCACTCCCGTTGGCGGTGGAATCCGCTCACTTAACGTGACGCTGCGGCAATTGCTCGACCTTTACGCGTGCGTGCGTCCGGTACGCTATTTCGAGGGCGTCCCTACCCCCATGCTGCACCCCGAACGCATGAACGTGGTCGTTTACCGCGAGAATACGGAAGATGTCTACGCCGGAGTGGAATGGAAATCCGGCACGTTCGAAGTGAAGAAGCTCATCAACTTTTTGAATAACGACATGCTGAAAGGGACCGGCAAGAAAGTGCGCGAGGATTCGGGAGTCGGCATCAAGCCGATCTCGCCCTTCGGTACAAAGCGCCTGGTGCGCCGCGCCATTCAATACGCCATCGATAACAAGTTGAAGGTCGTCACGCTGGTGCACAAAGGCAACATCATGAAGTTCACCGAGGGCGCCTTTCGCGAGTGGGGATACGAGCTGGCCACCGACGAGTTTCGTTCGCACGTCGTCACCGAGCGCGAGAGCTACATCCTCGGCAATAAGGATGCAAACCCAAACATTACCATCGAGCAGAACGCAGAGTTGATCGAGCCGGGCTACTCGCACGCGCCCGTGGACTTCAAGGACAAGCTCTGCGAGGAAGTTAAACGAACACTTGAGGCTATCGAGTCAACGCACGGTCGCGGCCAATGGAAGAACAAGATACTCATCAACGATCGCATTGCCGATTCCGTGTTCCAGCAAGTGCTCACTCGTGCCGATGAATATCAAGTTTTCGCCACACCGAACCTGAATGGCGACTACATTTCCGACGCTTGCGCTGCGCAGGTCGGCGGCCTCGGCATGGCGCCCGGCGCGAATATCGGCGATGGCTACGGAGTTTTCGAGGCAACCCATGGCACCGCTCCGAAATATGCGGATAAGGACGTAATCAATCCCAGCTCGGTGATGCTTTCGGGCGCGATGATGTTCGACTTCATGGGCTGGAAGGAAGTGGCGAAGCTGATCGAGGCGGGTATCGAACGCACCATTCAGCAAAAGCGCTGCACCTATGATCTGGAGCGGATGATGACCGGGGCAACGCGCGTAACTACGACGGAATTCGCGACCTCGATCATCGAGAATATGCAAAGCCTCGCGATCGCGGGAAGCTGAAGATTCCTGTCCTGCGCCGCGTCGCCGTGCCGATTTGGCGCCATCCATTTTGCTCAGATTTGCAGCTTAAAATAGCCGGCTCCCTGCCCTGTAAGGTTTTCCAATCAGCCAGGAGACACCGGAAATTCGGCAATTCAAGGAGATTTGCGAATGCGTAAGAAAGTGACAGTGGTAGGTGGTGGATTCGTCGGTTCAACCACCGCACAGCGGATTCACGATATGGGCCTCGCGGACGTGGTGCTCACCGATATCGTTGAAGGCGTCCCCGCTGGAAAGGCTCTGGACATGGCCGAGTCCGCGCCGATCATCGGCAGCGATGTGCGCGCCATCGGAATTTCCACCGCCTCGGGCGACTACAAGGAAACGGCGAACAGCGACATCGTGGTCATCACCGCCGGTTTCCCTCGCAAGCCGGGCATGAGCCGCGACGATCTACTGAAGGCTAACTACGAGGTGATTAAAGCCGTGGTTGAAGCGGTGGTGAAGCTCTCGCCCAACGCTGTTCTGATCATCGTCACGAACCCGCTGGACGCCATGGCGCAGGCGGCGTTCAAAGTCAGCGGCTTTCCGAAGAGCCGCGTGCTCGGCATGGCCGGCGTGCTGGACTCAGCGCGCATGAGCACCTTCGTCGCCGCCGAACTTGGAGTGTCGGTCGAGAACGTTCATTCATTCGTGCTCGGTGGTCATGGCGACGACATGGTTCCCCTGCCGCGTTATTCAACCGTTGCTGGAATTCCAATCACTGAACTCATCCCCAAAGACAAACTCGAAGCAATCATCAACCGGACTCGCAAGGGTGGCGCGGAGATCGTGAATCTCTTGAAGACTGGCTCTGCTTACTACGCGCCCTCCGCAGCCGCCGTTGAAATGACTGAAGCGATACTTAGAGACAAAAAGAAAATACTTCCTTGCGCGGTTTACCTCGAAGGCGAGTACGGCATTGATGGCCTCTTCGTCGGCGTACCCGTAAAGCTCGGCTCGAAAGGTGTGGAGCAGATTATCGAAATTAAACTGACCGCTGAAGAAAAGACGGCGCTCGATAAGTCGGCCGCGTCCGTTCGCGAACTCGTTAAAGTAATCGGTGTGTAGTCGGCTCGCAGACTTTCCCTGGACCGCCGAGCTCTAGGTCGGCGGTTTTTTCTTGCCGAGAGCGCTCAATCATCCTGCAGCACTCCGAGGCCCCAACTCGCGATGAGAAATCTCGCCGTCTCCTCGGAAAGATTGATCTCGTAGACCTGTCCCGCGGTACAGTACGCCATTCGCTACTCGCGCGTGCGTCCGCTGCGGCTCCTTCCTTTCCCATTGGTAAACTTCCGTCAGAGGGATGATGGAATGCCAAACGCGACGCCGTTTGCGATGGTCCGCAAGGTCTTCAGCTGGTTCGTGCTCGTCGTCCTAATCTTGACCCTCGTGCTGATTTTGAAGAAGTCGCCGGCGCCAAATGTCGCCACGAGCCCCGCAGCTGCTGCAGCCGCAGAACTAAAGTTGCAAGCTGCGGATCAGGCGTCTTCTTCCGGGCAACCTGCGGAAGTCCAGCTCAATAGCACGGAACTAAACTCATACCTCGCGCAGAACCTTCAGCTTGCCGGCTCGTCGAACTCAGCTACCTCCGCCGCGGGACAATCGAGCCGCCCAAGCTCCGCAACTCCAGACATCGCAGGCGCCGATCCGCAAACCGTCGCCGAGGCTGAGTCCAATGTGAAGGACGTTAAGATCGATCTCTCTGGCGACATAGTGACGGCCTACGTCATTTTCGATGTGCACGGCGCAGATCTTTCTCTCCAGATTTCCGGCCACCTGTACACGGACGGAGGCTATCTGCGATTCGAACCGACGGACGGGAAGATCGGCTCGTTTCCTCTGCCGCAATCCGCGCTCCACGACGCCGTCCAGAAAATGATGACCTCGCCCGAAAACCGCGAAAAGCTGCGCCTGCCGGACAACGTCAGCAACATCGAAGTTGAAGACGGCCAGGTGGTGGTCTCCTACAAGTAGCGCGCGTCCGGACGTCGCCGCCGCCGCAGTTTTGGCGGATGCGTTGTACGTGTCCCGTGTGACACCGGCGTGTTCCACGGTCCGCACCCAATCAACTTTCAGCCAGCTCTAGGGAGTGCTGCGCAGCTTGTAATACCTCGATTTACAGCCAGTTTCGCGCGGAATTATCGTACTTACTTCCTTCTGTGCGCTATTTTCCCGGTTGGCGCAGCGAATGCAATATGCCCGTGCGAAGGCCGACTGACGCGGGAGGAATCGTACATCAACCCCGCGGCGAAGGAGTTCGCATGGGCGACTCAACTGGAAGCAAACGCGGTGAGATGGTGATCCTCGGGTTTCTGCTCGCTGTAGGACTAATTGCCGGAGGGTGGGCGCTGGGCGCGCAAATCAAGGCCGTGCGCCTCGGCGACCGCTACGTCTCGGTAAGAGGTTTGGCTGAGCGCACCGTTAAATCAGATCTCGCCATCTGGCCGATAAATTACACGGAAACCGGAGACGATCTTCCGGCGCTCTACGCCAAAATCGAGACCGACCAGAAAACCATTCTGAAGTTCCTCGGCCAGCAAAGCATTCAGCCATCGGAAATCGCCATCGGTATCGTCAACGTCACCGACAACCAGGCCAACGCTTATCTCAGCTCGCGTAAGCCTCTCTACCGCTATACCGTCCAACAACAGATCACGGTACGCACCACCAGGGTCGATCAAGTGGCTTCCGCCGCCCAGAAAGCCACGGGCCTGCTGCAGCAAGGCATCCTCATCAGTCAGAGCCTCACGTACAAGTTTAACAGTCTGAATTCCGTCAAGCCCGACATGATCACCGAAGCGACACAAAATGCCCGATCCGCTGCCGACCGTTTCGCGCAGGACTCGGGCAGTTCGGTCGGGGCGATTCGCCAGGCCACCCAAGGCTTTTTCTCGATCTTGCCTGCCAATGCTGGCGCCGCTTCAGACTCCGAAGACGGCGGATCTTACGGCGACGCGGACAGCAGCCTGATGAAGACCGTGCGCGTGGTCACCGACGTTCAATATTATCTTGAGAAGTGAAAACTTTCGGGATGCGCAAACTTGGCGCGAAGTTCTGCAGCTTACGTCGGCCAGATCGGCGTGTACGCGACGTACAGCAGCGAGTACACCACCACCCCGGTAACGGAAACATAGAGCCACAGCGGGAACGTCCAGCGCGCGATGGCGCGGTGCATCACGAAATTCTTGCGCAGCGCGCGCACCAGTGTAATGAACACCAGCGGCACGATCACGACCGCCAAAATCGTGTGCGACACGAGTATCGAATAGTACACCGGGCGAATCCAACCCTGCCCGCTGAAGCGAATCACTCCTGCCGCAAAGTGCATGTAGAGGTATACCGTCAGAAATACCGCCGAACAGCCCAATGCCGTAAAAATGCAAATGCGGTGCCAGGCAATCTTCTTCTTGCGAATAAAAATGTAGGCGAGAACCAGAAAAAATCCCGCGGCGCCATTCAGGATGGCGATCACGGGAGGGAGCGATCTGACTGGAATTGACATTAGTGCGTGGCCGGAACAGCACGCCGCAACCTAAAGTACTTCATTAGCTGGTCTGCAAGTCATTTGAAACGGCTGCATTTGCGAACTTCAAGTGACACTTCAACGCACGGCCAGCTTGTCGAGCACCAGGCAAATCAGCAGCAGCGGGATATGTGCGACGGTGGCGTGCATCAGCCACTTGGCGCGCGCGTTAGTGCGTGAACGATTCGCCCAGAGCCCAACTTGCAGCAGGAGCATGCCCAGAATCAGAGCCAGAAAAAAGTAGTGAATTCCCGCCATACCGACTACTGACGGCAGCGCGCTGACCCACACCAGAATGGCCGAGCAGCACACGATCTGCCGAAACGTCGAATCGCCTTTTTTGTCTACCACCGGCAGCATCTTGATGCCAGCGCGCGCGTAGTCTTCGCGATACATCCAGGCGATGGACATGAAGTGCGGAAATTGCCAGAAGAAAAGAATGGCGAACAGAATCCAGCCGCCCAGGGAGAGCGAACCATGTGCCGCGGCCCATCCGATCAGCGGAGACAGCGCACCTGGAATCGCGCCGACGGCTGTCGACAGCGGCGTACGCTTTTTCAGCGGCGTGTAGAGCCCTAGGTAGAGAATCGTGGTGGTCAGCGCCACCAGCGCGGCCAGCGTATTCGCTGCAAAAGCGAGCCAGGCAGCGCCGGCGACAATCAAGATAATCCCGAAAAGCAACACATCGCGAGGCCGCAACTGCCCCGTGGGCAAAGGACGCGCAGCCGTCCGGCGCATCAGCGCATCGGACTCGCGCTCCACGTACTGATTCAGCGCCGCCGTGCCGCCCGCCACAAGCATCGTGGCGCACACGGTGCTCAGCATCACCGACCACTCGATTGAGCCGCTCGATCCTAGATAAAACCCGGCAAGCGTGGTGATTAAGACGAGGAAGGTCACATCCGGCTTGGTCAGCACCACGTAGGCCCACGGCTTATCAAGGCTGGAGATCGCGTCGGCGCGCTCGTTCATATCCGGTTTGTTAGCCCCCTACCCTTTCCGGAGAGCCCCCGGCCGCGGTAGTCGTCGGCGAAGGCGCCACAGGTGAACCGGCGGTTCGATGCGCCGGCGCGGTCAAGTGGAAACACATCAGCATCAATATCGTGGACGAAGCCAGCAACAATGCGCCACCGAGCACGTGCGCCACGGTGAGCGTAACGAACACACCTGTTGGCTGCACGATATCGTCTGGGCGCGTCATGGCCCACCACGCCGCGAATCCAAGCAGAATCTGAATGCCGAAAAACGCATGCAAGAATACCACACCCTTGCGCAAAGCGCGGCTCTCGCGGAAACGCCGTTTGACCACGCGCGCCACCCAGATCACCATGAACGTCACCACGGCAGCGCCGATCAAGTGCGGAACGATGTTCAGCACGCCGTGCCGGTACGCCGCGCCCAGCAGCACTTGCGCCAGAATCACGCCCATTGTGGCCGAACCGATGGCCGCCGCGCGCGGCGAGCCGCGATCCTCAAACTGCGGCGGATTGCTTTGCCACCACGGGCTCAGGTACACGGTGATCCCCACGAGCGTGATGAAAAAGATTTGACCGAGCGTGGCATGCGCCGTAGCGGAAGCGGACGGATCGCTTCCCAGCACCCGGAAACCGCCCAGCGCTGCTTGCGCCAGCACCAAGCCGACGGCCGTCCATCCGAGTTTTTTCGCCAGCGCCCGCTTGTCCACTTTGGTGATCCAGATAGCCAGCGCCAGCGTCAGCAGCGAGACGATGCCCGCCACCACGCGGTGTGAATATTCGAAGCGGATCCCGCCGACGAAGTGTGGAGGAAACAGCGCATCGTTATGCGCCAGCGGCCATGTGGGGATGGAATCGCCCGCGTCGTTGTTGGTCACCAGCGCTCCAGCCATTAAAAGGAGAATGGTGAAAGAAGTGGTGAAAACAGCGAAGCGGTAGACGCCGCGAGACGCGCCAGAAGTTGGATTGCTACTGTCTGCCATACCGGTAAAAAGAATCTCCATTGTAAAGACGCCTCCCACAAAACGCAAAGCCTTCTTGGAGAAAAGCGTGACTTGCGAAAGAGCGTGATACGTGACTGCGTCGCGACGGTCCGAATTGCTGAAGGTGTTGGCGTGGCACCACGGTCTGCGACGGCGCCAAGCAGCGCTCCGCCCCACGCGCGCATCCCACGTCTGTCTTACGGCAAGAATGGAAAATCCGTCTGCGGCGCAGTAGACTGCGGGCGCGCGTAATTACCTCGCCGGAACGGGGCTACGCATGCAATTCCTGGGCTCGATGCGGAGGAGCTAGGGATGCAACTGATCGCGTCGATCTGGAGGGACCTGCGGTACGGCGTGCGGACGCTCTGGAAGGACCGGCGCGTGGCGGCCGTGGCGGTGTTCGCGCTGGCGCTGGGCATCGGCGCCACGACGGTCGTTTTCAGCGTGTTCTACGCCGTGCTGATCTCCCCGTTTCCCTACCCCAATTCCGACCGCTTCGTCACTTTTGAGATTCACGATGTGACGCGGCCCGCCAACAATGTGCGTCTGGCGCTGACCGCCCCGGAATTCGCCGACTTCCAAGAACAGACGCAGAACGTCTTCGCAGACAGCTTCGCATTCCACAACTTCGACGTTCTCTACGCCAACAAGCAGGGCGGCAGCGATATTTTTAACGGCTGCTGGGTGACCGGAAACATCTTCGACGCACTGGGAATCCCGCCGGAACTGGGACGCAGCCTGAGTCCGGCGGACGCGACACCCGGCGCACCTCCGGTCTTCGCGATGACGGACGAGCTATGGACCAAGCAGTTCCGTCGCGACCCGAAAATCCTGGGTTCGGTGATGACGCTCGACGGCACGCCACGGACGTTAGTAGAGATTATGCCGCCGCGCTACGTCCTGGACGGCTGCGACGCGTGGATTCCCACGTTGGTGGGACACGCGGATATCAAACTGGCCCCAGGGACCAATTTCCCGGCGTATTTCGAAACCAGCGAGCATTTGCGGCACGGAGTGGGCCTGAAAGAGGCGAACTCGGTGGTGGGCGTGGTGATGCGGCGGCTGGCGCAGTCCTACCCCGCCGACTTTCCGAAGAAGTTCACCGTGAAGGTGCTGAACGTGGCGGACTACACCACCAACAATTTCAAAGGAATGCTGTACGCGTTGATGGCGGCGGTTCTGATGTTGCTCTTGATCGCATGTAGCAACATCGCCAACCTGCTGCTGGCGCGCGCAACCGCCCGGGAAAAAGAGATCGCCATTCGCACCTCGCTGGGCGCCAGCCACTGGCGGCTGATCCGCCAACTGCTGATGGAAAGTTTTATTTTGTCGGTGGCGGCGTGCGCGGTGGGGTGCGTGTTCGCGTATTTCGGCACGAAGGAAGTCGCGGCGACGATTCCCGTTAATTTCGCGCCGTCGGTATCGATCGAGATGAACTTCTGGGTGCTGCTCTTCGCGTTGGGAATCGCTCTCCTCACCACCCTGCTGTGCGGGCTGGCTCCGGCGATTCACGCCGTACACGGCGCACTGCAAATGCACTTAAACGGCACGGGACGCGGCATGAGCGCCGGATCGCGGCATGGAGCGTTTCGCTCCGGGCTGGTGATCGGCGAGGTGGCTCTTTCCGTGCTGCTGCTAGCAGGCGCGGGACTGATGATCCGCAGCCTGCTCTCCTTGCAGCACGTTTCGTTAGGCTTCAACCCTTCCAATATTTTGTACGCGGACATGGTGTACCCGGCGGGGCGCTATGCCACGCCCGAGCAGCAGCGCGTCTTTTTGCAACAGGTTTTGGCACGAGTGCGGGCGCTGCCGGCGGTGAAGTCGGCAACTGTATCGATTGGGCTGCCGCCCTTCGGATACGGCGGTAGCGAGGTGATTGTCCCGGGCACAACGCACCAGGACGAGTGGCTGGCGGAGTTCGATCTGTGCGACGAGGATTATTTCCGGACCATGGGAATCAAGCTGCTAAGCGGGCGGCTGCTTTCGGCGGCCGACGTCAACGAAGCGCAGCACGTGGTGGTGATCAATGAAATGATGGCTCGCAGTTACTTCAAAGGCGAAAATCCCATCGGGGAGTCGATCGGATTTAAAACCATCAACACGGCGAATAAACAGCCGGATAGTACTTACTACCGCGTGATCGGCGTGGTCTCCGATATTCGCAACCAGGGGTTAAAACAGCCTCCCGCGCCGCAGGGATTTTTGCCGTATACACTCGTGGGCGGTTTAAACGGCCGCGCACTCCTCGTGCGCACGGCAGTGGCGCCGATGTCGCTGTGGAAGAGCGTGCAGCAGGAAGTTTGGGCGGTCGATCCGAATATCGCGTTCGACGAAGATTCGGGCACCGTCTCCGGAGATTTACATCGCTATGGTTATGCCGAGCCGGAGTTCGGGCTGATCGCCGTCTCCATTTTTGCCGGGATCGGCTTGGTGCTGGTGATCGTGGGCGTGTTCAGCGTGATGGCGTACACCGTGTCGCTGCAAACGCACGAAATCGGCGTGCGCATGGCGCTGGGCGCGCAGCCCAAAGACATTTTGGGAATGGTGCTGCGCAAAGGCGCGAAGCTGATCGTGGCAGGCATCGTGGTGGGATTGCTTGCCAGCGCGGGATTGACGCGGTTTATGGCAAGCCAAATCTGGGGCATTTCGGCTACCGATCCCTGGACGTTTGGCGCCGTCGCAATCGTGATTCTGCTAGTGGGATTGGCGGCGTGTATTGTTCCGTCGCGGTCGGCGATGCGTGTGGATCCGATTATCGCGCTGCGATATGAGTAGAACGGTTGTGAGGCTGCAAGCGGACTTCTGCGGCGGGGTAACTGCGCTCTCTTACATCGGATGAGTTCCGCCGGAAGGCGCGGGCTGCGGCGCGCGAGCGGCGGGCGCGGCCGGGACTGCTTGCTGCGCTTTGAATCCGGGAATTTTTGCGGCTATGTACGCGGGCGTCCCCGCAGGCAAAGCAGTGCCGTCGTACACGGTCACGTCGCACGAGGATTCGTTTTCGTCGATGCGTGCGCGAACCGTCACTTCTCCTGGAGTCTTGGCAATCAGGTACGGCCTGCCTTTCCCTGTTACCAGCGTGGCCACATACGAATTGCTGAGGGTCCACTCGGCTTGAGAGGAAACGTCGTGGCCCTTGTCGTCGAACGCGCCGAAATCCGCGCGCTGGCCGCGAACCATATTGACCACGTCCGGGGAGACAAACAGCGTCTGCGGACCGGAACCCTGGTGATGGAAACTGCCTCCATCTTCCAGGCCCTTCAGATCCGCTTCGAAAGCTTTCTTGCGCGCGGCAGCCTTGGCTGCGGCGGAATCGGCGGAGTTGCCAGTGCTGGAGGTGTTGGCGGTATTGGTTGAACCGGTCGAATTGCCGGAATTGTTGGAATTAGACTGCGAACTAGCGCTGGTGGATTGCGCGCGCAAATTCAGCGCAATCACCACCATCGGCGGCAGACAAATCGCCATCATCATCGGAAACGCGAGCGCTGCGGCGCGGCGTGAAAATATGCGAAGCATCCGGCGACCTCGGAAGCTTGATTTTCCCATCTCGTCGCGCAGGATCAACGGCCGCGTGACGCACTTGTGCCAAGCAGTAACTAGCGAACCCCAGGTGAAAGGATTGGGGGAGGAATTCCAGTCGCATCGCGGTTCAGAAACCTCTGGTGTCCCCGATACGTGGCTTCGGCTTCCAATGCGCCACGGCCGAGAGCGGCCTTCGATTCGCGCCAGGAGTCGCCGCTATCGCTTCGTTTCCGTCAAGGCCGTCCACAAGACGCGCTCGAGTTCGCCGGGAGTGGGCGGAAACGCCACTGAGTCAAATGCCCCCATGCGGACAGCTGAAAGATAGAAATCCCAGTCGTCCCGGCGGGACACGACGACCACCGGTGAGCGCGCCGCGTGGCGGCGCATCTCGCTGATGACCCCGCGAAAGTCCCCGTCGGGCAAAAGATCCTCGGACACAGCAGCGCTGAACGCCTGCTGTTCCGCTAGGGCGCGCGCATCTGCGATCGTCTCGCAGCAAACAGGAAACAAGCCGAACTTGAAGACGTGATCGGCGATTTGCGCGCGATGCTCTTGCTCGCCGCTGATAATCAGGACCGGAGAAGTAGCAAGCATATTGGCTCCCGTGAACGTGAGTAAGCTGAATTCGTGCCATTTCGGGGCCGGCCGCTGGCTGGCTGCGTGCGGAAAGCCGGCGGGAGAATGTCGTTTCTCAACGCGAGTTGCAGTGCTAGCTTCCATTGTCGTCTTGCCTGCGTCGGGTGCCGACGACTGCGCCCGACGGTAGATGCTGTCACCGGCGAACGATCTGTTCGATCAGGTTTCCTCCTGAAATCGCGAGAATTATTTCCCGAAGGCGCTACAGGTCTATGGATTACCGCTCGCGCCATCGCTTGAACTAGCCGGCCGCGACTCGCGCCGCAGCCGGCTAGCCTGGGTTTTAGCTTTGCGAGTGTTACTGGCCAGCTTGAGGCGTTACATCCAAGGCGAGATTTCGCCCGTCGTTGGTCGGTTGATATTGCACCAGCGCTTTGGTTCCAACGCCGACGCGACCCTCCACCTGCGTGTTTCGGTCAATGTAGAAGTTCATCTTCGCAGGCTTCGAGGAATTCTCCTGGTTCACGTCCATGGTGAAAGATTTTCGGTCGCTGCCAATCGCCGTGACGGTTCCAGAGACCTTCTTCGCCTGCGCTTGCTGCTGTTGCTGCTGATTCTGAGATTGCGGCGCGGGCAATTTCGCGGCGAACATTCCCGGGCATGCCATCACGACAGCCAGCGCGCTGCCAACGATCATTTTTCGAAGCATCCGAACTCGCTCCTTTCGGCGGGGCCGCGAAGAAGCACGCATGTTCAGAGCCATCGCCGCCGGGAATATCGGCGAAAGCTAATCGGCAACGGCACAGCAACTTGCTTGGGACGAGGATTGCCAGCGGTGGGGCGGAGGTTCACACGGCCAAATGTTCGAGCGTTTTTTGCACGCGCAGTGAGCTATCTTCCTCAATGAAATGCCGGACTCGATTGTGCGTGAAAACCCTCAGGGCGGCACCCTGCGCCGCGCCCGGCTGCAAGTGATCGCGGCGGATTACGACTCTGGCGGCGCGACCAGCACCGGGCATGGCGCATTGCACAGCACGTCCTGCGAAACGCTGCCCAGCAGAATTCCCTTCATTTTTCCGCGCCCGCGGCTGCCCATGACGATCAGATCGGCGTCCCATTTCTTGGCCACGCGAACAATCGTTTCAGCGGGGTTGCCGGACTCCAAAAATTCCCGCACCTCGGATTTCGGACTAGGCTGCTTCGGAAGGCCTTCGAGAAATTTGTCCAGCAGCCGCTTGCCTTCCAGTTGAGACATGGCGCTGATGCGGTCTGCCGCGAAACCCCACGCTCCCGCGGGCGTAGCTGTCGCGTCGAACACATAGACGAAGGCGATCTCGGCCTCGACGGCGTTGGCGACCTCGATGCCGATTACTCTTGCGCGCCGCGAATGCGGACTGTCGTCCACGGCGATCAGAATCTTCTTGAGGCTCATATCGGGCCAGCCCTCCACATTAACGAATAGAACGCAATTGCGCCGAGCTCGACTCCGCGCAGAGGCCACCAAATGGGGGTGTGCCCGGCAGTCGCGCGATTCGGGTCTTTTCGGCCGGGAGTGTAGTTCGGCAGAGGCGGCCGGGCAAGTGCACAGATCACATTCACCCGAAGATTTCTCGGGCTTACCAGCAGCCAGTGAAAACAACCGGTTGTGCAGTTACCATGCCGCCAAAAGAAACTTTCAGCGGATTCCCTGCTTCGTCACCGGTCACCGACTGAAACGAGGGGATGCACACGCTGGCGCCAACTTCCCCGGGCATGTACGAATTCGCGCGAACGGAATAAAGCGCGGGGCCGGCGGCCGGCGAATCATAGGAAATTTTGCCGGTCGTGAAAAGTGCCACACTCGGATTGCTGCCCGGCACAACTATCACGTAATGCCCGCAGTTCACCCCGTGCGATATCGACGCAGGGCAACCAGCGCTCGAACCCAGCACAATGTCGGCCGATGTTCCGGGCTCGCCGGGGATGGTGATTGGGCGGGTGTTGGCGCCGGCAAGCGTCACCGTCTGTGGAACGCTGACCGGCACCGCGATGCCGTCTTTGAGATCGACAGCCTGGATGGCCGATACCGTTACTCGAATGGACGACGGCCCGGAGCTGGACGCCGCGGTTACAAAACCGTCGATTTTCGCGGGTCCCGTGGCGGCGCCGGTTTCAGGAATTAGAGGAACATCTCCGAGGTTCACGCCCGCCGGGACGCCCACAACCACCGTGGCGTCGTATGCCACGCCGGTCCCGTTCATCGCCACGGCCACGACGTCGAATTGGTTCGCTTGCGGAAGCAGCGAAAACGAAAAATGTCCCGAGGCGTCGGCAGTGGTTTGCGTGAACACCACGTCCGTGCCGGTTCCGTCCGGCTGCTCGAGCGCGACGGTCACTTGACCGCCCGCGATCGGAGCGCCGGTTGTTGAATCGACGATTTGTCCTGCAATGCCCTTCGCCGCGTCGGTCTGCAGGGCGGCGGGCTGACCCGCCCGGCGCGCGGCTACGAGCCAACGATGAGTCAGCTTAGCCGCGAGCGGCCGCGCTACCGCAGCGATTAGCATGATTGAAATGGTTGCGATTACAACCGGTGTGAATGCTCCGGTGGGCTGGAGCCGAGAAGGTTCGCTGGGGGAAGATTCCGAATTTGCGTTGGGCATGGGCTTGAAAATTTGTACGAGGCGCACCTCGTCGCCGCAAAAAGTCAGCCGAGACACTCCAAACAAATCGATGCTATGCATGGAGATCGGGTTGCGCGACACCAGCGCCGATTTTCGGCGGCCGTAATTCGCGTTTGACGATAGAACCCGCATCGAACTGCGGATGGCCGAGCAGATAGGTGACTGGTCCAAAAAATCCGGGCGCCTCACCCACGTCCCATTTGTAGCCAGGAGCGGAGATTTTTTCGCAAAGCTCGCTGAGTTCAGCGGGCGAGTATGCGCGCAGGCAGGAAAGAATCCCGTCGACAAACAGCACCGCCGGGACCACAGGCAGGACGTAGCTCCAGAAGAGCCGCGAAACACGGAACGGCCGCACAAACGGCGCGGTAACCAGCGCCGCAAGCAGCACTGCGCAGGTCGCTGCGATCGTAAGCGGGTGGCGGCGCGCGGCTTCGAATACGCCGATTCCCTGTCGATGGGCTGCGGCATCCTGCAGAATCGCCACCGCTTCCGCAGGCGAAAAATGGTGGAACGACGTAAACACAGTACGAAAACCGAAAAGCGGCGCGGGGATTCGCGAAGCGTCAACGGGATTCGTGGAATAAACGATCGCCCCGCAGGATTTCCGTTCGGCGTTTTCGAAGGCAGCAACGTTCGGAAATTTGTCGGTGAGCACCACTTCAACAGGATCTGAGCCACCCGCCCGCAGCGTGGAATGTAGCCACAGCCATGGGCCCGCTCCACCAGAGCACAAATCGATCACCCGATTTGCCCCCGACGAATCGATCGCGCACTGCAATCGACCCACAACCGGGCGATACACGCGTCCTGTATTGAGGATGAACTGCAAGGCGTCGGTAACAAGATTGCGAAGGTTCTGCGGAAACCAGCAGCGTTCGTGAATCTCCGAGATTTCTAAACGGCGCATGGAAGAGGTCCGAAACTAACGTCTCTTGGATGCCGGAATTCGGCGGCGCGTCCGGCGGGAATCCGTCGCGGAAAGCGAGCTCTGCAGTCGGACCACAAACTCGAACTCCGCCGCGTGCATCTTCTGCTCGGCCGCCTCCACGCTGAAAAACGCGGCGCGGTCGATTTCCGGAAATTCCCGCTGCTTGCCGGAATGCGGCGGCCATTCGATGGAAAACGTATTGCTCGTTAGCGTCGCGGGATCGCAATCGCCTTCGAACGCCCACGCCGTCACCGTCTTTCCCGATTTATGCTGGACGGCGCCCAGCATCAGAAAAGGACCGCTCGGCGTGAGCCCGGTTTCCTCGGTGAATTCGCGAATCGCTGCAGCGGCGTCGTCTTCTCCGGGCGCTACTTCTCCCTTGGCAATGAACCAGGCGCCGGCATCTTTCTTCACCCAATATGGCCCGCCGGGATGCACCAGAAGAACTTCCAGCTCGCCGTTGCGAATCCTATACATTAGCAATCCGGCGCTTTTTTTGGGCATGGAAGCACTATAGCAGGAGAGCCTCGGCGGAACGCGACGGGCTGTCAATCACGTGTCAGTCAAATTGCGGCAGGCCGATCCGAAGCATTTCCACTGTTTCGCGCGCGGAGAGTGTCGCCGTGGCAAAGCTGTCGATCTTGTTGGCGATGTAAATCGTCGAGTGGGCGCGGAAATCCTGTGCGCCGACGGCACCCGAACCGCGCGCCACGAAATAAATCGAATGTCCGTCCAATCGCAGCGATGCACCGGGCTCAACGCGACAGAACGCGATCAGCGTGCGGCGCTCGGAAAATTCGCCAAGCAGCTTGCAATTCGCGCCCGGTTGTTCGGCGGCGGGTATCCACGCGAAATTCTCCGGCTGAATGAATATCGGGCGCGTGTACCGATCGGGCGGATATGCAAGAGGCCGCCCACAGACGCGCTCCCAGACCGCTTCGTAGGCGTCCTTGTTAATCTTGCGCCCTTCCGGCGTTGTTACCGTGTAAACGCCGTTCGCAAACGTGCCCAGCGCCCGGAGTTCGGCGGCCGCGCGGTCGTACTGCTCCGTGGAAATGTAGCCATCTCCGCTCGCGCCGCCAAACTGCAGCACCAGCGTGAGGCTTCGCGTGGAACCCGATTGCGGACCGTAGTAAGTTCCTTCGGGAAAGTAGGCAACCGTGCCGGGTTTCATCACGCCGTCGGCAGCGAAATCGAATTCGCCCTCGATCTGGTAGCGCACTTGATCGAAATTGTGGCGATGGCGCGGCGAGAAATACGTGTCCGGAGTCAGCGAGAGTTGCAGCGAAAAATTGCCTTGAGTTCCCTCTTCTCCGGCGAGCAAGCGCCTTGAACTGAAACCGCCCGCGCGCACGTGCGGGCGCGCCTCCATCGGCACGCTCTCCGCGTCGATCACGCGAACGCCTGCCGGCGCTCCGACGCTGGCTCGGGTAGCCATCAGGCGGGCTGCGGCGCGACGTAGAAGTTGCCGGAGCGAACCTTAACTGTCGCCTTCGAAGGATCCAGTGAGACGCCCACCGGATCGCCGCCTTCGGCAACTATTTTGATTTGCTGCTTCAAAATACGGCGCTGCATGATGATGCCGCGATCGCTGCTGGCCAAGTGCTCTTCCGTGTGCAACGAAATCGGCCCTTGCCCAGCCTGCGCTTCGTAATCGCCGGGGGTGTCCTGATGCTCGGCCAGCGTCATTTCATGCCACAGTTTTCCGTTAAAGCGGAATCCATCGCGCGCGTTAAACAATCCTGGAGCGTTCTTGGGCACGCGCGACGCGGCGGCCATGGTGAAATGCGAGTCGTCCACCGGCAGCGCCCACGCAATCATGTTCGAGCGCACCTGTGTAATGTCGATTGGATTCGGCACGGACATAATGTTAGGCATGATCCATGACGAAATGCGGTCGTATTCCCGACCATCTTCCAGCGTGCGCTTGGCCGAATAGCAAACGCCCTCATCGGTGGTGAAAAAGTCCACCTTCGGCATCACCGCAAACTGCTGCGCGAATTGCACACCGGTGAAGGTGGAATGCAGCACGTAGACGTGAAAAGGGTCCATCACGTTGTCGTTCATGTGCAGCCAACTATACGGCGCGATGTCCATGCTCACGTCGCCGGTCGCGCCAAACGCGCCCTTGTACGCGCGGATTTCCTCATCCGGTCCGAGATCTTCCAGAATGTCGAAGCGCGGCAGCACCGGCTTTTTCTCCGGCGGCCCCATGTAAGCGAACACCAGCCCGTAACGCTCCTCGACGGGATACCAGGGCTGGCGCGCCACATCCAGATTGCGGCCGCCGTCCGGCTCGCAAGGCTGCCGCAGGCAGCGGCCTTCGACGTCGAAAAGCCAGCCGTGATAGCAGCACGCGATGCCCTCTTCGGTCACCTTGCCATAGAAAAGAGTCGTCCCGCGATGCATGCACCGTGGATAGAGCAGGCCCGGCCGCCCGGACTTGTCGCGAAAAATAATCAAATCCTCGCCGAGAATTCGTACGTATTGAGGTCGGCTGGTGACATCGGAAGACGCGGCCACCGGCTGCCAATATCGGCGCATCAACTCGCCGCAAGGCGTGTTGGGACCTACTCCAGTTAGCTCGTGATCGGAATGCTGTTCGGGGCGTCCGTAGGCGCCGCCCTCGGGAGCGCGCCTTCGTTGTGCAGCTTCGGCCATGCTCGTCCTCCTATAAGTCCACGATTGCCATCGTGGCGAGCGGCCATGCGCCCGCTTTCATCGGCCCACCCGCCGAGTGACCGCGCTCCCGGCAGTTTTTCGCGGCCGCGGGAACGCTTACAAGCGCAATTCACACCCAGGAGGAAGAGTTGTCAAGCGGTAAATTCTTTGTGCCCGGGCCCCCAATCAGCGAATTTGAAACAGCCGCGTACGGGCGGCGAGGCGTCATCACCACGCGAGCGGGCCATTTTCGTCCGAGTACGTCCCGGTCGGACCACCCGGGCCGAGGAGCGCGAGCCGCACCGGCTCCCGCGCGGCCTGTTCGACCGTGCGCGTGCCCTGAAAGTTGTTGAGGTCCGTCGCCGTAAAGCCCGGGCACGCAGCGTTGACCTTGATGTGTGTCGATTCCAGTTCGACGGCGAAGGCAAGCGTCACCGCGTTGAGCGCAGTCTTCGATGCGCTGTAGCTGGGGCCCAATAGCGCGCGAGAAGGACGACTCGGATCCGCGTTCAACGTTAACGAGCCAAGAGAACTCGATACGTTGACGATGCGCCCCGCCGGCGCCTCACGAAGCAGCGGCAGCATCGCCTGTGTGACGGCGACGACGCCGAATACGTTCGTCTCGAACACCGCGCGCACCTCGTCAAGAGACACCACGCTCGCGCGGCCCGACTTGGCCGCCTCTTCAAGCGTCCAGCCCGGCTTGTCCACGTGCGAGATGCCGGCGTTGTTCACAAGCACGTCCAGGCGGCCGAACTCTTTCCGGATGCGCTTTGCTGAGTCGGCGATGGAGGCTTGATTCGTGACGTCGAGCTGGATGGCGCGTGCATCCGGCGCGACGCTCTTCGCGGCGGTCTCACCACGTTTCAAGTTCCGCGACCCGACGAGCACGGTAAAGCCATGCGCCGCGAGATCCTTTGCGATTTGAAGACCGATCCCTTTATTGGCGCCGGTGACCAGCGCCACTGGTTTGTCGTGCATACGAATCTCCTTTCTGCGTCGATGTGCGGCGAGCGCGGCTTCGGCGTCACGCGAATCTGCGGGCCGCTGAACCTAAGCACGTAGAACTGCCGCTGAAAGATCTACCAAGGCACGACTCCAGTGCGTTCGGAGTACGAACCGGTGGGCCCATCATCCGGAAGCAGCGCCAGGCGCACGGCCTCGACGGCTCCCTCAGGTATTGTTTGCGTGCCGCGAAAGTTATTGAGGGCCGTCGCCGTGTACCCAGGCGCGGCGGAATTTACCTTGATATTGGTGTCGCTAAGCAAGCGGGCCAGCTGCACTGTCAGCATATTGAGCGCCGCCTTGGACGCGCTATAGCCAATCAGGTTTGTCGAAGACGGGTTGGGCTGCGCGTTCCGAGTCAGCGAACCCAGGCCGCTGGACACGTTGACGATCCGCCCGGCTGCCGATTTGCGCAGCAGCGGGAGCATCGCTTGCGTAACCGCCAGCGCGCCGAGAAAGTTGGTTCGCAGCACGCGCTCGACGGCATCGAGTTCTGCCGTAGGCGCGGGGCCATCGCCAGGATCGTTGATTCCGGCATTGTTGACGAGAATATCCAGCCGCCCGAAATCGCGCGTGATCCTTTCTCCTGCCGCAGCGACAGTCGCAAAGTCGGTGACTTCGATGGGCACGAAGCGCGCATCGAGCCCTTCGGCGATCAGTTTCGCGGCAGCTTCCTTGCCGGGCGCCTCGTTGCGCGCCCCGAGCACCACCGCGCAGCCCGCCGCGCCCAACTGACGGGCAATCTCAAAGCCGATGCCCTTGTTCGCCCCGGTGACCAGCGCGACTTTTTTCGCGGTGCTTGCCATATTCTTTTCTCCCGTTCGATTCTTTTGCAATGAGTCTGTGCAACGCTCATTCGATTACGAAACTCCTTGGATCGGCTCGCTCAGGCCGCGGCTTCGCGCCGCGCGTCGATATCTTCAATGAGCCTCGGTCCGTTTGGCTTCCAGCCCATCAGCCTGCGAGTGCGCTCGCTCGATGACGCGTTGTCGATCGCCACGAAATTCCCCAGCCAGCCAAAATGCGCAATCGCTTCCGCGGCGCTAATGCTGGCGACTGGAATATTCGCGCGGCGACCGATAGCTTCCGCGATCTGTCGAAGCGGCACGCCTTCTTCGGCGACGGCATGATATCTGGCTCCCGCGGTCCCCTTCTCGAGCACCAGTCTGTAAAGGTGAGCCGCATCAAGGCGGTGCACGGCAGGCCAGCGGTTCGCGCCGTCACCGACGTAGGCAGAGACGCCTTTATCGCGCGCAGCAGCAATCGCGTATGCCACGAGTCCCTGTTTCTCTGGGTCGTGGACCTGCGGAAGGCGCATCACTGACACGCGCACGCCGCGCGCGGCCATCGAAGCTGCTGTTAGTTCCGACGCCGCGCGAGGAATCGCTCCTGGGCCGGAATCGGGTGCATCATCTTCCGTCGCCAAGCGCCCGGGTGTTGGACCCACGACTCCCGTGCCGGAGGTGACGATCAGTGGACGTCCCGAACCAGCGAGCGCGGAGCCAAGAACCTCGATGGCGCGGCGGTCGATCTCGCAATTTTCCTGGTATTTTGAGAAGTCGTGAATGAATGCGAGATGGATCACTCCGTCTGAAGCCGCCGCCCCGCTGCGCAGGCTGTCCAAATCTTGGAGGTCGCCTCGCTGCACCTGGGCGCCGGCATCGACAAGAAACTTTGCTCCCGCGTCCGAGCGAGAAAGGCCAAGCACCTGATAGCCCGCGCCGATTAACTCCCGAACCACCGCCGAACCGACAAAACCTGTAGCTCCCGTAACGAATACTCGCATGTCAAAACTCCTTTCATCCGCAGGTACTCAATAAATGCAGCCGCGCAGGCTGCGGTTATCGTCAGGCCAGCGCTCCGCCTGACATTTCATTCGCGTTGGAACGAACTGTTTATTCGCGTTGCAAGCCGTCTGGCAGCATTGATTGTGATCAGCCGCCATTCGCGAGCTGCGACGGGCAAAGCGTCGATTGTCTCCAATTCCTGCAACCAATCGTTTGCTGCGAGCTCCGCCTGATTTACGCCGAACAACTTCCTAACCGCGTTGAAAAATGCTGACTGTTTCTGGGCTCGACACCTCTATGCGTGAAAGCGATCGGCACGCGAAATCAGTGTCCCGGTTGAACTGCCGCCTGCGTGTTTTGGCCGACGGCGTTGAGCTCGCCGATCATGTCCGCAGGAATTTCCAACGCCTCGGCAGCTAGGTTTTCTCGAAGATGATTCGTGGAAGACGTTCCCGGTATCAGCAAAATGTTGGCAGACCGCTGAAGAAGCCACGCAAGCGCCACCTGCATCGGAGTTGCTTCCAAGGACGCTGCCGCCCGATCGAGCACCGACGATTGCAACGGTGTGAACCCTCCCAACGGAAAAAATGGGACATACGCGATGACTTGCTGCGCAAGAGCGTCGATAAAAGCATCATCCTTGCGGTTTGCCACGTTATAGAAGTTTTGGACGCAAACGATCTCCGTGATTCTCTGCCCTTCCTGGACTTGCCGTGGAGTCACGTTGCTTAATCCGATGTGACGAATCAGCCCCTGACTCTTCAACTCGGCGAGCGCTGTCAAAGGTTCCTCGACGGATCCCTCCGCTGGTTCCAGCATTCCTCCCACTCGAAGGTTCACCACCTCGAGCGCGTCAACACCGAGATTCCGAAGGTTGTCGTGAACCGCGTCGATCAACTCCTGGCGCGAAAGCGCGTGTGCCCATGATTTGTCTGCACCTCGCCGGCCGCCCACTTTCGTTACGATCACCAGCCCAGCCGGATACGGGTGAAGCGCTTTCTTGATAATTTGATTGGTCACATGTGGGCCGTAGTAGTCGCTCGTGTCGATGTGGTTCACGCCGGCGGCAACGGCCTCTCGCAAAACGGCAATCGCCTCGTCGACGTCCCGCGGAGGCCCCCAAACTCCGGGGCCGGCCAGTTGCATTGCGCCGTAGCCCATCCGGCGCAGTTTGGTCGAGGTCCCGGTCAGAGTGAATGTGCCGCCCAATTTCTTTTCTTCCGCCATCGTTATTTCCTCCCATCCGCCGGTGCATTCAGATAAAATGGAAACCGTCTCCGTATAAGATAGATTACCGGAGATAGTCTCCGGTTGCAAGTTTTTCCAGAAACTTTGGCTATGGCTAAAAAACCCTCTGTATCGGATGGCCGAAAGCCCCGCGCCGATGCGCAGCGCAACCGCGAACGCATTCTGGAGGTAGCCAAGCGGGAGTTCACGCGCTCGGGCGCGGAGACTAGCCTCGACGATATCGCCAAACAGGCCGGCGTCGGACCGGGGACTTTGTATCGCCACTTCCCTACCCGCGAAGTGCTGCTAGTTGCGGTTTATCGAAGCGAAATGGAAAAGCTGGCCGCAGCGGCCACAAAGTTCGCGCAGACCATGGCGCCCGTTGAGGCGCTGCGGGCATGGCTGTCGCTGTTCGTCGATGCCATCGCGGCGAAACACCTTATCGCGCCGGCGCTCAACACGCTGGTCGGCGACCATAAGAAGATTTTCGAGGATTCCTACGCGCAGATGCACTCGGCGCTTCGCGCGCTGGTGAACCGCGCAATCGCCAGCGGCGAAATTCGCAAAGATCTCGACCCCATGGACCTGCTGCGAGCCCTCGTCGGGGTCTCGCATGTCGCCGCCGCTCCCGACTGGCAGCCGAGCGCCAAAAGACTGGTCGATATCCTCATCGCCGGCTCGCGGCCGATTCCTAGGACTAAGTCAAACGCGTAATTCGGCGCGCCTATTGTTGCTGCGCGCAGGCACGCGACGCGCGCAGGGGAGAGCATTTCTACTTCGCGTGGACAGCGGGACGAACTCCGGCGTGCTGCGGGAGCGTCGTGTCCTGTTCCAATAACAGCTGCCAGCCCGAGCCGGTGCGGACCCACACGTCCGAAATGCGCATAGGCAGAACCATCGGGTGCGCGTCGGGAGCTGCATGCGGAGGAGTCATGCCCCAATCGATGACGCTGATGACGATCGCACCGCCGCGGAACGGCACCACGTCCTGCGAGCTGCTCTTGAACTCGCTTACCTTCATGGCGCCGCTTGTCAGCATGCCCATGAACTGCTCTTTGCTCTGCTGCATGGCGTTGCCGTGAATGAAGGTGCAATTGTCGGCCATCAGCTTATTCAGGGTGGCCGAATCCGCCGTGACCACCGCGTTCTGAAAATCGTTCTGCAACTTCAGAGCTTCCTCCTTGGTGAGCTGCGAACCATCGGCTCCGCGCACCACACCAGCGCCGAGCATCGCCGCGGCGATCAGAAATACTCCGAGGTAGAGAACGAGCGAACTCTTGTGGTGGAAGTTCATGACTGCCTCCCGAATAGATTGCTTGCCCAGCAACTGCCGGTCAAGAAACTACACGCCCTCGCCCGGAAATGCGAGCGCAAACCTAGCTGCCGGTCTGCCTGGCCGGCAGCGCCTTGAACACGAAATCGATGTGCTTCGTTTCCCTCGGCCCAAGCGTGATGGTCTGGTCCTGCACGCCGTAAAATTCCTGCCGCGCTTCGATGGTATACGTTCCGGGCGGCAATCCTCTCAGCGAGAAGTCGCCGGTCTTGCTGGTCACCTGGTAATAAGGATTATCGAAGACGAAAAGATAGGCGCGCATCCAGGGATGCACGTTGCAGGTGATCGGAATCGCTAGCTCGGCATAGTTGAACTTCTCGGTGAAGGGCGGCTCGCCCGGCTCTTCCGAGCGGTTAAACGACGGATTCACCGTGGCCATCACGTGAATGTTGTGCACCGTCTGATCTTCGTTGTGCACTTCGAGCGGCTGTCCCACCCGCAACGCCAGCACGCGCGGCTCGTACATGCAACCCTTCTGATTCAGCACCACGGGTGTTTGTGGCACTTCGTACTTGTACCGCCCAAGCCCAGATTTGACGTATACGGCGACGTTCGCGAGCGCGCCGTGCTCGCCGGTCACCACGATCGGCGGATATACCGGCGCGGCATTCGCCTTCACGCACGCGGGTTCCGCGCTCATATCAATGGGATGAAACTTCGCCGGATCGCCTTCCAGGCGTACCGTGCCGATGATCGTCCCCGCCGTGGCCGGGTTCACCAGCGCGGTGGGAGGCGGAGGTTGCGAAGGTCCCTCGCTGGCTTTCTTGCTGCATCCGAAAATGCTGAGTGCGCAAACAATCGAAACCACAATCCAAGCAGGCCGGGTTTTCAAGGTAAACGATTCCCCTCTTATTAAAAAATGCCGTCACGAAAGCTATCTAGTTTAGCAAAGCGAAAGGCAAACTGCGAAAGGCACCCGCGGCCCGGTGCACCCGGCTATATGGTATTTTCGCCGAATGTTTCGCGCGGCCGCGCTTCCACGAGCAGGGGCTTAATCGATAATTTTGATCGGCCTCCGCCGGAGATACCAACACGGCGTATAACCCATTTGCGGAAAAAGCGAACGTGAGCAACTCTCTATTTCGGGTTGATCGCCATAGATTTCATAGTTGCCGCCCTTGAGAGGCGCAGCATACAGAACAGGCACGGTATCGTACGCTTTGCCCGAGCCCCCCGTTGCGAAGCGAATACGAATCTGAATCGCGTCCAGTAAGTAGGCGAGCACCACAGCGCCTAACAATCCAAGACAGCCGCGCACCAGAATCTTCTTTGCGGTCAGGGGCAAGCTGTACCTTCTCAGGCAAGCGGCTCAGGCGAAGGCAAAATTACGTTTAGCCAGCCGCACTGCGCAACGCGTCACGATGTTATGCCGGCGTTTTCGAAAGGATCGCGCGCATGGCAGCTACGGCGCGCTCGACGCCCTCTCGATCCACATCGTAGTGCGTAACCATGCGGATGCTGAATTTCGCGGTCGGCCCGCAGAGCACGCCTTGCCGCGCCAGCTCGTTGCAAATATCGGCCGCCGGAATTCCCGTTTCCGATACGTCGAAAATTACGATATTGGTGACCACCGCCTTGGCATTCAGCTCGATGCCCGGAATCTGCGCCAATTGTTCGGCCAAGTAGCGCGCATTTTCATGATCGCGGTGCAAGATTTTGGGGCTCTCTTCCAGCGCGATCAGCCCCGCCGCGGCCAGCACGCCCACCTGCCGCATTCCGCCGCCGAGCAGCTTGCGCCCGATGTGCGCCTTGCGGATAAACTCGCGCGAGCCAGTCAGCATCGATCCCACCGGCGCGCCCAATCCCTTCGACAGGCAAAACATCACCGAATCAAAATGCCGCGTCAATTCGCGAACGCCGCACCCCAGCGCCACCGCCGCGTTGAAAATACGCGCGCCATCTAAATGAACCGGCAAGCCCGCCGCGTGCGCGCGTACGCAAATTGCCTGCATTGCTTCCGCCGGATACACCGTGCCGCCGTGCATGTTCGACGTATTCTCCAGCTCGATCAGCCCGGTCTGCGCGTAGTAATACGTTTTCGGCCGGATCAGCGGCTCGATCAGATCCCACGTGAGAATCCCGCCCGGCGCGGGCACTGTGTTCGGCATGCACCCGGCAATCGCGGACATCGACGCCAGTTCGTAATTGGCTATGTGCGCGCGCCGCTCGCAAATCACTTCCATTCCCGGCTGCGCCCAGGTCTTGATCGCCAGCAGGTTGCCCATCGAACCGCTGGGAACGAACAGAGCCGCCTCGCGCCCGAAAATCTCCGCCGCGCGCGCCTCCAGTTTGTTGACCGTGGGATCTTCGCCGTAAACGTCGTCGCCCACTTCCGCTTCCGCCATCGCGCGCCTCATCGCGGCCGTGGGACGCGTCACCGTATCGCTGCGCAAGTCGACTACCGGATTGGAATTTGCGCCAGCCATGAACATTTATAGTAACGCGAAATCCAGCAATTCGAGCGCACACCGTTCTGTGGACGATCTCCGCTCTGGTTGTCCTTCTGAGGTCCGGTTTCCCGACTCCGGTCGACGGAGCGCGGAATAGGAAAGGATCCTTTTCTAAGCCAGGCGCCGCAAACGCTGCCCCGCAGAATTAGACACGCTTGGCGGTATGCAGCGCCACGCTGCCGAAATTCCACGAACTCACGCGCACATCGCGAAACCCGCAGCGCTCCATCAGAGCGGCCAGTTCGCCAGCGGACGGAAACTTCGCCACCGATCCGGGCAAGTATCGGTACGCCTGGCTGTTCCCGGAAATCGCGCCGCCCACCAGCGGCAGGATACGCCGAAAATAGAAGCGAAAAACTCCCGCGAGCGGGCCCGATCCCGATTCGGTAAATTCCAGAATGCCCAATTCTCCGCCGCGACGCAGCACACGCGCAAATTCGCGCAGCCCCTGCTCGTAATTGGCAAGATTGCGAAATCCGAACGCGCTGGTCAGCAAATCGGCGCTGGCATCCGCAAACGGCAGGCGCAGTGCATCCGCCGCCGCAAATTCGGCGCGGTGCCCTGCCGCGCGAGCTTTGTCCCGCGCGCGCTCCAGCATCGCCTCCACGAAATCGCTGCCAATCACCGGCGCTGAATTAGAAGATACGCTCGCCCGCAGCGCGCGTTTCCGTTCGCGCGCCAGCGCAAACGCCAGATCGCCGGTGCCGCAGCAAATATCGATCGCGCGCGCCTCGGGACGCCCCAAAATATGCGCAAACCGTTTCGCCGTCCGCCTTCGCCACACGCGATCGAGTGACAGCGACAGCAGATGGTTCAGAAAATCGTAGCGTGGCGCGATCTGCCCAAACATGTCGCGCACCTGCGCCGCGGCTTCGCGTTCGTCACGTGCTCCCTCCGGACGCGTCCCCGGCAGCGCCGCAATTTTCCGATCTGTCATCGTGAATGTCATCGTGAGTAAAAAGAAAGAGGGCCAGCGCGCTCCAGTGAAAGCATCAGCCCGTTAACGCCGGCGCTTGCGGCGACGCGCAGGTTTCACCTCCCGCGCGGCGTTTTCCACTTCAGGAGCGTTGCGCGCCTCGGCCATAATTTCCGGAAGCGAATCGAAAACTCGCATCACCAGCGGCCAGGGCACCTCGATTCCCCACTCCGTTTTGCCGATGCGGCTCGGCATCACCCACAGCACGCGGCCCGCTCGCGCTTTTTTGTCGCCCAGCAAAATGCGTTTCAGCGTGGCTGGCGGAATCGCCGGCACAATCGGCAGCGGCCCCACGGACGCCGTCAACCTCACGATCCGGAACGCGTCGATCAACGGAATCCGTTCCATCGCCAGGCCCATCAACGCCGCCGTGATCATTCCCCAGGCAATCGCTTCGCCGTGCAAAAAATACGAAAAATTGGTCGCCGCTTCCAGACCGTGCCCCAGCGTGTGCCCGAAATTCAGAATCTGGCGCAGGCCGCCTTCGCGCTCGTCTTTGCTCACCACTCGCGCTTTGATCGCGATGCTGCGCGAAATGATGAACGCCAGCGCTTCCGGGTCGCGTCGCAGCACCGCGCGCACGTTGGCCTCGAGAAATTTGAAAAGCTCGGCATCGGCGATCGCGCCGTATTTGATCACTTCGTACACGCCTGAGCGAAATTCCCGGTGCGGCAGCGTGCGCAGCATTTCCGGATCGACGATCACCATCTTCGGCGGATAAAACGCGCCCACCAGATTTTTTCCCTCGGGCAGATTCACCCCAGTCTTGCCGCCCACCGAGCTATCGACTTGCGCCACCAGCGTTGTTGGAATGTGAACGACCTTCACTCCGCGCAAATACGTAGCCGCCGCGAATCCCGCCACGTCACCAACCACGCCGCCGCCCACAGCCACCACGGTTGCATGGCGGTCCGCGCCCGCGCGCACCAGCTCGCGCGTAATCCCTTCGACGGTTTCCAGCCGCTTCGCCGTTTCGCTGTCGTTAAAAAGAATCGGATGCCGCGCCGCGCGACCCGGATTTTTCGCCGCGATCGCCCGTCCCCAATAGCGCCACACCCGCGGCGACGAAAGCACAAACGTGCCGCTCGAATCGCCCAACTCCGTTAGAAGCTTGGGCGTCTGCGAAATCGCGCCACTCGCGCAATACACGTCGTAGGAGCCGAGCGAGCTATTTACCCGGATAGTTTGCATGAGCCAAAGAAATATAGCACAGCTTCCGCCCTGTCGAGTGCACGACCTGAGCAGCTTCCAGCCGGCAGCGCCGAACATTGAATGGCTTCCAATCGCGCCCCCGGTGGAGTGCGGCGTCTTGCCGCCGCTGTTTTGCGCGCAGCCTTTGAGTTAAAGGCGAGGCGGCTCTTGCCGGGACCCGCCAAAAGAGTGGGAAACAAAGCTTCCCCCGTGCACGTATCTTCCTGCAGGAGCCGCTGAACCCGCGTTGAACCGACGATGATCGTGTTTCTGCTCTGGTGCTTGCTACTTGTGCTGTGCTGGCCGCTCGCGCTGCTGGCGCTGCTTCTCTACCCAATCGTCTGGCTGCTCTTGCTGCCGTTCAGAATTCTGGGAATTGCGGTGGGTGGAGTGCTCGATCTTCTCGGTGCAATTCTGACGCTGCCCGCCCGAGTCCTGCGCGGCCCGCAACCACGCCGCACGTGACGAAGGACTGAAGTTCAACTTCGCAAGCTTCAATTTCAAAACGCTGTCATTCTGACCCAATCCGGCGAGGATCGGCGAATACAGGGTGCACCACCGGGACGTATCTAGCGAAATTTCTCCTGCAACTCGCCCACCGACGCCAAAATTACCTGCCCAACAATGGCGATATTCCTCGGACTCAGCTTATCGAGCGTATCCTGCGTCGTGTGCCAGTATCCTTCCTGGATGTAGCCATTCAAATCGATCACATCCAGCGCCGGCACTCCGCGCTGCAGAAATGGCTGATGGTCATCGATCACGTTCGATTGCTGCGATATAAATATGTTGCCGTATCCCAACCGGTTCGCCGTTTTCCAGACGAGGTCCTGAAGCCAGCGCGTTGAATTCGAGTCCCGCTCAATCTGCAGATTTTTCTGCCCGATCATATCCGCCAAAATTAGGGCTTTAATGTTTTTAATCTCACCGGAAAGGTCCATTCGCGCGGCAAGCTCGCGGCTTCCAAAGGTGGTCTCGTTATCATGCCAGGTGTTCTGAGCCTGGTACGCCGTGGTGAAATTTTCCTGATCCTCCTCGCCGTCCAAAAACGCGATCCACACCGCATCGTGCTTTTTCTTCTGGGCGCACAAAACGTTTGCCATCTCCAGCATCAAGCCAGTTGACGATCCGCTATCCTCCGCGCCCACGAATCCCGGCAGCCGCAGCGTGTCGTAGTGCGTCATCAGCAAAATGATCCCCGGACCGTTGCCCGGAATCTTCGCCACGATGTTTTCCATCGACAGCGTCCCAATCGGCGTCTGCGCATGAAAATCGTCCACGTCGACCGGACATCCGAAGCTCTTGAGCTGCGTACGGATATATTTCTGCACCTCGCGAATGGCCGGCGTGTCCGGAGGATGCGGTCCAAAACTCACCAGCTTCACGACGTAGGAATACGCTTTCGCGCCGTCGAATCCGCCCGTTTGTGATGCGGCAGGCGCCGCATCCGCGGGTGAAATCGGAGGTGGCGTGGTATCGGCCTGAACCGTTGCCGATCCATTGGCCGACGCGCTCGAACCATTTCCGCCAGCGCCGCAGCCCAAAAACAGCAGCATGAGCGCCGCCGCCCCGCCGCAGGATGCCATCGCGCGCCGCCGCACGCTAGCTGGCCTGCCCTTCCGCAAGCTGCCGCGCACGTTTCTTTCGCACCACCATGTAGGAAACAAATACGCCGAGGAAATACAACAGAACCATTGGCGCCATGAAAATCAGCATGGTGGTCGCATCCGGCGTGGGAGTGACAACCGCCGCCACCACGGTGATGATCAGCATTGCATAGCGAAAATTTCTGAGCATAAATTTCGGTGTGACGATGCCGAACAGCGACAGTATGAACACCACCACCGGTAGCTCGAAGATCACTCCCAGGCCGAGCAGCACCGCCAGGATCAAGCTGAAGTATTCGTTGATATCGATCCACGGCTTAATCGGACCGGTGTTCGCAAACTCGATCACGAACTTCAACACCTGCGGCAGCATCACCAGGTATCCGAACGCTACTCCGCACATAAACAGCAACATCGACGAGACGATGAAGCTCGCCACCGCTTTTCGCTCGTGTTTGTAAAGACCGGGCGCCACGAACATCCACACTTGATACAAGACCCATGGCATGGCCAGTGCGATTCCCAGATATAGTCCGAGATTGATGTACAGGCTGACGTACCCTGCCGGGTGGGTGTAGTAAACGTGCGGGTCGAGGTGATTGTACTTAAGCGCCTCGATCATCGGCTGCGTTATGAAATTGATGAAGGGCTTGGAGATCGCCAGACCGACGATCATCCCGATACCGATGCCCAAGAGCGAATTGATTAGCCTCTTGCGCAGCTCCACCAAGTGATCGAAAAAGGACATCGAGCCGCCGGGCTCTTCCACCGTTCGCGGGACCCGCGGTGTAGTAGGTTCAGGGTTTTCCGATGGCGCCATCGCTCACTCGTTCTGGGTTTTCATGCTCTCCGGCCCGTTCGCGCGCGATTTGTGCCTCGGCTTGGCGGATCAGTTCCTCGGGGTCGTCGTACATCATGGTGTGGTCCATGCTGCCGGGCGTCGGCTCTGGGGGCTGTCCAAGCGCTACGGCAGCGTTGTGCGGCGCGCTGGCCGGAATTGTTCCCGGAGCGGTCGCGATTTCAGGCGTGGTTGCGGAATCAGGCGTGCCGGTCGGCGCACTCCCTGATGTGGCTGGCGCAGTTGCGGCAGGAGCTGGTGCCGCTGCCGGAGGACGTGGCGTGTCAATGCGCCGGTCGTTGGCCTCGCGTTCCAGGTCGCGCAAGTGCGTCTCAAACGTCCCGCGCAAATCATTCGTCGTGCGGCGGAACTCGGCCATCAATTTACCCAGGTTCCGCGCCAATTCTGGCAGCTTTTCCGGACCGAAAATCACCAGCGCGACAATGAAGATGACGATTAAATGGGGAATGCTTAACATTCAGCTCCCTGCGCTGTCTTTGTGCCCTATTTTTGCATCATAGAAGAGGGCTGAAGGCCTGTCAAACGCGCTCCCGGCGCTGTGCTATACTCGTCGAAGGGTTTTGAGAAGGGACAGCATGCAACCATCGCAATCTTCGCCATCTCCGCGGACCAGCAAAATCCGCGGTTCGTCGTTGCGCGGGATCGTTGTTCTGGCCGCCGTTCTGGCTCTCTCCGCGCTCTTGGGCGGCCACTTCGGCGCGTCCGCCAATGCCTCGCCGTCCAGCACGGACGACCTGCAAGACTCGGTCAAGACCTTTACCCGTGTCCTGGCGATCGTCCAGCATAACTACGCCGACCCCATCAACGTCGACAAAGCGATCTACGATGGCGCCATTCCCGGCATGCTGCACGTTCTCGATCCTCACTCGCAGTTTTTTGATCCGCAAGAATATGCGCTTTTCGAAGAGGAACAGGAAGGCAAATATTACGGCGTCGGCATGGTCGTCGAGCAGCGCGACAACCAAACCGTCGTCCAGGCGCCCTTCGTCAATTCTCCCGCCTACAAAGCCGGCATTCGCCCCGGAGACGTTATTCTCAAAGTCGATGGCAAAGACTGCACAGGCCTGACCACCACGCAGGTGGCTGACTTGCTAAAGGGCCCCAAGGACACACCCGTACATATCTCTCTTGGACGCGAGGGATGGCAAAAGCCCATCGACGTCACCATCATTCGCGCTGAAATTCCCCGCCCAGCGGTGGAATTCGCCACCATGGTGCGCCCCGGAATCGGTTACATCCACGTCACCACGTTTAATGAGACCACGGATAGCGACCTTGAAAACGCCCTCGAAAAGCTGGGCTATCCCAATCTGAAGGGCTTGGTTCTCGACCTGCGCGACAATGGCGGCGGGCTCCTGAATCAATCCGTCGGCATGGCCGATATGTTTCTCGATAAGGGCCAACTCGTCGTTTCGCATCGCGGACGCTCCTCGCCCGAGCGCCGTTACTACGCCGTGCAAGGCAATCAGGGCGCCGAGGTCCCGTTGGTGGTGCTGATCAATAGCGGCAGCGCTTCCGCTTCCGAAATTTTTGCTGGCGCCATGCAGGACCACGACCGCGCCATGATCGTTGGAACCACCAGCTTCGGAAAGGGCCTGGTCGGCACCGAGTTCCCGCTGAGCTACAACACCGCGCTGCTGCTGATCACCGCACGCTATTACACGCCCAGCGGCCGCTCGATCCAGCGCAACTACAAAAACGAAACTCTCTACGATTATCACTACGATCCCCAGCCGCCCCAGTCGCCCCAAGTGAAACTGACCGACACCGGCCGCACCGTTTACGGCGGTGGAGGAATTACTCCTGATGTGGCCGTCCAGATGCCCAAGCCGGACGATTTCCAGCAGCTTCTCGGGCGCCGGGGCGTGCTGTACCCCACGGACCTGCCTCCGCAGGGCGTTGGCGATTTCGCCCGCTACTATTTGAGCCAGAAGCCAGACATCACCCAGGACTTCGAGGTTGATGACGCCGTGATCGCGCAGCTCAAGAAATTCCTGGCGCAGCAGAATATCCAAGTCACCGATCAGCAGATTCAGGACAACCTGCCGTACCTCAAGTGGGAGATCAAGCGGGAAGTATTCACCAGCGTTTTCGGCCTCGACGCCGGATACAAAGTCGCGCTGGAAAATGATCCTCAGCTCGACAAAGCCATCAGCGCGCTTCCGGCTGCCAGGCTTCTCTACGCCAACGCCCGCAAAGTGGACGCGGAACGCGCCGCAGCCGGGAATAGCAACAACAACCAGCAGCCGTAACCGAGAGCCCGAGCCTTTTCGTGCCCGCGCAACTCCGGCGTTTTAGAAGCGCTGGCCTGCCTTTAGCCCGGGACGAGTGGTGACAAGCAGCGCGACGCGTCAGGTATAGCACCTGCCGCGCCAAAGTGCAGCGTGATAGCGGCGACCCAAATGCCACTCCTCATGGCCGGCCCGGCGCAGCGCGCTCTGGGATCATTGTCCCCGAAGCTGGCCTAGCCTGACCCGCGCCACTTCCCAAGCGGCATCGTGCCTGGCCGATTTTACAAACCTGCGCAACTCCTGCGCCTCGTCGCCCGGCTTCCGTTCCACTTCGTAGATCCTCGCCAGCAGCAAATGGACTTCTGGAATTTTATTCCACTTGTCGAGCTTCTCCGCGGAGAGCCCGTATAGCTCGGCCTGATCGTAGCGCTTCAGATGAAAGTCGGCTGTAGCGGTGTATAGAAACGCGTACGGATCAGCCGCAGGATCGAGCGACAAGGCATGGTCGGCTAGCGTGTAGGCCGCGTCCCAATCGTTGACCCTGGCCGCAAATTGCGCCAGGCACATGTACGGCGCCGCATATCGTGGGTCCGCCGACCAACCCCGGCTGCAAGCTTTCACCGCCTCGTTGTCCTTGTGGTCGGACTCCAGGACTTGGCCCAGCAGCACCCACGCCGCCGCGTATTCCGGATAAATTTTCACCGCGCTCCGTGCGTGAATCTCTGCCTTCCCTAACCTGCGATCCTTAAAATCGCCGCAGGCTTCCTGAAATTGATGTCTGGCCTTACCGGGAATCGCAAGCCGCACGACGCTGACCGTAGGACTGTTTACCGCCGCCTGCGTCCAGCCCTGGCATGACTCATCGTCGATCAAGCGGCTGTTGTCGATCGGCATCAGCGGCAACATGCCGCTCATGCCCTCCATCGACGCAAGCGCAAGAGTGGGATCGCCGACGTTGGCATCGGGCATCGAACTCTGCTGCCCTTGCGGCCCGTCGGACTGCTGCGGATACCGGGACTGCAAGACGCTGGGCCACTGCTGCTCTTGCCCGGACTGCCCGAAAACCGGCGCGGCAAAAAGCACCATCAGGAAAGCGCACGCGGCAAGCAGAGGAATCGCTGAACGGCGCTCAGGCACGCACCTCTTGGCGCCGCCCTCGGCGTTGCGACGAGGGGAAGGAGTGCCGGGCTGGCGGCCGGTAGTCCCCATAACGATTTCAATGTACGCTGAAAAATATTTGCCGGCGCGGATTTTGATACCTTACGGCATTCTACCCAGCGCGCTCTGGACGGAAGTTATATTCGCGGCAGACAGCTTTACAGAAGGCTTAAATCTGGTGGACGTGGGGGGGCTCGAACCCCCGACCTCCTCGTTGCGAACGAGGCGCTCTCCCAACTGAGCTACACGCCCACGGGGCGACCCATTTTAGCAAACGCGACGCGGCATCGAGCGTCAAAATGCGCCGACCTTCACTTATGCGCGCTATGCTCTCGATGCGCCCAGTGCGCTCAATCCACCGGATGCGCCTGCTTTTTTGGGCCCCAGCACTTACTCTACTTGCCCTTGATGGAGAGCAACTCCACGTCGAAAACCAGCGTCTCGTTCGGACCAATCACTCCGCCCGCTCCCTGCGGCCCATAGGCCAGCTGTGAAGGAATGTACAGCTGCCACTTCGATCCCACGGGCATGAGTTGCAGCGCTTCGGTCCAGCCCTTGATCACGCCGCCCACCGGGAAAGTGGCCGGCTGGCCGCGTTTGTACGAGCTGTCGAACTCCTTGCCATCAATGAACGTGCCGCGGTAGTTGCACACCACCGTATCGGCGGCCGTGGGCTTGGGCCCCGTGCCTTCCTTCTCGATTTTGTACTGCAGGCCGCTGGGCAGCACCACCACTCCCGGCTTGGCCTTGTTGGCGGCAAGAAATGTCTCGCCTTCCTTCATGTTCGCCTCCGCGGCTACTTGCGCTTTTTGTTGCTGCTTGGCGCCGACGGCGTCCGAGAGTTGCTTCAGTTCGGCGACGGCCTGCTCGTCAGTGAGCTGCGCCTTTCCATTCAATTCGTCTTTGATTCCCTGCATCAGCGCCGGCTGGTCGAGGTCGACCTCGTCGCGCTGCAGCCCGCGGGCGATGTTCATTCCCAGCGCGTAACTTTGCTTCTGCTTATCCGTGCTCAGCGCGGCGCTGTGCGTCGCCGTGGCCGCGTGGTGCGCCACCGGCTTGTGTTGCGTCGTGGATGTTTGGCGAGCCACGGCAAACGCGCCCATGAGTAGCGCCGCCACAGCCACACCCGTTGCCGTAAAGAAATTCTTGCGAGTGATGTGCATCTGCCGATTCTCCCATTCCTTGCATGAAGAAGCAAATCGCCGCCTGCGGCGAGTGGTGAGCAGTAATTCGTGGCTCATGAATTGGAACTCGTGGCCCTCGCCGCATATCGAGCGCTTCTCTGCTGAAGCGCCGGCGGCTGGCCGGCGCTTGGTCTTCGCGCTCAGGTCGCCATCGCTTACCCGCGCGAACAAAATTTGAAAATAGCCATGCGCCGGGACGTGCCGGGTAGAGACATGTGCGGTTGATTGTTTTCTGAGACTTAGGTGCGTTTCTACTCGAGTGACTGTGCCGGGTAACCAGCCCAAAACGCGGAGCGTTTCGGGGACCCCGGATAGAAATGGCCGGATGACAGCTAGAAAACGCGTCGAAAACAGAAAAAGAAAATGCACCAGGAAGTTCCGCCCTTGCATGTGCGCGAGCGTTTGTTTTCTGTGACTTACATGTGTGGGAGGTCGATAGACCGTTCCGCCCTTTACCACGTGACCTGTGACTCTTGATCCGTGACTCGTGGAAGGCGAATACTTCGCGCGGGGGGAACGGCGCGCGCGGTGACGAGCTATCGCGCGTCGCTTACGGCACGGTTGAAACCGCGCCCTGACGAGAACCAGCCCTCTCGCGCGCAATCTATCCACTCGGCCAAAGCTCTGCCCCTCTAAAATGGACGCTGCGGCTGCGGCGCTCCGGCTGCCGGCGGGATTCCCTTCAGCTTCGCTCAGGAGAAAACTCCGCGGTCCCATGTCGGTGCGCGCGCGGACGCGAAAATGCGTCGACCGCTTTGCTTCGGCCGTAGCTCACGCGAACTGTTCGTCCGTAAACATGGCGCCAGACTGACGGTAGCAGAAGTGGTGGTACAGGTTTCTACTGGTCGGAAGTACAGAGGACTAGAACTGGACCTGTGGGTTAGGACCTAGCACCCGCGACATCATGTCCGCGGCGAATAGTGAAAGACGATTAGGAGAGCGGATGCCATGCACATATTCAATGCGCCGATCGCCCCGACGACCAATGAGGCAAGGGCCTTCACTTTGGGATTAGCTACGAGATCGTCTCCGAGCCGCCGGAGCGCCACGTTCAGCTGCAGAAGAATGCCGACGATCGCAGCCACATTGACAATTTCGACTAGGAAGAGATCCCATCGTCTTACGTTTGGAAGGTGAGCGATGACCAGCATCGTCGGAAATATTCCCAAAATGAGTGAAATGTAAGCGAATATGCTTACCGACGATGCTCTCAGGCTCGACGAATTTTGACCATTGGCTGTCATATTCCCTCGCAGGTCGCCATCGACCAAATGGCTCCTAGATAAGTGCCCCCTCGCGTTCCTGTCTGCCTTTAGTTCAGAACATTCTCGCCTCGCCCGTTACTGCGCCGCCATCGTTCGTTGCGGCTTGAGTTGCAGGCGGCGGAAGCCTGCGAGCGGAACGGTTGTGCGCAACGATCCCCTCGATGGCCCAGTAGGGATCGCCGGGTGCACAAATCCCAAGGCGCAGAAAACTTATAAATAAGCCATAGGCTACACGCGGCGCGGGGCGGCACGGCTCTAGTGAATCACTTGTGGTTTGTTGGCTCTGGTCCTGCTGCCTCGGGCTTATAAATCGTGAAGTTATGCTGGAGATCAAATACGCTCGGGTCCGGTTCCAGGCCGATCTGGATGGCGTACATCTCCATGACGTTGCGTGCCGACCGGCCATCCGGGCCCGTCTGGGTGACATCGGTTTTGAGGGTGAGATGATACGTCTTCGAATAGCAAGAGCTTCCGATACGAGTCACCTGCCCCGCGTTCCCCTGGCAAACTGGGAAAAGCAGGCACGGTATACCTTCCACTGAACTCGCGACTCCCCGCGACATGCGGATATTGGCCGGCGGCGTAAATTGGGGATGTGAAACGACATAGGCTCGGTGTAAAGCATAATCCAACTGATACCTAACACCGTTCTGCTGCAAAATACCCCAAGCCAACTCACCCGCCGTAGGGGCTCCGTCCATCGTCATGTAGTGAATGAGCGTGTCCCCAGCGGATGACCGGTAGTAAACTCCGTCTTCGATATGGTGCAGGGTCACTTGTCCGTTTGGCCCGGAACGCTTATTCGGGCCGTGATTGCTTGTCCGTATGCGACCGACGAAAACAGCAGGACCACTAGCCCGCAAATCAAACCAGCCATTGACGATCTCATCGACTGCCTCCCTCGTGCCGACAACCGCTTGCCGACAGCAATCAGACACGACCGAAGCTTTCTAACTTTCCTCGACATTTGGCTCGTTTCCCAGGCATCTCGGCGGATGCGCGCTCCTCAAGCGTTTTTTAATAATCATAAACTACGATTTATTTACATCCGAATGATCATGAAGCCAAGTAATACTTTTCGGCGCTTGCGAGAGCGCACGCGTTCGTGAGGCGATTGCTAAGACAAACTGCCGGCGAGACGCCGTTGGTGCCTCGGGGCAAGCCGGCGCGACAGGAGGAAAGCGGATCCCTCGTCGGCCAGACTACGGCCTCTGTCGGGATGACAGCCTTGGAAACACGGCGCCGGGCTGCGTTTAATGCGCTGCGCGCTGCGCGAGAGCACGAAGCGCCAGCGGGCCGCCGGCGTTACCAGAGAAAAGCGCTGGGATGCGGCGCGGCGCACGGTGCGAGGGCGAAGGGAAAAATCCGCACCCTTCGCAGAGTTCGCGAGGGATGCGGAGCCCGGCAAGAGGGATTCTTCGCTTCGCTCAAAATGACAACGTTCGGTCGCGAGCCAACGCCGGGAGGCAAAGGCTGCCGGGCTTCCCGGTACAAGGCATCAAGACGCAGAAGAAGCGAAAGACCCGGCGCTACGTTTAAGCCCACTACCACGGAGACTTGCGAAACCTGCTACTTACCACTGGCCAGTCGTTACTCACCGATTACGACTCACCAATCGCTACGTCACCATTCACGAGTCACGGTTCTCACCGGCCGTGGTCGGGGAAATTTTCCCAGCCGGTGGGGCAATCGTAGGGCATCTGGGAATGGCCGAGGGCTTCGATTTCGTGGATTTTGCCGCCGGAAATTTTGAAGATGTGGACGGCAACGTTGTCGAAGGGCTTGAAGTTCATGGCCTGCGAAGTAATGCCTGGAACGCCGACGATTTTTTCGGTTTTCTCGACCATGGGATGGCGGAACTGCGAATAGCCCATCACCAGACCGGTTTGCGGGTCGGCGATCATCACGCGGCGGGGCTCGATGCGCTTGATGTAGTCCATCACGTGAGTCTTGAGCTGCGCGCCGCAGCCGTAGGAGCCCAGCACCTGGCGCGGCGTGGGATTCGGCGGCAGCGGATTGCTGGTGGTCTGCATGCCATTCTCGCGGCGGACGCAATCGCTGGCGAAGGGCGCGTTGTTGGCGTCCGCGGTGGTGACGGCGGTGTAGTAGGTGGAGGCGATGGCGATCATCTTGGCGCGCGGCGAGCGTTCCGCGGGCGGAACTTCTTCAAGGAACGCGGCGCGCGGCGTCTGGAGATTTTTCAACTCCGAGGGCGTGCTGACTGCCCACAGATGTTCGGCGGCGACGATTTCTCCATGGCGGATTTTCAGGCGGAAGGACGCCTGGATCGGCTGGTGATCGGCGCGCATCACGCACATGAAGCCGACTTCCTCGGAAACGGGATCGGGCACCATGATTTGGAAGCGGGTGGGCGCGCCGTCAGCGGTTTTCCAGAGGCCTTCGCCGGGATGCAGCACCTTGGTGTTCTCGACGAATTCGACGTTGGGCGCGAGCGGCACTTGCAAGGGATCGTGCGCCAGCACGGCAGCGACGTAGGCGTTCATCGTGCTGATGAGGCAGGCGCTGTCGCAATGCGCCGGGAGTTTTTTTGCCGCCGGTTCTACGGCGGCGTTGGGCGCGGCAAGCGCCGGCGGGGCAAATGCCGGCGCGGCGCAAATCGAGGCGCTTGCCAAAAGAAAGATTGCCATTGCTGAATAGATTGGTTTCACGGATGTCTCCCTGTTTCCCAGCGTGCGAGCCGCAGAGAATCTACCTGCGCGAGCGCGGAGTTGCAAAGGAATTGTTTGGAAAGACGGAGAGATTGGAACGAAGAGAAGTCCGGACTCTTCGTCAACGGCGCAAAGGATGCGGTGCCCGAAAATGCGAACGCGAAAACGCCGGCGAGCCGCCGGCGCTACAAGAGAAAAGCAGATCCCTCACGCGTCCGCAAAAGGCGCGGACGGTTCGGGATGACAACGGGATCAATCAGTACGACAGACGCTCGGTAATCGGAACAGCAAAAGAAGCGGCTAGGCGTCCACGCTACGGAAACGCTAAATCAGGAAGACGGTTTGGCCGGTGAGGTCGAAGCGCTTGCGGCAGCGGATGTTGCGGCAGGCGACCATGTTGTCGACGCGGACCATGTAGGAGCGGGCCTTCTCGAACTGCTTTTTGTCTTCAACATTTCCGCCGGCGGGCGCCTGCGCTTTTTTGGTGCGAACAATCCAGCGAACGGGATAGGCATTCTCCTGCCGGCAATGCGGGCAGTTGAGAGTCATCTGCTTGGTTTCTTGCTTTTCGTCGTAGAAGCGCTTGTCGTCCATGAGAATTAAATTAACAGAAAATGCGAGACGCGAACAGAGAGCGAGCGGTTGGACGATCAATTTCAAAGAACGAGAATCAAAATCCGTCCGCGTCGCACAACCCGCGAAGGATGGAGCGCCCCGAAAGCGCAAAAGCAGATCCCTCACGCGTCCGCGAAAGGCGCGAACGGTTCGGGATGACAAACGGTGCGAGAGGCGCTCGGAATTTCAAGGGTAAAAACTCCAGCGGGGCGAAAATGCGCGGCGCGGGATTACGCGGCGGCGCGAACTTCGTCGAGATTGACGAAGCGGATGGCGCGATCGCGCCAACGCGGCAGCCAGTAGGCGAGAGCGTCGACGGAATGCTGGCGGTCGCCTTCAAGGACGCGATGATCGCCATCGTGCAGCAGGACGATGTCGCCGCCCTTGGCGCGGCGCAGGCGGCGAATCACCGGCTGCGCGGGCTGCGGCTTCCAGTCCCACGCCAGCACGGACCACATCACCACGCCGACGGATTCGCGGCGGACAACGCCATTGAGCTGCGGGCCGCGAAAACCGAACGGCGGGCGCATCCAGCGCGGGCGTTTGCCGATGGCGGATTCGATGGCTTCGTCGCAGCGGGCGAGCTCGTCGGCGATGCGGCGCGGGCGCATGAAGGTGAGCGACGGATGCGTCTCCGTATGATTGCCGATAGTGTGGCCGCGCGCCGCGATTTCGCGGGTCAGATCCGGGGAGAGGCGCACGTTGCGACCAATCAAAAAGAATGTGGCGCGAGCCTGATATTTTTCGAGCAGATCGAGCAGCCTGGGAGTGACCGCGGGATTGGGGCCGTCGTCGAAAGTGATGGCCATGGTCGAGGGATCGCCGGTGCGTCGAATCGTCGGACCGAAAAGCTGCGCAGCGGGCGCCACGGACGCCCACGAAAGAAATGCGGCGCTTCCGCACGCACCACAGGCCGCCGAAACTGCGGGAACGGGGTTCATGGCGTACAATTTTCTCATGAGGCGAGAGCCGCCGCCAGTCAAAGCAGTTGCACGCGTATCGAATCGTATCGTTAGCATAACCGGAGATGGCGCGGCTCTGCGCGAGAACAGGTGCCGCGGGGATGCGCGGTTGAATGCATGGCGAAGTCTCCAGTGACGGATGGAAAGATTCGCGCGGAGCAAGCGACGAGCGCGCCAGGCGTGCGCCCGGAGGGCCGGGGATTTGCCGCTTGGGTGCGCTGGGGCGCGCTGGCCTGGCTGCTTTTCTGGTTCGTTACATATTGGATCGTTTGGGGCCCGCGGACTTTCGCTTATCTTTGCGACATCGCCGTGATGGTGACGTGCATCGGGCTGTGGACGAATAGCGCGCTGCTGATTTCGAGCCAGGCGGTGTCGTCCCTAATCGTGGACGCGATGTGGGCGGTGGACGCGATCTCGGCTGCTGCGTTCGGGCGGCACGTGTTCGGCGGAACGGAGTACCTCTTCAACCCGGTCCACCCGCTGTGGATCAGGCTGCTGAGCCTCTATCACGTTTTTTTGCCGTTGGTGCTGCTGTGGGCGGTGCATCGCCTGGGATACGACCGGCGCGGATGGAAGTTGCAAGCGGGAGTTGTGACGGTGGCGTTTGTGGCGGCGCGGTTCACGCCGGCGACGCAGAATATCAATTTCGCGTACCGGCTGCCGGTGGTGAACCGGCCGTTCGGGCCGGCGCCGGTGCATGTGGCTGTCAGCATCCTTTTCATGATTTTCGTGGTGTATTGGCCCACGCACTGGGTGCTGCGAAAACTTTTTTCGCCGCCTCGCGGGAAAAACGGCGGGGAGCCGCCGCACTCCACGTGAGTACGGGCTGGTGGACGTAACGCGATGCGAAGGGCGGCTTCCGGTGGCGCTGACGGAGATTGCGCGAAATTTCTGATGCGGCGCGTGCGTAGCTAAGTGCAGAGCAACACATCGCGCGGGCTGGAGCTGCCATGAAAGGCACCGAATTCGAATTTCGCTACCGGGCGCTGCTGATTGCGCTGATCTACACCATTGGGTATTGGCTCTATGCCGTGGACCACGCCAGCACGATTGAGGTGTTCGCGCGGTGGATCGTGGGACCGCATTCGCCGCACCGGATTGCTGTGGCAAAGCTGGTGGCCGGTTTCGCGGCGCTGCTGATCGCTTTCGGATCGCTGGTGCGCACTTGGGGCGCGGCGTACTTACAGTCGAGTGTGGTACACGATGCGAAGCTGCACTCCACGGAACTGGTGGCGGATGGGCCGTACCGGCACGTGCGGCATCCGCTCTATTTCGGGAGCATGGTGGCCAATATCGGATTCGCGCTGATGGCCAGCCGGAGCGGATTTGTGTTCATCGCGATCGCCATGACGCTGCTGTATTTGAGGCTGGCGGGCCGCGAAGATGAAGAATTGGAAAAGTCGCAGGGCGAGCAGTATCGCCAATTCGCCCGGCGGGTGCCGAGGCTATGGCCGTCGATCGTGCCGCGCGTTCCGGCAACGGGAGCAAAACCGCGATGGGGGCAGGCATTTCGCGGCGAGGCGTTCATGTGGGCCTTCACCGGGGCGGTTGCGGTGTTTGCGATTACGCTGAATTTGAAGCTGCTTTGGTGGGTGATCGGAGTCGCGGTGGTGTTTCTCTTCGCGGAGACGCTCGTGCACAACCGACGAAGGAAAAAAGAGGCAGCGGCGGCGTGACGGGTCAGGCGGGTTCGGGCTGGCGGACGGAGCGGAGGTCGATGCCGAGCTGCTGGCATTTTTTGTAGAGATGGCTGCGCTCCAGGCCGAGAGCTTTGGCGGTGTTGGTCATGTGATTGCGGTTGCGCTTGAGCTCGGCGAGGATGGTGGCGCGTTCGAAGGATTCGACGCGTTCGGCGAGCGTACCGGTTCCGGCATCGAGCGCTGTTGCTGATGCCGGCGACGCGGGAATTTGCGGCAGAGCGCGTTCGACCACAGCGGCCTCGACTACGCCTGCGGGCGCGAGAAGCATGACGCGCTCGATCACGTTGCGCAGCTCGCGGATGTTGCCCGGCCAGGAATAGTGCTCCAGGGCTTCGAGAGCTTCCGGCGAAAACGTTTTCGGCTTCCAATTATTCTGCTCGGCGAGTTGACGGACGAAATGCTCGGCAAGCGCGCGAATATCCTCGCGGCGGTCGCGCAGCGGCGGCAGCACGATGGGAAAAACGAACACGCGGTGATACAGATCTTCGCGAAAAGTTCCCTGGCGGACTTGCTCTTCGAGGTTGCGGTGCGTGGCGACGACCACACGCACGTCGACGGGCATGGGATGGCCGCCGCCAACGCGCTCGATTTCTCGCTCTTCCAGCACGCGCAGCAGTTTCGCCTGCATGGCTAGCGGCATGTCGCCGATTTCATCGAGAAAGAGTGTGCCGCCCTGCGCCTGTTCGAATTTTCCGATGTGCCGCGCGGCGGCGCCGGTGAAAGCGCCTTTTTCGTGGCCAAATAGCTCCGATTCCATCAGCTCGGCGGGTATCGCGGCGCAATTCAATGAGACGAACGGTCCGGCGCGCCGAGGACTTTTTTCATGCAGAGCGCGCGAGACCAATTCTTTTCCGGTGCCCGTTTCGCCGCGAATGCAAACGCGTGTTTCGGCGGCAGCGACCTGCTCGATCTGCGCCATCACTTCGCGCATGGCGGGGCTGGCCCAAACGATTTCGTGGCGGCCGAGGCGGCGGCGAAGATCGCGATTCTCTTCTTCGAGGCGCGAGATGCGCAGCGCGTTTTCGACGGTGAGAAGAAGCTTGTCGGTTCCAACCGGCTTTTCGAGGAAGTCGATGGCGCCGAGACGCGTGGCGCGAACGGCCATTTCGATGGTAGCTTGGCCGGACATCATCACGGACGGCGACGTGACGCCCGCGGCTTTCAAGTCCTCGAGCAGAGCGATGCCGTCTTTTCCGGGCATGACCACGTCCGAAAGAATCAGGTCGAAGCGCTGCTCTTTGGCAAGATCGAGCGCGCGGGCGGCGTTGTCGCAAACGGCGGCTTCGTGGCCGGCCAGGCGAAATGCGCGAGCGAGCGACGCGAGAGTATTCGGGTCGTCGTCGATGACGAGGATGTGAGCCTTAGGTGGCACGCGCTACGCCTTTTGAGCGCCGACCACTTCGCGTTCTTCGGGCGGCGGAGGCGGAGCAGCGGCGACCGGGCGCAGGCCGGGCCTCACGGGCAGATAGATGTGGAACGAAGTGCCGATGCCCTTCTCGCTTTCAACGGAGATGCGTCCGCCGTGGTCACTGATCACCGACTGCACCACGGCGAGGCCGAGCCCGGTCCCGTGCGTTTTCGTGGTGTAGTAGGGCGTGAAGAGGCGCTCGCATTCTTCGGGCGTAAGACCGCTGCCAGTATCGGATACTTCGAGATGGACTTCGTTTTTATCGCGCGTGGTGCGCAGCATCAGGACGCCGCCCGCAGGCATCGCGTCCATGGCATTCAGGATTAGGTTTTCCAGCGCGCGACGCAGCAAAGCTGTGTCGGCCTGGATAGGCGGCAAATCTTCCGCCAAGTGAAATTCCGGAGTGATGGGGGGACGTCCGACGGCGCAGAATTGCGCCTCGAAAAGTTTCACGGCGCCGCGAACGATTTCATTCAGATTCACGGGCGCGAGCTCCGGCTGGGGCATGCGCGCAAAATCGCTAAAGCGGCCGATGATCTTTTCGAGGTTGTCGATTTCGTCCAGCAGAATTGCGGTGGATTCGCGAAAGACTTCTTCAAACTGTTCCGGGTTTTTGCTTTTGGCGCGCTGCAAATTTTCGACGGTGGTCTGCAGCGGGAATAGCGGGTTTTTCAGCTCGTGAGCCAGGCGGCGAGCAAGTTCGCGCCAAGCGGCAACGCGCTCGGCTTGAACCAAGTGCTCACGCTGCTCGGTCAGCTGTTGGGTCATTTGATTGAAGGCGCGGGCGAGCTGCACGATTTCGCCCCCGCCGCGTTCTTCGACGCGAGCATTCCAATTTCCTTCCGAAACTTCGCGTGCCACGGCGGCGAGTTTGCGCACCGGGCGAGTGACCCTCGCGGCGCCCCACCAACTGAGTAACAGACTGATCAGGAGACCGATGGCGACGACGCTTTCGGCCAGCATGCGAATGCGGCGCTCGATGCCGACCATTTCCTGCTGCGAGTTTCCGACCAGCAGCACGCCGAGAAGCTCTTTGTTGCGGCCCAGCAACGGCGAGGCGTGAAATTCTTCGGTGCGCGCGAGATCGGTTCCCGAAGCAATTTTGAAGATTTCCGGCGCCGGATCTTGGCGTTCGCGATTGATGAATTGCGCGAAGCGGTCGCCCTCGAGAACCGGACCGTTCTGGTCAAGCAAGTCCATGGTCTGGAAGCTGGGGTCGAGATTCTGATAGAGCAGCGCGCGCATGCCCACAGGCAAAACGAGCGACGCGAGGAAGTTTTTTCCCAGACGCTCGCCGCCAACGATGTAAAGGTTTTCGGTTCCCACGCGCACGGTGGAGACAGACATCAGGCCGAGCGCGGGCCCACTCTGCGTGTCGATCTTCATCAGGAAGGAGCCAAGAGAAGCCCAGTCTTCCGGCTGCGTAACCCAGTCGAGCTTGTACCCGAAGCGCTCCGGATTTTCAGCGGACGAGATGATCGAGCCGTCGTTGCCTAGAAAATCGAGGAAATCGAGCTGGTGCGACTGGGCGACACCCGTGGCGTCCTGGACGTAGACGGAAGCATCGGCCTGCGGACGGCTCAAGGCGATGGCCATGCGAACGGTGTTTTCGTCGTCGGTGATCACTTGCACGCGGCGAGCAACGTCCTGCCTGCGCTGATCGAATTCGCGCTGGAATTGGGCGACGAGCGCGTCGGTATGCTGCGAGTAGGTGGTCTCGAAGGCCTGCCGCGTAACCACGGTAACGCCCGCGGCGATGAGGGCAACGGACGCCACCAGCGCGAGAGTGAATATCCAAAACAGCTTGGAGCGAAACGTCACGGACTTTCCTTTTCCGATAAAGATATATTGTTGCCCGGCCCGTCCAGCCATACATCCGCCAGGGGTAAAGCCTCTCCAGGACCGGGCGACTGCCAATCTCTTAAGCGCGCCGAGAGCCCAAAGACTTGCGGGTACCAGACCAGCGGCACCACGCGATAATCGTCGAGCACCTTCCGCTCGGCGGCATAAATCCGATCCGGGGAGGCTGGATCGGGCAACTGAACCGAATCGAGCCCCGCCATGGGGACGATCGTCGCCAGAAAACTTTGCAGCGAAGCTTGGGGCTGCGGCGACGGCATCGCCAGGCGAATCAGGCGAGCGTCGGGCAATCCTGAGCCGCCAGCGGAACTTCCCGCCGGAAGCGATTGCACGTTGACCGCCAGACCGGCTGCGTGCGCGTTGACGGCGATTCGCTCCGCGACGCTTTCTTCGAACGGATCGCCGGAATCATATCCCAACACGAATGCGGGAGAACTACCGATTTGCGCGACCAGAGCCTTTGCGGCAACAGGGTCGGCGGCGGTGGAGAAAAGATAGGCGGTGCCATTGGACCATTGCGGCAGCAGGCTTCCCGCGGGTTCGCCCTCTTTTTGCAGTATAAAATTGACGATAGCAGAGCGATCGATCGATTCGGAAAGCGCCTGGCGCAGGCGCTGATCTTGCGTGCCGGAACGCCCGGCCAGAAAGATGAGGGCCAGCAAGCGATCGGGACGCGAAGCGCTGACGCGCACACCGTCGATGGCCGCCTGGCGGGCTTGCTCGGCGGGAATCTCGGCGAGGTCGGCGTTGTTTACCTGCAAATCAAGCAAGCGGTCGCGCACGGAGCGGCCCATCTGAATGTCGATGGAATCGATGAACGGGCGTCCGCCGGGATAATCGTCATTGGCGGCGAGGATGGCGTGCTTTCCGGGATCCCAGCCTGAAATATGGAATGGACCCGAGCCCGACATTCCGGCGAACGTGCCGTCGGGATTGCGGTGTTCGTAGATGAGGCTATCGATTTCGGCTTTTGCTTCGGCTACCTGAGCGTTCGCCGAACCAACGGCGGGATCAAGCGAATTTACCGCCGCTCCGATTTCCATCTGCAGCATGCCGCCGTACGCCGGACGGCGCGCGGTGCGCGCGCGAACGGCGACGACGAGCAACAAACTAATTGCTGCAAGAGACAGATATAAGCGACGCTTCATACATCCCCGTTTGAAGATTTCGAAATACCACGCGTGCGGACTGGTTGTCCGGCGAAGGCCACAGGCTCAAAATCGGGCCTGGAAATTGCAAGGGCTCGCCGACGGCGGTGGCTTGCCGATCGGCGATTTGATAGAGCTGAACGCGATCGGGGTCGGTCCAATCGCCCGATCCGGTGACCAGCGCCTGCCACGCGGGGCCACACGCCGAGTTCAGCGAAAGAATGTCACTGCCCCAGCCGAAAAACACGGCCGAGGCGTCGGCCGAACCGGTGAAAAGGAGAGCCTGGCCGTTGAGCCCGGCGATGATCCAACGCGAGGTGCTGCCTCCGCTGGCGCCCGGAGGAAACGCGGCCGAATAGTAGGGTGGATATTTGGTGACCACTCCCGCTGACAGGGTGACAGCACCGTTGAAATAATCGTGGCTTGGATCGTAGGTCCAGTTCACCGTGCCCATCGGCCACTGCTGGCCGACGTTGGGCGAGCAGTTCAACGAAAATCCGGGATTCCACGTGCCTTGGCATTGCACAGCCGCGACCCACGCGGTGACGTGCGTGGGATCGATCAGCGCCAGGCGGCCGCGGGAATCGCGGCTGGTGTAGAGGCGCGAGAATGGCTCGTCGGTATGGAGAATCTGCGACGCGCCTTCAAATTCATAGGCGGACAGGCGATTCGGTTCGAGGATGTACCAGAGCGTGTGAGTCGAATCCGGCGAGGCTTCGGCGAAATCGAGAATGGGATCGCTCTGCTGCCATACGATTTTTCGCTGCAGCACAGGCTGTGCGCCGGGAGGGCCCGGCAAGATGGGCGCGGCAGCTACGGGAGCGACGACGATCTGCTTGTTGCCGGCCAGATCGATTTCGGCAACGAGCAAGTAGGCATCGACGTTGTGCGAGACGGCGATGGCGACTTCCGCGTCGGCCGGGGCGGCTGACGTGGAACCAAACACAGATTGAATCAGGCGCCCGCCTTCGGAAGTGATTTCAGCTTGAACGGCCTGGCGGAGCCAGGAAAGATCGACCGGAGCTCCCGCGGAAATATCAGTGACGCTGGCGATCGAAAGCGTGTGAGCGGTGGTTACCGTGTCGACGATTTTTTCGGCCAGCGCATGCGCGGCGTCACTCCAGGGAACGGGCGGCTGCGAACCAGATTGGGCACGCGCTGATTCAGCAGCAAGCGCGACGCAGAGGACAAGCAGAATCGCGCGCGATAGAACCGAGAAATTTCGAAGGGGCTGCCGCATCGCTTCCACCGGCGAAAACAGTTCGCCGGACTTGGGCGATGTTAGCACACGCATTTCGGCTCGCTGCGGCAGAACGCGCCAGAAGCTTCGCGAAGGTAAACGCCGCGAAGGAAAGGGCGAGGCGTATTTCGACGCGCCGGCGGGGCGGCTTCGCCCCGCGTCCAGTTGAGGAGCACGCTCGCCGCGGCGGTGGCGATGCATCTCCCACAAGGCGCGGGACGAAGCCGCCAGCAAGGGTTTTTGCCGGCGATCATCCCTGAGCCGATCCGCGTTGGCCCCTCCCCCGCCCGGTTTGGGAACAACTCCGATGGCTCGGGAATCTTTTCGGTTCCGCAGCCGACGCGAAACCATGTGAGATCCGAGGCTGGCGAAAAAGCTACGAGCGGTCGCCGGGCGTCGATTCGCGGCGCCCAGCGGGCAACAGGCGCATCAGGCTATTTAATCCGAACCACTCGATTGCCAGCGCTATCCCCAGCGAGGCGAGAATCGCGCCCGTTACTTCCGTGAATGCGATGAATCCGTTCATAGCCATCCTCCGGCAATGCGCCGAACTCGTTTTCATTCCACCGCGCAAAAGCGGCACGCTCGGGACCTTGGCTCGTCGTTCACCGCGCGAATTCGGCGCGATGGGACCGTGGGCTGGGCCACGGTCGGTGAAAGCGCTTCGCCCTCATCTGCGCGCTCACTATGCGGAGACGGATTGCAATGGGAGAGCCACTCTTGGCGAGCGGCAGCGAAAGCACTTAGAGGAGCCGCGCGCGGTATCAGCGTGGGCGGGCGAACACGGCGTGGAAAATGAGACGCGGCGCAAATCGTCTGCTAAAATCAGCGCAGAGAGACACATGGCCGAGCCGCAGCCACAGCCGCACGCACAAAAAGGCCCGGGCGTTCAGATCGGGCACATATTTGGCATTCCTATTTACCTGCACCCCAGCTGGTTCATCATTTTTGCTCTGATTACGCTGATGCTCGGGCTGCAGTTCACCGCCCAGCATCCGCACTGGTCGCCGGAGGAACGCTGGGCCCTCGGAATCGCAACCAGCCTGCTTTTCTTTGCCTCGGTAATTTTCCACGAAGTGAGCCATAGCATTGTCGCGCTGCACTACAAATTGCCGGTGAAATCGATCACGTTATTTGTGTTCGGCGGGCTTTCGGCCATCGAGCGCGAGCCGCCGAGTCCGGGCCAGGAATTCAATATGGCCATTGCCGGGCCGGTTTCCAGCTTCTTTTTGGCGGGCGTGTTTTATGTGATTTGGCGTTACGCGCATTTCGGTGAATTCATATCGGCGATGGCGTTTTGGCTCTTCGAAATTAACCTGATTCTCGCAGTCTTCAATTTGGTCCCCGGATTCCCGCTCGACGGCGGACGCGTGCTGCGCGGGATCGTCTGGGGCATCACCAAGGATTACCGAAAGGCATCGAAGGTTGCGTCAATTTCCGGCCGGTTCATCGCCTACCTGATGATTTTCGGAGGTATCTGGCTGGCGCTGGAGGGCAACTGGTTCAACGGGCTTTGGATTGCGTTCATTGGATGGTTCCTGCTGGAAGCGGCCAAGGAATCGTATGTCCAAGTGGCGCTGAAGGACTCGCTGGCCGGGCTGCGCACCGACGACGTGATGGCGCGCGATGTTCCGACGGTGCCGCGAGACGTGTCGATTGACGACTACATTCACGAGGTGCTGCGAACTGGGCGGCGCTCTCACATCGTGGTGGGCGGCGATTATCCAGCAGGATTAATCTCGCTGCAGTCGGCACGCCACGTGCCGCGGGAAGAATGGGCGAACACATCGGTGCAGGCGGTGATGGTGCCGATGGGGAAAGTGCAAGCGGCCGCGCCCGGCGAACCTGTCCTGCAGGTTTTGCAGCGGATGCAAACGGCGGACATCAACCAAATGCCGGTTGTTTCCGACGGGCACATCGTGGGCATGATCGGACGCGACAATATCCTGCAAGTAGTTCATACGCGGCTGCACGCGGAGCACGGCACGTAGGCATGTGCGGACGCGAGTACCTTCTCAAGATCGCGTGCGTGGGGCTCATCTGCGGCGCGGGAATCGCCGCAGCGGCGCAGCATCGAATACATCCGGCGCCCCGTAAAAGTGTTCGACGAGTTGAAAAACCCGCTGCGCCCGCTCAAACGTCGACCGCAAACATCTTTACTGGCGCTCTTCGCGCAAATAATGTCGGCATGGCGTTGATGGACCGGCACGAGTTCACGCAAGCGCTTGGCCGCTTTCAAACCGCCTGCGTGATGAACCCGGCTTCGGACACCGGCTGCCTGAACATGGGCATCGCGCTGCTGTACATGGCGCGGCTGAATGACGCCCACAGTATTTTGGCGAAGTCCGCGCAGCGCGACCCGCAGAATGCTCGCGCCTGGTACAATCTGGGGTTGGTTGAACAAGCGGCCGGCAACGGCGGCATTGCCTTGCAGGATTTTCAGAAAGCAGCGTCCATCGATTCGAATGACGCCGCAACGCAATACCTGATCGGCGCGCTCTACCTGCAAGCGAAAGAGTATCCGGCCGCGATTTCGTCGTTCAGCAATGCGATCCATCTCGATCCATTCAATTTGCCTGCGGAATTTGGCCTGGCGCAGGCCGAAGGCCACACAGGCGATATTGACGGAGCGCTCCAGCATTTGAATCGAGCCGAGCACCTGACTGAAACCGGTCTCGGCAGGCCGGCGAGCACGGCGTACGGCGAACAAGGAAAATATTCGCTGGCGCAACAAATGCGCACGCCAATGGAGCCTGCACCGGCTGCAACACCTGTCCACTTTGTAGATGTGACAGAAGCATCGGGGCTGCCGTGGCGGGCAGCTACGTCCGCTGCCTTTATCGCGCGGCCGGCGGCGCACGGAAGCCGAGCTGAGCGAGCGATAAAATTGGCCGAAGCCGCGCGCGCCGGGCGACGGCCTGCCCCGGACACGCTGGCGAAGTTCGCCGGGAGCGGCGCGTGCGTATTCGATTACAACAATGACGGCCAGCCGGATATTTTTCTTGCTGATGCGGATGGCAGCGGTCACGCCGCGCTATATCGAAATGACGGGCACGGACGTTTTGTAAACGTCACTAAATCTGCCAACCTGCAGATTCAGGGCGCACTTGGCTGCGCGACCGGCGATTACGATAACGACGGCTACGCCGATCTGGCGGTTAGCTCGGCGGATGGCGTCGAACTATTTCACAACGATGGCGACGGCACCTTCACAGACGTGACCCAATCCGCGGGACTCGACGCGCGCGGTCTGGTGATGAGCCTGGCGTTCGCCGATTACAACGACGACGGGAATCTAGATCTCTACGCCGCGCGATTCGATAATTTCCCTCTCCGCAATCCTTCACAGCCCTTCTTGTTTCCGGCGGATGCCGTCGCGCCGGGAAATATTTTGTGGCGCGGCAGCGAGCGTGGCGCGTTTACGGATGCAACGAAACAGCTAGGACTTGGCGGCACGGCACCTTCTGCCAGCGTGCTCGGCTGCGACCTGAATAGCGATGGCGCGGTCGATTTCGTGGTGACCGGGTGGAATCGAGAGCCAACTGTCTACATGAACCAGCGCGAAGGCGCGTTTCGCGCGATGAAGCCTTGGGCCAGCCAGATGCCGGGGCCGACCGCGGGCGTAGCGGCGCTGGACTTCGATCACGACGGATGGATGGATCTGGCGTTCACGCACTGGTCGTCTCCTGGACTGAGCGTGTGGCGCAATGTCGATGGCAAGTCGTTCGAGCGCGTGCGGCTGCCTGGTCCTGAGTGGATGCGCGGCTGGGGATTGGCGGCTGTCGATTACGATCACGACGGATGGGTCGATCTGGCGGCCGTCGGTGAAACGTTCTCGGGCGAAGGCCGAATCGCGTTGCTGCGCAATATGGGCGGCGACGGGCATGGAGGCTTCGCAGGCTTTCGCGACGTGACGCACGAAACTGGCCTCGACAAAATTCAGCTGCACAACCCGTGCAGCGTGGTTCCTTTTACTGGCGGCGACGGCTCAACCTATCTGCTGATCACGCAAAACGGCGGGCCGCCGGTGCTGCTGAAAGGCGTTGGCAGCGACAAGAACAACGTCCTGCTCCTGTCCCTGACCGGCACGCGGGACAATCGAAGCGGCATCGGCGCCACGATCGAGACTTTTTCCGGCGCACGGCGGCAAACATTCCAGTTAACAGGCGGGGCCGGGTATATGAGCCAAGGGCCGACGCGTCTGACCATCGGACTCGGCCAGGATGCTGGCGTGGATGTGCTGCGAGTTCTATGGCCGAGAGGCATCGTCCAGGAAGAAATCGACGTGCTGTCGGGCAAGCCGCACACGTTTACCGAGACCGACCGCGGCACGCGCGTCCGATAATCGATGCTTGTCGGCGGCATTCCGCGGCCACTTCGGGCAGCGGACGGCGGCAGCGGCGAACATCAGGCCGAATCAGCCAATCACCGAAGCTCGGTTCCGTGCTCCAGATTCGACGGCGCGCCAGGTGGGCTGTCGAACGAGCACCCCGAAGACAAGAATGTGACTGACGAGCAGCGGCGGAACGATCGCGGTCGGAATGTAGAATGCCGCTCCGAACATTCCCGGATGAATTCCCATTCCCGCATGAGCTGCTTCATAAAAGGCGAGCAGCAGATCGGCCGCGCCCCAAATGTTGAATACCCACACCGATGCAACCGCCCAGGATGCGCGTCTGGCCAAAGCCACCGTGCCTATGACCGCCAGCACTCCCGCGGCAAAATCGCCGTACGCGGCAGGAACGGCGAAACTGGCGGGAAGCGCCGGCGAAACGACGCCCGGGACTAGAAAGCTCAGTCCAATAAACCGGAGAATCATATGGGGCGCCACTAGCGGAACCAGCGCCTCGCGCCGATCTTTGGCCCGTAGCCAGGGCCACACGTAGAGCTTGGCAAGCACCGCAGAACTCACAAAGCTCATCAGCACGCCCACTCCAAAAATCGCTCGGACGTCCATCGGTCGCCTCCTCGGATGCTGCCGTATGGGCGGCACCTCACTCGAATTTCCTTACCCAATCTGTACATGTACATACATCTATATGAGCGTTAAAAAATTTAGCCCTCCGCAGCCATGGCTGTCACCTGCGCCAACAGAGTACTGAGTTGTTCCGCGGTCTCATCGCCCAGCCTGGCTCGCAGCCGGTCCTGTGCGCGCTTCCAGTGCGGCAAGCACTGCTGGTATTTGGCCTGCCCGCTCGGTGTTAAGCGGATGATGCGGAAACGCCTGTCGTTCCCTGCTTTCTCCTGGATCCAGCCGCGCTTCCGCAACGGCTTTAGCACGCGCGTGAGCGTCGTCGAGTCGAGAGCCAGAAGCTTGCCCAAGTTGCCCTGCGAAACTTCGCCGACTCGATCGAGAGTCATCAGCAGCGTGAGCTGAGTAATTTCGATGCTGTGAGGCTGCAGATAACCGCTGTAGAGCCGGGAGACCGCACGAGCAGCGCGGCGAAGGTTCGCGCAGGTGCACGGCAGTACGGGCAGAGATGCTTGGAATTGCGCGCCGGTCTGAGCTTGATCCATGCTAGATGTATATACATGTAGTGGGCTGGTATGTCAACATGAAATTGCCCCCGCCACCAAGGGAAACAGTGCGCATCGATCCGGCACAGCAACACCCGTGGCCGTTTGCAGCTATAATAGGAGAATCTGGACCGGACTTGACCGCACAAATGCCGCCTAATCAGTTGCAGTACGGGCGGGTACTATTCGGGCACGCAGCTTGCTTGCGGCGAGCTAAGCGTGTTAATTTCGCCATCGTTTCTATGTAGTTCGATCACATTCATGTCCTCGTTCCCGAGCCACAATTCGAATTCGCACGCGGCGGTACGCGGAAACGGCAGGCCTTCGGCACCTCGCGAGCCGGTTTTCTGGCGCGTCGAGGGCAGTTTGCTGGACTTAACCGCGGTCCGCCCAGTGGCATTTTTCACCTGGAACGCGCAATCCTTCCTGGAACGCTGGACGCGCCGAGGGGCGATGGGCGTGCTGGCGATTGCCCGCCCGTTCCTGTACTCGACCCATCGCGTGATGGCCACCCGGCTGATGCACACCGTATTGCGGGGAGAAAGCCGCGACCGGCTGGACCTGCTCGGCGAGGAATTCTTTGAATACTTTCTGCAGCCACGCCTGAAAAAGCAGGGCGTGGCGATGCTGCGCGAGGCGCTAGCCGCCGGCGAAGATGTGGTGCTGGTCAGCCAGGGCCTGGAGCACACCATGCGTCCGCTGGCGGATTATTTGGGCGTGGGCCGCATCGTTTCCAACCGCCTGGAATTTCGCAGCGGAATGGCTACGGGCCGGCTGGTGAGCCCGGTGATCCGCCCGCGCGGAATTCTAGCGAAACTGCGATCGAATCAACCGGACGGGCGCATATCGCGCCAACAGCTTATTCGCGACCTCGGCTTCGGCAAACATCCGGAAGCGCTGGACGAAGCGATACGCCCCGCGAAGCGGCCGGCGCCAAATCCGCAGGTTCCCGTGGTGCGCTTCGACGAGCGCGAAAAAACCGGTCCGCTTTCGGTGCGTCGCGCGCTGCGCGGCAAGCATATTCTGCTGATCGGGGCGACCGGCTTTATCGGCAAGGTCTGGCTGGCGAATCTGCTGCACGATGTTCCGGAAGTCGGACGCGTGACGCTGCTGATCCGCGGACATCGCTCGGCCACGGCGCTCGAACGCTTCGAACGAATCGTTCGCGAATCGCCAGTGTTCGATCCGCTGGCCGAGCAGCACGGCGACGAGCTAAGCGAGTTTCTGCGCCAGAAAGTGGAAGTGGTTGCCGGAGACGCGACCCAGGAATGGCTGGGACTGGATGCGGAAACGGCGGGGCGGGTGGCGCGCAGCGTCGACGTGATCATCAACAGCTCGGGACTCACCGATTTCAACCCGGACCTGCGGGATGCGCTGGCGTCCAATGTGGACGCGATCGTCCACCTGCTGAATTTCCTGCGCGCCTGCCATCACGCGGCGCTGCTGCATCTTTCCACCTGCTACGTGGTTGGCCAACAGGACGGACGCATCCTGGAGTCGCTGGCGCGCAACTATTGCCCGCGCGGCATCGCGGATTTCGACGCGGAAAAAGAGCGCCTCTATCTCGAGGAACTGGTGCGCCAGACGGAAGCGCGCGCCGAATCCGCGGAGGGCAAGGAAGAAATACGCCGCGAAGCGCTGGAACGCGAGCACACCGCCAAGGATTTGAAGGGCGCGGCCCTCGACAATCAGCTGCGCAAAAATCGGGTGCGCTGGCTTCGCCGCGCGCTGGTGGAGGCCGGAACGCGGCGCGCCAACGATCTGGGCTGGCCCAACACCTACACGCTGACGAAAAGCATTTCCGAATCGCTGATCCGCGATTATCTGGACGCGAATCCGGGCGCGGCAATTGCCGTGGTGCGCCCGTCGATCGTGGAATCGTCGGTGAGGCAGCCGTTTGTGGGATGGAATGAGGGCGTCAATACTTCGGCGTCGCTTTCCTACCTGCTGGGGACGTTTTTCCGGCAGCTGCCGACCAACAAGAGCAAGTGCCTCGACTTGATTCCCGTCGATCTGGTTACGCGCGGGATGACGCTGATCGTCGCGGCGCTGGTCGAACGGCGCCATCAGGAAATGTATCAGCTGGCAACTTCCGTGGTGAATCCTTGCGATATGCGGCGCTCGATCGAACTTACCGGCCTGGGGCACCGGAAATTTTATCGCGCGCAGAACGACCTGCAGCACCGCCTGCGATTGAAATTCGACGCGATTCCGGTTTCCAAGGCGCGATACCAAAAGCTTTCGGCGCCGGCGCAGAAGATGTTGATACAGATCATCAACCGCAGCCTGGAGCCAATTCCCTTCCTACGTTCGCCGCTGGCGCGCCAGGAACGCGAGCTCGAAAAAGTAATCAAGCTGGTGACGCTTTTCGAGCCCTTCATTTTGCACAACAATCACGTCTTCGAGGCCGCAAATATCGAAAGACTCGATGCCGCACTGCCGCCGGAAGAGCGCGATACGTTCGGCTACGATCCGCGCGCGATTGATTGGTGGGATTACTGGATCAACGTGCACATTCCGGCGCTGCGCAAGTGGTGCTATCCTCTGATCGAGGGACGCGCACCGGAAAAAGTGGCGCAGCGCGACGTGCGGCTTATCGCGTGTGCCGAGCCGAGCGCGGCGGGCACGGCGAATTCCGCTCCGGCAGCGGCGCCCTGATAGCAGAAACGATCTCCGAAGAACCGTGGCTATATTCCTGACCGGGTGCACCGGCTACATCGGCGCGCATGTTGCTGCGAATCTGCTCGCGGACTCCTCCGCGCAGCTGAATCTGCTGGTGCGCGCGCGCGACGCGCAGGAAGCGAATGCGCGGCTGTGGCGCGGGCTGCAATTGCATCTCGAGCCGGCGCGTTTCGAGGAATTTCTTCATACCCGCATTCGCGTGTTTCGCGGAGACATCACCGAGCAGCGCTTTGGCCTCGATGAAGCCGGCTATCGCGACCTGGCGAGCTCCACAGATTCAGTGATCCATTGCGCGGCTTCGCTCAACCGCAAGTCCGAAAAAAGCTGCTTGAATGTGAATCTGCGCGGCACGCTGGAAATGATTCAGCTGGCGCAGCGCGCGCGGGACGACCACGGCCTGCGGCGCTTCAGCCACGTGAGCACGGTGGCCGTGGCCGGGCAGCGGTCCGATGAGGTGGTGGAGGAAGATTCGTCGATCGACTGGTCGCGCTCCGATTACGATCCATACGCGCGCACCAAGAAATTTTCCGAGCACATGGTTCGGCAGTTGCTTCCCGACGTTCAGCGGACGATTTTTCGCCCCAGCATCGTGCTGGGCGATAGCCGGCGTCCGGAAACGAATCAGTTCGAGATGGTGCGCGCGTTCGTATTTCTCGCGGGCTTGCCGGCGCTTCCCTTTCAGCCCAACGCGCGTCTGGATATCGTGCCGGTGGATTACGTGGCGGATTCGATCGCTGCGATTCACATGAAGGAAAATCCGGCGCACGAAATTTATCATCTGTCGTCGGGCACGGATTCCGAAACTTTCGTGCAGTTGACCGACGCGCTGGCCAAATCGCAGGGCAAGCGCGGGCCGGTGTTTGCGCCGAGTCTCGAGGGAACTTCGGAAAAAGTGATCCGAGCATTGTCTGGGCGCGCCGGAAAAATCGGCGGCCTGGCCACGCTCATGAAAGTGTTCCTGCCCTATCTGGTGTGGAATACGGTGTTCGACAACCGCCGCGTGATCGCTGAAATGGGACGAAAACCCGCGCCATTCTCGCAATATTGCTTCCCGCTGCTGCGCTACAGCCGCGAACATAATTTCACCTACGACTACCGGGAATGGAGCGGCGCCGCGGACGGCATGTCATCGACGGCTGCAGCAGCGGCCGCCGCGCGGGAGCCAGGCCGATGATGGACATGGACTCGGTGATCGAGGCGTGGGTGAGCGGCCTGATCGAACTGAATAAAATCGAGTGGATGCTCGGCGCGGGCGAAAGCTGGAAGCCGGGAAAAAAACTGCGGCTGCTTTTCGCCGGCTACAACGGCACGCGCAACACCGGTTCGGACGTTCGTGTGGAAGAAATCACCCGCCAAGTGCGGCGGATTCTGGGCGCGGACAATGTTGAGTTTGCGGTCATGTCCCAGGATTTCAATCTCACGCGCGGATATTTTGGCGGCGCGCAGCAGGTGCATCTGCCGGACGTTTTCCCTCCGTTCCTGCATTCCGAGGTGCGCAAGCATCACGGAGTGATTGCCTGCGAAGGTTCGATGTTCAAGAGCAAATTTGCCAGCGCGCTCACGGCCATGATGATTGGCGCGCTCGGCATCGCTTCGGCGCAAAACAAGCTCAGCGTGGCGTACGGCGGCGAGGCCGGCGCGATGGACCCGCTGCTGCAGAAAATGTGCCGGCGGTACTGCCGCGAATCGCTGGTGATCACGCGCAACCCGGAATCGCAGGACGTGCTCGGAAAGCTGGGAATTTCCACCGAACTGGGCGCCGATACAGCGTGGACGTTTGAACCGCTCGGGCCGGAGTACGGACAAAAGGCGTTGCGCGATGCCGGATGGGACGGTAAAACTCCGGTACTCGCCGTCTGCGCCATCAACCCATTTTGGTGGCCGGTGAAACCGTCGCTCGGAAAGTGGTTCGCGCACGCGGTGGCGGGCGCCTACAAAAAAAGCTACTACCGCACAATTTATTTTCATCGCGCTGGACGCGGCGTAGACGCGGCGTACGAAAAATACCTGACCGCGATGGCCGAAGGCGTGGCGCAGTACCGGCGCGACCGCTCCGTGTTTCCGGTGATGATCGCCATGGAAAAGCTCGATCGCGACTCCTGCGAGCGCGTGGCCGCGAAACTCGGCGGCGCACCGGTATTCGCGGCGGATACCTACAACATGTACGAGCTCGTCAGCATTTTGCGCGCGTGCCATCGCGTGCTTTCGTCGCGCTTCCACGCCATCGTCACCTCCATGCCCGCGGGCGTGCCGTCCGCCGGGGTCACCATGGATGAGCGGATTCGCAATCTGATGCACCAGCGCGGCCACGACCATTTGCTGATGAACGTTGACGAGCCAGACCTCGCCAATAGAATCGTGGCGGCGCTTCGCGCGCTCGACGCCGAATCGGACGCCATTCGTGAATCGATGGCCCAAGTTGTCGCCGTCAATTTGCGCCTGATGGCGCGGATGGGCGTGTATTTTGAAGAGCACGTGGCGCGGCGGTATCCGGAGTTTCCGGTGCGCAGCGGCGTGCTCGGCTGGGAAGAATATTTGCCGCCGCTTAGCCCGTTGCTTTCCAAGCTGCTCGAAGAGCATAGCGGGGCGCTGGTCGCATGACTTTCCTGGAACAAATTTTCGCGCGGCTCGAACGCGACTCGGCCGCGCCGGTGCTCGCCGAAGTGTGCGATGGATCGCAGATCGTCTCCGTCACTGGCGCCGAATTGCTTGCGATGGTCGCCCAAGCGAGAGCATTTGTTCGTGCGCGCGGTTTACGTCCAGGCGATCGCTGCGCGCTGTACGCGCCGAACAGCATTCGCTGGGTGGCGCTGGATTTGGCGCTGATGAGTGAAGGCGTAATCGTGGTGCCGCTCGATCCTCGGCAGGTTGTGAGCGAAATCGCTTCCGTTTTGCGCGACGCGACGCCTTCCCTGGCCTGCTGCGCCGATGCTACGTTCGCGGCGAACGTGGCAGCTGCGGGAAACTCCGCGCCGCCTGTGGTGCTGTTCGACGAACTTTTTGCCGGCGAAAGCAACAGCCTTGGGGCTTCGCCTCCGGTGCACCACGCCGATCATGGCGCGGTGACCATCGTCTACACTTCCGGCACATCCGGCGAGCCAAAGGGCGTCGTGCTCACCGCGCGAAACGTCACCTTCATGCTTGGCTGCACCAATGCGCGTCTCGACCAGCTGATGGGCGCGCGCCAGGAGCCCGAGCGCGTATTTCAGTATGCGCCGTTCTGTTTCGCTGCCGCGCGAGTGTTGCTGCTCACCAGCCTGTCGCGCAATTCCCTCCTCACGCTTTCGACGGACCTCAATAAGCTTTCCGATGAGTTAAAAGTCGCCGCGCCCCATTATTTCGTCAACGTGCCGATATTCTTGGAGCGCGTGCGGCGGAAGGTAGAAGAATCGATTCGCGCGCGCGGCGGATTCGCAGCCGGAGTTTACTCGCGCGCTTTCCGCGCCTACGCGAAACGCCATCGCGGTGAGCGCCACTTCTCCGGCTCGCTGGCGATGTGGCTGGCGAACTCGATCATGTTCCCGGCAATTCGCGCCAGCATCGGGCCGAATCTAAAAGCGCTAATTTGCGGCTCCGCGCCTCTAGCACCCGAAACACAGTTATTTTTTATGATGCTCGGCATTCCCGTGCTGCAGGTGTATGGGCTCACGGAAACCACCGCGATCTGCACCATGGACGTGCCCGGACATCCGGTTCCTGGCCACGTGGGACCAGCGGTTCCTGGAATTGAAATGATGGCCGGCGACAATGAAGAGATTTTGGTGCGCGGTCCGAACGTCTATCCCGGATATTGGCAGCGGCCCGCGGAGACGGCCAAGGCGCTCGCGGGTGGATGGTTTCACACCGGTGACCAAGGTGAAGTAGACGCGAATGGTAACTGGCGCATCACCGGGCGGCTGAAAAACCTGCTCGTGCTGAATTCCGGGCACAACGTCGCGCCCGAACCTTTGGAACACGAATTGTCCGCGCTCATACCTGACGCGCAGCAAGTTGTCCTCATCGGCAACCAGCGGAGCTACTTAAGCGCCCTGATCGTGACCGGCGGCTCAAACGCCGCCGCGAATGGCGGCAACGGACTCAGCCCCGCTCACATTCAATCCGCTCTGGACGCGATCAACATGGATCTGCCGCACTACAAACAGATTCGCGCCTTCCACGTGGTATCCGAGCCGTTCACCGTGGAAAACGGCCTGCTGACCACCATGGGCAAACTCAAGCGCGACGCGATCGTTGCGCGCTTCGCCGCTGAAATCGAGCAGCTCTACCGGAAAAAATCGGCATGAAATCCTTTCGCGGCAAGACCCTTTCGTGGACCACGGCGGACGGGGCGGTCGAGCTGGCGTTGCATCGCGAGCCGTGCAATGAAATCGGGTCGGCCACGCTGACCGAGCTCGAAATCTTCATTGCCGCGCTCGATACTTTACAAAAAGACGCGCGCTCGGTGATCGTCACCAGCACGCGCGCCGAAGGCTTCTGCGCCGGGGCCGACTTGCGCGAGCTGTACAACCGCTCGACAGCGTTGCCGCCCGCACAGCGCCTGCAAGAAGTTCGCGCATTTCTCGAACGCATTCACAAAGTGATGAACGCGCTGGACGCCGCTCCGTTCACCATCATCGCCGCCGTTCACGGCGTGGTGTTTGGTGGCGGCTTCGAGCTGGCGCTCACCTGCGATCTGATCGTCGCGGACAAAATGGCGCGTTTCTGTTTTCCGGAATTGCGTCTCGGATTGATTCCTGGCTTTGGCGGCATTCCGCGGCTCAAGCGCGATCTTGGGAATGCGGTGGTCCGCGATCTTCTGCTTACGGGGCGCAGCATCAACGCCGCCAAGGCGCAGTCGGTCGGGCTGGTCAGCCAGGTTGCCGGTGAAGGCGACGCTCTTCGCGTGGCGCGCGCCACCGCGGCGCAAGTAAACAAATTCGACCGCGAAACCGCCATCGCCGCCAAGCGCTTCGTGAAGCCCATTCCGCAGGAGGAATTGCGCCGGGAAATCGACATCTTCTGCGAGCTTTTCGCGCGTCCGGCGGTGGAAGCGGGGCTGCGGAAATTCGTGGAATCCACTGACGCGCTGCCCTATTTGCCGTGAGCGCACGCGCATCATCCTTTCGGCGCTCCGCTTGGCTGGAGGCTGAAGTAAAATCGCATTCGCGATCCGGCGAAACACTATGAACACACTTGACCAAACGACCGAAGAAATCTTAAGCCTCGCGGCCACGCATTTTCACGTGCCGCGCGAGCAGCTGGCCCCCAGCGACGACTTCTTCAAAAAGCTCGGCATTAACAGCCTGCAAGCGCTCGATCTGCTGACGCGTATCGAGCAGCATTTCCGCATCGAGCTGCCCGATTACGAACTGCAAGGCGTGACCGATTTCCGCACGCTCGCCGAGCGCATCCAGTCCCGCCTATGAGGCAGTTATGAGCCATAGAGGCAAAGAGCCACTGAGAACGGCTGTTCACTGTTTAACTGAGATATCTCTGCACCTCTCCACCTCCGTGGCCGATCTCTAATGCTCGATCTGCGCAATTACAACTGCCTGGGCGAAGCGCTGCGCGCCGCGATCGACCGCTGGCCCGACGAAATCTGCCTGATCGAGGCCGACCGCGACCGCGAGAACGCGCGCGTTACTTATCGCCAGTTCAAGCAGGCCGCGCTCCCGCTTTCTCGCGCCCTGCAACAAGCCGGATTTCAGGGCGGCTCGCGCGCCGCAATCATCATGACCAATCAGTCGAAATGGCTGATTTCGGCGTATGCCATCTTCTACGCCGGGGGCGTGCTGGTCCCGCTCGATTACAAGCTGACTGCCCACGAACAGCTTCAGCTTCTGGCGCACTCGAAGGCCGAAGTTCTGATCGTCGAGTACCATCTGTGGCGCACCATCACGCAAGCCGATAATTTCAATTCTCTGGCCGCGCGGCTGGTGCTGGTCACCGAAGCTCCGGCGGGCGCCGATCTTGCGGGAGCCAAGCGCTGGGAAAATTTCCACGATTCCCGGCCGCCGATCTTCGTCCCGCGCAAACGCCGCGATGCGGCGTGCATCGTCTATTCATCGGGCACCGGAGGCCGTCCCAAGGGCTGCGTCCTTACGCACGAGAATTATTTGGAGCAGTGCAGCGCCCTGACTGCGCTTTATCCCTTCGCGCCCGGCGTGCGCTACCTCAGCATTCTTCCCACCAACCATGCCATCGATTTCATGGTCGGCTTCATAGGCCCGTTCACCTGCGGAGCGACGGTGGTCCACCTGCGCACGCTGCGTCCGGAATACATTCGCGAGGCGTTCACGCGCTACAAAATTACCTATATGACCGTGGTCCCGATGCTGCTGAAAGTGCTGGAACGCGGGCTGCGGCAGCGGTTTGACGAGCTGCCTCGCGGCCGGCGCCGCGCGCTGCGCATGATGATCGGCATCAATCGCGCGTTCACGCGCCGCCGTCCGAAACTAAAGCTGAGCCGCAGGCTGCTCAAGCAGGTGCATCAGGGATTCGGCGGAGAACTGCAAGCCCTGTTCGTCGGCGGCGCTTTCACGGAGCCATCGACGCTGCAATTCTTCTACGATCTTGGAATTCCGGTTGGCAACGGATATGGCTGCACGGAAGCCGGCACGGTAATCACGCTCAACGATCTGCAACCGTTCCGCGCTGACACCGTCGGCAAGCCGCTTCAAGGAATTGAAGTGAATATTCTCGAACCGGACGCCGAGGGCGTCGGCGAAGTGGCCGTGCGCGGCAACACGGTGATGTCGCACTATCTCGACGACCCGGAAATGACCGCCGAAACCATCGTCGATGGCTGGCTGCGCACCGGCGATCTGGGACGCATCGACAAATCGGGCCATCTGCAACTGCTGGGCCGCAAGAAAAATATGATCGTCACCGAGGAGGGCAAAAACGTTTACCCCGAGGACATCGAAGCGGCCTTCGAAGGAATCAAGGTAAAGGAATTTTGCGTTTTCGCCGCGAATTATCTGTGGCCCGAACGAACCATGCTGGGGGAGCAACTCATTCTCGTGGCCCATGCCGATTCGGCGACGCCCACGCCGGAAGCTTCCACCGCTCCAGCCACCGACTCAGCCGAATTGCCGGCAGTTCCGGAATTAAGCCAGCGGCTCGGATCGGAAGTGTCCGCTGAAATTGATGCGCGGAATCGCCGCCTGATCAATTACAAGCGCATCAGCGGATATCTGGTTTGGGATCGCGATTTTCCGCGCACCGCGTCGATGAAAGTGAAGCGGCTCGATCTGGCGGAACAGATTGGCAAAGATCGCGGCCGCCATCACGTCGTGTATTTGTGAGCGGATGCCGCCGATGCACAGCACTCGTCCGACGGCCGATCCCTCGCCCACCGCAAAGGACCGCACGCGCGTGACCGATCATTTCTGCGCCATCATCAATCCCGCGGCAGGCGGCGGGCGCTGCGGCAAGCTATCGACCGAGGCCATCGATCGCGTGCGGCAGAGCGGTGTAGGCGTTGAAGCGGTGCGTACGTCGCGGGCTGGCGAAGCAACCACGTTTGCGCGTGAGGCCTACGCTCGGGGTTTCCGCAATTTCCTGGCCGTCGGCGGAGATGGCACCGCGTTCGAAATCATCAATGGCCTTTTTCCCGAGGCGCTCACCGGAGGCAAACCTGTACTTGGATTTTTGCCGCTGGGCACCGGCAATTCCTTTCTTCGCGATTTCTCCACGCGCGGCGTGGAACACACCATCGAAGCGCTCGCCGCCAGCACGCGGCGCGCCTGCGACGTGATCCGCTTGCGCCATCGCGGTGGCGAAATTTACTTTTTGAATTTGCTCAGCCTGGGCTTCCCTGCCGACGTGGGCGCGCTGACCAACCGCCGCTTCAAACCCTTAGGCGAGTTCGGCTACATCCTGGGAGTGCTGACGCAGCTGCTGAAATTGCGCCATTCCGCGTTCGCTCATCGGCTGGATGCGGCCATCGATTGGGACCGCCGCGAGTGCCTGTTTCTCACCTTCAGCAACAGTAAGTTCACCGGCGGCAAAATGATGATTGCCCCGCACGCCGATCCCACCGACGCGAAAATCGAATACGTCCGCTGGAGTCCCATTGGGCGCCTGCGTCTGCTGTGGCTTTTTCCGCAGCTTTTTTCGGGAAAACACATCCAGCACCGGCTCGCCTCGCGCGCAGCAGCCGAACGCGTCGAGCTCGATCTCAGCGGGCCCGTAAACGTGATGGTCGACGGCGAAATACTCACACTGCAATGCCGCTCGCTGGAAATTCTACCCGCCGCGCTGGACGTGGTGGCATGAGCGAAAGCAAAACGGAGACGGGCGCGCGCCACGCCTGGCTGGTGATCCGTTCGCTTTTCTTCTGGACTATCACCTGGATCCATTTCCTGGCGATCTGCCCGTTTCTCACCGTGCTTGGCGCGGTGATCGACCCGCGCAACAACGATTGGCCGCAGCGCGCCTTTTCCCGCAACATCATCCGCCTCGCCGGAGCGAAGTTCGAAGTTCGCCGTTCGCGAGGATTTGACCCCACGCGCACCAGCATCTTCATCTGCAATCACGTGAACGTGTTCGATCCGTTCGTCATTTATTCCGCGATTCCCCAATTCGTGCGCGGCTTCGAGCTGGAATCGCATTTCAAGATTCCCGTGTACGGCTGGCTGATGGGCCGTTTCGGAAACGTGCCGGTGCCGGATAAGCCCAGCCGCGAAGGGCTGCAGATTATGTCTGACCGCGCGCGCGCCGCGCTCGATTCCGGCATCAGCCTGATCGCCTTTGCCGAAGGCTCGCGCACCCGCACCGGTCATGTACAGCCCTTCAAAAAAGGAATTTTCAGCATAGCGCAAAAAGCCGGCGTGCCAATCGTGCCCATGAGCATCGTCGGATCCTACGAATTTTTCCGCACCGGCCACTGGATGCTGCACCCCGGAAAAATCACCGTCTACCTGCACGACACGATCGATACGTCGCAAGTCGCGCGATCCGACGTGGACGCGCTACGCCAGCGCGTGCAGGGAATTGTCTCCGCCCCGGTCGAGGAATTCCTTCGCTCCCCCCAGTTGTAGCTCCAAGATACGGCTCGCGGAGGATTTGAACCCAGTGCCAGCCTTTCCGCGCGGGAGGCCGCGCACAGCAGCAAAACGAAGCGCCTCTGCTTCCGCGGCGGTTCCAACTCGCTCCAAATGCTATTGTTGTTTCGAGGGTCTGCGGCACTTGAGCCGCTGCAAACATCTAATCGTGTATGGAAGTTTGAGGTTCACGAGGCGAGGGAGACCGCAATGATCGAGCTCCTGCAGGGTTTTCCGGACAACGTCATCGCCGTGGCAGCGAAAGGGCAAGTGACCAGGAAGGACTACGAGAAGGTTTTAGTTCCCGAGGTCGAAAGAGTGTTCAGAAATCACCAAAAGGTGAAGTTCTATTACGAGCTTGGACCCGAGTTCGCCGGGCTGGAACCGGGAGCGGCCTGGGAAGACGTGAAGGAAGCCATTCGGCATTTCGGCCAATGGGAAAAAATAGCCGTGGTTACCGACGTCGAGTGGATCAAGCGGCTGGTGACGGGATTAGGCGCCATTGTGCCGGGCGAGGTCCGCGTATTTCCCAATAGCGACCGGACGTGCGCGCGCGCCTGGGTGCTGGTCAACTCAGCCGGCAAAGCGGCGTGACCATAGCGCGGCTCCTCGCGCAAGATTTGGCCAGTCGCGGCATTCCCATCGCGCCGCGCAGATCCGTATAAGTGGAAGCGGCGCTCAAAGCGGTTGCGAAACGCGCGCGTCCGGCAACGCGCGGCCGGCACGCAGTTCCTTCCAAGTGTAGTAGACGCGGTGAATCACGGTAATCGTGGAAATTGTGGCGATCACCCACAGCACTTGCGCCATGCGGTTGAACAGCCCGCCCAGAATCAGCAGCACCAAGCGCTCCGGCCGCTCCATGAACCCTACTTTGCACGATGGGATCAGCGACTCGGCGCGCGCCCGCGAATAGCTCACCATGAACGAGCTGGCCATCGCTACCGCCGCCAGCGCCATGTAAAACGGCCGGTGAATCAAGGTGAAGTAGACAACCAGGCCCATATAGAGCGCCAGATCGGAATAGCGGTCCAGCGTGGAATCCAGAAACGCGCCAAAGGCGGTCACCCGGCCTACGCGGCGAGCCACCTGGCCATCGGCCATATCGAGAAAGCCGGCAATAAACAGCACGATGGCCGCGTCGCGAAATCGCCCCATGGCGAAAAGCGCCGCGCCCACCGAGTTGACGATCAGCCCAAGAAAAGTGAACGTGTTGGGCGTAAGGCCCGTGGCCGCCAGGACGCTGACCACTCGGCGCAGCAGCCAGCTTCCTCCTTCGCCAATCCAGTGAGTGATGGGTTGCTTGAGCTTCTTGGCGGTCGATTCCATGTCTCCAAATCATACACTGGAACCCGCACCGCCATGCACCCGGCAATCCCCCGCGCCGATGTGCTGCTCCAATCACCGGACTCTGAGCGCCCGCGTTCCGAACACTTTTCCTCGGCGCACAGCCTCAATCTGTGCGCGTCGTGACGCAAGCTCAACCTGTCTTTAGAGGATGACGCCGGCTGCCCTGGCCGCTGACTGCCCGCCCCGTGCGCTGACTGCCGGCCTTGACGCTGTCATTCTGAGGAGCGTAGCGACGAAGAATCCCTCTTCAGCGCGGCTTTTCTCGCCGCCCCCTCCCCCACCGCATCCCCTCTGCGATTAGCTCTAGCGCGAAGAGCCTTCAGCCTGCAAATGATGAGAGACGAAGCAGAAGTGTACGGCGCTTGCCCTTCAGTAGGTGTGACGATATGCTACGGTACTCAAAAAGGAACTTAAGGAATGGCTAACAAAAAGAAGGACATCACCCTCGCGAGCAGCAGCCCAGAAGGAGCCTCTACGATTGAAGTTGCCGATCTAGCAGAATCAGAGGACGACCTTCAATCCATAGATCCGTCGCTCCTGGGGCAAGCCGTTGTGTTCGGTACGGATTGGACTGCGGCGACACTCATTGACCAACTCCGGCGAGGAAACATCAAACTGGACCCTATCTTTCAGAGACGCGATGCCTGGGACGCGAGACGAAAGAGCCGCTTTATTGAATCGATTGTTCTCGGCCTACCCATTCCACAAATTGTCCTTGCGGAGGCGAAAGATGACAGGGGATCGTTTCTTGTAATCGACGGCAAGCAACGGCTCCTTAGTTTGCAGCAGTTCGCCGGCATAGGCACGGACGCGCCACTCATACTGACCGGGCTCAAGTTCCGTGATGAACTCAACGCGAAAACGTATGACGATTTCCAAAATGACAGCAGGCTGAGAAACCATAGAAATGCCTTCGACAATCAACCTATTCGAACAGTAGTCGTAAAAAATTGGCAGAAGGAAGATGTTCTCTACCTGATATTTCATCGCCTTAATAGCGAAACGCTTCCGCTGTCGCCCCAAGAACTAAGACAGGCCCTTCATCCAGGTCCCTTCCTTACACTCTCAGTCTGCAGGTTGTTCGCACATTGCCCTCACGAGGTTGTTTTGCAGTACTGCCACATGGAAAGAAGCTCGATCAAATCCTCAGCGACCGACAATGCGAATTCCGGTCGTAGAGAACGACCGCTCTTGGTCGGTGCGGTGGCATGCGTTTGGCCATGAACGAGTCGGATTTTTTGCGCGAGGTGATATTCCAAATATGTCCATCCGCATGCGCCATCTTCTGCGCTGCCATCCAGTAGCTTTTTCACCACCTGCAAGTTACCAGACAGATCGCGGCTCGTTTCTACAGTGCCAAGCCTGTCTGCGATGATCGCTTCGACTATGTTCTTGGCTTCGGTCACGACAGCCCTGTAGCTATTCGTCACTACGGCTCTCGCCAAGTCGCGGTAAAAACGCTCGACCGTCTCTTTCAGGAGTGGAGCTTTCAGACTCGAAAAATCCGCGTTCGGGAATTTGGACAAAAACCGAATAGGCTCAAGCGTCAGCACCCAGCGCCCGAGCGCATCCAGTTCTGCTCGGAATATCCGCCAGAGCGATGCTTCCGTGGCACCGGGACCACCTGTCATCCAAGCACCATCAGCACTTCCCGGATTGAAAATCTTGCCTGCTCGTTTATACAGGCGTCCCATCTCATTGCCGTACGGAACTTCCTGCGCGAAGGTGAACGGCAACCCGGACCTAAACGGAGGGCCATCAGGACACGAAACAAAAGCCATCACTCCGGCAGTCTCGTTCAGCAAGCTGCTCTGCGCATTGGCAAGAAAGTTTGGCAAAAGCGGGGCGTTGACGTAGGTCGCGCGAATCATCTGCGGCTGAGGATCGAGCGGCTTCAACTGGTTACTCAAGTCTGGAGCTGCCCAGACAGCACGACGACGCTGAATGAGAAGATACAGATCGCTCACTTCGGTGACGTTCATCTCGGCTCCCGCGCGGTCGCCGCCGCATTGGTCTGGCTAGTGGTCGGCAGAAATATACATGCAGCGGCAGTAAGGAGCATCACAGTCGGGCAATGGAAGTTCGGGAACGTCGTCGATGGCGTAAATCTTCTTAAGCCGCTTTATGCTCTCGCAGTCGCGCGCGTCACAACATGTCAGAATTTCGATCTTCCTGAAACCTACTTCCCTTATCTGCCGCAGTTCCTTTTCGCGCGACACGCGATGAAACGCATCGAGGTGCATGTTTTCCAAGGCGCTTTTCGGTTCGATGCTTCGCAAAAAGGACGGTTCAAGGTATCCGATGAATTCTTTAGAGTATTTCATTCGCGGATTGAGACCCAGGGCCTTCTTTTCTTGTGCTGTCAGGAACGGCTCTCGTCCGAATGCTGCCCGTGTGTCGTTTCGACCAAATGGCACGGTTGTAGCCCTGATCTTCGCCATCAACTCGGGAATCTTTTCTGACCGAAAATAGCCGGACTGAGCGATTCTAGCTTCAAGCAACGCCAGCACTTTTCCGTCCCACTGCCGTTCTGCTTCAGTCTCCTGCTCCGTCATCTCAATCGCGTACGATGAGATTTACGCGCACGCGATTCCCGAATCGCAGCGCGTAGCGATGGAGCGTGTGTCGCTTTCAATTGGTACAGTAGTGCCAATTGGTACTGAAACGGGAGCTTAACCGTTTTCGTTTGAATTAGATTGGTGCCCGGGGTGGGGGTCGAACCCACACGACGCGTGAGCGTCAGGGGATTTTAAGTCCTTTGTATATTCTTCTATCTAACTGAAAAATAGTTAGTTAACATTCTAAAATGTGAAAGTGTGTAAGTAACTGTGCAAGTCTCGGTCCTTCGATAACCCCCGCTGCGCCAGCATCTTAACGGCTATCCGGACTATTTCTTGCCGAAATCGAGTCCGCCAGGTTCGAGCGTCTTTCCTTTTTCCTGCTGCTCCAATTCTCGCGCGAGGCGCCTGGCCTCCAGAAATTCGCTGGCGTACCGCTTCTTCTCTTCTTCGAAACTCTTTTCTTGTGAGGAGATCTCCAGCCGATGTTTCTCGGCGAGTTCATCGGAGCGGCCTGCCGTCGCGATTTCCTTCTCCTGTCTTTCGCGAAGCGCGATCTTCTCGTCCAAATTGCGCAGCGTCAGACTGCCTTCGATCTCCCGGAATTCGATATGCTCACGGGCCTCGTGAAGCTCTTTGAGACTGGGGTCCAGGAAAGGCTCGTCCTTCTCGGGAACGGCTTCGCGTTGTTTAATGAACTGCTCCCTCGCGTCGGCAACGATCCGATCAAAGTGGATGTAATAGACATCGTCGGGAAACTGACCGAGATTTCGCTGATGGACGTAGTGCATGAGATCTACGAGAACGCGCTCAATGGCGTAGGTCGGCGCGTCGGCGGGATGGTGCTCGCCCTCGGTGCCCGCCCAATAGGCCTCCAGAAACAGTTTTGCCCGTTCGTAAGCTTTCTCATGTTCATCCATCGCGTGTCTCCGTCTTCTCCATAGCGGTCGGCCCGGAAAGCGGTGCGTGAAAGACCATTATGGACGCGGAAACGGCGGATTTGAAGTTCCGGCCGGGAGGGCCCGCGGGCTTGCGCGAGGCCCCGGATGCGCCATAACATGAATCGACGTGCAGCTCGCCATGACCTATGGACGACGATAAGAAAATCTCGGAGCTCGATTTCAGCGAGGTCCTGGACCAGCTCCAGATCATGGAGCACATCGCCGACAAAGGGCCGCTGTCGAAAGGGAACCGCGATCTGCTGCATGAGCTCGAAGAGCGGGAAGCGGTGCTCGTCCGGGAGAAGCTCGCGCAGCCGTTCGAGGCGGCGGAGCCGCGCGCCGATCGCGCGCTATCCGACCAGCAGGCCTGGGAAGCCGCGACCAAGCATGAGGAATTCGGGAAGACGGCTGCGGCTCTAGGCCGCGAGCATTTGGTCGAGGACATGCACCTGAGCAGCAAGCAGCAGGAAGACGTCAGGAGATTTGGGCAGTCGAAAAGCCTCGAAGACCTGCACAAGGGCGAAAACGCAAAGTACGCGCGCGCCTTCGATGAAGAGCGCGGGCGCCACGCGCGCGAATTCCTGG